>Ga0256794_1000004_pt1 | contig 495007 bp, 453 predicted proteins | sample MC6MC0945MT_FD_186352 | JGI IMG/M metagenome (GOLD analysis project Ga0256794, IMG submission 186352) | Metatranscriptome of enriched soil aggregate microbial communities from Iowa State University, Ames, United States - MC6-MC0945-MT... | ecosystem: Environmental > Terrestrial > Soil >... | reverse complement strand
GGCGTGTCGAACAGACCGGGTCACCGAGACAGGTTTACCAAGCGCCTGCAACCGCCTTCGCCTACGGATTCATCGGTGCGGTTAACGAGTTTCACGGTCGAGTCGAGGGCGATTACCTGCGCATTGGTGATGAGCGCCTCCGGCATCACAGCGAGAATTTGAGCGACGGGCAGCCGGTGGTCGCTTTCGTCCGGCCGCACGAAACCGAGATCGTGGTCGATCCGGCGTCCGACGAAGGTGTTTCCGCACACATCAACCGCATCCTTGGCAACGGTGCGATCGCCCGTGTAGAACTCATCGCCAACGGTGCGGCGCGCCAAGGCCGAAAGGATTTCTTCGAAGTCGAATTAGCCGGTGCCGAAGCTGCATCGCTTCAATTAAGCGCCGGCCAGCATGTGAAGCTCCGAAGCCGCCACCTCAGTGTCTTCCCAGATCAGAATGGTACCCCCGCGCCGTGAATTTTCAGCAGCTCCGCATCATCCGCGAAACGCTTCGGCGCAACTTCAATCTTACCGAAGTTGCAAATGCGCTCTACACATCGCAATCCGGCGTCTCAAAGCACATCAAGGATCTTGAAGACGAGCTTGGGGTTGAGCTTTTCGTTCGCCGCGGCAAGCGGCTTCTTGGCCTGACGGAGCCCGGCAAAGAACTGGCGCAAATCGTGGACCGTATTCTGCTCGATACCGCGAACATCAAGCGGCTTGCGGATCAGTTCGCGAAGACCGATCGCGGCGAGATTACGATCGCCACGACGCATACGCAGGCACGCTACGCGCTACCGGCGCCGATTGCCGCTTTCCGCAAGGAATTTCCCAACGTTCATCTCGTGCTTCAACAGGGATCGCCGCGAGAGATCGCCGCGATGCTAAACGATGGCACCGCCGATATCGGCATCGCAACGGAGGCACTGGAGGACGCCGCCGAGCTTGTATCCTTTCCCTACTATTCCTGGCACCACGGCATCGTCGTGCCGAAGGGGCACCCGCTGGAAAATGTGAAGCCGCTGACGCTTGAGAAGATCGCGGAATGGCCGATTATCACCTATCATGAGGGGTTCACCGGACGCCCTGCGATCGATGCGACTTTCGCGAAAGCCGGCCTGGCGCCCGACATCGTCATGGTGGCGCTCGATGCCGACGTTATCAAGACGTACGTTGAAGTCGGTCTCGGTGTCGGCATCGTTGCATCGATGGCCTACAACGAGGAACGAGATACGGGACTGCGATTGCTCGACAGCGCGGGCCTATTTCCGAAGACAACATCACGCATCGCGCTTCGCCGCAGCCGTTTCCTGCGCGGGTTTGCTTACCGTTTCATTGAATTGTGCTCACCCGAGCTTACCGAAAAGACCGTTAAGGCCCGCACCGAAGCCGTCTCTTAGACGTCGCGGCGGCCGAACCGCTTGCGATATTCGGCCGGTGTCACGCCGACGTGGCGCGCGAACGAGCGGCGCAACGTGTCGATACCAGCGAAGCCGCATCGCACCGCCACGTCTTTCGGAGCCTTGCCCTCTTCCAATAATCGCCGCGCGGCCGCAATGCGTGAGAGTTCGATCCACGCAGCGGGCGTCATTCCGACTTCACTGCGAAACAATCGCGCGAAATGCCGAGGACTCAGAGCCATTCGGTTCGCCAAACTGGCGACGCTGTGAGGTGCTGCCGGATTGGCCACGACCCAGCGCTGAACTTCCTGAAGCGCCGACCGGCCTGCCGGAGCCGCCTCGGATTTGCGGCTGAATTGCATCTGGCCGCCTGGCCGTTTGAAAAACATGACCAGCTGCGCCGCGACGTTCTTCGCAACTTCGCTTCCGAGATCTTCTTCCACCAGAGCGAGCGCCAGATCCAGGCCCGATGTTACGCCCGCCGCTGTCCGTAACCTGCCGTCGCGGACATAAATTGCATCCTCGTCAATTGTGATGGACGGGTAAGCCTCCGCTAATCTCTGAGCGACGGCCCAATGGGTCGTGATGCGCCGACGATCGAGCAAACCAGCGGCGGCCAGCAGAAACGCACCGGCGCAAACAGACCCAAAACGGCGTGCTTTCGGGGCCGTCTCACGAAGCCATTGAACGGCGGCTTTGTCAGGCTTCAAGACGGATGCAGTTGGCGATCCAGCGACGAGCAGCGTATCGATCTTTTCCTCGCATGGCTCGCCGATGACAAGATCGGGAAGAATCCGCACTCCTGATGACGACTGAATCTGACCTCGCGTCCGCCCGACGACCACCTGCCGGTAAACCACCTTACCTGATTGCACGTTGGCTTCAGCGAACACATCGAGCGGGCCGGAGACATCGAGCAATTGCACGCCCGGCATCGCCACGATGGCGACTGTCTTGGTTCCGTTGCGTGCCATGTCCGCCTCGGTCAGATATTGTCTGTAATTGTCGTATTACGTGAATTGCGGACACTGTAGCGGACGCCTAGTTCTTCTGCCAGCCATTTGTCAGGAGATGTAACATGACGTTGAATATCGAAGGCGTAAGCATTCCCGACAGCAAACTGTCTCGCGAGATTACCGAGTTCGTACTCGCCTCGGAAACGCCGCTGCTCTTTCACCATTCGAGCCGTGTCTACTATTTCGGTGCGTTGGCCGGACGACGGCGCGGGCTGAAGTTCGATCCCGAGTTGCTGTACGCCGGTGCGATGTTTCACGACGTCGGCTTGATGCCGGATCACAGCAGTGAGAACGAGCGTTTCGAGGTCGACGGCGCAAACGCTGCCCGCGATTTCCTTCGCAGCCGCGGAATCGCACAATCGGATTTGGATACGGTCTGGACCGCGATCGCTTTGCATACGACGCCTGGCATTCCTCAGCACATGCACCCAGTTGTGGCATTGGTCACGGCTGGCGTCGAAATGGATGTGCTGGGACTTACCTACTCGGATTATTCCGACGCCGAACGCGACGCTGTCGTTCACGCGCATCCGCGCAGTGCTCATTTCAAGGAAGACATCATCCAGGCCTTCTATGACGGCATCAAGCACAAGCCGGACACGACGTTTGGGAACGTCAAGGCTGATGTCCTTGCGGATAAGGACCCGACCTTCAAACGCGGCAATTTTTGCACCGTGATCCGCTGCTCCGCCTGGGCGAAATAATCCGCCAATGGCATCGGGCGCCGTGTCAAGCTCTGCGCTTGCGCGGCGCTCAGAACGCTCGTCTTGCCTTGGGTGGCGGTGACGTGCTCCTCAGCATTTTCCGTGTGCACGTCGAGGCAGCTCTGCCGTCGCCAACATCACTATAAGCGCTTCTTAGTTAATGTGGGCAGCGCCGCTTATTTTACGGTCCTTCTTTCTGCGTCGGAGCGACAGGCTGAGCTTTGCGCGTCCGTAGTTCCCCTCCATAACTGCTCACAAACGAACGAACGGCGGCGCGGCATTGCCCCGCTAGCCATGCTGTGCGCACAGCGCCGCCTTGCGCACTGGTCATCCGCTAGGAAATTGTCTAGTGGCTTGTTCAAACCGCCAAGAACCAAAAAAGGGGGAGGAATTCGTGACTTTATTGGAGAAACCTTTGACGACGATTGATGAGAAGCTGCAGCCTATTGTCGATGATGTCCTGCGCAGAAATGCGGGCGAATCGGAATTCCTGCAGGCCGTGCAGGAAGTGCTTGAAAGTCTGGGCCGCGTCATCGCCAAGCATCCGGAATACGCAGACAAAGCGCTGATCGCACGGATCTGCGAACCGGAGCGGCAGATCATTTTTCGCGTCCCCTGGGTCGACGATGCCGGCCGCGTTCAGATCAATCGAGGGTTTCGCGTCCAGTTCAATTCGGCGTTGGGGCCCTACAAGGGTGGCCTGCGATTCCATCCGTCCGTGAATATCGGGATCATCAAGTTCCTGGGCTTCGAGCAAATTTTCAAGAACGCTCTGACCGGCATGCCGATCGGCGGCGGCAAGGGTGGATCGGATTTCAATCCGCGCGATCGTTCGGATGGCGAAGTCATGCGCTTCTGCCAGTCGTTCATGACGGAGCTTTACCGCCATCTCGGCGAATATACGGACGTTCCCGCCGGCGATATCGGAGTCGGTGCACGCGAAATCGGCTATCTGTTCGGCCAATACAAGCGGCTCACCAACCGTTACGAGGCCGGCGTATTGACCGGGAAAGGGCTCGTCTATGGCGGCTCGCGGGCGCGCACGGAAGCGACCGGTTATGGTGCGGTCTATTTCGTGGAGCGGATGCTGGTCACGCGCGGCAAGAACTTCGACGGCATGCGCGCCGTTGTTTCCGGATCGGGAAATGTCGCGATCTACACGATCGAGAAGATCAAGGAGTTTGGCGGCAAGGTCGTCGCCTGCTCGGATTCCAATGGTTACATCGTCGATGAAGCCGGCATCGATCTTGACCTCGTCAAAGAGATCAAGGAAGTGCGGCGCGGACGCATTTCGGACTATGTCAAAGCCAAGGGCGATCGCGGCGTCCATTACGTCGAGAAGGGATCGATCTGGGAAGTACCTTGTGACGTCGCTATGCCGTCGGCAACGCAGAACGAGTTGACCGGGAAGGGCGCCAAATCGTTGATCGCCAATGGCGTCGTCGCGGTGGGCGAGGGGGCCAATATGCCGTGCACGCCCGAAGCCGTGAAGCTGTTCCAAGAGGCCGGCGTTCTATTCGGCCCCGGCAAGGCGGCAAATGCTGGCGGCGTCGCCACTTCGGCGCTCGAAATGCAGCAGAATGCATCGCGTGACAGTTGGACGTTCGAGCGGACTGAAACGCGCCTTGCCGATATCATGCGGGACATTCACGACCGTTGTGCTGAAACCGCAGAGGAATATGGGGTGCCGGGCAATTACGTGTTGGGTGCCAACATCGCGGGCTTTGAGCGAGTCGCAGAGGCCATGCAGGCTTTTGGCGTCATCTAAGGCACGTCGGGCGGATAACTCGGCGCTCCATAATGGGCGCCGAGACCTCGTCGCGGGTGGCGAAGCATAGTTGCATTTGCTTCGCCAAGCGGAACACGCACTCAATCCGTTTCGACATTCAGGCGGTAACCAATTCCGGGTTCCGTCAGAATGAGTTCCGGCGCATTGGCCGAGGCTTTCAGCTTTTGACGCAATTGACCGATGAAGACACGCAAGTACTGAAGATCTTCGGTATGAGCGGCCCCCCACACGGCCGTGAGAATCTGTCGGTGGGTCAACAGGCGTCCGGCATTGCGAGCCAGAATGGCGAGCAGCTCGAACTCCTTTGGCGTCAGTTTTACGGGCACACCGTTGAGCGTCACTTTATGCGCGAGAACATCCACCTCAAGGGCGCCGGATTTCAAATGCGTTTGTTCTGAAGCTTGCTGTGCAGCATGACGAAGCGCCGTTCTCAATCGCGCGGTAAGCTCGCCGATTCCGAACGGCTTGTTTACGTAGTCGTCGGCGCCAAGATCGAATGCCGCGATCTTCTCCGCCTCTCGATCCCGCGCCGAAAGCACCAGTATCGGCGTCTTGGACCAGTTCCTGAGGTCGCTGATCACGTCCTTGCCGTCCATATCGGGCAGACCAAGATCAAGCAGGATGACGTCCGGCGATTGCGTGGCGGCGGCTTTCAATGCGTCCTTGCCCGTCGTCGCTACGATGACGTCATATCCAGCGGCCGTCAGGCTCGGCTTCAAAAATCTCAGGATTTGCGGTTCGTCATCGACGACAAGGATGCGCGCGCCAGTCATGCCACGTCCTCAGGAGCGCTCTCCGCAGCGGCGCGGTTCTCGCCGGATGGAAGCAGGATCGAAATTTCGGTACCCTTTCCTTTGGCTATGGGGCTTTGCGCCGTTATCGTTCCGCCCATGCCGGAAATTATGCCAGCACAGATCGACAAACCGAGGCCCGTGCCGGGTTGGCGACCGTCGCCGACGTGCGCACGATAGAATTTATCGAAGACCCGGTTCAACGCATCGGACGGAATACCGATGCCTTCGTCGGCCACCACAATATGCAGCGCGCCGCCGGTGGCCAAGGTGATGCTGACACGGGTCACCGACTCTGGTGGACTGTATTTGTGCGCATTGTCGAGCAGGTTGAACAGCACTTGCTCCAGCAGAGCCGCATCCCCACGAATGAGCGGCAACTTGGCAGGAATGAACGTCTCTGTGCGCCGTGTCGGAAAGCTTTTATTGGCCCGGGCGACGGCCCCGCGAACGGCGTCGGCCACGTCCACCCAATCGCGCCGGATGTCGAGTGCGCCCGTTTCGAGTTTCATCATCTCGAGCAGGTTGGAGACGAACGATGAAAGACGGGTTGCTTCCTCTTCGATGGTCGCAAGGAGATCGGCGCGATCCTGCTTTCGCATGCGGTTGCCGAGTTGGCGTAGACTTGTCGCCGAGCCGAGAATGGACGCGAGCGGCGTGCGGAGGTCGTGCGAAATAGATGAGAGAAGTGCGCCACGAAGGCGTTCGCTTTCGGCTGCGGTTGCAGCTTCGGCGGCCTGCTCGACCAGTCGGGTGCGCTCTATGGCAATAGCGGCTTGATCGGCAAACGACTGAAGTGCGCTGGCTGTGGCGGAAGGCAAAGCGTCCTCCTCTTCTCCGGGCATGACGCCAAGCACACCCGCCGTCCCCGTCGACGATATCAAAGGTCGAAATTGATAGATCGCCGATGGCATCGTTTCGGTCAGACGCCCGGCCGGCTCGCCATTGTGATGGGCCCACCGGGCCGCGGCCCAGTCGGCAGTTCCCAATGTGTCTTCCGGTGGCCAGCCGCCAGCGATGGACAACTCGTGAGCTTGCTCCAGAAGAATGATCGATTTCCCTTTGACGACGGCAGCCGATTGGGCGGCGAGCAGCCAAAGCACATCGTCGATTTTTGTCGCTGCGGAAAGCTTGCCTGAAAATTCGTAAAGCGCCTGCGTTGCGTCCGCTCGCTCTCGGGTGGCGTTTGCCTGTTCGCGAAGACGGCCGGCCAGGCTGCCGGTCGCCGCTGCGACGACGAGAAAAATGACGAGACCAAACAACTCGTACGGCGAGGCTATTGTCAGCGTGTAGCGAGGCTCAATGAAGAAAAAATTGAACGCAAGAAACGACAGCACGGCTGCGGCAACAGCGGAAAACGTTCCAAACCTTAGCGCACAGATGAGCACCGCGAACAGGAATACCATCGAGAGATTGGGCAGCCGCGTTATCTGTTCCAGCATCTTGCCGGCAAGCACACCGCCCGCGACAGCGACGAGCGCCGCCAAGGCACCAGTCCAGAGCTGTCCGATGTCCGGAAGGATGGAGGGTAATGGGATGGGTGTGCTCGACGTATCCGGCGCCACCACCGTCACGGATGGACCCGCTGCTTCGCTCACCAGTGCGGTCGAAAACGAACTTCCTAGCCAATGGCCTAGCAAACTAGGCCGTGAGCGGCCGACGATAATCTGGGTGATGTTATTGCGGCGCGCATAGGCCAGGACTTCCGACGTCAGATTTTTGGCATGGACGCGGACAGTCGTCGCGCCGAGCCGATCCGCGAGACGCATGGCCTTATCCATTCGTCGGACAGCGGCGCGATCCGTGTTTTCACGCTCGCTCTGCACCACATGGATCGCGATCCAATCGGACTTGAGCGCCGCCGCCATGCGCCCTGCAGCGCGCACCACCGTTTCCGCCAATTCGTCGTTTCCAACGCAAACCAGGAGACGTTCGGCGGTCGGCCACGGCCCCTCGATGCCTTGCCGCCGAAGTTGAGACAGCATCTGTTCGTCGACGCGGTCGGCCGTGCGCCGGAGCGCCAGTTCACGCAGCGCCGTAAGATTGCTCAGCTGAAAAAATTGATCCATCGCCCGGCGCGCGTTGTCAGGCAGATAGACTTTTCCCTCCTTGAGCCGCTGAATCAAATCCTCGGGCGGCAAGTCGACGACGACGATCTCGTCGGCGCGTTCCAGGACCTTGTCGGGGATGGTTTCGCGCACCGTAATTCCGGCGATGCGTTCGACGACATCGGTCAGGCTTTCGAGATGCTGGATGTTGAGCGTCGTCCAGACGTCGATGCCGGCCTGCAACACGCCTTCGACATCCTGGTAGCGCTTGGGATGCACAAGGCCCGGCGCGTTCGAGTGAGCAAACTCATCGACGAGCAGCAGGGCCGGGCGGCGTTCGATCGCAGCGTCGATATCGAACTCCATGAGCGTGCGATTGCGGTAGGCGACCGTCCGGCGTGGCAGTACTTCGAGTCCTTCGAGCAATGCGGCGGTCTCGGAACGCCCATGTGTCTCGACCACCCCGACGACGACATCGAGCCCTTCGTTCTTCAGCGCGCGCGCCGTCGACAGCATGGCGTAAGTTTTACCGACGCCCGGCGCCATGCCAAGAAACACCTTGAGCTTGCCTCGCCGTTCGTTGGCGGCAAGCTCCAGGAGCGCCTTGGCAGAAGGGCGGCGCGTATCTTCGGGCCGTGAGGTGTTGGCCATGGGCTATCCGGAACCCGCTCCAAATGTGCGGTCAAGAGCCAAATTGAGCAGCAGAACGTTAACGCGCGGCTCGCCAATGACGCCCAGGGTTGGCTGCTTGGTACGTTGCGCGACGAGTGTGCGAACCCGATCCGGCGAGACGCCGCGCGCTTTAGCCACCGTCGCGATCTGAAGTTCGGCATAGGCGGGGCTGATGTGCGGATCAAGGCCGCTGCCTGAGGTCGTTACGGCGTCGGCCGGGATATTGGTTGCTCCTTCCTCGCGCAGTTTTTTGACATCGTTTTTGACCCGCTCCAGAAGCTGATGCGAAAGCGGTCCGAGGTTCGATCCGGATGAGGCCGATGCGTCATATCCTGATTGGCCTGCCGCTGATGGTCGCCCATGAAAATAGCGCTTCGACGCGAACGTTTGGCCGATCAGCCGAGACCCCACGACCTTTCCGTCGCGGCTGATCTGGCTGCCTGTTGCTTGCGCGGGAAAAAGAACACTCGCGATGCCGGTCAACGCAAGCGGATAAACGAGGCCAGTCAAAACAATGAAACCGGTGAGCAACGTGATTGCCGGACGAAGATACGACAACATGCGCAACACTCCTTAAGCGAGGCCGAGCGCGGAGACGGCTAGATCCACGATCTTGATGCCGATGAATGGCACGACAATGCCGCCGAGGCCGTAGACAAGAAGATTGCGCCTCAGGAGCGCTGCGGCGCCGATCGGCCGGTAGGCCACGCCTTTCAGCGCTAGCGGTATCAGCGCGATGATAATGAGAGCGTTGAAGATGACGGCGGAAAGAATAGCGCTTTGCGGTGTCGCGAGATGCATGATGTTCAACTTGCCAAGCTCGGGATAGGTGGCAACGAACAGCGCCGGAATAATCGCAAAATACTTTGCAACATCGTTCGCGATGGAGAACGTCGTCAGCGACCCGCGAGTCATCAACAGTTGCTTACCGATTTCGGTGATCTCAATCAGCTTTGTCGGATCGCTGTCGAGATCGACCATATTTCCCGCTTCGCGCGCCGCCTGAGTGCCTGTTTGCATAGCGACCCCGACGTCAGCCTGCGCAAGTGCGGGCGCGTCGTTCGTGCCGTCGCCGCACATGGCGATCAGACGGCCCTTGCGCTGCTCGGAACGGATATAGGCGAGCTTATCCTGCGGTGTCGCCTCGGCGATGTAGTCGTCTACGCCGGCTTCGGATGCGATGGCAGCGGCGGTCACGGGATTATCGCCAGTCACCATCACAGTCTTGATGCCCATCTGGCGCAGCGCTGCAAATCGCGTCTTGATTTCAGGTTTGACGACATCCTTGAGGTGGATGACGCCGACCAGTTCCGCTCCTTCAGCGACGGCGAGCGGCGTGCCGCCGGTTCGCGCGATCGAATCCACGGCTTGGCGAAAGACGGCTGGAGCATGCTCAATCGTCTGGCCGACCTGAGCGAACATTGCATCGACCGCGCCCTTGCGGATGCTGCGACCGTCGATATCGACGCCTGAGACGCGGGTTTGGGCGGAGAATGGGATGACCTTCGTCGGCGCTTTGCTGGACATCTCGGAAAGTCCGTAATGACCTCGCGCAAGTGCCACGATCGAACGCCCTTCCGGCGTTTCGTCTGCGAGCGATGCGAGCAACGCTGATTCCGCCACATCGCGCTCCGAGCGTCCCGGCACCGGAATGAAGGCGCTCGCGAGGCGGTTGCCGTAAGTGATGGTACCTGTCTTATCGAGAAGCAGCGTGTCGACGTCGCCTGCTGCCTCGACGGCGCGACCGGAGGTGGCAACGACGTTGAAACGAACCAGACGGTCCATTCCGGCGATGCCGATGGCCGACAGAAGTCCGCCGATGGTCGTCGGAATGAGCGTGACAAGCAGAGCCACGAGAACCGTCACCGAAACATCGGTCGCCGAATAGCGCGCCATGCCCCACAGCGTCGTAACCGCAATCAGCAGAATCAAGCTCAAGCCGGACAGCAAAATCGACAGCGCAATTTCGTTCGGCGTCTTTTGTCGTTCGGCGCCTTCCACAAGGGCAATCATGCGGTCGAGGAATGACGAACCCGCGACTGCGGTGATACGCACGATGATCCAATCGGAGAGTACAACCGTGCCTCCGGTCACCGCAGAACGGTCGCCGCCCGACTCGCGGATAACCGGCGCGGATTCGCCCGTGATCGCGGACTCGTTGACGGAGGCGATACCCTGGATGACTTCGCCATCGGCCGGAATCGTGTCTCCGGCCTCTACCAACACGACATCGCCGGCAACGAGATCTTGCGCGGGCTTCGGCTCCCACGGATCGTCTTTCGTATCGTCAGGATGAAGCAGAAGCTTGGCCATCGTGTCGCTGCGTGTGCGGCGGAGCGCGTCGGCCTGTGCCCGGCCGCGCCCCTCGGCGACTGCTTCTGCAAAGTTGGCGAATAGCACTGTGAACCACAGCCAAGCCGCGATCTGTCCCGTGAAGGCAAGATCATGCCGGCTCACGGCGACGTCGCGAAGAAAGATCAGCGTGACGAAAGCCGCCACCACGCCCGTCACGAACATCACCGGATTGCGAACAAGCTTTCGCGGTGCGAGCTTGCGAACCGCATCGGCGGCGGCGTGGCGTAGAATGGATCGGTCGAGAAGGCCGTAAATTGCGCGCTTGCTCATTGTCGCTACCTCAGAATGTTTTGCCGGCCAGCATCAGGAAATGCTCAACGATCGGTCCGAGCGCGAGGGCCGGAAAATACTGCAAGCCGCCGAGAATCAGGATGACGCCGGTGAGCAAGCCGCAGAACAGTGCGCCGTCGGTCGGAAATGTTCCGACTGAAGTCGTTGTTCTCGTTTTAGCGGCAATCGAGCCCGCAATTGCCATCACCGGCACGACGTAGGCGAAGCGTCCGAACATCATCGCGAGACCGAGCGTCGTGTTGAACCACGGCGTGTTGGCGTTGAGTCCGGCGAACGCCGAGCCATTGTTTCCGGCCGCGGAAGAATAAGCATAGAGGATTTCGCTCAGCCCGTGCGGCCCACTATTTGCGATACTTGCGACCGCCGCCGGAAGCACAACGGCGATGGCGGTGAATCCGAGAATGCAGATGGGCAGCACGAGCAAAGCGAGCATTGCAAGTTTCATCTCGCGTGCTTCGATCTTCTTACCCAGATATTCCGGTGTTCGCCCAACCATCAGACCGGCGACGAATACGGCAAGCAGCGCCATCACGATCATGCCGTAGAGACCGGAGCCGACTCCGCCGGGGAGAATCTCGCCAAGCTCGATCATGAACAGAGGAACGATGCCGCCGAGCGGAGTCAGCGAATCGTGCATGGCGTTGACTGCTCCGCACGAAAGCCCAGTCGTGGCGACGACGTAGAGCGCGGTCAGAGCTTGTCCGAAGCGGATTTCCTTGCCTTCGAGGTTGCCCGCCGAAGGATCGACACCGGCCGACGTGATCAGCGGATTGCCCGCAGCTTCGGATGCGTAAACGATCGCGGTTCCGACGATGAGGAACACACCCATGACGGCAAGCAGCGCGTAACCTTGACGGCGGTTGCCGACCATTTGCCCGAACGTGAATGTCATCGCCGCCGGGATGAGCAGCATGCTCCAGATCGACAGCATGTTCGACCAGACGTTCGGGTTCTCGAATGGATGCGCGGCGTTGGCATTGAAGAAGCCCCCACCATTGGTCCCGAGTTGTTTGATTGCCTCCTGGCTTGCGACCGGACCTAGCGCAATCGTCTGCTTCGCGCCTTCGAGCGTGGTCGCCGAAACGCCGGCTGCAAGCGTCTGCGATACCCCGGAGGCGACATAGAGGATCGCGACCAAGATCGACAGCGGCAGCAGGACGTAGAGTGTGGCGCGCGTAACATCGACCCAGAAATTGCCGATCTCTCTTGTGCCGCTGCGTGCGAAGGCGCGCGTCACGGCAATCGCAAGTGCGATGCCCGTTGCAGCGGAGAGGAAATTCTGAACGGCGAGGCCGGCCATCTGCACGAGATGACCCATTGTCGTTTCGCCCGCATAAGACTGCCAGTTGGTGTTCGTGACGAAGCTCATCGCCGTATTGAAGGCAAGGCCGGGTTCGACGGCGGCGAAGCCTTGTGGGTCGAGCGGGAGCACATGCTGGAGCCGCATCAGCGCATAGAGAAATAGGAATCCCGCGCCATTGAAAACAAGCATCGACACTGTGTAGGAGAGCCAATTCTGCTCTGAGCCTGGCTTGATGCGTGCAAATGCGTAGAGCGATCGTTCCACCGGGACCAAGACAGGTGAAAGTGCGGTGCGCTCACCCGCGAACACGCGCACGATGTAGAGACCGAGCGGCCAAGCCGCCGCAAGAACGGCGCCGAGCACCAGCGCAATCTCAAACCAACCGGCCAAAGACATGAGAAAGCCCTCCGGGGCCGTTAGAATTTTTCGGGCCTGACGAGCGTGTAGACGAGGTAGGCACCGAGCCCGACGGCAAGGAGAAGGCCGACGACAGGATCGCTCATGGCCGCCTCACAACCAGCTGCAAAGTTTGGCGTAACCGATCATCAGGCCGAAGCAGCCGAGGCCGAGGAAGAGATAGACAATGTCGAGCATGCGCTCTGCTCCGTCCGATTTGACTGACGGACGGAACATGAGGCGAAGCGCATCAAGTCTCCATTGTGAAATCGGGATGCCGGTATAAAGAAGTCATAAAGACAGGGGGCGGCAGGTTATCCGTGATGTTGCGCCCGAACTGCTCAACGCTTCAGACGCGCAATGGCAAATGGACGTCTGGCTGGTGGTGCACGCAGTCCGCCGCGTACCGGTCTCTTATAGAGAAATCTCTGCGAACAGTGAAAATATGAGGGATGCCGCGGAAAATGGGTTGTTCAAACGATCTACCGTAGCGGCTTGGACCCTGAATTCGCGGGTATTTTTGACCGATAGGCGATCGAAATCCCTACACTCGTAACAGGGAATAACAGGGATGGCCGAGCCGGGTCGGCGAACCCTTTCGGTCGGCTGATCCGGGGTGCTGCCGACGATAACGCCGTCGCGATTTTAGGGGTGGGTCGCAAACGAACCACCCTGCTTTTTTGAACTTGAACCAGGCGCGGCGTTGCCCGATTTTTGCCTCGGACACTTCACCTTCGCGGTGGCGGTTGTCCAAGCGAGCCAGTCAAGCCAAGGATGGGCAGTACGTCGGCCGCGCTTCACGTCAAGGTCCTCGAGTGCCTACTCGAGCCTGAGGGAGCGCTGCATGACGTCGGGCCCTCGATTGCTGGTGAAACCAGGCGAGGCCCCAATATGCCGTCACCGCGACTTCAATGGGCCACCACGGCGATGCGTAGTCAGAGTTCGCGAACTTACATGGAACCAAAGTCTCGCAAACACCATTTGAACTTCGACGACAACGTGTCCGGGATTTTCAGGCGCAGGATCAATTCGCCACGACGGCACACAAACAATCCGCTTTGAAACGCGGCATCGCGCGCTGTGCGCCGCGCAATGCCGTGGATCATCGTCAGCGCTCTCTATTGAAGCGCATGCTTATAGATGCCGTTGACTGTCACGCTACCACGTACGCTGATTCCAGACCGATTCGCGTTGTGGTGAGCGAGCTCCTAAAGCTCCGTGCTTCTTCGTGATGAGGCACGGTCTCACGCGGGGATGGGTGTGACCACCGAGTGTAATGGTACGCGTGCTTGCGTGGGGCGGACCCGGAACCATATTGCGTAGAGGGCTGGAAGGAACAGAAGAATAAGAAGCGTGCCAACTGCCGTACCGCCGATGAGCGTGTAGGCCATCGAGCCCCAAAACACAGAAGTTGTCAGGGGTATGAAGGCAAGAACGGCAGCGAGCGCTGTCAGCACGACCGGGCGTGCGCGCTGGACCGTCGCTTCGATGACGGCGTGATAATCATCGAGCCCTTCCTGTTTGTTGCCCTTGATTTGCTCGATCAGTATTAGCGTGTTCCGCATCAGAATGCCCGACAAGCCGATCAGTCCAAGGATCGCATTGAAGCCGAAGGGCTGCTCGAAGATGAGCAACGTCGGCACAACGCCGATCAGACCCAAAGGTGCGGTTGCGAGAACCATCCACATAGCGGAGAAGGAACGCACCTGGAAAATGATCACGATCATCGTCAGGATGAACATCACCGGGAAAACAGGAGCGAGGGCTTTATTTGCCTTAGTCGCCTCTTCGATATTGCCGCCCGTCTCGATACGGTAGCCGTCCGGGAGCGCGGCAATAATGGGCTGAATGGCATTCTGGATTTCCAGCGATACCGGTGGCGGTTGCGACTGCTGATCGATATCACCCTGGACTGTGATCGTCGGTGTTCGATCGCGCCTCTTTAAGATGGGATCTTCCTGAACGACCTCGACATGGCCGATCTGGCTGAGGGGCACGAGCTTGCCGGACTCGTTTTGCAATACAAGATCATTCAGCTTTGACGGATCCAGCCGGTCGCTTCCGCCGCTGCGCGCCATCACCTGGACGGTTCGAATGTCTTCACGCACGACCGTGGTGGATACGCCCGTAAGAAGGAATTGCAGCTGTTCGGCAACATCGTTCGGTGACAAGCCGATCAGGCGCAGCCGGTCCTGGTTGAGCGTGAAGCGGAGGGAAGGCGCGCGCTCGCCCCAATCGGTATTAACCTGACGCATGTGAGGATTGGCGCGCATCACGCCGGCGACTTTCTGAGCGATTGCACGAAGCGTGTCTGGGTCGGGACCCATTACACGGAAGGCAATGGGCCAAGGCGAGGGCGGGCCAAAGACGAATTGCGTGGCTCGGACCTGTGCTTCCGGCGCCAACCCTTCAGTTATGCGCGCCCAGGTACGAACCTTCAGTGCGTCCCGAGCAGACGAGCTTGGCGTCATCACGACGATTTTGGCAAAGGATGGGTCAGGAAGCTCGGGATCGTATCCCAAGTAAAAACGCGGCGCGCCTTGGCCAATATAAGAGACGATATTCTTCGTCTCCGGTTGTTCCTTGAGCCACGCCTCGATTTTTTCGACCGCGCCTTTCGTCGCCTCGATGCTCGACCCGTCCGGCATTTGCACTTCGACGAGAAGTTCGCGGCGATCGGAACTTGGAAAGAATTGCTGCTTGACGCCTCTCATGCCGACGCCGGCAAGAACGAAGAGCACTACCACCGTACCTGCAACAAGAAACTTATGGTGGATAGACCACGCAACGAGACGCCGAAACCGTTCGTAGCGTGGCGTCGAATATATCGCGTCGTGTCCGCCAGGGAGCGGCTTGATGTTCGGAAGCAGCTTTACACCCAGATAGGGGGTGAAAACCACGGCGACGATCCACGATGCAATGAGCGCAAAGCCGACGATCCAAAAAATGTTTCCGGCGTATTCACCGGCCGTCGACTTGGCAAAACCGACGGGCATGAGGCCAATGATGGTCACCAGGGTGCCCGAGAGCATTGGCGCCGCTGTGTGGCTCCAGGCATAGGCCGCAGCCTTCGTACGCTCGTAGCCTTCCTCGAGCTTCACGACCATCATTTCGATGGCGATGATCGCGTCGTCGACGAGAAGCCCCAACGCCAAGATGAGTGCGCCAAGCGTGATGCGATCGAAGTTTCGTCCCGTAATCATCATGATGACGAACACTGCCGCTAGCGTCAGCGGCACGGCAGCAGCGACGACAATGCCGACGCGCCAGCCAAGGCTCGCGAGGCTGACAATCATTACGACCGCCAGCGCAACGACGAACTTCAGCATAAACTCATCGATCGATTCTCGGATATTGACGGCTTGATCGATGATCTTTGTGAAGGTGATGCCTGCGGGAAGAGTCTGCGCGATCTTTGCCTCTTCCGCATCAAGAGCCTTGCCGAGATCGAGGCCATTCCAGCCTTCTTTCATCACGACGCCGAGCACCATGGCAGGATCGCCATTATGCCGAATGAGAAACGTCGCGGGATCTTCGTAGCCGCGTTTGACCTCGGCAACGTCGGACAGCTTCAGCACGCGCCCGCCCGCAACAATCGGTGTATCACTTATTTTCTTCAGATCGTCGTATGCGCCTTCTACGCGCACGAAAACTTGCGGGCCACTGGTGTCGATTGATCCGGCAGGCGTCACCACATTCTGGCGATTGAGGGCATCGAATATCGATCGCGCGCTGATTCCAAGCGTCGCAAGTTTGGCATACGAGAATTCGACGAAGATCCGCTCAGGCCGCTCGCCGAGAATATCGACTTTTTTGACGCCCGGAACGTGAAGCAAGCGTTGGCGTAGCGTTTCGGCTTCGCGCGTCAACTGCCGTGGCGGCATGCCATCGCCCTTTACTGCGTAGAGCGCAAACGTGACATCGGAATATTCGTCGTTGATGAACGGTCCGAGCGCCCCGGCCGGAAGGTTCGCGGCCTCGTCGCCGAGCTTCTTTCTCGCTTGGTAGAACTGCTCAGGGACATCCGCTGGCGGTGTCTGATCCTTGAGCGTCACCTTCATGAGCATCAAACCCGGTCGTGTGAACGTTTCGGTGCGGTCGTACCAACGCAATTCCTGCATGCGCTTTTCCAGCGGCTCTGCAACGAGATCTTGCATCTCCTGCGCCGTCGCGCCCGGCCAAACAGCCGTGACGGTCAGAACCTTGACGGTATAAGGAGGATCTTCTGCACGCCCCAGCTGAAGGAAGGCAAAAGTGCCGGCAAGCGTGATCGCAATGATCAGAAAGAGCGTGACAGCGCGCTCGCGCACAGCCAGCGCTGAAAGGTTGAAGCCGCTCATCGGGATGCGGACTCCGTAGCACTGACCCGAACACGGTCTCCCTCATGGAGGGTGTGGGCGCCAAGCGCGACGACCTGATCGCCGATCTCTAATCCGTGGCTGACTGCCGCCGTTTCCGCACCCATTTTCGCGAGCTTCACCGTCCGGAAGCCAACGACGAGTTTGTCTTGATCCAGAAGCCAAACGCCGGTCTTTCCGTCTCTATCGATGAGCGCACCGACCGGTATATCGACAAGGGTATTATTCCTGCTCTGCGGAATATGAATGGTCACCGTCGCGCCGAGTGGCGCGTTGGCGGCGGCACCTTCCAGAACATAGCGCGCTTCATAAGTTCGCGTCGCGGGATCTGCTGCATCCGACAGCTGCCGAAGCCATGCTCTCGACGTCGATTTGAGATCGCCGTAGAGGGTCGCCGTTGCTTCGGAATGCAGGGCGGGACGAACGGTTTCTGGCAAATAAACCGCAGCTTCTCGGGGGCCGGCGTGCGCAAGACGCACGACCGTCTGACCGGCGGCTACGACCTGACCGGGTTCCGCAAGCGTTTCGACGACGACACCATTGGAATCGGCCAGAAGCTTCGAATAGTCATTGGCGTTGCGCGCAAGTTGTGCATTAGCCTGCGCGGCGGCTAATTGAGCTTCGGCATTGTCGAGCGCAGATTTTGCTTGCTCGTAGCGTTGGCGGGAGACCCATCCCTGATTGACGAGATTGCGATACCGCGCTTCATCGGCTCGCGCCTGGATCGCAGTGGCTTTGGCGGCATTGATTGCATTTGTCTGTGCGACAATGGTGAGCTGCAGGTCGGCGGGATCCAGCTTCATCAGCGTCTGTCCCAATTTCACGGTTTGACCTGTATCGACCAAGCGTTCGGTGATCTTTCCTGAGACCCGAAACCCGAGATTGCTTTGGACGTGCGCCGAGACAACGCCAGTAAACGCGCGCTCGTCCGCATTTGCCGATCGCACGGTGGCGACACGCACAAGTGGCGTGTCCGTTCTCGGATCAGCCTCAGAAGCTTGACAGCCGCTCAGCGCAATCGCAGCGACTAAAACGGCCGATACAGCCGCGCGCCTCGCGATCGAGCCTTTTCTACGTTTCCAAATAGCCGACCCTGACATTGAATTACGAGCCTCGCCTTGATCACTTTAGGCGTATAGATTATGATTATAATCTAAAATACGCAATAGATCTGGCTGCGGCGAGACGTCTCGAACGTCATTAAGCGATCGAGACATAGTTCATTGATGGCTAACTCCAGCGTCTCTTGCAGATGACGAAGGTTTTGGCCATTCGGAGTCAGGCTAATTGCGTCAGGCGCTTCTTGGCTTCTCGGAGGATTGTGGCCGACAACTCCGGGTCATTCACAATGCGCGCCATCGTGACTGCTCCTATCATCGTCGACGCGATGAAGATCGCCACTTTCTTGGCTGCAGCCGGGGAATGGCCTTCAAGGTTGCTCGCGATACCGTCCACCATCTTCAGAAATCCGGCCGTCGTTGTTTCGCGCACGCCCTCTCCGCTGCGCGCCATCTCGCTTCCCAAGGCGGCAAGCGGACAGCCGCAAGCCGCATTATCGCGGTGCTCGCTCGAGAGGTACCAACCGATCATCTCATGAAGACCTCGAAGTCCTGGTGCCCCCGACAATACCTCATTCATCTCCTGAACCGTGGACGTACTTGCGACAGCCAGCGCTTCCTCAACCAATTGTTCTTTCGATTGGAAGTGCTTGTAAAAGCCGCCGTGGGTCAGCCCAGCTGATGCCATGAGATCGGCGAGGCCGATACCTTCGATGCCATGCTGACGAAATTCTGCAGCGGCCGTTTCAACGATACGTTTTCGGGTTTCAGCTGCTTCTTTCTTTGATTTCTTCATTGGGTTTCACTTTTTTGCCGCAGACTCGCGATGCTGCCTTCAACGAAATTTGTCCTTGACTTAGATGATATATGACATCTAATTAGATGTCGAGCGACTTCTAAAATATTCATATCGCTCTTGAAGTCAACGATTGCCCCCCACGGCTGAAAGGTAGTCATTATGTCGAAATCGCAAACCATCCTCATCACAGGCGCCAGTACCGGCTTCGGCCGGGATACCGCGGAGACCCTATCGAAAGCCGGCCACCGCGTTTTTGCATCCATGCGCGATCCCGAAACCCGCAACCGGGCTCATGCCGACGCATTACGTGCGAATGGAATTGAAGTCGTCGAGATCGACGTCACCGATGACGCTTCCGTAGAACGTGGTGTCTCATCGGTCTTGAAACAGGCCGATCGTCTCGACGTGCTTGTCAATAACGCCGGTATCGGCGCGGCTGGGATATCGGAAGGCTTCTCGACGAATCAGTTGCGGTCATTGTTCGACGTCAACGTATTCGGAATTCAACGGATGTTGCGCGCCACGCTGCCGGCGTTTCGGCGTCAGGGAGATGGACTTGCCATCAACATCGGCTCAATCCTCGGCCGCGTGACGCTACCTTTCTCCGGGCTCTATGGAGCAACGAAGTTCGCGCTTGAAGCCATGACGGAAGGATACCGGTACGACCTATCGCAGCTCGGCGTCGACGTTGTGCTCGTGCAGCCGAGCGCCTATCCGACAAACTTTTTTGGAACAGTTCAACTTCCGGAGGATGGCGACCGCGTTGCTGCTTACGGGGAAGTCGCGGCGATTCCGGGCAAGCTGCTGAGTGCATTTGAAGCGCAGTTCAAAAGTGAGGAGGCGCCCGATCCGCACGAAGTCGCGGAAGCGATCAGCAGGCTCGTCGAGCAGCCGAGCGGAGCGCGGCCCGATCGCGTCATTGTGGGTCAGGCCTATGGCGCCGACCTGCTCAATTCACAAGCCGCCGCGGTACAGTCGCAGGTGCTTGAGAACTTCGCTCTGAAGCACCTCGGTGAGACACGTAAGGTAGGAGCAACCGATATTGCTTCCTAGATGAGTTTGTACACAGCGCCTTGTCCAAGTCGCTTTGCAACGACGGCATCGTCATTGGTTACGTGCAGCACGGAAGCCTCACGCTCGGCTACGCCCAGCAGACGCAAAAAGCGCCGACGCTGCACGTAACAAAAATCAATATGGGGTCTGTATGTAGGATCAGCGACTCGCATGTAACGGCAGTGGTCACTGAATTTCCACGCGTCAACGATGCACTCAATTCGCTGCCCATACAGTCCTGCTATTTGCCGATATGAGAGCTTGTTGAATGACCTTAGGAAGCGCGTTAATGCGCCGCCGAGCTCGCCCTTTTTGAGGGCGCAACATTCCGCAAGAAAGGTACCAGAAGAGTAGCAATGATAAACGCGAGCATGACCGCGCGAAATGCGTCCGCGTATGCGAGTGTGGACGCCTCGCGATAGGCAAGACCCCAGAGCTGCTTTAGAGCCGCAGTTGTACCGTCCTGTGTACTTCCCGGATGCGCTCCATATCGATCGGACACCTGACCAACCAGGATTGTCATGGGGACATTTGCGGGCGTCAGGTGGGCGGCGATGGCCGTGAAATGGTAATTGGTGCGTACATTGAGTATCGCAGCGCACCCCGCAATACCGACCGCGCCGCCGAGATTGCGCATCATATTGAAAAGCCCGCTGGCATATTTCAGACGATCGGGTGGAAGACTGCCCAGTCCGAGCATAACACTTGGGGCTACGGCGAAGACCTGGGGCAAACCGCGCAGAATTTGCGGAAGAAAGAGTTGGTCCGAGCCCCAATCGTGCGTGATGAAGCTGAAACTCCACATGGAGATCGCAAAGAACGCCATGCCGACCATCATAAGCCAGCGGGTATCAAAACGCTTGGCCAACATGATGTAAAGAGGCACGCCGACCAACGAGGCGGTACCCGTCGAGAAGATGGCCTGTCCCGTCTGATAGGCACTGAATCCGCGCACGTAGCCGAGAAACAGCGGCGTCAAATAGATGGTAGAGAAAATACCGATACCGGTGATGAAGGAAAGAATGCAGCCGACGAGAAAGTTGCGATTGCCGAAAGCGCGCAGATCCGCAACCGGCCGGGGAAAGGTCAGACTTCGAACGACGAAAAGAAATCCGCTCCCGACGGCGATATAAGTGCAGTAACGGATCGTTTTATCGTCGAACCAATTCCAGCGGGTTCCTTCTTCAAGCACATATTCGAGGTTGCCGAGTGCAATCGCCATCAGGCCAATGCCAAGGTAATCGGCGTCCTTTAAAAGGGAGAGGTCGGGCTTATCGATATCGACCAAGAACGGGATGGCGATAGCGATGGCAACGCCCGGAACGAGATTGACGTAGAAGAGCCAATGCCAATTGAGGGTGTCTGTGATCCAGCCTCCAATGACGGGGCCAAGCGCGGGCGCGACAGAGGCGATGGTTCCCACCACCGCGGCAGAATAGACTCGGCGCGGCCCTTGAAAATAATGAAAAGACGATGTGAAGACCGTCGGGACCATTGAGGCGCCGAGAAATCCCTGAAGCGCCCGAAAGACAATCATACTTTTAATGTCCCAGGCCAATCCGCAAAGCATGCTGGCCGCTGTGAACCCCGCCGCCGACCCGGCAAAAAGCCATCGCGTCGAGAAGACGCGTGTGAGCCAACCTGACATCGGGATCACGATGATCTCGGCGATGAGATAGCTGGTCTGAACCCAACTAATCTCATCCTGTGCGGCCGATAGGCCGCCGCCGATGTCTTGCAGCGAGGACGCCACGATCTGAATATCGAGCAAGGCAATGAACATGCCGACGCACATCACCACAAACGGGATGATGCTCTTAAGCCAGGTACCGGTTGAATCCGTCTCGCTCACCGCGATTTCTCTTGACCGGCACGCGTATCGACCGATGCCGTCGTCGACAGGCCCGGTCGTATCCGACCAAGGCTCCCATCCGAAGGATCGAGCGCGATCCGCACCGGAACGCGTTGGACGATTTTAGTGAAATTCCCAGTCGCATTCTCGGGAGGAATGACACTGAAGATCGCGCCTGTACCGGGTGCAACACTGATGACGTGACCGTGAAAGACGTGATCCGGCAAGACATCGGGCATGACAGTTGCGGGTTCGCCGATAAGCATGGCCCCGAGCTGATCTTCTTTAAAATTGGCATCGACCCATAAGCCATGGGCAGGTACGATTGTAAGCAGATAGCTGCCGGGTTTTACATAGCTGCCGACCTGAGCCGCGCGGTTGCCGATAAAGCCTTCGATGGGAGAGCGAATTTCCGTGTAACTCAAGTTCAGCTCGCCAACGCGTACGTCAGCTTCCGCAGCTTCGACTGCGGCGGCGGCTTGATTGACGTTCGCCTCAAGAACGAGAAGCTGCTGTTTGGCCGCGTCGTACGCGGCCTTGGAGGCAACTAGAGCGGATTGCGCCTGTCGGTCGAGAGAACTGGTGCGCTCAGAGTCTTGCACTGACCCGGCGTTCGTCAACGCCAGGCGCCGATAACGCTCTGCATCTTTGCGCGCGAACGACGCCTGCGCCGTCTTGAAATCGACATCGGCCGCCGCCTGCGAGATAGTGGATTGCTGCAGCGTATACTGCGCTTTGACGCTTGCAAGGGCGGCTTTACATTGCGCGAGTGTCGCGTGCGCGCGCCGTAGCGCGGCCTCGAGATCTCGGGGATCGAGTCGGATCAGAAGTTGTCCCGCCTCGACATGCTGATTATCAGCGACCAAGATTTTCGCGATAAATCCTTCAACACGCGGGGATAACGCTGTCACGTTGCCGCCGACATAAGCGTCGTCGGTTACCTCGATAAAGCGACCGACTTTCCACCATTGAGCGCCATACCACGCGATCGCTGAAAGACTGACCAGTGAAGTAAAGATCAAGAACATCTGCCTGCGCGACAGTTTAGATTGGGCAGGTGGTGAATCATCGCTTTTCGGCTGATCGAAGGTGACGCTGCTCACTGTTGCGACTTCCTGCGGCTCCGCGTCTCGGCCTTGCCGCGATCGGGCGAGTTCGGGGGACGTCGCCGCGCCTTCATCGTCTTCTTGGATCCGGCAGGAAGCGTTACTGATTTAAAAGTCGGCTCGAGCATCGATCGGCCGCTATGGCGATCAACGACAATGGGATCTGCCACGGCTCCCGTTGTGTCATCGACCATTACTACGCTCGGGCCTTCCGGGAAAAAGTGTTTATTTCCCCAGGCGAGCAACATCATCAGCACCGGGCGGAAGTCGCGACCGCGTTCGGTCAGTATATATTCGTAGCGGGCTGGACGATCATTGTAGAGCTGGCGTTCGAGCAACCCCGACTCGACGAGAGCACTGAGGCGCCGCGCCAACATATTGGGCGCGATTGCGAGATTTTTTTGAAATTCGTCAAAACGGGTCAGCCCACGAAACGCATCGCGCAGAATGAGAATACTCCACCATTCTCCTACGCGCTCCAGGCTGCGAGCAATCGGACAATTGTAATTGGCAAAACTCGTGTGTTGCATGCCTCCACTTTACTCCCGTCACTATCATAATGCAAGTTACTAGGAGGCTGGCGTGCGATGTTGTCGTTGACGCAGTCTAGTTTTTGACCTGCTGGACTACATGGGGCGCGAGCAGCAGCTTCGGCAGAACACTGCCGAAAGCTTCGGGAAACCGGCCATTTTTCGTGAGCGACGCCGAGTCCGAGTTCAAAAGTTGACAACGCTCCACGCCGCCTCGCGCCTGATGAAGGAGGGCGGCGTTCCAGTCGCCCTTCTTCCCGCGTTTCTCGTGCTCACGCGCGGGCAAACGCTGACGATGGATTTGTTGCTCTTTCCCCGCGCAACACGGCGGATATATTACGCGCTTGTATTTTGAACGTAAGATCGATGGCGTCGGCGACAACTGGACGGAACATCGCGTCATCGAACGTCAATGGTGGGCGCCTTCCTGGAACCACGTGCCGGCATCACAACCGTCACGAGACCTCTGGAACGATGCGCGATTTCGCGGCAGGAGCGAATTACGCACAGCCCGGCGACCCGACAAGCTTGCGAAGGTGTTGGTCACGTTCGCAGACGCGCCGAATCCTTGTTCGTCTTCCACTTGGTAGCGACGCAGTTTCGAAGATAAGGGAAAAGGACGCCGAAACGGCATCGATTCTTCTCGATTGGACGCCAACAGCCGTTCGACCGACTTCGCGGCGTTATTTGAACATGGCATGACGGGGCAAGAGATGCCGCGAACCGAAACTTCCGGTGTCGTTGCTCTTATTCGCTCACAAAAGGTGAACTGGCTCATACTATCGCATGCCTGAATTTACGCGGCGGCTTCGATTGCAAGTCAATAGCGCAGCGGTGGTACGAAACCGCCGAACTCAGTCTCTATCAATTGGGCCAGCTTGAGCGGCGTGCGATCTTCGAACGACGGTCCGACGATCTGGACGCCGATCGGCAGACCCTGCGGTGATAGGCCGAGGGGAATGGACGTCGCCGGCAGACCCGGAAGCGTGGCGACTCCTGCCCATACGGCTTGGTTGCCGTAGGGATGGGGCTCACCGTCGATCAACATCTGTCGTGACTCCCTGTTGGAATGATCATGCGGGAACGCCGTCACGGGCGAAACGGGGCAGATCAGTGCGTCGAACGCTTTGAAGAACTCACGCCATTGCGCACGCAGGCGGGACCGGGCGTTGTTCGCCATGATCCAATCACGGTGGCTCAGCACCGCTCCGCGAACCCGTTCGGCGTCCAGGCCGGAGGCTTCTGTGGGCATCGCCGCCGCCTGCCTCTGCAGGTTGGCGTAGACTTCCGCTGGCCAATTCAAGGCCAGGAGAGACATCAGCATCCGCATGTACAGCCGCGCACTATCTTCGAGATCGGGAAGCAGTTCGCTTTCTTGGGCGACTCGAATGCCGGCTCTCCCAAGGCATTCGGCAAGTGTCCTGATCGCGAACCGCACGGTACTGTCGGTCGGTAGGAGCGGATGCGCATCGAGAACCAGCACGCGAAAGTCACGCAATCGCTCGTGTCGCGGGGCTGGCAGATCGAGCTTGTAGGCAATCCCGGCATCAATCTCGTCGGGCCCGGCCATGATGTCGAAAAGGAGCGCAAGATCGGTGGCGCAACGCGCCATCGGTCCGACAACCGCGAGATCGGCGGTGTCGGGCAAGGGAGCAAAAGGCGGCGGGTTATGTCCACGTCCCGGCACGACGCCGAGCGTAGGCTTATGAGCATAGACGCCGCAGAAATGCGCTGGCATCCGCAGCGATCCGGCGAGATCGGAGCCAAGCGCAAGCGGCACGTAGCCAGCAGCAAGCGCGGCTGCCGATCCGCCCGATGATCCGCCAGGCGTGCGGGTCGTGTCGTAGGGATTGTTGGTCGTGCCGTAGATGTCATTATAGCTCTGCCAGTCCCCAAGGCCGGACGGAACGTTCGTCTTGCCGAGGACCACGCCGCCCGCAGCCTTCATCCGCGTAACTGACAGTGCGTCGTCCGCTGCGATGAAATTCCTGTGCTGGGAAAAGCCCCATGTCGTCGGCAGACCCGCGACATTGAAAGATTCCTTGACCAGCAGCGGAATGCCGAGGAGAGGCCGCCGCTCACCTCTCGCCAATGCGTCATCAGCAGCGCGCGCTGCATTGCGCGCCCGATCGAAGTCGCGCGCGCAGACGACATTCAGCTTCGTGTCTAGGTTTTCAATGCGGGCGATGGCAGCGTCCGTAAGTTCGCGAGCTGAAATCTCCTTGGCCGCTAGCGCTGCCACCAATTCCCGGGCAGACTTGTATTCCCATTCAAAGTTCAGCATGTGCACAACCATTTCGACGGCCGCTAAATATGAGCTGGGCGAAAACGTCGTCGCTCAGGTCGGTTACCACCGTGATTAACGGGGAATCTGCTCTAGACTTCGATACACATTCGACCTCGACGGCAGCCGAGTGCCACTTCACTTCAGACTAATCGCTTTTCGAGCCGACGAGCACGGTCGGCGGAGTGCCCTTTGCTTTCACGTAGAAGACGAGCAATTTCGCGGGTTTCGTGCTACTCGCGTTTCGGCTTACCGCGTGGATGTCGCTGGGCGATTCATAAAAGACGCCGCCAGCATGGACAGTCTTGGGGCTGTCGCCCTTGACCTGCGTGACGACGCTTCCTTCCAGCACATATACAAACAGGTCGGCGTTATGTCTGTGCGGTTGAGAGACTTCACCCGGCGCGAAGTCAACCATTTCCACCATGCCTTCCTTGCCCGGAAAGTCCGGAAGGTCCTTTGTCATCAGGGTCCGTGCCGTTCCGGTACCTGCATCTGCACTGCCGAATGCGAGGATGCTGCAAACCGTAAGCGCTAGAACGAACGCGATCTTCGACATTGTCTGTTCCTTTAAGAAATAGGGTTGATGAGAAATCCAATCGCGCTCGACCTCACCCAACGAACCCCATGGATCCGTTCGACTGATGAGCGACCACGTCACTCCAGGAGAGATCTTGCGTGTGGTTTTCCGGCGATGCGCGATCATGGACATGCATCGCGGGCCGGCGATCGATGAGTAGGCTGAGCAGCTCGGGGCGGCTGTAGTGGCCCCGAGAATCCATCAGCATCTTGCGCCGCGTAATCAGCGAGAAATCAAGGTCGGCGATAACTTCGCCCTCTCCAAAACGCAAGGGTTCGCCGAGTAACTCTCCTTCGGGAGTAACGATTGCCGTGAAGCAGCCGCCTGATATAGGACCGATGGCGCCGCCAGCATCTGCTACGATCTGGGCTTGCTGATCTGGCTCTAACCAAGCCGTGGCGTTGACCACGAAGCAGGCGGACTCCAAGGCGTGCTGACGAATGTTAACTTGCATTTGCTCGGCAAAACGATCGCCCGCGAATGATCCGGGATACATTGCCGAATGGATTTGCTCGCCATCCGCCATCAGCGCGTAACGGGCAAGCGGATTATAGTGTTCCCAGCACGCGAGCTGGCCGATGCGGCCGACGGAACTGTCAACAACGCGAAGTCCCGAGCCGTCCCCCTGACCCCATAGCATTCGCTCATGGAAGGTTGGGCTGATCTTGCGACGGTGCTGGATCAGACTGCCGTCGGCATCAAAAAGCAATTGCGTGTTGTAAATAGTGGAGCCGTCGCGCTCGTTGGCGCCGATGGATGCGACGAGTCCTGCCTGCTTGCAAGCGTCTCCGATCGCCAGCGTGTCGGGTGACGGTATCGTCAAGGATTCCTTGAGCAGACGCTGATGCTCTTTGCCGAGCGATACTTCATATGGCGGTTGCAGGAAGGAGAAGTAGGGATAGTAGGGAATGATGGTTTCGGGAAAGGTCGCGAACTGGACACCTTGACGCCCAAGCTCAAGAATTTTCTCGATGATCTTTGCGACTGTCCCCGCGCGACTGTAGAGGACGGGACTGATCTGGACTGCGGCGGCTTTGACGGTGGTCATGGTACGCTCCTTGTTTGACGGTTTCCCTTTCAGTTTTTCGAAATCAGCTTAAGGCCCACGATGCTCAGCAAAATGAGAGCAATGCAGCCGATCCTCATCGGCGCTGCAGATTCGCCGAATAAGGCAATGCCGAGTGTTGCCGTGCCGGCCGCTCCAATACCGGTCCAGACGGCGTAGCCAGTGCCAACAGGAAGCTCACGGAGTGAAAGCGAAAGAAGAATGACACTGGCGACGCCGGTGCAGATGGTCAGCAGAGCGGGCACCAAGCGGGTGAATCCATCTGATGATTTCATGCTGACCGCAAAGGCGATCTCTAGGATGCCGGCAATGCAAAGGAACGCCCATGCCATTTTGTACGTATCCATTCGTTGTTCGTTTCGGGAAGCAGCGACGTCTCCGAAGGCTGCCGAATTCAGGACGGCTAACTCAATCAAGAGACGTGCGGAATCCTTCACGCCATGTCGGGTGCAGAGGTTTCCATCCGAGTTCCTCCCGCACCTTCTTGTTTGAAGCGCCTTGCTCGTAGCCGTTAAATTCGCCGTCCGGCGGCGCTGGCGCTCCGATCGCTGCCGCGAAGACAGGCAGCCATTCGGTGCCGGCAGCAGGATCATCATCGACGATGTTGAATACGCCCGGCGGCCAGTCGATCGCGCGCATTGCGGCGCGTGCCGCATCCTCCACATGGATGAATGAACTAGAACCTTTACCTGCGGCTCGCTCGGCACGCCGCACCGCATCAGCGAACGGCCCCTTTTTCGAATACCAAGTGCCCGGACCGTAAAAAAATCCGTAACGAAGGATGACTCCTTCTGGGAGTTCCGCCACTGCGGATTCGAGCGCGCGCACGCCCCTGACCGTATCGCGCACCTCTGGCGTCTCATCGGCGAGGGCGTCTTGCTCAGTGGCTGGCGTTGCCTTGTGTGCGTATGTGATCGCCAGGCTTTGCGCGATCATTCGGCGCACACCTGTCGCCTTCGCGGCATCGACGAGATTGCGTGTGCCGACGATCCGTAGCCGGTCATTTGCCGCGAAGTCCGCGGCAGTCAGGTCGGTGAGTTGGTGAATGATGACATTTGGGCGGGCATCGCCGACCGCCGCGATCAAGGCGGATCGATGAAAAACATCGACGATAACGGGACGCGCCCCCATCGCCTCAATTTGCGCTGCTTTTCCAGCCTCGCGCGTGGTTCCAAAAACGTCGTATCCTGCCCTGACCAACATCGGCAGGAGTTGCCTACCGACCGCGCCCGTTGCGCCTGCCACAAAAATGGATCTGTTAGCTTTTGAATGTTCGCTCACGTTAGCCACTCCTTACGACCAAGCATTGAATGCTCGACTGTGCTAACGTGATGGAGAGTGGCCTAGTCTATAAGAGCCATAACATGCATTTCCGTGTAGGCCATGAGGAGGGCATACTCGTGGTCACAGCGCCTTCAATATCCGCCGTCCTAGTTTTTCGGCATCGTCTTGAGAAGCGATATTCGTGAAGCCGACAAGCAAGGCTGGCTCGCCCGCGTTGTCCATCATCCAATCCGACATTGCTTCTCCGTAAAGTCCAACTTCTCGCATGCGGGTGACGAGACGTCGGTCAGATCGTTGGCCACGCATTCGCAAGATCAGGTGCATGCCGCCAGGTGGAGAATCAATTCGCATATGCTTTTTCAGAACGTCGCCCAGTCCCACCGTAACTGCTTCGCGCCGCTCGGCATAAAGTTTTCGCATCCGTTGAATATGGCGGGCGAAATGTCCTTCGGAGATAAAGTCCGACACGATGGACTGCGTCAACGTTGGCGTGCCGCCAGCGAACATTTCAATGATCTGCTCGAATCTCTCGACCTGCGTTTGCGGCACGACAAGGTATGCAATCCGAAGTCCCGGGAAGAGGACTTTGCTGAAGGTACCAGAGTAGAGAACACGTCCATCGTGATCCAAGCTCTTCAACGCCGGCAAGGGACGGCTGACATAGCGATACTCACCATCATAATCGTCCTCGATAATCCAGGCTTTGTTTCGCTGAGCCCAATCCAATAACGTTAGACGCCGAGGCAATGAAAGCGACACGCACAGCGGACTCTGGTGTGCAGGTGTAACCACGGCTGCTTGCGCCCACGGAGCCCGCTTGATGCCTTCGGGGACAACGATGCCTTCGCGGTCTACCGACACCGGGATAGTCGCAATATTCAGATATCTCAGTATGTCTCGCGTCGGCGGGTAGCCGGGGTTTTCAAGCCAAACGGAATCTCCTTCTTTAAGCAGGCTTTGGCAAATCAGCTCTATGGTGTGTCGGTATCCCGATGTCACGAAGACCTGCGACGGCGAACAACTGATACCGCGAGAGACCTGGAGATATGCTGCGATGTTGGCACGAAGCTTTGGTAAGCCAAGGACCGAAGGATGCGCCATGTCGGAGGCCAGCGTCGCACGTACGCGTCGTGCACCAAGGCGAGCCCAAATTTTTCGTGGAAACATATCCAGAGCAGGCAATCCCATCTGGAATGGCAGGATCGAATCCGGGCGAAAACTAATCCCGGCCGCCCCGCAATGGTATGTGCGCGGAGCGCTCGGCGGTTTCGACAGCTTGAGCCCGGGCGTAACTATAGTGCCGGCTTGGCCGCGGGCTTGAATGTAGCCTTCAGCAGCCAATAAAGCATACGCTGCTTCAATCGTGCCTCTTGCCAGACCGAGTTCTTTTGTGAGCGCACGTGCGGAGGGAATGCGGTCACCCGGTTTCAGCAATCCGCTGGAAATTGCGCCACGGATGCGATTGTAGATTTGGCGATAGAACGGTTCGGCCGCCTTTCGGTCCAATGGCGCGATGTTGCCGATATTTGCGGACGGCATGGACTATTCCAACGATAAAATAAGCTCAGAATAGTTATACCATAGAAAATTTGATCGCCCGCAGAAACCTGCATGGTCTAGTTATAAAAGCCATATATGGACCTTGGAATTAGGTCATCGGCTTTGCAAGGTGCTTGCATGCCTAACTGACAGTCAAGCACAGATATAAAATGGAAGGGGCAGATGACAAACATCCTGCATGTGAGTTGTAGCCCGCGCGGCAAGAGCTCAGAAAGCTACAGGCTCTCTGAAAAAATCGTCGGTTTTCTGCTGGAGCGCGAGCCGGCAGCGATCGTGATCGATCGGGACATCAGTGGCCGCGCCGTCCCGCCTGTCGATGAAGATTATGCGATTTCACAACAGTCCGCGAAGGACGTATCTCAAGCTGGTTCGGCCTCCCTATCAAATAAACTCATTGACGAATTGGAGACCGCGGACTTCGTTGTCATCTCTACGCCAGTACATAACTTCACAGTTCCCTCGACGCTCAAGGCGTGGATTGATCACATTGCGCGAGTTCGTCGGACATTTGATGTGGCGCCGGGAGGCAAGGTCGGCAAGCTTAGCGACCGCCCGATCTTTATCGCAGTCTCGTCGGCTGGAAGATATTCCGAGGAGCACGCACGCCAGCCGGATTTTATGACCCCGTATCTGAAAGCGGTCTTCGGCATGCTCGGATTGCGCGACCTGACATTCTTTTCTATTCAAGGGACGGCCTTCGGCCGAGATGCGGTTGCAGCCGCTCGTAGCAAGACAGAGCAGGCTTTGCGGTCATATTTTGCGTCGAACAGTCCTGTACCTCATGGTCTTGATCAGCAACTGATTGCAACGACGCAGGATCGGAAATGAACTTTAACCGTCGAAGTGCATTCGTTACCTTCGCCTTCTTTCTTTTTGCGCGATCCGCGGCTGCGGAACCACTCAATCAAGATCATTGGCGAGATAATTTCACCGCCCGCGTCGAAATCCTTGCACTACTCGAAACTCTTAATGCTGACCCTTCTTAGCCATGACAGCGCGACGCTCACGCTCGATCGCTGGTGCGGCGATCACCTGCTTGCCTCGCCTGCGCACATCGTCGCGAATCTTGTCCAACGCACCAACAAAAAGCCGACTGTGGAACAACGGCAGCTACTCAGCGTGTCTGCATCAGAGCAAACCCGCTACCGCAGAGTTCGTCTGAGTTGTGGTGATCACGTTCTCTCCGAAGCGGACAACTGGTATGTTCCCAGCCGTCTGACGCCTGCCATGAATCGTATACTCGACACGACCGACACATCATTTGGACGAGTCGTTCGGCCCCTCGATTTTCACCGACATACGTTGTCGGCGAAACTTCTCTATTCCCCGCTGCCGAAAAACTGGGAGATGGACGCTCCGATCCCTGAGCGACACGAAGCAGCGCTCACGATACCACATGCTGTTTTGGAGCATCGGGCTATGCTCACGCTTCCAAACGGGACGCCTTTCAGCCAAGTGATCGAGACCTACACATCAGAGGTGCTTGACTTCCATCACCGGTGAGTCGCCAAGCGCCATCAAACAAGAGATTATCAATTGTGACGTCGGGATTGCAATTACGCAAGGAATGCGGATACCGGTTCGTCAAAACGGACCATCTTTGGCACGAGTTCTCATCTTTGTTCAGCTCGATAACGCCTCAATGGCTGATTTGATTGAGCTTTTGTCATGGCGCGCCGGAGCGGATGAAGATGAGAACTTCGTCATCATAATTAAGGTTGATTGATAGCTGTATTTCCGAGCGTTCGACCGTTAATTTACGTCCGCAAATGGTCCTACGCACCCGCCATCTGATGGAGGCTATCAAACTACTTCGACCCTAGCCAGCAGGATCCGACGTCTTGGCAGCGTCGACGGTTGGTCCTAGAAGCGGAAATCGCCTGCTCCTTGGTCGGCGGCAAAAGCTGTCGCCGACCTTGCCCGCTAATGAAGGCATTGCGTCAGATGTCGATCGTTGGCGCAATCTCGATCATATCATCGACTTGGATGCCGAGGTAACGAGGCTGGACAGCCCACAGGTTGCCCGTCCACCAGTCAGCAACTGCATTCATCTTAGTACGTGCGTACCGACGACGATGCACTATTTGCGCGGATCGTCATCAGGATTAATGTACTTGATGTTCCACGGACCTGTTGCAGTGAGGAGAACAATAGTTTCGTCCTGGTTCCATAGATAATGGGCGTGGCCGGCTGGCAATGTGAAGCTGGCTCCGACATCGAGTTTCTTGCCATTCTCGCGATTCAGCTTTTCTCCCATCCCGTTCCAGACTGTACCCTTGAGTACCGTCACAACCTCCGCGAACGGATGAGTGTGCGCGGGTATTTCATAGTTCGCAGGGAACTTGAGATAAGCCATAAACACGCCCGGCTTGCTAGGATCGCCGATCAGAAGCGCGCTCTTGCCGCCGTGAGGAAGAAGCGGCTCATCTTTCCATGCGATGTTACCCAGCTCGAAAGTATCCATGTTTTCGGTGGTCAGCCTCTCGATGGTCGTATCGCTTTGCGCCCAGACCGGGAGGGACAACGCTATCAAAATTGCACTTGCTAGTACCGTAAGAGAAACTCTCATGCTCTCGTCCTTCTCTAATGCGGCCTTGACGTTTCGGAGTGAAGAGGCCCGTCTGATAACTTCGGCAATGCTTACGCAGCGAGCCCCGAGACTTTCTTCAAATCGCCGGCAGCAATTTGAGCATCAAGCGCGTCCCTGAAATCTGCGATGCCAAGCATCTTAAATCGCTTGCCGCCATCGTCAAAAAATTCATAGAGATCTCCAGCAACATTGCGATTGCTGAAGAACACAATCGCATCTTCATCGCCTGCCCCTCCTTCTGTATGTGCCGTTCCGTTGACAACGCCCTTCACGTAGCTTCCGCATGGCCTGACTTCCTTGGGTGAGCCGTCAGGATTGTGAAATCGCAGTTCGCCTTGAACCACGAAGGTGATGTAGGGGGCGTGGTGAATGTGAAGCATCACCTGTTTGTTGGCTGCGAACTTAAAGATGACGTCCACAATCCGAGCTTTCTCGTCCACATCGTATACGAAGAAACTTATGCCAGGCAGCCAGTCCAAAGTGCGCCATGCGATCTTGCTGTCGTCGAATTTCGACATCGAACTCCTCCTGATCGTTCCTCAATTGTCTTTTGGGCGCGGTCTTCAGCGATGCGCATTCGACAGCGACGCCTTGATAATCGCGGACTCGGACGATTGAAACTACGGCGATTTACCTTCGATTGTTTGGGCAATTTGACTGATCTGATCGGATCGTCCCGTGCGTGGATCGGCGGAGTGCGCGAATGTTCCGGCGCCATCCAAGACCGCCAGATCACCCGACGATTGGATATCTTCTTCGCCCGCTGCTTTGATTGCTCCGAGCCGTCGCGGTTCCTCGAACGTTTCATCGACTTGACTAAGGGAGCGCGAACACGATCACGGCGTCGCCTTGTCGGAACCCCCAGATCTGGCTGCCACCAGCTGCGACTGCGACGTACTCGCGACCATCAATTTGAAACGCGATGGGAGGTGCGTTGACGCCCGCACCGCAATTGAAGCTCCAGAGATGTTCGCCAGACTTGGCATTAAATGCGGAAAAATTGCCGTCTCCTTCTCCAGTGAAAACGAGTCCTCCCGCTGTCGCGAGCACGCCACCGATGAGCGGGTTTGTAGTCTTTTTCTGCCAAATGATCTTGCCTGTCTTAGCGACGTCGATGGCAGTAAGTGTTCCCCATCGGGGCACCTTAGCCGGTTCTATCGTCGTGAAACCGACGGCCGCCTTCTCGCTGGTCGCAGGAATGAAGCCTATCTTATACAATGACGGCATGTGCATAGCGGCCACATAAGCGATGCCGCTCTTCGCATCGAAGGACGTAGGGGACCAATTGGCACCTCCACCTACCCCAGGCGCGATGACGACTCCTTCGTTCGTCGCCCGCGCGAAGAGGTTCCGTTGCGGCACGAACGGCTCGGATTTGAATAGCAGATGGCCGTTTCGGCGATCGAGGGTGTAATACCATCCGAGTTTGCTCGCGTGCCCGATCGCGGGAACCGTTTTGCCATCGATGTCGGCATCGAACAGAACGGGCGGGCTCGCAACGTCATAGCCCCACACATCATGCGGCACGAGCTGGTAATGCCAAACGTGTTTGCCCGTGTGCACATCGAGCGCCACAAGGGAGACGGTATAGAGATTGTCTCCCGGACGCGTTTCTCCACTCGCCTGAGGAGAGGGATTTCCTACCCCTATGTAGATCAAGCCGAGTTCCGGATCATATGCCGGTGCCGGCCAACTGCTGCCACCGCCATAACGCCATGCTTCGGGGAACTTTTGAGCGGCGGCCTTTTCAGCGGCGATATCGCGGTTGAGAGGCACACCGTCCGGCGTTGTTAACGCATACGCGCCTGCCCAGTCGGGTTGCGTCGTATCGAATTGCCAGACGCGTTTGCCGGTATTTATGTCGAAAGCTGCGATGAAACCCGGCCGGCCGAAACGTCCCTCGACGCCCACCACTGTGCCGAGGGGTGATCCCGGCCGGTCGCTATCGAGATGGAGACCGTATCCAACGCCATTGATGCCCGCAATCACCAGATTGCCGACGACGAGGGGAGCCGCCGCGGACCCGACACCGGTCTGACCTTGCACGTTGGCTTTGAGCCGCACATCGTTGTCAGCAAGGGAAGTCGCCTTATCCTCGCTCTTGCCTCCCGCGTCGGAGGCGTCAGGATCGACCAGAGGAATATCCCAGACGACCTTGCCCGAGGCCGAGTCGAGAGCCACCAGATGTGCTTCCACCGTCGCAACAAATACGCGACCTTGTCCCAACGCCGCGCCACGATTGGCAGGACCGCAACAAAGCTTGTATCCGGGAGTACGCTTGTGATGGTAGCGCCAGATCTGGCGTCCAGTTAGAGCATTCAGAGCTACGACATTGGAAAAGGGCGTTGTGACGTACATGACGCCGTCGGCAACGAGAGGCGTGGTCTGAAAAGTGCCCACGATCCCGGTTTGGTAGATCCATTTCGGAACCAGTTTTTCGACATTCGCGGGTGTAATCTTGTCGAGCGGTGAAAACCGCTGGTTCGTGTAGTCTCGCCCGGGAAGGATCCAATTCTCCTTATCGTCGGCTGCCGCCTGCAAGCGAGCGTCATCGATACTTCCCGCCCATGCACTGCCAGCAAGGACAGCAACGGCAAAAACGGCACCGACACCTGCGAGCATACGTTTTTGATAAAACATTATGTGTCTCGACGTTGCGATCGAAGGAACGAGTTAGCGATGAAGATCTTCAGCCGGCAATGCCGCATTTGTCCAATTCGCTCCGTCTCGAAGTGCCGATGACAAGTCCGCATCCCGAAGACTCGCACCTTGGAAATTTGCTTTTGAAAGGTTGGCGTTTCGGAGATTGACGCCGTCAAGCCGAGCGCCAGATAGGTTTGCGAAACTTAGGTCGGCACGCTCAAGAATAACGGCGCGCAAGTCCGCCTTTACGAAGTTCGCGCTGCGCAACCTCGGCCCCATGATAATTCCCTGACTATCCCTTGGGTTGAGCGCGCCGAACCGGGCGTCGGCAAGATGGGCTTCGCTGAAATCGGAATAATCGAATATTCCCTCGAGCCATGCTTTCTCAAGGTTGGCGCCTTGGAACGACGGCGCCTCTGCGGCCGACGACGACATGTTCGCAAAGATCGACGGTCGACGTATGCTCGCTGATCGCAGATTTGCGTTCGAGAAATTGGCCTTCGTCAGTATTGCCCGATTGAGGTTGGCACCCTCAAGGTCACAGCCTGTAAGATTGGCCGCGGTCAGGTCGGTCCCGAAGAAGGAAACTCCCCTCAAGTTCGCGCGCTTAAAATCGACACCGGCGAGATCAAGATTGTCAAGATTTTTACCGGACAGGTCGATTATCTTCTGCGCGCTAGCGGCGAAAATTTGGCTCACGACGTCGCGTGCTGTCAAATCGGCCGCCTGTGCCAACGAACAGCAGAACATCATCAATAGCAGTGAGAGCGTTTTCATTACCCGGCGAGACCTATTGCATTGCCTTCCGCCGCGCTAGCACCGGAAGCGAGCGTTTGCGTTAGCCGATGCCACATCTTAACGGGATCTCACCCTTGCGGACCCGGCAGTACGTAGTTTTGCACGAGATAGGTGATGCCCCGTACCCACGATTCATCTGTATTGCCGCGGAGGTCAACGCTGTGGATCAACGTGATCCGCTGCTTGGATACGTCAGCTATGTAGACGTTGATATTGAGGATCAGGTTTGAAATCTTTTGGACGCGAATCCACGCAACGCTCTCGACATTAAGATCGCGGCCGTAACCGTATTCGCATCCGCCGCAGGCGCCGACCATCTGTCCGGCTTCGATTTTTTGTTGTTCGGCGGCTGGAACGGACACGAAAGTATATTTGCCGGAGGCTTGGAGCATCTTTTCGAATATCTTTGATATGGATGTCATCCGATTTCGCTCGGCGTCGGTGGTGGGCTCATACCCTTCGTTGTCATTCTGCAAGTGGACGCCGAGGAAGGCGATGCGCTGAGGATCTGCGTGGGCCGACGTCGCGGCAAAAAAGCAGAGTGCTAGCGTCGAGATGATTTGGGTCACCTGCTTGATCCAGGCTGTCCGCGCGTGACCGTGGGCCGACAGGACGTCATATAACATCGGGCCGTTTTCCTTTTTAAAATCGGCTATTCTGCATCATTTGGCTCGAAAATTATTAAGCGTTCGCCGGTCTACGAGACAACGGCGGAACACCCGGAGACCTTTGGGCAAATCACACGATCTGTAGTGGGCCTTCTTCCCACGGGCCGTAACCTGCCCTAACCTTTTATATCCGGAGAGGAGCGGTCCGCATGGATCTCAAATGGGTTTTGGTGCGCCGCATCGTGCTCGTTGCACTGGCGTGTTTCGTATTTGGGTCGGCATATTCGATCTATCGAACGGCGGTCGATGCGCGACACCAGAACGAACAGCTAGCTGACTCCGTCGGGCGACAGCTCGATTTGCAACTCGTGCGTATCCGAGGCGCTTTAGATATCCCGCAGAGATTTCCCGACTGGGATCTTGTTACGACTTATGCGCTCCAGCCCGGACAATGCGCACAGCTTCTAGACGCGAATGCAAACATAATAAGGTCAAGCTGCGAGGGCGTGAATACGGCCGCGGTCTCGACGCCAAATTGGTTTCTTACCGCTTACAAGCATCTGCTGAACGCCGATGCTCCGGCGTCACGGCAACTTTCTTATCGAGGGGCTCGTCACGGGATGGTCATTGCAAGCTCTGATCCCGTGGCGACCGCGGCTCAGGCTTGGTCCACGATTTCTCCCATGCTTGGCCTTTCTGCGTTTCTTATCGCTACGCTCTGCGTCATGACGTATTGGGTCATTGATCGCGCCTTGGCGCCGACGAAGGATATTCTTGCGGGTCTCAACAGACTCGCCCAAGGCGACCTTGAGTGCCAATTGCCGGCATTTCGTGTGGCTGAACTCAATCGCATAAGTGAAGTCTTCAATAAATTATCGCGAGATCTTTCGAAAGTGACGGCGGACCGCGCTGATTTGGCGCGCAAGCTCGTCGACGCGCAGGAGCAGGAGCGCTTGCATATTGCGCGCGAGCTTCATGATGACGTCGCACAGCAGCTCAGCGCCATCAATGCTCTCGCCGCCTGCGTCCGCCGCAAAGTCCAGCGCGGCGATCAATCCGCTGTTCAGGACTCAGGCGAGTTGGAAGCGATGACTTCGGATCTCATCGTCTCGTTGCGCAGGACGCTTTCCTACTTGCGGCCATCGGAAATCGATGACCTCGGCCTCATCCAGAGCCTTTCCGATCTGGTCGAAAGGCACAATCTGCTCGCACAAGGCGCCACTCACTTCACCTTCGAAGCACAAGGCGATCTGGCGGACTTGAGCGCGGAGGCGAGCGCTCATGTATACCGCATCGTCCAGGAGGCGCTGACCAATGCGGCGAAGCATGCCCGTGCACAGAATGTTCAGGTGAAGCTCAGCAAACACAGTGAGAAGAGCGCTGATAAGATCGAACTCGCTGTCAGCGACGACGGATGCGGAACGACTGCGCAAGAAAAAGACGAGCTTAGCGGTTGGGGAATGATCGGCATGCGCGAGCGGGTCCTCGCTTTGAGCGGCCGTTTCGCAGCGGGTCCCAATCCATCAGGTGGCTTCGGCCTTCTGGTCGAGTTTCTCGATCACCCGGGACACGTGTCATGAAGAAAATCCGTGTCCTTCTTGTTGATGACCACGCGGTTGTGCGGCAGGGCTACCGGCGGCTCATCGAAAGTCAGGACGAAATCGAAGTCGTGGGCGAGGCTGGCGACGCCAGTTCAGGCTATCTTTCGTACAAAAATCTCATGCCGGATGTAGCCGTGATCGACATCTCGATGCCGGGAAGGGGAGGAATTGATCTCGCACAGCAGCTGCGACGTTATGATCCCGCTGCGCGCATTCTCATGTTCACGATGCACGCGAATGCATCGTATGCCGAACAAGCATTCAGAGCAGGCGCTCAGGGTTATGTAACGAAAAGCAGCCCGCCGGATGATCTTATCGGCGCAATAAAGACGGTGTATTCAGGTCGACCAGCTCTTTGCGCGGAAATCAATAGCGCCATCGCAGCCGACCGGCTTTTCCGCGACGGGTCTGCACTGGAATCGCTGTCGCCCCGCGAATTCGAAATTCTGCGCATGATCTTGGACGAAAAGACGACCGAGGAGATTTCGGAAGCGTTTAACCTAAGCCCGAAGACCGTCGCCAACTACCACTATGCTATTAAATCGAAGCTCGGTGTTCGAACGGATATCGAGCTTGTCTATTTTTGCCTCAAGCAAGGGCTCGCGACGCCTCCAGGCCAATAATTCGGAAAGTCTCTGCTTTGCTGTGTTTCCTGGAGACTGATCTACGTAGTGGGACGCGCAGGGAGCAACGCACGAGCGTGTAGTCGGTAGCGGAAGGCAAAGCGGTCGTTGTGGCTGCGACGTGCTGTGGGCGCAGTATAGAGGGTCTATTTCGTCCGCTTTCTCGGCAAAGCTGTCTTCGGCAACTGTCGCTTTGCCGAGAGAGCGGTCGTCGCCGAGCTAGAGTGTTTGCGCCAAAGCACTCACCGCAGCGGGTCAGCAACACTTCAGCAAGCAGACATTCCCGTACTCACGTCGACCATCAATGAGTTGGGCCGAGAGAGATTAGCAAGCTAAATTTTTGGCATCCATGATAGGGATATGAAGCGATATCGATCTAACCAATACACAGCGCATGTTAATGGAGTGAACAGGTGAATAAGTTTCATCAAAGCATGATCACTCTTGCTCTTACTTTTTATTTCCCGATCTCTGCTTCAGCAACCGACCGTATTTGCCAAGAGCAAGAGCAGCGGTACGAACAAATAAAATCGACCTCCGGAACGCTCCAACTGAACGTGGCTCTCGACGCAGCTTCGGACAAAGGCTGTTTAAATCTCGCTCGCCATCTGCTCGATGACGGGGCATCACTCGCGTCGCGCGATCGTCAAGGCGCAACGCCTCTGACTCACGCTGCAAGGTCGCACCACACCGATATGGTTGAACTTTTTTTGTCACGTGGGGCGTCCGTCAATGCGCGAGATCTTGACGGTTCAACGGCGCTGTTCGTGGCATCGGAACAAGATAGCGCGCCAATCGTGCAATTGCTGATTGCCCACGGCTCTGACGTCAACCTACCTGGACGAAGCGGCCTGACGCCGATTGAAGCAGCAGCCTATATGGGCAGCGAATCCATTGTGCGTTTATTGCTCGACAAAGGGGCTAATCCGGAAAAATCCGACACGACGGGTAAATCTCCGATCTGTTATGCCGTAGCGCGCGGCTATGCTAACGTCACCCGCCTCCTTCTCGATCATTCGATCAACGTCAACGCGCGCTATGGCAATGAATTGACAGCGCTCATGTGGGCGGCCGGGCATGAAGATGGTGCGGGCACAAGCGACGTGAAAGACGTTATTGAGCTGCTGATTGCGCGGGGAGCGCAGCTTAACGACCAGGACAATCGCGGACGCACGGCATTGATGATCGCAGCCTCACTAGGGCATGAAAAGGCCATCGATGTGCTTCTTGCTCACGGCGCCGATCGTACGCTCCGCGATAAGAGCGGCAAGACTGCCGCCGATCTCGCCGCCAATGATGAGCTACGCAAGAAGCTCGCTGCGCTTTGAAAACGGCTATTGTCCATTCCCACCACCGATGACCGTGAGACTCGCGAGATACTGTGCGATGGGGTCAAGATCGGCGGGCTGCATCGCATTCATAAGATCCGACATGCCGGGATTATTGGCGCGTGCGCGACTCCGAAAATCGGCCATCGTCTTTGCGAGGTACTCGTGTTGCTGACCCGCCAGGCGTGCCGTTGTCCCGTCGCCCTGAAACTGTTCGAGATGGCAAGATGAGCAATTGATCGAATTGATCACCGTCAATGCCGTCTTCGTAACGTCCTTTGACGGCGACGGCTGCTGGAGATTCGGCCACTTGAGACTGGAAAAGTGCTTAGCGAGCGCCTTCATGTCATCTTTGCTGAGATCCGCAGCGATGGCCGACATCTGATCGTTCTTGCGGACCCCACTCTTAAAGTCGCGCAACTCGATGTAGAGGTAGCCCTGGTTTTGGCCCCATATGATCGGGGTCGTCTTTTCCTGCGGAATACCGTTTTCTCCGTGGCAGCCTGCGCAGATTTGTGCCTTGTTGGCGACGTCATCAGCGAAAACTCCATTGCCGGCCAACGACAGCACTGCAGCGAGGAGAAGTGACGTATTCCGCATATTGGAAGCTCCCATTCTCTATCAGGTCATCCACGGGGCATTCCGAAAGGAGCGCCCAAGCGCTCCTTTCATTTCTGATGACCAAGCACCAATCACTCGCTCAATTGAGCGTGAAAGCAACGATGTTGTTGCCCCGCTTGAAGTCGATCTGCGTATTGCCGCCCGCGCCGACGACGACGTATTCCTTGTCGTCGAGCGAATAGGCGGATGGCGGAGCGTTGACGCCCGCACCCATCTGGAATGACCACAGGATTTTCCCGTCTTCCGCATTATAGGCGCGGAACCACCCATTGGCTTCGCCGGTGAATACAAGGCCGCCAGCCGTGGCGAGCGCTCCGCCCATCATTGGCTGTGGGGTCTTCACCTGCCACTTGATCTTGCCGGTATCGTAATTGACGGCTGTGACGTTGCCGAAGGACTCTTCCGTCGGGATAACCTTGAAGGCGCCTCCAAGCCAGAGCTTGCCATCCGGATAGGGGCTCGATTGCACCTGATACGTCATCGGCTGATGCAGATTGACAGCGTACGTCAAGCTGAGCGTTGGATTGACTGCCATCGGCGACCATTCGACACCTCCGTTAGCACCAGGCAACATGCGGGCGCCTTCGGGGGTCGGCAGCGTCCACATATTCTCCTGCGCGACCATCGGATCGGAGAAGCGGATCAAACTGCAATCCTGACGATTATGAACGTACACGTTTCCTGTTTTGCCGGCGTGAATGACGCCGGGGATTGTCTTGCCGTCTTTATCTTTGACGTTGACCAGGATCGGCGGGCTAACAGCGTCGAGATCCCAAACGTCGTGCGGAATGTACTGGAAGTGGCAGACATACTTCCCGGTATCGAGATCCAACGAAACGAGCGAGTCAGTATAAAGGTTATCGCCAGGTCGTAAGCCGCCATCGAGGTCGGGCGACGGGTTGCCGACGACGAAGAAAATGCGATTGAGCTTGAGATCGACGGCAGGATTTTGCCAAACGCCGCCACCAAGGGTCTTGTATGGATCGCCCGCTTTCGCCAGCTGCGCTTTCTCGGCTGCGATGTCTCGGTGCAGATCCTTTCCTGTCGCGTCCTTAGTCGCCCATACGCCAACCGAATTCTCGGGCGTTGTGTCGAAATTCCAAACCAGTTTGCCGGTTTTTGCATCGTACGCACGAACGAAACCGCGAATGCCGTATTCGCCGCCGTTGGTGCCGATCAGGATCTTGCCGTCAACGGCGGTCGGGGCCATCGTCTCGCTGTAACCAGACTCTGGATCAGCGATCTCGGTTTCCCACAAGAGGCTTCCGGTTTTTGCATCAAGCGCGACGAGCTTGGCATCCAGTGTTGCGAGATAGACTTTGTCTTCATAGACGGCGACGCCGCGATTGTTCGGCCCGCAGCAGTAGGTCGTGATTGGTCCCATCTTGTGCTTGTAGTGCCAGTACTGCTCGCCGGTCTTCGCATTGAGCGCATAGACGTGATCGAATGATGTCGTGACGTACATGACGCCACCGACGATAATCGGCGAAGTCTCCAGAGACTCCTTCACGTCCATCTGGAAAATCCACGCAGGCCGCAGCTTCTCGACATTCGACGTATCAATCTGCTTGCCCGGATAATAGCGCGTCTGATCGTAGTTCCCATTGGTATGCAGGAATTGCTTCGTATCGCTGGCCGCGTTGCTTAGCTCTTCCTGGCTAACCGACGGAGCGGGTGCTTCGTGCGTCATAGCCTTGGAGGTATGCTCCACCTCTTGTGCGTTTGCCTGGCATTGGGCAAAAAGTAATCCAGCAGCTGTAAGCGTCACTGTACGATAAAGCATCACGACCTCCCTTTTTTGCGGCGCTTGGGATGAACGGAAGTGAAGTGAAGAGTACGCACTTCCTGCAAGCATGGCGACAATCTTCCTGACATGCTTTAGAAAAATTGACGGTTTTCCAAAAATCGAAGTGTTTGAAACAGCTTAGATCGCCGTCTCAAGCCTGCCGACGCCCTTCTTAGGATTTCCATCTCTCATGGCACTATGAAATGCAGTGAAGAAGAGAAAACGAACAGCGCGTGAGAGAAATGCTTTTCAACAACTGAGGGTCACGCCCTTATGAAAGCCAGCAAATCGACATTGATCGTTTCGGCTTCTGTCGTCGGCGTTCCGTGAGGGAAGCTCTTTTAGGTCTTGAGCGTGCCTTTCTTCTGCAGCCGCGCTGAATTCGGTCCCAAAGCGGCGTGAGGCACGAGTGGTTGCGTCTCCCAAGGCGCTTCGCCGTTATGAGGTGAGCGCATTCCAGGACTGGCTCATCGAGACATCACACGTCCGCTAGGGCTTGCACTGGAAGTATGTGGTACCGGTGACTTCAATTGAGCTGCAGCTTGCTCCAGGACGCGTCGATATTGCTCGCACCGCGGCGGCAAATGTTCACTGATGGGGATGAAGCGTCGTAACTTGCACATTTCCAGATAGGGGATTTCTATCGGTGCGGGGTCCATCCTGGCCTGCATGAGGTCATCATCGAAGAAGATCTCTAGAACGAAGTGCAAGATGCGCTGGCCAAGAACCGTATCGAAAGGGCGACACAGTCAACGGCGACAGCGCCAAGCCTGCTCGCGAGCCTCGTCTATGACAGCAATGGCGAGCGGATGGTACCGACGCATGCCAACAAGAAGGGCGTTCGCTATCGCTACTATATCAGCCAATCGCTGATCAAACGCGGACGTCCAAGAACAACCCACACGGGTGCTCGCATTCCCGCGGCCGATCTTGAATCTCTGATTGAAAATCGGATTCAAACTCTTCTGAGGGATCAGACAGTACTCATCGATGCCGCCGGATCTTCAACCGTCGCGGCACGGAAAGCATTTATCGAGCATGCAGCCGATCTCGAACAGCGTTGGGCGACGCTAATTTTCGCGCAGAGGAGCGTTGCGATTCATGCGCTCGTCGCACGGATCGATGTGAGGCCGGACAGTATAGAAGTCGCGATCCGATCCTCGATGCTACAGCAAATCACGGCGCCCGATCTCGATCTCTCGCGACCACTCGAGCCGTCGACGAATCCGGTCACTGTTCTCTCTGTTCCCGCGTGCGTACGACGAACCGGTATGGAGACGCGGCTATTGATCGAAGGAGCCGAGGAGCGTCGCGACCCAGATCGCAGTCTCGTGCGGCTCTTAGGACAGGCCCAGAACTTTTACGACATGGTCGCGCAAAATACAGACATGTCTCTCTCGGAATTAGCCGAAGCCCAAACTGAAGCAAGCGGGCACACTCAATCTACTTTGGTCCGATCAACTTAATCAGCTGGGTTTTCCGTAGGAAAGGGCGATTCATCCCGAAAAACGACCTTCGCAATTGCGGTACAGTCCGGAGTTCAATGCCCGCTTTGCTGGGCAGCACCGCAAAATCGGATCCGGTCCCCGGACTCATACTCACGATGTGGGCCTGGAACGTTCGGTTCGGATAAGCATCGACGGTAAGACCTATCGCAGTCTGTCCGAAGTCGCCTACGCGATCACGGGCACGCGGTGGAACGGTCCTCGGTTCTTTGGACTGAAGAACAAGAGGAAGCTGCCCGGCGCCGACAAGGGAGGTGCTGCTCCATGACGACGCAAATTTCCAAACCGTTGCGCTGTGCAGTTTATACTCGCGTTTCGACGGATGCCGGTCTGGAGCAGAACTTCAACTCGCTCGACGCCCAACGCGAGGCCTGCGAAGCTTACATCAAAAGTCAGACACATGAGGGCTGGCGATTGATCAAGGGCCGTTTTGATGACGGGGGCTTCTCCGGTGGCAACATGGAACGGCCTGCACTCCAGGCGCTTCTCGCCGAGATCAAAGAACGGCGGCTTGATATTGTGGTTGTCTACAAGGTCGACCGGCTAACTCGTTCGCTGGCTGATTTCGCGAAGCTGGTCGAATTGTTTGACGCGCATGGGGTTTCGTTCGTTTCGGTCACGCAGTCCTTCAACACGACCACCTCCATGGGACGCTTGACGCTCAATGTCCTACTCTCATTCGCCCAGTTCGAGCGCGAGGTCACCGGCGAGCGTATCCGCGACAAGATCGCGGCGTCCAAGAAAAAGGGTATGTGGATGGGTGGCGTCATTCCGCACGGCTATGCGGTCGAGAATCGCAAACTCATCATCGTGACCGAAGAAGCAGAGACGGTTCGACTTATTTTTGATCGATACCGAGATCTCCGCTCTCTTCCTGCCCTGCATCGCGATCTGCGCGAACGCGGACTTGTAACGCGCGAGCGGATACTCGCCACTGGCCGAAAGATTGGTGGCATTCCATTCATGGTCGGCGCACTGGTCTCTCTTCTGCGCAATCGAACATATCTTGGGGAAATCAATCATCGCGGCAAGAGCTATCCTGGCGACCACGAGGCACTCGTGCAGCAGGAGATCTTCGATGCGGTGCAAGCAATCCTTGAAGCAAATCGGCTGGGCCACCGTGAGCACTGGCGGAAATCGAACGCCCTCCTGCTCGGCAAGATCTACGATGACCGCGGCAATCGCATGACCCCAACATACGCTATGAAGCATGGTGTACGTTACCGATACTATGTGTCTGCAGCGCTGGTTCAGGGAAATAAATCGGACGCGGGCTCAGTTCGTCGCGTTGCAGCGCAGGCCATTGAGGAGCGAATCGTAGCCGCGCTTCGCGCAACCGGTCTGCTGAGCCACACCGATGTAAACGCGCGCGAGGTTCTCCACGTTGTCGTGGATCGGATCGCAATAGGATCTACCGAGATCACTATTATTATCCGCGGCGACGCCAGCGATAACCAGGAGCCTGAGCCGATCCGGATTCCATGGACACCTCCCGATTACAGACGCCGCCGCTCGATGGCGGCGCCGACCAACAGGTGCGAGTCATCGGAGCCTCCGAGCCGATCCGTGATCCGCGCAGAAGCTCGAGCTCGTCTCCTGATCGCCGTAGCCGCCGCGCGCAAGTGGCTCGACGAACTCGTCCAAGGCGACGTGCGGGATCTCGACGAGATCGCAAAGCGGGAGGCGCGAAGTGAGCGGTCCGTTCGCATGATCGTTTCGCTTGCCTTCCTCTCACCCGAAATCGTTTCCGCCGCAATCAGAGGCACACTGCCTCGTGGATTAGGCCTCTCCAACATGACCAACCTCCCGATGGAGTGGTCGGAGCAGAGCAAGAAGCTGGGGCTATACCAATCTGAAACTTGACGGCATGCAAATATGCATTTCGAGACGTCGGCAATTGTATGTGATGTCACTTCGGCCCTTGAACCGAGTACGCAGCAGTTGGATCGAGAGTGGCCGACCGGAGCGCGTGGCGGGTAAATTCCAGAGGCGGAATCCGATCGGGGCCTGAACGGCGACGCGAAGCATACCGACCGACGACGTCCGGTAACGGACGGGCTGCGTCAATCTGAGAAATATATCAGGCGGCTTCCTGCTCTAGGCGACGCTTGAGATCTTTATGGATCGCATCGACCGCGTGCATCAAGATTGACGGGGGAGCTGCACGCAGAATATCGACAGCATCACTATGGCACTTTCGGATGATGAGGCCACTACCGCACGGACAATACCAATGGCCGCGCACCTTCCCCATGAGGATGTCGAGTAGGAATCTCCCGGCGGCGAGCGGTTCGGTCGTGCCAATCAGTTCGCCCAGATGCTGCACGATGCCCGCCGCCCCATGCGGGCGGTCGTCATGGGGCCACGGCTGCCCCTCCTGCACGAGTGAGTTGCCGATGAGGTAGCTGCGCAGCGGACCGTCAACGATGCCCTCGATACTAAATTCGCCCCGAAGGGCGATCCAAAGCGCCAGCGGCGTCCCGAGGCACAACGAGCCGTCGGGAAACACATGGCGATCGACAATCTGCGGGATTCGGCCGCCGGTCTCGTAGACCGACGGCAGCCACCGCGGATAGCTGGCCGGCAGAACGATCTTCAGCTGATAGATATCGCCGGGCACGGGTGCAAACGCGCCCCTGACCTCGCAGACATCACCCTCGATGAACGCATGCAAGGTCGGGAACTTCGCGCGCAGGATCCGCTCAAGCGCAGTGAGCGCCGACGGGTCGCGTTCAAACAAGCTTGCTCCCGATGCTATTCCCACGCTCGATGACCTCGGAGACCTTGCCAACCGTTACGGCGTCTCACTGATCTCGTGCATCCTACGTTGGCTCGAATACACCGAGCGCCGCTCCATGATCGTGATCTCGCGCGACGAGTTCGTGTTGTGGTCGAAGTCGAGCGAGCCTGCGCTGAAGACCGGCTTGTACATGCGGACCAGGAAAGCCTCCCCGATAGAGGTACCCAAGAACTCGCTGATACGTCGCAAGGATCTCGCCAACATTGCCCGTGATGGCATCAAGCACCCGCCGGAGGTCTGGCTCAACGAGGATAGCACCGAGCTGACCATTCATTCGGATCGATACGATCAGGTGATCTCGGTGCTCCTATTCGGTTCGGCGTCACGCCGAGAGTCTCCAGAAATCGAACTCGAGGAGAACTCCTTCGATCGCTTCGGCCGGCGCAGTCGCGGTCGCTTCGGGAACTAGCGATGCAAAGCGGCTCGAGGTCGAGACTTCATCTCGCCAGATCGGATGCATCCAACTCGTCGAGACGGGTGGTCGAGCAGACATCGAACAGAATGATCTTAGGTCCTGACAAGTCTGCTCCTCGGAGGTCGGCTTTCTCTGCATTTCGACAACGTCTGCCGGCTAACGGCAATTTGTCGACCACATTTCAAGCAGGGCTCATGAGCTTTGCTCATCCATCTTATCGCCCGCGAACTGCTCAGCACTTCATCGCACGCGACTGCAGTCACAGACTCATATTTCTCTCCTGCGATGCTCGTTACGCGACGCCGAACAATGGCAAAGCCAAACGAAGGCCGTCTTTCAAACCAGTCTCAGTTCGCGTGCGAACCAGTCTCTCGACGAGAGCGCCCATCGACGTTAGGAAAAGGAATTTTGAGGCCAGAGACTTCGGGTTATTCGAGGCGCAGGTGCGCGCTGGAAGACACGCAGAGACCGCGAATGTTGGGCCGACATACCGCGTAACGTGCGGAAATGTCGGACACTATTGAGTCGTGAATTTTTGTGTGAAATCAATGGATTACTTGGTGGTGGTGCAGGCAGTCGGCCGCGTACCGGTCTCTCATAGCGAAATCCCTGCGAACAGTGAAAATATCAGGGACATTGGGGAAACGGTTGTCTAAACGATCAGCCGTCGCGGCTTAGAGCCTAAGTTCTCGGGCATTTTTGGACGATCCGCCGTCGAAATCCCTACATCTCGTAACAGGGAATAACAGGGATGGCCTGAGCCGGTTCGACAGACCACTTTCCGTCGCTCATCCGGAGCCTACTGATGGTCGCGCCATCGCGATTTCGGGGGTGGGTCGCAAACGAACCACCCCCGTTGAACGTGAGGTCCACTTGTCCGATTCTCTGTCTCGGACGTGTTGCCTCCAGATGGCCGTTGTCCAAGCGAGCGGGTCGAAGCCAGGAATGGCATGGTACATCGACCGCGCGTTCATCTAGGGTCCGTTGAGCATTTGCTTGGGAGCCCTAAGGAGCGCGGCTAGGCCTCGATTGGCGACTTCTGACTTGGTGGTGAACTCCTCCATTCATAGCCTGGGAAGTCAAGTTCAATGGCCAATCTCCGATCTACTCAAAGCTCTGTCCAACGCGCGGCTGGCCTAAAGTCAGCGATTCAAGAGAAGTCGCGCAAACGGCGTCAGACGCAGAAGTCACTCACCTCATGTGATCAACAGACGAGTCGGCGCAACGATTTGTTGCCGACTCTGCGCGTCGAATATTTACCAATTGATGCCCTTAGACCGGCCGACCGTCGCGTACGACGAGGGGACGCTTCACAGATCGCCAAGGTCGAGCTGAGCCTCAGACAGTTTGGCGTTTGCTCACCGATCTTAATCGACGGCGACGACCGCATCGTGCACGGCCACGTTGTTTGGGAGGCCGCTCGGCGGCTCAGCCTCGAAAAGTTGCCGGTAGTCAGGATCGGCCATCTCAACCACGCCGAGCGGCGTGCCCTGGCGATCGCTCTCAATCGACTTGGCGAGACAGGCGAGTGGGACGTCGAGGCGCTGAAGGTCGAGTTCGACGAATTGATTGAACTCGAGGTGGAGGTCATCGCGACCGGCTTCGACCTCGCCGAGGTTGATGCCCTCCTCCTTGAAGATGATGCTGATGAACCAGGCGCGGATGACGTGCCGCTGGTTTCCGAGTCCCAAGTCTCGCAGCTCGGTGATCTGTGGCTAATGGGGGAGCACCGATTATTGCAAGGCGATGCGCGCGACCGCGAGGTCTACGCGCGCCTCATAACAGAAGGTCATGGCGTCAGGCTCGCGCTGACCGACGTTCCGTTTAATGTTCCAATCCGCGGTCACTGTACGGGGCAAGCGCATCACCGCGAATTTGCAGTCGCGCATGGCGAACTCAGTCGCGAGGAGTTTGACGCCTTCAACAAAGATTGGATGCGACTCGCATCTGCGGTCCTCGTCGAGGGCGGCCTTCTTGCAACGTTCATAGACTGGCGTAGCGTTGACCTTATCCTGTCTGCCGGACGCGAACTTGGGCTGGACCTTTTGAACATCGTGGTCTGGGCGAAGTCGAACGCCGGACAGGGCAGCTTATGGCGGTCCCAGCACGAGATGCTCCCCGTCTTCAAGAAGGGAGGCGCGCCACATATCAACAACATCGAACTCGGTCGCTGGGGGCGCTATCGCAGCAACGTCTGGACCTATCCCGGTGCCTCCACGCTCGGATCGGACGCTCGTGAAGGACTGGCGGTCCATCCGACCGTGAAGCCGCGGGCCCTGCTCGAAGACGCTCTTCTGGACGTTACGGACCGCGGTGACGTCGTGCTCGACTGTTTCCTCGGTTCAGGCTCGATGCTGCTTGCTGCGCAAGCGACCGGGCGCATCTGCCGGGCAATCGAGATCGACGGCCGCTACTGTGACGTCGCCATCGCTCGATGGCGGCAGATGACGGGGCGGGAGGCAATCCTTGAAGAAACCGGCGAGACGCACGCGGAGGTCGCACGGCGGCGTGGCACGTCGTTCCAGGCCGACGGAGAGCACTGATGCCTGCAAAGTCTCCAAAGGCCTCACCGAGCGACAGCGTCGGCTACCGTCGACCGCCGAAACAGCACCAGTTCAAACCTGGTCAGTCCGGCAACCCGAAAGGCCGGCCGAAGGGAGCGCCGACCCTTCAGGAGGTCATGGCAAAAGAGGCGACCAAACACATCAAGATCAAGCAGGGTGATAAAATCATCGTCGTTCCGAAGTTAGAAGCGCTGGCACGACGTGTATACGCCAAGGCATTGGAAGGTGATCTTGCAGCCGCCCGTATGGTCTTTCAGCTTGCGGCCGAGCCTGAAACGGCGACGGCTGCAGAGTCAGCGGAGTCCTTCGCGCTACCGGACGACGAGGTCATCAAGCGCATGCTGAGTCGCTTTGACCACGTCAACCCGCAAACCGGGGGCAAGTAGATGATCGCGTTGAGTGCGTCGAAGGAGATGGCCAATGCGAGCCAGGCGCAGATGCTCGATGGCCTCATCACGTTGGCACGTGCCGACTTCATGTGTTTCGTCGAGCTTGCATTTGGCGTGCTGCATCCCGGCAAGAAGTTGATCTATGCCGACTACCTGCAAGTGATGGCCGATGTTTTGATGGGCGTGGAGGACGGCGACTTCCGACGCGTTCTTATCAATCTGCCACCCCGGCACATGAAGTCGATGCTGACCTCAGTGCTCTACGTCGCCTGGCGTCTCGGCCGTGATCCGACGACCAAATTTGTTACAATTTCATATGGCGATGATTTAGCGCATGATCTTTCGGGGATGACGCGCTCGCTTATGAATTCCGAACTTTATGGACGTATCTTTCCGGAAACCATTCTCGATAAGAAGGCCGTCGATTACGTCCGCACGACGAAAGAGGGTGCTCGCTACGTGACGTCCGTCGGCAGCGATATCACAGGGTTCGGCGCCGACATCATTATTCTCGATGACCCGATGCAGCCTGACGATGCCGCATCAGAGAAAGCCAAAGAGCGCCTTCGCAGCTGGGTGTTCAATTCCGTGCTGACACGTTTCAATGATGCGCCGACCGGCGCTCTCATTCTCGTTATGCACCGGCTGGCGCCCGACGACTTATCGGCGACGCTGGAACCCAGCGCCGACTTTGTGTTGAAGCTGCCGCTGATCGCCGAACAAGAAGAAAAATATCTGCGTCATGGCAGGACGACGATGTATCGCCGCCCTGGCGACGTACTCAACCCGGCGCGCATGACTCCGGAGAATGCCGCGAAGCTTAAGGCGAACCTCCCCGGTTACGTTTGGGACGGACAGTACCAACAGCGTCCGACGGCCGGTGGCTCAGGCATGCTTTCGGTCGAGCGGTTTCAGAGGTTCGACCTTTCCAAACCGCCGAAGTTCGAACTGAGCATCCATTCGTGGGACGTCGGGGCAACGATCGGCGGCAACGCCAGTGTGTGCACGAAGTGGGGCTTGGCCTTCAATAAAGACAAGAAAGACGCGCTCCACCTGACGCAGGTTATTTCTGTTCGACTTGAACTGCCCGAGGTTCTCGCCACGATCAAAGCCGAAATCGAAAGAGACAGACCTGCCCTCGTCGTTATCGACGAGCGTGGTGTCGGCCTCGGTGTCGTTCAGCACCTCAAGCGAGCCGGATATCGAAATATATCCTACTCCACCGCGACCAAGGAGCCGATTGAGATCGGAGCGGCCTCCAGACCTCGACCTTCTGACTCTAAGATCGAACGCTTCGGCCGCGCGATCCTCAGGATCGATGCTGGGCAAGTGCAGATCCCGATGTCGGCACCGTTCATCGAGAAGTTTCTCTACGAGACCGGCGCGTTTCCGAACATATCGGACGACGATCAGGTCGACAGCATGACCCAGGTCATTGCAAATTTTGGCAACGCAATTGCTCAGGCGCGTCGCAATAAACGAAATTTTGGATAAGCCCCTCGAAGGCTGCAAATATCTGCAGTGCCATTTCCACCGCTATGCCTTACGCGGAAACGCACAAATAGACGGCAGCGGGAACGGCACCGCGATGCTAGAGGTGTGAAGCCTGCGCTGGAAGGCGCTATCCACGGCCGGTGGACTGCATCGCACGCGTGGCTTTGGCCGACATGCCTTCGTTCAAAGACTATGGCCTGCTGCCCGGCGCTTTACGTCTTGGCGAGCTATGGACCGATCGGCTTCTAATTTCGAATCGTACGGTCTCAGGTCCTATGTGAACCGGTCACAATCGACCTGAGAATGTCCCAGCGGGAGATATCCTGACGACTTTCAATACTGGCACTCTGACCATGTACGGAAGTTGATCGAGTTCTCGATAATATTCGCACCCATCGCCTGAACACATGCCATGAAACTGGTTTTGAATGCCGGCAAGCAAGCTGCACCGCTCGACATCCAGGCCGCAATCGCGCAAGCGCCTGCCGCTGTACCGCCGCACTGCTGCACCTGCTGGAGAATGCCCGCTCCATCCGGAACATCAGCCGTCATTTCGGCATGGATCTCCTGTGGCCCCATCTTCACGTAGGGGAAACCATTGTCCGTCACCAATTTCGAACACGGTGGGCCGTTGCCCCACCCATGCCAAACCCGCTGCTTCGACGTACCCGGTGATTCGCCAGGCGATCCTACTGGACCGGTTGAAGGCGATGGCCTATCCGTACCCATCACCATCCACCCAAAACCAGTCTCGGCACAAACTTGGCCTGGATTTATCCCGCCGACTGCAACAGAGAGATGAATGCGGTCATGGTATTTTTCCGTAATAGTTACATTGATGTGGTCGTGTGGATCACGCACGTACGGCACTACCGACGTCACCAGCGATTGGTCGGCACGGAAGGAGCAGTTCGTCAAAGGTATCACCAGGTTCGGAATTCCGTTGGAACAACGCCCAGCACCCGACACCAGATATGTGCCGGCGCACTGCTGACTCAATGCCGGCGCCGCGTGAATCGTTGCACTCATTAAAGTGAGGCAAAACACAATTATCGCTCTCATTGCAGCACTCTCCGCATAGCCGCAGCTCTGCATGTCGTTCTCCAACGGCGCGAACGCGTTTCATGGTCTAGGCCGACCCAAGACGTTGCGCTGACCGGCAGTTCTTCGAGAGTCACCTTTTGGTCGTTTAATATTTTTGAGCAGCAATCGTTCTTCTAAGAGGATCGTTATGAGTAAGTTGGCGCCCAAAAACCTGAACCACCGCCAAACTAGATCCGGCGGATTTCACGTTAGGGAGGACTCAAGATTTCGTCGTGATACCGATTCGTCAGGCGGGACGCGGCAATGGGGGCCGCTGTCAGCATGGGGACACCCAATGCCTAGGTTGCAGCCTTGCGAAGTTTTCCATGGCGCTGATGCAATCGAACAACGGCCGCGAATCTCAAGTGAACTATCTTCGCCCGACCGTTGCGGGGGCAGTCGGCATGCATCGCTTTCATCTGATTTTATTTGCAACTTTGGCGACGCTAATTTCGAACCACGCCTTAGCCATTGAAGGTCCGACCGCAGCCGGTCCCATTGGGGGCACCGATATAAGGTCGGCAATGATGCCCTCGCCCGGGTTCTATGGCGGCATCAACCTGTTGGGCGCCGGTACCCTTGATTTCGTCAACCACGAGGGGCAGACAATTCCGGCCCTTTCAAAAGCACACATTTCCAAGGAAATCGGCGGGCCGTTCTTCTACTACGTTTTCGACACGAAGTTTCTCGGCGGATCGATCGGCGTTGGTGCGACCGTCCCGGCTGGCAATCAATGCGGCCGCCTCTTTACAAACGAAAGCAGCCGCTGCAGTTCCGGTGTCGGCGATCCTTATGTTGAAGTCGACTGGTCACGTTCCTTCGGCACGCTGCGGCAATCGAAGTATTCTGGCGCGTATCCCATTCTGGAAGGGCTGACCATCCTCGCCGGATTCGGGATGGTTGTTCCAGCAGGCACCTATGATGCCGCCGGGCCGACCGACCGCGCTTTGAGTATCGGCAACGGGATCTGGGATTTTGCTCCGGCCGTCGCCCTTACTTATACGACTCCACCGCTTCTCGCCGAGGGCACCGAATTCAGCGCCAAGTTCTATTGGAACAACTATCTCGAAAATCCCAACACCCATTTTACGACGGGCGACTTGCTCAATCTCGACTTTGCGATCACGGAGCGAATAGGTCGCTTCCAAGTCGGGCCGGCGGGATTCTATGCCCTGCAAATAGAAGACGACGGGATAAAGGATGGCGTCATTCCGGCGGATCAGCGGCGCGCGGGCTTCCTCTACGCCGGGGGCGTCATCAACTATGACATGCCCGAATATGCGGCTTCAGCGAAACTCAAGGTGCTTTCGACGGTGTTTGCCTCCAACACAGTTAAGTCCTGGGGCGTGGTATTCGGGTGGTTCAAAAAATTCTGAAGAGCTTGGCTGCGGGCCAAACTCTTCGATCCTCTACACGATGAGGATGTCATGCTGGGTCAATGTTCCAGTGAAATTTGCAAGTGTCACGGCATCAGCGCCGGCGTGGATGATGGTGCTACCAGCGACGGTTATGGTGTCGAAGCTCAAATCGGAAAAGCGATGGACGCCTGAGATGTTCATAAACTCAATTAGATCATGCTGGGCTTGGCTGAAATCTTCGATTGTATTCTGGGTTCCGACGGTTTGTGTTTTGGTATCGGCGAAGATGAAGGTGTCTTTGCCACCTGTCGCCGAATCGTAGAGGGTTCCATCACCCCACATGTCATTGGTGACCGTACCCGAGCCAGTCTTCGAATGAGTGCCTGCTACGAGGGTGTCGTTGCCGCCCTTGGCAGAGCCATGGAGACCATCTTCCTCGTCGAATCCAGGGCCGCCATCATCAAAATGCAAAAAGTTTTGGGCATCACCGTAGAGCTTGTTGACGGCGCTACCAGCGCTTGATGCGCTGCCGCCGATAAGCGTGTCATTTCCGCCGACACTGTTGTCGCTTAAATTCGTTCCATCGCCCGTCATGGTGTTCGTCACAGATCCGTTTGTCGCCGAACCTCCGGTCAATAAATCACTCGCTCCACGAGCATGGCCAGAAATGATCTGAGCGTCTCCGACCATGAAATTTATGGCCGTACCTGTATTGCTGTTTGAACCTCCGAGCAGCACATCTGAGCCGCCTTTTGCATAATCCGACATTGTTGATGCGTCGCCTAGTAGGCCAGTGTTGACGATGCCGGTACCCATGTTGCTTGCTGCGGAGAGAACGTCGTTTCCGCCTACAGACAAGCCGCCGATCCTGGCAGCATCCCCATAAAGGCCACTAAAAATCCGTCCACTTTCGTAGTTATCGCCGGCGATGAGAATGTCGGAGCCGCCCCGAGCCGAATCAAACAGTGAAGCAGCGTCACCAAAAAACGAGTTATCGATTTCCCCTGGTGAGTGATTGTCTGCGCCTTTTAAATAATCGGATCCTCCGCGCGAAGTACTCGACATTTGCGCGGCATCACCATAGATCGCGTTAAAGACACTCGAACGCGCATCAGTACTCGCGTTGATGCCGCCAAACAGTTGATCATTGCCGCCGCGGGTGGAATCCGACATCGTCTGAGCGTCACCAATCATTTGATTGAGAAGAAAGCCGGACCCTGTAGCAGTTATCGTCCCGCCAACAATCTTATCGTTTCCACCAGCGGCATTGCCTGCCATGGTGGAAGCATCGCCATAGATGTCGTATTCTGTTTGGGACGAATGACCCGACACAGTCCCGCCTTGCAGGAAGTCATTTCCTCCTCGCGCGTGACCGATCATTGAAAATGAGTCACCAAAGAGGGATGCCTCGAAGTCAGAATAAGAACCCCGGTCTGCGACGAAACTTCCGGCGGTAATCTTATCATTTCCTCCTGTGGCAGAGCCCGACATGTCGTGCGTGTCACCAAACAGCATGTCATTTCCAAACGCGCCAAGGACGTTACTCACAGATTTGTCGCCGCCAAGGATGACGTCGTTCGCTCCCTTGGCATTGTCGACAATTGCCGTTCCGGCATCACCAAAGACGATATTTTGTTGGTCGCTTAGGCCTGTAAGGTTCTGGACTTTCCCTTTCTGACTGCCCGACAGGGTTCCGCTGGTATCGCCGTAGATCGTTGCCATGGTTGTTCTCCTGCAAATATCCTTCAATCATCACGCAGAGCGCGATGGAATTGGTCTTCAAGCGGTTTGAGCAAATATGAGACGACTGTACGGCTACCCGTGTCGATGAATGCCTCGGCGGGCATTCCCGGGACGAGCTTCAAATGCTTGGTCTTCCTCAACTCGTCGGCACCGAGAGCAAGGCGGACTGCATAGTAAGGGATTGATTTTTGCGCATCGGCTTGAACATCGGCTCCTATGGTTTCGATTCGTGCTTCGACCTCGGGCGTGGTGCGTTGGTCAAAGGCCGTGAACCGCAAGGCGACGCGCTGTCCGATGTTCACCTTGTCGATATCTGTCGGGGAAACCTTGGCGTCCACGCTCAACGTCGTCTCATCGGGAACGACGAGCATTAGGGTCTCGCCGGCCGCCACAACGCCGCCGATCGTATGTACGGACAGCTGAAGAATCGTGCCCGTTTCCGGGGCGCGTATATCCAGGTGGCGAAGCTGGTCTTCTTGTTCGATTTGCCGCTCGGAGAGTTCGGCAATGCGGGCTTCTGTCTCGCGCAGGTCCTTTCCGACCTCGGTTCCAAGGTCCCGATCAATCTGGACAATCTGCAATTCCGTCTCGGATATCTTGCCGCGCGTTTCCGAGACGTACGTGAGGAGCTGGCCGCGTTCCCCTTCGAGGCGTGTCGCTTCTCGCTCAAGCGCGGTGAGCTTGCTGATCGGCAACAGACCCTTGGCCCAGAGTTCGCGCGAGCCTGAGAGTTCGCGGTTGATAAGGTGCATTTCCTTCGCCTTGGCCGTCTCTCGGAGACCGTATCCGGCGATTTCCTGTTCAAGCTGGGAAATCCGTTCTTTGAGTTGCGCCTTTTGTCCGAGCCGCGCCTTACGTCTCAAAAGGAACAGCTTGCTTTCCCCCTCCAGAACTTGCGCTGCGTCGGGATCGGAAGAAGCTATCGCCAGTGCCGGAAATTCTACGCTGGTTTTGTCATCGCGTTCGGCCTCGAGCCTCGCCTTGCGCGCCGTCAACGCCGTTAGCGCCTTCGTTACGATGGCGAGATTGGCGCGGGCGATGGTGTCATCGAGATGGATGAGCACGTCGCCGGCTGTGACGCGATCTCCCTCACGAACGAATAGATGGGCAATGGTACCCCCGGTGCCGTGCTGCACCTTTTTCTCATGCGATGAGACGACGACGACTGCAGGGGCGATGATAGCCCCGGAAATGTCCGAAAACCCGGCCCAACCTCCGACGCCGACGGCGAGGAGGACCACGCTCAGCATACCCCCACGCACGTGTCTGCGAATGGAAGCCTCACACATGTCTCGGACGGCGTTGCTCATTCCGCGGCCCCCGCCTGTTCCGAAACGATCCTAAGCGGCTTCGGAGGGACATGCCGTGACAGCACGCGCGACAGGACTTCGTCTTTGGGACCGATTGAGTCGATCTTTCCATTCCGCAAAATGAGAATGGTATCGACAGCCGCCAACGTACTGGGGTGATGCGCGATGACGACAACGATTCCGCCGCGTTGGCGAACGCCGATCATCGCTTTGAGTAGGGCGGCTTCGCCTTCGGGATCCAGATTTGCGCTCGGTTCGTCGAGCACGACCAGGAATGGTTCTCGGTACAAGGCGCGCGCAAGGGCGATACGCTGCTGCTGACCGGTGGATAAGCCGACGATCGGATCCTTCAACAGTGTTTCGTAGCCGTCGGGCAGGCCTACGATGATGTCATGAACGTGGGCAGCGTTTGCGGCTGCGATGATATCATCCGCAGAAGCGGTTTCATCAAATCGCGAGATATTGTCTGCGATGCTGCCGGGAAGAAGCGCAATATTCTGGGGAAGATAGCCAATGTGGCCACCGAGCGCATCCGAGGTCCATTGATCGAGTGACGCTCCGTCGAGCCTGATCTGCCCCCGCACCGGCTTCCAGGCTCCGACCAGCAATCGAGCCAACGAGGACTTTCCGGAAGCGTTGGGCCCAATGATTCCGAGGCCCTGCCCACTGCCAAGCCGGAACGAAACATCGCAAACCGTTAAGGTCCGGGATCCGGGCGGAGCAACACTCGCGCACTCGACTGATAATTGGACATGCGGACATGGTAGCAAAAGTTTTGCGGTAGATTCAGTCGTTTCCAAAAGCCGCACAAGCCTCGACCAACTCTCCCGCGCTGCGACCCAATTTTTCCAAATGGGAATCGAAGCATCCAGTGGCGCCAAGGCGCGCGCCGATATCACCGAAGCAGCAATCATGACGCCTGAAGTCGCATCGTGCCTGATGACGAGGTAAGCACCCATGGCCAGGATGGCAGATTGGAGAGAGATCCGGAGGACGCGTGCGGCGGTTCCGAAGGCGCCTGCATAATCCGCAAGTTTTTGATGAGCTGCGACGTACTCATTGTTCGCACGTTGCAATCGTTCGCCAATGCGTTCGACCATTCCCATCGCAACCAGGGCTTCGCCGCGACGATGACTGGTTTCGGCAAGGCATTGCCGGTCTCTAAAATGCTGGCTCACTTTTCGTGTCGGAGCGCGGCAGCATGCCTCGGTCAGAATCATTATCGCGACGAGCGCAAAGATTCCCGCCATGGCGACGACCGCGAGAAGGGGATGGAACAGATAAATGACCCAAAGATAAAACGGCACCCATGGAAGATCGAACAACACTGTTGGACCGGGTCCCGACGCGAAGGAACGAACAATGTCCATATCGCGGAGAGCCGTGGCTTCTGTGGGGGCCGAGGATTGCTCCAGCGGTCGTCGGACGAGCGCTTTGAATACTGTCCCCGAAATCTCTGCGTCGAGGGTTGTCGCCAGTCTCACCAAGACCCGCGCGCGGATCAATTCGAGCAGTCCGTAAAAGAGGAAAAGCCCGGCCACCAAGATTGAGAGAACGATAAGTGTCGGCAGCGATCGGCTCGGCAAGACTCGATCATAGACTTCGAGCATGAAAATGGAGCCTACGAGCGCCAGAATATTGATCAGGGCGCTAAAGCACGCGATGGCTCCAACCGAACGCTTGATGGTGCCCGCCCAGGAGTGAAACCTAAAGCCGGTGCCGCATCCGGTGGTTTTGTTTCCGGAAGCGTCTTGTCGGCAGCCAAGCGACACAGCGGAACGCACCAGAATTCTCCACACTTACATGTGCTTCGAAATCAAATACTCATGAAACGAATTTAAGAAAATGCTGGGCTCATGGCGTGATGCAGATTCATCAGGCCGACGAACTTTTGGGGTAAGCTTACTCGAGGATGGGCAATCGACTGGTCAGCACCAGCTGGAGGAGTTCTGCTTGCTTGTGCGTGCCCGTTTTGGCCATGATACGGGCAATGTGATTTCTTGCGGTGACCGTCGCTATTCCCAACGAGCTTGCGACGGCACCTGCGTCGGGTACGTCCAACAGGCATTCCAACACTTGCCTCTCGCTTTGCGTCAGGCCAAAGCTCGATGCAAATTCGCGGACATCGCTAGGCGATCGGATGTCAGGGTCACGAAGATAAATGAAGGCTCGAACGATAGGAACGTCCGGAAAGAAATTTGAGGGATAATAAGGTACAACTCGGGCGAAGATCGGCCGGCCGTCAGGGCGGGAAATAGCCAAAGATCCACCTCGTTCGCCGCTTCGGCGTACAGCGGTGTCGATAAGCGTAAGCAAGCGAGAATTGGTCACGCTGTCATTGATGTGCAAAAATCCGCCGAGGATGCTTAGCCCCACTTTGGCTTTCAGCATCGCTTCCGCGATCCGATTAGTACGTATAACGCGCCCTTTCTCGCCTACGAGAACAACCCCGAAGTTCACCAGGTCGAGAGCGAATTGGGCCGCCTCTCCGGTTGCCTGCAGGGCCGCAAGGCGCTTGTTGAGGTCTAGCGCGCGGCGCACGTGCGGAACCAACCTTTGAAATGCCTTCAACTCGTCGGCAGAATACGGATCGGAATTTGTCCCGGTCACGACACCGAGGCAGGAAACCTGGCCACCGTTCTTTCCGAGGACTGCGGTCACCGAGCCGTTTAAGCCGAACCGCAATGCGAAATCGTTGTAGAATTCGGAATGGTGGTAGTACTTCCTAGGGACCAGTTCATGGTCTCCCACTGCGCGTCCAGTGTCCGCGAGCGTCAAAGGTTGGTTGAGAGGATTGATGGAGAAAAAGTATTGCTCGTAGGCGCTAAGAGCATCCGGATCAAAATTATAAGACACACCGAAGGAGAAGGAATTCTCAGCGTCGCCGACGTGCATCGCTGCGCCAACGCCCCTAAACGCGGTAGTTAACGATGCAAGAAGGAATTGCCACTGGCTCGGATCGGAGCCGGCACCGTAGATTGCGTCAATGATTAAATCTATGTCCACGCTGGGAATGATTACGCGTAGTTCTATGACTACACTCTTTTTATCAGAGAGCGGACGATACGAGGACTCCCCAATTAGAATAATTTGTATGCGACCCCTTAAAGGCCTCAGTCGCGATTGTGACTCGGGTTTATCCAGCGACCGGCCAAAGGTATGTTCCCGATGTTGCTGTGAGTTGGCACAAAAAGTTTCGTTGCTGCCTTGATTTTCAATGGTCCGACACGCCCAGACCGAAGATGCACCCTCCCCCCTTGGGCCATGTCGGTTCTATCACTAAACTGATTTACCTTTCCTCATGACAATTCTGAACAAGTTTCAAAACAGAACTGGAACGGTGAATGTTATCGAGGCCAAACGTCGAGCCCTCATTGAAAAATGTACGAGACGGGCTGACAGAATTCGAGAAGTTGCCTCGCTCTAGAATGCGAAGTTCATTAGATATTATGGTGCCTGCAATACGGAACATAAGCATCGGGGCATCTCGTCGAAAAGCTACTCAATATGTCGCGTCTGAGTTTCTTGGCATGGCTGAGGAATGCATGTGGGCCGCTCTCCGAGTTACTTTTTGCGGTGCTCCAATACCCAGAGCATAGCTTCATCGAGATTCTCCGCAACGTAGCTCGGCCGGAAGCGCATTTTGGACTCGTCTCCGGGACGGTACTTGCCAGTCCGAACGAGAATTCCGTTCAAGCCGCTGGTGATTGCGCCATCCACGTCGGCCTCTGCATCGTCGCCAATCATAACAGCTTCATTTGCACGGCAATGAAGATCATCGACTGCCGTATGGAAGAAGTCCGCCGATGGCTTGCCAAATAGCATGGCCTGTCTATTTACTGCAAATTCGAGAGCCGCGACGAAGGGGCCGGCATCTAAGCTCAACTCCCCATCCACATCCTTGAAGTTCCGGTTCTTTGCAAGCGCCACCAATTCCGCGCCGTCAATGATCTTCCGATATGCGCGATTGAGGCGGTCGTAGGTGAAGTATTGTCCGGCGTCTCCGACAATGACAGCTTCCACCCGCCCACGCGGTAGGCCCGCAAAGTCCTCTTCCAAGTTGGGATGCACGACCAAAAACGGCGATAGCATGTGCTTTTCGAGATAGGCTCGCGCTAGCAGGGCTGGCGTTAATAACTCGTCGCTTGAGACATGCAGGCCCATTGCATGCAGATCTGCGATCACCTGACGCTTCGAACGGCGCGTGGTGTTGGTGATGAAGCGTAGCGGTAGCCCGACATTGCGCAGCTGTTCGACTGCTAGAAGGGCACCTTCAAGGACGGTACTCCCCACGTAAATGACGCCTCCGAGATCTAAGAGAACGCCGGAGATTGCAATCGTGTCGTCGCCACGTCCTTGCATGCTCGACATCCTCATCACCTCAGTGGCGGACCACACTGCCGGATCGGTTTTCGGAAAGTGCTAGGTCCACCGCGGCTCCGGCTGGTAGGCCATCTCCGCAATTACCTTAGTCGCATCACCTCGCCCTTGGTAGCGTCCCATCAGATACCCGTTCTCGTCATCGTTGACCGCCCGTTCGTCCGGCAATACCAGTGCTTAGATTTTCGGATCTGGGTCCACTTCCAGTCGACGTTGCCGCGATCGAGCCGCTTTACGATTTCCTGTGCGAGTTTCGTGATCGAGTACGGATCGCGAATATGTTTCAGAGACGGACTTTTGACGTAATCGAACAACATGCGCTTGACCGCCCAGGTGCGTTCGTCGTCGATCATGTTCAGATCCCCCGCGAAGAACTGCCCCTATAGATCATCCGTCTTGGTGCCGGATGACTTCAGCTCGTCGTTATTCAGGAACCGCCGTGATTGAACAGGATCAATCCGATCGGCCTGCGCCAAGGCCCACTGCGCCCATTGAGCCAAGGCTTCGTCAGGCACTGGCGGACTGAGGCTAAGGTTCAAAGCCTTAACTTCATCCACATATAGCCTTATGTCGCGCGCTCTTTGCAGGGCTTGCGCTTCTTCCAGAAGCCGGTCGACTCGCGCCTTTTCGAGAACCGCAATACGCTCGCGCTCTTTCCGCTCTGCTTCAGCCTTTTGTTTTCGCGCTTCCTCGATGCGTTCCAGTCTGTGCTTCAAACGCCATTTGTGATGATCTATCTGGTGCTCACGGTAGCGCTCTTCGCCCAAGACAATGAGATTGACCAGCGTTGTGCGTAGACTTGTTTCCAACGCTCGGCCGGGTTGATCTTCGGTCAACGATATTGCGGCTGTCTTGTAGCCGGCCTTGATTGCAAGTCGGAGGCTCTCCCGCCGTTGTCTGGTTTCATTCTGGCCTGCCGTACGAGGATTTCGCGGCGTTTCAGTCAGTTCAATCTCGAAACTCGTGCGGCCGATGTGGATTGTGATCTCATCGGCCTTATCGCCTCGGACAGAACCGCTAAAGCCCTGCTTGGCCAGCGCAAGCAGGAGTGCGTTTAGGATGCGCAGACGACGTCTTTGCAGCGGGCTGTCAAAAATGGGGGCGTTCCACGCCCAGGCATAGTTCGAATCGCGCTGCTCCTTCCGTTTTGCGCTCGTCCTTCTCCAGCAGCTTGCGAATATCTGGGTGTGCGAGTTCGAAGCTCGTTGAAATACGTACAGCCGAAGTCCGTTTGTCGATGCGGGCACGGACCGAGTCGATGGATTCCTCAAAAACGGGTGCAGCTGGTTCAGGTTCGTTCTCGTCGATCGCCTCCCGATAACCCCAGTAGCGGTCCTGACCGATTGTCACCTCATCGGAATGCCCCGGCTCGCGGGCCGGCAGCGGAAAACGCACAACGCGGTGCCCAGCCTTCTTCTTGTTCCAATAGCCGCGAGGCGGAACTGGTATCGAGGCGTTGCGGCAGGCCTTGGCAAGGCCCACGTCCGATATCTCGAAGCGAGCCGCGATGTCGCGCATCGGTTCGGACCAAACCAGATTGTAGAGTTCGAGACGTTTGAAACTGTGCGCCATGGCAGCCCTCTTGTGTATTGAGCGGCATTATATCCAAGACGTATAATGGCGGGATGTAGGGTCGCGCCGAAGGAGCGAGGCCGTCCTACGTGGGTCGCGTCGAGAAGTCTGAGCGACTCGATCAATCTCGTCCTACATGTGGCGCACCCCGGGCATCTTAGCTCAGACGGAGACGGCTTGCGCTCGACCCGCTTTTACAATGGTCGTGAGGTGTGCAGGACCCTTCCTCTCGTATCGAGGCGACCTTGAAAACCGCAACTGGCTCCGGCTCCGTTATTTTCCTAGGGCTGCTTTTCGATCGCGGTTTTTCGTCTTACGACTTCCGCGGGAAAAAGCATCGAAGCACTGCATGGGGAAACATGGACTACCAGAAGATCGCTGGCGACATCCTCTTCGGTGGGGATGTCCTGGACAACGCGGTGCGCGGAGAATTCATCGAGGCCTTAACTTTCGATGCTTTACTTCGCCACGATGTAACGTTGGGTCAAAAGCGCTGGCATCACATTGGAAAAGGATGGGGACCTTGGGACCTGCAACGTGGCACGGCGGCGGCAGGTGACAGGGTTCGGTTCCAGGTGAAAGGCGTCGAAGCAGCTCTGGACGCCAGAAGAGCCCCGACACGAATACGATTTGGGCCACAGGACCTACAAGGTCGTTCCGAAATACTTCTTCCGCGATTTCGACCAGCAAGTCATCGGCGAATGCGAGGTTCACGGATACCGCGCGGATTTTTTTCTACTTGCCTGGCATGAGAGCGGACCGCAATCAGATCCGAATACTTACGCCTACTTTATCGTCCCGGCCTCGGACCTGACTCCAACGCTCGCCGGCCCCGTCAAGAAGATCCACATCGACGTGGTGAAGAGGCGCAAAAGCCACTCATTCGCGGAGCTACCGCAGGCATTGAACGATTCTGCCGACGCGTTTCTGGCCGTGGCGAAAACGCCTGCGTAACGTACGGATCTGCAATCGCCATCGAGGTCAGTAAAGCGCGGCTGACCTCGATCGATAGCAAGTTTCCTATGCGCCGCCTCCATGATGATGTTCTCATATCGGCTGCCGTGATGGCGGAGCAAACTGCACTGCTGAAAGCGCGACTCCCGGCACCGTTTGGCACCGTGTGGAAGCAGTGTCGAAGTTGAAGTGCTCGATCTGTGCCGTCAAGGCCTCAACGGGATGTTTGACCGCAGTGATATTGAAACTCGGCCGTGGTCCGGCCGTTTTTCTTTTTCTGGTAAGCGGAACTATATTTTATATTCGAGCTCATAAAAAATATCGTTCCTTATATAATTATATCGCACAGCCGATATTGCTTTTTTGCGAATTGCCGATGATTGCGCTTGCGTTGCGATGGACGCTGCCACCATATTCACTCCGATATCTTGGAGTGGAAAAAGATGAATAATAAAAATATCCTAGAGAAATTTGTTCCCGCCGAGTGGGACTATCACCGTACTATTTTTATGGCACCGGGCAATGTTGAAGCCGATGACGGCAAAACGCCCCCAGAATTTGGAGAGCAATACCGCATTCTCTCGCGCGAAATCAGCGATTTTGGAGCTGTTACATATTTTGATACGCCCAACGCTCTGCGCGACGTCGTTTACCAGGGCGCCAACACCTATCTGCCGCTAGCTCATTTCGATGTTTGGGCTCGCGATACCGCGTTCATCCCGCTCTGGACTGCAAACGGATTGGTGGCTTTGGTTCCCAAATACACCCACTATGGGCAATCCTTGGCATTACTCAAACCCGGCGCCGCGAAAGATGCGGACCTCGCCAAGCGATTGGCAGGCAAGCTCCGCCTGACGATTGTCGAGACGGAACTTGCCTTTGAAGGCGGCGCCATCGATAGCGACGGCGAAGGCACCTTACTCGTCACCGAGACTTGCCTGCTCGACGAGAGGCGTAATCCAGCTGAGGTCGGGGAAACGTATGCCGCCAAGAAAGCGCGCATCGAGACGATGTTGAAAGCAGCGACCGGCGCACGCGCCATTATCTGGCTCTACGGGTCATCCTCACCCCACGACATCACTAAGGGGCATGTCGATGGCATTGCGCGTTTCATCAAACCCGGCGTCGTTGTCCTGCAGGAACCCGATGACGATGCGGGAGATGCGCGCGCAGATTTCGAACGCAACTACACGGCACTGAAAGATGCCACAGACGCCAATGGTCATCCGCTGCGACTGGAGATCGTGCGTGGTCCGCGCTGGGATCCCGGTTGGACTCCGGGCTTCTGCGACAGCTATGTCAATTTTCTCTTCGTCAACGGCGGCCTCATCATGCCGGCCTTTGGGGACAAAGAGCGCGACGCTGCCACACAGGAGAAATTTCGGAGCCTACTTCCCGATCGGGAAATCTGCTCGGTGAACGTCAATGCCATCTGCGCACTCGGCGGCGGCATTCACTGCGTAACGTCCAGTCTACCGCACACGCGCATCACGTTCGAAGATGTGCGCACGGCGACCTTCGAACATTTCGCGGCTGCTGTCCGCAAGAAGCACTTAAACAGTGATTCGGAAAGTATTGGCCGCGTTCTTGAAAGCAAAATGATCCAGAAATTCAGCCGCAATGGTCAGGAGGAACGCGCCTGGATTCCAAAGGATGTGGACAACGCCAAAATCTTAAAAGCCGCAGCGCTAGCCCTCGCTAGCAATCAACGCAGGTGGGAGGACGTCAAGGAGGATGATCTCATCGATGCGCTGAAGAATCCGTGCGATGATAACAGCCTGCGAAAGTCCCTGTCTGCTTGCCTGAAAGGTGGAACTGTCGAAAGTGACGTTACCGCGATGATCAAGTGGCGCGCTTTACTTCAGCATTATCCTAACTTCGCAGAGGAAGTACTCGATCCTATCGTGAGCAGATTCATAAATGCGCCTGCGTTAGAGGATGACAATGAGCACGGCCTCTCCGATGTCGAAAAGACAGCATTGATTTCCGCGTCTTTTGTAGAAAAGAAAAACGATCGGTGCCCCGAAATATGTAACAAGATTGCCATTGGCATGCTTGTTCCGTTGGCCAGCGAATTCTTCCGCAATCTCGGTCGTCCGGGCTTCAAGCCCGACCGACACATTAAAAGTCTTTTGACATTGTGGATGCCGAATCTTCCACAAGCCATGAAACGCGCCCAGCAGCTCAATCAACTGTATTTTCTCAACCAAAATCAAGAAAGAGTTCGCATGCTTGCTTACTGCATACTTGGTGATTGGTTTACCCGGGGCGAAGAGGACAAGACGCGGGCTGATCAGATTATCTGGACTTATGGCTCCGTCACCGCCCGCGATCCCGTAGCCCGCTTATTGCCGCCCGAAGGGTTCCTCTCGGGGCGAGGAGGGGCTTAATGGACCCATGACTGCCTTTACGATGCCTACGGCAACAGCGCATCAATTTCATATTTTGGGGTCGCGCGAAGCGGCCCAGCAAGTCCTCAATTCACCCAGGGACTGTGTCGGGACCGTCGACTCGGCCACTAAACCCAGCCGTTTCGTCCTTAAGGTCGCGGAAAGCCTCGCCAGCTTAAAATCAAATGGGAATCAAAATCGCTTCGTAGTCGAGTCGGAAGTCTAATTTTCTACTCCAAACGGGGTCAGCGATGTCATTTGATGCATTGAGGTTGGTCTGCACAGGCTGCGATTACGAAGATATAGAGCCATTTCAACCTCATCGCGTCGTTTATCAGTCCAAAGCGGGAAACGAAGTCTACGGCCGCTCGGCCGCAGGATGGTGCTACGAATGCGGTGGATACAGTAAAATTGAGTGTATGGACCTGAAAGCCCTCCTTGCTGAATTAGCGGAATTGGAGGACGCATCAGCACGGCATCAGGCCGAACTCGACAGCCTTTCGCAGAAGTATTTTTTTAACTTTGCGCGTCGATCGGCTAAACGCCGTTTAGTGGAGGATGAAGTTCGGAGCGATTTCGAAGGCATCGCCAACCTTCAACATCTATGCGCGATCGTGTTACAGCGCAGCTCAAAGCCCAGATGCTTAGTTTGCGGGTCGTCCGATACTGCTGATCTCGACTTTGAAAACGGGGAGACACGGAGGTTTCGTCATAGATGCGGAGGAAGATTGAGCCTCGGCGCTCACCCCCGTGGTCTCAGAATAAATTTCGGGCGTACCGTTCGTTGTTATGTCCTGGATCAACAGGGCAATCCTATCGAGACGCGCCTAGAACAGCGAATACCCAGCCAAATCTTGAAGAGCTGACCTTGGAAAAGAGCCGGCCGTAGGATCGCATATCTTCGACCCTCCCGATAAACGGAGAGCCCGATGAGATTGATTATCTTTGTAGTAGCGCCATTGATGGCAATGCCTCTGGCTGCCGGACGATCTACATCTCCCTCTCATTGTCCGGAGCCATCACCCGTGAGACATAATTAGAGTTTTGAAGACTGGCGGATTTCGGCATCGTCGAAGCGACTGGAAAGAGCGCAGATGAATCGCAAATTCTTAGCTTAAAACTTATCCGACGGCGCCAATAGCGACCGCCAACCGCATTTCGTTGACAACATGGGCCCGCGCGATTTTCTTTGTTTAATGGGAAGGCCGCTTATTCGATTCTCTAGTTTTTTCTGAGATGCGCTGAAATGATGGACCTCCTTCGAAGGGCTAGCGGCGATTTTGTGGCATTCCTAGGCGATGCACTTCCGAAGCTGTCGAACGACTGGTGGAAGCACCACGTTATCGACCGTCTGAGCTTCCAGCAGCAACGTACTGCCACCGAGCGAAACATTCACTCGCTCGCGCAATTAGACTTCGCCGCGCTCCTACGCGTGCTCGATCAGAATTGGTTCGAGCTCTCCGAGAAGCTCGCTTGGCCGCGCGACGGCCGCAATTGGGTCAAGGAACTTCAGACTGTCCGCAACAAGTGGGCGCACGCCTCCACCGAGGAGACTCCACCCGCCGAAACCTACCGCGACATGGATACATTGGGACGCGTCCTCAACCTGATCCGGGCCGACTTGGGCACACTCCAGAACATTGAGGACGAGAAGCAGCACGCGCTCCGCAGGATGGCGCCGACGCCGCCCACACGTGAACAGTCCACCTCGTCGCCTCAGGTGTCCCCAGCGCCTTCGACGCTGTTCAGAGCCGGCGACATCGTTTCGCTACGCGCAGATCCCTCGAAGTTGCTGCCGATCGTGGAGGTGATACCAGGCGCGGAAGAGTGCAGCTATCATGTATTCGAGAACGGCGCGAAGGCCCTCTACTATGAGAGCCAGTTGCAGCCGGTAGCGGCCACGGCGCCTGCGCAAGTGTCCCTGGACGACGATACGCTTCGGGCACAGCTGACGAGCTTGCATATTCTCTCGCCCTCGACCGCGAACCTGTTCTCGCTGCGGTCCGGCCGCGTGCAGTTCGTTCCGTACCAGTACCGCCCGGTCCTGAAGCTAGTTCGCGCCGACCTACCGCGACTTCTGATCGCCGACGAAGTAGGAGTCGGCAAGACCATAGAAGCTGGCCTTATCATCAAGGAACTCAGGGCGAGGATGGACATCTCGTCGATCCTCATCATCTGCCCGAAAGCGCTTGTCGCCGAGCGCAAATGGCACAATGAAATGCGCCGTTTCGATGAAAGCTTCACGGCGCTCGACGGCGCCTTGCTACGCCATTGCCTGAATGAGACCGAGCTGGAAGGCGAGTGGCCAGAGCAATACGCGAAAGCTATTCTACCGTTCTCGCTGTTCGATTCCCAACTAATCGTTGGCGACCAGGCAGGGAGGCGGAAAGTCCATGGTCTTCTCGCTCTCGACCCGCCTCCGAAATTCGATCTCGTCATCGTCGACGAGGCACATCACATCCGCAATCCGGAGACTTTCCTGCACCAGGGCGTCCGCTACTTTGCTGATAATGCGCGAGCGCTCGTGCTGATGACGGCGACACCAGTGCAGCTTGGTAGCACGGATCTCTACACGTTGCTCAATGTAGTGCGGCCGGACCTGGTGATCGATCAGGCGAGCTTCCAAAAAATGGCCGAACCCAACGGCTTCATCAACGAGGCCATTCATCATTGCCGCTCGGTTGTACCCGGCTCGCAGGAAGCTGCGCGCGTAGCCCTTGAGAACGCAGCCTATACAGAGTGGGGCCGCTTGTTCGTTCGGGAGATGCCTGCATTCCAAAGCATCTACGACCGACTTGGCGGCGAGCCGCTAGGCGACAGGGAACGCATCCGGACAATCTACGACATCGAGCAGCTTTACACCTTCAGTCCGATGGTTAGCCGGACGCGGCGACGTGACATTGGCGAGTTCACCACGCGCAAGCCCGAAACGCTCAGCGTGGAATTCACCCAATCGCAGCAGCGCCTCCACGATGATCTACTAGCGGTGATTTCCAGAATCTTATCCTACACGCACGGTCAACCCAACGTCGCTTTCATGATGACGACTATCCGACGCCAGGCGGCAAGCTGTCTCTATGGGCTGGCGCCGATCCTCTCCGACCTGCTTCAGGGAAAGTTGGACAGTCTGGAGCTCCTGGAAGCGGCCGACAGCGAGGCCGATAACGATCTCCGCTTCGTCGACCAGATCCGGCCGGACATCGAGGCCGTCCTCGTCCAAGCCAAGACACTCGACAGCACCGATCCGAAAGCTGAAGCGTTTTTTCGAATCCTGCGGGACAAGGGGAGGCGGGCGAACAACAAGGCGCTAGTGTTCAGCACCTTCCGTCACACGCTACGCTACCTCGAGCAGCGCGCTGTTGAAACTGACCTACGGGTCGGCATAGTCCATGGAAGCATCCCCGACGATGAGCGCGCCAATGTCCGTCGACGCTTCGCGCTCCCAAAATCCGACCCCGACGCCGTCGACGTTCTCCTGTCGTCGGAGATCGGCTGTGAAGGTCTCGATTTCCAATTCTGCGACTTCCTCGTGAACTACGACCTGCCGTGGAACCCCATGCGCATCGAGCAGCGCATTGGCCGTATCGATCGCTATGGGCAGCAGAGCGAGACGATCGCAATTATAAATCTCGTCACCCCCGGCACGGTCGACGCTGAGATCTACGAGCGTTGCCTCTGGCGTATCGGTGTTTTCCATCACGCCGTCGGCGGTAGCGAGGAGATACTTGGTACAGTCACCAAGCAATTGCACGCTATTGCCGAGCGCTTCGATCTAACCGATCAGGAAAAGGCCAGCCGCCTGCAGCAGCTCGCCGACAACAGCATCAGGCGTATCCAAGAAGATAACGATCTCGAGGACCGCCAGGCTGAGTTGTTCGGCCTGAGCGTCCCCAAGCCATCCTGGCAAAGTGACATCGAGGCGACAGAGTCGATATGGCTTTCACCGGAGGCCATCCACGGCTGTGTCGCTGCTTATCTGTCCAAATGCCTTGGCTGCGACGCTGACCACATACTCGGCGAAAAACCCCTGAAGACACTGCGCATAAGCCAGGCCGCGCGGTCGGTACTCCTCGACGATTATCGCCGGCTTCCCCGGTCGAACGAGCTGATAGCGCGCGAATGGGAACGATGGCTCAAGGCGTCGCAGCCTACAATCGCAGTCACCTTCGATCAGGAAACGGCCAGAGAGAACCCGAAAGTGCTTCATCTTACCGTCGTTCACCCGCTGGTGCGGCAAGCTGCCAACGCCCTCCTACCCACCGACGCCCAGCTTTGTGCGCTTGCCACAGACTCCGCCGACTTGCCTGAAGGCACACATGCCTTCGCGCTCTATCGCTGGTCGATGCATGGCGTGCGAGCCGACAGCAAGCTCATCGCCGTTGCGACAGAGCCCGCCCTCGAAGAAGCATTCCCTAATGTCCTTGCTCAGGTAATTGCGCGGGCCAGCGGTGCGCCGCTATCCGAAGATAGCCGCAAGGCGCTCGACCAGCGGCATCACACACGGTGGGCCGCGGCTCAGGCTAATCACATTGCCAACAACGAGCAGCTCGTCGCGCACCGAATCCATAGCCTTACGGTCAGCCACAAGGCGCGGCTGCAGGCGATCCAGGGGCAGCTAGCGCGCGTGACCAACGACCGCATACGAGTCATGAAGGAAAGCGAATTGGCGCGTGCGCAAGCTGATTTCGACCGGCACATGGAAGAACTCAAGCGGGCTGCAGCGTCGAGCGATATTCGCGTGACGCCCATTGTCTTCGGCACCATCCAGGTCAGACACGGAGGCTTATGATGAGTGTTATTGACGAGGTCCGGGCCGAACGCGAAGACCTTGCGCGCGTCCTCAAGAGGCATATGGGTATTCGCAAGATCGTTGAGGATCTTTATCCCGACCGCGCCCACTTCATCTTCGAGCTCCTGCAGAACGCTGAAGACCGCGGTGCCACCGAGGTGCGCTTTGAGCTTTCAGCAACGAACCTGCGCTTTGAACACAATGGCGAGACGTTCCGGCCGCAGGATATCTTCGCCATCACCGACATCGGCGAGGGAACAAAGGCGGGGGACGAGGACAAGATCGGACGCTTTGGAGTCGGCTTCAAATCCGTCTTCGCCTACTCGGAAACGCCACATATTTGGTCACCGACATTCTCGTTCAACATTAGCGGCCTTGTGCTCCCATCAGAGCTGCCGCCGGCGCCCGATCTCGCCGGGCGGACGCGTTTCGATTTTCCATTCAACAATCCTAAAAAGACGCCCGCAGATGCCTACAAGGAAATCGCGTCAGGACTCGATGAACTGGTCGAGACCACGCTTCTGTTCCTCAGACATATTGAGACAATCCAGTGGCGTGTGGGGGGCACCCGATCGGGCAACATCATGCGTGTTGAGCACGACCGCCCGCATGTCGAAGTCCTCAAACAGCTGGATGGGAAGACAACGACCAGCTCGCATTTCCTAAAATTTGACCAGTCGGTTCCGGGGCTGGCGACCCAGCGGACGGCGGTCGCCTTTGCCCTCGACTTTCTACCGGGCGTAAGCGCCTTCGCTCCCGGCAAGCCACTGTCCCACCAGCTCCGCATTGTTCCTACGGCTGGTCAGGTCGCCGTGTTCTTCCCTGCTGCCAAAGAGACATCTGGGCTGCGCTTCCATCTTCACGCCCCGTTCGTTCCGGAACTGAGCCGCGCCAGCATCAAGGAAACACCCGCCAATAAACCGTTGTTCGATCAGCTTGCGCAGCTCACGGCAAGCTCATTGCACGCCATTAAAAATATGGGGCTGCTTACCGTCGAATTTCTTGGAGTCTTGCCCAATCCACAGGATCAGCTGTCGCCGAGGTATGTTGACATCCTGAATGCTGTCACGGCGGCTATGAATGCCGAACCGCTGACGCCAACCTATGTCAAGGGGCATGCGCCGGCCCGCTCCCTCCGGCAAGCACGAGCCTCCCTAAAGGAACTTCTGGACCAAAACGATGTAGAGTTCCTCGTTGACTATGACGATGATCTGCCCCAGTGGGCGGCAACAGCGACGCAGAGAAACTCCGACGCCGACCGCTTATTGGCGGCGCTCGAAATCACAGACTGGGGTATCGACGAATTTGTCGAATACATTGTCAACAACTCCACCGAAGGTACGCACTACCTTTTGGATCCGCCGTATATCGCAGAGGGGCCAACTCCCGAGACGATGGCGTGGCTGGCATCCAAATCTTCCGACTGGCATCAAGCACTCTATTCCCTTTTGCAGGTCGAAGCGACGGACGAAATCAATCGGCTGGAAGGTTGTCAGATCGTTCGCCTTACCACCGGAGAATACAGTGTCGGCCGCGACTGTTTTTTCCCAGATGAGAAGTCGGGATCTGACGATCCACTGCCGCGTGTTGACATCACCGTCTATACGTCTGGCAAGAGCGTCGCGCAGCATCAGAACGCACGCAAATTTTTGGAAGAAATCGGCGTTCGCACCGCAGGCGAGGCCGAACAGATCGAGATTATCCTGAATCAGAGGTACACCCGTGAAGCCCAGAAGCCAGGCGAAAAGACCTACATAAGAGATCTCGAGAGGTTTGCAGCGCTCGTCGAGAAAGAGCCTGCATGCGCCGCCATGTTCCATGGCTACTATGTATTTAGGTGTGAGCACGGACAGTGGCGCCTGCCGGCAGAAGTCTACCTCGACACTCCTTTCGATTCCACTGGGCTTCGCGCGTTTCACGATGCTCGCGGTAAACGGTCTGACAGGAGGGCGCTGGCACCTGAATATAAGACTTATGGCGTTCCACTGAAACGACTCGCCTCTTTCGCACGGGCCGCGGGAGCACAAGTCGAGCTCGCCCTCACCAGGATCACAACATACCGCCATTCCCAATCGCCAGTGCTGCGTGCCGACTACCATCGCGCTGGTGTTCGGCGGACAGGTTCTGTGATCGATATCGATTGGACGATAGATGGCCTCGACGATGCCCTCAACGTGAGGTCGGAATCACTCTCGTTACTAATCTGGCGAACGATGTGCAGGGCGGAACCTCAAATCCTCGAAGCGCGGTTCCGACCAAACCAACAATATCCGACGAGGAGAGCTTCTTCGACTCTCGTTTTGCTCCTTCAGGGTGCCGAGTGGATACCTCAGGGAAACGGCGAGTTTGTAAAGCCGTCCGGCGCGTCTCAGGATCGGCTTCCGGATGGCTTCGCTTTCGACCGTGGTCAGCCTTGGCTAAAGGCAATCGACTGGGGCGAGGAGATCGAGCGGCGGTCCGAGCTGGAGCGAAGGAAGGACGAGCTCGCCAAAGAGCTTGGATTCGAGAACCAGGCTAGCCTCGAGCGCGCCATGCAATTTGCTTCGCTCCCGTCGGAAGAGCAGGACCGAATTCTTGCTATGGTAGGGCCTCCGTCGCTCTTCGAGCTTCCCGAACATGAGCCTTCCAATTCGGAGCGACGACGCGAACGAGTTATGCACCGCGCTCGAGAAGCCCCCGTTCGTCGTACGGACGCTCGCGAGCGCTCAGTGAGCATGAACCGCGACGCAGTAAAGGTGGAAACCGACGACTATCTTCGCACGGAATACACTAAAAACAATGATCAATTCTGTCAGGTGTGCAAGGCGCCGCTGCCTTTTAAACTTGACGATGGCAACTTCTTCTTCGAGGCAGTAGAACTTCTACCCCACCTTAATAGACACCATTATCAGAATTATTTGTGCTTGTGCCCCAACCACTCAGCGATGTTCCGGCACACGAACGGGTCGAAACTGGCGTTAAAAAGCGCGATCCTCACGACGACGAATAACGAGGTTCCAGTTGTTCTCGCGCGCGAGAACGCCTCGATCTATTTCACAAAGACGCACTTGGCCGACCTGAAGGCCATATTGGCCACCGAGACCGGAGTGGACGCATCGGAATGACCTTCGTCTTGGGTCAGGCACTTTTCGTCGTTGATGAACACATATATCTTCCGTCTCTCGAAGTTTGGGGTCTTCCGCGAGACGACAAGATCGCCCTCGTAGATTTTGAGATCCATGGATTTTCCTCTCGCTCGAACCCTATAGGCTTTCGTCTGCCACGGAAGTTCGAGCTGTGCATCTATTCGTGGGATCGATGGCGGCGTACAGGCTCATGCGTAATATCGGGAGGCAGCCTTTGACCGAACGGAGTGGGATGACATTTACGCCAACACGCTCCCGCGCAGCATCGTCAGGATTGAAGAAAAGCGGCCCAACCAGAAGAATCAGGGGAAGATTGACGCAGCGTCTTGGACGCGCTTGCCATGGATGCGTAGATTCTGGTTCAGAGCTGAAACGGGGAGACTGTGCGATGCCGATATCGCTGTTCGGTCTACTTAGACCAAAGGGTGAAGTCAAAGGACTGATCGGCTACTATGCCCTCACGCAATGGTGGCTCAACACGTTCTCGGATCATGAACGTGAGCGTATGGTGGCGAGGTTTCGGCCCCTCGGATCGTCTCCAGGCTCGCTCACGCAGGATGACATAAGTTGGTCGAGCCAGTCGGTCGTTGGGTTTATGCATGCATTTGCTGGTTGGTTCGCAGGCCCCGATGAGCGATCGATCGCATACAAGATACTGGCGAAGGCAGATGAGCTGGCTGATGCAGCCCCAGCTTTGGATCGCCACTTCCTCTGTCAGGCCAAATTAGAAATGCATTACAAAGATCGTGAGCAGCCCGGCGAGTTGGAGAAAGCGATCGGAGCGTGCCGCGATCAGATCCGGCTTGCCCAGGAGGCAGCGGATGCGTTTAGAGCGGCTTATCCAAATGCGCCGCTACCCGGTCACAAGGGCTATCAGCAGCTAGCAATCATTTTCGAAAAGCAAGGACGGTTCGATGAGGCGATCGAACTCTGTCGTACAGCCGAGCAACAAGGCTGGGCCGGCGATTGGGAAACTCGCAGCGGGCGATGTGCGAAGAAACGCACGAAAATGGTGCCAAGTAACAATACAGATGGTTGCCGAACGACGTGAAAGCGTCGATATCGTCATCGATGCTGACAGTGGCGTTGGTCAACGAAACTTGTCCAGAAGTGGGGCCGACGTTGATGCGCTAGCGTAGGGATGCCTGAAGCACGAGCTTGCTGTCTCATCGAGCGCTAGGCTAATTTGACACTACTCCCGGCGGCATTGCGTTCAGTGCGAGCGGCCCCGTCAAGTTCCATGACGTCAACACTATCACCTAGTGCTTGTCGGGCGAGCTCGACAACATGCTTGTGATGAGTGAATAGGATCGGCTGCACATACCTGGATAGATCGGCCAGCGCCATTAACCCATTCTTGGTGCGCTCGTCATCGAAAGTCATGAACAGGTCGTCTCCCACGAATGGGATCGGTTCCGAGCGCTTGGCGTAGTCTTCCAGGTAGGCAAGCCTTAGTGCCAAGTAAAGTTGGTCGCGGGCGCCTTCGCTCATAGCCCCGACTTGAACATCGACACCATCGGGACGCCGCCCGACGAGTCTCGGCACGTCATCATTATCGAACTCTTGGCCGAGGGCAGAGAACGAATTTCCGGTGATGGTTGAGAATATCTGCCCAGCCCGAAGCATCAGAGGATCTTGCTGATTGGCCCTTTGCCGTTCGATGGTGGCACCCAACAATAGCGAGCCCAGCTTAAGGACGCTCCATTCGCGAGCAGAAGATAGCAGTTCAGCTTCGGCACTACGTTTTTGGACGGCCGCGTGTTCAGCCCCGATGCCTTGTTCGAGGACGTCCCGATCGGCCAGCGCCTGCCTGTGCGCCGCAAATGCTTCGTTGGCGCTTTGATCAAGCTGCGCGCTTTCAAGCTCAAGATTAGCAAGCGTGCCGCGCGCAAAATCAGGATCAAAGCCAGTGATCTGCAATCGCAGCTCGTCCTCTGACGTTCCGTCAGCGATCGTCACTAGTTGGTTTCTCTGTTTTTGTATCGATAGCCGAAGCGTGTCCCTGGTCCTGAGACCGCGACAGAGATCTAATGGATCCGCATCGGAAGGTAATCGGCTCATGAATTGGCCAAGTTGGGCTTGGGCTCGGGATCGAACGATTTCAGATTGTTTTCTCTCATGGACGGCTTCTTCAAGGCGCTTTCCGGCCTCTGCATGTCGAGTGCTTGCTTTCGTTGATTCAGAGAGACGCTCATTGAGCCGTTTGAGCGCATCCTCTGATGGAAGGCTCGCGAGGTCAGGCGCGACGTCGACCACAAGCGCGCTTATCTTTTTCGCGAACGCTACCATGTCAGCGCGCATGCCCGAAATTCTTCCGGCGCGGTCATCACGCTCCCTAATCGCGGAGGGCACGGTATGCCAAACCGTCAATGCCGCCTGCGCCTGCTCGATCGTGGCACCTCGCACACTGATCGCGGCGACGGCCGGCTCCCACCTGCGCAGCCAATCACGATGTTTCTCTGCAAGCGTCTCCTTTTGACGAAAGAGCTTAGTCACACGCTCTTTTGCGGCGCGCAATTTGGCTTCGAGTTCACGCCGCTGGCTCCATGACTCCGTCATCTCGCGAAGCCGCGTTTCGAATCCAAGAGTTAGGGCAGCAGGGTCATGCCCCCCTTGGTCGTCGAGGCCGATCTCTGTTGCCAATTGTAATAGGGACGGGACCGCAGTCTGTACCGCATCCTGAACCGCGCTGAGCTTGTCTCTCGCGTCCTGCAGTTCCTCGCGGCGATCGAGGAGCTTGTTGACTGATTCAAGCCACGCGGTCATTTCGGCTGGTGGCAGCGGAGCTAAGAGTCCGGCATCTGCCCAAAGCTTCGAGTATGCGGACCGCTCGTCATTGCGGCGAACATCCAAATCCCGGATCTTTTGCTGGATTTCTCCGCGAGTGCGCAGCGCTTCGGTCAATTGTCGTTCCGCCGACGCAAACTCAGCAACCCGGGAGGCGTCGATCAGGGCTTCGTCAGATAGCCGGTCGGCATCGGCGGTGCTGCGCTCGAACTCGGATGTCCTCAGCGGAAGCATCGCGGCTGAGATTCCATCAGCTTCGCCAAGCAATGTTGAACGCAATCCATGCCAGATCGCGTCTCTTCGGGTCCGCTGGCTGACAACGGCCTCACGCGTCGGCACCGGCCTGTCGGTTGCAAAGGATGTCAGCCGTTGTTCGAGGGCCAGGATCGTCGCGTTCGTTTCCGCTTCGCGTTCTTTGAGGCGGTCGCGATCCTTGTCTATGACCTCAAGAGTCTTACCGATTCGAGCGATGGTATCAGGCAGGGGAAGTTGGGTTGCGGCAAGGGTGTCCAGGCTAGTCGGCAAGGCGGGCTTGAGACGGCTGCAGGTCTCTTCAAGCTGGCGGGCCAACTTCGTTACACTGGCCGAAAGATCATTATGCCTATCAAATTGCCTCAGGGCCGGCGCAAGCGCGGCGAACCGGTTGGAGAAAGGTTTAGGGTCGATCGCCTTACCCCGAGAACCTGCCTCTTCCTCGACCTGCTCAAGGATATCCTGCTCTTGCAAAAGGTCGGAATCATTGGTTGATATCGACGTGAAGATCGTATTGCCTTCCGTTACCAAGGCTCCAATCAATGCCAATGCGGCATCGCTGGGTCGCGCGTGCTCCATAGCCTGCGCATCCGGCAGACCAAGACGAGCGGCGAGTTCGACTAGTTGGTCAGCGAATCCCTGTAATTGCCGCTCCACGGTGGGAACATCGGCCTGAGCCCTCGTATAGCCGCCGAGTTCAGAAAATAATTGGACAATATCGTTCGCGCGGGTCAATGGCGCCTCGTCAAAGGTGAGAGACGCGTAATTTGATCGCGCTTGTTGCTCTTCCTGGACGGCTCCATTGAACGCGCGGAGCGCATCATCGTGGGATTTGAGAGAGATCTCGAGATTCTCGGCAAAGCCGGCCTCGACGTCTGGAAGGGGGCCAAGATCTGCGAGATTGTGAAGATCAACGTCGATGAGTGCAATCTGTGGCGCGACACGCCTCAGGCGTGAAAGGCGAGCGTGCTCTGACGCATTGCGTTGGCGCTTTTGCTTTATGCTGTCGAGTTCAGAGTCTAGGCGTTCAATTTTGTCGTTGAGTTCTTTCCACTGCCCGGCCCTGAGTTCGCGCTCGCGAATCGCTCGGCCCGCAACGGTGAAGCGTTCCAAGGATTGGTAGAATGTCCGCTCCTTTGATGCACGAGAGGCAAAGATGCTATTAGACTCGGCGTCAAGTTGTTGACGAAGTTCTGTGAGACCGCGAAGGCCGGATGCGGCGGCGAACAGTGTCGCTCCTACTTCGCCCTCGCTCTTCAGCATTTCTTCTGCGCCTGATCTCAGCGTCTGAGCATTCAGGCCGAATGCGTTGCAGAACACGTCACGGGTAATCGATCCAAGGTAGGGCACCAGGACATCATCGGGAAGCAACGTATCCGTATCGAAACTAAGCAATGTGTTCTTATTGCCCTTGCGACGACGGAACTTCAGTTGCTGGCCAGTCCGATCAGCTATGACGGCGCCTATCCGAAGCTCGCGCCCCTGATGAAGAAAATCGTATTTAGTCTGACGCTCGATGCCGAAGAGAAGATCCGTCAGGGCTGCTAGAGCACAGCTTTTCCCTGCTTCGTTTCTCCCGTAGACGACATGTAGCTTGGCGTCCGCCCGAAAAGGGAGGGTCTGACCGATGAAAGGGCCAAAACGTTCGAGGCTAAGTGTGTTTAAGCGCATGCTCTTAACCCCCTGATGATGGCGAAGTAGTACGGCCCAACACGAGCCATTGCGCCTCCTCCAGCAAGGTGGAGAGTTCGGCGTCTGCCTCCTGACCGAGGCCTTCCGGTAGTTTGCCTTTGACTTCCGCTACTATCGCCTCGGCGGCTTTGCGCACTTCGGGGTCATCCGTTAGCTCGTTCAGGAGGGAGGAAAGGTCAAGGGACGACGACAAGCCTCGAGTGACCGACTCGACTGCATCGTGCGTCTCTATCCGTAGGCGCTCAATCCAAATATCGTCACCGACGTGGTGGGCTACGGCCTGCACTTCATCCGTCATCCGGCGCAAAGCGCTCTTGAGTTGCCGGTGGAGGTTCGTTTCGCCCGTGAGCGTGATACGCATCGCTAGGAGTTTACCCTGGGCCTCTTCCGCTAGTGGCCTGACGGCTTTTCTTACTGCGTCCAGAACTTCTCTTTCCTTATTGATATCCTCGATGGATACCTCGATGCTTGCCCAGCGTGCGGCGTCGACGATCAAGCGCTTGACCTGACTCACCTCGCCGTCAATCACTTCGACAAGCACCGCGCCTTTCGGCCCGCACTCGCGCACGCTACGGCCTTGCAGATTGCCAGGGAAGATTATCCAAGGATCGCGAGACAGCTCCTCATATTCATGGACGTGGCCCAGGGCCCAGTATTGATACCCACGTGAAGTGAGATCGGCCACGCTGCAGGGTGCATACGGAGTATGCCCCGGCCGCCCGGTGCATGACGTGTGCAGAACGCCAATATTGAACCAACCTGGGACCGGAGGCGGGTAGTCGCGCGCATAGTTTTCGGATGCGGCGCGATCTGCAAAACTCCGGCCGTGCAGTGCAACTTTCAGGTGCTCGAGACGAAAGGTCCGCGCTTTGCCTGATGGAAATTGGTGCACGGAATCGGGAAGAGAAATGGTCCTGGTGACGATGCTTTCTGCATCGTGATTTCCTTTTAGGAGGAACAACGGAATCCCGGCCCGATGCAATCGCGCGATTTCCCGATTGAAGAAAAGACCTATCGTGTTGTCCTTCCAGTCGCCGTCATATACGTCGCCGGCGATGACGACAAAGGAAACGGCGGCATCGATAGCCTGGGTTACTAAGTCGGCAAATGCCTGTCGACTTGCGGCCGAGAAGCGCTGAGCGACGTCCTCATCTTTGATTGCTAGGCCGGTTAGCGGGCTACCGAGATGCAGATCGGCTGCATGGATGAAGCTGAAAGATGAGCCAGTATCCGTCATGTTTAAAGTTGCCCCACAAATCCGACAGACCTCAAGAACGGACGAATTCGTCCGCGATCAACGATTGCATATCCGCGATGCGCATGGCTTTAGCCTCAAACCGAATTTCGCTTGGGTGCACATTTCGTAGATCAGATCAAAGCGAAGCATGCATTGTTCCACCATCGATTGCGTTCGATTCGGGCGACCTGTTAGAGGGGAAAAACGTTGAGCACGAGACCTGTGGTGATCAGCACGATCAGCCCCCGCTCGGCGCCGGTCATCTCGAGATAGGCTCGAACCTGCGCGCGATAGTGATCGAGCGTCTGAGGATTGGGATTCACATCACTCTTCCAGTCGACGACAATGGCAGCGCGTCCTTCGGCTGTCAGAGTCAGCGCATCCGCGACCCCAGCCGTCGCTGTTTCGTCGCCGTTCACCGTACAAGAGGCGTAAACGGGAAACTCGGCCAAAAGATTCGGGCGTATGGCAGCGATCTCGGGCAGAGCCAAAGTTCGCACGACGCATCCCGCCAGCTCATTGGCGGAGAGACCCTTCGCTGGATCGGTAACGGGCGAACGGCCGAGCGCGCGAATGAGTTCGCGGGCGCGGTCGGTGATCGCTGCCACGTCCTCATTGGTTTCGCCGGTCAATACCTCTTCCAGAAGCTTGTGAAGGATGAGCCCTCGCTCCCGTCCGCCTTGGATGGAGATGTTCGCCTCGAGTTCCGGTTGATCCTCAGCCGCGCCATTCCAAATGTCCGCTTTCTCCTGCTGCAGCGCAGCGCCAGTAGCGTTCTCGTCACGGCTGGGCGCAAGCCAGGTCAGGCGTGTTTGTCGGGCGGCGATGGCTTCGGCTTCTGCAGCGAAGATCTCGCGAGTCTGGACATTACGGGCTCCAGCATTGGCTATCCCGATGTCGGAAGGCAGATGGGCGACGTCGAGGCTGGGAAGCTCGGCGAGCGACAGGTCGACGAGATCGATCCACGCAGATTTTGATGTCGTATCGAGTCGAGGAAGAACGAGGAGTTCGCGGGCGCGTGTGCCCGCAACGTACCAGAGCCGAACGCGTTCGCGATCCAGTTCGGCCCTCTCCGCCTGGCGCGCGGCGTCATAGCCATCAGGCTCGACACCCAGAACTGGACAATAGAAGGTATCGTTTTGGCGATCGATGACAGCGCTGTCGGGTATAGTAACTCCGGTCATGGTGTTTACGGGAATGACGATCGGCCATTCGAGACCTTTCGCGGCGTGCATCGTGAACAGCGCAACGGCTTCTTCCTGGGCATCAGGTCGACCCTCGACGGCCCGCGTTTCGTCGGTCCAGGCCGTGGTCATTGACTCTGCGAAGGCGCGAAGGCCGCGCACCGCATAACTGGTTGATAGGCTGAGATAGAGATCGACATTGGCGAGCGCCCGTTCGGCTTGACCGCGATGACGCTCGAGAAGGAGCGGACGGACCCGCATCACGTCGACCGCCTGCGCAAGCAGTTCCTGCGGTGTCGTGCTGTTGCTGCGCCGGTAGAGTGCTTGCAATTTTTCAATGATCTGGCGCGCTAGGGGGTGACCGATGGTGGCGGCATCGATGCCAAGATCGAGGCGGGGAATCCGATCAGGCGCGTCCTCCGAACGCGGCAGTCCCCAGATGATGTCCAGCAATTCCTCTTCGGAGAGGCCAACCAAGGGACCACGCAACAGCGCGCCGAGCGCCAGCGTGTCGCGCCGGTCCGCAAGGACTCGAGTCAGCGCGATCAGGTCTTGGACTTCCTGCCGGCGAAAAAAGCCCTTACCGGCCTGCGTTGCCACCGGAATACCCCGGCGCTCCAAAGCTTCCTCGTAGCGCCACAGTTCAGCACCGGTCGGCGCAAGCAAGGCGATGTCGCCCGGCTGGCAGGACCGTTCTTTGCCATTGCGCCGATCGACGACGAGATGGCTGCCAATCATGCGCGCGCATAACTCGGCGATTGTTTCGGCTTCGGCATCGCGCTGCTGCTCGGCGCTGGCCTTACCGTTCTCGCCAGCGACGGCGATGTCGAGGGCCGCGACGCACGGAGCATCACCGCGATTGCCATGAAATGGATCAAGGGCCGTAAAGCCAGGTTGTCCGTCGGCCGACAGCACCCTCTCGAAGCGCCCATTCACGAAGGTGAGGATCGAGGCGCAGGAGCGGAAATTGGTCGAAATCGATAGCACGCTGTTAGGATTCTGGGCACGAAAGGCGTCGCGGGCCCGCACGTACGCACCAACATCGGCGCCACGGAATCGATAAATCGCCTGCTTCGGATCGCCGACCAAGAAGAGAGCGCCGGCACGGATCCGGAAATCGCTCCAGTCCGCATCTCCCGCGGGAGGGTCGCCACACAAGCGCCAAAAGATTTCCGTCTGCACGGGGTCGGTGTCCTGAAACTCGTCCACGAGGAAATGCGGGAAGCGCTGCCCTAGCGCACGGCGCACATCATCATGATTGCGAAGGAGGTCGCGCGCAGCGAAAATTAGGTCGTCGAAGTCGAGCTGAGCACTCGCCCGCTTGTGATCGCGATAACGCTCAAGGATCGTACGGGCTTCCCTGATCAGCGCTGATAAGACATGACTGGCTGCCACCTGAAGAAGCGAGGTCCAGGCATTGCAGCAAGCCGCGTAGTGGCCATCGGCCGCGATGTTCATCCGCTCGCCGTCTGCCTTTGAGAGGCCAGCTTGTTTAGCGGCGTCGACCCATTTCCCTTTTTTACGATACTTGGTGAATGTTCCACTGTTGGTGCAGAGATCAGCGTGCGGGCGCGACACTAGAATCTCGACCAATCCCGAAGGCGTCGTCGGGTCTGGACCGGCTTTGAGCGCGACTGCCATCTCGGCAAACCGCTCGGAAATCACCTTTGTTTCCGATTCAACGGCCTCGGCTGCGCGCATAAAAGCCGAGAAATCCGCCGTCACTTGTTGAAAAGCCGTGATGGAGATGTCCATCGGGGAAACGGGCGGGGCTGCGAGGCTCCGGCGACGGCGCAAATTCTCCGCGATCTTGTGAATCAGCGCCACCGTCCCGCTAGGGCTGCGCAGAACCATTTCGGCGAGGATGCTGTCTTGGTGACCGGACAAGCGCTCGCGCAACCAACCGTCGACGATCTCGATGAATGTTAGATCGGCCTGATTACCATCCATGACGACGGCGCCGGGATCGATGTCGGCTTCGGCCGGATAGGGTTTAATCAAGCGCTGGCAAAAACCGTGAATCGTCGTGCAGGTGATTTCGTCGATCGTAGTGCTTGCCGTCGCGAGATTGTTGCGCTGGTTTTGCGACAGGCCATGGGGCAGTGCCACGCGTAGTTCGGTCGGGATTTTGTCGGCCGAGAGATCGGTTACAAACTCACAGACACGTGAAAGCAACTGGCTCGCAGCCAACTCCGTGAAGGTGACGGCCGCAATGGTGCGCGGCGAAATTCCTTCGGCGAGCATGAAGGCGATGCGCCCAGCCATGATGGCAGTCTTGCCGGATCCGGCGCCAGCTTCGACCAGTATAGATTGATCATGGAGAATGATCGCGTCGCGCCGAGCCCCATCATCTTTGAGAACTTTAGGCACGCTACTCATCATTGCGCCTCCCAGACCTGAGCAGCGTCGCCGAACCCCTCGGTCGCGGCCGGTAGCTTGCGTTTGCAATAGGTGGCGCTGGCATTCGCCGGCAGCGCGAAAGCGAGATCATCATAGTCGCCGCCGGTATCGGGCCCTGGCAGCGCCGCGCCGCCCGCGAGATTGATCCTTGCCGCGCGGAGATAAGCCGTTATTTCCGCAAGCACGCCTTCAGGATCGTCGAGTTGCAGATCGACTTCCTCCCGCGGGAAGAGCAGTGAGGCGCTGATTGTGACGTCATCACCCAGGAGCGCCTTCACCGCGAAAGCATAAAGACAGCGCTGAAGCTCGCGACCACCGTTGAGCTGAATCGCCGTCTTGGGTGGACGACCTGTCTTGTAGTCGCGGACGAGCGCACGCTTGCCGTCGTTTGAGATGTCGAGTCGATCGATGTAGCCGGCGATATTGAATCCGGTGTCGGGTATCGTCACCGACGCGGCGGGATCCCAAGGCGTCTCCGCCTCTGATTTAGGTTCCGAGCCACCGAACGGCACCTCACCGTAGGAGCGGGCACTCGGCAGAAGACCATCACCATACGAGAGAGCCCGTACCGCCAGCAGGCGTGCGTCATCCAAAGTACGGCTCCAAATGACAGCCGGCGGGACCGGGCGGTCGCTCTCCCAAGCGGTGGCAACGGCTTCCGCGGCACGCTTCACGGCCGCTTCGATCGTTGCCGCGTCTGCCGATGCTAGACCACCTGCCCTTTCAATGCCGCGCAAGGAACGCTCAAGAACCATGTGGACCAGATCGCCAATGCCAAGGGCGTCGAGCACCAGGGGCTCGGTACTGCTTTGCGGCACACGCCAACCGAATGCATAGACCCAAACGAAGCTCAATGGATTGCGCAGCAAGCGCCGAAGTGAGCTGGCTGACTGGGTGCGGTCGAGGATCGCGAGCATAAGCGGGTGATCCGGCCGGATGAGTCCGTCATGGGCCGTGATTTCGTTCCTTCTCCAGTTCCGCCAACAGCCTTGGGCACTGACCGCCTGCGGATCGGCACCGAACTCCTGCGGTCGGGCCATGAGACGGTCGGTTTCGCTGAAGGCATGTACGGGGACGCCGTTGCGGCGGAGGTAAGTCTCGCCGCCATGCCCGGCGAGGAGAGGACTGCGCCCCAAAAGACGTCCATCGGTGTCGCGTCTGGCGCGTGAAAGAACGACCTCGCTGGATGTGGTGGCCAGGATCGTTTCAAAGTCTCGACGATCGGCGAGGCTCATCGGAAGCGGATCGAGTTCGGCGGTCGGAATGATATGATCCGGAATCAGTCGGTCTTCAGTTATCCCGCGCGGCCAGCGCGAAGAGTTCAACCCGAGCAACCGAACGAAGCGGCGCGGCGAAGCCGCGAGCGCGCTGGCCGGCATCCAAGCCGCGGACACGCAGGCTTCCAGCCCATCATCCTGCTTCAGTGTTTCGAGCGTGCCATCGATCGAAGCGGCAGGCCCAGCGAGCAGAGCTTTGCGCCAGATGGCGAGCGCCCTTCCCGTCAGAAATACGTCACCGATTTGTAGCGCAGCATCTGACCCTTTGGCGAGCAGCTCGACCGCCGCACGCAACTCCGGTACGTGGTCCGCTCCGTCGGACCAATCCTCTGGCTTCAGTCGCGCAAACAAGCGGTTCCAAGCGGCGGCCGTCGAAAGAGGAGCGTCTGTCGGCAAGACGCGTAGCCAGCTTTCGGGCAGAGCTTCAAATGGCGCCGAGTCCCGGCACAGCGCTGCAAGACGACGGAGGCGCGATTGCGATAGACCGCGAACAACGATGTCGGCTAGCGCTGCGGCTGCCTGCCCCTCGCGAGTGGTGACCGTTCTGACGCCATGGACGAAATGCAGGTTGATATTGGCGTCGGCGCGTAAGGCTAGGAAATAATCATCATAGTCGGTAGGCGATGAGGAAGCGACAGCAATCTCGGAAGATGCCACGCCCGAAACAAGCAGCGATCGCACCCAGCGCATGGCCTCGATCGCCTCGTGATAGGCCGTTGCCGCGCTGACGGCACTGTGCGTCGGCGCTTCCGCCGCTGCACGCGCAACACTGACGCCAGTATCTTTCAGCCAAGAGGGAATAGTCCTCGGGCCCGCGGTCCATTGCACGGGAATATGCGAGGTGAGCGCCGTTAGCAGTGGTCGCCAGCACGGTGAGAGTTCGGTTAGGCCGATGATCTCCATCGACCCAAGGATCGCGGGTGCGTGAGAAATACGACTGGTCGCGGCGGCAACGATGTCGAGGGGGCGCATCATATTGGACGGGAGTTGATTGAGGACAGCTGCTTCCAGTCGGGCGATGGCATCGAGGCGCGGATGTTCGCCTGCGCGCGCGGTGAGGTTGATGCCCGCGCGCCAAACCTTAAGGAGGGTCTCAGCGGCGGCATCGATCATGCCGGGAAGCGTCTTGATCCGCTCCAGCTCACCCATCTGGGTCGTAGGTAAGACGGCCTGAATCGCGGCGCGCAAGCTTTCATCGTCGATTGGTTGGGTAAAACCTCCGGCAAGCTTCACCGCTGCCTGTTCGATAGACATGATCTGGACTCCATGGCGGGCATTGCGCGCCGCTACCAGGCGCTGCTCACGCATGGCAAGGCGGCCATGGACGACGAGGGTGGATCGAACTGCGGCAGGCACGCTGCTCTCCTTTTGACGCCGTGCAAACGACTTACGTAGAATTCCGGGGGGAGGAATTAACTGGGGAAGCTGACGGGGTTAACGCAGAGTGGGAGGGGAAATATCGGATTACGATATTGTAGAAATGCCGGCACTATGCCAGAGCGACCAGGATCCTGAATACCTATTCTGTCCGCTGATTTGGGAGGTCCCGAGTGAACTCCTTAACGCCTCCGACGAAAGCGCCACTAAAAGCCCGGAGCATCTTTATAAAGTGACGTGGATCAACCCGTGTATCGAAGGTCATCCAATAGTGCCCCCAAAGCCTTTTCTGCTTCCAGCTAAACTGTGCTAGGACGATTGATCCATTTAGGTCGTTCACCTTCCTGACGGCTTCGGCTTCTGCGAGGTCAGCTGTCTCCTCGTCCAAGTGATAGTAGGTAAAGAAACACAAGAGTTTGCGATCTCGATCGACTGCAATCCATACTGGAAATTCGAGCCCATCTGTCGCGTATATGTGTCCGTCATCATCGATTTTATTGTCGATGACAGCGCTGACCAGAATACTTGCGAGCCTGCTTGTCGTGACTTCGGCGTCCTCGATCGTCGACGAGGAAGGTTCGGGCGATAGTCTATGAATATTGCTCATTTCAATGTCCCAGCCTGTTGTAGATGACATCAGAAATAATCTGCTCGGGTGTCAAAAACCGTCACCCGTGCGTGATAGGCGGCAATAAGGGGGAGGCTTTTAAGCCATGTCATTCGTGAAAGCCGAGCGGCTTTTGGCTCTCGCTGCCATGACCGCCGCGCGCCATCGCGGCATTACCATCGCGGACGTCACAGACCGTTTCGCGGTTAGTAAACGCACGGCGCAACGTATGCTGAGAGCAATGGAAACACAGTTTCCCGAGGCAACTACTATTATCGATGATTTAGGACACAAACGCTGGCTGCTCTCACAGGCTGCCTTGAAGCAGCTCGTCAGTATCACGCCAGAAGAACTGGCAGCCTTTGATCTCGCTGCAGAGGCCGTGAAGCGTGCCGGTGGTGTCATCGAAGGACAGCATTTGCAATCGCTTCGCGAAAAAATGCTGGCAGTCGTCCCCAAGCCCGTGTCCGTGAGGCTTGAGACGGACCATGAAGCTCTGTTGGATGCGCAGGGATTCCTGGTCCGCCCAGGCCCCAAACCGCATCTCAACCCTGAAGTCGAGAAAGCCATTGCACATGCCATCAAAGCGGGTTGCGCTCTCGGCATCACGTATCAAACGCGATCCGGGGCACCCTTGCTCAAAAGGAATGTCGTTCCATATGGTATCGTCACAGGCCTCAGGCGCTACCTCGTCGCCCGAGCCCTTAATGAAGACGTGACGACTTCTCCGAAGCTTTATGCGATTGAAAATCTTCGAGACGTTAGCGTGCTCAAGCAAGCCGCGATACGACCGGCTGATTTCGACTTGCAGACGTTCTGCCAACAATCCTTCGGCGTTTTTCAGAACGACTCCGAAATGTCAGAGGTCGTGTTGCGTTTCAGTCCGAAGGCGGCTGATCGCGCGCGCCAGTTCGAATTCCATCCCACTCAAATTCTAGAAGATTGCTCTGATGGATCGGTAATAGTGCGTTTCACTGCGGCTGGTCTATTGGAGATGACGTGGCACCTCTATACCTGGGGCGATCAGGTCGAAGTGGTGAATCCGGGAAACTTGCGCGATATGGTTCATCCGTATCGCCGTTCGAATTTCGCTTCGCTGCCTTGACGGATGGCTGCGATCTTCTCGACTTAACCGTCCGCCGCTGAAGCCTTTGACATTCGCCCTTATCTCACCTTACGTTTTTCATTAGTTCGGCGTAACGAAGCACCGAACAAGCATTAAGAGCCGGATTCCAAATCCGCTCCAACCTGCCGCCCCCGGCAAGGTGGAACCGCTATCGCGGGATGTGGCCACGCAAAAGTGGCAACGAAGAGGGGAGGATTCGGGGTCCTCCAGCGAGATGCAATCGAGGACGAACATGATCCAGGAATTGATTACGGAAATAGATGAGCGAAACCAGTTACGGCTCGAAGCCGGACTGCCATTGCTATCCGTCGCCAAAGAAGTTCGTAAAATTTACGACGCGCGGCGCGCTCAGGATTTCGAGCATTTTGTCGAGACAACGCCTCTCAGGCGACAGATTGAGGACGAACTCCTCGCGCGTCAGAAACTTGCCCGGCACGATCCTGAGTGGAAACCTACAGGCATGTTGTCGGGCGGAGGCTGGGCATTCTATCTTGAGGTGAGAAGACGCCTCCGTAGACATTATTTGGCTTGACCTGAGCTTCTCGGTCATCCCGCGACAAGAGCATTTTTTTCACCGACTCCTTTTTTGTTTGGCCCGGCTACGTCAGCTTGCGCTGCAATCATTGTGTCAGAGTCTGAGTTGTTTTCACGCCGCATGTTTCGCGGCTGATCGCCTCAGTCGAAATTCGGCTACCTGATAGCTTTGGCAACTGCGGCATCCCCACCGAACATGCGCCGCTCATTTACCGAGAGCGATATTTAGCATGGCTCATGACCCCAATCTCAACTTAAGTTACTCATGGCCTCTTATGGGAGAGCAACTCGAATGGCGGGAGCAACGTTGGGAGCGACGTACAGGGCCTTGATTGAGGCGGTGCAAGCCTATCTCGAAAGGACTGGGAGTAAGTCCCAAGATACGTCGAAATCCAATAAACAAATCGTCGATGAGATTAAGAAGGAAGTTGCGGCCGGTAGTTTGAATATCGATTTGGCGGATGGGACGATACTTAATTATCTGAGCTACGCTGCAAACAGCGATATCGACTCTTCCATCGTAAGTGGGGGTCCGAGAAGAGGATATTGGTATGAACCCCCTATACAATCGGCGGCGAAGCCTGTCGAACAGGCAGAGGTCAGTGTAGCCTCCGGTGGCTCCGTTACAATTCTCGAACGTGACCTTTATCCTTTGATGGAGCTTTGGTTGCAGCAAAAAGGCTTTACATCGAAAGACTTGTCCACCCTAAAAAGCGGCGGTCCGTGGGGCAATCCAGACATTATTGGTTTTGAACGAGTTGAAGTGTTCGGAGCTGTGCAGATTGAACTAGCATCATGTGAAATTAAGGTCCGCGAAGCAAATTGGGAAAGGGATATCTTCGAGGCGATTTCTCATAAGCGTTTCTCCAATCGCTCTTGGTTCTGCTATCGCGTTGAGAGCGACGAAGCTCCATTGCCGAAAGGCATAGAAATTTATGCAGAAAAGTACCGCGTGGGCGTCATCCAAATAGTTCTCGACAACGATGAGTTAATTAGCCTCAAACATAAAAGGCGCGCCCCATTGGAATTTATAGAAAGGGTAGTTGAAAGGGTGCCTGCTCTCTTCGACCATGTTCCTCTCAGGGAGCAACGAGATTTGATTGATCGTTCAGGCATCACTCTCGCACTTAGTTTCTGAGTGCTATTCCATGACGAACCCTTTTCAGCGGATAGATACAAAGGACGCGGCCTCGTTCGTTGCGGCACCCCCACCAGAAGGTGACATAAAGATCGCGATTGCCGAGGATTTACCGATCAGTGCAATCCAACATATCTGTTGCCACAAATAGTCAATTTGGACATTGTGGGTGCAGCCGACCAAGATCCCTCTTGATAAAGAACCATATCCGCAGGACACGAAGAATGGTTTTGGCCGTCTGATCGAAGGGGGGATGTTGGACAAAATATGAGCGGTTGAGGGTGACGCGCCTGGTCGTGGCGCGTGCGGCACCGATTTTACCGTCCAGAAGAGAGGGGGAAATCCGTAACGATGACAGAGCAAGCGAGCCCGTTCTTCGAGCAGCCCATCATCAATTCCCCATACGAGGTCCCGACCCGCTATCATCCGCTGGACGCTGACGGCCAACCGCTCAACGAGCCACCGCGCGACGGGCGTCGAAAGTCTGAACTCATCACCCCTGTTCCTAGGCCTCGCAAGAAGAAGCGCAAGAACAACAAGAATCAGGCGAGCCTTGACCTATCCGGCGACGATGGACTCTCAACCGAGGAACAAGAATACAACCCGACCCCCATCATCAACGAAATTCGCAACTACGTTGGCGAGTGGCGGCGCTCAAACCCTTCCGTTTGGGGCGTCACCCCGGCCACGGCACGGCTCCTCACCTATTGGCGCAGCCATCAGTTCCAGGGTGTGCGGCCTTTCTTCTGCCAAGTCGAGGCCGTGGAAACAGTCATCTGGCTGACAGAAGTTGCACGGAACAAAAAGCAGTACGCCCATATCTGGGGACACATCCTGGGGGCCAACGAACAAGCCAATCCCGAACTGGTTCGCCTTGCCATGAAGATGGCTACTGGCGCTGGCAAGACCACCGTGATGGCGATGCTGATCGCGTGGCAGACGGTCAACGCCGTGCGATCGCGCACCAGCACTCACTTCTCCCGCGGCTTTCTTGTCATTGCGCCGGGCATCACGATCAAAGACCGCCTGCGTGTTCTGTTGCCCAGCGACATCGAAAGCTATTACCGCGGCCGCGAACTCGTTCCCGGCGAGATGCTGGATGACATCAACAAGGCCAAGATCGTCATCACCAACTACCACGCGCTTCAGCTCAAAGAGATCCTGGAAGTCAACAAGGTCGGAAGGTCGCTGCTGCAAGGCCGTCACGCACCCATCGTGACCAAGGAAACCGAAGGCCAGATGGTCCGTCGTGTGGCCGAGGAACTCATGGGCCTGAAGAACATCGTCATCATCAACGACGAAGCTCACCACTGCTACCGGGAAAAACCAAATAACGAGGACATCGACGACCTTACCGGCGACGACAAGGCCACCGCCAAGGAAGAAAACGAGGCTGCGCGGCTCTGGATCAGCGGCATCGAAGTGTTCAAGCGCAAGTTGGGCGTGCGCGCCGTGTACGATCTATCGGCGACGCCGTTTTTCCTGCGCGGCTCGGGCTATGCCGAAGGCACGCTCTTTCCATGGACGATCAGCGATTTCTCACTGATGGACGCCATCGAATGCGGTATCGTCAAACTTCCGCGCGTTCCAACCGCCGACAACATCCCCGAGGCGGATGTCCCAGTGTTCCGCGACCTGTGGGAGCATATCCGCGACGAGATGCCAAAGAAGGGGCGCGGCAAGGGTCTGGGCGACCTTGATCCCAACTCGCTTCCCGCCAAGCTGCAAACGGCCCTTGTCGCCCTCTATAATCACTATCAGGAAACATTCGAAAAGTGGGGCAAATCCGGCATCGACACGCCACCGGTGTTCATCGTCGTCTGCAACAACACCTCGACATCGAAGCTGGTCTATGAGTGGATTTCCGGCTGGCAGCGTCCTGTCGCCGAGGACAGCGAAGAACTTCGCACCGTTCATCATGGCCATCTTGGGCTGTTCAGCAATTTCGATGAGCATGGCAACCGCCTTGCCCGTCCCAACACGTTGCTGATCGACAGCAAGCAGCTTGAATCCGGCGAAGCGCTCGACGACGATTTCCGCCGCGCCGCCGCCCTTGAGATCGAACAATACAAGCGCGAGATCGCGCAGCGCTCTGGCGCGGGCGAAGTTGGGGAATTGTCCGACTCCGACCTGCTGCGCGAGGTCATGAATACGGTCGGTAAGAAAGGGCGCCTCGGCGAACAGGTGCGCTGCGTCGTGTCGGTCGCCATGCTGACCGAGGGCTGGGATACGAACACCGTCACCCATATCCTCGGCGTTCGCGCCTTCGGCACCCAGCTTTTGTGCGAGCAGGTCGTGGGGCGCGGCCTGCGCCGCTATTCCTATGATCTGAACGCCGAAGGACTGTTCAACGTCGAATATGCCGACATCATGGGCATCCCGTTCGACTTCACGGCGAAGCCCCAGGTCGCGCCGGTCAAGCCGCCCAAGAAGATGACGCGAGTTGCGGCGATGCGCGAGCGCGCCGCGCTCGAAATGATCTTCCCGCGCGTGGTCGGCTACCGAATTGACCTACCCGAAGAAAAGCTGCAAGCCAATTTCACCCCGAATTCAAAGCTGGTTCTCACCCCGGATATGGTCGGGCCGGGGCAGACCTTGCTCGAAGGCATCGTCGGCGAAGGCGTGACTCTCACGGTTGCAGAAATGAAGGACAAGCGTCCCAGCACCGTGTCCTACGAGCTGGCGAAATATCTTCTCTATTCGTATTTCAAGGACGCCGACGGCGAGCCGAAGTTGCACCTGTTTTATCAAATCCAGCGCATCGTCCGCCGTTGGATCGACGAAGGCTATCTTGAGTGCAAGGGCGGCACCGGCCCGTGGATGCTCCAAATCCTGGGCATCGCCGCGCAGGCGGCCGAGCGCATCTATAACGGGATCGCCGCCGCGATCGGTGATGAAGAACGCATCCGCGCCGTTCTCGATCCTTACAATCCGAAAGGCTCGACTCGCCATGTCGGGTTCATGACAAGCAAAGACCTCTATACGACCGATCCGGCCAAGTGCCACATCAACTACGTCGTCTGCGACAGCGATTGGGAAGCCGAATTCGCCCGTGCCGCCGAGACGCATCCGCGCGTCCTGTCTTACGCCAAGAACCAAGGTCTCGGCCTCGAGGTGCCGTACAAGGATGGATCGACGGCGCGATTCTATGTGCCGGATTTCATCGTCAACATCGACGACGGACGCGGCCCGGACGATCCGCTGCACCTGATCGTCGAGGTGAAGGGTTATCGCCGGGAAAACGTGAAGCTCAAATCCGAAACCATGCGCCAGAAATGGATCAGGGGCGTGAACAATCTTGCCGCTTACGGTCGCTGGGCATTCGAGGAATTCAACGACGTGTTCGAGATGCAAAAGGAATTCGCCGCGCTGGTCGACAAGGCGGTTAAAGAGAACGGCGAACAACAACTGAAAGAAGCAAGTGGGGCATGAGCAAAGGTAGAAGAAAAACGGCGGGTGCGCCCAAGCAGGTCGAAACGCTGACGCACACCGAGGCCAAGCGGAAGAATATCCCGACCGCCGAGCTTCAATCCGCCGCGCAGCGGGCGGAGGAAATCGCTCCCTTCGCGCCCGTTGTCTATCCGCGCCGCTATCCTCTTGCCCAAGGTGAAATCCGTCCCCGCGATGCCGACCTTGATCCGCAGCTTGTCTGGAAAGGCGCGCGCGTCCGCCTGACGCCGGAGCAGATCAAGAAGGCGGCGGAGACCGGCTATATCGATATATCCGATGCTCAACTTACATGGCGTGGCAAGGATCAGCAGGACTGGTCGGACCTCGTCGTTACCGCGCCGCCGCTTTACATTCAGGAGAAGATTCACCCCAAGGTCATCATCGACGACCTGACGCGCCGCACCAAGGCAAAGCGCGAGGTTAAAAGCGGCGCGCGGGATCTGTTCCACGATTTCAACGGCGTCGACCCCGAAGCCAAGACGGAATTTTACCAGCACAACCAGAACTGGTCTAACCGTTTTATCCTCGGCGACAGTCTGCAGGTGATGGCGAGTCTTGCCGAGCGCGAGTCCTTACGCGGGCAGGTGCAGTGCATTTATTTCGACCCACCCTACGGTATCAGCTTCAAGTCAAACTGGCAGGTATCAACCCAATCCCGAGATGTGAAAGACGGGAAGATAGATCAAATTTCCCGCGAGCCGGAACAGGTGCGCGCCTTTCGCGACACATGGAGGGACGGCATCCATTCATATCTTACCTATCTGCGTGATCGCCTCACTGCGATGCGCGATCTTCTTGCGGATAGCGGCAGTCTATTTGTTCAAATTGGCGAAGAGAATGTGCATCGTGTGCGGGCCATCCTTGATGAAATTTTTGGCGAGGAGAACAGCGTCGTTACTATAGTCCTTAAGAAGAAGAGTTCTACGACGCAAACTGATCCGGTAAACGACTACATCCTCTGGTATGCGCGGGAAAAAACTCGCCTCAAGTTGCGGACTTTATACAACGAGCGCCGCGATCCAGAAGGAGACTCCAAATTCAATACGCTCGTTTCACTCTCTGGGGAGCATCAACGAATTGTAGAGCTTAGTGATGACGAGATCGAAGATAGGGTAAGGAATGGTTGGAATTGGTATCGCGTCAATTACCCTCTGGTGAGCCAAGATCGCTCAGATCGCAGCGTTGATTTTTCTTTTCAAGGCAAGGAATTCCAATGTGGAGCGAACCGACACTGGACATATGATCCCGAGATCGGCATGCCTCGTCTCGCTAAGGCCGATCGCATATTTGATGGAGGCGGAAAATCGCTTGGCGGTATCGTTGCTTGGAAGGACTGGCCTTATTCGTCAATCTCAAATATTTGGACGGAATTTCACGGTGAAAAATTCCCGATATATGTAGTGCAAACTAATCCCAAGGTCGTCGAACGTTGTTTGCTAATGGCGACCGACCCCGGTGACCTCGTGCTGGATCCCACCTGCGGCTCTGGCACTACAGCGACCGTTGCCGAGCAATGGGGCCGCCGCTGGATTACCATCGACACGTCGCGCGTGGCGCTGGCTCTTGCCCGCGCGCGGGTGATGGGTGCGAAGTATCCTTATTACCTTCTTACCGACAGCAAGGAAGGCCGTCTGAAAGAGGCTGAGTTGACCGGCAGGCCTCCGGTTGACGGACAGGCACATCGCGATATTCGCCAGGGCTTCGTTTGCGACCGCACCCCGCACGTCACCCTCAAGTCCATCGCCGACGATGCCGAAATCGACGTGATCTGGGATGAGTTTCAGGCAAAGCTTGAACCGCTGCGCCGAGAGCTGAACGCCGCAGTCGGAAAAAAATGGGAAGAATGGGAAATTCCGCGCGAGGCTGACATTGGCTGGTCCGACAATATCAATGGGTTGTATAAAGCCTGGTGGGAAAAACGTATCGCGCGGCAGAGGAAGATCGACGAGTCGATTGCCAAGAAGGCCGATGTCGTACTCCTCTACGACCGCCCCTACGAGGATAAATCGCGCATCCGCGTCGCGGGGCCGTTCACGGTCGAAAGCCTCTCGCCGCACCGCGTCGTACCGTCGAGTGAAATCGACTTGATCGAGGAAATCGACGCCGCCGATGGTAAGCGCAAACGCAAACTGCCCAAGGGTACCGACGAACTCAACGACTTCACGACGATGATTTTGGAGCACCTTGAAACCTCGGGTGTCCAGCAGGCGAAGAAAGAAGACCGCATCACTTTCACCGCCATCACTGGCTGGCCCGGAACATGGATCGCCGCCGATGGGCGCTTCATGGAAGGCGAGACGGAAAAGCGCGCCGCCATCTTCATCGGCCCGGAATTCGGCACGGTAAGCCGCGCCGACCTGACCGCCGCCGCCCGTGAGGCGCTGGACGCATGCTTCGATGCCCTGATCGCCTGCGGCTTCAATTTCGAGGCGCATACCTCCGAACTGAACAAGCTCGGGCCTTTGCCGATCCTCAAGGCCAAGATGAATCCCGAACTGCATATGTCCGACGAACTCAAGAACACCGGCGCGGGCAATCTGTTCGTCGTATTCGGCGAGCCGGACATCAAATGGGAGTTCGACTCGGACGGCGAAATCGTCGTCGAGGTTTTGGGCGTCGATGTGTTCGATCCTAAGACCGGCGAAGTCCGCGCCAGCGGCAAGGACGACATCGCCGCGTGGTTCATCGACACGGACTATAACGAGGAAAGCTTCTTCGTCCGCCACGCCTATTTCATGGGCGCGAACGATCCCTACAAGTCGCTCAAGACCGCATTGAAAGCGGAGATCGACGAGGATGCCTGGGCGACCCTCTACCGGGACAAGTCACGCCCATTCCCGCGCCCCGACACGGGCCGTTTCGCGGTCAAGGTCATCAATCACTTTGGCGACGAGGTGATGAAGGTGTTTGCGGTGTAGGAGAAGCGATGGCTGTGCTTTGTGAAGCCATATCGGTGATAATTAGAGCGCCGCCGCTCATTGCTGCTTTTGGTAGCCTTGGTGCTTTCAAGAATATCGTTCCGAACAAAACGTTGGCTGCGGACAATGAACTCGTCCGGCTGGGTTTCATGTCGCCAAATGATGCCGAGACCTTTGTAAAACAGCTTGAGAAGCGCGGGCTCCTCTACATCGTGGACGGTGAAGCGCGGGACATGGTGGTTATCGATCAGATACGCGGTCCGGCGGTGCGCTGCGGCTGGGTTGAGTTCGGTCATATCACGATAGATAATAACCGGATCGCGGCGGCGCGACTCGCAGGCGGCACGTCCAGGAGATTGTTCACACCAGACGGTTGGAAATTTGAAGGATCGCTTAACCAGACTTACGGATTTGTGCCGACAGGGACGAAAGAAAAGTCGTTGCGGTTTCTCCGATCGGAGAACGGAGTAGACGTCTACCTAAACTTGCTAACGGGCAAGGAAGTCTATGTCGGCAGAACGAGCAGGAGCTAGATCGTTCAGTGTATTTTTTGATCGCCGACAGCTTCCAGGACGCGTTACGCCGTCTGTCTGCGCAGGAGCAAAAGACCGTTAAGGAGACTGTTTTCGATTTGCAGATGAATCCCGCCGCGCCGGGGCTTCAATTTCATCGCATCGACAAGTCCAAAGACCCTAATTTCTGGTCGATGCGGGTCAACCGCGATGTCCGGCTCATTATTCACAAAACCCAAAACAGCTTTCTCGTTTGTTACGTCGCCCATCACGATGACGCTTATACCTGGGCCGAGCGCCGCCGCATCGAAACCCACCCTAGGACGGGCGCTGCGCAAATCGTGGAAGTGCGCGAGCGCATTCAGGAAGTCGTAGTTCACAAGCCTGTCGAGGTGGAGCAGCCCGCAACGCCTATCCGCGTCGTCCTGCCACCGCTCTTCCCCGGCATCACCGATGCCGAACTACTTCTCTACGGAGTGCCGGTCGATTGGCTATCCGACGTAAAGGCGGCAACCGAAGATACGATCTTCGAGCTTGCGGATCATCTGCCGCGCGAGGCGGCCGAGGCTCTGCTCGATCTTGCCGTAGGAAAAAAGCCGGAAATCGTTGTTCTCAAATCGGCTTCCGTCGATCCCTTCACGCACCCGGATGCCCAGCGCCGCTTCCGCGTCATGGAGGATGTCGAAGAACTCAAACGCGCGCTGGATTTTCCCTGGGATCAATGGACGGTGTTCTTGCATCCGTCCCAGCGGCAGGTGGTGGAGCAATCGTTCAGCGGCCCCGCGCGGGTTTCAGGGTCGGCGGGCACGGGCAAGACTGTCGTGGCCTTACATCGCGCCGCGAACATCTTGCGCCAGCATCCGCAGGCGCGGCTCTTGCTCACGACCTTTTCGCTGCCTCTGGCCAACGCGCTGGAAGGCAAGCTCCGTATTCTTACGGGCGAGAACCGCGGGATCGTTCCCTGCGTGACCGTCCTGCCGTTCTGGGGCGTCGCGCACGAACTCTTCACGCTGGCCTTCGGGCACCACCCTAGGGCGGCGACCGAGGATCAGATTCGGGCGGCGCTCAAGACAGCGGCGGGCGAAGCGTCCATGACCAGCTTCACCCCGCGCTTCTTGGCATCGGAATGGCTCAATGTCGTCGATGCGTGGCAGTTGGACAGCCTCGACGCTTATCAGGCTGTTCCCCGGCTGGGCCGCAAGAACCGCCTTGGTGTCAAACAGCGCGAGAAACTCTGGCCCGTCTTTGTGCGGGCAAGGCAGCTTATCGAGGCACAAGGGCTTCTCACCTGGCCTTCGATCTTCGGGAAAGTCACCGCGCATTTCGCGGGGCGACCCGACAAACCATTTACCCATGCGGTGATCGACGAGGCCCAAGACCTTGGTGTGCCGGAACTGCGGATGCTCGCCGCCATCACGCCGGGTGGCTCCGATGCGCTTTTCTTCGCCGGCGACCTCGGCCAGCGAATCTTTCAGGAGCCGTTTTCGTGGAAGGCGCTCGGCGTCGATATTCGTGGGCGGTCGCGCACCCTCAAGGTCAACTACAGAACCTCGCACCAGATTAGACAGGCCGCCGACCGGCTTCTGCCCAAGATCGTGCAGGACGTTGACGGGAACGAGCAGGATCGGCGCGGTACTGTGTCCGTGTTCAACGGCCCAGACCCGGAAATTCAGATCTTCGCTGATGCCGACCGCGAGATCCGGGGCGTGGCCGACTGGATCAAGCAGGCCGTGGCCGACGGAATCGCCCCGGCCGAGATCGGCATATTCGTGCGCGCCAATGACCAGCTTGCCAGGGCGCGCGCCGCCGTGAAAGCCGCTGGTCACACGCAGTTGGAACTTTCCGAACGACTTGAGCAGCCGCAGGGCCGGGTTGCCATTGGCACCATGCACCTTGCCAAGGGCCTCGAATACAAGGCCGTCGCCGTCATGGCGTGCGATGACAATGTTCTACCCTTGCAAGAACGCATCGAAACCGTGGCCGATGAATCTGAACTCGATGAAGTCCACAATACTGAGCGCAACCTGTTCTACGTCGCCTGCACCCGCGCCCGCGACCGGCTGCTTGTTTCGGGCGTTAAGCCCGCCTCTGAATTTTTCGTCGACTTCTCCGCACCACTGAACTCGCGGAGTGCGTGAAAAAATTTCTCTCCGTCTCCTACGGAACGAACATGTTGACCGGTGCCATATCGTCGCAATCTACAACGCCGCCTTTTTGACTTCTATTCTGACAGTTCATCCCGGTTGAACCGGTAGCCCGGCGCTGGTTTGCAGTTCTGACCCTTTTTTGAGCCGGTTCCTCTCTTGCCGCTCGCGCCATGCGTTCTTGCCGTGCGAACGGCGCTCGAAGGGATTCGAATGCGCGGCCCCTACAATCGGGCAGCGCTCTTTGGACTGAGCCACCCGTGCATGATCTTAGGTGCTATTCGCGTTCCAGCGCGCGCAGCCGATGCAAGATCGTTCTGCACGCTTTAACCGTCACAAATCACTGGACTTCGTTCGCACGCCAAGCATTGCTGTCGTAGACGTCACACAGTTGCAAAACAGCAGCCTCGCAAAGAGCGGGGCTTGAGGCGGTGCAGGCGCCTCGATCCCGCGGCGCTTAGCCAAGGAGACCACCTCATGACGGATAAGCGAACCACAAAGTCGTCAGCCATCAAGGCACGGGCGCCAACCCAATCAGAAGCCTCTAGTAAGCGTCCGAAAGCACGCCCGCTCGAAAATGAAGCGGCGGATACTTCTAGAACCACGAAATCAGCCACCAAAATGCAAACGTGCTTGGATCTCCTCGGACGCAAGACTGGCGCGGCGCTCAGTGAGCTGATGGCTGCAACGAGCTGGCAGGCTCACAGCGTTCGCGGCTTCCTATCCGGTACGGTCAAGAAGAGGCTCGGGCACAGCATCATCACATCGCGAGATCATGATGGTGGTTGCCGCTATCGGATCGATCGAGCCGGTCGGGAACGCTGATGAGCGTTCGTCGCACGAATAGCGAGGTCAGCCAACTCCTGGCTGACCTCGCTAGCCTTGATCTCGATTCTCTGCGGCGTCGCTGGCGCAGATTTATTGGCCGACCTACGCCGGAACATCTCCCGCGGCAGCTTTTGGTTCGACTCATCGCCTACCGTATCCAGGCGGAAACGTTTGGCGATCTCGATAGTAGGAGCATCAAGCTCTTGCAGGGACTTGCTCAACTACAAGCCAAAAGGGGAGGCGGCGCATCGGGCGTACCGACATTGGAAAGCCTCAACCTCTCCTCCCGCGGTGCAAGATCATTGGCGCCTGGAACCGTTATTGGCCGTGAACACGGCGGCACTATGCACCACATTACGGTGCTAACGGATGGCTTCGCGTGGAACGGTACGACCTATCGCAGTCTGTCCGAAGTCGCCTACGCGATCACGGGCACACGGTGGAATGGTCCGCGATTCTTTGGACTGAAGAGCAATAGGAAAGCGTCCGGCGGCAGCAAGGAAGGTGCTGCTCCATGACGACGCCAGTTACCAAACCATTGCGCTGCTCTGTTTATACCCGCGTTTCGACCGATGCGGGTCTAGAACAGGATTTCAACTCGCTCGATGCCCAACGCGAAGCCTGCGAAGCCTACATCAAAAGCCAGACACATGAGGGCTGGCGACTCATCAAGGCTCGTTTCGATGACGGCGGCTTCTCCGGTGGTAACATAGAGCGACCGGCACTTCAGGCGCTTCTCGCCGAGATCCGCGAGCGACGGCTCGATGTCGTGGTGGTCTATAAGGTCGACCGCTTGACGCGTTCGCTCGCTGATTTCGCAAAGCTAGTTGAGTTGTTTGATGCGCATGGCGTCTCGTTCGTTTCTGTCACGCAGTCCTTCAACACGACCACCTCCATGGGACGCCTGACGCTCAACGTCCTTCTTTCATTCGCCCAGTTCGAGCGCGAGGTCACCGGCGAGCGAATTCGTGACAAGATCGCAGCGTCCAAGAAAAAGGGTATGTGGATGGGGGGTGTCGTTCCGCACGGTTATCGGGTCGAGAAACGCAAACTCATAACCGAGCCAGAAGAAGCAGAGACGGTTCGGCTTATTTTTGATCGATACCGGGATCTCCGCTCTCTTCCCGCCCTGCATCGCGATCTGCGCGAACGCGGACTTGTAACGCGTGAGCGGATACTCGCCACTGGCCGAAAGATTGGTGGCATTCCATTCATGGTCGGCGCGTTGGTCTCGCTCCTACGCAATCGAACGTACCTTGGAGAAATCAATCATCGCGGTAAGAGCTACCCTGGCGAGCATGAGCCGATCGTGCAGGGGGAAGTCTTCGATGCGGTGCAAGCAATCCTTGAAGCGAATCGGCAGGGCCACCGTGAACACTGGCGAAAATCGAACGCGCTCCTGCTCGGCAAGATCTACGATGACCGCGGCAACCGAATGACCCCAACGTATGCCATGAAGCACGGCGTACGTTACCGATACTATGTGTCCGCAGCGCTGGCTCAGGGAAATAAATCGGATGCGGGCTCAGTTCGTCGCGTTGCAGCGCAGGCCATTGAGGAGCGCATCGTAGCTGCGCTTCGCGCAACCGGTCTGCTGAGCCACGCCGATGTAAACCCGCGCGAGGTTCTTCACGTTGTCGTGGATCGGATCACAATAGGATCTACCGAGATCACTATTAATATCCGCGGCGACGCCAGCGATAACCAGGAGCCTAAGCCGATCCGGATTCCATGGACACCTCCCGATTACAGACGCCGCCGCTCGATGGCGGCGCCGACCAACAGGAGCGAGTCATCGGAGCCTCCGAGCCGATCCGTGATCCGCGCAGAAGCTCGCGCGCGTCTCCTGGTCGCCGTGGCCGCCGCGCGCAAGTGGCTCGACGAACTCGTCCAAGGCGACGTGCGGGATCTCGACGAGATCGCAAAGCGGGAGGCGCGAAGTGAGCGATCCGTTCGCATGATCGTTTCGCTTGCCTTCCTCTCACCCGAAATCGTTTCCGCCGCAATCAGAGGCACACTGCCTCGTGGATTAGGCCTCTCCGACATGACCAACCTCCCGATGGACTGGTCGGAGCAGAGCAAGAAGCTGGGGCTGTTTCAGTCTGGAACTTGAATCGCCGCAACGAATGCATTTCGCTGCCGTCGCTCGCGGCGTGACATACCTCTTGCCTCTGCTGCAATGCAGCGCGACTTGCCCGTACAGGCTCGCGCCGCTCGACGCCATCGACGGCTTCAAACAGTAATTCGCGTCCGTATCAGTCGTTATAGACGCGAGATTCTCTTGATTCTTACTCAGGAAGAACTGGGCGAAGATGGATCGTGGCAAAGCGCCGTGGCGCGATTGGAAAGCGGCCGCCTGGTTCCAATGAGCATTTCGCTCAAACGATTCGCCCGAGCAATGAGAACCAGATTGCGAATCACGTTTGAGCCTGCCAAACGCTCAAGCAAGGGCGTGTGAAGGCGCCGGTTGAGGTCTGCTCAGCTATAGCCTGCCGCCTGACCGATCAAAGGTCTGGCGGGTCTTCACATTGTCGAACAACCTGATGTCACCAACCATATCAATATTGAAATCGCCCGGCGATGTTATGGGCCATCTGGAGTCGATTAGAACCGTAACTGACGCCAACAGAGGCGCGTTCGGATTTAATCCAATCGGCGCGTACAAAGATGCGATCTCCAAGGGGAAGCTTTGGGTCGCCGCCGATGCCGACGGTCAGTACCTCGGACACATTATGTTCGGCGGGAAGCCCTTCCAGGAGCTTCGCATTTTCCAAATCTACGTCGACGAGACCTGTCGAGGCGCGGGAACCGCCAAATTGCTCATCGACACGCTTGCGGCGCACGGCGAGCAGCTCAACTACCTGAATCTCAGAGCCGACGTCGCAAGCGACCTGACGGCGGCCGTTGCCTTCTGGCAGTCGATCGGTTTTTGCGCCCTCGCACCAAGACGCAAGAAGAATGCGACCGGCAGAGAGGTCCGCATTTTTTACAAGCGGCTCTCAACCCCGACATTGCTGCCCGATCACGAAGATCATTCCCTCAGCATTGCCGCCATCCATCGCCGTCATGAAGCGAATAGCTACGTGATGGATCTGAACATCTTCTTGGCCCTTATCAAGAAGCGATCCGACGAGCAGCTTATCGCGCAGATCATTCAGGCCGCGTTGGCAGGCGAATTCAGCCTGTTCGTGACGCCCGAGTTCCAGGAAGAACTTCGGCGCAACAAGCGCGCTTCGGACCCTATATTTGCGCTTGCCGAGATGGCGCTTCCGGTCTTGGATCGCGTTGACGCCTCAGCGCTTGCCGACCTTCTGGAAGATCTCCGCAAGCTCGTATTCCCTGACAGAACCAAGAACAGGAAGGGCGCGGTTCAGGACTCGTCGGATCTTCGCCACCTCGCATACTGCATTCTGAACGAGCGGTCCGGCTTCATCACCAACGAGAATGCGCTGCTGCGGGCGAGGGACGGTCTGCGGGCTAAGTACGGCTTGGCTCTGTATTCTCCGAGCGACTTCAAGATCGAACATCTTGCCAATGCACAACAAGCGTCACTGGCAGTGCCACTTTCGACCGACCAAGGCACGATCAGTGTGTCAGCTGCCAAACCTGCTCAGGTGCGCCAGTTTCTCAACGCCTTGGAAGAACGATTCGCCGAAGTATCGACACTCATACTCAAGACCGCCGGCAGAGGTGTTCACGAAACGTTGCTGATCACAGAAAGTAACGATATCTGCGGCGTCTTCTGCGCCTATACCAAAGGCACGCGGCATGATGAGCTGGACGGCATATTCCTGTCTGCGGGAACGAGTTTCAGCAACCGCGAGGCCGCGTTCCATCATGTACTCGAATGCTTTCTGCGCCGTTCTCAGTCAGTAAAGGCCAAAGCTATCACCTTCTATATTCGCGCAGAGGATTTTGATCTGGAGCGCGTCTGCATCGAGCGCGGGTTCCAACGCGCGCTTGCCTCGCCCTTCGTTGGCATGATCGCCTTGGACAAGATTCCGTGCCCCCCGCTAGTCACCAAGTCCAACTGGGCCCAATTTCGGGAAACTATGTTCCTCCACACCAAAGTGGACCTTCCGATTCTGATGCCTTCGTTGAAGTCAAACGCAGCCAGCCTCTCCGCAATTCAAGCCTCAAGAGACGGCCGCGAACTCAGCATCAAGCTATTCGAGCTCGAAACCTTGCTCGCTCCCACACTAATCCTGCTCGCGAAGCGATCCGGGGTAGTATTACCCATCACGCCAGCCTTTGCATCCAATCTGCTTACGCGTCCCGATGATCTCCTACCGTTTCCTCTTGAAGAAGAGGCGCTTCTGCGTTCCGAGAAGGCGTATTTTCGAAAACCATCCCATGCCAACGTGCTGGTCGCTGGCACGCCCATCGTTTTCTACGAATCTCAGACTGGCAGGGGCGTGATCGGGTGTGGAAGAATAACGTCGGTGAAGACGGCGAGCTGCGACAACGCGATAAAACTCTACCGAAGGTTTGGTGTCTTAAGCAGTGAGGCGCTTGCAAGCTTCGCAGACAAGCACGGCAATGTGCAGATCGTCACGTTCGACAATTTCAAGGAATTCGTGCGGCCGGTACCGCTCAAACGCCTTCAAGAGCTGGGCTGCGCCAAAGCCAATCTTGTGGGACCCGAGGCTTTGGGGCCCGATCAGCTCTATCAGATCGCCCATGAAGGGATGCAGTTTCCGACACGGGACGTCTTGATATCTATCCAGCCCGACTACGTCGCAAAGATTCTGAGCCACAAGAAGACGATCGAATTGCGCAAGAAGCCGTTCCCCGCGAATGGCGGCGTACGTGTCTGGATCTATTCAACCGGCCCGACCAGCGCCGTAGAAGCCTCGGCATTCGTCGATGCGGTCGATCAGGGAACGCCGGACGAGATCTGGCGTCGGCATCAGCACAAGGTCGGAATTTCGCGCAAGGAATTCGACGCATATTTCAATGGAGCGCCCGAAGCGTATGCCATTAGCGTCACGCGCCCAAGAAGACTGGAGCGAAAGTTCAAGCTCGAACAGATCAGGGGGCTGCTGGACGGCTTCACTCCTCCGCAATACTACCGCTATATTGATCACAGTATGCCATTGTTCGACGCTCTCATCGCCGCGAGCGTTCGTCCCTGATGCGTCCGCAGAATTGCCTAGGACACGCGTCGCACAGATCCACATGAACGGCCAAACTTCGGCGCGTGTTCGTCCGATGAATACAAGTTGATCGCATCTAGCGTCGCGGAGTGAGGGTGCAAGGATGGTGATTAGCTTGTCGAACCAGTCTCTCGACGAGAGTGCCCGTCGACGTCAGGAAGAGGAATTTTGAGGCCAGAGACTTTGGGCTATTCGAGGCGCAAGTGCGCGCCGGAAGACACGCAAAGACCGCGAATGTTGAGCCCACATACCGCGTAACATACGGAAATGTCGGACACTCGTGAGTCGTGAATTTTTTGCTAAGTCAATGGCTTACTTGGTGGTGGAGCCGAGGGGAATCGAACCCCTGACCTCTGCAGTGCGATTGCAGCGCTCTCCCATCTGAGCTACGGCCCCAAACCGGGTGCATTTAGGAGTCGGGGTCTCGGCTTGTCAAGAAAGTGGCCTTGGACCGAGATGGCGGCCAACCTGGCCCGGAAACGGGTCGGTCGCCGTCCAACCGGGCCATTATTTGAGTAAATGAAGTCTTGCAGGCCTCCGGGCCCCCAAAGTTAGCCGCTTATGCCCGTTCAAGCCCTTGCGAGCCTGCCCGCGAGGAGGCTACATGGCCCCGCCGCAGGAAAATTCGGATTCGCAATGCTCGAACTTCTTGGTTTTATCAGCTACCTCATCACGCTCTACACGTATATCGTCATCGCCGTTGTGATCTTCTCCTGGCTGATGGCGTTTGGTGTCATCAATGCCTACAACCCGATGGTTCGCTCCATTTGGCAGGCCTTGAACGCCGTCACCGAGCCGCTGCTCGGTCCGATCAGGAATGCGATGCCGAATTTGGGCGGCCTCGATATCTCGCCGGTCATTCTGCTGCTCGCCTGTTATTTCATACAGACCGTCGTCTTGCCGAATATCGCCAAGGCCGTCATTTGAGCCGCGGTGCGGATTCACCATCAAGCGATCGCAGACCCTGGCGGCACGGCGCCGCGTGCGTCATTGCGCACTTTCGGCTGACGCCGAAATCTTCCAAAGACGCCATCGACGGGGTGACCCAGACCGGCGACGGTTCGGCCTTTCAGGCGCGGGTGCGCGCCGTTCCCGAGGATGGCGCGGCCAACGCCGCGTTGGAGGAACTCGTCGCAGGCTGGCTCGGCGTCCCGAAACGTTCGGTTTCGGTCGCTACCGGCGGAAAGTCCCGCCTGAAGTCGCTGCGGATCGCGGGCGATTGCGCGGAACTCGATAAATTATTGCAGATCAAAGCCGACGAATTTCACAAATAGAAGAAACAGAAGAAGGAGACGGGGATGTCCGGAGCGCAAATCATTGACGGAAAGCAGATCGCAGCGAACGTCCGCGCCGAAGTCGCGGCTGAAGTCGCGCGGCTGCAGAAAGAGCATGGCCTGAAGCCGGGCTTGGCTGTCGTGCTCGTCGGCGAGGACCCGGCAAGCAAGGTTTACGTTGCCAATAAAGCCAAGCAGACCGTCGAAGTCGGCATGAACTCCTGGGAGCATCGTCTGCCCGCCGAGACGAGCGAAGCCGACGTGCTGGCGCTTGTTAACAAGCTGAACAACGATCCCGCATGCCACGGCATTCTGGTGCAGTTGCCACTGCCCAAGCACATCAATTCCGAAAAAGTCCTGAACTCGATCAATCCCGACAAGGACGTCGATGGCTTCCATCCCGTCAACGTCGGCCGGCTTTGGGTTGGTGAGCGGGCGCTGGTGCCGTGCACCCCGACCGGGTCGATCATTCTGGCGAAGTCGGCGCAGTCGAACCTGTCGGGCCTCGATGCGGTGGTCATCGGCCGCTCGAACATCGTCGGCAAACCGGTGGCAGCGTTGCTGCTGCGCGAGAACTGCACCGTGACGGTCGCGCATTCGCGGACGAAGAACATCGAAGACGTGGTCAAGCGCGCCGATCTGGTCATTGCCGCCGTCGGCATTCCCGAGATGGTGAAAGGGAGCTGGATCAAGCCCGGCGCAACGATCATCGACGTCGGCATCAATCGTGTGCCGTCGGATAACGGCAAGACCAAGCTCGTAGGCGACGTTGCTTATGCCGAGTGTGCTCAGGTTGCCGGCGCGATTACGCCAGTGCCGGGCGGCGTCGGCCCGATGACGATTGCGTGCTTGTTGCGCAACGCCGCTCAAGCCGCAGCGATGCTGGCCGGTGTTAAGTCGGCGTTTGCCTGAGCGAACGCGCCGATATCGTCTGATCAAATTCAGCGCCGGAGCCCTAAAGCTCCGGCGCTTTCTTTTTTTAAGTGTTCCGGCACTTAGCTGCGTTCACGGAATGCGTGCTGATCGCGAATATGCTGGTTGAAGTATTCGCCAGCCGACGACGCCGTGATCAAGCCGTCAAATTTCCATTCCGGCACGTTGAAGTAGATGTACATGCGGCCGCTTGCGAATGTGACGTCGAGCGTCAGGGCGTCGGGGTCGTAGTCGGCAGAGCGAATGACGGAAGAATCCGGGAAATCCATTCTCGCCTCGTCTCGCCGGAATTCTTCCCTGCCTCACGCGGCACGCGCTTGGCGCAACGTTTCACCGCGATAGCTTAGTGCTTCGGCGATATGCACACGGGAAACAATTTCAGAACCTTCGAGATCGGCAATGGTTCGCGCGACTTTCAGCGTGCGATGAAAACCCCGCGCCGAAAGACCGAGTGTTTCGGCCGCGTGGCGCAGCAGTGCCAATCCGGCTTCATCAGGCGTTGCGGTTTGCTCGAGAAGCGTCGCCGGACATTCGGCGTTCGTGCGAACGCCTTTCACGCCCAGCGCCTTGTAGCGCGATCTTTGGCGATCACGCGCTGTCGAAACGCGAGCCCGGACTTCGGCGCTACCTTCGGTCGGCGGCGGCAGTACGAGATCGGCGGCCGAGATTGCAGGGACCTCAATCTGAAGGTCGATACGATCGAGCAAAGGCCCCGAGACGCGCGCCTGATAGTCGGCAGCGCAGCGTGGGCCACGGCGGCAACTTTCGCCCGGTGAGCCTCCGCCGCATTTGCATGGGTTCATTGCGGCGATGAGCTGAATGCGCGACGGATAGGAAATTCTATGGTTGGCGCGCGCGATGACGGTTTCGCCCGCTTCGAGTGGCTGACGCAAAGCGTCAAGCACGTTCGGCTGAAATTCGGGAAGCTCATCGAGAAAGAGAACGCCGTGGTGCGCGAGGGAGACTTCCCCTGGCCGTGGCCGCGAACCGCCCCCGACAAGCGATGCCATGCTGGCTGAATGATGCGGCGCGCGGAACGGCCGGTCGACGGTCAGTTTACCCGCCACGAGTTCGCCGGCGAGCGAATGGACCATCGAGACTTCCAGAATTTCCTCCGGCTGCAGCGGCGGCAGGATCGACGGCATGCGGGATGCCAGCATCGATTTTCCCGATCCCGGCGGACCGATCATCAGCAGATTGTGATTTCCGGCAGCGGCGATTTCGAGGGCGCGTTTGGCGGTTTCCTGGCCTTTGATGTCGCGCAGATCGTTGAGGGAACTTTGCGTGGGAAGACTATTCGGCTTTGGCCGCGACAGCGTCTGCAGGCCCTTGAAGTGGTTGACGAGCGACAGGAGATGGGGGGCCGCCAGGATGTCCAGATCCTCGCTCGCCCAGGCCGCTTCCGGACCCGATGCGGCCGGACAAATCAGCCCCTTTCCAATGGCATTCGCACCGATGGCAGCCGGCAACGTGCCGGGCACGGCGCGGATGGAGCCATCGAGCGCGAGTTCTCCGATCGCGGCATAGTTCGCGATGGCGTCCGGCGCGATGGCCTCCATCGCCGACATCATCGCCAGAACAATCGGCAAATCGAAATGGCTGCCTTCCTTCGGCAGATCGGCGGGGGCCAGATTGACAGTGATGTGCTTGAAGGGGAGACCGAGGCCAACGGCGTGCAGCGCGTTGCGCACCCGCTCACGGCTTTCGGCAACGGCCTTGTCGGGCAGGCCGACAATGGCGAAGGCCGCAGCGCCGGGCGTGACGCGGACCTGAACCTCAACAGGCCGCGCTTCGATGCCGATGAATGCAAGCGTCGAGATTTGGCCGTACATGGCGCCCCCAATGCCGTTCGACGGAGCTGCAGGCTAGCGAACGGCGTTAAGGATAGCAAGAACAAAAAAAGAACACGTTTTGAAACAGCAGGAAACATGGAGGGAAGCCGATGTCGGCAGGACCCAAGGCAACGAAGGTCAACGTCATCTCGTGCATGAGCTATGACGATCCTGAGGCCGCGATCGCGTGGCTTGAAGAGGCTTTCGGGTTCACGCCCTTTGTCGTCTACCGGGACGACAGTGGCACGGTGATGCATGCCGAACTCGTCTTCGGGAATGGCATGATTATGATCGGGCCAAGCGCCAAGGGCGCGTTCAGCAAACGCTTCATGGCCATGCCCCGCGACTGTGGAAACCGCTGCACGCAAGCGGTCTGCGTGGTCGTCGACGACGTCGATGCGCACCATGCGAGAGCCGTCGCCGCGGGTGCCGAGATCGTCATGAATCCCGAAGACCAAAGCTACGGCGCACGCAGCTACGCAGCGCGGGATCTCGGCGGCCATGTCTGGTCATTCGGAGATTATGATCCGTGGGCCGCCAAACCCAGCGCTTCGTAAGCGGCGCGACAGGCCGATGCTTACCCCTTCTTCATCGCCAGCGTCAGACCGATCAGGGACGAATTGACGAACTGAATTTCGACGGCCTGCATGCTGCCACGGACGATGATGTCCATATTCGCGGAAATGTCGCCGCCGCGAATGATGACTCTGAAGCCTTTTGGCGTGACCTCGCCGGTCAAATCACCTTCGAAATTGTGGATCGTTTCTTTCCAATGGCCGGTCAACTTTCCGGCTGCTTCTTTGAGGTTGCTGATGACTTCCACGGCGCCCGATGATGTGGCGCAGCGGATCGTCTGCTTCAATTCGTTCTGCGCCGCGGAATCGAGAATATAAGTAGCGCGGCATTTAACGCGCTCAGGCTTGCTCTCTTTGAAGCCCAGGATGCCATCCCCCGTCCACCGGCCGACCAGCGACGCGAACGGCGATGCGGTCAGCGCTTCCGCGTCGCGCAACGGAATGACCGTAACGCAAAAACAGAGCGCGGCGAGCGACATGCGCAATGCCAGCCAACCTCCCAATCCATGTGACGTCATGTGTAAATAGCCTTTCGTTCTGAGGCGGCGTGCGGCTTCCGTTCGGAACGTCACGACGACGGGCGTGCTTCTCTCTTTGTTTCGATGACATCCCAAATCATCGCGGCGATGTCGTTGCCGCCGAACCCCTGGATCTGGCGAATACCGGTCGGCGACGTGACATTGATCTCAGTCAGATACGGGCCGATGACGTCGATGCCGGTGAAGATCAGGCCGCGCTTTTTGAGTTCCGGTTTCAGCCGGGCGCAAATTTCCTCGTCGCGCGCGTTGAGAGTTGCGGCGACCGCCGTGCCGCCGACATGCAGATTCGAGCGCGTCTCACCGGCCTGCGGAAGGCGATTGAGGGCGCCAGCAATTTCTCCGTCCACGATAATGATACGCTTATCGCCGTCTTTCACCTCGGGGCGGAATTCCTGCACCATGAAGGGCTCGCGGAACACGGTTTGGAACATTTCGACCAGCGATGCCAGGTTTCCGTCGTCCGGTTTGAGGCGGAAGACGGCCGCGCCGCCGTTGCCGTAGAGCGGCTTGACGATGATGTCCTTGTACTCTTTGCGAAAGGCCTGGACGTCGGCGAGCGAGCGCGTGACGAGCGTCGGCGGCATCAGATCGAGAAAGTCCAGAACGAACAGCTTTTCGGGCGCGTTGCGCACGTGCGCCGGATCATTGACGACAAGCGTCTTCGGATGGATGCGCTCCAACAAATGCGTCGTCGTGATGTAGCCCATGTCGAACGGCGGGTCCTGACGCAACAGGACGACATCAAGGTGGCCGAGATTTTCCGTGCGCGGGTTGGACAGTGAAAAATGTGCGCCGTGCCTGTCTTCGACCTTCAGGCTTTGGCCGCGTGCCAGAAGCCGGTCGCCGTGCAGGGAAAGATCCGCAGGCGTGTAATAGAAAATATCATGCCCGCGCTTTTGTGCTTCGAGCAGAATGGCGAACGTCGAGTCGCCACGAATGTCGATCCGATCGATGGGATCCATCTGCACGGCGATGCGGAGCGGCATGGAGATCTTTCGAGCTGTGAGCGCCAATCATGCGCCGCGCTACCCCGCGACGCCCCGAGGTCGTTTAGCCGATTTGTGATGCTTGCGAAACGCCGCTTCGCCGCGACGGCGAGAGGCACGCCCGTTTATGGCAAACATGCCGCGCATGGGGCCCGTAGCGGAGCCCGCAAACGGCCGAATTAAAGGAAATTGTAGGGATCGACATCGACGGTAATACGGATGTCGCTTTTGAGTTTTGGAATGGTTCCAGCCCAGGCACGCAGATAGCCTTGAAGATCGGCATCGCGCGGGGCTTTGATCAACAAACGCCAACGATGGCGTCCACGGACTACGGCGATCGGAGCCTCGGCCGGACCGAGCACGGAGATCACGTCCGAAGGCGGGGCGCGGCGCGCAATCTCGCGGGCGGTTACCTCGGTCAGTGCCTTGTCGCGCGCCGAGACGATAATCGCGGCCAGCCGGCCATAAGGCGGAAGTAGCCCTGACTGCCGCGTCTTGACCTCATAATTCAGGAAGGCATCACGATCGCCAGCCACGATGGCTTTCATCACCGGATGGTCGGGCGAATAGGTCTGGACGAGGCCGCGTCCGACAAAACTCGTTCTTCCGGCGCGGCCGGTCACCTGATGCAGAAGCTGAAACGTCCGCTCTGCCGCGCGCGGATCGGCGCCATGCGCCAAGCCGAGATCGCCGTCGATGACGCCGACCAGAGCAAGGCCCGGAAAGTTATGTCCCTTGGCGACGATCTGCGTACCGATGATGATGTCGAATTCGCGCGCCTCGATACCACGAATGATCTCGCGCATTTCGGTGAGGCTTGGAATCAGGTCGGACGACAGCAGCGCCACGCGGGCATCGGGGAAGCGTTCGGCGACTTCCTCCTGGACACGCTCGACACCCGGTCCGCAGGCGACAAGCGCGCCGGGCGCGGCGCATTTCGGGCATTTCTCCGGCAGTGCCAGCGAGAAGCCGCAGTGATGGCACGTCAGCTTTTTCTTGAAGCGATGTTCAACGAGCCAGGCGGTGCATTGAGGGCATTCGAGCCGGTGGCCGCAGGAGCGGCAGAGCGTCAGCGGCGCGTAGCCACGACGGTTCAGAAAGAGCAGCGTTTGCTGGCCTTTTTCGAGCGTCTCTTGCACCGCGCCGACAAGACGCTGCGCCAGCCATTTGCCCGGCTCCAGCTTTTCGGACTTGAGATCAATCAGCGATACGTCCGGCAGCGCGACGCCCGAGAAGCGGCCCGGTAGCACCGCATGCCGGTAGCGTCCGACAAGCGCGTTGACATGGCTTTCGATCGACGGCGTCGCTGAAGCGAGCACGACGGGAAACTTGCCGAGATTGCCGCGCACCACCGCCATGTCGCGGGCTTGGTAGTGAACGCGATCCTCCTGCTTGAAACCCTGATCGTGCTCTTCGTCGATGATGATCAAGCCGAGTTGCAAGTAGGGAAGGAACAGCGCCGAGCGTGCGCCGACGACGCAACGCACATCACCGCGCGCCACGCCTTTCCAGATACGGCCACGTTCGGCTGGGCTCAATGCCGAATGCCATTCGACCGGCGCGACGCCGAAGCGGCGCTCGAAGCGTTCGAGGAATTGGCTCGTCAGCGCGATTTCCGGAAGCATGATGAGCGCCTGCGCGTCCGCTGCGAGGGCACGCGCAACAGCCTCGAAATACACTTCCGTCTTGCCCGATCCAGTGACGCCATCGAGCAAGGTCACCGAGAAATTTCCGGCATCGACGGCGCTGACGAGCGTCGCGACGGCGCGAGTCTGCTCGTCGGTGAAGCCGGTCGTCGCGTGGGCCGGATCAGGACGCGGAAAAACGCGCTCGGGAATGGCCACCTCGACGAGGTTGCCGGTGACGGCGAGCCCGTCGATCACACCCGTCGAACATCCCGCGAGATGCGCGAGATCCGATTTGGCGCGAATGAGCCCATCGGCGGCCATGTCGAGAACGCGACCACGGGCCGCCGTCATTTTCGGAGGCGGCGGCGCATCCTCGACGATGCGGACGCCGAACCGGAGCTTTGGCGGTTCGAAGGCCGTGTCGGCGCTCATCATCATGCGCGCCACCATGCCAAGCGGCGCCAAGGTATAGCGTGCCACCCATTCGGCGAAGCGCATCGAGATTTCGGGCAGGAGCGGTGCGTCGATCAGGCTCGTCAACGATTTGAGCTTCTTGGGATCGACCGCCTTGCCCTCGCCACGTTGGCCATCCCACACAATGCCGATGCGGGTTTGCGGTCCGAATGGGACGAGCACGAACGAGCCGGGTGGCACTTCGACCCCTTCCGGCACCAGATAATCGTAGGTCTGATCGAGGGCGACGGGCATCAGCACGGGAACGCTGCGACCGCTTGGCTGAGCGCCGTTATCCAGAATTTCGAGCAGACTATCCAAATCGACGTTCAACGGACTAGAAACTTCTCCCGAGAATCGAGCGTGGTAGGTTTGCCTTAAGTTGCGGCGCACCAAAGGCAAGCCCAAAAGTTAAGAGACGCAAGTCAGGAGCCAGAAATGAAATTCTTCGTCGATACCGCCGATGTGGCTGAGATCAAGGAGTTAGCCGCGACGGGCCTGCTCGACGGCGTGACGACGAACCCGACGCTGGTCGCGAAGGCGGGGCGCGACTTCAAGGATATCGTCAAGGAAATCTGCACCGTGGTGCCCGGTCCGGTTTCCGCCGAAGTCGCGGCGACCGACTACGACGGCATGATGCGCGAAGCCGAAGTGCTGCGGAAGATCGCCAAGAACGTGACGATCAAGGTGCCGCTGACGCTCGACGGCCTCAAGGCGTGCAAAGCGCTGACGGGGGACGGCACGATGGTCAACGTCACGTTGTGCTTTTCGGCCAATCAGGCGCTGCTGGCGGCGAAGGCCGGCGCGACGTTCGTTTCGCCGTTCATCGGCCGCCTCGACGATATCGGCTTGAACGGCATGGACGTCATTCGCGAGATCCGCACGATCTACGATAATTATCCCGATCTCTCGACCGACATTCTCGCGGCGTCGATCCGCACCGTGAATCACGTCAAGGAAGCGGCGATGATCGGCGCGGACGTCGCGACCATCCCGCCTTCGATCCTGAAATCGCTGGTCAAGCATCCGCTGACGGACGCCGGACTCACCGCCTTCGTCAACGACTGGAAGAAGACGGGTCAGAAGATCGAATAGCGGCAGCGGCATGAAGCCAATCGCATTGGACAAGAGCGCGTGCAATCGAATGCCATTTCCTCAGACCTGATTGCCCGCTTCGCCGACATCGTCGGCGCGGCGAACGCGCTGACGCAGGCTGAGGACCAGACGCCTTATCTTCGCGAATGGCGGGACAAGTATATCGGCAAGACGCCCGTGGTGCTGCGTCCCGCCTCAACGGATGAGGTTTCGCGTATTCTGGCGCTCGCCAACGACGCTGGGATCGGGATTGTGCCGCAGAGCGGCAATACCGGACTCGTCGGCGGACAAATTCCGTCCGTACGGGGCGATCAGATCGTGCTGTCGCTTGCACGCATGAAGGCGGTCCGCGATGTCGATGCCGCGGGCGGCACGATGATCGTCGAAGCGGGCGTGACGCTGCTCGAAGCGCAGAATGCCGCCGAGGGTGCGGGCCGGTTGTTTCCATTGAGCCTCGCGTCGGAAGGCAGCGCCATGATCGGCGGTGTGCTTGCGACGAACGCCGGTGGCACCGCCGTTCTCGCCTATGGAAACGCGCGTCATCTGGCGCTCGGACTCGAAGCCGTCCTTGCGGACGGTCGCGTCTGGAACGGTTTGCGACGGCTCAAGAAAGACAACACCGGCTATGATCTTCGCGATCTGTTGATCGGCTCGGAGGGCACGCTCGGGGTCATCACGGCGGCGTCGCTGAAACTTTTTCCTATTCCCGCCGAGCGCGAGACAGCAATCGTTGCGCTCGACTCGCCCGCTGCGGCGCTGAAGCTCTTTCGGATTGCGGAGGCGGAAGCCGGTTCGGCGTTGACGGGTTTTGAATTCTGGGCGCATCGGGTCCAGGACTTCGCCATCCGCTACATGCCGGGCGTGCGCGATCCGTTTATCAGTGCGCACCCTTGGTACACCCTTATCGAACTCTCGCATGGGACGACCGGCACACCTGCGGGAGGCGCACTCGAATCGCTACTGACCATCGCGCATGCCCAGGGTTTGATGCGCGATGCGGTTATCGCCCGCTCGTTGCAACAGGCGCAAGATTTCTGGCGTCTCCGGGAATCGTTTTCGGAGGCGCAGAAAGGTGCGGGCGGCAGTATCAAGCACGATATTTCCGTGCCGATCGCGCGCATCCCGGAATTTCTAGCGCGCGCTGCCGATGTCGTTGAACAGATTGCGCCTGGCGCCCGGCCTGTGCCGTTCGGGCACTTCGGCGATGGCAATCTGCATTACAATGTCAGCCAGCCGGAAGGCGCAAATCGCGCGGTCTACCTGGCGCTTTGGGACTCGATGTCGGATGCCATCTTCGATCTCGTTTCGGAACTCGGCGGTTCCATTTCTGCGGAGCACGGCATCGGGCAAATGAAGCGCGATGCGTTGCGCGCGCACAAGGGCGCGGTCGAACTCGACATGATGCGAGCGATCAAGCGGGCGCTCGACCCCAAGGGCATTCTCAATCCCGGCAAACTGCTGTGAGAGAATAGCGCGTTAATGCTTCGTTAACCGCGTCAGCGGAACGCTAGTTCTTGGATTACTCCATGGCCGGGCTTGACCCGGCCATCCAGGGAAAGCGCGAAATATGTTGCCGCGTGGCCCTGGATGGCCGCCTCGGATGGCGGCCATGACGTGGGGTGGCCCAGAGCGCAACCGATTTTATTGTGAGCCTCGATGATAGCTCAAAGGTTCGATGAGATTCTAGGAGCCGACGGCGAGTTGCCGCTTGGCGGGGATCTTCGGGAAGCCGTCGAAACTTGGCTGGCGCAGATCATCGATGAGCGCGGCCAAAGTCCGGCAACGCGCGACGCCTATGCGCGCGACCTTGGTCAATTCCTGGCCTTCCTCAAATCCCATCTCGGCTATGCGCCGTGTCTCGGCGATCTCGGCCGGCTCGACGCCAAAACATTCCGAGCCTTTCTGGCGCATCGACGAAAGGGCAAAGTGGTGTCGCGATCGCTGGCGCGGTCGCTCTCGGCGCTGCGGACGTTTTTCCGCTGGCTTGAAAAGGAGGACCGGCTCGAAAACCGCGCGGTGCTACAGGTGGCGCTACCAAAAATTCCGCACTCGGTTCCCAAGCCGCTGACGGTCGATGGGGCCGTATCGGTCGTTGGACCTGAGAGCCAACACGCGACGGAGTGGATCGCGGCGCGCGATACGGCCGTGATGATGCTGCTTTATGGAGCAGGCCTGCGCATCAGCGAAGCTCTCAGCCTGACGCCTGATACCGCCCCCCTCAATGGCCGCGACGTGATGCACATCAAGGGCAAAGGCGGCAAGGAGCGGCTGGTCCCAGCATTGGCGATCGTTTCTGAAGCTATCGCCAAATATGTGAAGCTCTGTCCGTTTGCGTTGAGCCACGGTGGTCCATTGTTTCTTGGTGCGCGCGGCGGGCCGCTTTCACCGCGCCTCATTCAATTGGCTATGGAGCGTATGCGGCGCGAACTCGGTTTGCCCGAGACGGCGACACCGCATGCGCTTCGTCATTCGTTTGCCACGCATCTGCTCTCGGCGGGCGCCGACTTACGGCAAATTCAAGAGCTATTGGGACACGCCTCCCTTTCAACGACGCAGGTGTATACTGAAGTCGACCGTGAGCGTCTGCTGGCGGTTTATGAGCAGGCGCATCCTCGCGCGGCTCGTGGCTAGCACATCAACCGCCCTCGATTTGAGCTTCGCATGACCTTAACGCTCCGGCTCCGTTCTTTCCTCTGCGCCTGCGCCGTCGCATTTTTGACGCCGGTTTTACCGGCGTTCGCGGACGAAGCTCCGCAACACTGTCATGGCACGGATATGCTCACTGAAATGCAGAGCACATTACCTGCCTCCTATCAGGCGATAATGGATGAGAGCCGCCAGACGTCCAACACCGACGCGATGCTCTGGAAAATCGAAAAGCCGGGCATTGCGCCGTCATATCTGATGGGGACGATGCACCTGACCGATCCCCGCATCGCGCAACTTCCCGACAAAGCCAAAGACGCCATCGCGCACGCCAAATCCGTTGCGCTGGAAGTTGCCGATCTTTCGGATACCGCCGTCGCGGCTGCGATGGCGAAAGCGCAAGGCCTTCTGATCTACACGGACGGCAAGACGCTGAAGGCCCAACTTTCCGACGACGAATTCAAAAAGGTTCAGCACGTCGTCACGAAAGCGGGAATGCCCGAGGCCTCGGCTGTCGTGTTGAAGCCGTGGCTGATCAGCATGCTGCTGGCGACGTCCGATTGCGAACGCAAGCAGGTGGCGTCTGGGGCCAAGGTTCTCGACTTGAAAGTCGAGGCGGAAGCCCAGAAGGATGGTCTGACGGTCACCGGCCTCGAAACGATCGAGAAGCAGCTCTCGGCTCTCGCTTCTATCCCAAATGATCAGCAGATCGCCATGCTGAAAGTCGGGCTCAAATACGCCGACCGCAGTGACGACCTGATGGAAACGCTCGTTCAGATGTATTTGAAACGCCAGATCGGCGCGGCGATGCCGTTTCAGCTGGCGCTTGCTGCCGAGGCGGGCGTTCCGGCATCGGCATTCGACGGCTTCAAGAAAATTCTGCTGATCGACCGCAATGCAGGAATGCGCGATGCCGCACTTCCGCTTCTGGACAAAGGCAATGCGTTCATTGCCGTCGGTGCGCTGCACCTCGTTGGCCCGGCCGGGCTTGTGGCGCTGTTCCGGGAGCGCGGCTACACCGTGACGGCGGCGGAGTAGTCCTCTACTCACGTCATGGCCGGGTCAAGCCCGGCCATGGAGTGGATAGAGGTTAGGGCTGTGTCAAAAGTGGATGGCGCGTTTGCCGACGGCGAGCGCGGCTTCCTTGACGGCTTCGGTCAGCGTCGGATGCGCGTGGCAAGTTCGCGCGAGGTCTTCGGCGGAACCACCGAACTCCATCAGCACGCAGGCTTCGGCAATGATCTCTCCGGCGTTTGCTCCGATGATGTGGACACCGAGCACGCGATCGGTCGCGGCGTCGGCAAGGATTTTGACAAATCCGTCGGTCATGTGCATGGCCTTGGCGCGGCCGTTGGCCGTGAACGGAAACTTGCCGACGGTGTAGGCGACGCCAGCGGCCTTCAGCTCTTCCTCGGATTTACCGACGCTCGCCACTTCCGGCGACGTGTAGATGACGTTCGGAATAACGTCATAGTTCACGTGGCCCGCTTGTCCGGCGATGATTTCTGCAACAGCGACGCCTTCGTCTCCGGCTTTGTGCGCCAGCATCGGTCCGGCGATGACGTCGCCGATCGCGAATATGCCCGACGCGCTCGTCTGGAAATGACCATCGACGAGTATACGTTTCTTGGGATCGAGCGCGACACCGGCTTCGGCTAGGCCCAATCCGTCCGTGAAGGGGATGCGCCCAACCGCGACGAGCACCACATCGGCTTGGATCGTTTCGCTGCTGCCGCCGGCGGCTGGTTCAACGGTGATGCTGAGTGGGCTACCGGGGGTGCCGCTCTCAGAAACGCCAGTGACCTTGCTTCCAAGTCGGAAGGCGAGGCCCTGTTTTTCAAGAAGCCGCTGGAAGGAGCGCGCGATTTCGTTGTCGATGCCGGGCAGGATGCGATCGAGATATTCGATGACCAGCACGTCGGCGCCGAGGCGACGCCATACGGACCCAAGTTCCAGTCCGATGACGCCCGCGCCGATGACCAGCAGCTTGCGTGGAACGGACGGCAAATCCAGCGCACCAGTCGAGGATACGATCCGCCTTTCATTGATGTCGATGCCCGGCAGACGCGCGACGTCGGAGCCCGTCGCGATGACGATCGATTTCGTTTCCAGCGTCTGTGTTTCGCCACTCGGCGACGTGACGGCGACCTGGCCGCTTTTGACGATGCGTCCAGTGCCGAAATAGCTGTCGATCTTGTTCTTCTTCAACAGGTAGGCGACGCCGTCGACGTTGCCTTTAACGCCTTCACGCTTGAAGGCTTGCATCTTCGGCAAGTCGAGCACGGGCGAGGCATCAATTCCCATCGGCGCGAAGGCATGCTTGGCTTCGTCATAGGCATGCGACGCATGAAGCAGCGCCTTCGAAGGAATGCAGCCGACGTTCAGGCAGGTGCCGCCATGCGTGCCACGCTTCTCGACGACGGCGACTTTCATTCCGAGCTGAGCGGCGCGAATGGCGCACACATACCCGCCTGGCCCGGTGCCGATGACGATCAGATCATAGGCCATTCCTCAAAGCTCCAGGATAAAGCGTTGAGGATCTTCGAGGCATTCCTTGACACGCACCAGGAAGGTCACGGCCTCTTTGCCGTCAACGAGGCGATGATCGTAGGACAATGCGAGATACATCATCGGACGGGCGACGACCTGACCACTTCTGACGACGGGACGTTCTTCAATGCGGTGCATGCCAAGAATGCCCGACTGCGGCGCATTGAGGATCGGTGTCGACATCAACGACCCGTAGACGCCGCCATTTGAAATCGTGAACGTGCCGCCCTGCATGTCTTCGATGGAGAGCTTGCCGTCGCGGGCGCGCTTACCGAATTCGGTGATGCGCTGCTCTATCTCGGCAAGGCCTAGCCGATCGGCATCGCGCACCACGGGAACGACAAGGCCCTTCTCGGTGCCGACGGCAACGCCGATATGGTAGTAATTTTTGTAGACGATCTCGTCGCCGTCGATCTCGGCATTCACGGACGGCACGTCGCGCAACGCCTGAATGCAGGCCTTCACGAACAATCCCATGAAGCCAAGTTTGACGCCGTGACGCTTTTCGAACACGTCCTTGTACTGGGCGCGCAACGCCATGACAGCGCTCATATCGACGTCGTTGAACGTCGTCAGCATCGCGGCCGCGTTCTGTGCTTCTTTCAGGCGGCGCGCGATCGTCTGGCGGAGCTTCGACATCTTCACACGTTCTTCGCGCGTGCCATCGTTGGCTGCCGAAGGCAAGCGGACGTCACGCATGACGATCGTCGTTGGCGGCGGTTGGACCGCGACCACATTTGTTACGGATGCGGCGTCGGCCGACGGAGCGGCGGCCGGCGGTGCTGCCGACTTGACCGCGTTGGCGACATCTTCTTTCAGGATTTGCCCGCGCCGGCCCGAGCCTTGAACCTCGGCTGCCTCAAGACCCGCTTCGGTCAGCGCCTTGCGGGCCGATGGCGATGGTGGCGGCGTTCCGTTGTGCGCTGATTCCGTTGTCTTATGAGCTGCGGGTGCCGACTGAGATGGTGATGGCTGTGGAGGCGGTGGGGCTTGCGCGGCGGCCGCTGGTGGCGCGCTTTTTCCAGCCCCTTCCTTCAATGCCGCGAGCAGCGATCCGACGGCGACCGTCGATCCGGATTCGACCAGGATGTCGCCGAGCACGCCTGACGCGGGCGCCGGTACTTCGACCGTGACCTTGTCGGTTTCCAGTTCGACCAGCGGCTCGTCAACCTTGACGGCGTCGCCCGCCTGTTTGAACCACTTGCCAACCGTCGCTTCCGTGACGCTCTCGCCGAGCGTGGGAACGCGAATCTCAATCGACATATAAGCCCTCACACATTGTTATCCTCCGAGCGCATCAGCGACGAGCGCGGCTTGTTCCTTGACGTGCTGCGAAAGCAGACCGGTTGCCGTCGAGGCGGAGGCCGGTCGCCCCGCATAACGCGGGCGGCGGTGAATATAGCCCAAATGCGTCAGCACCCACTCGATATTTGCATCCATGAAATACCAGGCGCCCATGTTTTTCGGCTCCTCCTGGCACCAGACGATCTCGGCGAATTTGAAGCGTCCGATTTCCTGGATGAGGGCACGCGCGGGGAACGGATAGAGTTGTTCAACGCGGAGCAAATAGACGTCGTCGCGGCCTTGCTTGTCGCGCGCGTCGAGCAAGTCGTAATAGACCTTGCCGGTGCAGATGACGACGCGCTTGATTTCGTTGTCCGGACGCAGCTTGAGTTCGGATGAGCCTCTCTCGGCGTCGTCCCAGAGAACACGATGGAAGCTGGAGTTCGGGCCAAATTCCTCGATTTTCGAGACGACGCGCTTGTGACGAAGCAGAGACTTCGGCGTCATCAGGATCAGCGGCTTGCGGAAGTTGCGATGCAGCTGGCGGCGCAGAATATGGAAGTAATTGGCGGATGTGGTGCAATTCGCAACCTGCCAGTTATCTTCGGCGCAAAGCTGCAGAAACCGCTCCAGCCGGGCCGAAGAGTGTTCCGGACCTTGGCCTTCGTAGCCGTGCGGCAGCAGGCAGACGAGGCCGGACATGCGCAGCCATTTGCGCTCGGCTGACGAGACGAACTGGTCGAAGATGACCTGCGCGCCGTTGGCAAAATCGCCGAATTGCGCTTCCCAGAGCGTCAGCGCATTCGGCTCGGCGAGCGAATAGCCGTATTCAAATCCGAGCACGGCTTCTTCCGACAGCATCGAGTTGACGATCTCGAAACTCGCCTGGTTGGGGGCCAGATGTTTCAGCGGTGCGAAGCGGCGCTCCGTCTGTTGATCGACGAAAACGGCGTGGCGCTGTGAGAACGTTCCCCGCTCCGTGTCCTGGCCGGAAAGGCGAACTCGGAAGCCTTCCATCAGGAGCGATGCGAACGCCAGATGCTCGCCCATCGCCCAATCGATGCCGACACCCGTCTCCATCATTTCGCGGCGGCGATCGACGAGCTTGCCGACCGTTTTGTGGATGTGGAAATCCTTCGGGATCGACGTCAGGCGCCGGCCGAGATCCTTCAGCGTCTCGATCGAGAGACTGGTGTTGCCGCGCCAATCATCGCTGTCGGGCCGGGTGATGCCGGACCAGCGCCCATCGAGCCAATCGGCCTTGTTCGGCTTATATCCGTCGGAAACCACGTACTCGTTGTCGAGGTTGCCGCGAACCGACTCTTTCATTTCATTAAATTCGGACGGCGTAACGACGCCCTCATCGATGAGGGTTTGCGAGTAACTTTCGACGATGGTCGGGTGCGCCTTGATCCGTTTGTACATCGACGGCTGCGTGAACATCGGCTCGTCGGTTTCGTTATGACCGTGGCGGCGATAGCAAAACATGTCGATGACGACCGGCTTCTGGAATCGCTGCCGGAATTCGGTGGCGATACGCGCGACGTGAACGACGGCTTCCGGGTTGTCGCCGTTGACGTGGAAAATCGGCGCTTCGATCATCAAGGCGACATCGGAGCAGTAGGGCGACGAGCGTGAGTAATGCGGGGCGGTGGTAAAGCCGATCTGATTGTTGATGATGAAGTGGATGGAGCCGCCGGTGCGATGACCGCGCAGGCCCGACAATCCGAAGCATTCGGCGACCACGCCCTGTCCGGCGAACGCCGCGTCGCCGTGAATGAGCAGCGGCAGAACGGGCGTCCTGTCGCCGGGCGCACAGCCGCGCTGATCTTGTTTGGCGCGCACTTTTCCGAGAACTACCGGATCGACAATCTCGAGATGCGACGGATTCGCGGTGAGCGACAGATGCACGGAATTGCCGTCGAACATGCGATCCGACGAAGCACCGAGATGGTATTTGACGTCGCCAGAGCCTTCGACATCGTCGGGCTTAAACGAGCCGCCCTTGAATTCCTTGAAGATGGCGCGAAGCGGCTTCGTGAGCACGTTGGCCAGCACGTTCAGACGGCCGCGATGTGCCATGCCCAGCGTGATTTCGCGAACGCCGAGATGACCGCCGCGCTTGATGATCTGCTCAAGTGCCGGGATCATCGATTCGGCGCCTTCGAGGCCAAACCGCTTGGTGCCGGTGTATTTCAGATCGCAGAATTTCTCGAACGTCTCGGCTTCAATGAGCTTGCGCAAAATGGCCTTGCGGCCTTCGGGCGTGAAGCTGATGTCTTTCTCGGGCCCCTCGATGCGCTCCTGAATCCAACCCTTTTGCGCGGGATCGGTGATGTGCACGAACTGGAAGCCGATCTGCCGGCAGTACGTGCGCCTGAGGATGGTCAGGATCTCGCGCATCGTCGCGGTTCCGAGACCCATGACGCGATCGATAAAGATCGGACGGTCGAGATCGGCTTCGGTGAAGCCATACGTCTCGGGCAGCAGTTCGCGGTGAACGCGCCTGTCGGCGAGGCCCAGCGGATCGAGATCGGCAGCGAGATGGCCGATTACCCGATAGGCGCGAATAAGCATCAACGCCCGGATCGAATCCTGCGTGGCGCGAATTGACGCCGCCGGCGACAACTCGAAGCCCGACAGCTGCGCATGACGCTCGATCTTGTCACGGATCGTGCGTTCCGTTTCGCCATAGTCGCCGGTCAATGCGGAAACGAGATCGCGATCGGTGTCTTTGTCGTTCAACAGCGCGGATAGCGGTGGCGCCCATGCCGGGCCGCCCGTGAACGCCGGTTCGGCGGTCGGCTCCTTGATGCTTTCAAAGAAGCGCCGCCATTCATCACTCACTGCACCGGGATTGCGCTCATACTCGGCTTGCATATCCTCGATGTAGGGGGCATTGGCCGCGCTAAGGAACGAGGTGCGCAGAAACGCTTCGTTCTGGCCGTTTCGTGACATCAGGTTCGTCCTTTTCAGGCTCCGGGCGACTACGGTCTAGCCGGCGCGGGTGACGCGAACGCGGGATCGGGATGCGCCGCCGATCCTTTCAGCTTAGTGCTTCATGGCCTTCCTTACGCCTTGAGTACCTCGACAAGAGTTTGACCGAGAGATGCCGGGCTCGGTGAAATAGCGACGCCGGCGGCTTTCATGGCGGCGAGCTTGTCTTCCGCTTTGCCTTTGCCGCCGGAAATGATCGCTCCGGCATGGCCCATGCGACGGCCGGGTGGCGCGGTAACGCCGGCGATGAATCCCGCCATTGGCTTTTTGCGGCCTTTGCGCGCTTCGCGGATCAGGAATTCCGAGGCATCTTCTTCCGCCGAGCCGCCGATCTCGCCGATCATGATGATCGACTTGGTCTCATCATCGGAGAGGAACAGGTCGAGGACGTCGATGAATTCGGTGCCCTTGACGGGATCACCGCCGATGCCGACGGCCGTCGTCTGGCCGAGCCCCACGTCCGTGGTCTGTTTCACAGCCTCATATGTGAGCGTTCCCGAACGCGATACAATGCCGACGCTGCCGTGCTTGAAGATATTTCCCGGCATGATGCCGATCTTGCATTGTCCGGGTGTCAAAAGACCGGGGCAATTGGGTCCGACGAGGCGCGATTGCGATCCGTCCAGCGCACGTCTGACGCGCACCATATCCATGACAGGGATGCCTTCGGTGATGCAGACGATCAGCGGAATGCCGGCATCGATGGCCTCAAGAATGGCATCGGCGGCAAACGGCGGCGGAACATAAATCGAGGTTGCGGTGGCGCCGGTCTTGGCAACGGCTTCGATGACGCTGTCGAACAGCGGCACGTCGGCAAGCTCGGCGTCGGGATGCTTGGTGCCGCCTTTGCCCGGCGTTACGCCGCCGACGATCTGGGTTCCGTAAGCACGCGCCTGCTTCGTATGAAAGGTGCCTTGGCTGCCGGTAATGCCCTGGCAGATGACCTTTGTCGTCTTGTCGACAAGAATTGACATTCCATCCCCGCATGTACCTCGCTGCTCGCAAGAATGTCGCGCATTTTTTGCGGTGCAGCAAGGGCGACTATTGTTGAAGTTGTTCGGTCCGTAAGCCCGCCGGAGCGTGCTTAGGCCGCGTTTTTCAGTTCGTCCGTGATTTTCTTGGCCGCGTCCGCGAGATCGTCGGCCGGAATGATCTTGAGACCGGACTCTTTGAGGATTTTTTTCCCGAGATCGACGTTGGTGCCTTCGAGGCGCACGACGAGCGGCACTTTGATGTCCATTTCACGCGCTGCTGCGATGACGCCTTCGGCAATGATGTCACAACGCATGATGCCGCCGAAAATGTTGACGAGGATGCCCTTCACCGCCGGATCGGCCAGGATAATTTTAAAGGCTTCCTGCACTTTTTCCTTTGACGCACCGCCGCCGACATCGAGGAAGTTCGCCGGTTCCGCGCCGTAGAGCTTGATGATGTCCATCGTCGCCATCGCGAGGCCGGCTCCGTTGACGAGACAGCCGATATTGCCGTCAAGTTTGACGAATGCGAGGTCGTGTTTCGATGCCTCGATTTCGGTCGGATCTTCCTCGCCGAGGTCGCGCAACTCTACGATCTCGGGATGGCGATAGAGCGCGTTTGAATCAAAATTCATTTTGCCGTCGAGACAAATGAGCTTGCCGTCCTTGGTGACGACGAGGGGATTGATCTCAAGCAGGCTCATGTCCTTTTCGACAACCATGCGATAGAGATTTTCGACGAGCTTGCCGGCGGCCTTGGCCTGGTCGCCCTTGAGACCCAGCGCGAATGCAACCTTGCGGCCGTGGAACGGCTGATAGCCTGTGGCTGGATCGATCGTCAGTGTGTGGATTTTTTCCGGCGTCTCATGCGCGACATCCTCGATGTTCATGCCGCCCGCCTGGCTGACAATGAATGCGACGCGCGACGTTGCGCGATCAACCAACGCTGAGAGATAAAGCTCGCGGTCGATGGCAGAGCCGTCCTCTATATAAAGACGCTTGACGACACGTCCCGCCGGTCCGGTCTGAACCGTGACAAGGGTCTTGCCGAGCATTTGCTCCGCAAATTCCTTCACCTCATCGATCGACTTGGCCAGACGGACGCCGCCCTTGTCGCCCGCTGCGGGCTCCAGAAACTTTCCCTTGCCGCGACCGCCGGCATGAATCTGAGCTTTGACGACCCATACCGGACCCGGCAACTTCTTCGCCGCCTCGACAGCTTCGGAGACCGAGAAAGCCGGGAAGCCGTTCGGCGTCGGCACGCCGTACTGGCGATAAAGCTCCTTGGCTTGGTATTCGTGGATATTCATGCCTCAGCTCCGGTGTGTTGATGCGTAGACGAAAGTTTGATGCGAAGTTTGACAGGCAGGACCGACGGCATGCCGTCATTAAGCCCTATTTGGGAGTGGTAAAAGCAAAGCTCGCGCGCAATTGAGCGGACCACTGGATTGCTGCGCTCGAGATGCGGTCGGCGCCGCCGTGATTCCGAATTTATTTTTGGCTTGTTCAGAAACGGGGAACGTCCATGTCTACGGAATTTGAATGCATCAACATTGATGGCCTGAAGGGGGCGCGAACGGGTCGCGAGCCTTATAATTTTCTGGTCGGCGATAATTTTATTCGACCGGCGGCCGTCGATCCGTTGAAGAGCGACTATCCGGATATCAAGGAACCTGGGTTTTTTACCGAATCGGACGTGAGCGAGCGGCTGCACGGCGCGTTCGCCAAACTTCTTGCCGATCTGAAAAGCCCCGAGGTGTCGAAGATCGTTTCCGAAAAGCTCGACATCGATCTCGTCAACAAACCGAAGATGATCACGATCCGCAAGATCTCGCAGGCCAAGGACGGCCGCATCCATACCGATGGCGAGGCCAAGATCGCGACGATGCTGACGTATCTCAATGAGAATTGGGACGGCACGGACGCCGGCTGTCTCAGGGTTCTGCGCAACGACAAGAACTTTGACGATTACGTGGAGCAGATCAGCCCGCTCACCGGGACCGTCTTCGCCTTCCGCCGTTCGGATAGCTCGTGGCACGGCCACACGCCGTTCGTCGGCGAGCGCCGCGTCGTTCAGATGACATGGCTCAGAAGCGAAGCCGACGTGGCGCGCAAGGAAAAGCGCGGCGCCCTGTCTCACAGCCTGAAGAAGATTTTCCGCTTCGGGTAAGGGCGCCACGGCCGCATTCAGGTCATCGACTGGGGAGCGACGAGCGTGCACGCGGCGCTTTCGCTCCTCAATTCGCAAGCACGGGGCTGATTTTCTTGCAGGCCTCGATCAGGCTTTGCACGGACGCCACGGACTTCGAGAACATCGCTTTTTCATTTTCATCGAGAGGGAGTTCCACCACCTTCTCGACACCGCCGGCGCCGATGACGGCAGAGACGCCGACATAGGTATCGTTGACGCCGTACTCGCCGTTCAAATGGGCGGCGCACGGCAACATCCGCTTCTTATCCCGGAGATAGCTCTCGGCCATTGCAATTGCCGAGGCTGCCGGTGCGTAAAACGCCGACCCCGTACCCAGCAACGCTACGATCTCACCGCCGCCGCCGCGCGTGCGTTTGATCATGGCGTCGAGGCTCTCCTGACTGAAGAACCCGAGCTTAACGCAATCGGGCAACGGCACGCCGCCAATCGTCGAATAGCGGACGAGCGGCACCATGTCGTCGCCGTGTCCCCCGAGCGTGAGGGCGCGGACATCCTCAACGGAAACACCGGCCGCTTCGGCGAGGAAGCAGGAGAAACGGGCGCTGTCGAGAACGCCGGCCATGCCGACGACCTTGTTGGCGGGCAGACCGGTGAATTTGCGCAGCGCCCAGACCATCGCGTCGAGCGGATTGGTGATGCAGACGACGAAGGCTTGCGGCGCGTGCTGCTTGATGGCCGCGCCGACTTGTTCCATGACCTTCAGATTGATGCCGAGGAGATCGTCGCGGCTCATGCCCGGCTTGCGAGGAACGCCCGCCGTCACGATGCAGACGTCGGCGCCGGCAATCGCCGCGTAACCGTCAGGTCCAGCGCCCGTCAGCTTGGCGTCGTAGCCTTCGATCGTGCCAGCTTGCGCAAGATCGAGCGCCTTGCCCTTGGCGACACCCTCGATGATGTCGGTCATGACAATATCGCCGAGTTCCTTGAGTCCGGCCAGCAACGCCAACGTGCCACCAATTTGTCCTGAGCCAATCAATGCGATTTTGGCGCGCGCCATGCCGAGCTACCCCCAAGGAAACTTTATTGATTACCGATAGGGACATACGTCCCACGCCTTACACCTAGTCAAATTCTTTGAAGGCGCAAAGGCAAGCCGCAACTTTCGTACGGGCTTCGAATGTCTGCCTTGAATTCTCAGCCGTTTAGTGCCGGGCTCTGCCGCCCGAATGGCCCACGAGGTAGGCTTCCGAGCGCATTTCCGTCAACCGCGAAGCCGTGCGCTGAAACAACTCGGATCCGGGTCCATCCGGATAAAGCGCGTCCGGCTCCGCCGCGGCCGACGCGATCAGGCAGATACGGTTGTCGTAGAGCGCATCGACCAGGGTTATAAAGCGGCGCGCCACATCGCGGCGATCGGGCGTCAGCACGGGAATGTTGTCGATGATGACGGTGTGGAAGGCATGGGCGATGTGGAGATAGTCGTTGCCGCCGAGCGGCCGGTCGCAAAGTTCGTCGAACGTGAAGCGTGCGACGCCGACCGAGGCCAGCGGCACGACGAGCTTACGGCCCTTGACCTCGAGTACTTGAGGCTTGCCGCGATGCTTTCCCGTGAGCCGGTCCCAGTGGGCGTCAAGGGCCGCCTTCGCCGCCGCGTCGGCAGGATAAAAATAGAGTTGCGCGCCTGAGAGCTTGTCGAGCCGGAAGTCCTTCTGCGATGCGAGCTCGATCACGTCCATATGCGCCTGGATGTGATCGATGAACGGCAGGAACAACTGACGATTCAGGCCGTTTTTATAAAGCTCGGACGGTTTGGCGTTCGACGTCGCGACGACGGTGACACCGGCCGCGAACAATCCATCAAACAACCGCCCGAGGATCATTGCGTCGGCAATGTCGGTGACGTGCATTTCGTCAAAACACAGAAGCTGGGCTTCGCTGGCGATGGCGCGAGCGACATGCGGAATGGGATCGCCGGGCGTGCTGTCGCGTGCCTCGCCGATCCGGTCATGCACGTCGGCCATGAACTCGTGGAAGTGGGCACGCCGTTTCGGCTCGAAAGACGTCTCCTCGAAAAAGAGATCCATCAGCATGGTTTTGCCGCGCCCGACGGAGCCCCAGATGTAAAGTCCGTGCGGCGGCTTCGGCGCGCTTCCGAACAACCACGACAGTGCGCTTTTGCGCCGGTGCGCGGCCATCAATTCGGTCTGCAGGGCATCCAGGCGTTCCGCGAGCATGGCCTGCGCCGCGTCCGGCTCGATTTCGCGTTCCAGCAGACGCTGCCGATAGCCCTCGATGATTGTACCCATGCGCCCCGCCTGACTGATCCCTTCTCGGTAATCGTGACGCCACAACGAACGCAACTCCTCGATCCCGCATCCTTCCTGCTGCGCGACCGAATGTCACCGCGCGCGTTCCTCCGGTCTCCTTGGCCAGTTCGGCAGCCGACGGACCGGACCTTGCCCTGAATCCGTCGCCGGGAAACGCATTGGTGCAATGCAACAATCGCTATCGCATTGCGCAAATCCCGCACCTTTTTTGGAGAGACTGCAGCGACTTGACGGACCGGCGGCGCGGCCCATCGAGCGCAATACGAGGAGTTACTAGAATGTTGGAAGAGGCACACGTCTCGACCGAGGCTCAATTCGGATTTATTCGGCGGCTGCTCGCGAGCGAAAGCTATTTGCTTCGCGATCATTTGCAGCGCCTGGATGAAGAAGCACGGCATCGGCGTTTCGCCCATGACGTCTCGGATGCGTTCATCGCGGACTACGCATTGCACGCGAGCGATTTCGGAAACGTCACTTTCGGATACTTCGTCGAAGGCGAAGTCCGCGGCGTCGCGGAGTTACGCCCTGGCGCACTCCTGAATAAGGATAGCGCCGAAGTCGCGTTTTCAGTGGAGAAGTCTTTCGTCAATCGCGGTATCGCCACGCAATTGATGGGGCGCATCATTCGCACGGCACGCAACCGAGGCTTCAGCCATCTCACGCTGGTCTGTCTTCCCGACAATGCAAAGATGCAGTCCATTGCGCGTCACTACGGTGCCGACCTCAAGATCGAGGACGGTTCGATCTTCGCCGACATCATCCCCGATCGCGCCGACTATCGTTCGATGGTCGCGGAGATGATCGACGAACCGATGACCTACCTGCACGCCGCGCTCGATTTGCAAACGCGCATTCGCGGTATCGTAGAAGTTTGATTGATTGGGATGCGGGTTTCGCGAATTCCGAATCGAATTGTGATTCTTTTTTCCGACTCGCGTCGCCGCAATTAGCGATTTGAAATCGCTCGGAAACGCCGAGAGCATCCAAAAAATAGAAAAATTGCGACATTTGCGCAACAATTCGCGTTAATAAACTCCTTTTTGTACGTGATTTCAAACTTCTTGATCCACAAACTTCTCGAAGTTGCTCATGTTTGTTGAGTTCGAGCTGATTCGAACCCTAGAGGGAGACTAAACCTATGGCTAAAGCAGCAAAGAAGGCCGCTACGAAAACCAAAGCAGCCGCGAAGCGTAAGAAGCCGGTCGCCAAGAAGGCCGCAAAGAAAACCGTCCGCAAAGTCGCCAAGAAGGCCACCAAGAAGCGGGCTGCCTAAACCGGTTTGCGGCTTCCGAGTTCTGGATTGGGCATCGGACTTGGAAGCTGATCTGGTCGAAGAAAAGACCAGCGCTCCGGCGTTATTCTTTTTCAAATGGTCGGCGACAGCGATACGCGTCACCGGCCATTTCTTTTTGCCTTATTGAATGATTGGCGTATTAGGCCCGCTATTCCGGCAAATGGGTCACGGCCTCTATATTGTGGCCGTCCGGGTCCAATACGAATCCACCGTAATAATTCTCGTGATAATGCGGCCTCGGACCAGGGGGGCCATTATCCCGGCCGCCAGCGGCGATCGCGGCGTCATAAAAGGCCTGAACGTCTTCGCGGTTGGCCGCTATGAACGCCACATGCAGGCGGCCTTTCAGAGCGGAACCCGTCCCGATCCAGAATTGCGGCCGGTGGCGACCGAAACCGGCATATCCGTCAGCGCCGCCGCCATCGTCAGAAAGACTGACTTCCTTCAACAAGACGATGCCAAGCGGCGCGAGCGCTTGCTTATAAAAGGCTAGCGACCGCGCGTAATCGGTCACGGGAAAGCCGATGTGATCAAGGATGTCCTGCATCGCAGGTTCCACTGGACCACTTGCTGCTCGACGAAAGCCCCAGGTTATCATACGCGCCGCTCGACCATCAGTTTCTTGAGTTCTGCGATTGCCTTCGCCGGCGAGAGCCCTTTCGGGCAAGCCTTGGAGCAATTCAGAATCGTGTGGCACCGGTAAAGCCGGAATGGATCTTCCAGGTTATCGAGCCGCTCGCCCGTCGCCTCGTCGCGGCTATCGATCACCCAGCGATACGCCTGCAGCAGAATGGCCGGGCCGAGATAGCGATCGGAATTCCACCAATAACTCGGGCAGGATGTCGAACAACAGGCACACAGGATGCATTCGTACAAGCCATCGAGCTTGCTGCGATCTTCGCGCGACTGTTTCCATTCCTTCGGCGGCGTCGCCGTATCGGTTTTGAGCCACGGCTCGATCGACCGGTGCTGTGCGTAGAAGTTCGTCATATCCGGCACGAGGTCTTTGACGACCTCCATATGCGGCAGCGGATAGATTTTGACGGTACCGGAAATCTCATCGATGCCCTTGAGGCAGGCGAGCGTATTCGTTCCGTCGATATTCATGGCGCACGATCCGCAGATGCCCTCGCGGCAGGAGCGGCGGAACGTCAGCGTCGGATCGATCTCGTTCTTGATCTTGATGAGCGCGTCGAGAACCATCGGCCCGCATTGCTTCTGATCGATGTGGTAGGTGTCGACGCGCGGGTTCTCGCCGGTATCGGGGTTCCAGCGATAGATGCGGAATTCCTTCCAATCGCCGCCGCTGTCGGGGCGATTCCAGGTCTTGCCCTGTTGAACCTTTGAATTCTTCGGAAGCGTCAGCTGAACCATGAGCGTGCCGGGTGTCCCCGCGTGCGAGAAAAGAGAGCAAGACAGAAGCCCGATCACGCTGACCTGTCAACGGCAGCGCACGTCGCGGCATGTGGTTCTTTAGCCCCTCAGGCGGGCTTTTGGTAACCCTTCAGTTCACGAACCAGGCCGACCAGGCGTTCGGCGATGTCCGCGCCGGTATCGACCGCGACCCGAAGGGTGACCCGCGTTTGAAGAATTGTATTGAGACGGTCCTGCTGCTCTCCGAACCCGAAGAAAACCTCTTCCGGCGGATCGATATCGCCATCTTCAATGGCAGTCATCACGTCGAACGCATTCTGAGCCGCGAGCACAAGCATCGAAGCGATGTCGTTCATAAGTTGCAGGTAGAGCCGCTGGGCGTCGGCCCGAATGCGCTGGCCATGCACGCCGAACTTCAAAGGCGCGGCAGCTTGTCCCCCTTCACCGGCAAAGACGCGCGGGTGGCGTTGGAAGCGGCGGAATATCTCGGCGAGCCCGAGGCAGCACGTCTCAAGATCACGCAGTGCGGCGGGCGTCTTGCGCTTCGTTCTTGTCCGCGAGGCGACTTTTCCCTCGCCCGACCAATTGATCGCCGCGATGGACGCAATGGCCCCGAGCGCCGCAAGCGCCGGCAAGACCGCCGCGAACGGATCCGGCGGCATGCGCGTATCGGCGTCGTCAGCATCTTCTGAGGTTGGCTTGCTCAACGGGTATGGCACCTCCGGGCACCGCACCATAGCGCGTCTTCATGGAGGCGCGCTATTTCTATGCTTGGCGCAGATAAGCCGGCGATCAATACACGCGCGCCTTCGGCTCGATGTATTTGACTTCGTTGGTCATCGTGTTGGTGTGCACCGGGCGCTCATCGAGCTTGACCGACTTCGTCGCGTAATCCGCCCAGGCGAGCGTGTGCTTCATCCAGTTGACGTCATCGCGCTTCGGATAGTCTTCGCGGGCGTGAGCGCCGCGGCTTTCCTTGCGGTTCTCGGCACCGATGACCGTCACGGCGGCTTGCGCGATCAAGTTGTCGAATTCGAGCGTCTCGACCAGATCCGAGTTCCAAATCAACGATCGGTCGGTAACCGAAATATCCTCGGCGTCGCGCCAGACGGCCGCGATTTTCTCGACGCCTTCCTTGAGCACCGGGCCATCCCGGAAGACGGCGCAATTCGATTGCATGGTCTTCTGCATGCGCAGACGCAGCGCGGCCGTCGGCGTGCCGCCCTTGGCGTAGCGGAAGCAATCGAGCCGTGCGAGCGCCGGTTCATGGGCATCCTTCGGCAACTCGGCCTGCATGCCTCCCTGCTCGATCGTTTCGGCGCAACGCAAGCCTGCGGCGCGACCAAAGACGACGAGATCAATGAGCGAATTCGAACCGAGGCGATTGGCGCCATGAACGGAAACGCAGGCCGCTTCGCCGATAGCCATCAGCCCAGGGACGACATGGTCGGGGTCGCCATCCTTCTTGGTCAGAACCTCGCCGTGATAATTGGTCGGGATGCCGCCCATGTTGTAGTGGACCGTCGGAAGCACCGGGATCGGCTGGCGGCGCAGATCGACGCCCGCGAACACTTTTGCACTCTCCGTGATGCCCGGCAGACGCTCGGCAAGAATCTTCGGATCGAGGTGGTCGAGGTGCAGATAGATATGGTCCGCTTCGGCACCAACGCCCCGGCTTTCGCGGATCTCGATCGTCATCGAGCGTGAGACGACATCGCGAGAGGCGAGGTCCTTGGCGTGCGGAGCGTAACGCTCCATGAACCGCTCGCCCTTGGCATTCGTCAGATAACCGCCTTCGCCGCGCGCCCCTTCGGTGATCAGAACGCCGGCGCCGTAAATGCCGGTCGGGTGAAATTGCACGAATTCCATGTCCTGCAGCGGCAGGCCGGCGCGCAGCACCATCGCATTGCCGTCGCCGGTGCAGGTGTGCGCCGACGTGCAAGAGAAATATGTGCGGCCGTAACCGCCCGTCGCCAGGATCGTCTTCTTGGCGCGAAAACGATGGATCGAACCGTCTTCGAGGCTCAACGCCATCAGACCACGGCAGGCGCCGTCCTGATCCATGATCAGATCGAGCGCGAAGAACTCGACGAAGAACTCGGCTGAATGGCGCAGCGACTGGCCATAGAGCGTGTGAAGCATGGCGTGGCCGGTGCGGTCGGCAGCGGCACAGGTGCGCTGAGCGGGAGGGCCTTCGCCAAAATCGGTCGTCATGCCGCCGAAGGGGCGCTGATAAATTTTGCCGTCTTCCGTGCGCGAGAATGGGACGCCGTAATGCTCAAGCTCGTACACGGCGGCGGGTGCGTGGCGGCAGAGATATTCGATGGCGTCCTGATCGCCGAGCCAGTCGGAGCCCTTGACCGTATCGTACATGTGCCAACGCCAGTCGTCGGGTCCCATGTTGCCGAGCGCCGCGGCGACCCCGCCTTGGGCCGCAACGGTGTGGGAGCGCGTCGGAAAGACCTTCGTCACGCACGCTGTCTTCAGCCCGGCTTCGGCGCATCCCAATGTGGCGCGCAAGCCCGCGCCGCCCGCGCCGACGACGACGACATCGTAGTCATGATCGATGATCGGATAGGCTTGGCCGTTGACCGCAGGCGCGGCGGCGCCGTTGAGCTTGCCCTTCGTGTTCGACATTTCGTTACGCTCCGAAGCTCAGCTTCAGCACCGAGAAGATGCCGACGAGTGCAATAAAAATCGCGAAAAACGTGTTGAGCAAAAGCGCAACGATTTTCGGCCCTTCGTCGTGCACGTAATCTTCAATGATCGTCTGCATGCCGAGACGCATGTGGATCGTGCCGGAGACGACAAGAGCGAGCAGACCCAGCGCGATCAAAGGATTGGCTAATCTCTCTTTGACGGTCGGATAGTCGGCTCCGGTCAGCGAGGCGACGAGCCAGACAAGAAAGACCGCAAGAAAGGCGTTGGAAATGGCGGTGACGCGCTGTTTCCAGAAATGATCGGTGCCTTCTTTCGCGGAGCCGAGATAGCGGGCGGTCTTGAGCGGCGTTCGCATGGACATCGTCAGAGACCTCCGCACATGGCGACGCCGATCCAGATCGCGGCGGTCAGCACGAACGATCCGGCAAGCGTCCCCCAAGACAGGACGTCGACGGTCTTGAGATCAAATCCGGCGCCGGTATCCCAGAGCAGATGCCGGAGGCCGCTGAGCAGATGTTGGGCGAGGGCCCATGTGTATCCGAGAAGAACAATTTTCGCAGGCCAAGTTGCGAACAGGCCCGCAACGTAATTGTAAGCGTCCGGTCCGGTCGCCGCAGCGAGAAGCCAGATCACGAGCAAGAATGAACCGGCATAGAGCGCCGCTCCGGTGATGCGATGCAGGATCGACGTCACCATGTTGATGAGCGGATAATAGATCTGGAGGTGCGGAGAGAGTGGCCGCTGTGGTCGCACACCCCGCCCTGTTGTGGCTTGCATCGGATACCTTTTGATCTTGACGCTGCGGTTGTAACGTCTCGCAAGCGGCGCGGCAATTCGCCAAATGCCACATTCGCCGCAAGATTGATCGCCGCAGCGCGCCGCGCTCCTTATCGCGGCAGGACCAACCAGGCATCGAGATCGAGGACGACGCCCTCGGCGTATTCGCCCGTTTCCGTCTTCAGCGGCAGAGTCGAGCAATCCTGATTTTTGACGCCGATCATGCGGACGCGAAGCGCACCGATGTCGCGACGGTCCGGTATCTCGGCCTTCTCGATGATTTCCGACCAGGCGTAAATCGTGTCGCCGGCGAACGTCGGGGCGACGTGCCGGCCGCCGTTGATCGCCGCCAGATGAAAGGCGTTGGCGAGCCCGTTGTAGGACAGGGCGCGGACCAGCGAGATGACGACACCGCCGTAAACGATGCGCTTGCCGAAGCGGCCTTTCGATTCGGTATGCTGATTGAAGTGAACCTTGGCAGTGTTTTGATAAAGCCGAGTCGCGGTTTGGTGCTCCGCTTCCTCCAGCGTCATTCCATCGACGTGATCAATTTTTTCGCCGGCTTCGTAGTCGCCCCAACGGTATGGCGATCCGGCGAGTTCAAGATCATATTTTGTGACGTCGAGCGGCGGGATGGCGTCTGCGAAATCTTTCGGATCGACGCGGTCGGGGAGTTTCGGCACGACGGCTTCCGGCGGCGGCGAACCCTTGGAGCGTTTGCGAACCATGACCCAACGGCAGTATTCGAGCACGACCTGGCCATCCTGATTGCGGCCCGTCGAACGCACGTACACCGTGCCGGTTTCTCCGTTGGAATTTTCCTTGAGGCCGATCACTTCCGACGTCGACGTCAGCGTATCGCCCGGATAGACGGGGACCAGAAACCGGCAGTCGGCATAGCCGAGGTTGGCAATCGCATTGAGCGAAATATCCGGCGTCGTTTTGCCGAAAACAACATGGAACGTCAGCAGATCGTCAAGCGGCGCGCGCGGGTAGCCGATGGCCTTGGCGAACGTATCGGCCGACTGCACGGCAAAGCGCGATCCATAGAGCGCGGTATAGAGCGCCACGTCGCCATCGGTGACGGTGCGGGGCGTCGCGTGGTGAATGATCTGGCCGAAGCGAAAATCCTCGAAGAAGTTACCTGCGTTGGTTTTCGTGCCCGCCATCTGTCCTTGCCTTCGCTCTCTCGCTGCTTTTGTTGCTGTTCTTTTTCCGGGTGTGCCGGACGAACCGCAACCCTTTTCAAAGAATCAGGACGCGATCAAGGGCCGCAGATACATCGAATTTGCAGATTTCGCTTAAAACCACGGCTCTTCGATCCGCGAACGCGCATCAATCGCTGCCGCGATCGAGGCGACCCGCTTGGCCATGACAAGATGCAGACGTTCGACCATTTTGCCTTCGACTGTAATGACGCCTTTGCGAGCATTTTCGGGTTCTTCGAATGCCCGGATGATTTTGCGGGCCCAGGTGATTTCCTCTTCGCTGGGTGAGAAAACCTCATTGCACGGCCTAACTTGCGCAGGATGAATGAGTGTTTTGCCATCCATGCCCAGCGTGCGGCCATGCTCGCATTCGGCGCGGAAGCCCGAATCATCCTTAAAATCGTTGTAGACGCCATCGATGACATCCAGGCCGTAGGCGCGCGCCGCGACGAGCGTCATCGCAAGCCAGGGTACGACGGCGAAACGATTGTTGCTGGCGCGGGCGCGACTCTCCTTCAGCAGATCGTTGGTGCCAAGCACGAAGCAATCGAGCCGATTGTCGGGATCGGGTCCGCAGGCGGCGATCTCACGGGCGTTAATGATGCCCATCGGCGTTTCGATCATCGCCCAGATACGGATGCGTGGGTCGGCGTCCGCAGCCTTCACGACTTTCGCGGTTCCCGTGACGTCGCCAGATTGCGAGACCTTCGGAACGAGGATCGCATCGGGAGCGGCGGCGATTGCCGCGTGGAGATCGGTCATGCCCCACGGCGTTTCGATCGGGTTGACACGCAGGACGACCTCGTGGGAGCCGAAGCCCTGCTCGCGAATGGCTGCAATCGCCTGTTCGCGCGCCAACACCTTGTTCGAAGGCGCGACTGAATCTTCCAGATCGATGATGATCGCGTCGGCGGCAAGCGTTTTGGCCTTTTCGATCGCCCGCTCGTTGTCTCCCGGAACATAAAGAACGCTGCGTCTCGGTCTCATTGGCATCGGCATCACCTCCGAAGCTGGCATATGGTGCAATGCACCATAACGCATCAAAGCAACAGGCAAATTCAACTTTGGAGCGAGAGGTAAAAAATGTTGGCGCGAAGATAACCGTTCAGCATGCTAGACAGCCCATGACTTTTGCCAAATCGCTCGGGCTTTCGCGAATCGTTCAGCTACCATCAGGATCATGCGCCGAATTCTCGTCATCACATCGCATGTCGCGCAGGATACCGTGGGGCTAAGTCCAACAGCTGCGCCGCTGACGCGCGCCGGTATCGAGGTCGTGGCGATACCGACCGTCGTGCTGTCGAACCATCCGGCCCGCACGCACTGTGCCGGCGTCATGCTCGAGCCGCAGATCCTCGAAAAAATGACCACCGCACTTGAAGACAACGGCTGGCTCGGCACGTTCGACGCCGTTCTTTCCGGTTATCTTCCATCGGCCGGGCATGTCGCCTGGGTTTCCGGTCTCGTTCGGCATATGCGTTCGCTGAACCCGATGCTTCTCTATATTTGCGATCCTATCCTCGGCGACGATCCGGGAGGGCTGTATATCGATGCGCCCGCTGCCGCGGCCGTGCGTGATGCACTTGCCCCGCTTGCCGACGTCCTGACTCCGAACCGGTTCGAACTCGAATGGCTGACGCGCACCAAGGTCGAGTCGCCCGAGGATGCCGCGCAAGCAGCGCTTCAGCTCGAACGTTCGATTGTCGCGGCGACCTCGATACCGGCCGGACCCGACGACCTTGCCAACGTGCTGGTCAACGGCGGCAGTGTCCTCGTCGACACCGTGCGGAAATTGCCCGATATTCCACACGGCACCGGCGACTTGTTCGCGGGATTCCTGACCGCGCGGTTGTTGCTCGGCGCCTCGGTGACTGATGCGTGGAAACACGCCATTCAGGGCGTCAGCTATGGACTCGAGGCAAGCCGTGGGAGCGACCGCATCATGCTGCCGCTCATCGACTGGGCATGGCTGTCGTCCTGACGGGAGCGATGACGGACCTGATGACGATCACGATCTATCATAATCCTGCCTGCGGGACGTCACGCAAGACGCTGGAGCTCATCCGGCAAAGCGGCACGGAACCGCAGATTATCGAGTATCTGAAGACTCCGCCGACGCGCGCCGAACTCACCGGGCTGATCACCGCGATGGGCCTGACGCCACGACAACTACTTCGGCAAAAAGGAACGCCGTACGACGAGCTTGGGCTGGCCGACGCAAATCTCGACGACGACGCGCTGCTGGATGCGATGATGGCGCATCCGATCCTTATCAATCGTCCGATTGTCGTGACGCCGATCGGAACGCGCCTCTGTCGTCCCGCAGATGTCGTTCTCGAAATCCTGCCCAAAAAGGACGGCGACTTGCCTACAAGCAGCTCGACAAAACGCCGCTGACGATTTCGCCAATCCGGCTTTCCGGAGCGTTACGGTCCTGGCGCGGATTTCCTATGCACTTGCTCACCCGGTGACAGCTCAATAGGTTCGCCCCAATTGAGGATGCCGGGGATCGCCTATGAAGCCAGCAACAGATCGCACGACTATCAGCCGCGAATCCGCCGCTGGATTGGTCCTGCTCGGCGCAGCCTTGCTGGCGCTTATCATCGCCAATTCGCCCTTATACGGTGCGTACGAACGTTGGCTTGCGATGCCCTTATCCCTGGGCATGGCGCCGGTCATCCTGACCAAGCCGCTGCTGCTTTGGATCAACGACGGCCTGATGGCGGTGTTCTTTTTTCTCGTCGGTCTCGAAATCAAACGCGAAATGCTGCGCGGGGCGCTGTCGACGCGGAAAACAGCAATTCTACCGATCATTGCGGCAGTCGGCGGCATGATGGCCCCGGCCGTGATCTATGCGGCCATCAACTGGGATAACGACGTGGCGCTCAAAGGCTGGGCGATCCCGGCGGCGACGGATATCGCGTTTGCCGTCGGAGTCATGGCAGTGCTCGGTTCGCGCGTTCCGCAAAGCCTCAAGGTCTTTCTTCTGGCGCTCGCCATCATCGACGATCTCGGGGCGATCCTGATCATCGCGTTTTTCTACACCGAGGGGCTGTCGCTTTCGGCACTGGCACTCGCATTTGCAGGCGGCGCGGTTCTGGCGCTGTTGAATTATCGCAACGTCCTCAAGGTCTGGCCTTACCTTCTCGTCGGGGCGTTTATCTGGATTTGCGTGCTGAAGTCGGGGGTTCATGCGACGCTCGCCGGTGTCGCAACGGCGCTCGCCGTCCCACTGACCGGCGACAAGGGCCGCGAAGGACCACTTGAACCTCTCGAACGCCGGCTCGATCCTTGGGTAACCTTCATCATTCTTCCGATTTTTGCCCTCGCCAACGCCGGCGTGTCGTTTGCAGGGATGTCGGCGCTGGAAATTCTTTCGCCCATTCCGCTCGGCATCGCGCTCGGCCTGATCATCGGAAAACCCCTCGGAATATATGGGTTCACGCGGTTGGCGATCCGGAGCGGGGCCGCCGCGCGCCCTTCGGGCGCGACCGAGATGCAGCTATTCGGCACAGCCATTCTTGGCGGCATTGGCTTCACGATGAGCCTTTTCATCGGCATGTTAGCCTTTCCAGATCCTCAGACGAGCGCCGACGTCCGATTGGGGGTGCTGGCCGGTTCGCTGGTGTCGGCGACGGTCGGCTACCTCGTGCTGTCGAGAACGAGCGCTCGCTTGAACACCGGCATCACGTTGCGTGGCGGATCCTAAGCAGGAGAAAAAATTTCAATGAAGAGTTTTCCCGATACGCTTGCCGATCGCTATCGCCGATTCAAATACCGGACTTTCGTACCCAATGCCGCGCACTACGAAGAGCTGGCGAACGGGCAGAACCCCGAAACGATGGTGATTTCGTGCTCGGACAGCCGCGTCGATCCCGAGACGATCTTCAGCGCCATGCCGGGCGAACTGTTCGTCCTGCGCAACATCGCCAATCTCGTACCGCCCTTTGAAACAGGCGGAAATTATCATGGCGTCAGCTCGGCCATCGAATTTGCGATCCTGAACCTCAACCTCAAACACCTCATCGTCATCGGTCATTCCGGGTGCGGCGGAATCAAAGCCGCTCTCAACCAAAACGCCGCCATCCAAACGGAGGCCAAGTTCATCTCACGCTGGATGTCGATGCTGGATGACGCGCGCCTTGCGGTCCTCAAAGACAATCCGAATGCTTCCGCAGAAGAGCGGCAACGGGCACTCGAACTCGAAGGCATCAAGCAAACGCTCACGAATCTGCGGACGTTTCCGTTCGTGCGCGAGCGGGAAGAGAAGGGGCAACTGCAGATTCACGGTGCGCACTTCGATATCAAATCCGGAACGCTCAGCGTCTATGACAATGAGACGAAAAAGTTTCAGGCGCTGTAGGCCGGTTCTGCGATCATCGGAAAACGGCTTTGCAATCCATCACGGGTTGGATGCCGTTTTTCCCTCCGCGCGGGCCTTTTCAATGGCCGGAAGCAATCTGGTTTTCAGCGAGTCTTCCGAAATCGGCCCGACGTGCTTGTAGACGATCTGGCCCTTGCCGTTGACGACGAACGTCTCGGGCGTGCCATAGACGCCCCAGTCGATGGCGGCGCGCCCTTGCAGGTCGGTGCCCACCGCCGTGTAGGGATTACCGAAGCGGCCGATGAAGCGGCGGGCCGCATCGGCACGGTCCTTGTAGTTGACACCGAAAATATCGACATCGGCCGTGCTCTTCAGCTTCTCAATGAGCGGGTGCTCTTCGATACAGGGCACGCACCATGAGGCCCAGAAGTTGACGACGGAGACGCGGCCCTTGGCGAGGTCGGCGCTCTCGAAGCCCGGTTCCGGTTTGCCATTCGACATAAGGCCTTCGATCGGCGGGAAAACGCCTTTCGGGACCTCTCTGCCGAGCATCGTCGAGGGGACGAGTGACGGGTCGCCCGAACGCAACGCCATCGCAAAGAAGCCGGCGACGGCCGCGAATATAAGCACCGGCAACAGGCGCAGGACCACGGATCGGCGTTGGTTCACAGGTGCTACTCCGCGCCGGCCGACGAGCGGCGTCTGATACCGCGCTTCTCAAGGGCGGCAAGATCGGCGGCTTGCTTTCTACCATCCAGGATCAACCAGGCGATCAGTCCGGCGATCGTCACGGTCACGGCGCCGTAAGAGATCCAGATAAATGCAGCGTGCGGTCCGAAGTCCATATTCGTTACTCCGCCGCCTGCGCCGCGAGCCGATCGCGCCCGGCAACCGCTTGTGTGCGCATGGCCTTGACGCGCCGCCGGATCACTTCGTTGCGCATCGCTTTCAAGTGCATCGCAAAGAACAGGATGGTGAAGCCGATGGCCATGACCAGCAGCGGCCACCGCATGCTCGGATCAACGGTTGACGTGAAATCCGTCGATGGCTGATGCAGCGTGTTCCACCAGTTCACCGAGAACTTGATGATCGGCAGGATCGTGACGCCGACAAGGGCCAGGACGGCCGTCAGTTTGGCGGCGGCGGATTCATCATCGAGCGCGGCGCGCAGAGCAATCAGGCCGAGATACAGAAAGAACAGGATCAGGACCGAGGTCAGCCGCGCATCCCAGACCCAATACGTGCCCCACATCGGCTTGCCCCAAAGCGATCCCGTCAGAAGCGCGAGGAACGTGAAGGCGGCGCCGATCGGAGCTGCGGCTTTCGCTGAAACGTCCGCCAGCGGATGACGAAAGACGAGAAGACCAAAGCTCGATAGCGCGATCAGCCCGTAGATCATCATGGAGAGCCAGGCGCACGGCACGTGGATGTACATGATGCGAACCGTCTCACCCTGCTGGTAGTCGGCGGGTGAATCGAGGAGCGCCAGATAAAGCCCGTAGGCGATGAGGCCGGCCGCGATCACCGATGCCCACGGAAGGACTCGGGATGACAGCTCCATGAAGCGGGTCGGATTGGCCAATTGCTGTGTCAGCGTCTGCATGTGCCGGATTTAGGCCTTTCCATTGACGGGCGCAACAAAACGCACGGCTACGGTGACTTAATAATTTGCAATATGATCAGGCCCAGAGCCCAGAGAAATACCAAGCTTAAGATCCAACTTTGCTCCCAGTGAACCAACTGCCAGAAAATTACCAAAGACAGCCAAAGACGATCATATCTGGAAAGTTTCGTAAGCATTCGAAATCCTCGCATCCCGTAGCGACAGTCTCATTCTAGGAGGCTGTGCGTGCTGCTATTCGGTAGCCAACAGATGGTTGTCGGCTCCAGCAGGTGGCGAAGGTAACGGCCGGGAGAGGGTGTCAACCGGAGCTCGATACGGAAATTTATTGAAGTTGTATGCGTAGTGCCGCCGCAGCGGCGAGCGGGCCGAGAACGGCCGCCGCAAGCGAAATCGCGGCCAAAATCAAGAACGACGCGCCGGTACCCGATGGTCCGGACGCGGCGCTGACGGCGGAAATGCCGAAAATGAGTGTTGGGACATAGAGAGGCAGAACGACAAGCGCCAGCAACAGGCCTCCGCGTCGCGCCTTCACAGTTAGGGCTGCGCCGATGGCGCCCAAGAAGCTGACGGCCGGAGTTCCGGCGAGCGTCGTCGCCACCAGGATCGGATAGGATCTGAATTCGAGATTGAGCAAAATTCCGAGCATGGGGGCGAGCAACGCCAGCGGGATGCCGGTCGTGATCCAATGGGCGAGCGACTTCGCGGCGGCGACGAGTTCCAGAGGGATGCGGCCGGTCGCTAAAACGTCGAGCGTGCCGTCCTCGTAGTCCGACTCGAAAATGCGGTTGAGGGACAAAAGCGCGGCCAACAACAGCGCGATCCACAAAACCCCGGCGGCGATGCGTGACAAGAGATTGAGATCCGGCCCGAGGCCAAGCGGCATCAACGACACGACGATGAGAAAGAATCCCAGCGCGGTGCCGATCGCACCTCCCTCACGCACGGCCAATTGCAAGTCGCGGCGGACCAGCGCCCAAAAGCTCCTCACGCCGCCATCCTTCGCGAACCCATTTCCAATGTGCGGGCGCGTTCGAGCGCCAGCGGCAGATGCGTCGCGATGATGGCCAGCCCGCCGGTGCGTGTATGGTCGTTGACGGCGGCAACGAGCCGTTCCGACGATGCGATATCCAGCGACACGGTTGGTTCATCGAGCAGCCATACCGGACGCCGCGCCAACAGCAATCTGGCAAGCCCCAGGCGGCGGCGCTGTCCGGCGGATAAATAGGCGGCGGGGAATTCGACGAGGTCTTCAAGGCCGAAATGGTGAAGGGCGGCTTCGATGGACTCTCGATCCGTCGAACCCGCGCTGAGATAATCCGACCAAAATGCCGCGTTTTCAAAAACCGTGAGGCTGGACTTCACGGCATTGGCGTGGCCGACGACGTGGGCTTGTTCGGCAAGCGTCAATTCGCTTTCACCGCCGTCGAGGCGAACCGAGCCCTCCCACGGCCGGATGTAACCCGAGATCGTCCTTAGAAGCGTCGTTTTTCCGGCGCCGTTCGCCCCTGAGAGGACAAGCGATTCTCCGGTCGAAACGGTAAACGACAGGCCGTCGATAACAAGCCGGCCGCCGCGCTCAATAATCAGGTCTTCGGCGATGAGTTGCACTGAGATAAGGAATCCGTGACTGCGGAATGAGCGATTGCGCGCGCATTTACCTGCGACGCCATCGCTAAATCGTGAAGGGGTTCACTTTTGCCGAGGATTATATAAAAGGCACACTGTATCCTTCGCTAGCGCAAAAGCGAGGGTCACGCGGCTCGCCTGCGATGCTGCGGGACATCCTCGACCCGCCGGCACTCCGGCGGCGCAGCCCTTCGTCTTAATCTTCGGAGGCCTGACCTTGAGCGCACTCACGCCGTCTTCCAACGATAGCTTCAACTGCCGCAAAACCCTCGACGTCGAGGGCAAAGCCTACGTTTACTATTCCTTGCCCGATGCCGAGGCCAACGGCCTCAAGGGCATTTCCCGGCTTCCTTATTCGATGAAGGTTCTGCTGGAGAACCTTTTGCGTCACGAGGACGGACGCACCGTCACCAAGGCCGACATCGCGGCGATGGCCGAATGGCTCGATAATAAGGGCAGAAGCGAAAAAGAAATCGGTTTCCGCCCGGCGCGCGTGTTGATGCAGGACTTCACCGGCGTTCCGGCCGTCGTCGATCTCGCAGCCATGCGTGACGGAATGACGAAGCTCGGCGGCGATCCGGCGAAAATCAATCCGCTCGTGCCTGTGGACCTCATCATCGACCACTCGGTGATCGTCGATGAGTTCGGCACGCCGAAAGCTCTTTCCGACAACGTCGCGCACGAATATGCGCGGAACGGCGAACGCTACAACTTCCTCAAGTGGGGACAGGGCGCGTTTCATAATTTCCGCGTCGTGCCGCCGGGCACCGGCATCTGCCATCAGGTGAACCTCGAATATCTGGCGCAGACGGTCTGGACCAAACAGATGCCGGACGGCTCGACCGTTGCTTATCCCGACACGCTCGTCGGCACGGACAGCCATACGACGATGGTCAACGGTCTTGCCGTGCTCGGATGGGGCGTCGGCGGTATCGAGGCCGAGGCCGCGATGCTTGGTCAGGCGCAGTCGATGCTCATCCCACAGGTCATCGGGTTCCAGCTAACGGGTCGGCTCAAGGAAGGCGTGACGGCGACGGACCTTGTTTTGACTGTCACGCAGATGCTGCGCAAAAAGGGCGTGGTGAACAAGTTCGTCGAGTTCTTTGGGCCTGGACTCGACAGCATGACGCTTGCCGATCGCGCGACGATTGGAAACATGGCGCCTGAATACGGCGCGACATGCGGCTTCTTCCCGGTCGACAAAGAGACGATCAATTATCTGACGATGTCGGGACGCGACTCGCACCGCATCGCGCTGGTCGAAGCCTATTGCAAAGCGCAGGGGCTGTTCCGCGAAACGGCCACCGCCGATCCGGTTTTCACCGATACGCTGTCGCTCGACCTTGGCACGGTCGTGCCATCGATGGCCGGTCCGAAACGTCCGGAAGGGCGGCTGGCACTGGGCGATATCAATGGCGGCTTCGAGACGGCGCTCGATGTCGAGTACAAAAAGCCCGGCGAGTTGGCGAAGCGTGTTCCGGTCGAGGGGAAGCCCTTCGACATCGGACATGGCGACGTGGTGATCGCCGCCATCACGAGCTGCACCAATACGTCGAACCCGAGCGTGCTCATCGCGGCCGGACTTCTCGCGCGCAATGCGGTCGAACGCGGCTTGACGAGCAAGCCGTGGGTCAAGACCTCGCTGGCGCCGGGATCGCAGGTCGTTGCGGCGTATCTCGCCAAGTCGGGGTTGCAGACGTACCTCGACAAGATCGGCTTCAATCTCGTCGGCTTCGGTTGCACCACCTGCATCGGGAATTCTGGCCCGCTGGCGCCGGAACTGTCGCAAGCCATCAACGACAATGGCATCGTGGCGGCGGCCGTTCTGTCCGGTAATCGCAACTTCGAAGGGCGCGTCAGCCCTGACGTTCAGGCCAACTACCTTGCGTCGCCACCGCTCGTCGTCGCGCACGCGCTGGCCGGAACAGTGAAGAAGGATTTGACGAAAGAACCGCTCGGCACGGGCAGCGACGGCAAGCCGGTTTATCTGAAAGAGATCTGGCCGACGACGCAAGAGATTCAGAAATTCATTACCGAACACATCACGCGCGACATGTTCAAATCGCGTTACGCCGATGTTTTCAAGGGCGACGAGAACTGGCAAGCCATCGCAATCGGCGGCGGCTTGACCTACGGTTGGGACGATCAATCGACGTACGTTCAAAACCCGCCGTATTTCCAGACCATCTCGCGCAACGCGAAGCCGGTTGATGATGTGATCAATGCCCGCATCCTGGGTCTGTTCGGCGACAAGATCACGACCGATCACATCTCGCCCGCCGGTTCGATCAAGACGTCCAGTCCGGCGGGACAATATCTGCGCGAACACGGCGTGCAGCCGGCCGACTTCAACCAATACGGCACGCGGCGCGGCAACCATGAAGTGATGATGCGCGGCACGTTCGCCAATATCCGCATCAAGAACGCCATGGTGAAGGATGCGAACGGTAACGTGAAGGAAGGCGGCCTGACGATCCACTATCCGTCGGGCAAGGAAATGCCGATCTACGACGCCGCGATGCTTTATGAGCAAGAGGGCGTGCCGCTGGTCGTGTTCGCCGGCATTGAATATGGCAACGGCTCGTCGCGCGACTGGGCGGCGAAAGGCACCAACCTTTTGGGCGTTCGCGCCGTCGTCGCGCAATCGTTCGAACGTATTCATCGCTCGAACCTCGTTGGCATGGGCGTGGCGCCCTTCACCTTCCAGGAAGGCACCTCCTGGCAGACGCTGGGCCTCAAGGGCGATGAGCGCGTCACCATTCCCGGTCTTGCATCCGTCAAGCCGCGTCAAACCATAAATCTGACGATTACGCGCGCCGACGGCACGTCGATCGACGTGCCGGTTCTTTGCCGGATCGATACGCTCGATGAGATCGAATACTACAAGAACGGCGGCATCCTGCACTACGTGCTGCGCAATCTCGCCGCCTGAGCCATCAATGCGAAAAGCCGGGATCCAAGCTGGGTCCCGGATCTCGCGCGAGAGCTCGCGCAGGATGACAGTTGGGGGATGGCCCGATCTCATCGTAACGATTTACTTTGATCGAGCGAATTCTTCCGTGTCTCACCGCTTCGTGAGATGGCTTTCTTGTCTTTCACTTTTTCGGAAAGCCGCTAGAGGTTAGAAAACCGAACGGGGGTGGGGACTGCGTCACCTCAACTAGGCGAGCCGAAATGCGTTTTCGCACGATCCTGTTGGCAATTCTGGCGCCGTTGGCCGCCGCAATGGCTACACCATTGGCCGCCGAGGAGCCTCCGGGTCCCGGCGAGCCGTCCGTACCCGCGCGCGCGGTCGTCGAGCTTTTCACAAGCCAAGGATGCTCCTCGTGTCCGCCCGCCGATGCCTTATTGAAGAAGCTCGCCGATGATCCGTCGATCATCGCCCTGTCGTTGCCGGTGGACTATTGGAACTATCTCGGCTGGAAGGACACATTCGCTTCGCCGCGCAATAGCGAACGGCAGCGGAACTATGCGCGGGCGCGGGGCGATGGCGCCATCTATACACCGCAAGCCATCATCAACGGCGAAATTCATGTCAACGGCGCTTCGGAAAGCGCCATCAAGCAGGCCATTGAAAAGACATCGGCCACCGCCGGACCGGGGCACATTCCCGTACGGTTCTGGCAGGAGCGCAACCGACTGAATTTTGCGTTGGGTGGCGAAGAGCCGGGCCACGCCCCCCGGGAGGCGACCATCTGGCTCGGAGTCGTTCAATCGTCCGGCACGGTCGATATCAAGCAGGGCGAAAATCAAGGAAAGAAGCTCACCTACACGAACATCGTGCGCGAGTTGACGCCGATCGGCATCTGGAAGGGCGAACCCGTGGAGGTGCAGCTCCCGCGCGCGGCGCTCATGCAGGCCGAAGTGCAAAAGATCGTCGTTCTGCTTCAGGAAGACCGCAGCGGCCCCATCATCGGCGGCACCATTGCCGGATTGTGGTGATCCCCTACTCCATGGCCGGGCTTGACCGGGCTATGACGTGAGTGGGTTCGAATGAGCTAAGCCGCGAGGCCGCGCTTCTTCAGCAAGCCATCGACTTTCGGCGCACGTCCGCGAAAGGCAACGTAGGCCTCGTGCGGATCGCGGCGGTTGCCGGCCGAATAGATGAACTCGTGGAGCTTCTTCGCCGTCGGCCGATGGAAGACGTCGCCTGCTTCCTCGAATGCCGCGAAGGCATCCGCGTCCATCACCTCGGACCACAAGTAACTGTAGTAGCCCGCCGCGTATCCCGACATGATGTGCATGAAATGCGGGATCCGGTGCCTCATGACGATTTCATCCGGCATGCCGATGTCTTGCAGCGTTTCGCGTTCGAAACCTTCGACATCACCGATCGGATTTCCCTCAGCCGAATAGAGCGCCATATCGACAAGCGCTGACGATGTGTATTCGACCGTTGCAAAACCCTGATTGAAATTGCGCGCGGCAAACAGCTTATCACGCAAGGTCTTCGGCATGGGTTTACCCGTCTTGTAATGGCGGGCGTGCTTTTCGAGAACTTCCGTCGTTGAGAGCCAATGTTCGTAGAGCTGGGACGGCAATTCCACGAAATCGCGCGATACGGCAGTGCCCGATATCGACGGATATGTGACATCGGATAAAAGGCCATGCAGGGCGTGGCCAAATTCATGAAAGAGCGTGCGCGCGTCATCGAACGAGAGAAGCGCCGGTTCACCGTCCGCGCCTTTCGCGAAGTTCAGGACATTGACGACGACAGGAGACTGACCCTTGGCAAGTTTGTGCTGCGAGCGGAAGCCCGACATCCAGGCGCCCGAGCGTTTCGACGATCTCGCAAAATAATCGCCCATGAAAATGCCGACGTGAGCGCCGGATTTATCCTGAACTTCCCAAATTCTGACCTCCGGGTGATACCGGGGCAGGTCGCTGCGTTCCTTGAATTTCAGGCCGAACAGCCGTGTGGCGCAATCGAACGCCGCGCGGATCATGTTATCGAGTTCGAGATAGGGCTGCAGTTTCGATTCGTCGAAGTCGAACTTCGCCTTACGAACTTTCTCGGCGTAGTAACGCCAATCCCAGGGCATGATCAGCGAATTGTCGCCACCACTCTGGGCTTCGGCGAGCAAGGCGTCGCGTTCTTCGCCGACGCGCGCGACGGCCTTCCGCCACACACCCTGTAAAAGGTTGCCAACGGCCTCCGGCGTCTTCGCCATCGTGTCTTGCAAGCTGAATTCGGCAAACGATTTGAAGCCCATGAGACGGGCGTACTCGCCGCGCAGTGCAACCGCCTCGGCGACGATCTGACGGTTGTCAGTGTCTCCCTCATGGGCGCCACGGCCAATCCAGGCGTTGAACGCCTGCTCGCGCAGATCACGACGGCTGGAAAATGTCAGAAAGCCCTCGACGCTTGAGCGGGCCAGCGTAATCATCGCTTTGCCCTTCAAGCCGGCATCGGCGGCGGCGCGTTCGGCGTTTTCGCGCAACGTTGCCGGAAGGCCCGCCATATCATTCTCATTTTCGAGAATGAGCCGCCACGACTGTTCGTCCTTCAGAACATTCTGCATGAATTGCGTGACGAGCGTCGCCAGGCGCGCAGTGATTTCCTTGACGCGCGCCTTATCGGCGGCGGAAAGACGTGCGCCGGCGCGTACAAATTCGAGATGATGGCGTTCTAGCACACGACGGTCTTCGTCGCCGAGCTTTAGCGAGTCGCGCCGTTGAAAGAGATCATCGACCCGCTTGAATAAGCGCTTGTCGAGCAAAATGCGCGTTTCATGCGCCGCGAATCGCGGGGCCATGTCGCGCGCCACGTCTTGAAGTTCCGGCGTTGAATCGGAACCTTCAAGATTCCAGAACACCGATGCGACGCGCGACAGCTGCCAGCCACTTTTTTCCAGCGCGAGGATGGTATTGGCGAAGGTCGGCGTGGCAGGATTTTTCGCGATCTTCTCAATCTCGGCGTTGTGCTCGCGAAATGCGGCTTCGAGCGCCGGTTTGAAATGGCGCGCTTCGATCTTCGCGAATGGCGGCATGGCGAAGCCACCATTCCATTTGGCGATCAGCGGATTGCGCGTGGGCTTCGGCGGGGCCTTGACCGCAGTCTTGCGGCGGGAAGCTATCATATTGCGAACACTGTCCAAATTCGCTTCGACGTAACATTATATAAGCACATATACGTGCCCACGATCAAAATAATGATCTGTAATCTGAAAAGAAAAAGGCCGGAATTTTTCCGGCCTTTTTAGGCAATACATTTCGGGTGGTATTCCGTCTTGAATGGGGAATTCAGGACGGGAGAGGGGACAGGAGAGTTGCCAGAGACCCAGCTCCGAAACTTTTGGCCCCGGGGGGCTGGGGGGCTGAGTGTCCAGAGCCGGTCGTTGAAGCAAGGCCTCGGGCAACGGCTATTTCTATCGCGTTCCAATGAGGCAGATTGTGGCCCGCGGCGGGTCGCTAATTTGTCCGGCGCGGGGTATTTCCGTGCCGAGTCCGTAGGTTGCAACTGCGACGAACGTCCTAGGTGTTCGTCCCCCTTGCTTTCGTTGCGCGTTAGGGCGATCCTCAAATTTGCGTCGGCAGAAACGGACGACTCGATTTGAGCGAGACAACCGACCCGATAGATTTTCGCCCGCGTCGCGCGGGCCAGGCCGTCGCTCTCGATTCGGCCCACCGGGAGCAGGGACGCTGCATTGCCTTTGACCGATACGAGCTGGCCGCCATCCTTGATCTTTACGGACGCAAGGTCGCCGCTGGCGCATGGCGCGATTACGCCATCGATTTGCTGCGCGACACGGCGGTTTTCTCCGTTTATCGCCGGGCGAGTGAATACGCGCTTTATAGGATTGAAAAAGACCCGCGACTGGCGCGCAAGCAAGGCGCTTACAGCGTGATTGCCGCCGGTGGTTTGATCATGAAGCGCGGTCACGACCTGAAGCGTGTGCTGAGCGTGCTGGAAGATCGGCTGGAACTCGTCGGCAAGTAATTTTTCAAGTTCGACGAAGAGCCTGCCGAGACGCAAAAAAGGCCCCAAATTGGGGCCTTTTTCGTTCAAGCGTGTCGCTCGATTAGTTGCTGTTGCTGTTCATCAAACCCAAGATGTTCAAGATGTGGATGAACAGGGTGATGAACGAGCCATAGAGCATGAAGGCACCAAAGACTGACGAACGCTTCAGCTGCGCCTCGTCGCCGTAAGCAGCTTGCTCGATATACATCGACTTGATCGCCTGAGTTTCGAACGCCGTCACGACGGAGAACAACAGAACGACGACAACCGAGATGCCAAGGCTCAGCATCTTGCTCGTGCCCGGGTCGGTGACGAAGAAGAAGCTCACCAGCATCGCGATGATGAGGCCGATCGAAGCCATCGACAGGAAGCCGCTCCAGCCGGTCATGTCCTTCTTGGTCGTATAGCCGATGAGGCTCGTCGCCGCGAACGTCGCCGCTGCGATGAAGAATGCCTGGCCGATGAGGCCGGACATGCCGCGCGCCACGTACATCTCGATCATCGGCGCGATCAACACGCCCCAAAGCGCGGCGTAGAGCCAAAAGGCGCCGTGCGCCATGACATTGCTACCGGAGAAGAACAATCGCGGTGCGAACCAGCCGAGACCCAAGAGGGCCGCAAAGATGACCCACTTCATCGGGCCCAATGCGATTGCGTGCATGACGCCCGGGTTGGCCATCAGCAACATGACGACAACTGCCGTGCCGGCCACGCCAAGCGCCATATAATTGTAGGTGCCGAGCATGAACGAGCGCAGCCCCTGGTCAATTGCGCCGGATGTTCTCGCGCCGCCGATTGGCCCAGTCGGTCGCGTAAAAACTTCAGCCATGTTCGTAAAATCCTCGTTTTAGACGGCGCAAACCGCCGCACTCGCCCATGATATGATCCCCAGGGGGGTCTGTTTCAAGCCCCTCAAAGCGCTCGGTAAATTTTTTATTCCGAGCGCAGGTAAGGGACTGCCGGAGCTCTCAGAACTGCCCAGGTTCCAAGGCCCCCGAACACCGTAATCATTAAGCCGGCAATCCCGAGCGTCTCCAAAACGGCGTTCACGGAGAAAACGAAGTCGATTTCCATGACGTGGGTGACGGCGATCCAGGCGACAAGACTGCCGAGCAGAATCGCGACCAGCGCCGCGATGATCGCGAGTAACGCATACTCAAACGCATGCGCCTTCATGATTTGCCGGCGTCGCGCACCGATCGTCTTCAGAATGACGGCTTCGAGGATGCGCCGCCGCTGCGCTGTTGCCAGCGCGCCCGCGAGCACGAGCGCGCCAGCCGCCAAGGTGATGCTGCCCGCCACATTCACGGCGACCATGACTCTGGCGAAGATCTTGTTGAACTGATCGATCGCGTCACGCACCCGGATGGCTGTCACGGCCGGATAGGCGCGGCCCAAATCCCGCACCATCGCCGTTTCGGTTGCGCGTGACGTTCCCGGCGGCAAGCGCAACGTCGCCAGCATATTATGCGGCGCGGCTTCCAGCGTGTTCGGCGTGAACACCATGATGAAGTTCAGCGACAGGCTTTCCCAATTGACTTCGCGCAAATTCGCGATCTTCGCCTCGACGTTGCGGCCAAGCACATTGACCGTCACTTGGTCGCCGACGTCGACGCCGAGCTTTTTTGCAATTTCACCCTCGAAGGAGACGAGCGGCGGACCGCTGTAGTTTTTGGCCCACCATGTGCCGCTGGTCAGTTTCGATCCTTCCGGAATCGTATCAGCGTAGCTCAAGCCACGGTCGCCGTTGAGAACCCATTGCGCATCGGCAGGCACTTTGAGGTTTTCGACCGGTATGCCTTTGAGCGCCACGAGGCGCCCCCTGAGCATCGGCGCATCGATCAACGTTGCGCCGGGAACGTCCGCGATGATTTTCGATTTCACGGCGGTAAAGTCACTCGGCGCAATGTCGAGCATAAAATAGTCGGGCGCCTGCTCCGGAAGACGCTCCTGCAAATCTTCAACCAATGCGGCGTTGGCGAGCGCCACGGCGACGAGCAGGGAAAGCCCGGTGCCGAGCGAAAGGACGACCGAGCGCGTCAGACCGTCAGGCGCCGCGATGTTGCGCAAGGCGAGCGCCAGTTCCGGCGAAGCGGGACGCGGCACACGTTGGACCAGCCGCGAGATGAAGCCGCCGAGCAAGCTGAAGACGATGAGCATGACGGCGAGACTGATCGAGATATAGACGGCAATGTTGTGCGGCTCCGACGTCAAGACGGCGAGCGCGAAGAGCAGCGCCACGAGCAACCCGGTGACGATGATGATGGCCTTGCGCGGGCGCCCCTTGATGCCGCCGACGGATTCGCGAAAGAGAACCGCGGCGCGGACATTCTCGACGCGCCCCAACGGCCAAAGCGCGAAGATCAGCGCGACGAGAAAGCCGTATGTTGCCGCAAGGCCGAGGCTTGCGGGCGAAACCTCGATGCCGGCGCGAATGGGCAGCAAATCTCCATACACATTTTCGATCAACGGCGGCACGGCGATGCCGAGCAATAAGCCGATCGCGATGCCGATGGCGCTCATCAGCAAAATCTGCACGAGAAAGATGCCGATGATCTGCGTCCCCGACGCGCCGACGCTACGCATCGTTGCGATCACCTTGACGCGCTTGTCGATGAAAGTGGCGACGGCATTCGCGATCCCGACGCCACCGACCAGCAACGAGGCCAGCCCGATCAAAATCAAGAATTGCCGCAGGCGCTCCAGCGTTCGGGTGATCTGGGGCGAAGGATCATAACGATCGACGCTGGTGAAACCGGCCGACGGCATCTTCTGCTCGACGGATTTGCGGATATTGGCGAGCGTTTCACGATCGGAGCGTGCATCGGACGGCAGCTTGACGGCGTAGCGCCAGCGAATGAGCGTGCCCGGTTTGACGAGCTGCGTTTTGTCGAGGGTCGCCAATGACACGAACACCCGAGGCCCGTAGGTCAAGCGGTCGGCGACGGCGTCGGGCTCCGCTTTCAAAATTCCGCGTACTTCGATTTCGGCCGCGCCGATGCGAATACGATCGCCGACCTTCACGCCCAGACGTTCCAGCAGCATCGGATCGACGACAGTGCCATTTCCGGCGACAGCGTCGGCAAAGGATCGCCCGCCCTCGATGGTGGTTTCGCCCGAAAGTGGATAGGCGGAATCAACGGCCTTCAATTCGGCCAGTGCTTGATCCGAGCCATCAAGACGGCGCGCCATCGTGCGCATTGTCGAGGTTTCGCTGACACGGCCGAGACTGCGAAACAGCGCTTGTTCTTGATCCGTGGCGCGGATGTGCATGCGCGAGAACGTCATGTCGCCGCCGAGGATTGTTTCGCCTTGGCTGGCGAGACCGGCACGCAAGGCGTCGGCCAGTGCGCCCACAGCGGCGATGACCATGACACCCAGCGCGAGGCAGGCGATGAAAATGCGGAAGCCGTGCAGGCCGTTGCGCAGCTCGCGCAGGCCGAGCTTCCATATCGTCAGAAAATCGGTGCGCGGTCGCGGCGCGGCCGTTTCGGGATCAAACGCGAGCGTCACGGCAACACCGCCCGGGCCGGCGAAACCGAAACAATGTCATCCGCCTCGATCGATCCATCGGCCATGCGGACGATGCGATCCGCCATGCCAGCGAGGTGATCGTCGTGCGTCACGATCACGAGCGTGGCGTTTCGGCGCTGGCGCAATCCGAAAAGGAGATCGATGATCTGGCGGCCCGTGCGGCCGTCGAGATTTCCGGTCGGCTCATCGGCAAAGATGATGCGCGGCTCGCGCACCAAAGCGCGGGCAATCGCGACGCGCTGCTGTTCGCCACCCGAAAGCTGCGCCGGGACATGATCGACGCGATCTTCCAAACCGACCTCGCGCAGAAGATCACGCGCCAGATCGAAAGCGCGTGCATCTCCCGCCAATTCCGCCGGCAATGCGACGTTTTCAAGCGCCGTCATCGTCGGGACCAAGTGAAACGATTGAAAAATGATGCCCATCGCGGCGCCGCGCAGCACAGCGAGTTCATCTTCCGAGAGCGGCGTCAACGCGCGCCCGGCGATCACCACGTTGCCGCTGCTGGCGCGTTCGAGGCCAGCCATCACCATCAGCAGTGATGTCTTGCCGGAGCCGGACGGTCCGACGATCGCCGCGAGTTGACCCGCGGGGACGTCGAGCGTTACGCCGCGCAAGATGTGCACGGGACCGGCTTTGCTCGATAACGTCAGATGCACATCGTCGAGTTGAATGATCGGTTCGCTCAAACTGTGATGCCTTGCTGCATTTAGATGACGGATTTTCTCATCACGCGGGGCTTGTTTGTTGGGATTCGAGGCTTTACCTGAATTCAACGGTTTGCGTGATGTGTGGGGCCGAATAATGGACGTGCGCCACGGACTGAAAGCGGCTCCGGCACTGATTATGACATTTGCCCTCTCAATCGTTGCAGCCGCTGGCGCGACAGTTGCGGCGGCTGCCGGTACGCAGCTCGCCAGTGCCTCATCGCCCCCGGTTACCATCGTTGCTTTCGGCGACAGCCTGACGGCCGGTTATGGGCTGAAAGCAAACGAGTCTTTTCCAGCGCAGCTTCAGATGGCGCTTCGAGACAAGGGCTACAAGGTCACCGTCGTCAATGCCGGCGTATCGGGCGACACGAGCGCCGACGGCCTGCGGCGGCTGGACTGGGCGCTGCAGCCGAAACCCGACGGCGTCATCCTCGAACTCGGCGCCAACGACGTGCTGCGGGGTATCGATCCCAAGGAGCCGCGCGCCAACCTCGACAAGATGCTCGCCACACTCAAATCGAAGGATATCGATGTTCTTCTCGCGGGCATGAAAGCGCCGAACAACTGGGGGCCGGATTACGTCAAGTCCTTCGATGCGATCTTTCCCGATCTCGCCGCGAAGTATCAGGTGCCGCTCTATCCGTTCTTTCTTGATGGCGTGGCACTCGATCCAGCCTATACGCAACCGGATGGCCAACATCCGACGGCGGCTGGCATCGCGGAAGTCGTCAAGCGCATCCTGCCCGATGCCGAGGCTCTCGTTCAGCGCATCGCCGGGCGGAAAACGGCAACGAAGTAAGCGCGGTGCGGCCTAGTTGCGCCGTGCGCTCCACGAGGGAGGATGTCCCGATGCCTCGACTGTTCACGGCCATCGAAATTCCCGGCGAAATTAGCGAGGAACTGCATCGCTTGCACCTGCCGCTGCCGGGCGCGCGCTGGATCAAGCCGGAGAACTATCACATCACGCTGCGGTTCGCGGGCGACATCGACAATTCAGAGGCGCGCGAATTCATCGCCAATTTGGCGCGCATCGAAACAGATGGCTTCGAGCTTCAGCTATCGGGTCTTGGCGTTTTCGGTGGCGACGATCCACACGCGATCTGGGCGGGCGTTGCGCCTCAGCCCCGTCTTGAAGAATTGGCGCGTGCGCATGAAAAAGCCGCGCGCAATGCCGGCCTTGCACCAGAAACACGGGCCTTCCGTCCGCATGTGACGCTGGCGCGATTGAAGCATTCGAACGTGGAAGCGGTGGCGCGATTTCTGACGCGCTACGGCGGCTATCGTTCGGAACCGTTCTTTGTCGCGCGCACGTTGCTGATGTCGTCGCGTCCAAGTGTTGGCGGCGGTCCGTATGGCATCGAGGATCGTTTCCCGATGCGCGGCATGGAATTCCTGAACGAGGACGGCGAGGTGAATTGGTGATCCCGGAGCGGCGCGAGACCATCGCCGTCAGTCGATCGTCAGCACGACTTTGCCGGTTGCTTCGCGACGCTCCAACACGCCCAGCGCTTCCACGATGCGATCGAGGGGATACGTCGCGTGGATACGTGGTGCGAGACGCCCGGCCGCTACCCAATCGAGAAGCTGGCGCATGTTGGCGCGATGACCGGCGGGATCGCGGCGGACGGACTCGCCCCAGAAAACGCCCGCCATCTCTGCGCCTCTCAGCATCAGCAGATTGAGCGGAATTTTCGGAATTTCGCCTGCCGCAAATCCAACGACGAGAAACCGGCCCTGCCATGCGAGCGCCCGCACCAGCGGCTCCGACGCTTCGCCGCCAATACAATCATAGACGACGTCGGCACCGTTACCGCCGGTATGGGCGCGGACGTCCGCCTTGAGGTCGGTGCCGGGAAAGACGATGGCATCGTCGGCGCCAGCGGCTTTGGCGATGACACACTTTTCCGGAGACGACGCGACAGCGATGACGCGCGCTTGCATCAGCTTGGCGACTTCAATGGCGGCCTGCCCAGCGCCGCCTGCCGCGCCGGTGACGACAAGGGTTTCCCCGGACCGCAGCCGGCCGCGATCGCGCAGACCGTGCATCGCCGTGCCGTAGGTGACGGAGAGTCCGGCGGCGACCGGCAGCGGAACATCGTCGGGCACGGGGATCAGCGCATCGGTATCGACGGCGATTTTTTCGGACGCACCGCCCCAGTTGACATACGCCATGACGCGCTGGCCCGGCGAAATGTCCGAACGGGCGTCCGCAACGGTTTCGACAAATCCGGCGATCTCGGCCCCCGGAGAAAAGGGGAGATCCGGCTTGAACTGATACTTGCCGCGCGTGATCAGCGTATCGGCGAAGTTCAAGCCGACGGCCTTCACCTGAACCAAAGCCTGGCTAGGGCCGAGTTTGGGCTCGGCGCGCTTTTCGATGACCAGACTCCGTGGACCGTCAAGGCTCTTGCAAAGAGCTGCCTTCATGTGTGACGTCCCTCCCGCTGTATTCCTCTGAACCCATGAGCGCGAGGCAATGTCAAGAAAAGCAACGACTTGGCCACCGCATCCGAAGGGCTATTTCGCCATCGGAGCCGAACGCATGTCAAAGTCGCTCAACCTTGGCAACCTCATGCGCTCGGCAAACGCCTTCGGGGCGAGCTTCACATTTACGGTCGGAGCCACCTACAAGGCTATCGAAGCCCACGCGGATACCTCGAAAAGCCAGTTGCATTTACCGCATTACAATTGGGCGACGCTGGATGACATGGCGCTTCCGGGAGGATGCAAGCTGGTCGGCATCGAGCTTCTGGATACCGCTATCGATCTGCCGAGCTTTCGGCATCCGTTGCGCGCGGCCTATGTGCTGGGCCCGGAGCTCGGCTCGCTGTCGGAGCCGCTCGTCGAACGCTGTGATTATGTGATCAAAATCCCCACACGCTTTTGCATCAATGTTGCGATGGCGGGTGCGATCGTGATGTATGACCGTATGAAATCTCTGGCACGTTTCGCCGATCGGCCGATCGGCGAAGGGGGACCCTAATGCACCGACCACGGCGCTGTCTCGCGGCCCTGGCCTTTATTGCATTGTTTCCGGCATCGCTCTGTGCCGGTTCAATGACCCGTATCGATACGTTCGGCGATTGGACGCTGCTCAGTGATGCGGAATCCCCGCATCTTGTTTGTTTTATCACCAGCGAGCCTAAATCAAGCAGCCCGAAGAGTGCGCCCCGCGAAGCACCCCGGGCTTACATTTCGGCTTGGCCCAAGGACGGCATCCGGAGCGAAGTCAGCTTCCGAATGGGATTCAAGATCAAAAAGAGCGCGCAGGGCACGGCGTCTGTCGGTCCTGCCGGTTTCAAATTGTTCGGGGCTAACGATCGCGCCTTCGTGTCGGATTCGACCCAGGAGCTGAAACTGATCGAAGCCATGCGTCGCGGCAACACGATGACGATTGCGATTGCGTCCGGTGGTGGCGCGACCGTCACCGACACGTATTCGCTGGCGGGCGTGGCCGCTGCTCTGCAAAAGCTGCAGGACACCTGTTTCTGATCCAGGAAGCAACTAAGCCCGCGTTTTCGAACGCAAGTGAATATAGATCGCGCCCTCGCCGCCATGATGAATAGCGGCCGTCGTGTAACTGACGACGATGGCCCGGATCTCCGGCTCTTCGAGCCAGCGCGGTACGTTGCGCTTCAGCACGCCGCGTTCGCTTTCGTAATCGCCGTATGGGCTGTCGGACCGGCTTGTAGCTTTGCCCTTGCCGGTGATGACCAGCACGTAGCGCAGGCCGCGATTTTGGCAGCGAAGCAGAAATGATCGCAACGCGGCGTGCGCCTCGCCTTGGCGCATGCCGTGGAGATCGACGCGGGCTTCAATGTCGATGCGGCCGATACGGATTTTGCGGACGCTATTGCGATCGAACGTCGAGAGATCCGGCGGCGCACGCCGCGCTGCTCCGTTGCCGCCAGCATTCGCCACCTCGTTCTTCGGCGCTTTATGACTCGCTGGCTTTACCGGGTCTTGGGTTTTCGACGGACGCTTTGGGGGTGGCGCTTCCGGTGTCTCGCGGCCGGGCAGATGGACGCGCGGCTTACCTCGTTTCAGCGGTTCGATGGTCGCCGCAGCATGGTGCCAAAGATGTTCGTCGTTGGAAACGGGCTCCTTGCGGCTGCCTTTCCCGGTCGGCTTCTTCTTCACGGCACGCCGCTCGCGGTTGCAGCCGGACTGTCGATCGGCAACAGCACCAGGAAACGCCCCGACTGTTTGGTGATGCCTGCGAGACGGCCCGCCTTGTCGCCGGACCCGAAGTAGATATCGCCGCGCTCGGGTCCCTTGATCGCGGAGCCGACGTCCTGGGCAATCATCAATCGCCGGAAGGTGCCGCTTTTGGTGGCGTGAGTGACGGCGGGAGCATCAATGAAGATCGGTGTTCCGAGCGCATAGTATGACGTATCCACCGCCAGACTGCGGCCAGGCTGCAATGGGATGCCATTGGCGCCGATCGGTCCCTTAGCATTGTCTCCGGCCAACTCGTGGAAGAAGACATACGACTGGTTCTTCCACATGACGGGCTTGGCCCGCTCGCGGTTGGTCCGCAGCCAATGCTTCAACGATTTGAGAGACATTGCGTCAGCGCCGATTTCTCCGGCATCGATCAGCACGCGGCCGATCGACGTGTACGGATAGCCATTTTTGCCGTCATAGGCGACGCGGACCTTGTTGCCATCCGGCAGTTCGACGCGACCCGAACCCTGCACCTGCATGAAAAACACATCGACCGGATCCTTGAAATACATGAGCTCCAGGTTCTGGCCTTCGAGGCCGCCCTGATCGATCTCGGCCCGCGTCAGATACGGCTGAAGTCCGGTTGCTGTCTGGCGCATGTGGGTCGCGCCGGCAGATTTGGCGCCGCGTTCGCTCTCGGCGACGACGTTCACCAGATCCGGAGGACGGCGATAAATCGGCACGCTGAAGGCGGATGTTTTTGTTCGCGATCCCTTGAGTACGGGTTCGTAGTAGCCAGTCAACAACCCGCCCGCGTGCGAACCGGAGACGCGATGCGGACGAAAGTGCGCTTCAAAAAAGCGGCGCGCATCCTGGCGCGTTCGAACGCTTCCGGAATTGTCGGCATCAAGTGCCAAACGGCAGATGCCGGCGAGGGATTTAATGGCGTCGCGATTGTTGGAACTGCGGCCGTTCGCGGCGGCTTTCAGCGTCGGACCACAAGAGCCCAGGAAGGCCTTCCATGCCGCGAGCTGATTGTCGTCGCTCCATCCCGGGATTGCCGTGAAGGGAATTGGATCGAATGTGACAGCGTGCTTTGGCATTTTCGTCCGCGAGCCAGGAACGGCTGCATTCACCGGCCCGAAGGCCGCGAGCGCCGCGGCGGACGCTATCAGAATTGCCCCAACGCACGACAGTCCCCTGTCTGGCCGGATCGATCGCCACTTTGCCACGGTCATCATCAGCCCCAAGGTGACCGGCACGCCTGATCCCTTAAGTTCCGGCCGGTCGATGCGGCTCGGTTATCTACCGGGCCGGAGGGGTAAATTGTGGGCTAATTCGGGGCTTGTGTCGCCATCAAACGCCAGTTCGGATTGGCCCGCGCCTTGGCGCTCGAAATATCGCGGCTGAAGGTCCAGATGTCGGTCACGTCCTTGATCTTCTGGGCGTCACCCGAAATGACCTCGCCAGCCTTGTCACGAATGGCAGAAATCAACTCGCTGGCAAACCGAATGGTGACCATCGCCACACCGCCTTTTACTTCGGCTTCGACGATCTCCGACTTCTTGATGCCGACGAACTGCTGATCGAGGGTTTCTTCGCGCGATTCGCGATCCCCGATGGCGCTGCTGAAGCCCTCAAAAACATCCTTGCTCAGCAGATCCTTCAGCATTCGGCGATTGCCCTCGGCAAAGGCCGAAACGATCATCTCGTAGGCGCGGCCGGCGCCATCCACGAAGGCTTGCGGATCGAATTCGGGATCAAGCTTGGCGATTTCGAGCAATCCCGTCGTGACGGCGGGATCGGTGACGGGATAGGCTTTCGCCCGAGTTTCGGCATTGACGGTCGAGGTTTCCGCGGCCGGCGCGGGCGCACCCGTTTCATGGTCGCGGCGCGGCATCGTGATGACGTCCGCGGACGCCGCTTCGGCCCCGGCGCGCTGGCTTGCCTCGCGTTGGCGGGTTCTCAGGCGTTCGACGCGCTGTTCATCGTCGTCGGTGCGATGGCCAAGCACGTTTTTGAGCTTGATGATCGCCACAACGGCCACGATGAGCGCAATCAGGGTGATAAAGTCAAATTGACCAGACATACTTAAGGCTTGAGCCTCCGGTGGGTAGCGGCGAGCCGTGGGGCGCCACGTCGAATTCCCGCAGTCATAGCATCGTATTTAAGGCGGCGGGGCCAAGATTTGTAGACTGGCCAGTATATCAGCTGCCGGTTTCAAAGTCTCGCCAACGGCTTTTGGTAAAATGCTGTCCCGGCGGCCGAAGCATCTCGAATTGATTATGTGAATACCGTTGAAAACACTGAGCGGGGGCGACCCTGGGCCCGTAGCTGGCGTCGGCCATCCGCGCTAAGGTGCCGCAATCCTGTGGCGAGAGTATATGTCCCAACCTTTGAAAATTGCAGCCATTCTCTTTTTGGCGGCCCTACCCCTGGTGGAGATCGGACTGCTGATCCGCCTCGGAAGCGTCATCGGCATCTGGTGGCTGGCCGCCATCATCATCGGAACCGCGTTCCTCGGAACCTACATCATCCGCAGGGTCGGAATGTCGGTTTTCGAGCGCGCCCTGACGCGGCTCAATTCCGAGCGGGAAGGCTTTTCGCCGCTGTTCGATGGCTTCCTGCAGGTGCTCGCCGGATTGCTGCTGATCTTTCCCGGCGTGATTTCCGACGTCATCGGACTGGTTTTGCTAATCCCGCACGTACGGCGCTTCATGATCCGGACCGGGCTGCTGAAGCTCGTGACCTTTTTCCATTATCAGGCGGAGGTCAGCCGGGAAGCGTTTCGATCCAACCGGTCGCCGCCAAAGGATGAGCCGTCGGGCGTCGTCATCGAAGGCGAATACGAGCGCGTGAGCGAGAGGCCGCTTCGCCCGGGAAAGACGGTTCAGACGCGCCGTTCGGGGCCGCGCTACTGAATTTCGAAAAAAAACTATTCAGAGTCGGGAACAACGTGCCGTTGCGCCTCGTAGAGTAGCATGCTAGCGAGCCTGCCTTCGGCACCCGAAACCGCGAGGAAAAAATGGCTGAGAACGGTAGCTCAGGAAACGGTTCGGCCAATGCGGCCAATCCTGATGCACAAGCGGGTATTCAGGCGAAGATCGTCAATCAGTACGTGAAGGATCTTTCGTTCGAGAATCCGAACATCCGCAAATTGCTCTCGGCGCCCGGCGATCAGCCCAACATTCAGGTTGAGGTCAACGTTCTCGCGCAACGTCTCGAGAATGATTTTTTCGAGTCGGCGATCGAACTCAAGGCCACGGCGACGAACAACCTCGGCACGATCTACGTCCTTGAAGCCGTCTATGCGGGCTTGCTGAAGATCGACAAGATTCCGGAGCAGGCGCTTGAGCCGTTTCTGCTGATTTCCGGCCCGACGATGCTCTTTCCGTTCCTCAGGCGTCTCGTTGCCGACATCACGCGAGAAGGTGGCTTCCCGCCGCTGCTTCTGGAGCCGATGGATTTCGGCGCGCTTTATATGCGTCGTCAGCAGCAGCAGGCAGAGGCTGCCGGCAAAGCCACGGTCTGATGTTTCGCGACGCTTAAGCGGCTCAGGACGACGCCGTTTCCCAGAACCGACGCCAAATGGCTTTCGCGCCCATCTTGTCGACAAAGGTTCGATGGGCCGCGATGTCGGCTTCGCTCAACCTCGATGGCAGACGTTCGGGGCGGGTCTTGGCGATCGCTCCTCGGCCGGAGCGGCGTTCCGTGCCAAGCCCGTTGACGGCAGCAGTTTGCAAACCGAACGTCGCCTGACGCTCACCGAGCAGTTCGACATAGACCTCAGCCAGCAGAAGACTATCGACCAAAGCGCCATGCTTCGTGCGCTTGGAGTTATCGATCCCGTAGCGTTTGCACAGTGCGTCAAGCGAATTTGGCCCGGCCGGATGGCGACGCCGCGCCAGCGCCAGGGTGTCAACAACGCGATCGAAGCTCAAGATTTTTTCCCCGAGCATGCCGAGCTCGTGGTTCAGGAAGTTGACGTCGAACTGAGCGTTGTGAATGACGAGCACATCGTCGCCGACGAATTCGAGAAACTCACGCGCGACGGCGCGAAAGACCGGCTTGCCGATCAGGAATTCCGTCGTGATCCCGTGAATTTTCTGCGCTTCCAGCGGCACGTCACGTTCCGGGTTGATGAAGCGATGAAATTCAACGCCGGTCGGGATGCGATTGATGATCTCGATGCCGCCGATTTCGATCAGACGGTCGCCTTTTTTCGGATCAAGTCCCGTCGTTTCCGTGTCGAGCACGATCTCACGTATCATAGCGCCGTTCCCCCGAAATTCAGTCGCGCCAAAAGCGGTCGTAGGCGTCGCCCGTCCAGTTCGCGAGCTTAGCGATGAGATCGTCGATTTGCCTGTGGCAGTTCTCGATCGTTCCGTTGGTGTCCACAACGAAATCGGCGCGCTGACGCTTTTCGGCCTCGGGGAGTTGCCGGCGGACAATCGTCTCGAGCTTGGTTTCCGACATTCCGACCCGGCTCAAAACGCGCTGGCGCTGGGTCTCGGGGCTGGCGCTGACGACGACCCTGACGTCGACTTTGCCGCTGCCGCCCGCTTCAAAGAGAAGCGGCACTTCGAGAACGGCCATAGACGCGCCGCGCGCGTGTTCCGATTGGATAAAGCGGCGTTCGGAAGCGCGGATTTGTGGATGCACGAGAGCTTCGAGCTTTTTGAATCCGTGTGGGTGCTTGACGAGCACGGCGGAAAGCCGCGCGCGATCGACTTTGCCCTCTGCAGTCGATCCAGGAAAATCGCGCTCGATGTCGGCGGCCAACGGACCTGCGTAAAGACGATGGACTTCCGCGTCGGCATCAAAGACGGCAATGCCATGTTCGCGAAATCTCGCGGCCGCCGTCGATTTTCCCATACCGATCGAACCGGTCAGTCCGATGATCAGCATGGGATTCCACCTATGTCGTCCGCGACCATTTTATAAAGTTCCGGCGTGACGGTCGGGCGGACACCAAACCATTTTTCAAATCCGGGAACGGCCTGGTGCAACAACATGCCGAGACCATCGACTCCGGTCAGACCGTTGGCACGCGCGAACCGCAGAAATGCGGTTTCGAGCGGAACATAAACAAGGTCGGCCGCGACCGCACCTTTCGACGCGCGCGAGAAATCAATGTCCGGACCCTCAGTCCCGTTCATCCCGAGAGTCGTGGTGTTGACGATCACGGCGGCATCGGACAGCTGCGCGTTTCGTCCCTCCCACGGGTGTGCCGTGACGCGGTCACCGAAATGGCGGGCCAGTTGCTTGGCGCGCTCCGGCGAGCGATTGAAAACGCGAATGTCTCCCATTCCGGCTTCAAGAAAGCCGTAGACGACGGCGCGCGCCGATCCGCCGGCACCGAGAATAATGATCGGGCCGGTGCGTTGTCGCCAATTCGGCGCGGACGCCTCCAGGTTCGCCATGAATCCATACGTATCGGTATTGGCGCAGGCGATGCGCCCTTGCTCTAGCCAAACCGTGTTGGCGGCGTTCACGGCCAAGGCCGACGGATCTCGGATTTCCGCAACGGCGAAGGCTGTTTCCTTATGAGGGACCGTGACGTTGCACCCGCGCACGCCATGGGCTTCAAGCGATCGCAAAAAGCGTTCGACGTCTTCCGGCTTCACCGGCTCCTTGGTGTAGGCGCCCTCGATGCCGTATTGGCGCAGCCAATAATTGTGAATCATCGGAGAGCGCGAATGCGCGATGGGCCAGCCGATCACACAGGCGCGGTTCATGCCGAGATGATGCCTTCGTGACGGAGACGCGAGAGAAGTTCGATGAGCGGTATCCCGAGGATTGTGAAATAGTCGCCGTCGATGTGTTCGAACAACTGAGCGCCAGGGCCTTCAATCTCATAGCAACCGACGCTCCGCAGGACGCGATCGCCTAATTTTTCGAGATAGCATCCGAGGAATTCGTCGGAAAATTTTCGCACCGTCATCTCCGCGAAGGCGCTGGTTTGCCAATGCACAGTGCCGTTGCGGGCCAGGGCCACCGCGGAAATCAGTTCATGCGTTCGTCCGCGCAACATGGTGAGAATTTCGCGGGCTTCGGCGATGGATTCAGCTTTTCCAAAAATTTTGCCGCCCAGCGCCAGCACCTGATCGGCGCCGACGACCAGGGCATCGCGATGCGTTTCCGAAACGAGCCGCGCTTTCTCGGCGGCGAGAACGCTGGCGATGTCGGCGCCTTCGGCTCCTGTCGTCGCATCAAGAATCGCATCGCGAATGGCGGCTTCATCGATGTTTGCCGGAACGACATCGACGACGAGGCCCGCCGATTCAAGGACAGCGCGGCGGGTGGCGCTTGCGGAGGCCAGAATGAGCCGGCTTGCTTCAGGCATGGGAGGGCTCCGATTCCGACTTCAAGCCGGATTTCCGGTCATGCAAAAGTTTCAGGATCATCGTTGCCGATTCTTCGATCGACCGTCGCGTCACGTCAATGATGGGCCAACCATATTGGGCGGCCATTTTGCGCGTGTAAGCAATCTCAGCCGAGATGAGATCACGATCGACGTAGGTTTCGAGATCACGATCGGCCATCAGAGCCGCGCGATTGCGCCGCACGTCGGCGATGCGATCGACGTTGGCGATGAGGCAGACGACAAAGGCCGTGTGCGGTTCGAGCAGTTCTTCGGGCAACGGCACCTGGGGAACGAGCGGCAAGTTCGTCGTCTTATAGCCGCGCTGAGCAAGATAAAGGCTCGTCGGCGTTTTCGACGTGCGCGAAATGCCGAGCAGGATGATGTCGGCATCGCTCAAGTTATCCGGCAGACGGCCATCATCGTGAGCCATCGTGAAATTCATCGCGTCGATGCGACGGAAATAATCGGCATCGAGCACATGCTGGCCGGCGACCGTCGGTGTTTGCGGCGCGCCGAGATAACTTTCGAAAACCTGCATGATCGGTTGCAGCACGGCGAGGCATGGGATCTTGAGTTGCTGGCAATGTTTCTCAAGCTCGTCGGCAAGCGTCTTGTTGACGACGGTATAAAGAACAATCCCGGGTTCCTGCGCTATGTCGCTCAGGACGCGCTTCAATTGCCGCTGCGTGCGGACGAGCGGATGCACATGCTCGATGGCGCGAATGTTTTGATACTGGACCGTTGCCGCCTTGGCGATTGCGACCAATGTCTCGCCCGTCGCGTCAGAAACGAGGTGCATGTGGAACATGCTGGGCAGTACCATGACCGTTCCACCTCTCATAATCTGCGCGCGAGGTTGTTCAAAACCACGACGTTATTCACTCAGCGGGGCGATGGCGGCCGGGTTGAGAGAACAACTGTCGCTTCACCCACGGCGATACCCACATCTCACCGAAAGCGAAAGACCTTGTTCGATGATCCGCAGTCCCAAGGGACAACCGATCTGTCCGATGGACATACGGCGCTTGTCAACAAAGACTGCACAGAGACCGTTCCGACGGGGCTTTGACAAGCCTTTGATTAACGGAGGGTTTATGGGTCTATTGCTTTCCACGCCGAAAACGCTCTATCGGTCGTGGTGCACTCTTCGCCGTGTGGGCGGTTTGTGGATGAGGCGAGGAGGGATCGGTAATCCCCGAAAACCCCGCCGCTAAGAGTCATAAAAAAAACTTTCAAGAAATTCTGAATTTCTAAGTGAAGGGAGTGACGTGGTGCGTGATCTGACTGGCGACGTTTCCGAACGACGCTTCCGGTTGCCGTTTGCAGGCAAGGCGATTTCACCACCACCGATTTGGCTGATGCGCCAGGCTGGGCGCTATCTTCCCGAGTACAGGAAAGTTCGTGCGGAGGCGGGGAGTTTTCTGAAGCTCTGCTACACGCCGCAACTTGCTGCCGAGGTGACGCTGCAGCCGATCCGGCGGTTCGGTTTCGATGCAGCGATTTTGTTTTCGGATATTCTCGTCGTTCCGGATGCGCTGGGACAAGCGGTGCGATTCGAGGAAGGTGAAGGTCCGCGCCTCGATCCCATACGCGCGCTTGAAGATCTTAGGCGACTCGCCCTATCGAAGACTGGCACCAAGTTTTCGCTCGTGTGCGAGACGGTCGAGCGGTTGCGACGTGAGTTGCCGCGCGAGACGGCATTGATTGGATTTTGTGGGGCTCCGTGGACGGTTGCAACGTATGTGGTCGAGGGACGTGGATCGTCGGATCAGAGCGCGGCGCGGCATTGGGCGTATCGCGATCCGCAAGGATTTGCAGAGCTTATCGCGCTTTTGACCGAGGCATCGGTTGACTATCTTTCGGGGCAGGTCGGCGCCGGCGCCGACACGTTGCAGATTTTCGATAGTTGGGCGGGAAGTCTCGCGGACGATCAGTTCGAGCGGTGGGTGGTGGCGCCGACGGCGAAGATCGTCAAAGACATCCGCGCCCGGCATCCTGATGTTCCGATTATCGGGTTTCCACGCGGTGCCGCGTCCATGCTGACGCGCTACATCGAAGCGACCGGCGTCGACGGCGTCAGTTGCGATACATCGTGTCCGTTCGGCGTGATGCAGGAGACGGCGCGCAGCGGAACAGTGGCACAGGGGAACCTCGATCCGTTGCTTTTGTTGACGGGTGGGGACGCCCTCGATCGGCGCGTCGATGATATTTGTGAGGCTATGCGCGGCTTGCCATTCGTCTTCAATCTCGGACATGGGATCGTGCCCGACACCCCGCCTGACAATGTTGCCCGCGTCGTCGCGCGCGTCCGGTCGAGAGGGGCGTGATGACGAAGCCTCGTACAACCGGAGCGCCGGGGCCCGGTGCCCGGGCGGCGATTGCCTTGGCTGTGATCGCGGCGGTGGCGGTTCTGTTGATTTGGGGTCTCGGCGCTAACGCCTATCCGTGGATCAAGGCCTTTCATGTCATCGCCGTGATTTCGTGGATGGCCGGCATGCTCTATTTGCCCCGGCTTTTCGTCTACCATTGTGAAGCGCCTGTCGGTTCGCAGCAGTCGGAAACTTTCAAGGTGATGGAAGGCCGGCTGCTTCACGCCATCACGACGCCGGCGATGGCCATCGCCTGGATCCTGGGGATCTGGATGGTTTGGCAGAGCGGCTATTGGGCGGCGCCCTGGTTCCATGCCAAACTTGCCTGCGTCCTGGCGCTGTCCGGGCTGCACGGCTATTTTTCGGCTTCCACCCGGGCCTTTGCCGAGGACCGCAATACCAAGACGGCCCGGCACTGGCGCATCGTCAACGAGATCCCGGCCGTGCTTATGGTCGCCATCGTCATCCTGGTGATCGTCAAGCCATTTTGACACCCTTTGCAGGTCGGCGGCGATCTGCTATAGATGCGCGTCCTCATAAGGATTTTGGCAGACGGCACGTTCTGACGCGGTGATGAAACCGCCTGAACGTCCGCAGCATTTAATGACAGGGCGCCCGCTCTGTCGCCGTCGGGCCATCTCATTCATCTCACCACACCCACCGTAGCCACGTTCCAGTGGCGCTCCGCGGAGTTCTTTTTCAATGAAACAAATGAAGCTCGAGGACCTGAAGCGGAAATCGCCCGCCGAGCTCGTCACGTTTGCCGAAGAAACGGGGGTCGAGAATGCCTCGACCTTACGTAAGCAGGAATTGATGTTCGCGACGCTGAAGCAGTTGGCGACGCAAGAAACCGAAATTACGGCAACCGGCGTTGTCGAGGTTCTCCAGGACGGCTTCGGGTTTTTAAGGTCGCCGGAAGCCAACTACCTTCCCGGTCCCGACGATATTTACGTCTCCCCCTCACAGATCCGCCGATTTGCGCTGCGCACGGGCGACACGGTTGAGGGCCAGATCCGCTCTCCCAAAGACGGCGAACGCTATTTCGCGCTTCTCAAAGTCTCGAACATCAATTTCGAAGATCCCGAGAAGGCCAAGCACAAGAGCCATTTCGACAACCTGACGCCGCTCTATCCGACGCAGTGGCTGAAACTCGAAATCGAAGACCCGACGATCAAGGATTTTTCTTCGCGCGTCATCGATATCGTTTCGCCGCTCGGCAAAGGCCAGCGTGCCCTGATCGTGGCGCCGCCGCGCACCGGCAAGACGGTGCTTCTGCAGAACATCGCGCACTCGATCACGGCCAACCACCCCGAGTGCTACCTGATCGTGCTGCTGATCGACGAGCGTCCGGAAGAAGTGACCGACATGCAGCGCTCGGTCAAAGGCGAGGTGATCTCCTCGACCTTCGACGAGCCGCCGTCGCGGCACGTGCAAGTTTCAGAAATGGTTATCGAGAAGGCTAAGCGTCTCGTTGAGCATAAGCGGGATGTCGTCATTCTGCTTGATTCGATTACGCGCCTCGGTCGTGCCTACAACACGGTCGTGCCGTCATCCGGCAAGGTGCTGACAGGCGGTGTCGATTCCAATGCGTTGCAGAGGCCAAAGCGGTTCTTCGGCGCGGCGCGTAACATCGAAGAGGGCGGTTCTCTGACGATTATCGCCACGGCGCTGGTCGATACCGGCTCGCGCATGGACGAAGTCATCTTCGAAGAGTTCAAGGGTACCGGCAACTCGGAAATCATCCTGGACCGCAAGGTTTCCGACAAGCGTGTGTTCCCGGCGATCGACGTTTCGCGCTCGGGCACCCGCAAGGAAGACCTGCTGGTTCCGAAGGATCAGCTCAAGAAGGTCTACGTGCTGCGCCGCATTCTGAACCCGATGGGCACGATGGATGCCATCGAATTCCTCATCGACAAGCTCAAATCCACGAAGACCAATGGCGAGTTCTTCCAGTCGATGAACACGTAGCGATTGATTCATGTGAAATGCGAAAGGCCGCTCCGAGAGGGCGGCCTTTTTTGTTGGCGTCGAAAATGATGTGCGGCCTGCTTTGCGCTACATCTTGAACCGGCTGGCGACGATCCGGCCGACTTCCGCCAGTACGCCGTCCCGTTCGGCAGGGGTCGCGGACGAGCCGGTATAATAGGCTGCGACCAATATCGGCGCTTTGCTCGGGCGCTGGATGACCGCGACGTCGTTCGCGGTGCCGTTGTCGCCTGATCCGGTCTTGTTACCGCTTTTCCATTCGGGCGGAAGTCCGGCTGGAATGCGCTTTGCCGCCGTCTTGCAGTTGTTCAACCAACCTAAGAGCGTTCCGCGAGAGTTTGTCGTCAGGGCGTTGCCGACAAGAAGAGCGTTGAGGTCGGCGACCATCGCAGCAGGCGATGTCGTGTCGCGCGGATCGCCGGGGATGGCGGTATTCAGTGTCGGCTCTGTCCGATCAAGCCGGGTTATGAAGTCGCCGAGGGAACGGGCGAAGCGGGTGAGCCCCGAAGGTCCACCGATCGCGGCAAGCAGAAGATTGCCGGCGGTGTTATCGCTGAGTTCGACGGCCGCCGCGCATAACTCGCTGACCGTCATTCCGCCTTTGCTCAGGTTGGCCCGCGTGACGGGGGCATATTCAAGCAAATCCGACTGGCCGTAGGCAACGCGACGGTCGAGACGCTCGGACCCCGCGTCGACGTTTTTCAGGATCGCCGCCGCGGCGAGGAGCTTGAAGGTGCTGCACAGCGGGAAGCGTTCGCCGGAACGATGGGCCATTTGTTGGCCGGTGGCAGTATCGAGCGCGGCGACGCCCAGTCGCCCTCCGTGTTGCTTCTCCAATTCTGCAAATGGATCGGTGTCCGCGAATGCGGGGCGGGCGGCTGCGAGCCCGATTGTTCCGACAAGGAATGTGCGGCGGTCGATGTCAGATCTCCCTCTCGATTGCGTTGCATAAATTCGTTCGGATGACGCCATCAGCCGAGCGCACGCTTCACAGGACGCCAACAGGTTATCCACAGAACCGCATTCGGTCCAAAGCGGCGTATAACGGCCGCCTTTGCCGGAAGTACGGACTAAAGTTGTATTGGCTGTGGACAACAGATCGGCGCGCCGGGCCTTATTCCGCGGCGTCGAGCATTTGACGGGCTTCCTGCGCCGGCGTTGGGGTTTTTTCCGCCGCCTTCTTGTAGCGCTCCGGCTCGCCGGCACCCGGCTTATAGACGAACGGCAGCATCAGCTGTTCGACGAAGCCCTTGGGGAAGTGCGGCAGCTCATCGACACCCATGTCCTTGGCGGTAATGGGGCGCGACGGCGCGGCGCTGAACGTTCCGAGCATCTTGTCCCAAACCGTCAGCAACAGACCGAAGTTGCAATCGCCTTCGGTCCCCCAGTTGACGTGGTGCATGTGGTGGATACGTCCGATCGAGAGGTGGCTCGCGAGCGGCCCGAGGCGAGCATCGACGTTCGAGTGCTGAACGATCAGCGTCACCGAGATCAGAAAGCCGAGCACGACCGCGACCGGCACCGGCATGCCGATGATGACCAACGGCATGTTGCCGATGACCATGTCGAGCACCTGGTGCAATGGGTGGCGAATGACGCCGTTCAGGCCATAGAGACGGCCGACGCCATGATGCACCGAATGCAGACGCCAGAGCGTCGGATAGCGGTGGCTGAGATAGTGCATCATCATGAAGGCGAAGTCGGCGACCAGGAAGGCGATCAGCACCTGGGACCACATCGGCCATTCCGTTGGCCACAGGCCCTGATACGGAAACAGCCAGCAGATGACCGGGATCAGCAGCACGCCGTTGGTGGCGGAAGCTTCGTAGGCGATGACGTGGAGAATGTTCGTCGGCGTGTCGCCGTGGGCGTCATGATCGTTCCACTCGTCGTAGAACGGCGCGATCCGTTCGGCGGCGAATGCGGTCAGATAGGCAACGCCGAGGAGCGGAATGATCAGCAGGTACGCCCAGGTTTGGCCACGGGCGACGACGAGGTCGGCCACAACCCAATAGGCTGCGCCCGTCAATCCGAGCATCATGAACGGCGCATAGCCGTAACGGACGATCTCACGCACGTATTTCATGGGGTTTGTATAGTCCTCGTCACTGCTACCCGCCAAGTGATTGACTTCTGAGACCTTTCAACGCGGTAAAAACGTCATGCCGGGGCGTGTGGCTGGCTGCGGGCGCGGCGCAGCGTCTCCTGCAGGGACTGGGCCTCATGGATGGGGGCGCTGCAGACGGGACCGACGCAAACGTAAGCCGTTGATTTGCCGTTCTTCGCAGTCTTACCGGCGAGCACCGATCCTGGGCCCGCGTCGTCTCCCGCCGTGACGAATTCGAGAGCGCCGGGAACGGACAGCTGCTGCAGTTCGCCGCGCAGTTGTGACCCGTCCGAGCCTCTCACGGCAACTTGAACGAGGCCGTCGAGATCGAATTCCGCTGCGAGGAGTCCGCAATGCCCGACCGGGCTGCGGGCCACCGAGGGCGAGAAGGCGGCGCTGAGTTCTCGGGCGCGGGCATCATAATCGGCGTTTCCAGTCAGGGCGGCGAGTGCGACGAGGTTTGAAAGCTGAATGGTATTGGCGCTGGGAACGGCATCGTCGCCGGCGCTTTTCAGGCGAACCACCACGTCGCGGGTATCATCAGCCGCGGTGAAATAGCCGCCGCCGTTGGGGTCCCAATAGTGGCGGTCAAGGACGTCCGTCCAGCGGCGCGCCTGGTCGAGATAGGATTGCGCTCCGGTGGCCGCGTAGAGACGCAGCGCCGCCCACGTCATGTTGGCGTAGTCGGATGCGGTTGCCGGAGCTTTGGCGAGACCGCCGCGATAGGCGTGGAAGAGGCGGCCTTCGGGTGCCGCAAGCTTCGCTACGATCGCTTCGAAGGCGCGTTCCGCCAATGCCAGCCAACAGGGTTTGTCGAAGACGATCGCGGCGCGCGACAGGGCGGCGATCATCAGACCATTCCAGTCGGCGAGAATCTTGTCGTCCCATCCCGGGCGCGCACGATTTGCGCGGCGCGCGAGGAGCTTGGTGCGGAGACCGGCGAGGCGCGCTTCCTGCTCCTCCGAGAGAAGCGTAAGTGAGCCGAGGCGATTGAGGATCGTCTGACCCTCGAAATTGCCATCAGGCGCGACGTCGTACACACGTGAAAAAAACGCGGCGTCCTCGGAGCCCAAGACCTCCTCGATTTCAGACGCGCTCCAAACGTAGAACTTGCCTTCCTCACCTTCGCTGTCGGCATCGAGAGATGCTGCAAAGCCGCCCGCTTCGCCGATCATCTCGCGTTCCAACCACGTCACCGTTTCAGCGATACGTGACGCGAAGAGAGGTTCCTGCGTCTCGCGCCAGACATCCGTCAGCAGGTCGATCAACAGCGCGTTGTCATAGAGCATCTTCTCGAAGTGCGGGACGAGCCAAAGTTCATCGACGGCATAGCGTGCGAAGCCGCCACCCAGATGATCGTAGATGCCGCCCTGGCAGATGTGACGGAGAGTCGTGACGACGGCGTCGCGAGCGCTTTGATCGTCGTAGCGAATGGCGCCGCGCCACAGCAGCCAAAAGACACTCCATTGAGGAAACTTGGGAGCGCCGGACAGACCACCGTGCTCGCGATCAACGGCGCGCGAAATGGCAGCAACGACATCCTTGGTCGATGGGCGCGTGGCGTGCGGACTTTCCTGTTCGGGTGAGGATGCCAACGATGCCAGGATCGCTTCGCCATTATTGCGCACGTTCTCCGGCTGGTTGTGAAAGGCCTCCGAGATCCGCAGCAGCACCGTCACGAAAGCCGGACGGCCATAGCCATGCTGTTTCGGAAAGTAGGTTCCGCCCCAGAACGGTTTCGCATCGCTATCGAGAAACATCGTCAGCGGCCAGCCGCCTTGCTCGCCGAGACGATGCAGAGCGCCCATGTAGATCGCATCGATGTCGGGGCGTTCCTCGCGATCGACTTTGATGTTGACGAAAAGCTCGTTCATCACTTCGGCGGTGCCGGGATCCTCGAAGCTTTCGTGCGCCATCACGTGACACCAGTGGCAGGCAGCGTATCCGACGGACAGCAGGATCGGTTTGCCGGTGCGCTTCGCCTCCGCGAGCGCTTCCGGTCCCCAGGCCCACCAATGCACCGGGTTGTCCTTGTGCTGAAGCAGGTAGGGACTGGTCTCGTATTGCAGCCGGTTTTCACTCATCGCGGTGTCTGTATGCTTTCGGGATGTTGCGAGGTTTGCGTTCTACGGGTACGCGAATGCCATGACCGACGCTTCAACTATCTTCGCGCTGTCGAGTGCACCGGGCCGTGCCGGCGTTGCTGTTATACGTGTGTCCGGTCCCGCCGTTCGCAAGGCTCTGGAAGCGATGGTGGCCCCGGTCCCCGATCCGCGCGTCGCGGCATTCCGGACGATCCGCGCTCCCACGACCGGTGACGCATTGGACCGCGCTCTCGTGCTGTGGTTCGCGGAGCCCAACAGTGAAACAGGGGAAGACGTCGCGGAGTTCCAGGTTCATGGCAGCCGTGCCGTCATCGCTGCCGTGCTTGCGGCGCTGGGGGGCCTCGATGGATGCCGCCTCGCGGAGCCCGGTGAATTCGCACGGCGCGGCTTTGAAAACGGCAAGATGGATCTGGCGGAAGTCGAAGGACTTGCCGATCTCGTCGAAGCCGAGACGGAGGCCCAGCGCAAGCAAGCCCTGGCGCAATCGGCCGGGCGGCTCTCCAAGATCTACGAAGCCTGGCGAACGCGGCTGATCGAGATTGCGGCGTTGACCGAGGCGGCGATCGACTTCTCGGATGAAGGGGATGTCTCTGTTGCATCGTTAGCCGATGCGCAAAAGCGCGCTGGGTCGCTGGCGGCGGAGATTGCCACGCACCTTGATGATGGGCATCGCGGCGAGATTGTCCGCGAGGGATTTCGCGTGGCGCTGCTTGGGGCACCGAACGCCGGCAAGTCGAGCCTGCTCAACGCGCTTGCCCAGCGCGATGCGGCGATCGTGTCGGCGGAGGCGGGAACGACGCGCGATGTCGTCGAGGTGCGGTTGGATTTGGCGGGGTTGCCGGTCATCGTCTCGGATACGGCCGGTATTCGCGAGGCGAGCAATGAGGTGGAGAAAGAAGGCATCCGGCGCAGCCTCGCCGCCTCAAGCGATGCCGATCTGACTCTCTGGCTCAGTGAAACCGGCGACTCAAAGCCACCATCCACGATTTCACGTGAAACAAGCCTTGCAATTCGTTCCAAGGCCGATCTGGGACGAGAATCAACAGGGAATGTGCTCGCTATCTCCACGGCCACCGGCAAAGGGCTGGATCGGCTGATCGCAGAAATCACCAAGCGGGCGGCAGAAGCGGCGGGCGATGGGACTGAGCCAGTTTTGACGCGCGCCCGGCATCGGCAGTGCCTGGAAGCGGCGCATCGGGAGATTGCGGCGTTTCTGGAGGGCGGCACGGAGGCCATTGAGCTGCGGGCCGAAGATATTCGCCGAGCCGCGCACGCCATTGGCCGGATTACGGGGCGTGTTGACGTCGAGGACGTGCTGGATCAGATCTTCAGCCGGTTCTGCATTGGAAAGTAGAGTTAATGTTTCACGTGAATCCTTGACGGGAATCGTTTCCTCAGAGGCGATGTTTCACGTGAATCACCCTTTGTTAACCACGATCTTTGTGCCGCTCGTGGCCCCGCGTGCTTCCTCCGAATGACAATTGGCAGCTTCGGATCACCCTTTTGCGCCGTTTGGCGATGCTGTAGGGGAATGGCGCATGAACTCTCGATCTTACGACGTCATCGTGGTCGGCGGCGGGCACGCCGGGACCGAGGCTGCGGCCGCCGCAGCGCGCATGGGCGCGCGCGCGGCGCTGGTTACGCATGCTTTCGCCACGGTCGGGGAAATGTCGTGCAATCCGGCGATTGGCGGTCTTGGCAAGGGACATCTGGTCCGTGAGATCGATGCCCTTGACGGCCTGATGGGCCGTGTCGCCGATACGGCAGGCATCCAGTTTCGATTGCTCAACCGCTCCAAGGGTCCGGCGGTGCACGGGCCTCGGACACAGGCAGATCGCAAGCTCTACCGTCAGGCCATGCAGGCCGAAATCGCCGCCATCCCGGGACTCGACGTGATCGAGGGCGGGGTCGAGGATCTCATTGTCGCTGACGGCCGCGTGGCGGGTGTCGTGGCCGGCGATGGGCGGACGTTGAGCGCCGGGGCGGTCGTGCTGACGACGGGGACGTTCCTCAATGGCCTCATTCACATGGGGGAGCAGAAGATTCCGGCCGGCCGGGCGGGAGAGGCTCCGGCTCTGAAGCTGTCGGACCGGCTCTATGCCCTGGGCCTGAGGCTCGGGCGATTGAAGACCGGGACGCCAGCACGCCTCGACGGCAAATCCATCGATTGGTCCGGCCTCGACATGCAGAAGGCGGACGACGATCCGGTGCCATTCTCATTCCTGACCGAGCGGATCGCGACGCCTCAGATCGCCTGCGGGATCACCTGCACGACGCCGGAAACGCACGACATCATTCGCGCGAATCTTGCGAGATCGCCTTTGTTTTCGGGGCAAATCGAGAGCGTCGGGCCGCGCTACTGTCCGTCGATCGAAGACAAGGTCGTGCGCTTCGCCGACCGGTCCTCGCATCAGATTTTCCTGGAGCCCGAAGGTCTCGACGACGACACGATCTATCCGAACGGGGTTTCGACCTCGTTGCCGGTCGAGGTCCAGGAAGCGTTCCTGAAGACCATGCCCGGTCTCGCCAACGTCATCATCAAGCGGCCCGGTTATGCGATCGAATACGACTATGTAGATCCGCGAGAGTTGACGCCGGGTCTCGAAGTCACTCGTCTGCCGGGGCTGTTCCTGGCAGGGCAGATCAACGGCACGACCGGGTATGAAGAAGCGGGCGCCCAGGGGCTGCTGGCGGGGCTCAATGCGGCGCTTGCTGCGGGTGGTGCGCGGGAGCCATTCGTCGTGTCCCGCACCGAGGGCTATGTCGGCGTCATGATCGACGATCTGATTACGCGCGGCGTATCAGAGCCCTATCGGATGTTTACGTCACGGGCCGAATTCCGGCTCAAGCTGCGCGCCGATAATGCCGATCAGCGTCTGACGGCGGCCGGAATTGCGCTCGGATGTGTCGGGCGGCAAAGGCAGGCGCATTTCGAGGCCAAGGCGAAAGCGCTCGGCGACGGCTTCGACTTGTTGAACCAACTCTCAATGACCCCGACCGAAGCGGCTCGGCATGGGCTGATGGTCAACCGCGATGGGCGGCGACGGACCGCGTTCGAGTTGCTGTCGTTCCCGGATATCTCGCTCGACCGGTTGATCGCGGTTTGGCCGCAGATCGGTGGCCTGGAGCCACGGATTGCGTCGCAGCTCGAGGTCGATGCCCGTTACGCGGCTTATCTTCGCCGTCAGGACGAGGACGTGGCGCAGCTGAAGCGTGACGAGGCGATCCGCATTCCCAGCGATTTTGATTATTCGGAGATTCCAAGCCTTTCAGCCGAGGTTCGTCAGAAATTGGTTCAGCATCGGCCGGCGACGCTGGCGCAGGCCGGGCGGATCGAGGGCGTCACGCCGGCGGCGCTTCTGACCTTGCTCGCGCGGCTTAAAACCCGCCGTGACCGTAAATCCGCGTGATGGACTCGACGGGCCGCATCGATTCCCCCGAATCATTTCAGCGTACGTTCGAAATTTCACGTGAAACGCTAGACCGGCTGAAGACTTATGCCCAGCTGCTGGTGCGTTGGCAGAAAACAATCAACCTGGTTGCTCCGAGCACCCTTGGCGACCTCTGGCACCGGCACTTCGCTGACAGCGCCCAGCTTTGGCGCTATCGGCCGCCCGAGGCTCGGGTTTGGCTCGATATCGGGTCCGGGGCCGGATTTCCGGGACTTGTGCTCGCAATTCTCGGTGCCGAAGCGGGCGCGACTCACCATATCCTGATCGAAAGTGACAGTCGTAAAGCCGCATTCTTGCGGGAAGTGGGGCGCGAGACCGGCATCACTGTGGACATCTTGGGCATGCGAATCGAAAATCCGCAGACTTGCGCTAAAGTAAGTGCAGTCGACTGTATTACGGCGCGTGCGCTCGCTCCGCTTCCGCGGCTGCTGGAGATGTCTGCGCCGTACTTCAGCCCTTCGACGCTCGGGCTGTTTCTGAAGGGCCGCGATGTTGCGGCCGAGATCGAACAAGCCGCCGAAAGTTGGCGGTTCGCGTACGAGCTGAAGCCGAGCGTGACGGACAGGGACGCTCGTGTCGTGTTGCTCAAGGCGTTGAAGCCCAAAAGGGAGGATTGATCCCGTGGCCGGCTATGTTTCAGGCGCGGGTGGCGTCAGCGCAGGTCCGCGTGTGATCGCCATCGCCAATCAGAAGGGCGGCGTCGGCAAAACGACGACCGCCATCAATCTCGGCACCGCTCTGGCGGCGGTCGGCGAGCGCGTACTGGTGCTCGACCTCGATTCGCAGGGCAACGCATCGACGGGGCTCGGAATCGACGCCGAGTCGCGCTTCAAGACCTCGTTCGACATTCTGACCGGCGGCGCGACGATCCTCGATACCGTTTTGAAAACAGCCGTTCCCAATCTTCTCGTGGTGCCGGCCAACAGCGATCTCGTCGGTATCGACGGTGCGCTCGGCAACGATCCGGCGCGGCCGTTCAAATTGCGTGATGCGGTGACGGCACTCGTCGGCCAGCAGCGCAATCGTCCGGCCGATACGCACTTCAATTACGTGCTGATCGATTGCCCGCCGTCGCTCAACGTGCTGACGCTGAATGCGATGACGGCAGCGCACGCGGTCATCGTTCCGGTGCAATGCGAATTCTTCGCACTTGAAGGGATTTCGCAGCTCAAGGATTCGATCGAGCAGATCCGGGCGACGCTCAATCCGCGTCTCGAGATTCAGGGTGTCGTGCTGACGATGCACGACTCTCGCACGGCATTGTCAAAGGAAGTTGCGTCGAACGTTCGCGCGTTTTTCGGCCCGAAAGTCTACGAAACCGTGATCCCGCGCAATACGCGCGTCGCGGAGGCGCCGTCGTTCGGAAAGCCTCTGCTTCTTTACGATTACGATTGTGCCGGAAGCCAAGCCTACATTCGCCTGGCGACCGAAATCATCGAGCGAGAAAAGCGTTTCAAAGCGGCGTAAGCAGCGGATTTTATTAGAACGCACCAGCAGGGGGACGACCAGCAAATGAACTCCGTTGTACCGAAGAGCCGGCTCGGCCGCGGCCTCGCCTCTTTGATCGGAGAGCCCGCGCCCCTCGGCCATCGCCTGCCGCCGGAAGGCGAGCAGCGCGTGGTCTCGATTACGGACGTCAAGTCGAGCCCGCTGAACCCGCGCAAGGATTTCCGCGACGAAGACTTGGCGGAGCTTGGCGAGTCGATCCGCACCAAGGGCCTCGTGCAGCCGATTATCGTACGCCCCGACGGCATGGCCGGCGGTTACGAGATCGTGGCGGGTGAACGGCGCTGGCGCGCTGCGCAGAAGGCCGGCATCCATACCATTCCGGTGATCATTCGCGAGCTGACCGATCGCGAAGTTCTCGAACTGGCGATCATCGAGAACGTTCAGCGTCAGGATCTCAATGCCATCGAAGAGGCGACCGGGTATCGCGAACTGGTCGAGCGGTTCGATTACAGCCAGGAGCAATTGTCGGAGATCATCGGCAAGAGCCGCAGCCACGTCGCCAACACGCTGCGTCTGTTGAAATTGCCGAACGGCGTGCAGTCGCTTGTACAACAGGGGCGGCTGACGGCGGGGCATGCGCGAGCCCTGATCGGGCGCGACGATGCCGAGACGCTGGCCAAGAAGATCATCGATGACGGCCTGAACGTCCGCGATGTCGAGGCGATGGTCCACAGCGGCGGCGAGGTGGCGACGACGGTGTCACGCCGGCCGCGCGACAAGGACGCCGATACCAAAGCCTTCGAGAAGGAATTGACCGATCTGCTTGGGCTCAAGGTCGAGATCCGGCGGGCTTCCGGCGAAAGCGGCACCCTCATTGTCCGGTATGGCAACTACGACCAGCTGGATTATATTCGTCAACGCCTTGGTGGTGGCTGAGTTTTTAAGGCTTTCGCGGCAATTCTCGTTGCTGCTGCTTGACGCTCGGGCGGCTGCTTGATGGTGTGGGGCCGGGAGCGGCCACACAAGAGTGCCGCGAGAAGAGTCTATGAGTGAAACAAATACGTTGGAGCGGCTGGCCGCGCTCATCCGATCGCGCCGGTCGGACAGCACGCAGAAGTCTTACACCGCTCAGCTTTTGACCGCCGGCACCGAACGCTGCGCGAAAAAATTTGGTGAGGAGGCGGTCGAGACGGTGATCGCCGCGATGACCGGCGACGCTAAGGCGTTGAAAGCGGAAGCCGCCGATACGCTCTATCATCTGCTGGTTCTTTTGGAGAGCCGCGAGATCGCGTTTGCCGACGTGCTGAAGGTTCTCGATGGGCGCATGGGCACATCGGGGCTCGAAGAGAAGGCGTCTCGGCCAGGGAGTTCGTCGTGAAAGTGCGGGCAGCGGGCCACCAACCGCTGAAGGTGCGCGCCGCTGACGAACGAAGCGAAAGGCCCTATTCGCCTTATCGCGTCTTCACGCGCGAGGAGTGGGCGCGCCTCAGAGCCGACACGCCGATGACGCTGCAGCCGCACGAACTCGAGCAGTTGTCCGGTATCATCGAAGAAGTGTCGGTCGACGAAGTCGAGCAGATCTATCTGCCGCTCTCGCGCCTTCTCAATCTCTATGTCGCGGCCGCGCAAAAGCTGCATTCCGTCAGCTCGGAATTTCTCGGCCGCAAAGATACGAAGGTTCCATTCGTGATCGGCGTCGCCGGTTCGGTGGCGGTCGGGAAAAGTACGACCGCGCGCGTATTGAAAGCATTGTTGGCGCGCTGGCCGGATCATCCGCGCGTCGATCTGATGACGACGGACGGGTTTCTTTATCCAAACGCCGAACTCGAACGGCGTGGCCTCATGGAGCGCAAGGGCTTCCCGGAGAGCTTCGATACGACACGGCTTTTGCGGTTTCTTGGCGATATCAAATCGGGAGTCGCGAAGGTTTCGGCGCCGGTCTATTCGCACTTTCAATATGACGTTCTCGCCGGCGCGGAAGTCATTGTCGAGCAGCCGGATATTCTCATTATTGAAGGGCTCAATATCCTACAGCCGGCGGAAATGCCGGTTGATGGCGGGAAAGTTCCATTCGTCTCCGATTTCATCGATTTTGCGATCTATATCGACGCGGACCCGGCGATCATCGAGAAATGGTATCTGACGCGGTTCATGCGTCTTCGCACGACGGCATTTCGTGATCCCGGTGCGTACTTTCATAAGTACGCGACGATGCCGCCGGAAAAAGTTCGCAACGTCGCGCTTGAGCTCTGGCGTACTATCAATTTGAAAAATCTGCAGCAGAACATTCTGCCGACGCGGCGGCGCGCTCAGTTGATTTTACAAAAGGGTGAGGGCCACGGCGTCGAGGTCGCATCGCTCCGTAAGCTCTAATTTGCGGGTCCTTCCATAGAGAGCGACGGCGCAAAAAAATCGGCCGCTTGGGGCAGCGGCCGTCGAGAGATCACAGGAGTGGAAAAATTAGAATGGATCGTCGCTGACGATTTGTTTTGCGACTTAGCGTGTCAGCAGCGACGAGGATGCGGCGAGTTTGGACTCGGTCGCAGCGCTGGCCGATGCGGAGACGACCAGATCGTTCAGGGCCGTTCCAGTGCCCAACGCGAAGATTTTATATTTATCGCGCAGGCGCCGGATTGCCGAAGGATCGGAATATCCCATTTTCCGGATTGCCGTTGTCGGACGCCAATCCGGGTGAATACGCAGGAGTTCATCGAGCCTAGCGAGGCGTTCGCTGTCATCGATGCCAGTGCCTTTCGGACGGCCGCGGCGAACGGAAGTTTGGAGCATAATGGCGAACCTCGAAAACGAAGCGATTCGTTGATTCGACATTGCGCGAATAAATTCTCCAATTCCAGGGAAAATAATTAATTCGCCGAATTGGACACGTAATACCCCCTAAAGATTCTCATTTTGAACGAGGTTCAGGTTAGAATGGTATGTGAAAGGCGGGAAGCCGAAGATTCCCGCCATTCTTGAAAGCCGGATTAAACAATGCGCCGTTGGTGCGCCAATTCGGCTAAAGAGACTTCCGGCCGTGCGCCGATATGACTGATGATCTCAGCGGCCGCGAGACTCGCCAGCTGCCCGCAAATTGGCAATTCATAGCCTTTCGAATATCCGAACAAAAAGCCTGCAGCATAAAGATCGCCGGCGCCGGTCGTATCGACGACAGCCGGAATTTTCTCGCTCGCTATTTCAATTGATTTTCCGTCGGCAAAAATAACGGAACCTTTTTCGCTGCGGGTCAGTGCAGCAAGGCGGACATCGTTGCTAACTGTCTTCGCCGCGAGATCGAACGACTCCGTTTGATAGAGCGATTTAATCTCGGATTCGTTGGCGAAAAGAATATCGATTCCGGCGCGAATGAGTTCGATAAATTCATTGCGATGGCGATCGACGCAGAAGCCATCGGAAAGCGTCAACGCAACTTTGCGATTTGCTTTTTTTGCTGTCTTTAATGCAGAGCGAAAAGCTTGCTTGGCTTGCGATTCGTCGAAAAGATAACCTTCGAGATAGAGAATTTCCGACTCTTCGATCAATTGATGATTGAGTTGTGTTTCATTGAGGCTTGTTGAAATACCGAGAAATGTATTCATCGTCCGTTCGCCGTCGGGCGTAACGAGAATGAGCGAACGCGAAGTCGGAGCACCATTGGCAATCGGCTGCGTATCGAATGTCACGCCGATGGAATGAATATCGTGCGTAAAGATTTTTCCGAATTCGTCGTCGGCGACCGTGCCGATGAAAGCGGCTTTGCCGCCGAAGGATGCGACGCCGGCGATGGTGTTGGCTGCGGAGCCGCCCGAGATTTCCATCGCGGGTCCCATCGTCGTGTAAATTTTTTTGACGTCGTCGGCGCCGACCAGACGCATGCTGCCTTTGGCGGCGTCGATTTTGGCGAGATAGGCCTCGTCGCAACGGCCGATGATATCGACGATGGCATTGCCTATACCGATGACGTCAAAGCGTGCCGCTGTCATGAGGTTCCCCCGAGTTAATATCGGCGGGCACTATAGAAGGGAGAGGACGACCTGCAAGCCGGGGGTTAGCGGCGAGGGGACGCGGCAAGCGGTGCTGCAGCCATCGAGGCGAGGGCGAGGAGCAAGCGTTCGGCGTAGACATCTTCCAGGCGCGGCGACAGACGCGCTGCTTTGGCCGTGTCGGCGATGCGGCGGATGGCTTGGTCGAGTTGTGGGCGTTGCCAGTTTCGGACCTGGCGGGCGAACGCATCGCGCTGTTTGAAGAACAGCGGCGGGCGCAGATATTTCAAGGCATCGTCGAGGCGCTGACCGGCATCGACGTCGCTTCTGACTTTGTGCAGCTTCAGGAAGTATCGTTGCAGAACGGCGATGACGGACTGTCCGCTTTCGCCGGAGGCCAAGGCCCGGCCAAAATCGGTGACCGCCGGTTGGAGCCGGCCTTCGGCCGCCGCTTCAGCGATCCGTTCGAGCGCGAGATTGGCAGCGTCGCCGACGACGTTCTCAACGTCTTCAGCAGTGACGGTTTGGCGCCCAAGACAGTACAGCGCCAGCTTTTCGATTTCGGCGCGCGACAGTGCCCGGTCGGCGCCGAGCCGGGATTGCAGGAGGGCGCGCGCGTCTCCCTGAATGGTCAGCGAGAACGCGGCGAGGACATCCGAGATGAGACTGTCGACGTCGGCGGCGCTGTCGGGATAACAGGCGACGGCAAAGCAATTATCGAGCTTCTCGAAAAGGCTTCGCAAGGCGTCATCGGGTTTCAGGTTCCCGGCCTCGACGATCAGCAGGCCTTCGAGGGGTTGAGCGCTGAGAAGTGGTTTTAGAACCTGCGCCGATATCCGGCGTCCGGCAATGGCGCGAACGATGCGGCGCGAAGCAAACATAGGCCGGATCTGGAGTTCGCTTTCGAGGCGATCGGGATTGCCGTCGAGTTCGCTATCGTCCAGGCGCAAGATTTCGCCGGGCGGGTTTTCTCGGCCCGCCAGGGTGTGAGCGAGCGCGGACGAGCGTTCGCTGACGAGACCTGGATCGGAGCCAAAGAAAAGCACGGCCGTCAGCTGCGCCGGCGGCGATTTCATGAAGGCTTCAGCCTGAGCGGTTTTGACGGCGACCATCGGGAATGCTCGCGACTAGCGCCAGTGCGATGTGGCGATCAAGCCAAGGTCGAGAGGAGCGCGAGAAGACGTGTGCGCATCTCTTCGGCAACCGAAGCGGCGGCACGGTTCTCGGCGTCGCGGCGTGCTTCGACGTTGGCGAAGATCGACGTCACGCGGTCGAACGAGGCGCGCCCAAAGCTCTTGCCGGAGGCGACGACCGATTTATCGCTGAGGCGGATCAGATTGTAGGAGGCTTCGATGCTGAAGATCTGGCCGCCGGCGTTGCCATCGGTGGTCACCAGGGTCGAGACGACGGACTCGCGAATGGCGATGTCCAGACGGAAACGAGGCTCGGCCGGCTTGCCGCCGCCAGTGGTCTGGAAGATCAGCTCATTACGGATTCGCTGTCCGACACGTCCGGGGATGGGCGCCACATCGACGGCCGCGAGCTTTTCCTGGGTCGCCGCGCCGCCAAAGGCCGCAGAGCCATAGAGCGGGCGGAAGCCGGTGCTTCCGTCGCCACAGCCGCCCAAGATGCACAGAGCGGCCAAGCCCACGGTCGAAACGAAAGCGCGCCGGTTCGCAAACCAGCGCTCGCCCACTCGCCCCCTCAGCCCGTCAGCCAACGACATTCACGATCCTTTGCGGGACGACGATGACTTTTTTCGGTGTCCGCCCCTCGAGCGCACGGATGACCGAACCAAGTTTCAACGCCGCCGCTTCCACCTCATCGGATTTCGCTGTGCGCGAAACCACGAGTTCGTCCCGTCGCTTACCATTCACCTGTACGGCAATGGTCACTTGATCGTCAACGAGTAGCTCCGGTTCCGCAACCGGCCAGGGTTGGTTCGCGAGGAGCGTGTTGTATCCGAGCCGCGCCCAGCATTCTTCAGCCAAATGCGGCATCATCGGGCCGATCATTGTGACGAGCAGGGCGGCTGCCTCGTGAGCGGCCCAGGCGAGGTCCGGCTCCTTCTTCATTAGGGTGGTGTGGAGAACATTGGAAAACTCGTGAATGTTCGCCACGGCCACGTTGAAACGCAGGGCCTCGATGGCGCGGCCAACCTGGTCCAGCGCGCGGTGCGCGGCCTTACGCAGTTCAAGTGCGTCGGCGCCGAAGGTTTCGGGTTTTTTCTCCGGTTTCCGGGGAAACACTTCGGTGATGTCGTCGATGATGCGCCAGACACGCTGGATAAAGCGTCCAGCACCGGCAACGCCCGCCTCCGTCCAGATGACGTCGCGCTCGGGCGGGCTATCGGACAGCATGAACCAACGGGCGCAGTCGGCACCGTAATGGGTGATGATATCGTCGGGATCGACGAGGTTTTTCCTCGACTTCGACATTTTCTCGGTCGGGCCGATCGCGGCCGGGCGGCCGGTCGCGATTTCGATCGCCCGGCGGCCGGTGCCTTCGCCTTCGACGCGAACGTCGTTCGGCAAAAGCCAAAAGCCGTCCTGCGATTTGTATGTCTCGTGGGTCACCATGCCCTGGGTGAACAGCGCGGCGAATGGTTCGCGCGTGTTCGCGGCGAAGGTCAGATGGCTGGTGTCGCACATGGCGCGGGCGAAGAAGCGTGAGTAGAGCAGGTGCAGAATCGCGTGCTCGATGCCGCCGATATACTGATCGACCGGAAGCCAGTAATGCGCGGCGTCCTTATCGACGGGCGTCTTGGCTTGCGGGGCGGTGAAGCGCACGTAATACCACGATGAATCGACGAAGGTATCCATCGTATCGGTTTCGCGCGTCGCCGGGCCGCCGCACGTCGGACAGTTGACGTGCTTCCAGGTCGGATGGCGTTCGAGGGGATTGCCCGGTTTGTCGAAGGTCGCGTCCTCGGGGAGCGTCACCGGCAGATCTTTTTCCGGCACCGAGACGACACCGCACTTTTCGCAATGAATAACCGGGATCGGGCAGCCCCAGTAACGCTGGCGAGAGATGCCCCAGTCACGGAGACGGAAATTGACTTTACGCGCGCCCTGCGGATGGTTGGCGAGCTTTTGCTGTTCGAGGCGATTGGCGATTTCCTCGAAGGCAGCCTTCGTCGTCAGGCCATCGATGAAGCGCGAATTGATCATCGTGCCGTCGTCGGCGTAGGCCTTACCTTTGAGGTCGAATGCCTCTTGCTTTTCACCCGGCGGCAGAATGACGGGGACGATGGGGAGTTCGTAGCGGCGCGCGAAATCCATGTCGCGCTGATCGCCCGACGGGCAGCCGAAGATGGCGCCGGTGCCGTAGTCCATCAGAATAAAGTTTGCGACGTAGACGGGCAGCTGCCAGCTCTTGTCGAAGGGATGGACAGCGCGAATGCCGGTATCGAAGCCACGTTTTTCAGCGGCTTCGATTTCAGCGACGGATGTGCCCATGCGGCGGCAATCCTCGCAGAAGGCGGCGAGGTCCGGATTCTTTTCGGCGGCCGCCTTGGCCAGCGGATGGTCGGCGGCGACGGCGAGGAACGAGGCGCCGAAGATCGTGTCGGGGCGCGTCGTGTAGACTTCGAGTTCGGTAAAGCCTTTCGGCGTGGTGTCCTTGTCGAGGGCCCAGCGGATCAGCATGCCTTCGGAGCGGCCAATCCAGTTCGCCTGCATCAGACGGACTTTCTCCGGCCAGTTGACGAGCGTATCGAGGTCACTGAGCAGTTCGTCGGCGTAGTCGGTGATCTTGAAAAACCACTGCGTCAACTCACGCTGCTCGACGAGCGCGCCTGAACGCCAGCCACGACCATCGATCACCTGCTCGTTGGCGAGCACGGTGTAATCGACCGGATCCCAGTTGACCTTCGAAGATTTGCGGTACGCCAAGCCCTTCTTGAGCAGATCGAGAAAGAGCTTCTGCTGATGCTGGTAGTATTCCGGCGAGCAGGTTGCGATCTCGCGGGACCAGTCGAGCGACAGACCCATCGATTTGAGCTGGTCGCGCATCGTATCGATGTTGGCGTAGGTCCATTTGCCGGGATGGACCTTGCGTTCCATCGCAGCGTTTTCGGCGGGCATGCCGAATGCGTCCCAGCCCATCGGATGCAGGACGTTGAAGCCCTTGGCGCGCTTGTAGCGGGCGAACACGTCGCCCATCGCATAGTTGCGCACATGGCCCATGTGGATGCGCCCCGAGGGATAGGGGAACATCTCAAGCACATAGCATTTGGGCCGGTTGTGATCCTCGGAAGCGCGGAAAATCTGGTCTTTTTCCCAGATATGCTGCCAGTGACGTTCGCGGTCGGGTGCGTTGTAGCGTTCGGTGGCCATGGGCCCTGATCTTTCCGGGGATTTTGAATTGGTTAGCGCCCGTAATGAGCCTGAAAGGTCAGGAGGGTCAAGTCGTCGGCTCGTTGGCCGCATATGTTGCAAAATCTTGATTTTTGCGACATATTATGGGAATGTGTCGTGGCTTGAGACATGTTCTATCGACATGTCGCAATTTTTGTATTTTTGCGACATGTCCGGGATCATATGTCGCCGCCAGCGACATGTCTGCGTGACGTGTCGTTCAAATCTGGATTTGACGACAGATGAAAGCCTTCGACCCTGAAAGTCCCTACAATGGCCTGCCTCAGCTACCGCCTCCTGGCGATCTGGAGACGAAGGCCGTTTTAAAGAAGTGCGCCTCGGTCCATGCGGCGTTGGCCGCTCTGAAAGAACGGGGCCGGCGTATCCCCGATCAGACCGTGCTCATCAACGCCATCCCGATCATGGAAGCCAAGGACAGCTCGGCGATTGAGAACATCGTCACGACGAGCGATGCGCTGTTTCGCGATGCGAGTTTGAAGGATGACAGCAATGCGGACCCGGCGACGAAGGAGGCGTCGCGCTATCGATCGGCGCTTCAGCTTGGCTTCAAGACATTGGCGCATCGGCCGATCACGACACGCACCGCCGTCGATATCTGTTCCGAGCTCAAGGGTGTCGATCTCGACGTGCGCAGCGTTCCAGGCACCAAGCTCAGAAATACCAATACGGGCGACGTTATTTATACGCCGCCCGAGGGTGAATCTCTACTGCGCGAGCTGCTTACAAACTGGGAGCGCTTCCTGAACGACGCGACGGACCTGGACCCTGTCGTGCGCATGGCCGTCGGACATTATCAGTTCGAGGCGATTCATCCGTTCATTGACGGCAACGGCCGCACGGGCCGCGTCATCAACATTTTATTTCTCATCGAGCAGGGATTGCTCGACCTGCCGACGCTCTATCTCAGCCGCTATATTCTCGCGAACCGGGCCGATTACTATCGTCTGCTTCTCGACGTGACGACGAAGCAGGCATGGGAGCCGTGGATTCTCTATATGCTTGACGGCATCGAGAACACGGCGCGATGGACCGCGGAGAAAATCGGCGCGATTTACGATCTCATCGATGCGACGGTTGCTTATGTCCGGGACGCGGCACCCAAAATTTATACCCGCGAACTCGTCGATGTGCTTTTCACGCAGCCCTATAGCCGCATTCAAAATGTCGTCGAGCGCGGGGTCGCGCACCGGCAAAAAGCGTCGCGAGATTTGAAGCATCTTGCTGCGATCGGCGTGCTGCGTGAGATCAAAGTCGGTCGCGAGAAACTCTTCCTGAATGTCAGATACGCAGCGCTTCTCAGCGGGGACGCGACGACGTTCGAGCCCTTTGCGAAGCTGCCGGAGACGACCTAAAAAACGGGCCGCATTCAAGATGCGGCCCGTCATGGTGTCGGAATTCTAACGGTGCGTGATCAGCAGGTATGCGCAGATGCGCCTGCTTCGGCGACCGTCTGATCCTGGACGCCGCTGCCGCCCGAGACGCCGATCGCGCCGATGACAACACCCTGCGAATCCTTCAACGGAATGCCGCCGGCGAAGATCATGACGCGGTCATGGTTGGAAACATGAATGCCATAGAACTGATCGCCGGGCTGGCTGTTCTCCGCGAGTTCTTTGGTCGAGATGTTGAAAGCGCGCGCCGTGAAGGCCTTGTTGATTGCGATGTTGATCGAGCCGATCCAGGCTTTGTCCATGCGGATGTGGGAAATGAGGTTTGCTCCTTCATCGACCACCGCGATGTTCATGGGCTGTCCGATTTCGAGCGCCTTCTTTTCGGCGGCGTCGATGATGCGGCGGGCGTCAGCGAGCTTCAGCATGGGGACTCCTGTTTGCTAGGACATGGGTAAGCGGTGCAGATATATGTGCTCCCTCGCTCGCGGATCCATTGCGACACTTTTCCAGTGGCGGCCATAAGTCTATGGGAAACGGAAACAACCGAGGAATAGGCGTGACAAGCGACGGCTACCACGAAACCGCGCCCGAAAGGTTAAGGCGTATCAGGGATGAAATCGCAGCGGCGGCGAAGGGTTCCAAACGTTCTGCGGCCGATGTCGAGCTGATTGCGGTGTCGAAATTGTTTGACGCCGACGCCGTGCGCCCGGTTCTGGAAGCCGGGCAAAGGGTGTTTGGCGAAAATCGCGTGCAAGAGGCCGAGCGCAAATGGCCGGGTCTGAAAAGCGAGTTTGCCGATGTCGAGTTGCATCTCATCGGCCCGCTACAGTCGAACAAGACGCGCGATGCGGTCGCGCTGTTCGACGCCATCCACACGGTCGATCGCGAGAAGATCGCGCGCGCGATCGCTGATGAAATGTCAAAGCAGCAACGCACACTGAAGCTTTTCGTCCAGGTCAATACGGGAGAGGAGCCGCAGAAGGCCGGTGTGATGCCGCGCGAGGCCAAGGCGTTTGTCGAACTCTGTCGTGGCGAGCTCAAACTTCCGCTCACTGGGCTGATGTGCATTCCGCTGGTTGATGAAGAGCCCGCGGTCCATTTCGCCTTTCTCGCGAAGCTCGCCAAGGAGCTGGGATTGAGCGGCCTCAGCATGGGCATGAGCGGCGATTTCGAAACTGCGATTGCGTTTGGCGCGACGCACGTTCGCATTGGATCAGCGATATTCGGGGATCGATTATAACGACATTGATCGAGAGCAGAGGTTTGATGGCTCACGAAAAATGCGTCACTGTGCAATGCACTAGCCGCAGCGCGGGTGATTACCAGTAAAGTTTGAGATGGAGATAATCATCTCCTGATTGTCGGTGCTATCGAACCGGCGTGTGGGGGCGCAAAATTCCGATGACCGCATTTTTCTCACTCGAATCGAACGTTTTGTTGACTCGCCGCGGGCGCGCCCCCTAACTATTTCTCTCACGGCTAGGGGAAGTTCGTGAGGTTGGGGGCACATTGACCGACCAAGACCATCTCCAGGCGCCGACTTCCGCCGATCTCGTTGTCGTTTGCGTTTGTACGAAGGACCGCGGCGCCATGTTCCAGCGGTGCCTCGATGCTCTTCTGCATCAGGAGGTGCCAGGCGGTTCGTTCAAGCTGCAGCTGCTGATCGTCGATAATTCTGCGGATGGTGGCGAGCGGCAATCGGTGGCCGCAAAGCAAGGCGGGCCAATTCCGCTCACCTACATTCACGAAACGGCCGCCGGCATTCCCAACGCGCGCAACGCCGCTTTGGATGCGGCCGTCAATCTCGCTGCCAACTGGATCGTCTTCATCGATGACGATGAAATTGCTCCGCGCGGTTGGATCGCACGACTGCACGCTTTGGCTTTACACCATGAGGTGGATGTCGTTTCCGGCGGGGTCGCGCAATTTTCGACCTCGGGCGAAGCGCAATCCGGCGCCGAGCAATGGAGCCCATCGCCGTCATTTGGGACGGCGCGCCTTCGTCGGACGTGTCCAACCAGCAATGTGATTTTCCGAGCCTCGCTTGTTGCGGGGACGTCTGCTTTGCGGTTCGACGAAACGATGCGCTTCGGAGGCAGTGACGTCGAATTTTTCATGCGCGCCGGACAAAGAGGGGCTCGCATCGTCCATGTCAAAGATGCGACAGTCTTCGAGGAGTATCCCGCCGAACGAAAGACGTTTTCCTACGCGTGCAAACGGGCCTTTCGCGTCGGAACGACCACTAATTACCGCTATTGCAAAAATTATGGGGTGCTTCCGGGTGGGGCACTGTTGGCCACGCGGGTTATCGCAAAAACGGGGACCGCGCTGGGCAGTACATTAGCCGGAGCGATCACCTATCCGTTCGCGCGAAATCTCGCGAAACGTCAACTCTACCGGGGCGCCCGATCCGCTGCGACGGCCTTCGGATTCGTAGGTCCACTATTTGGCATTACACCAGGCCGCTATTGGTGATCGTCGCCGCCAAATTTCCGCAGAGCTTTTCCCACCACAAATTTTCATCCTGCCGCATCAATCCTGATGCCCGGTGCTAGGCTCCTTCGCTGATTCGGAAGCGCATATCGTGCGTCGATGTGCAATTGAGGTTTCAGATGAGCGCGTCAGCCCAGAAAAACGATCCGATTGAAGCGCAGGCCAACGCAGCCGCGGCAGAAGCCGCGCGCGATACACGGGCGGAAGTTCTGGAGAAGGCGCAAGACAGTGCGCGGGCCAAGACAGCGGTTTCCAAGCTCTCGAAAGCCGAGAAAGCTGCTGCGAGCGATGCGCGCAAGAAATGGCACGACTTTCAGGTCGAGGTCTGGATAACGCCTTTCAATTCGATCGAGTTCGGGCTCTGGAAACGGGAGCGCAATCGCGGCAAGTCGCGTCAGTTCACGACGGACATGGATATCTTTGCGGAGATCGTCGAGAACGGCGAACGGACCGGTGTTCTTGGCTACCGCAGGGAGCTTTGGAAAGGCGCGACCGGAATGGACAAGCGCCTTGTCTTCAAACTCTTCTCCGAGACATTGAATTGGAAAGCCAGCATGGACATGATGCTCGGCCGTTCCGTGCAACAAACGCTCGGCGCCGGCGGCTTTCCGGTGACATCCTATTCGGTCAACACGAGCGACGATGATTTTATCGTCTATCTTGAGCGCTCGGCGAACAAGTGGCCGCTGATGCCAGAAGTCTTCTCATTCTTCCTCATGGAAGGCGGGGAGCCGAAATTTTATAAATTCCGGCGTGACTTCATCAATCTCGGCGGCGACTACACGCTCATCGATCAGCATGGCGAGCATGTCGGCCATCTCGACGGCGCTATTCTCACGATCGGCGGCAAATGGCGGTGTTCGGTGCGTGGCGATCACGCCGATCCGCGCCTCATCGCGATCATGAAGCTGTTCGCGGGCATGATCGTTTTTAACGGGCAAGCGCGGCGGCACGTGAGATACCTGGCGCGCGAAATCCGCTACGGCAATCTGAAGCCTGACATTCAGCGGCAAGAAGCCGATCTCTATCTCAATCCGCGCCGCGTGCGCTGACGAGCTTCCAGGCATCGCTTGGCCCTGCCTGCAAGTTAGGCAGCGCGGCTCTAAACTTTGCTGAAATTAGAGGCGGGTTGATGAGGCGCTCATGGCGGCGTGAGCGCCTAACCGCTTGGCGCATCGCACTTTCAACGCCGAATCTGCGCTTGGCATAAATCTTGATCACTCTGCCTGCCGACTTCGCCGTGGGGCCGTTTTTCGGGCTCCTTTCGCGAGCGAAGCGTAAAAAACAGGCAAGGGGGACAGGGTGGAACACGAGCAAGGCGCTGACGTCTTTTTCCTACTGATGGGTGCGATCCTCGTTTTTGCGATGCACGGAGGGTTCGCATTTCTCGAGGTCGGCACGGTTCGGCACAAGAACCAGGTCAATGCACTCGTCAAAATTCTCGTCGATTTCGCAATCTCGACGACCGTCTATTTCGCGATCGGATATACGCTGTCCTATGGCGTGAGCTTTTTCGCCTCGGCGCAAAAGATCAGTGGCGGGTCCGGCTACGACCTCGTCCGGTTTTTCTTTCTCGCAACCTTCGCTGCCGCAGTGCCGGCGATCATTTCGGGCGGTATTGCCGAACGCGCGCGGTTCGTGCCCCAGTGCGTGGCGACGGCCTTGTTGGTCGGGTTCGCCTATCCGCTGATTGAAGGCGTGGTGTGGAACAAGAATTTCGGCCTGCAGGACGGATTGTTCGCAGGCTTGCTCGGCGCGCCATTCAAGGATTTCGCAGGCTCCATCGTCGTGCATGCTTTCGGAGGCTGGGCGGCGTTGGGCGCGATCCTGCAGCTCGGAGCCCGCATCGGACGCTATGATCGCAGTCGCGCCATGAGCCCGCCGCCGTCGTCCATCCCTTGGCTGGCGATGGGATCCTGGCTATTGTGCATCGGCTGGTTCGGCTTCAACGTCATGAGCGCCCAAAGTCTCCAGGCGATTTCGGGATTGGTGGCGATCAATTCGTTGATGGCGATGTGCGGGGGCATTCTCGCGGCACTCGTTGCGGGCCGTAACGATCCGGGCTTCGTGCATAACGGCGCTCTTGCCGGGCTGGTTGCGATCTGCGCCGGTTCCGACGTCATGCATCCGATTGGCGCTTTCATCACCGGCGCCATTGCCGGCTGCTTGTTCGTCACGATGTTCCAGCTGTCGACGAACAAATGGCGGATCGACGACGTTCTCGGCGTCTGGGCGCTACACGGCCTGTGCGGATTGTGGGGTGGCATCGCCTGCGGAATTTTCGGTCTGACAGCGCTGGGCGGGCTCGGCGGCGTGACGTTGCAGTCGCAGCTTGTCGGGTCGGTGCTTGGCGCGGCGTTCGGCTTCGCGGCCGGAACGGTCATCTATTGGATCGTCGACGTGACGCTTGGATTGCGGCTGTCGCCGGACGAGGAGCGGCGCGGCGCCGATCTCTCGATTCACAAAATCGGCGCCAATCCGGAAGACGACGTGCGGATGGGCCGTCTTTGATCGTTTCGAATGGACCGGCGGGTCGATTGTTTTCGCCCGCCGGTTCGATTTCAATGGCCGCCTAGTAAACGGCCGGGACGTACATGTCGTCGGCTACGGGCGCGCGCAGATAATCGGGATTATGCACGCGCTCCGGCAACAACACGGGTGAGCGCGGAACCTCGTCGTAGGGAATCTGCGAGAGAAGATGGTGGATGCAATTTAGGCGTGCCCGCTTCTTGTCGTCGGCGTGCACGATCCGCCAGGGCGCCTCGGGAATATGCGTGCGTTCCAGCATCGCTTCCTTGGCTTTCGTGTAGGCTTCCCATCGGCGCCGGGATTCAAGATCCATCGGCGACAGCTTCCATTGCTTGATCGGATCGTGAATGCGCATCTGAAAGCGCAGATGCTGTTCGTCGTCCGAAATCGAGAACCAATACTTGATGAGCATGATGCCGGAGCGGACGAGCATCTTCTCAAACTCGGGAACGGTTCGGAAGAACTCTTCGACATCCGTGTCCGAGCAAAATCCCATCACACGCTCAACGCCGGCGCGGTTGTACCAGGAGCGATCGAACAGAACCATTTCGCCGCCGGCCGGCAGGTGCGGAACATAGCGCTGGAAGTACCACTGCGAGCGTTCGCGTTCGCTCGGCGCGGGCAGAGCCACGACGCGCACAACGCGCGGATTGAGGCGCTGCGTTATGCGCTTGATGACGCCACCTTTGCCAGCCGCATCGCGGCCTTCAAAAATAACGACGACTTTGAGCTTTTGATCGACGACCCAGTCTTGCAACTTGACGAGCTCACGTTGCAGCCGGAACAGCTCCTTGAAGTAGATTTGACGATCGAGAAGATTGGCATGTCCGTTCGGCTCGCTGCCGTCGAGCAGACGATGCAGACGTTCGTCATCCATTTCCATTTCGAGTTCTTCGTCGAAGCTGTCGGCGATCTCGGCTTCGATGCGCGCCGTCATGCTGGCGTGCTTGTCTTGCTCGTCGGTCGTCATCACCCGGTCCTATGGCTCGCGTGTCTATCGGCTATCCTCTCGCCACAGACACGCGAGACTTATGACAGCCCGATGACAGTCGGAGCCTTTGAGCCGCTTTAGGGTTTCGCAACTTCAATCACACCGGCGGCGGATTGCGCTCGCTAAAGCCCGATTGATGCCAATAGGGATACGGCTTCGTCGTTTCGCTGGCGGCGTCGAGCTTGGCGATTTGCTCGGTGGTGAGAGTCCATCCGATGGCGCCAAGGTTGTCGGTCAGCTGCTTTTCATTGCGCGCGCCAATGATGACGCTCGACACGGTCGGCCGGTGAAACAGCCAATTCAGCGCGATCTGGGGCACCGATTTGCCGGTTTCCTTGGAGATTTCGTCAAGCGCATCCATCACCGTGAACAGATATTCGTCGCTGACGGGCGGACCCTTTTCGGCCGTCGTGTGCAGACGGCTTGTCTCCGGCAACGGCTGACCGCGGCGGATTTTGCCGGTCAGGCGTCCCCATCCAAGCGGGCTCCAGACAATCGCGCCGATGCCTTGATCGAGTCCGAGCGGCATCAGCTCCCATTCGTAGTCGCGGCCGACGAGTGAATAGTATGTCTGGTTGGCGACATAGCGCGGGTAGCCGTAGCGGCCGGCAACAGCGAGCGATTTCATCAGGTGCCAGCCGGAAAAGTTCGAAACGCCGACGTAGAGGATCTTTCCGGCGCGGACCAACTGATCCAGCGTCGAGAGCACCTCTTCCGGTGGCGTCATGGCGTCGAAGCCGTGGATCTGGAAAATATCGATGTGATCCGTCTGCAGGCGTTTTAGGGCCTCATCGCATGTCTTCAGCAAATGAAAACGCGAGGAACCGACATCGTTGGGATCGCTGCCGAAGCGAAAGGTCGCCTTGGTCGAAATCAGGACTTTGTCGCGGCGGCCTTTCAAGGCTTCGCCAAGAACCTCTTCCGATGCGCCGTTGGAATAAATGTCGGCGGTGTCAAACATCGTCACGCCGGCGTCGAGACAAAGATCAATCATGCGGCGTGCTTCTGCGACGTCCGTTGATCCCCAGGCTTTGAAGAATTCGCTCGTGCCGCCGAATGTCGCCGCGCCGAAGCTCAGAAGCGGCACGGTCAATCCTGACGCACCCAGTTGCCGATATTCCATTTTACGTGTCCCCGAATTGGAATTGGCCGATTTGGCGGCATCGGAATGCGAATGATCGCCACACTGAATCTGACAATAAGCGTCTATTTCGTAATTAAAAAACGATCACGCTTGGCCGAGTTTCATTCGCAATCTTCACAATTTTTTCGCTTATTGGTAGTGAACGGATCGTCTTGGCACAGACGAGCTTCATTTAAGTTCCTGAAAATTCAAAATAAATTTTTATGCGCGCGTCAGTTGCACGCGCCAACGACGATATGTCGCGCGTCGAATCTCCTCTTGTTTCCGCCCCATTACGCCGCTGGATGCGCCCCGTTTGTGAAGACAAGTGAGGAGAGTAACAATGCGATTGAGCTTGTTCGCAATGGCGGCCCTGCTGGCATTTGCAGTCGGCGTTCCGTCGGTCGAGGCTCATCCGTACAAAGGCTATAAAAGTCATCGGATTGAGCGTACGCATGCGAAATGGACTGGAAAGAAGCGGTATTCGAACCGTCACTATTCACAGCGCCGGGGGCACCGGTCTTCGCGGCATGCTTATCGGGGCCGTTCCTATAGCCGGTATGCCTCCCGCCATCATTCCTATGGCCGCTACGCTCACCGTAGGGTCTCTTCCCGGCACTATGCCCAGCGTAGCCACCACGGTCGGCGCTATGCGCGTGCAGGCGGCAGGCCGCGCGCCTGGTGCGGCTGGTGGATGCGGACGCAACTCGGCGGTGGACCGGAATACAATCTGGCTGCCAACTGGCGGCACTACGGTCGTCCCAGCGGTCCGCGGGTCGGCGCCGTGGTCGTTTGGCCCCATCATGTCGGCATGATCACGGGACGTGCAGCCAACGGTCAGTGGATCGTGAAGTCTGGCAACGACGGCAACGCCGTGCGCGAACGTGCGCGTTCGGTTGCCGGTGCCGTCTTCCGGATGGGCTGAGCCTCAATTTCGATCGGACGGGCCGGGGACTCGGCCCGTCCGCTTTCTTTTCCGGCGGACATTCAGACAGCTGACCGGCGCGGGCCATTCAATTGCCTCAGGCCCATAACGCGCCGACGTGCGCGGTAACCTTATCGAAACCCCCAGGCGTCAAGGTTACCGAAGCGGTTTTTCGGTTTTTTCCCGATCCCTAAATCCTTGCGCCGCACGGACTTTGTGCGGACGGGAGAGGAGCGGGTCTTCCGAAAAATTGCTCGAACGCACGAATTTCCGTGCTGCGTCAAAGAAGTACGTTCGCTGAGATGTCGCTTGATACGAGAGGGATCGATCCTCGGCGGCTGTTACCGCAGTCGTTGGAGGACCGGCTTCTAGGCTGGCTAGGCCGCTTTGGCGGAGCCTTGCTGCTTGCCTCGATGGTCGCGATCTGGGCGAGCCTCGTCTCCTGGTCGGTTCTCGACCCGAGCCTGACGCACACCACCGCCGTCGCCGCCCGCAATTTTGCTGGTCCCGTCGGGGCGATCATTTCGGATTTGATGTTCCAGACACTCGGCTTCGCGGCCGTTGTTGCGCTCATCGCGCCGTTTGTCTGGAGCCTGGAGTTGCTTCGTTCCGAGCGCGTCGAGGGCGGACGATCGAAGCTCGGATTTTATCCGATTTCGGTTCTGACGATCGCTGGCGCGATTTCGGCGCTTCCGGTGTTCGACGGCTGGCCGCTGCGTCACGGTTATGGCGGGCTGCTCGGCGACGCGCTGCTGAGCCTGGTGGTCAAGATGTTCGGCTTCATCAATCAGGACCGCGCGACGTTGGCCGCCGGTCTGGTGCTGGCCGCTGCTGCCGCCCAAATGTCCGGGAAGGCGATGGGTTTCGAAGCCGAAGCCGTCGCGAAGGCACTGTGGACCTGGTTGCGTGCGGGCATGCGGCGTGCGGCGACCGCGTCGCGCGACGAGGCCATCCGAATTCCCGATGTCGCGACCCACAGCGTCAACGGATTGCGCGGCTGGTTTCGCAAGCGTCGGGATGCGGCTGGCGAAGATCAGTACGCATCCCTGGAATCGTTCGGCGCGCCGCAGCGTGCCTCGTCCAGTTTGAACCATGCACCCGATTCCCTTGGCGGCTACGCGCCAGCTCGGGAAAATGACGATGGCAGCGTTGACCGGCAGTTCGCGGCTCATACGCTCGCCATGCCTCCAGCACCGCGCGCCGTGGAACGTCCGCAGGCTTCCGACCGCGCTTCCGACTTGGACCTTGGAATCGAGGATCTGCCGCTCGAAGGTGAAGGCGATGTCGATTACGACTTCGACGAGAACATCGAGGATTCAAGCCGCGCCATTGCGGCGCGTTTCGCGCCGGCTTCGAGCAACATCGTGCCGCGTCCGCCAACCCCTGTCGCCCGCGGCACGCGCGCTGTCGAGGCAGCACCGCCGCCTCCGCCCCCCATGGCGCCAGAAATCAAGCCCAAAGCCAAGAACGGTCTGCTCGGCGGTCTGCGCGAGCGGGCTGCGCCGCAATGGAAGCGGCCATCGCTGAATGTCTTCAAACGTCCCGGCGCGGCGAAGCCGCATGCGGAACTGTCCCAGACGGTGATGCGCGGCAACGCGCGGCTGCTTGAGGATGTTCTCGGTGATTTCGGCGTCAAGGGTGAGGTCAAGGATATCCGGCCCGGACCGGTCGTCACTCTGTATGAATTCGAGCCGTCACGCGGCACCAAGTCGTCCCGCATCATCGGGCTCGCGGAAGATATCGCGCGGACGATGAGTCTTGCGAGTGTGCGTGCCGCGGTCGTGCCGGGGCGCAATGCGATCGGCCTCGAACTTCCGAATGCGCGGCGCGAAACGGTTTTGTTGCGCGAAATTCTGGAAGCACCGCCGTTCAAATCGGACGGGTTGGCGCTGCCGCTCGGCCTCGGCAAGTCGATCGGCGGCGAACCCGTCGTCGCGGATTTGGCGCGTATGCCGCATCTTCTCGTGGCGGGCACCACCGGTTCCGGCAAATCGGTCGGCATCAATGCGATGGTGCTGTCGTTGCTCTATCGGCATTCGCCCGAAGAATGCCGCATGCTGATGATCGATCCGAAGATGCTGGAGCTGTCGGTCTATAATGACATTCCGCATCTTTTGACGCCGGTCATCACCGATCCGCACAAGGCGGTCGCGGCGCTGAACTGGGCCGTGCGCGAAATGGAGGAGCGCTATAAGCAGATGGCGGCGCTCTCGGTTCGCAACATCGATGTTTTCAATAATCGCGTGCGCAACGCGAAGAAGCGCGGTGAAATTCTTTCGCGCCGCGTACAAACGGGCTTCGACAAATCCGGGCAGGCGCGTTTCGAAACGCAGACGATGGAACTCGAGCCGTTGCCGCGCATCGTGCTGATCGTCGATGAATTCGCGGACCTGATGATCGTCGCCGGGCGCGAGGTCGAGGCATCGGTGCAGCGTCTCGCGCAAATGGCGCGTGCGGCCGGCATTCATTTGATCATGGCGACGCAGCGGCCGTCGGTGGACATCATCACCGGCACGATCAAGGCCAACTTCCCGACGCGGATCTCGTTCAAGGTCACGTCGAAAATCGACAGCCGCACGATTTTGAACGAGCAGGGGGCCGAGCAGCTCCTCGGCCAGGGCGACATGCTCTATTCAACGGGCGCTGGGCAATTCGTGCGCGTGCATGGCGCCTACGTTTCTGACGAGGAAGTCGTGGCGTTCGCCGATGCGCTGAGACAGGAAGCGTCGCCGGATTACGTCGAGGGAATTACCGACGCGCCGCCGCAATCTGAGATCGCGCAGGGCGGGCAGGGAACGGGCGAACAGGATCTTTACGATCGCGCGGTCGCAATCGTCATGCGCGACGGCAAAGCCTCGACCAGCTACATTCAGCGGCGGCTTTCGATTGGCTACAACCGCGCCGCTGATCTCATCGAACGGATGGAGCGCGACGGCCTGATCTCGGCCGCCAACGGTGTCGGCAAACGCGAGATCCTTGTTCCACGTAGTGGCGCGGACGCTGCCGCGTAGGTTGTAGCGAACCGCTCACATCGGCGGACTCCGATGCTTGCGACTCACATTCGGAACGCATTACCCCTTAGGGAAGAGTGATTCGCCTAGTTCTGGACGCATTCTTTGCCGAAACGGTAATCTGCGATGGGAGCCCGGTGGGGCTTCGGGGCTCTTGGGGGGCCCGCGCGATGGGGAGATATATGAGGGATTTCCGGCGCCTGTTGGCTGCTGCAGCGGTTGTGACGTTCGCATGGGGCGGTCATGCCTTCGGCCAGGATGCCGACGGCCCGGTGGATATGCTCACGAACAACCCGATCGTTCACAAGGAAAAGCCTGCGGTGAAGGGCTGGACCGGTGAGGTCGCGCCTGCGAATGCCGACGGCAGCGTCGTGCTCGACGCGCAGCAAACAAAAATCGTGCAAGACGTCAGCGCCTACTTTGAATCGTTGCAAAGCATGACGGGCGCGTTCGTGCAGATCGACGCCGCCAACAAACGGATGCGCGGCAAATTTTCCGTCATGCGGCCCGGACGGTTTCGTTTTGACTACGCGCGGCCGTCGCGCCAGATCATCGTCTCGGACGGCCAAAATCTGGCCATCCAGGATCTCGACCTGAATAACGAGGATCGTGTCTCGCTCGATCAGACGCCGTTCCGGCTGCTTCTGCGCAAGGATGTCGATCTGTTGCGCGATGCGAAGATCACTGAAGTCCAGCAGGCCGACGATCTGATCGTGCTGGGTTTGCAGGACAAGGACCCGAATGCTCCCGGTAAAATCAAGCTCTATCTGGCGACCAAGCCGAGCATGGAATTGAAAGAGTGGGTGACCACTGACGCGCAGGGTCAGGACACGCGGGTCGAGCTTTCGGGACTTCAGAAAGCCGACAATCTAGATGCAAATTTATTTAAGATTCAACCACTTGGGCCGAAACGATCGACGCCAAATTGAGGATTTTCTAGACGAATCATGGTGTTGCGGAAGTACCCCACGGCAATACGCAAGCTGTGGATATTGATAACCATGAGTTCACATTTTCGTGAATGGCTCTCGAGGCCCCTATTGAATTCGTCCGCTTTGCGCTTAATTCAATCCCATGCAGGTGGCGTCACCCTGTATTCGGTAGTGCCCCCCGTCTAGCCGAAGACGCCACCTCTGGTATCGGTTTCCCTCCCGATGCCGAGCGCGATAAGCGCATAGCGCCCAGTCCCTCCCCCCGGGACTGGGCGCACTCGTTTCTGGGGCTTGTTGTCTTTCAGCGTCTTATTGCGCGGCGTGTGCTGCGCCCGGGTTGGCAAGAGCAGGTTTTGCCGACGTTGTGTTGGCTGTGCTCGCGGTTTGCAAAAGCAAGCGGTCGATTGCGAGCAAATCCTGCGTGATCGATCGCAGACGCTTCAGAATGTGTGATGAGAAGCGCTCAGCCAATTCAACATCGCTCTGCATGAGCTGATGCATTTTCTCGCGCGGCAGCCGCAGAGCCTTCACCTGATCCTTGGCGATAATCGTTGCGGGATGCACCACTTCCACGAGCATCGCGAGTTCGGAGATGAGCGCGCCTTCGGGCAGCAACTCCTCGCGCGTTGCGTTACCGGCATCCATGCGGCGGACGCACGTTCCAGACACGATGAGGATCGCGGCTTCTGCCAGTTGATCTTCCGCAACGATGGTGTCGCCGGGACGATAGACGATGCGCTCGGCTTGGTGAGCGATCTCGCTCAGCTGGCGCTGATTGAGGTCGCGAAAGAGCGGCAGCGACAAAAAAGGTTTGACGAGGGCGTCGATGGCCATCGGTCCATTCGCAGCAAGACAGATTTCGGGAACGCGACGCGATGCCGATTCATAGCGCGAACAGGCAACTTAGCTTTCCATACACGAGTCCTACGCCAGCTGAACGTTGATAAGCGTCTGCGGCGGCTGTGCCTGTGGATGGGTGTGAAGGATGCAACGCTTTAACGGCGCGCATCATGGTGCGAGCTTGTAGCCCCCGCTTTCGGTGATCAAAAGCTCGGCGTTCGACGGATCTTTTTCTATCTTCTGACGCAACCGATAGATGTGCGTTTCGAGCGTGTGCGTTGTGACGCCGGCATTATATCCCCAGACCTCGTGCAAGAGCACGTCGCGGGAGACGACCTTGTCGCCCGAACGATAGAGATATTTGAGGATCGACGTTTCCTTTTCGGTCAGGCGGATTTTGCTGCCCGATTGATCGACGAGAAGTTTCGACGCGGGCTTGAACGTATAAGGCCCGATGGCGAAGACAGCGTCTTCGCTTTGCTCGTGCTGGCGAAGCTGCGCCCTGATGCGGGCGAGAAGCACGGCGAATTTGAATGGCTTCAGAACGTAGTCGTTGGCGCCGGCATCAAGCCCCAATATCTGATCGGCGTCCGAGGTGTTGCCGGTCAGCATGACAATCGGCGTTTTGTATCCGGACTTGCGTAGAAGTTTTACCGCTTCGCGCCCATCCATATCGGGCAGGCCGACGTCGAAGACAACGAGATCGAAGCGTCCGGTCTTGGCAGCTTCCATGCCTTTGCTCGCGGTGCCGGCTTCGAAAACCTCAAATTCATCGTGCAGGACGAGTTGATCCTTGAGAGAGGTGCGCAGATCGTCGTCGTCATCAACGAGGAGGACCTTTCGGGCCGTGCTCATGGAGAATGGCTCCAGTTTTCTTGGACAGTATTGCGGGCACCGAAGACTAGCATCAGGCGCGTGGGCAACATAGGCTTTGGTGGAAAACAGACAAGAGGATTGGGCGGTTCCCCATGCCGTCAAGACGGGTGATACAACGGCACAATCGGCCCGCGAAGCTGATTGTCAAGATGCTGAATGCGTCGGCCCAACGCGGCACCTTGAAGTTTGGAGCTCTTTTGATGCCCTGCGCGCTGGGCCGCTCGGGAGTCAAGGTTGTGAAGCGCGAGGGCGATGGTGCGACTCCGCGCGGGCGGTTCCTGTTGCGGAACGTCTATTTCCGAGCGGACGGGATGATGCGTCCGACAACGGCGCTTCGTTTGCAGGCCGTGCGCAAAACCGATGGATGGTGCGACAGCCCATTCGACAGAAATTACAATCGCCGTGTCGCGCTACCTTATGAAGCAAGTGCTGAAACGCTCTGGCGTGACGACGGCATGTACGATGTCGTCGTCGTTCTCGATTACAACGATGTGCCGCGCATCAAGAATCGCGGCAGCGCCATTTTCATGCACATCGCGAAGCCGGGTTTCCCGCCGACGGAGGGATGCATCGCTCTGCGGATGAACGATCTTCGGCGCGTGCTGCGCGCCGTTCGGCGTCACAGCGAAATCATCGTCGAAATCTGATCGGAATCAAAAAGGCCCGGCACTATCGCGCGGCCGGGCCAAGTTGAGCACGTCAAGGTGGAGACGCGTGCTCGGGAGATCTGGAGTCGATCCCCCACCTTCCAAGGCAGAGGATCGACGCTTGACTTAGTAGTGGTAGGCGCTTTCGCCGTGGTCGGTGATGTCGAGGCCTTCGCGCTCCCGTTCTTCGGAAGGACGAAGCCCAATGATGATATCGACCAGCTTGAAGAGGATAGCTGAGCCGATGCCGCTCCAAAGCAACGTCATGCTCACGGCTTTGAACTGAGCCATCATCTGTGTCGCCATATCGTAGGTGCCTGCCACCATCTCGCCGGGCTTCGACACATAGTCGGCGATGCCGGCGCCACCCCAATCGGGATTGACCAACAGGCCGGTGCCGAGCGCGCCGATGATGCCGCCGATGCAGTGCACGCCGAAGACGTCCAGGCTGTCATCGTAGCCAAGGGCGCGCTTGATCGACGAGCAGAAGACGAAGCAGATCGGGCTGACGACGAAGCCGAGGACGATCGAGCCCATCACGCCTGCGAAGCCGCAAGCCGGGGTGATCGCCACCAGACCGGCGACAACGCCAGACGCAAGGCCGAGTGCCGACGGCTTACCCTTGGCGATCCATTCGACGATCATCCAGGAGAGCGCGGCGGCGCAGGTCGCGACGAAGGTGTTGATGAACACCTGGCCAGCGAAAGCGTTGGCTTCGAGGCCGGACCCGACGTTGAAGCCAAACCAGCCGACCCACAGCAGGGCAGCGCCGATCATGCAGTTGACCAGCGAGTGGGGCGGCATTGCTTCCTTGCCGTAACCGATACGCTTGCCAAGGATGAGGGCGCCGACGAGGCCCGCGATACCGGCGTTGATATGCACGACGGTGCCGCCGGCGAAATCCAGCGCGCCCCATTTGAAGGAGATGCCAGCGTCGTTCATTACGGCATCGTAGGCGGTCTGAGCTTGTGCCTTGGCGTCACCGGTTGCGGCGGCAAGCGCCTTAGCCGCGTTTGCAAACGCATCGGGGCCGCCCCAGTACCAGACCATGTGCGCGATCGGGAAGTAGATGAAGGTCACCCATAGCGCCATGAAGACGAGCATCGCCGAGAATTTCAGACGTTCGGCAACCGCGCCGAGGATGAGCGCCGGCGTGATACATGCGAATGTCATCTGGAAGACGATGTAGACGTATTCCGGAATGTAGACGCCGTTCGAGAACGTGCCGACGACACTGTTGGCATCGACGCCCTTGAGGAAGGCTTTCGAGAAGCCGCCAACGAAGTCGTTCAGAGCGCCGCCGTTGGTGAAGGCCAGCGAGTAACCGTAGACGACCCAGATGATTCCGACGAGGCAGAGCGTCGCAAACACCTGCATGAACATCGACAGCATGTTCTTCGTGCGCACCAGGCCGCCGTAGAAGAGCGCGAGGCCCGGAACCGTCATCAGCAGCACGAGGACGGCAGCGATATACATGAATGCGATGTCGCCCTTGTTGGGCACGGGTGCTGCGGTTTGGGCGAATGCCGGCCCGGCGGCGAGCAGCGCGGTTACGCCGAGGGCTCCCAGGGTCCCCGCGTAACGCGCAATCGTTCGAAACTTCATGTCGTGTGCTCCCTGATTGATTGAATGTGAACTGCGCATTTCGAGAGTCGCTAGAGCGCGTCGTCGTCGGATTCGCCTGTCCGGATGCGGACGGTGTGCTCGATGGGTGAAACGAAGATTTTGCCGTCGCCGATCTGGCCGGTCTTGGCGGCGCGCTGGATGGCGTCGAGTGCCTTCTCGACCTGGGGGGCGGGAACGACGACCTCGATCTTGATCTTGGGAAGGAAACTCACGGCGTACTCGGCGCCGCGATAGATTTCCGTGTGGCCCTTCTGGCGGCCATAACCTTTGACTTCGGTGACGGTCATGCCTTGCAGGCCGAGATCGGTCAGCGCGGAGCGGACCTCCTCGAGCTTGAACGGCTTGATCACAGCAGTAATGAGCTTCATGCGTGCGCCCCCTCCTCTCTGGCCGGTCGCAACCGGGTGTCTGACAGACTTTCGCCGCTCGGCGCGGCAACGACGTCAGGGAGGGAGTCAAGACCCGTGCCAATTTGGCGGCGTCTGCTCATCTTATTGATAACTAAAAGCGAATTCCAAAATGCGTCGCGAACTGCCGCGTCGGGAAGCGCAAGTATTGATTAAAAAACAAGCATCACAGATCATTTGCTCATTATTCGAGCGGAAAGGCGGTTTCGCGGGGGCGCATGAGTCCCTCCTGGACCGTGGACGCCACCAGATGACCCTGCCGGTCGAAGATAGAGCCCCGGCAGTAGCCTCGGGCTCCGTGGGCGCTAGGGCTGTCCTGGACGTACAAAAGCCAGTCGTCGGCCCGGAATGGCCTGTGAAACCACATTGCATGGTCGAGGCTGGCGAGCTGCACGTCGCGGTCGAACAGGAGCTTGCCGTGCGCGATCAGGGCGGTGTCGAGCAACGTGAAGTCGGACGCATAGGCCAGCACTGCCTGATGCAGATAAGGGCTGTCCGGCAGACCACCGTTGGCGCGCAGCCAGATTGCCTGGGCGGGCGCCTGCGGCTTGCGGCTGGCATAGCGGGAGACGTCGGTGATGCGGACGTCGATCGGGTGCTCGCGGTGCCAGTAGGCCTTCATCGTGTCGGGCAGGTTGGCCATCATGCCGGTCATCAGCTCCTTGGCGCTGGGGAGCGTTTCCGGCGCCGGAACCTGAGGCATCGCTGACTGGTGGTCGAAACCCTCCTCGATTTTGTGAAACGAGGCGCTCATCGAGAAGATGGCCCGTCCATGCTGAATGGCGCGGACGCGGCGGGTGGTGAAGCTGCCGCCATCGCGGATGCGTTCGACATCGTAAATAATCTCGCGCTCGGGATCGCCGGCCAGCAAGAAATAGCCATGCAACGAATGGATCGGCCGGCTCGGATCGACGGTTAACGCAGCGGCGACCAGCGATTGACTGAGAACAAGGCCACCATAGACGCGCTGCCAGCCTTCGCTCGAACGGAGTCCGCGAAACAGATTATCTTCGAGCGGCTCCAGCGTCAGAGTCGCGATGAGATTTTCGAGGGCCGGGGAGGCCGCAGGCCGCGTTGTCATGGAGAGCATTCTCGGGTGTCTGGCGAAGGAGTGGTGAGCCGGAGACAAAGAGCACCAGCTCGCCTAAGGTTGCACCCATAGCCCGAAAGTCAAATTGAGGTAACGCTCCGTGACCGTCACGACGCCCGCAGCTCGCTATTTCGACATTATCGTCGCAGGCGGCAGCTTTGCTGGATTGGCGGTCGTGCGCGGGCTGGTGCAGGCGCTGGGGCCGGATTTGCGGATCGCCATTATCGATCGGGCAAAGGGGCCGGGAGGAGCATCCAGCGACGGGCGCGCCTTCGCGATTTGGGCCGGGGCTAAGGCTGTGCTCGACGGGCTCGGCGTTTGGGAGACGATCGCTCCTGAAGCCCAAGTCATGACGGCGATCGAGATTACCGATTCAGCCCTGTCCGACGGCATCCGGCCGACGCGCCTGACCTACGATGCACGAACGCCCGAGGGAGAGCCGGCGGCGTTCATGGTTCCAGCGCGTGTGCTCAGCGCGGCGTTGGCGCAGTCCATCGAAAAGGCGCGCGGCGTCACATGGATCGCTCCGGCCGAAGCGGAAGGCTTGGTTCTCGGTCCGCACGCCGCGGAGATCACGTTGCGTGGCGGCGAGACGCTCAGCGCGCCGCTTTGCATCGCGGCCGACGGCAAACATTCCAAACTGCGTGATGCGGCAGACATCAAGACCGTCGGTTGGGCGTACGGACAGACCGGCATCGTGACGACCGTCGCATTCAGCGAACCACACGACGGCGTCGCCATTCAACATTTCCTTCCCGGCGGCCCGTTCGCGATCCTGCCGCTCAAGGACCAGCGCGCCTGTATTACGTGGAGCGCCGAGCGCGCGGAAGCGGCTCGGGTCATGGCCCTCGATGACGCGGGCTTTCTGGCCGAACTCGATTTGCGTATCGGTGGCCGCTTCGGCTCGATTTCCCTCGATGGACCGCGTCAGTCCTGGCCGCTCGATATCGTCATTCCGCGTCAGCTGATCGCCAACCGTTTTGCGTTGATCGGAGATGCAGCGCACGGCGTGCATCCGATCGCCGGGCAAGGCGTCAACCTCGCGCTGCGCGATGCGGCGGCGCTGGTTGAAATTATTGCCGACGCGGCGCGGCTTGGGCTGGACCTCGGCGCGGGCGTGCACCTCGAACGCTATCAGCGCTGGCGGCGCTTCGACTCCTTCATGTCGGCATCCGCCTATGACGGGTTGAATCGCATCTTCGGCGCCGACAACATGATCTTGCGCGCGGGACGCGGAGCGGCGCTCGGCGTTCTCGATCGGGTCGGCGGCGCCAAGAGCCTGATCCTCGCCGAGGCGGCGGGCGTCACCGGAGACTTGCCGAAGCTGGCGCGTGGATGCCCGGTCTGATCAAGCGTCGCTGTCTTCGCCCGGCTCGGCTTCGACGGTCACCGGCTGATTGATGACGACGAGGCCGGACTTGAGATCGACACGCGGCACCCATTGATCTTCGAATGGAATGAACTCCGTCGACGCGCCGGAAACGGGCTTCAGTTCCAGAAGATCGCCGGCGCCAAAATTCTGCACCGAAACGATCTCGCCCAGATGCGCGCCATCTTCCGAGACAGCTTTCAAGCCGATCAGGTCCGCATGGTAGAATTCGGAGGCTTCGGTTTCCGGCAATTGCGCGCGATCGATGAAGAGCTTCGTGCCACGCAGCTTTTCGGCAGCCGTGCGATCGGCAACGCCTTCGATGCGCGCGACGATACCCTTGTCCGTGCTGCGAACGACCTTGAGTGAAAAGTGTCGGGCGCCGCTGGCGTCGGCCAACGGCCCATAGCTGGCGATCGCTTCCGGCGCTTGCGTGTAGCTGCGAACGAGAAGATCGCCGCGAATGCCGTGCACGCCGGTGATTTCACCGAGCAGCACACGGTCCTTTTTGTCATTCGTTGTCATGTTGGATCTGATGCCGCTTAAACGTCATGGCGACAAGGGGCCGAGGTACGTTATCTCGATATCGACGGCCTTGCGTCCGACCAGAACGGTCGTGTTCTGATTTCGCGCAAGAGCATCGATTTCGCCGGAAATCGAGACGACGTTGAGCATGTCCGTCGTTGTTCCGGGCACCGGCTTGACGCGCGGCGGCGTCTCGTAGACGGCGTTGATAAAATCTTTCCTGACGGCGTGGTTTGCGTAGACGCGCAAGCGGCCGCGATAGAGACGGCCGCGCGGATCCGATCCGAACAATCGTCCTGCGCGGCAGATCAGCAACGCACGGCCGGGCGGCCCCAGCGACCGTCGCGGACCAGAGAATGCGATTTCGTAAAGACCATCGGCACACATGATTTCTTACGAACTTGTATCATTTCAACTACGGCGTGCGATCAACCTCCAAATCCCGGGCCAGTGAGATCGGCAACATAAAGCCTCCCGAGCTGTCGCCCGGGAGGCCCGATAAAACGTGCGAAGTTCTTAATCGCTTACGCGGCGTCGCCCTGGGGCTGAGCTGCGGCTTCCTCAGCGGCCTTCGCCTTCTCAGCGGCGGCAGCAGCGCGCTCTTGCGCCTTCTTCTTCGGCTTCGCCTTTTCGGGATTGTTGGACGCCTTGCGTGTCGCGAGTCCCTTTGCGTCGAGGAGTCGCAGGACGCGATCCGTCGGCTGGGCGCCGACGCCGAGCCAATGCTTGATGCGCTCTTCGACGAACTTCACGCGGTTCGGATCGTCCTTCTTGAGCATCGGATCGAAGGTGCCGATCTGCTCGATGTAGCGGCCGTCGCGCGGGCTCGTGCTATTGGCGACGACGATGTAGTAGTAGGGGCGCTTTTTGGCACCGCCACGCGAGAGGCGAATTTTTACCGACATTTCCTAGGTCTCCTGTTCAAATCGAATTGTCTCGAATGGGGTTGTTGGGATCATCTTTTCTTTCCGGGAAGGCCCGGAAATTTCGGCATTCCACCGCCTAAGCCGGGCAAACCTTTCGTGAGCCCGCCTGGGAGCCCGGAGAGACCGCGGCCAAGGCCGGGCAGTGAACCGCCAGGAGCGCCAGACGTGCCCTTGGCGATTTGTTCTTTGAGTTCGGCCGGCAGCTGCTCGAGCGCTTTCGGGTCGAGCTTTCCGAGTTCCGCTTGCATCGATTGCAGTTCGGCTTCGGAAGGCGCGCCGCCCGTGCGGCCGAGGAATTTGTTGAGCATGCCGCCGTTGCGGCCCATCGTTTTCATCATGTCCGCCATCTGGCGGTGCATTTTGATGAGCTTGTTGATGTCTTCGGGTTTCGTGCCGGAGCCAGCCGCGATGCGGCGCTTTCTCTTGGCGTCGAGGATCTTCGGGTTGCGGCGCTCTTTCGGCGTCATCGACGAGATGATGGCGCGCTGATGCACGAGGCTCTTGTCGAGTCCGGCTTCGTTGATCTGGCCTTTGATCTTGGCGACGCCGGGAAGCATGCCGAGCACGCCGCCCATGCCGCCAAGCTTCTGCATCTGCTTCAACTGCTCGGACAGGTCTTCGAGGTCGAACGACCCCTTCTTCATCTTTTCGGCGATCTTCGTCGCCTTTTCGACGTCGATCGTCTGCGCGGCTTTCTCGACGAGAGAGACGACGTCGCCCATGCCGAGAATGCGCGAGGCGATGCGGCCCGGATGGAAGTCTTCGAGCGCGTCCCACTTTTCGCCGACGCCGATGAGCTTGATCGGTTTGCCGGTGACGGCGCGCATCGACAGCGCGGCGCCGCCACGGCCGTCGCCATCGGCGCGCGTCAGAACGATACCGGTGACGCCGACGTGGCCGTCGAAGGCTTTCGCTGTATTGACGGCGTCCTGACCGGTCAACGAGTCGGCGACGAGCAGCGTTTCATGCGGATGGATCGCGGCTTTGACGTCGCGGACTTCATCCATCAGCTCTTCGTCGACCGTGACGCGGCCGGCGGTGTCGTAGATGATCACATCGAAGCCGCCGACCTTCGCGGCGTCTCCGGCACGGCGCGCGATCTGCAGCGGCGTTTGACCGGCGATAATCGGAAGGGTCGCGACGTTTGTCTGCTCGCCGAGGACGCGGAGCTGCTCCTGCGCGGCGGGCCGGCGCGTGTCGAGCGACGCCATCAAAACTTTTTTGCGATCGCGGTTGGTCAGCCGATAGGCGATCTTGGCCGTTGTCGTCGTCTTGCCGGAGCCCTGGAGGCCGACCATCAGGATGCCGACAGGCGGCGCGGCGTGAAGATCGATCGGCTGCGCGTCGGAGCCGAGCATTGCGACGAGTTCGTCGTTGACGATCTTCACGACCATCTGGCCGGGCGTGACCGAGCGCAGCACTTCAGCGCCGATGGCCTTGGCTTTGACCTTTTCGGTGAAGTCCTTGACGACATCGAGCGCGACGTCGGCCTCAAGCAGCGCGCGGCGAACCTCGCGCATCGCCTCGACGACGTCGTTTTCGGTTAGCGCACCACGGCGGGTGAGCTTATCGAGGACGCCTGAAAGACGGTCTGAGAGACTTTGAAACATTCAGCCTTCGTTTGTCGTTCTGCTTGCCGCTTGTCGTGACGTCATCCCCGCGTAGGCGGGGATCCGTCCAAGCCTCGAACCTGGATGGATCCCGGCCTTCGCCGGGATGACGATGGATGTGGGAACGTCGGCGCAAAGCGCAAACGCACCCGGGAGCGCAACGCGCTGCCGGATGTTAACCCCCCTGCCTCCCGGAATGACCCATGTGCAGGGCGGCGGCACTGAGATCAGGGCCGTCGGAATGGCGTGGATATGCGGGAAGGGTCCGACAAAGTCAACGGCGGCATCATCAGCGGCTTGGGCGGACGGCGCGACTCATGTTGGATAGGCACCTCTTGAGCGGGCCTTGCTGGGCTCCGATGACATGCATCTTGACGAGAACAATACATGAACATACAGTCGAACTGTGCTTCCAGTCCTGCATGTTACCGCGTTGAGAAGGAATGAGGTTTTGACGGAACCGACGATTAGCTGTCCCAATTGCAAGACCGACATCCTGCTGACGGAATCGCTCGCCGCGCCCCTGATCGCCGAGACGCGCCGCCGATTTGAGCAACAGCTTGCCGCCAAGGATCAGAATATCGCCCAGCGGGAAGCTGCGCTGAGCACTCTGAAATCGGATCTGGCGAAAGAAAAGGCCGCTTTCGATGAGACGATCGCAGAAAAGCTGACGGCGGAGCGATCCCGCATCGCTGCCGAAGAGGCTCAGAAGGCGAAGGTTCGTGCGGCGGCTGATCTCGATGAAAAAGCGAAGCAGCTTGCGGAGCTTCAGGGCGTTCTGAAAGCGCGCGATGAAAAGCTCGCTGAAGCGCAGAGAGCGCAGGCGGTATTTCTCGAGAAGGAACGCGCGCTCGATGACGCGAAGCGCGAAATGGAGTTGACGATCCAGAAAAGGATCGGTGAGGGCCTCGATAGCGAGCGGGCGAAGGCGAAACTGGAAGCGGAAGCGGCGCTCAACCTGCGCGTTGCTGAAAAAGATCAGCTTATCGCGTCCATGCAGAACACGATCGCAGACCTGAAGCGCAAGGCCGAGCAGGGCTCACAACAATTGCAGGGTGAGGTCCTTGAGCTTGAGCTTGAGAGCCTGCTCAAGGCGAAGTTTCCGTTCGACGGCTTCGATCCGGTTCCTAAAGGTGAGTTTGGCGGCGATCTGGTGCAGCGGGTGGTGAATGCTTCGGGCGTACCATGCGGCTCGATCCTGTGGGAGACGAAGCGGACAAAGAACTGGGGTGGCGATTGGATCGCGAAGCTGCGCGAAGATCAACGGCGCGCCAAGTCCGACATCGCGATCATCGTCTCGACCGCGTTGCCGAAGGGCGTGCAGACGTTCGATCAGGTGGACGGCGTTTGGGTGACGGATTTTCGATGTGCGCTCCCGGTTGCGTTTGCGCTTCGCCAGCTTCTTCTTGATGTGGCAGCGGCACGCATCGCTGGCGAAGGTCAGCAGAGCAAGATGGAACTCGTCTACGATTATCTGACGGGGCCGCGTTTCCGTCACCGCATCGAAGCGATTGTCGAGAAATTCGATGAAATGCGCGCCGATCTCGACAAAGAGCGCAAGGCGATGACCAAGCTCTGGGCGAAACGCGAGATGCAGATCACAGGAGTGATTGAAGCGACCGCAGGTATGTACGGCGATTTGCAAGGTATCGCAGGCAAGGCGCTGAAGGAGATCGACGGCTTCGAATTGCTGGGGATCGAAGACAAGAGTGACGCCAGCGACGAGCCGGCTGAGGTCTAGCGCACGCGCGGCCGACAAGGATGAAAACATGGACATCAAGCGAAGCGGGTCGCAGCCTTCCGGCAAGGGATCGACTGACTATTTTACCGGCGCCGTGCGTATCGATCCGCTCTTTCAGGCCCCTCTTCCGGCGCGCGTCGTCGGCGCCAGCGTGACGTTCGAGCCGGGAGCGCGAACGGCTTGGCATACGCATCCGCTCGGCCAGACACTGATCGTTACGGCGGGTTGCGGTTGGGCGCAGCGGGACGGTGGACCGGTCGAGGAGATTCGCCCCGGCGACGTCATTTGGTTTCCGCCGGGCGAGAAGCATTGGCACGGGGCTTCCGCCACAACGGGAATGACGCACGTCGCCATTCAGGAAGCGTTGGACGGCAAGACCGTCGATTGGATGGAGCAGGTTAGCGACGAAGACTATCGGCGGCAGCCGTGACTGCTGCCGATTAAAACCGGTAGCCGTATCTGAGGCCGATACGGTCGAGGCCTTCGTTGTATCTCTGGGTATAGGCGTTCGAGGTGTGCTCGAAATAGACCGACAGATCGTTGTGCGCGTCGATGTGGTATCCGATCTCGACCGGTATGTGGAACAGCAGGCGGGAGCCAAGCCACTTCTTGTCCGGGTCGGAGCCCGGGCCACCGGTTTCGCCATCGTGAATCGCAGCACCGAGCCCCAATCCGAAGAATACACCGGACGGTAGATCGCCCTGCCAGCGCGCGTCGATGTAGGCATGGCTGGTGTCGCCGCGCGTATTGATCGTGCCGCCGATCACCGGGCGAATGGCGCCCCAGGGCAGAACCCACGCGGCATTGAATTGGGCTTCGAGGTTGATATCGACAGCGTTGTGCTCGACCTGGAAACCGCTCCACAGATCGGGGACGTCATGGGCCAGGGCGCCGATCTTCAAGGCGTAGAGCAGGTCGTTGGCGGAAGCACCGTCGTCCGTGCACATAGCCACGCCTAAGGCAAGGACGACGATAGCCGCTGCGCGAGCTCGGAAATTCATTGCCGGCGAAAGTCCCCGTGGTCGAACGCAACGTGTGCGCTCATTCCCGGTCAGCGGCAAGCTGGGTGACTTCGAAATTCCCGTGACGGATGCGTCCGGGTCACAGAGGCCGATCGGCCGGTTTTCCGGCCGTCCGTTCGTGGGCAATCCGGCGGCGCTCCTGCTTCAGAAACCGGCCCCAGGCGCGGGCTAGGCTGAACACGCGGCGCTCGTAGGCGCGCTCGTCCTTCGTCAGGCAGATGCAGCCGTAGCAATAGCAGGGGCGGGCCCGTGCGAAGGCGATCCGAAACAGGAACGGGTTGGGGCGTTGGCGCGGGCGGGTGCGCCGTACGGAAACGTGGGTCATGGAAGCATCGTCGGCTCTGGCCCCTGCTTTTCGTCGTAAACGGCCGGGCTTTCGTCTTTGTTCCAGGGCGAGAACATGGCCGCCGGACCAAATCGTTGAATAATTTTCACAGGTGAGAGGCTTGAATTGTCAATTGGCGCGCTTCTCGCCATATAGGGCGGTATGAGCGCCACCACGTCCCTCCCATTCCTCAAAATGAACGGCCTCGGCAACGAGATCGTCGTCGTCGATTTGCGCGCTAGCACCAAGGTGTTCACGCCGGCAGAAGTCGCGGCGATCGCGTCTCGCCCGGCCTCGCATTTCGATCAGATGATGGTGTTGCACGCGCCCGCGACCAAAGGAACGGAGTCGCTGGTGCGCATCTACAATACGGATGGCTCGGAAGCCGGAGCGTGCGGCAACGGCATGCGCTGCGTCGGTTGGGTTCTTGCCGAGGATCTCGGCCGCAACCGGTTCAAGGTCGAAACGCGGGCCGGTGTTCTCGATACGGTCGTCAACAGCCAATCATCGATTACCGTCGATATGGGCGAACCGCGCTTCGCCTGGCAGGATATTCCGCTGGCGGAAGAATTTCGCGATACCCGCGCCATCGAATTGCAAGTCGGTCCGATCGACGCGCCGGTGCTGCATTCGCCATCCGTCGTCAATGTCGGCAACCCGCACGCAATTTTCTGGGTCGATGATGTCGATGCGTTCGATCTCGCGCGCTTCGGGCCGCTGCTCGAAAATCATCCGGTATTTCCCGAGCGCGCCAACATTTCGCTGGCACACGTAACGTCGCCAAGTACCATTCGGCTGAGAACATGGGAGCGGGGCGCGGGCCTGACGCAAGCCTGCGGTTCGGCGGCGTGCGCGGCTGCGGTCACGGCGGCGCGCAAGCGGCTGACGGAGCGCAACGTTGACGTCACCCTGCCGGGCGGCACGCTGTCGATCGCGTGGGAAGCAAATAATCACATTCTGATGACGGGCCCCGTCGCATTCGAATACGAGGGCGTCATCGATCTCGCGAAGCTGGCGACCGCACCAGTCTGACATTCAAACACGGAGCCACGTCGTGCCGGCCTTTGCTGAAAGTGCATCGTAGACCAATGCCTGAACCCGAAGTCATCACACTTGGCTGTCGTCTCAATGCTTATGAGTCCGAGGTGATGCGCTGCCATGCACGCGACGCCGGTCTCGACGATGCGGTGATCGTCAACACATGCGCGGTCACGAGCGAGGCCGTCCGCCAGGCCGCCCAGACGATCCGGCGGTTGCGCCGCGACAAGCCGCAGGCGCGCATCATCGTCACGGGCTGCGCGGCACAAACGGAATCCCAGCGCTTCGCCGACATGCCGGAAGTCGATCATGTGATCGGCAACGACGACAAGATGCGTGCGAAGACGTTCATCGGTCTTTCGACGGCGACGAGTGCGCGCGTTCAGGTGAACGACATCATGAGCGTGCGCGAGCAGGCGCTGCACATGATCGACGGATTCGGATCGCGGACACGCGCCTACGTGCAAATTCAGAACGGCTGCGATCATCGCTGTACGTTCTGCATCATTCCGTTCGGGCGAGGACCGTCGCGCTCGGTTCCGGCAGGCGAGGTCGTGATGCAAGTTCGCCGCCTCGTCGAGAACGGTTATGCCGAGATCGTGCTGACAGGCGTCGATATCACGTCTTACGGGCGCGATCTGCCGGGTGTTGCGCCGCTCGGAAAGCTCGTGCGGCAGGTGTTGAAGCACGTTCCGGAGTTGTCGCGCCTGCGGCTGTCATCCATCGATCAAGTCGAGGCCGACGAAGATCTGATGATCGCGCTCGCCGAGGAAGAAAGATTGATGCCGCACTTGCATCTGTCGATGCAATCCGGTGACGACATGACGTTGAAGCGTATGAAGCGGCGGCATAGCCGCGGCGATGCCATCGCGTTTTGCGAGCGTGCGCGAAGCCTTCGACCGGATGTCGTTTTCGGGGCCGATCTCATCGCGGGATTTCCAACAGAAACGGACGAGATGTTCGAGAATTCACGTAAAATCGTCGATGAGTGCGGGCTGACGTATCTCCACGTCTTTCCATTTTCGCCGCGTCACGGCACACCCGCGGCGCGCATGCCGCAAGTTCCGGGCCCAATTGTCAAACAGCGCGCCGCCGAGCTTCGCGCCAAGGGTGGCGCGGTGCTTGCCGCATATCTTTCAGCGCAGCAGGGCCGGGTCGTGGACGTTCTGGTCGAAGCCGACGGCAAGGGGCGTACGCCGCAATTCGCCGAAGTCGATTTTCGTCGCGATGACGCCGTGACCGCCGTCGCTGGCCGGATCATCCCGACCCGCATCGTCGGCGCTGGGCCAACTCGCCTTACCGGTGAGGTCCAAGCGTGAGCGAAAAGACCGAAAAGGGCAAAGGCTTCTTCGCGCGTTTTCGCGGCGGTTCGGAACCTGCGCCCGCGCCATCGCCTTCGGAAGCGGCAGAGCAACCGGAAACGTCTGCTGCAGTTGAAGTTGAACAACAAAAACCTCAGGCGCCCAGCGGCGGCGGCTGGTTTCAGAAACTCAAATCCGGGCTCGGCAAGACCTCGGCGAAGCTGACGTCGGGGATCACGGACCTGTTCTCGAAGCGCAAGCTCGATGCCGGTACGATCGACGACCTCGAAGATCTGCTCATTCAATCGGATCTTGGCGTCGCAACGACTGGACGCATCACGGCGGCCATCGGCAAGGGGCGGTTCGAGAAGGGCATTTCCGCCGACGAGGTTCGCACCGTTCTGGCCGACGAGGTCGAGCGCGTGCTGACGCCCGTCGCCAAGCCGCTCGCGATCGATGCTGGGCACAAGCCGCATGTCATCATGATGGTCGGCGTCAACGGCACCGGCAAAACGACGACGATCGGCAAGCTGGCGCAGAAGTTCCGCAGCGAAGGCAAATCCGTCGTGCTCGCGGCCGGGGATACTTTTCGCGCTGCGGCAATCGACCAATTGAAGGTTTGGGGCGAGCGGACGGGGTGTCCAGTTGTCGCGCGCAACGTCGGGGAAGATGCCTCGGGCCTGGCCTTCGACGCCCTAAAGCAGGCGCAAACGACTGGTGCGGATGTGCTTTTACTCGATACGGCGGGGCGCCTTCAGAACAAACAAGGCTTGATGGAAGAACTTGAAAAAGTCATACGCGTTTTAAAGAAGTTGGATTCGACTGCGCCGCATGACGTGATTCTCGTGCTGGATGCGACGACGGGGCAAAACGCGTTGCAGCAGGTCGAAGTGTTTCGCGACCGGGCCGGTGTCACGGGGTTGGTCATGACGAAGCTCGATGGTACGGCACGCGGCGGCATCCTGGTCGCCATTTCGGAAAAGTTCGGATTACCGGTGCATGCGGTCGGTGTTGGCGAAGGCGCGGACGACTTGCAGCCCTTTGCGGCGTCTGAATTCGCGCACGCGATCGCCGGCACATGAATGACGGGGAACTGAGGACGGGATGACGCAGGAAGCCAACATTCGGAATGCCGCTCAGATACCGTCGCGCAAGCGGCTGTATCCGTTCAACGCCGAGCAGACGGTCAATCTGTTGAGCGAATTCGGTCCGCTGGTCACGATGTTCGTCGTCAATGCGATGTACGGCATAGACATCGGAACGTGGGCGCTGATCATCACGACGGTCATGGCGATCGTTGCGATGCTCTACATTTTTCGCCGGCCACCGGTCTTTCCGTTGATCGCGTCCTCCGTCACGGTGGTTTTCGGGGCGCTGACCATCATTACCGGCGACCCGATGTGGGTGCAAATCAAGGTCACGATCTTCAACGCCATGTTCGCATTGTTCTTGATCGGAGGCCTTTGGGTTAAGCACAATTTCTTCAAGTACGTGTTCGACAAGACCTTCCACTATACCGACGAGGGCTGGAACAAATTCACGTGGAGCTTTGCGCTCTTCTTCCTGCTGACGGCGGTTGCCAACGAATACGTGCGCCGCACATTCCACGACGAGCAATTCTACCGGCTTTTCGGCTACGAGATGAGCGGCGTAAACATCTGGATTCTTTTCAAAGTCGCGATCGTTCTTCCCGTCTCGGGGCTCTATGCTTGGGTTTTGACGCGGCTCATGCAAAAGTACCGCCTCCCTGACACCGCGCATGATTGAGGCTCGCCATGACGACGGACGAGAACAATACCGCCGCTGAGGCGGACGACGGGCAGCAGCTCGATCGCAAGCAGTTGGTGAAGCTGGTGGTGGAGTTCGGGCCGCTTCTGGTCTTCTTCGTCGCCAATAGCCGCTTTGGCATCTTCACCGGAACCGGCGCCTTCATGGTGGCGACGGTGATCTCGTTGATCGCGGCGCATCTGTTGCTCGGCCGGATCGCGGTCATGCCGCTGGTGACGAGCGTCTTCGTTCTGGTGTTTGGCGGCCTAACGCTGTGGTTGCAGGACGATCACTTCATCAAGATCAAGCCGACGATCGTGAATGGGCTCTTCGCAACAATTCTGTTTGCCGGTTTGGTGAGCGGCCGACTGTTTCTGAAAATCGTCTTCGGCGACGTCATGCGTCTTTCAGAAGAGGGCTGGCGTATTCTCACGCTGCGCTGGGCGCTGTTCTTTGTTTTTCTCGCGTTTCTCAATGAAGTCATGTGGCGAGGCTTTTCGACCGACACCTGGGTGGCGTTCAAAGTGTTCGGCATCATGCCCATTACGTTTGTATTCGCGCTGGCGCAGATAGGTCTTCTGAAGAAGTACGAAATTTCAACCTCTGAGCGTGGATGATCAGTTTAAGCATTACTGCGACATCGCTCGCTCAATCTTCAGTATGCGCCTAATCTTTATAGTTCTTTACTAATTTTTTTCCCGGCGCCGACTCATTTTTGCTGGACGGAGTGCTCGCTCTCATGGTTTAGGGCGACTGTTAGACTTTGGAATTAAGCGACTCGCCGTCTCAAACTGTGTGCGGGCACAGCATGGGGGATTTCCTGTTTCCTACGGGAAAGGCGGACGCGCAGGACGCGGAATGGCACGAGAACAAGCAAACAATCGTCTCGAGCGCTCGCCTCTCCATCTTTTGCATCGTGCCGGACAATGTGCGGCCGAGATGTTCCAGATTGAGCTCGGCGGCGAAGATCTGACCCCCCGGCAGTATGCGATCCTCCTCACGGTGGCGCAGAACGAGGGGCTAAGCCAGACACAGCTCGTGGAACTGACCGGCATTGATCGTTCGACGCTTGCGGACATCGTCCGCCGGATGCTCAAGAAGGGCTTTCTGCAGCGACGGAGAACGCGCGAGGATGCGCGCGCGTATTCGGTCAAGTTGACCGATGAGGGTACGAAAGTCTTGAAGAGCCATGACCCGCTGGCACGCCGCGTCGATGAGCGGATTCTGGCGAGCTTGCCCGGAGCGCAGCGCGATCGGTTTCTGCAGGATCTCAATGCGATCGTGCAGGCGCTGGCGCGATTCAAGGAAAAAGAAGCCGCAAAGCAGTCACGCTGACCGTGGGATCAGCATGACCGGTGTCTGGCGTGCGGCCGGTATTTGCCGTTCAAGCGGCTTTCGTCACGAGGCGCTGATGGATCAGCGTCTCCGCGATCTGCACGGCATTGAGCGCCGCGCCTTTCAGCAGGTTGTCCGAGACGATCCACATCGTCAGTCCGTTCTCGACCGTCGCGTCTTCGCGGATACGCGAAACGAAGGTGGCGTAGTCACCGGCCGCTTCAACGGGCGTGATGTAGCCGCCCGGCTCCCGCTTATCGATGACCATGACGCCCGGCGCGGATCGCAGGATTTCGCGAGCCTCTTCAGGGCTTAACGGCTTTTCGAACTCGATGTTGACGGCCTCGGAATGGCCGACGAACACCGGCACGCGCACGCATGTCGCCGTCAGGCGGATTTTCGAGTCGAGAATTTTCTTCGTCTCGGCCAGCATCTTCCATTCCTCTTTCGTGTAGCCGTCTTCCATGAAGACGTCGATCTGAGGAATGCAGTTGAATGCGATCTGCTTGGTGAACTTCTTCGGTTCGACTTCCTGGCCCGGTACGTACTTGCCCTTGGTCTGGTGCCAGAGTTCATCCATCCCGTCCTTGCCGGCGCCGGAGACGGACTGATAGGTCGAAACCACGACGCGGGTGATCGTCGCCACGTCGTGCAGCGGCTTCAAGGCAACGACGAGCTGCGCCGTCGAGCAATTCGGGTTGGCGATGATGTTCTTCTTGGCAAAGCCGCGGACGGCGTCGCCGTTGACCTCAGGTACGATCAGCGGCACGTCCTGGTCGTAGCGCCAGCACGATGAGTTATCGATGACGATGGTGCCTTGCGCGCCGATGCGCGGCGACCACTCTTTCGAGACGGCCGATCCCGCCGACATCAGGCAGAAATCGACGCCCTTGAAGTCGAATGTCTCAAGGTCGCGGCATTTGATGACGGAATCCCCGAACGAAACCTCCGTTCCGATCGAGCGGCGCGATGCCAATGCGTAAAGCTCGTCGACCGGAAACTTCCGTTCGGCGAGGACATTCAACATTTCGCGGCCTACGTTGCCGGTAGCGCCGACGATGGCGACCTTGTAGCCCATTCGATATCCCTGAAGTTGCCGGGGTCGAGGAAAACATCGACCCGCGCGGCGGATGGTCCCAGCGGTTCACATACGCGGCCCGGGCCCCGGATTCAAGGTTTGTTCCGCCGCAGTTACGCGCGCGGCTTGCTCGGGTCACATTCTATTGACCATTCTCTGATGTGATCGCGACCCGTTCGGAATTGATCCATGTCGTCGAAGAGAACCGCTCTTTTTGTTGCGTTGATGGTCTCCGGCCTCGCTGCAGCACCGGCGTCGGCAGTTCAGTCGCGCTGGCTCAGCGGTGACGAGATCCTGACGCAGTTCAAGGACGCCACGATTGATGGGCGCTATGCGAGCGGCAAGGCGTTTACGGAGCGCTATGGCGCCGACGGCAGGCTGACATATACGGAAGCCAGTATGACGCTTGGTGGCCACTGGTCGGTCACGGAGGGCACGCTGTGCACGATCTATGAGTTCGATGCCTCGGGAGGATGCTATCGCGTCGCCCGCGTCGATACGAATTGCTACGAATTTTATTTCGTTTCGCGCACGGAGGCGGCCGCCCCAGGTCCACCCGACGGCAAGCCGGCGTGGACGGCACGCGGGGCGTTGCAGGGCAAGGCGAGCGCCTGCCGGGATGCTCCGAGCGTGTAGAGTCTTTGTTTGCGCCTTCCGACTCCGCTTCGCGGGAAGGCGCGTGAGACGTGGTCTTCTTTTTTGCGTCCAAGCCCCTCACCTGCCCTTCGGGCATCCTCTCCCGTTCCGGGAGAGGAAAAAAGTTCAGCTTTCCCTTCTCCCTTGGGAGAAGGTGGCTGAAGGCCGGATGAGGGGCCTAGTCCCGTCTCTTACCCGACCTAGGCCGCCAATGCCTTGAGTTCGGTTTCGATGGCTTTGCCCATGTCGCTGGTACCGACCTTGGTCATGCCGGGTTGCATGATGTCGCCGGTGCGCAGACCTTTTTCCAATACGCGGGCGATGGCCTGATCGACGAGATCGGCTTCCTTGCCCATGTCGAAGGAATAGCGCAGCGCCATGCCGAACGAGGCGATGGTTGCGATCGGATTGGCGAGGCCCTGGCCTGCGATGTCGGGCGCCGAGCCGTGCACGGGCTCGTACAGGGCCTTCGGGCGGCCGGTTTTCGGATCAGGGGCGCCGAGCGATGCCGACGGCAACATGCCGAGCGAGCCGGTCATCATCGCGGCTTCGTCCGACAGCACGTCGCCGAAGAGATTGTCGGTGACGATGACGTCGAACTGCTTCGGATTGCGGATGAGCTGCATGGCGCAATTGTCGGCGAGAATGTGCTCCAGCTTGACGTCGGGCGCGTATGATTTGTGAACCTCGGTGGCGACCTGCTTCCACAGCACGCCGGTGCGCATGACGTTGTGCTTTTCGGCCGAGTGAACGAGGTTGCGGCGCTTGCGTGCGAGATCGAAGGCGACCTTGGTGATGCGCTCGATTTCGTGCGTCGTATAAAGCTGCGTATCGACGGCGCGGCGTTCGCCGTTTTCCAGCGTCACGATTTCCTTCGGTTCGCCAAAGTAGACGCCGCCCGTCAGCTCGCGCACGATCATGATGTCGAGACCTTCGACAAGTTCGCGCTTGAGGCTCGAAGCATCGGCGAGGGCCGGATAGCAAATTGCCGGACGCAGATTGGCGAACAGGTCGAGATCCTTGCGCAGGCGCAGCAAGCCCGCTTCGGGGCGATGCTCGTAGGGGACATTCGCCCATTTCGGCCCGCCGACGGCACCGAACATGACGGCGTCGGCTTTCTGCGCCTTGGCCATGGCGTCATCGGTGATGGCGACGCCGTGGGCATCGAAGGCGGCGCCGCCGACCAGATCGCGCTCGATATGGAAGCGTGCCGTATTGCTCTTAGCATTGAAGAATTGGATCAGCCGCTCGACCTCGGCGATCGTCTCGACGCCGATCCCGTCACCGGGGAGGAGCAAAAGCGAATGCGTGGTCATGTGGCTGCGATCCTTGGCCAAGTCGTTAGCGAAATCAGTTGCCGGAGTGCTAACGTTCCGGTCGCCGCCGGGCAAGCGCCTGCCGGCAAAAAGGCACTTTGGCGCAGAGGGCGAGATGCGGAACGGAGCGAGATGGTTAGCGATCATCGGCGCTTTTTGTGCGTCCTGGGGCGCGGGTGCGATGGCTGCCGACGATCAGCCGGTGTTGTCGCTGCCCTTGGTCTGCGTGCCGCATCAGACCTGCTTCATTCAGACCTACGTCGACCGTGATCCGGGGCCTGGATTTCGCGACTATGGCTGCGGCACCGCTACGTATGACCGGCACAGCGGCGTCGATTTTCGTGTTCTCTCTGCCGAAGTCACCAAGGCAGGCGTGCCGGTTCTGGCTGCTGCCGATGGCACGGTGAAGGCTCTTCGCGACGGCGTGCCGGACGAATTCTTCAAGCCGTCGGGCAAAGATGACGTCGCGGGGCGTGAGTGCGGCAACGGCGTTATTCTCGATCACGGCGGGCAATGGGAAACGCAATACTGCCATATGCGGAAAGGCAGCATCCGGGTTCGCAAAGGGCAGGCGGTCAAGCGTGGCGAGCAGATCGGCGACGTCGGATTTTCGGGAATGGCGAGCTTCGCGCACGTGCATCTCAGCGTTCGGCACAATGGCAAAATTATCGATCCGTTTTTGCCGGAGGACGTTGCGGAGGGCTGCGTCAACGATCCGAAGGGGCCCGGGCTTTGGCAGCCGGCGATGGCCGCATCGTTTCCTTACCGGAACGGCGAACTGCTGACGGCGGAATTTGCCGGCGCGCCGCCCAACGCCGACGCATTGGAAATCAATCACCGGGATATCGTGCCGCTCAGTCCGACATCGGCGGGATTGGTGCTCTACGGCCGCTTCATCAATCTTCGCAAAGGCGACCGCGTGCGCTTTACGGCATCGGGGCCGGAGGGAGATGTTGTCGAGGAAACGGCGGCGCCGCTGAAGCGGAACATGGCAACCTATGTCGCGTTCGCGGGCAGGCGCCGAGGCGAGAGGCCGTGGGCGACCGGTCACTACGAAGGCCGCGTGCAGCTTTTGCGCGACGGTGGCGTGATCGCGGCAAGCCTGGCGAGCATCGATCTCAAATGAGCATCAGCCCGCAAAGGGCAATGGAAACGCCAGCGTGAACCCGCCGAAGGTTGCGACGGCACCGAGCGCTCCGAGAACGAAACTTCCGAACAGCAGCAGATTACCGCCCGATATGATGGCAACGGACGCCAGAACGATGGCGATCTGCAGCAAGGCTTGGCCGTAATCGAAATACGGCCCTTGCTGCTCGGCTCGGTCGCGGAGGGCCTCGAGCGTCTTGCCTTTATTGAAAAGCTCGTCGAGGCCTTCGCCGCTTTTGGGATCGCTGGTGAGTTTTTTGTCCTGCTCGCGATAGTCGGCGATTTTTGCTTCGATCGATTTTTTGACGTCTTCGGGCATCGTCGGCGCCGTCTTCAGCATCATCTCAAATTCATCGGTATGAAGACGAAGGGCCTGCCGGCGAGCATTCTTGGCCTGGAAGAAAGCCCAGACATTGGACGCGGCAATATACTGTTCGGTCGAATCTTGGTTGGCGTTGCTGCCGCCAAGGCTGCAGATCGCGAGGACGACCGCGAGGATGCCGATATAAACGCCGACGAGGCGATCGCGGCTTTTGGAATTCTCCCGATCGGCGTCGCGTGCCAACTCTTCCCAAGCCATGCGTTTCCCCCGAGTTGACGCGAGCTACATGATCCGGTCTTCGGGCGGGGCCGCAAGAGAGCGGGCCGGCAGAAGATCCTTGCGGTCGATGGCATGGCCGTCGGCGCCGAGCCGGTACAGGATCGGTGCGCCGGTCGCCAGCTCACGCTCCAGAATTTCGTCCTTGTTCAGACCCTCGAGGATCATCACCAGCGAGCGCAGCGAATTGCCGTGAGCGGTGATGATGACGTTCTTGCTCTGCGTGATCTGTGGCCAGATCGCCTTGTCGTAGTAGGGCCGCACGCGGGCGAGCGTATCTTTCAGGCTTTCGCCGCCGGGCGGGGGAACATCGTAGGAGCGCCGCCAAAGCTGAACTTGCGATTCTCCCCATTTCTTACGAGCTTCGTCCTTGTTGAGGCCGGACAGCTCGCCGTAGTCGCGCTCGTTCAGGGCGGCATCGCGGATGATGGGAACGTCGGGCTGGTTGAGTTCGGACAGGATGATATCGAGCGTGTGCTGAGCCCGTTTCAGATTGCTGGTGAACGCGATGTCGAACTTGACGCGATGATCGCGGATCATTCGCCCGGCGACGCGCGCTTCGATCACACCTTTCTCGGTCAGGTCCGGATTGCGCCAACCGGTGAACAGGTTGAGCCGGTTCCATTCGCTCTCACCGTGGCGGACGAGCACGAGAATGTTGTCTGTCAGAGCGTCTGTCATGTCCTCGTCAATGCGTTGCCGGCGATACGGTTCTTAGACTGTCAGGAAATTCCGAGCACATCGGTCATGGCATAAAGGCCCGGCGCCCGGCCTTTGGTCCAAATCGCGGCTTTCACCGCGCCTCGAGCGAAAATGCCGCGATCCGTGGCGCGGTGGGTCAGCTCGATCCGTTCGCCTTCTCCCGCGAAAATGACCGTGTGATCACCGACGACGGTGCCGCCGCGGAGCGTCGCGAAACCGATGTCTCCGGCCCGGCGGGGCCCCGTATGTCCGTCGCGAACGCGGACCGAATGATCGTCAAGCGCGATGTCGCGGCCCGTTGCAGCTGCTTCTCCCAACATCAATGCCGTGCCCGAGGGCGCATCGATCTTCATGCGATGATGCATTTCAACAATTTCAATGTCGAAGTCGTTCCCGAGCGCGGCGGCGACCTTCTGGGTGATCGCGGCAAGGAGATTGACGCCGAGGCTCATGTTGCCGGCCTTGACGATGGCGATTTTGGCGGCGGCCTCGGCGATCGCATCTTCGGCGGATTTGTCGAAACCTGTCGTTCCGATGATGTGCGCCGTACCCGATTGCGCCGCGAGGCGGGCAAATGCGACGGTGGCTTTCGGGACGGTGAAATCGACGATGGCATCGGCGGCGGCGATGACGGCGGCGGCATCGCTCGAAACGGAAATGCCGAGCGGCTCAAGACCGGCGAGTTCGCCGATGTCCTTGCCGATCACTGGCGAGCCCGCGGCTTCCGTGGCGCCGCTGACCTCACAACCGGGCACGGCCGCGATCGCGGAGATTAGCTGGCGGCCCATGCGGCCTGCCGCGCCCATGACAGCGATCTTCATCTCATCTCCCAGCAGGTTCGAGGACTAGCAACCGGCGCGGCCGATATAGCAACGACACCCTGGGAGCGGAAGTGGCGAGCGCCAAGGAATCCCCTTATGGCCGATTTCGATGGTCAACGCGCGGCGCAATCGGCCGCTCAACCCGCATTTGCGCGTTGCATGGCTTCGATGATCATGGCCTTGGCCAGATCGGCATGGCCCCATTGCTTGATCTTCACCCATTTCCCGGGTTCGAGATCCTTATAATGGCTGAAGAAGTGTTCGATCTGATCGACCGAGATCTGGGGCAGGTCGGTGTATGTTTTTACGCCATCGTAGCGCTTGGTCAGCCTGGTCGAGGGTACGGCAATGATTTTTTCGTCGCCGCCGCCGTCATCTTCCATCACCAGCACGCCGACTGGGCGGCAATTGATGATCGCGCCGGGCGCGATGGCGCGCGTGTTGCAGACGAGAACATCGATCGGATCGCCGTCTCGCGACAGCGTATGGGGTACGAAGCCGTAGTTTCCGGGATAACGCATCGGCGTGTAGAGGAAGCGATCGACGACCAGAGCGCCGGACGCCTTGTCCATCTCGTATTTGATCGGTTCGCCGCCGACGGGCACCTCGATCACGACGTTGATGTCTTCGGGCGGATTATGGCCGATTTTGATTGCGTCGAGACGCATGGACAACCTCTGAAGTCTGCGGATTCTTTCGACGACACTTGCCGCGAAACGGCGCTTCGCACAACGCGGCTTAGGTCGCAGGAACCGCGACATGTTTCACGATGGAGGGCTCAGCATGACGCGAAGACGCGCGTCACCATTCGTAGCCGATGCGGGCATTAACCGATTTGCCGAAGCGGATGCAGGATCGCCGTGCCGGGCGTCCGCCGCAACGGATGTAGAAGGCTCGCGCTTGTTCGTTTTCGGCGAGCGCCCAGACGATCAGGCGCTCCAGACCCAGGTTATCGAGCGTGGCGCGGCAGGCTTCGAAGAGATGTTCGCCGATGCCGATGCCTTGATACACCGGTGACAGGTAAAGCTCGTAGATCTCGCCGGTATCGCGGCGACCGCCCCGGGCTTTGCCGCAGGTTGCGTAGCCGGCGATATGTTCCCCATGCAGAACGACGAGGAGATTGTGCTCGGCGGCAATGGCCCGCCGCCACCAGGTGGTGTCGCGACGCTGAATTTCGTGGTCGAGGTGCTGCCCGGGGAGGATGCCCGTGTACGCAAGACGCCAGGATTCACGAAAGATTCGGGCCAATGCGGGCGCATCGCTGGGACGCGCATTGCGGATCGAGACTTCGAGACGCTGGTTCAACATGAGACCAATGTAGCGCGAAGTGCGGCAAAGCGCACGCCTCTCTCGGTGCTCAACGCAAATAAAAAAACGCGAGACTTTCGCCTCGCGTTTTTCGCCGCTTATGGAAGTGCCCCACTCAATGAACCTGCCGCGGCAACGGCATGTTCACGTCAGCTGGCGTTCTTGAACTGCTCGAACGACTTCGTCGTTGCTGCGCCGAAGGTCTCAAGTGCTTGCTTGGTGACCTTGTTGGAAAGCTCGAAGAGCTCTTTCGACTGCGAGCCGGCAACGGCGAACTGCTGCTGCCAATAGTTGGCCTGCAGACGGGCGATTTCCGGGAAGGTGCGCGCGCGGGCCATAGCCTGGGCCGCTTCGAACGCTGCTTCCGTGTTCGCGAAGGTGTTGGAGACGATCTTTTCGCCGATCGACTTGGCGCCGGCCTGCGTGGTCAGCAAGATCTCTTCAGCGACCTTGGCGTTGTCTTTCGCGAGGGCGGTAAACTTGTGATAGGCGTCGCGCGATTTTGCGATCGCGTCCTCGGCAAACGCCGAAATGTTCTCAGGCACTTTGGCATCCTTGCCGGCGCTGAACATCTCTTGGGCCTGTCGGGTGAAGTCTTGGACTTGGCGGGTGAAAGGGTCGTTCATGGGGGGACACTCCTGAGCTCTCTGAAAAAGTGAAACGTGCTCTCAAAATCTGGTTCGTCGTCGTCAGTCTGTGTGAGAGCTATATAAGCTCGACTTTTGTGCAGCGCAACATAATTTTTTGCGGTGCTTTTCAAAATGTAGCTTCCAGCCGAGTGAAAGCGCGGCCTCATGTCTCGGTGCAGATACTACGTCAACCCTAACGGGCAGGCAAATACCTATCCAGTCGTTCGCATGTGCGAGATTGATTCCGGCTTTTAAGGTTCCTGAGGAAGCGTTGGAAATACCTCGCGATAACCGAGCGCGTTCGAGTCGAACATAATGTCGCGACGGGTCAGCGGACGGGCCAGTGCCAAGCCCTCCATCGTCCGGCAGCGGGATAAAGCGACGTAGGTCTGGCCATGGACGAAAGTCCCAGAGCCGAGGTCGATGTAGACCTTATCGAGGGTCAAACCCTGGGCTTTGTGGATCGTCAGCGCCCAGGCGAGACGCAATGGGAATTGCTGGAAGGTGCCGGCAACGGTCTCGACGATTTTCTCCTGCGTTTGATTGAAGGCGTAGCGACGATGCTCCCAGGCGACCGGTTCGACTTCGTGCTCGCGGCCGTTGATCTCGACAAAAACCTGTTTGTCGGTCAGCCGTGAAATGCGGGCGATGGTGCCGTTGACCCAGCGCTTGTCTGGATCGTTCCGCAGCATCATCACCTTGGCGCCGGATTTTAGTTCAAGGGCGGGATCGGCTGGTTCGATGTTGGCATTGAAGTCGCCCGAGATCGTCGCGTTGAAGCGGATGGCGCGCTCTGGAAGCGAGTCGAGATAGCGTGTGTTGATGCGTTTGGCGGCGGCGTTGGTCGTCGTCAGAATGACGTAGGGTTCGCCTTCGGACAGCGTCCGTATCGGACGAACGCAGGTGTTGATGAATTCGAGATCGGCATCGGTGACGTCGCCGTCGCGAACAGCATTCAGAACGCGGATCAAGTCGCTGTCCGTTTGCCGGAAGACTTGCTCGAGTTCCAGCAGCGACGTGCCGTTGCCTTCGCGAAGCGCCTCGATGACGAAGAAGAACGGGCCGCCGTGTGTATCGACGAGATGGGCCAGAACTTCACGTTCCTGCACCACCGGTGGCAGCTGATGAAGGTCGGCGAAGAGGAGAACGCGCGCGCCTCCGAACGGTTCGCGCGGGCGGCCACGGTTAACGCGCATCGCGCGGTCGATGGCCCACATCAAGTCCGACCGCACCATCGAAGCCTCGTCGATGACGAGATAATCGAGCTTGCGCATGACGCGGCCGTTTCGGCTTCGCTTGATATCGCTCTCTTGAATGAGGCGTGGCGGAAAGCCGAAGAAGGAATGAATCGTCTGGCCACCGATGTTGATCGCGGCAAGCCCGGTTGGCGCCAGCACAACCATACGATCGGCGTAGGCGTCGCGGAGAGCCCGGAGCAACGTCGATTTTCCGGTCCCGGCGCGGCCGGTGACGAAAAGATTGCCGCCGGGCTGTTCGAGAAAACGCGCGGCACGCTCGAAAGCGGATGTCGGAGTCACGCCCTTTGGCCAAATCACGGCGTTGTCCGCTCCCCGCGTCGATCACTACGGCCCCACAAACCAAACGAGATGGCGCAAGTCAATCAACGCCAAAAAACGCACGGAATCGCAGAGGAATTCCGTGCGTTTTGTGTTGCAGGTAAAGCGAAACGCTTAGTCCGCGGTGATGCTGCGCAGCTTGAAGTCTTTATCGAACTTCAGATCGTAGTTGGCGCCGTCTTTGCACTTTGCGTCATCGGCTTCATAGACGCCGGTTGCCTCGACTTCCTTTTCCCACTTGCCGCCTTCGCAGCCCCAGGCGGACGCGGCTGCAGTGGCTTTCGTTTGTTCGTCGGCTGAAAGTGGAGCGTCGGCAAACGCCGGAAGCGACAGTGCGAATACGGCGCAGGCTGCGAGTGCGAAGCGTTTCATTGGAATCTCCTCTGATGGGCTGGGGTACCGCCTTCAGATGGTGTTCCAATTATTTGCTTCAACTCAGGAAATAGTCTCGCGGCAATTTAATCAGAATGCCAACGAGTTATGCCGCACCGCTGGCGCGTTCGGCTTCGCTCTTGCGGCTCTGGCGTTTGCGCTCGTTCGGGTCGAGCCAGCGCTTGCGCAGGCGGATCGATTTCGGCGTCACTTCGACCAGTTCTTCGTCGGTGATGTAGCTCATTGCTTTTTCGAGCGTCAGCCGCATCGGCGGCGTCAGCAACACCGCCTCGTCCTTGCCCGAGGCGCGGACGTTGGTCAGCTTCTTGCCCTTCACGACGTTGACTTCGAGATCGTTGTCGCGCGTGTGCTCGCCGACGATCATGCCTTCGTAAACGCGATCCTGCGGATTGACCATGAACGGTCCGCGATCCTGAAGGTTGAAGATAGCGTAGGCCACGGCTTCGCCGGTGCTGTTGGAGATCAGCACGCCCGTGCGCCGTCCCGCGATTTCGCCCTTGAACGGTTTGTAGTCGTGGAACAGCTTGTTCATGATGCCGGTGCCGCGCGTGTCCGACAAAAGCTCCGACTGATAGCCGAGCAGACCGCGCGTCGGCACGTGAAAGACCATGCGCGTCCGGCCACCGCCCGAGGGACGCATTTCGAGCAGGTCGCCTTTGCGTTCAGACAGTTTCTGGACGACGACGCCGGTGAAATTGTCGTCGACGTCGACGATGACTTCTTCGATCGGCTCCGTCCGCTGCCCGGTTTCGGCATCGGTCTCCAGCACGACTTTCGGCCGCGAGACGGTCAGCTCGAAGCCTTCGCGGCGCATGTTCTCAATCAGAATGGCCAGCTGCAACTCGCCGCGTCCGGACACGATGAAGCTGTCCTTGTCGTCGTTTTCCTGAACACGGATGGCGATGTTGCGCTCGGCTTCCTTGAGCAGGCGATCGCGGATGACGCGGCTTTGAACCTTGTCTCCTTCCTGACCGGCGAAGGGGCCGTCGTTGATGCGGAACGTCATCGACAGGGTCGGCGGATCGACAGGCTGGGCGGGCAACGGTTCTTCGACCGAGGGATCGGCCAGCGTATCGGCGACGTTGGCTTCGCTCATGCCGGCCAGCGCAATGATGTCGCCAGCGCCGGCCGATTCGACCGGCGTGCGTTCGAGGCCGTGAAACGCCAAGACTTTCTGGACGCGGAATTGCTCAATGACCTTGCCGTCGCGATCAATCGCCTTCAAAGGCTGGTTCGGTTTGACGGTTCCCGAGGTGACGCGGCCGGTCAAAATGCGGCCCAGGAACGGATCGGCGTCAAGCGTCGTCGCCAACATGCGGAACGGGCCATCGTCGACGGCGGGCGGCGGTACGTGCTCAAGGATCAGATCGAACATCGGGGCGAGATTTTCCTGCGGCCCGGCGGGATCGCGGGCCATCCAGCCGCTCCGGCCTGAGCCGTAGAGCACCGGGAAATCGAGCTGCTCGTCGGTTGCGTCGAGGTTGGCGAAAAGGTCGAAGACTTCGTTGAGAACCTCGACGTGGCGTTCGTCGGGGCGGTCGATCTTGTTGATGGCGACGATCGGGCGAAGACCGCGCTTCAGGGCCTTCGAGACGACGAATTTCGTCTGCGGCAGCGGGCCTTCCGAAGCATCGACGAGCACGATGACGCCGTCGACCATATTGAGGATGCGCTCGACTTCGCCGCCGAAGTCGGCGTGACCGGGCGTATCGACGATGTTGATGTGCGTGCCCTTCCACTCGACGCTGGTGCATTTCGCCAGGATCGTGATGCCGCGTTCGCGTTCGATGTCGTTGGAATCCATCGCGCGCTCCGCCACCTTCTGATTTTCGCGGAAGGAGCCGGACTGCTTCAGAAGCTCGTCGACGAGTGTCGTTTTGCCATGATCGACGTGCGCGATAATCGCGATATTGCGAAGGGCCATTTGGAACCTGGTTGTGGTGTTGGAAGCGCTGGGCGCCGCCGGCCGCGACGCAATATCGCTCGCACCTAGCATGATCGGGCGCTGGAGGGCTAGGGCACCGTGGTTTCGGCCGGGTGCGGCTTAACCGTCGGCCCGTCAATCCTCGGTTTTTGCCGGGATAGTGGCGCCGGCGTCGGGATTCCGTTCCTCGAGCTCCCGGAGCGTCGTCAGGAGGGACTCGACGTCCGGCCTCGGGGCCGGTTCGCGCTCAAGACGGCGGCGCTGGTAATCCTGCATGACGCGCGCCGCCACGGTTGCACCGGGGATCTTGCGGCGGCGGGCACTGGAAATCAGCAGCGGGCTCTGCGGTTCTTCGAGATCGAGTTCTTCCAAGAACGTTTCGCGGAGCGCGAAGAAGGACTGCAGGATTGCATCTCGAACCAAGGCCTTTTGCTCGATCGTTGCATCCGGCATGATCCGTGGATCGAGCGTCTGCAGGGCGCGGCGCATGTCGTGCAGCGGCGCGTAGGGGTAGAGGCCGATCAGGCTGTCGGTTTCGCCAGCATTGCGATAAACAATGCGCATCGTGTCGATCGTCTCGCTGATTTTATAGAAGGCCGCGAGATAATCGTCGGTTGCGAGATATGGCTTCTCGCACGTCGATAGCAGCATCGATTTGGTGCGCACGATATTGCGCCATTCCTCTTCCAAGCCTTGGACGAATTTCGAGCGTTTCTGGAAAATGTTCGAGATATAGGCGACGCCGCCGGTCGCGATCAGCAGCGACATGTCACGCATGAAATCGTAGATCTTGTTGGCTGTCGCAATGACGAAGGGCGGCATCCCGGGGATGTCATCGGCGAACTTCGAGGCCAGCAGAAGCAGCAGGACGATTGTCAGCAGCCAATAGAGCCGGGCGAGCGTGCTGTTGACGGAAACGCGGGTCATCGGGTCAGCCGTTCGGAGATTGACGTCATCGGGTTTGAACTATGGGAGAGTTTTCAGGACGTTCGTGGCCGGACCGCGACGGAGCAGGGCCTTCTGGCCAGTGAGGCCGGTCGAGATATGGCCGGAGGGAGCTGTTTTGGCAAATCCTTAGCGCAGGCGCGCGGCGCCGGGCGCAGGGTGTGTCCGGCCTAAAGTTCCTGGGCTTCCGCCGGCTGTTTCAGGATGCTCCAATTCATGATTGCGATCTGTGCGCCGATCAGCAGCAATACGAGGCTCACGCGAAATCCGGTGTAGACCGCCCACAATCCGACGATGACGCCGAGAGCGGCGATGATCTTTGCCGCTGTCAGGCGCGAGGTCATCGTTGCAAGCACGTCGCGATAGATGCGTCCGCCGTCGAGCGGAAAAGCGGGCAGCAGATTGAAGATGGCCATCGCCAGATTGATGCGGGCCAGTGTCATGGTCGCGTAGAGGAGCCAGGGTTTGTCGTCGAACCAGACCGGGGGATCGATGACGCGAAGATAACCGCTGGCGCTGACTTCCGGGGATCCCAGCAGTTGCCAGAGCAGAAGAAACAGCAGGGCGTTGGCGAGCGGGCCAGCGAACAGAATGATGATGTTGGCGATCGTGGAGCGCGGGATTTCGAGCAGGCGGGCGTAGCCGTAGAAGCCGCCCACCAGGATTTCGCCAACGGGGACGCGAAAGAGCCGGGCCAAAGTTGCATGGCCCAGTTCATGGAAGAGAACCGAGAAGAACACGCCGGCGACGATCGCGGCGAATGCCGGACCGGCTACGGCGAAGGACGCCTGTTGCAGGATGCCGAACAAAAAGAGCGGCACCAGAATAAAGGTGACGTCGAGTTTGATTGGAATCCCCGCGAGGCGGAAGAGCTCCAGGCGCGGCGTGTCGTCGAGCATGTTCATGCGCCGAGCATCCCGTGACCCGGGGGCGTTCGTCAACGTGCTTGATGCGTTGCGGTTATTCTTCTCGCCGGACGGTGAGCTTGATCGAGTCTTTTTCGACGCCGCTGATTTCAATCACCACCGGTCCCGGCGCAATGGGGAAGCGGACGCTTTTGCGGACGCCATCGCATTCGGATTTGCCGGTGTGGGCGGATGATTTGAGCGGCTTGCCATCCTGAATGATGTCGATCCAGCCTCGGGCGGCCAATGACACCTGATAGGTGCCGGGCTCTCCGATGCTGTCGAAGGTGATGAAGCCGCCGTTCGCTGCCGTCGGCTTTTTTCTGCTGGTCGGCGCGACGGGAAAGGCGACCTTGTCCATCGGTTGAAGCGCTAATGTGATGGCTTTGGCCGGTGCCGCTTGGAGCTTGGCGCCGGATGTCACCGCTTCGCTGTCGGCGGCTTTCATCCACTGCAGCTCGGTTTTTACCGGCCACGCGAAGTCGTCGCAGCCGCCCTTTTCGTCGGCGTACGCGGACAGCGGCGCGATGAGCGCCGCCGCGCAGATTGCAATACAGATCGATTGGCTGAATTTCATTTTAATCGATAGCCACCATGACGTCGGACGATTTGATGACGGCCGACGCCGTCATGCCTTTCACCAAGCCCAGGTCGTCGACAGATTCGTTGGTGATCGAAGCGGTAACGACCGCGCCGCCGCCGACATCGATCCGCACGTGCGCGGTCGTTGCGCCTTTGACGATATCGACAATCTTGCCCTTGAGGACATTTCTTGCGCTGATTTTCATAGGGGGTACCTCGTTTTTAGAAGCGGGCTCTCAGGTTAGCAAAGAATTGCCGCCCTGGCTCAGGAAAGCCCTCGGCAAACGAATAATTTTCATCTGCCAGGTTGATGCCGCCGATGGTCAGCGAGGTTTGCGGGTCGAAGGCGTATTCGGCTTGGAAGTTGACCAGCGCATAAGCTCCAATATCGACGTAATTCGGCTTGCCGGTATAACCGTCGGTTTTATTACAATTGCCGCTTGTCGTCGGGCCGCCGCTCGTCGTGACGAGCGTCGAACTGCATCCGGTGACGAGCGCCGTGCGGTCGGTTGCGAGTTCCACACTCGGCGTGAACGTCAACTTGTCGCTCGCCCGCCATGCAAGATAGATGAATACCTTGTTGCGTGGCGACCCTTCGATCTGGGACGCGGCGATGGCGGCCTGCTGATCGGCGGTGGCGTCAGAGAGTGCCTCCGCTGCCTGACCGAAATTCAGATGACGTTCGAGGTAGGTGTAGTTGCCGCCGATGCGAACCGTGGGCGATACCTGCCAATCGGCCGAGAACTCGAAGCCGTAGTTATAGCCGTTGGCATTGAAGCCGACGATCGAGCTCTTGCCGTTCGCTGCGGTGAAGGCGTTCTGAATGCTGTCGTCGATGTTGGAATAGAAGACGGCGGACGAGACGCGGACGTCGCGGAAAAACGTATCGCTGATGCCGATCTCGTAGTTCGTGGCGCGTTCAGGTCCAATGTCGGGGTCTTGCACCTTGGAGCCGAAGCGCGTGCTGTAGCGATCAAAGAGCGTCGGGAAGCGCGTGCGGCTCGAAACGTCGGCGTGAACCTTGCCGGTTTCGCTGTAGCTATAGATAGCGGCCGTCTGCCAGTTCCAGGCGTCCGCATAAGGTTTGTCGAGGCCCGGGTCGGCTTTCAGCACCTCGTTCGTGTCGTAGCTCAGGCCACCAACGATATCGAGGTTGCGGGTGGCGTGGAATGTGTTCTCCAAGGCGAACGACCACGTCTGTTCCGATTCCGTCGACTTCGGCCCGAGACTGCTTATGAACGGCCCGTAGGTGTAGTCGGTGTCCTGCTCGGAATGCACGTCTTCGCGGTAATGGATGGCGCCTTTCAGCGTGTTCATCGGAATGAGATCGGTGCCCATTTCGATGAAGCCGCCGACGGAGTGGTCGTTGTAGGCGCTGTCCGTGTCTTGATGCGTATAGGTTCCATTGGGATAGAACGAAATGATGTTATCGAAGGTATTATAATAAGCGTTCGTCTTGATGTATGAGGCGTCGCCAAGTTTCGTCTTCGACAGCCACGATAGCGATGCCGTGTTCCATTGCGGCCAATCCCAATAGCGGATGTTGCTGCCGTTGAAGTAGCCCTGCACGATCTGGCGATCGACGTGCAGCGGCGCGCCCTTTTCGCCCTGCTGATTGGTGTAGTTGATGCTGTATTCGTCCGTCGCGTTCGGCGTGATGCCGACCTTGGTGTTGATGCGCCAATCGCGGAAATCGGAACGGTCGCGATTGCCGGCGTCTTGGTAGGGGAAGCCAGGGAGATAGCTCGCCGAGGACGTATCGAACGGCGTGAAATCGTGCGACAGGTTGAAGTGATCCTGACTGAGGATGTTGGCGCTGACTTGGGCGTACCAACCCTTCTGCCGCGTTCCGGCGTAAGCGTAACTATTCCAGGAATTCAGATCGTCGATGTCACCGTTGACGACGATGCCGGCGCGGCCTTCAAGTTCGATTTCCTTCGTCGGTTTGCGGCTGACGAGGTTGATGGCGCCGCCCATGGCGCCGGGACCGTTCAAGACGGAGACGTAACCCTTGGCGACTTGCACCTCCGCGAGGTCGTCGGTCAGGAAGCGGTTCATGTCGATGCGGTTGTCGGCGGGGAGATAAACCCGCACGCCGTCGATCGACAGCGGAACTTCGAGCCGATTGAAGCCGCGAACGAGAATATCGCCTTCGTTGCGGGCGCCGCCGCTGTTCGTCGAGGAGACTCCGGGCAGGATGCTGACCGCTTGGCTCAGCGACTTCTTGTTGAACGTCCACATCGCTTCGTTGGTGATGGTGCTGCCACCGATCATGTCCAACTGACCGAGCGTAAATATGCCGGTGGCGATGGCAGGCACGCCAACGCCTTCGCCGTTACCGGGTTCGGAGCCTGCGAGATCGGCGCCGTTGACGTTGAAATCCGCGCCTTCGGTTTCCGTCGTTGTTTTCTGAGCGGTGCCGCTGGCTTTGACTTTCGCCGCGGACACTTTGCGGGTCGGGGCGCGGCGACGTGCGATCGGCTCATTCGGTGAGGTCACGACGACAGGCGGCAAAACGGCAGCTTCTTCTGCTGTTACATCGCCGCCCGGCGTTAGCGGCTCCTGCGCCGTTGCGTCTGAAATTTGCCAGCAAACAGCACACGCGGCCGCTGTCGCGACCACAACCAACTTCGTCATCTCGAATTGCCCCTAGTTTCCCCTAGATGGCGCCCCCCGCGCCTTTCTTCTTCTCGATATATTCACATGACTATATCGTAAGGCAACCGGGGAATCGAATTCGGATCTGAGGTGTGGCCGATTGAGCGCGCGCAATAGCTCGCGCGAATTGAGAGTTCGCGCGAGGCTATTCAAATGACTTTGGCTAAGCCGGATGTCAGATGATGCTTTTGGCGTAAAGCTCGGTGCGGCGATCGCGGAAGAAACCCCAATCGGCGCGATAGCTATCGATCAGATCGAGATCGAAGGAATGGACGAGCACGCCGTCATCGCTCGCGCCAAATTTTTCGACCAGTTCGCCGCGATGATCGGCGATGAAGGAATGTCCGTAGAATTTCTGCTGTGTGCCGTCGTTATCTTCCAGTCCGATGCGATTGGCGGCCACGACCGGCACCGCATTCGAGACGGCGTGGCCCTGCATGGCGCGCTGCCATTGCAGATGCGTGTCGAGCGACGTGTCGTAGGGCTCGGAGCCGATGGCGGTCGGATAGAATAGAATTTCCGCGCCTTGCAGCACCATGGCGCGGGCGCATTCCGGATACCATTGGTCCCAGCAAATGCCGACGCCGATGCGTCCGAACTTCGTCGCCCAGGTTTTGAATCCGGTATCGCCGGGGCGGAAATAGTATTTCTCCTGATAGCCCGGGCCATCGGGGATATGGCTTTTGCGATAGACGCCGAGAATGTCCCCGTCGGCATCGGCAATTGCGATGCTGTTGTAATAGCGCGGCCCGTCCTTCTCGAAGAACGAGATCGGAATGACGACGCCGAGGTCTTTCGCAACTTTCTTGAGCGCAAGAACGCACGGATGCTCATCGACGGAATGGGCCGTCTCGAACCATTTCGGGTCCTGGCGCGTGCAGAAATAAATGCCTTGGAACAGTTCCGACGGCAAAATGATCTGCGCGCCCTTCTTTGCGGCCTCGCGGACAAGGGCCTCGGTTTTCGCGATGTTGGCTTGGAGGTCTTGGCCGTAAGACGTCTGCAGAGCGGCGACCGTGACCGAGCGTTTCGACTTCGACATCAGGCGGGCTCCTGTTGAGTGATGCAGTGGAACGATCCGCCCCCGGCATCGCCACATCCGAGCAAGCCACGCGAGGATACGCCGACGACGGCGCGCTGCGGAAAGACTTCCTGCAAAGCCTGCAAGGCATCGGCTTCGGTTGCTGTGCCGTAGATCGGTACGACGACAACGCCATTGGCGATGATGAAGTTCATGTGGGATGCGGGCGAGATTTCGCCAAGCGCGTTGTGATAGAGCCCGACACCGGGGATGCGGATCACTTCGAGCGTGCGGCCGGCGGCATCCGTGGCTCGCGCCAGTGTGTCGGCGATCGCATCGAGTGTCGCCGCGTTAGGATCGTCGGGTCCGGCGGGGGCCTGACAGACGACGCGGCCCGGACCTACGAAACGCGCAATGTTATCGACGTGGCCGTCGGTGTGATCGTTCTTCAAGCCTTCATCGATCCAGATGATTTTGCGCGCGCCGAAGGCCTCGCGCAGCGCGGCCTCGGCAGCCTCTTTCGTCCAGCCGTTGCGGTTCGGATTGAGCAGCGTTTGCCGCGTCGTCAGGATCGTTCCTTCGCCGTCATGATCGACCGCCCCGCCTTCGAGCACGAAATCGAAACGCCGGATCGGCGTCTTCGCAAAGTTGGCGACGACATCGCCGACCGTGGCGTCGTCCGGCAGATCATACTTGCCGCCCCAGCTGTTGGTCTTGAAACGCAACGCGATCGGGTCCGTTTCGCTACGCGCGAAGATCGGACCGGTATCGCGCAGCCAGATGTCGCCGTACTTCGCCGGGATGACTTCAGCGACGTCGATGGACAGCGCAGCGCGTGCCGAGGTTTCCGCTTCGGCGCCGTTGGCGAGCAGGCGCACTTTGTTTCCGGCCATGCTGAGCGCGCGGACAAGGGCGGCAACGTCGCGCCGTGGTGAGTCAAGGTCGCCGTTCCATTCCTTGGCGTTGGCGGGCCATGCCGTCCAAATCGCCTTCTGCGGCGCCCATTCGGCAGGGGTGATGATCGGTGTGCCGGTTGTCGTGGTCGTCATGGATTGCTCTGCGTGGCTTCGTTAAGGGCAATGCGCGGACGATCCGCGCGAGACCGCCATGTCGGGGACGGAAGGCGCGACGTCAAGAGTTAGCTTATTCGGCGCGCGTCGTGTCTACGTGACGGCGCGGTCAATTCGTTAATGGCGCGCGAACAGTGAGCCGAGCAAGGCCACGATGAGGGCCGCCGGAATGACGATCATCGCGATAGCGCCGATCGTCACGGCCAACCCAAGCATGACGAAGGCCACGAGGGCCAGCAGCAGGATCGCGGCGAGGAAAACGCCGGCACGCGCCAGCCATTCGCGCCACCCGGTGAGGACCGTTGTCTTTCCGTTTCGCGTAATGACGATCACTGCCAGCTCCTGACCGTCCGCGCCGCGGCCGTTGCTCTCGCCCGCAGCTTACGGGTTGTTCCGCTTACCCAGCGTTCTGAGGCGCAGGGCGTTGAGCTTGATGAAGCCCTGGGCATCCTTCTGATCGTAAGCGCCCTTGTCGTCCTCGAAGGTCACGAGCGTTGGTGAATAGAGCGATTTCGGGCTCTCGCGGCCGGTGACGATGACGTTGCCTTTGTAGAGGTCGAGCGTCACCTCGCCTTCGACGTGCTCCTGGCTCTTGTCGATCAGCGCCTGCAACATTTCACGCTCCGGCGCGAACCAGAAGCCGTTGTAGATCAGCTCGGCGTAGCGCGGCATGATCTCGTCCTTGAGGTGCGCGGCGCCGCGATCGAGCGTGATGCTTTCGATGGCGCGGTGGGCGACAAGCAGGATGGTGCCGCCCGGCGTCTCGTAGACGCCGCGCGATTTCATACCGACGAAGCGGTTCTCGACGAGGTCGAGGCGGCCGATGCCGTTGTCGCGGCCGAGGTCGTTCAGCGCCTTGAGCAAGGTCGCGGGCGACAGCTTCTTGCCGTCGAGCGAGACGGCGTCGCCCTTTTCGAAGCCGATCTTGATCGACGTCACCTTGTCGGGGGCGGCCATCGGCGAAATGGTGCGCTGATAGACGATTTCGGGCGCTTTCTTGGCCGGGTCTTCCAGCACCTTGCCTTCGGAGGAAGAGTGCAGAAGGTTGGCGTCGACGGAGAAGGGCGACTCGCCTTCCTTGTCCTTGGCGACGGGGATTTGATGATCGCGGGCGAATTTCAGAAGTTCCTCGCGGCCCTTGAAGCTCCACTCGCGCCACGGTGCGATGATCTTGATTCCCGGCTCGCACGCATAGTAGCCAAGCTCGAAGCGAACCTGATCGTTGCCTTTGCCCGTCGCGCCATGACAAACGGCGTCGGCGCCGACTTTGCGGGCGATCTCGATCTGCTTTTGAGCGATCAGCGGGCGCGCGATCGAGGTGCCGAGCAGGTAGACGCCTTCATAAACCGCGTTGGCACGGAACATCGGGAAGACAAAATCGCGGACGAACTCTTCGCGCAGGTCTTCGACGAAGACGTTCTCCGGCTTGATGCCGAGCATCAGCGCCTTCTGGCGCGCCGGTTCCAGTTCCTCGCCCTGGCCGAGGTCGGCAGTGAAGGTGACGACTTCCGCGCCGTACGTCTCCTGCAGCCATTTCAGGATGATCGACGTATCGAGTCCGCCGGAATAGGCGAGGACGACTTTTTTCACGGACTTGGGCGCGGCGCTCATGCGGATGGCTTTCGAGGGTTGTGACAATAGCGAGGAAACGCGCGGCACTATAGGGGCGATGGCGCTCCCCGCAAGTGCGGCTGAAGCGGCAACGCGACACGCCGCTGCGAAGCGATTTATGATGCCTTAATGACGGTTGGAAGCGCGAGGTGGAAGCGTCATGAAAGCGAATATCGTCTTCTGGTACGAATTTGCTTCGACTTACTCGTATCTCTCGGCGATGCGGATCGAAGCGGAAAGCCGGCGTGCGGAGATCGAGGTCGAATGGCGGCCATTTCTGCTCGGGCCGATCTTCAAAAAGCAAGGCTGGACGACGTCGCCGTTTAATCTGTACCCGGCGAAAGGCAGCTATATGGTCCGGGATATTTCGCGGATCGCGGCATCGCGCGGATTGCCATTCCAAATGCCCGAGACGTTTCCAGCCAATGGACTCAAAGCGGCCCGGTTGGCCATTGCCGCGCAAAAGTTCGGAGCGCAAGCCGCCTTTACACGGGCGGTGTATCAGGCGGCTTTCGGGCGTGGGCAGGATATCTCTAACGATGAGATTTTATCGGAGTGTCTGACGGCTTCGGGACTCGATCCGGCAGCGCTTTGGCCTCTCAGTGCAGATGAAACGGTGAAGGCGGCGCTCAAGCGCAATACCGAGGAGGCGCAGGCATTACGTATCTTCGGCGCGCCGAGCTTTACCACTCGCGATGGGGAGCTCTTCTGGGGCGACGATCGCCTGGAGCAGGCGCTCGATTGGGCGAGTCGTCCTTCAGCGTCGCACGCCAATACCGGCACGCGCATCGTCTAATCGAAAGCGGCATTTCGGGTCATTTGTCTTATCGTTAACCATTTGACCTTTCTGCACCGCATCAATTCCATAAACATAAAAAAGGCCAATCAGGCCCATTTGCCGTGTTTTGCCTTGATCGAGAATGATAAGGAGTCGGGAATTTTTCAGGCGGGGAGACCGAATCGTGGCCAACTCTATGAAATTGCTAGCCTGGCTGTGTCTGGCAACGGGCGCGCTGGCTTGGCCGCTCGCTGCCGAAGAAATTACGGTCACGATCCCGCCCGATCCGCCCGCCGCCGCGCAAGCGGAAGCGCAACAACAGCCCCCTCCAGCCGCTCCGAGCGCGGAGAGTGTTCCGGTGGCGCAGGACACGACGCCCGCCGCGGCAGCTCCAGCCTCACCTCCAGAGCAGCCGGCAGCGTCGTCCGCGCCTGCGTCTCAGCCCGAACCGTCACAAGCGCCAGCAAGTCCGCCTACGCAGGCCGCCGCTCCGGCAGAGGCCGCGCCGGTGACTTCGGAAGCTCCGAAAGCCAAGGTTAAGGACGCCGCCGAGACACCAAAGGCGGCGCCAGCGGAAAAGAAGGCAGAGACCGTCAAGAAAAAGAAGAAGCCGTCACATGCCGCGAATTCTGCGCCTGGAAAATCCAAGACCAAGAAGGCGGCCGCCTCCTGCAAAGGATTGACTGAGGATGCCTGCGGCACCAATTCGGCCTGCATCTGGGTCGTCGGAACGCCAGCTGAAGGCGAAGCCAAGGCGACAAAAGCCCGATGCCGGTCTTTCGCGGTTTTGAAGAAAGAAGCGAAAAAACGCCATCAAGCCGCGAAAACAAAGGAGCCGGAAGTTCTGCCGTGGGCAACAAAGTCTTCGGCAGGCAGCACAACGGGAACCGCAGCAAAGTCGGCCGTTGCGACGAGCCCTTCCCCAGTGAAACAGCAGTAGCCGGGTAAAACGGCCCGCATCGGCGCAAGACGTGCAGACGCGGACTTGTGGCGTTCTCACTCGGAAAACGCGGCAGCCTTCGCCAAGCGAACGTCAGTGCAGATAGGTCGAGGACCGGCGTCGTCGGACGGGTTCGGTGCGGCCGCTGTCATTGGTGCTGGCCAACATCAAGCGCCATTGCGAGCAGGCCGCGTCGGCGGCGTCCATCGCGCAGGTGCTGGCGCGTGCGGTCGGGGCCGCGACTGAGTAGGGCACGCCGTACGTCAGCATCATGGCCATCAGCGGCGCCTGATAGAAGCTCCAGGGCATCGGCATCGCCTGCCAAAACGGAAAAGCCGACCAGTCTGATGGGCTGGCTAGAAACGGGTTTGCAGCGGGCGGAGTCCAGGCCGACCAGAAATCCGGCAGCGGCAGGACGGGTTGAGCGGGCGCGCTCGCGGCTTCCCAGTAGCCGACCCACATATTGAACGCCGAAAAGGGCTGGACCGCCATCCAATCGTCAGAACTCGGCGCGCTGCGACCGGTATGGCCGAACTCGCTGTTGAGACGTTCTTGCCAAGCGAGACCAGCCGCCAGTGAGGCTTGGCTCATCTCAAAAAAGGCCTCTGTCGCCTTTTGCAGGCAACGAAAATGGAGTGCAAAATCGAACACGGGCGGAGTCCCCCGAAAAAATTTAACCTAACAGATGTGCTGCATCGCAGCAATGCTGATACGGTATGGGAGGATCGGCAGCTTACTGACTGACTTCGTTCAGTCGGCGGCGTTTGACTTGCCATTAACCGAAGTCTTCAGCGGATCGCCCGCCTCCGGTTGAGGGGCGTCGGCGGCGCGTTTGAAAGTCAGCCGGTTAAGGATCGTGCGATGGACCGGCCTCGGCGTTTCAACAGCCGTGAGCGTGCCGGCGGCGGCCGTCGTTGCATCGTCGTCTGCGCTTGAGGCCGGACGAGAGCCGATCCTCTCCGATTGCGGGCCGGACCCTGGCACGAGCGCCGGACCAGACGGGGCACGCCCGGCAAACTGTCCGGCCGCTAGCCAATAGACGAAACCGGCGAAGAAGCCGGTCGTTAGAAACGCCTTCAAGGCATAGTTGTTAAAGACCGTCGGCTCGCCCGGCACTTCGCTCATGTACTGGGCCGCGAAGCCGAGCAGCGCGATGACGACGCCGCAGAGCAGATAAAAGGGCAGTTTGCGGATCGAAAAAAGCTCACCGAGGCTGGCGGCGATCAGCGTGAAGACAAACGCGAATATCGCGGCGTGCGTGGCCGTCAACAGAGCAAGCTCGAAGGTTTCGCCGGCGGTTCGCGACAGGCGCGTTACGGGCTGGGCCAGAACCTCTGTCGGCGTGTTCACGAAAAGCATCGTCACGAGCCCGGCCGCAATACTTGCGAGCACGAACCCGAAAACCACCCGGGCCAAGGTTCCCAGGACCTTCAGCACAACCGTTGTCCCCCACATCGCGTTTGCATTCGCGCTGCAATTTATAGGGTTTGGACGGCGGGTCTCAACCGGATTGTCCGCTTCTGGCCGATCGAGGCCGGCGGCTATGCCTTCCCGGCATCAGCGCGGCGCTCGGCGGCGCTGAGGCGCTGGCTTTCCGAGCGCAATTGCCCGCAAGCGGCGAGGATGTCCCGGCCGCGCGGGGTTCGCACGGGGCTCGCATATCCGGCGCGGTTCACCACCTCGGCAAAGCGCTCGATCGTTTCCCAATCGGAGCATTCGTAGCGCGAGTTTGGCCACGGATTGAAGGGAATGAGATTGATCTTCGCCGGGATGCCGGACAGCAGCCTCACGAGGGCGCGTGCATCGGCGAGGCTGTCGTTGACGCCCTTCAACATGACGTATTCGAAGGTGATGCGGCGAGCGTTCGAGAGGCCCGGATAATTGCGGCACGCCTCCATCAACTCGGCAATCGGGAACTTGCGATTGATCGGCACCAGCTCGTCGCGCAAGGCGTCGTTCGTGGCGTGCAGCGAAATCGCCAGCATGGTGTCGGCTTCTTCGCCCCAACGCGGAATTTCGGGTACGACGCCCGAGGTCGAGAGCGTGATGCGCCGCTTCGACAAAGCCAATCCGTCGCCGTCGGACGCGACCTCCATCGCCGCCTTGACGTTATCGAAATTGTAGAGCGGCTCGCCCATGCCCATCAGCACGACGTTGGTGATCTTGCGTTCGCTCGTCGGCAGAAGGCGTCCGTCTTCGGGACTCTGCGCGCCGGGCCAATCGCCGATGCGATCGCGCGCCAGCAGGATTTGCCCGACGATTTCCTCGGCTTCGAGGTTGCGGACGAGGCGCTGGGTGCCGGTATGACAGAACGAGCAGGTCAGCGTGCAGCCGACCTGGCTTGAGATGCACAGCGTGCCGCGATCGCTTTCGGGGATGTAGACGGTTTCGATCTCGGGCGGGCGGGCTTCATGGCCGCGCTTCGGCAAGCGCAATAGCCATTTGCGCGTGCCATCGACGGAGACTTGCTCGGAAACAATTTCCGGACGGTCGAGCGTGAAGTGTGCCTCAAGCTGGCGGCGCAGGTCCTTCGAGACATCGGTCATGTCGTCGAAGCTGTTCAAGCCGCGGGCGTAGATCCAGCTCCAGAGCTGGGCGACGCGCATCTTCAGTTGCTTTTCCGGAACACCGGCGGTCGCCAGAGCCGTCTTCAGCTGGTCGCGCGTCAACCCCGCCAGCGACGGTTTCGCGGCGGCGGCAGATGGGGCGTCAATCTTTAACAACGGTGCGGCGGTCATAATCAAAAAATGAATTTCGAGCTTCGGAAGTGGCTCTTTTACAGGCGTTCGGGGCTGAGGGATAGCGGGCCCAATTGTCATCCCGGCCCTCGCCCCATGCGCGGGAGGGCATGGGGAGAGGGGATGAACTACAGAATAAACCGGCTGAGGTCGGCGTTTTTCGCGAGTTTGCCGACACGCTGCGTCACGTAAGCGCCGTCGATCTCGATCGTGTGGCCGTCGCGGTCCGAGGCTTCGAACGAGATATCGTCGAGCACCCGTTCGAGCACGGTCTGCAAGCGGCGCGCGCCGATATTCTCGACCGTTGAATTAACCTCGACGGCGACATCGGCGATGGCGTCGATGGCGTCAGGCTTGAAATCGAGCGTGACGTGTTCCGTTTGCAGCAGCGCCACGTACTGCTTGATGAGGCTCGCCTGCGGCTCGGTCAGGATGCGTTTCATGTCGTCGCGCGTCAGGGCGTTGAGTTCGACGCGGATCGGCAGACGGCCTTGCAGTTCGGGAAGAAGGTCGGACGGCTTCGAGACGTGAAACGCGCCGGACGCAATGAAAAGGATGTGGTCGGTCTTCACGGCGCCATGCTTCGTCGCAACCGTCGTTCCCTCGATGAGGGGCAGAAGATCGCGCTGTACGCCTTCGCGCGAAACCTCGGCGGCACCGCGCGCGCCATCGCTGCGCGAGCAGATCTTGTCGATCTCATCGAGGAAGACGATGCCGTTGTTCTCGACCGATGCGACGGCCTCGCTGGTGATCTGATCGGCGTCGATCAGCTTGTCGCTTTCTTCGGCGATCAGGATATCGAAGCTGTCCTTGACGGTGACGCGACGCGGCTTGGTGCGCTGGCCGAGCGCCTTGCCGAGCATCTCGCCGATGTTGATCGTCGACATCGCGCCGCCGCCCGGCAAATCGAACATCGGCATCTGTGGGGCGGTATCGGCGACGAGGATATCGATTTCCTTGTCGTTCAATTCATTGTTGCGCAGCTTCTTGCGGAAGCTGTCGCGGGTCGAAGGCGATGAGTTACTGCCGACGAGGGCATCGAGCACGCGCTCTTCGGCGGCCTTTTCGGCTTTGGCGCGGACGCCCTGGCGCTTGATCTCCTTGACGAGGCCGATGCCGACTTCGACGAGGTCGCGAATGATGCTGTCGACGTCGCGGCCGACGTATCCCACCTCGGTGAATTTCGTCGCCTCGACCTTGAGGAAGGGCGCGCCCGCGAGCTTGGCGAGACGGCGCGAGATTTCGGTTTTGCCGACGCCGGTCGGGCCGATCATCAGGATGTTCTTCGGCTGGACTTCGTCGCGTAATTCGCCGGTCAACTGCAGGCGGCGCCAGCGGTTGCGCAAGGCGATGGCGACAGCGCGTTTGGCGTCGTTTTGGCCGACGATGTAGCGGTCGAGTTCGGAGACGATTTCACGTGGGGAGAAGTTGGTCATGGTCTCGCTTGAGGAAGGTAAGGACCGAGTGGGGTCGATTGCAGAATCGGCAGCAGGCGATTGCGCAGCGGATGCCAGAAGACGCCGAGGATGAGGACGAAACCGCCGACGAGGGCGAGCGTCATAATGAAGGAGATGGGCGCGCCGCCGCTGTCCGGCAAGCGGATGCCGCCACTCAGGATGTCGTAGACGGCGACTGTGAAGGAGGCGAGCGAGGAGACAAGCAGGGCGCGCCGGTCGATGGCGAGCGCGAACAGCGCAAGGAGAAAAACCGTCAGCAGAACGATCGCCGACGTGCCGACCCCGTTCGTCGAATGCTTGATGAGCATGAGAACGGGCGACACGATCAGCGGGGCGGCGACGAGGTGCAGCCAGAAGGCGCAATCGGAAAGTCGCGTGACGCGCCGCGGGTCCTGCGAGTCGTAAATCAGGGCAACGATCAGAACGAGGATGCCATAGCCAATCGCGACCAACGACGGGCCGATTCCGATTTCATACAGGCTGCGGGCGGCGACGGCGTACCCGAAGCAGGCGATCAGCGCCAGCGCGAACGGCAAGCGAAAGCGGATGTAATAGGCGAGCGAGGCAATCAGAGCCGGAAGACCGAAGACGAGCGTCGGGTTGCGCCAGAAGACAAGCTCTGAAGCGACATCCCAGTTCGATTGTTTAAAATTGTCCCAGTGGAGTTGAACGGCGACGGCTGATGCCGCGAACGCCACGAACAGTAGCGACAGGACCATGCCGGGCAGCACGGCGCGCAGCCGGCCCACCAGGATTTCGCTCAAGACCCAGAACACGCCGGCGCCGACAGCAAGCGTCGCCGCCCAGCCGAGGCCGAAGAAGCTGGTCGAAGTCGCGGCCAGAAACGCTCCGGCGACGAGCAACACGCCGATGGTCAGGAAGACGTCGTTGAAGCCGTTCAGGAAACGAAAGCGTTCTTCGCCGGCAATCGCGGGTTCGCCATCGGGGCCGAGGACCGGCGTGGACGTGCCGCGCATGGCGCGGAGCTTTTCGGCCTGGGCGGCGTCGATGACGCCGGCATCAACCGCGGCCTGCAGATCGTCAGTCGGCAATCCGTTAGCCATGCTCACAGCTTTCCTGCGTCGTTGCTCATCAACAGAGCGTCACCGGAGATGGTTCTCCGGTAGTCGAGGGCGCGAAATCCGGCCTTCTCGTAGGCGCGTATCGCGCGCGCATTTCGCGGATTGGGATCGGTTATCACGCGCGGCGCGCCCGCTTCGAACAGTTCGGCCACAAAGGTTCCGACAAAGGCGCTGCCGTGACCGCAATTGACGAGACTGGGTTCGCCTATGAACTGATCGATGCCACGCGTTCCCTCCGGCTGATCGCGGCAGGGATGGTTTTCTTCCGCGTGCGGGCTCCAGCTTTGGATAAACCCAAGAGGCGCGCCGTGGTGCGAGACGATGAAAAGTTGGACCGTTTCGTCGGCCATGTGATCGGCGATCGTCGTCAGAGCCTGCTCGGGATCGCCCCACCAGGTCTGAATGTGCGGCTCGGCGAGCCAGCGGCGAAGAAGCGGAAGATGGTCTTCCGCGACAGGTTCAAACGTGTAGGGCGCGGTCGCCATCAGCTTGCGGTCTCGATCGTTTCGACCACGATGTTCGAGTTCGTGTAGACGCAGATTTCGCCGGCAATGGCCATGGCTTTGCGGGCGATGGTCTCGGCGTCGAGCGGCTGGTCGAGCAGGGCGCGTGCGGCGGCGAGCGCATAGTTGCCGCCGGAGCCGATCCCGGCGATGGCGTTTTCGGGTTCGAGGACGTCGCCGGTTCCGGTGAGCACCAGTGTCGTCGTCGCGTCGGCGACGATCATCATGGCTTCGAGCCGGCGCAGGTAGCGGTCGGTGCGCCAGTCCTTGGCGAGCTCGACGGCGGCACGGGTCAATTGCCTCGGATACTGCTCGAGCTTGGCCTCAAGGCGCTCGAAAAGCGTGAAGGCATCGGCCGTGGCCCCGGCGAAACCGCCGATGACGTCGCCCTTGCCGAGCCGGCGGACCTTCTTGGCGTTCGATTTGATGATCGTCTGGCCGAGGCTGACCTGTCCGTCGCCGGCCACTACAACTTTGCCGCCCTTACGAACCGTCAGGATCGTCGTGGCGTGCCAACTCGAATTGGCGGTATTTGAGCTTTGCTGCGTCATATGTATCGGCTCAATTAAGATTTTGGCGTCAGGATGCAAGCGAAAGACGGCGTGCTGCGGCCAAGGGCTCCCGGGCGGGCCGTGGCCGTGCGGGCTCCGAGCTGATAAACGCTTGGGCGGCTTGCAAGCAAGCGAAGGCTCTATTGTTGGCCCTGGCGACTCCCTTCGGGAGCCGGCCGCCAGGGCCCGAGGATTTGACGTCGGCGGAGAATGATTCACGTGAAGCGGCAGGCAACGATCACGCGCAAGACCAAGGAGACCGACATCTCCGCGACCGTTAATCTCGATGGGACGGGAGCCTATGACATTTCGACCGGAATCGGCTTTCTCGACCATATGCTCGAGCAGCTGGCGCGGCACTCGCTGATCGATATCACGCTGAGGGCAAAGGGCGATCTGCACATCGATTTTCACCACACGGCCGAGGATACGGGCATCGTCATCGGGCAGGCCATCGCCAAGGCGCTGGGCGACAAGGCGGGCATCGTCCGTTACGCCGACGTGCATCTGCCGATGGACGAAACGCTGACCCGCGTCGCTATCGACGTTTCCGGGCGGCCGTTCCTGATCTGGAAGGCCGACTTTACCCGCCCCAAAGTCGGGGAGATGGACACCGAGCTTTTCCGCGAATGGTTCCAAGCCTTTGCGCAGAACGCCGGTGTCACGTTGCACGTCGAGAACCTTTATGGTGAGAACAATCACCATATCGCAGAGACTTGCTATAAGGGGCTGGCGCGGGCGCTGCGAACGGCCATTACGGTCGATCCCCGGCAAGCGGGGCGCGTGCCGTCCACCAAGGGTTCGCTGTAAAGCGGTTCCCTCATTCAGCGTTTTGCGCGTCGAGGAGCTTTCTTTCCGTGGTGACCTATACCGTCCATGAACCTCCTGATCCGGGCTCCGATCGGGCCGATCGCGGCGTCGCGCTGGAATTCATCAAAGATGGATTTTCCTGGCTGACGGCGATTTGTCCGCCGATCGGCTTCCTCGCCAACGGGCTATGGCTTTTTGCTTTGGCCTATCTGGTCGGGGCGGGGGCGCTCGGCTGGTTGCTGACGACATGGAAGTTCGATCCGCAATTGACGGGCTGGATCTTCCTTCTCATCAACATTTACCTCGGCTTTGAGGTTTCGACGCTGAAGCGGTGGATGCTGGATCAGACCGGTTGGCAGCTGCTCGGTGTGGTCACCGGCAAGTCGATCGAGGATTGCGAGCGGCGCTTCTTCGAGACGTGGCTGCCGGGACAGCCGATTATCGCTGACGGATCGGGAAATGACGACCCGGCGAAGTCCGTGGCTTCGCGGCGTGGGTCGCGCTTCTGGCCGTTTGGGGCGCGGGGCTGAGCCGGACACGCGATGCAGAACGTCGTCATTATCGATTACGGATCAGGGAACCTGCACTCCGCCGCCAAGGCCTTTGAAAGCGCGGCGCGGGAGTGCTCGACGCCATCGCGGATCGTTGTAAGCCCGAGGGCGGAGGACGTTCTCGCTGCCGACCGCATCGTGCTGCCGGGCGTCGGCGCCTATGCCGATTGCAAGCAGGGGTTGGAGCGCGTTCCGGGCCTGATCGCGGCGCTGGAAGACGCCGTGCATGCGAAAGGCCGGCCTTTTCTTGGCATTTGCGTCGGCATGCAGCTCTTGAGCGAGCGCGGGCTCGAATTCGTCGAAACGCCGGGTCTCGGTTGGATCAAGGGCGAGGTGCGGGCCATCGCGCCGGCGGACCCGGATCTGAAGATCCCGCACATGGGCTGGAATACGCTCAATGTCGTCAACGACCATGCGCTGTTGGATGGCATTCCGACCGGAGCGGACGGCTGGCACGCCTATTTCGTGCATTCCTTCCAGCTGGTGCCGAAGGAGCGCCGCGTCGTCGTCGCGGAGACGGACTACGGCGGCCCGATCACGGCATTCGTCGCGGACGGGAACATCGCGGGGACGCAGTTCCATCCCGAGAAAAGCCAGAAGCTCGGTCTCAAGCTGATCGCGAACTTTCTTGAGTGGAAGCCGTAGAGGCAGTCGCTTCCCTACCCACTCCATGGCCGCCCTCCGAGGCGGCCATCCAGGACAACGTGGGAAGATGTTCGAGCGTGTGACTCTGGATGGCCGGGTCAAGCCCGGCCATGGAGTGCGTGGAGGGTCGCGCAAATTCGCGCCGGGATGACGACCTGAGAACTCAGCGCTTCAGAGAGAAGGGCGGGCGACGGCGCTGACGGCGGATTGAAACGCGGTCCAGACGCCGCGCGGCAGTTGCCACGACGCGGCCGGTTCTTCGTCTTCGAGACGGCCCTGCAACCATTGCAAGCGCGTGCTCAAGCGTTGATCGGCGCGTCCGAGTTCATGCACAGCGAGTTCATCGGGGTGATCGAACAGGATCGCCAACCGGCGTTTGATCTGATGGGCGCCGAGCCAGGTGCGCACATACCAGACGCCATTGCCGACGGGGGCATATTCGGAAGCAATGTAGGGCAGCGAAAACGACACGGCCCAGGTGTCCTGATCGGGGGATTTCGGGGTGTGATGGACGAGGAAGGTTTTCATCGGGAGCATTCCGGCAAATCGGGGGGAGACGGAAAGAGGGAACGCGGAACGCAACTTGGAACAAACGCACGTCGGCATTTTGAGGTTCCGGCCGGGAACGTCGCTCTCGGCCGGTTTGGAAAAGGGAGCCCGGGATCGGGGGCTGATCCTCGGGCTCTCCGTCATGGTCTTTGAGCGGGGCAGACTTTTAGGAACGAAGGGGGAGACGGCCCGCCCCGCCCAAAGACATGAAACTTCAAGCTCAGCCGGCTCTGGCGAACGGCAGCTCTGGCTCGATGGGCTCGGAGGCGGTGCCAGGAGGCGACGGGAAGGCGATGACGTTGCCGTCGGGCGCCAGGTCGAGGCCGGGGCGACGCTGCCGGAACCACCGGAGCGACGTGTTGGTCAGCAGGGCCTCGCGCTTCGTCGCCTGAATGAGCAAGCCGTCTTCTTCCGTCAGAAACTCTCGGATGTCGGCCTCAAGTTCGACTTCATCGCGATCCGAGATGACGTACCAGGTGTTGACGAGCGGCCGGGCCCATTTTTCGCCAAGGCCCATGATGAGCTGCGCGAGAACGTGCTGATTGCGGTTCGGCTTGGCGAGGTCGTACGAGATCAGGTAGGTGCGCATCGGGGGCTCTCCTAGAGTTTGGGGGAGGGGTCGTTACGCGGACAGTGACCCGGGACAGCGACTGATTTAGGGCGCCGTGAACATAGGAAGAACATGCCACGACTCAGCGCGCTTGTCCAGCGCTTGTTCTAAAAATGTTCTTGTGAAGTTCTTAATGTCGATGTAAGAGCAACGTGCTCTCAGGCCTGCGGAAACAGGCTCAACTGGTCGGGATGGGAGGCGACCGGGATGCGGCGGTGCGGGCCGGGATCGAAGCGGGCTTCGAGGCCGGGGAACCGGGCGCGGAATGCCTTCAGGGCGCGGTCGCGACTGCCCGGAAAGCGCGTTTCCTCCCAGATTTCATAGAGGCGCCGCGGGTCGCACGCATAGCGGCGCTGCAGGTCAACCGGGCGGATGCGGAGCCAGCGGGCGATCCAGATATCGATCGCGTCCTCTTCGGTGAGCGGACGCCGGGCGATGGCAGGCGGGGGCTCGACGAGGAACGCGGTGGCCATGGGAAACGCTTCGGGACTTCCTTGTTTCATCTGATGCTACGAGACAATCACCCGACTATGGCGGTTGTGCGCCAATTGATTCTAAGCGGGTATGGTCGTCCTCAGAGGACGAAGAAGGCAATGGTCATCGCGCCACCGACAAGCGTGATGAATGCGCGTAAAATGGTGGGGTTCGTAATGCGGCGCGCCAGTGCGGCTCCAAGAAGCCCGCCGACTGCGGTGGCGATGGACAGCGGCACGGCATAGGTCCAGTCGATCAGACCGGCCGTCGTATACGTCGCGACAGAGACCAACGACAGAATGGCCGATATGATATTTTTCAGCCCATTCATCGCGTTGAGATCGGTGAACCCGATCAGCCCGAACACGGCAAGAAGCATGATCCCCAGGCCGCCGTTGAAATAGCCGCCGTAGATCGCCACGCAAAACAGCAGCGCCGCCGAAAGAAGATATCCGGGGCCATGAGTGGCGCGTTCCGTCATGCGCCGAAGCAAGGCCGGACCAGCCGCGAAAGTCACGGTCGCCAGCAGAAGCAGCCAAGGTACGATTGCCGAGAACATCTCGGACGATGTGACCAGAAGCAGAAGAGCGCCGAGGAAGCCACCCACGGTCGTAATCAGCAGCATCGTCTTCAGGCGCAAAGGACCGTCGGATCGAATATCGCTGCGAAACCCCCACGCGCTTCCAAGGTATCCCGGGAGCGCCGAGAGTGTCGCAGTCGCGTTCGCCATGACTGGCGGAACGCCGGCCCAAACCAGAGCAGGAAAGGACAGGAACGTGCCGCCGCCCGCGACAGCATTCAGTGCCCCGGCAGCAAGGCCTGCTACGACAAGCGTGAAATAGATCAGTATGGGATGCCTTCTTTTTCTTGATCTATATCGCGAGCTTGTTGCTTCACCAAACAGGCGGAATAGCTTTTGCGGAGAGATCGTGCACTAACTCCACCATGAAGGGCTTACAGTGCGCATCTGGATCTGATGGGGCCCGTATAAGCGCAAAATACTCAACGGCTTTGTGATGTAGCGCGACATGAAAGAAATTGAGAGACAGACTCGCGAGTACCTAAAGGCTCTTTACGGACTCGGGAAACCGTCTGCCGAGGTCCTTTCCGTACGAAACGTGCCTGCAATCTTGGCGTTTGCCCGCCAAGAAGGATGGATTGTGGAACCTCCTGATGGTGGCCACGGCCTGACGCCGCTGGGCGTAAAGGAGATCAGCAAATAGGCCCCAAGTGAGAAAAGGCCTGCCTACGTCATCGGCGACGCCGAAGATGGGACGCCGGGCGAACGCGGCGGCACAGCGCGAGCTTAGGCGCTAAGTTAATTCGGGATCAGCCATCGGCTATCTCCCCAGATTTCAAACTGAGACACGGCGGAGAGAACGCGGTGCTTGACGCGAGGCGCGATCCGCGATTGATCGCGTCCAGAAGAATTTAGAACCGAACATAGCAAACTGACGGTCAGAGCTCTCGCGCGATGACATTCGGGCGCGGAACTCCCTCTCCCTCGGGAGAGGGCTGGGGTGAGGGGCGTCTCCCCTCATCCGGCCTTCGGCCACCTTCTCCCAAGGGAGAAGGAAATCCACCAGAGGTAGCGGTGATCCTTTTTCCAGCCATTGATCTCAAAGACGGCAAGTGCGTGCGGCTGAAGCTCGGCGAAATGGACGCCGCGACGGTGTTCAACGATGATCCGGCGGCGCAGGCGCTGGCCTTCGAGCGGCAGGGCTTCAAGTACCTGCATATCGTCGACCTGAACGGCGCGTTCGCGGGCAAGCCAGTCAACGGTGCGGCGGTCGAAGCGATCCTGAAAGCGATCACCATGCCGGCGCAGCTTGGCGGCGGTATCCGCGATCTGGCGACCATCGAGATGTGGCTCGACAAGGGCATTCGCCGGGTCATCCTCGGGACGGTCGCGGTGCGCGATCCGGCGCTGGTCAGAGAGGCGGCAAAACGGTTTCCGGGCCGGATTGCCGTCGGCATCGACGCCAAGGGCGGCAAGGTCGCGGTTGAGGGCTGGGCCGAGACCTCGGAACTGACCGCCGTCGATCTGGCGCAGCGCTTCGAGGATGCGGGCGTCGCCGCAATCATTTATACGGACATCGAACGCGACGGCGTGCTGAAGGGTCTCAATCTGCCGGCGACTGCCGCATTGGCGCAAGCGACGCGCATTCCCGTCATCGCCTCGGGTGGATTGGCATCGATCGCCGACGTCCGCGATCTCATGAAGCCGGAATACCGGATGCTCGAAGGCGCGATTACGGGACGCGCACTCTACGATGGGCGAATTGATCCGAGAGAAGCTCTCGAACTTTTGGGAACAGCATGAACATTGGTGATAAAGTCCGCGTTCTGCGGATGCCGGATGGCCTGCCGCCGGACAACAAGCAATTGCAGACCCTTTTTCGCAACTGCGTCGGCAAGACGTTTCCGATCGTCAAGTTCGACGGCGATCTGATCGAGCTGCATGTCGGGGAAGTGTTCGGCAAAGCCGCCGACTATCACCAGATCTGGCTCGACCCGGGCCAAGTAAAGCTGGTCGAGGCCTGAACTTGAACGCGATGACGCAAACCGCATCCGGGACGGAGATGCCGCCCGAGATCGCACGTCGCCGTACGTTCGCGATCATCTCGCATCCCGACGCCGGTAAGACGACGCTGACCGAAAAGATGCTGTTTTTCGGCGGGGCGATTCAAATGGCCGGCGCCGTCAAGGCGCGCGGCGAGCGGCGGCGCACGCGCTCGGACTGGATGCAGATCGAGCAGCAGCGCGGCATCTCTGTGACGTCGTCGGTGATGACGTTCGAGCGCAATGGCATCGTCTACAATCTGCTCGACACGCCGGGCCACTCCGACTTCAGCGAGGATACTTATCGCACGCTATCGGCGGTGGACGCGGCGGTGATGGTGATGGACGCCGCGAAGGGCATCGAAAGCCAGACGCGCAAGCTGTTCGAAGTCTGCCGGCTGCGCGATATTCCGATCATCACCTTCATCAACAAAATCGACCGCGAGGCCGAAGATCCGTTGACGTTGATCGATCAGATCGCGGCCGATCTGGCGCTCGATCTCGTGCCGATGGCATGGCCGGTCGGCATGGGTTCCGATTTTCGCGGCGTGCTTGATTTGATGAGCAATCGCATTCTGCTGCCCGAGAGCGCAGAGCGCGGCGCGCCATACGGCCGCTCCGAACCGTTGGCGGAGCTTGCCGACATTCGCAAAATCCCCGGCGTCGATGAGCGGATCGCCGATCGCGTGCTTGAAGGCGTCGAGCTGGCGCAAGGCGCGCTTCCGCAATTCGATCTCGAAGCGTTTCGCGAGGGGCATCTGTCGCCGGTGTTCTTCGGCAGCGCGTTGAAGAATTTCGGCGTTGAAATGCTGCTCGATGCGCTGGGGCAATGGGCTCCCGGGCCGCTGCCGCGCAAAGCCACGCAACGCACCGTGCAGCCGGGCGAGGACCAGGTGACGGGGTTCGTCTTCAAGGTGCAGGCGAACATGGACCCGAACCATCGCGACCGCGTGGCGTTCGTGCGTCTGTGCTCGGGCAAGTTCCGGCGCGGCATGAAGCTGCTGCACGTTCGCGACAACAAGCCGATGACGGTTTCGTCGCCGACGTTCTTCTTCGGGCAGGGCCGCGAGACTGCGGATGAAGCCTATGCCGGCGACATCATCGGTGTTCCGAACCACGGCACGCTGCGCGTCGGCGATACGCTGACCGAAAAAGAGAGTTTGAAGTTCACCGGCATTCCGAACTTCGCGCCGGAGCTTTTGCGCCGCGTCGTGATTTCCGATGCGATGAAAGCCAAGCAGCTCAACCGGGCGCTCGACGATCTCGCGGAAGAAGGCATCGTGCAGGTGTTCACGCCGGTTGCGGGCGGCCGGCAAATTCTCGGCGTCGTCGGGCAACTGCAGTTCGAGGTTCTGCAATCGCGCGTCGCCAACGAGTACAGTGTGCCGGTGACGCTGGAGCAGTCGCCGTTCGAACTGGCGCGGTGGATTTCAGCGGACGATCCGGCAAAATTGCAGAAATTCGTCGATGCGCATCGCGGGGAAATCGCAACCGACCGCGACGGCGCGCTGGTCTTCCTGGCGGAGAGCGCCTGGATGTTGAAGTATAAAGGCGAGAAATTCCCCGACATCAAATTCGCCGCGCTCAGAGAACGCGGCGAATGACGTCGCTTCAGCCGCTGCTCAGACAGAGATGTTCGGGCGGCGCACGGTCGGATCGTTGAACTTGTGCTCGATCTTTTCCAGCCAGCGATTGAGTTCTTTTTCGAGCGTATCGGTTTGAGCCGACGCCTTGCCGTGCTGGAGTTCAGTGATCGTCGCCTCGTTGTCGAGCGAGCCGCGGATCGCATCATGCTGTTCGACGAACTGCGTCAGTGCGTCGGCGTGCTCATCCATTGCACCGTGGGTCTCAAGTTGCGTGCGTGCCTGGGCGATCCGGTCTTGCAATGCGGATAGGCGAGCGCGAAGGTTCAACGGTGCAAATTCGTCGGCCATCGAAAGAGATTCCTTGTGCAAGAGCAACTCTAGAGTTTACGCAAGAGTGCAAAACTCCTAAACGCGGCCTGCCGTAAAGCGTTCCGCGCAGACTTGGTTTACGCGCCGGTGGCGCCCCGACATCATGATAGCCGAAATCGCATAAATCTTTTAGTGAAAATGACGCCATTCAAATGCTGAAAATTCGCATCATTCCATGTCTTGACGTGAAAGACGGTCGCGTCGTCAAGGGTGTCAACTTCGTCGATCTCATCGATGCGGGCGATCCGGTCGAAGCAGCTGCGGCATATGATGCGGCCGGCGCCGACGAACTCTGCTTTCTCGATATCACGGCCAGCCACGAGAACCGCGACACGATCTTCAGCGTCGTCGAGCGGACGGCCAATCGCTGCTTCATGCCGTTGACGGTCGGCGGTGGCGTGCGGACCATCGATGACATTCGCAAGCTGCTTGAAGCCGGCGCGGACAAAGTTTCGATCAACACGGCGGCGGTGACCAACCGGGCTTTTGTCAAAGAGGCGAGCGAGAAATTCGGCGCGCAGTGCATCGTCGTCGCGATCGACGCGAAGCGCGTTTCGGGAGACGGCGAGCCGCCGAGGTGGGAAATTTTTACGCATGGCGGACGCAAACCGACGGGCATCGACGCGGTCGCCTTTGCGCGTGAAGTGGCGGAGCTTGGCGCGGGGGAGATTCTTCTGACGTCGATGGATCGCGACGGGACGAAGTCGGGGTTCGATGTCGAACTGACGCGCGCTGTTTCCGATGCCGTTTCCATTCCGGTTATTGCGTCCGGCGGGGTCGGTACGCTCGAACATCTGGTTGATGGGGTCCGCGACGGTCATGCGAGCGCGGTGCTCGCCGCCTCGATCTTTCACTTCGGGACGTATTCGATTCCGGAAGCGAAGACCTTCATGGCGAAAGCAGGCCTCGCGATGCGGATGGATCCGTAAGCGCGGCCCGCATTTCCTGACTACACGTCATGGCCGTCCTCCGAGGCAGCCATCCAGGCAACACGATCGAACAGAGCCACTCGTGGCTCTGGATGGCCGGGTCAAGCCCGGCCATGGAGTGGGGAAAGGGACGGGAACCGTTAAGGCGCGGGCGTTTTGTCGGGGTAGGGGCAGAGGTCCCTCACCAGGCATCGCCAGCATTCGGGCCGGCGGGCTTTGCAGACGTAGCGGCCGTGCAAAATCAGCCAATGATGCGCGTGCAGCGCGTACTCGGGCGGGATGACGCGAAGCAGGTCTTCTTCGACGGCCAGCGGCGTCGTTCCGTGTGACAGCCCGAGCCTGTTGGCGACGCGAAACACATGCGTATCGACCGCCATCGTCGGATGGCCAAAGGCGATGTTCATCACAACGTTCGCGGTCTTGCGGCCGACGCCGGGGAGCGTTTCGAGCGTGTCGCGATTTCCCGGCACCTGACTGTCGAATTCGTCGACGAGGCGCTTCGAAAGGGCGATGACGTTCTTCGCCTTGTTGCGATAGAGGCCGATCGTCTTGATGTAGTCGCGAAGTTTTTCCTCGCCGAGGGCCAGCATCTTTTTCGGCGTGTCGGCGATCTTGAAGAGCGGCCCAGTCGCTTTGTTAACCCCGGCGTCGGTCGCCTGGGCCGAGAGCACCACCGCGACGAGCAGCGTAAACGGATTGACGTACTGCAGCTCGCCCTTGGGTTCGGGATCAGCGGCATGGAATCGCCGGAAAACTTCGCGAATCTTGGCTTCGCTCAAGAGCCCCTTGCCGGCCGGCTTGCGCTTAGGCTTGGCTATGATGGCTGCCTGTTTTCCTGGCTTGCGTTTGGAGCGGGAACTGCGGATGCTTGGCCGGCTTATATCTTGAGGCGCTTTGGTCATCAGGTGGTCCGAGTCGGCGCCCTACGAGGCATGGGTCAGAGAAGCCGAGAAATGAGCGATAGTCTCGCAGAAAAGCAATCCTCAAAAGAGATGCGATTTGTTCTGCATCCTTACCGGTCGCTATCGCCGACCGGCTTTCTAATCCTGATGATCTTGATTTGCACCATTAGCTTCATTGTCGGCATGGTGTTCTTTTTGATGGGTGCGTGGCCGGTCCTCGGCTTTTTCGGTCTCGACGTCGCGCTCATCTACTACGCATTCAAATGCAACTACAGATCGGGACGCGCGTACGAAACGATCACGCTGTCGCCCGAGCTCCTGACGCTGAGGCGCGTGCATCCGTCGGGCGAGAGCGAAGAATTCAGCTTCAATCCCTATTGGGCGCGCGTCCGTGTTTCCGTCGATCAGCCGGACGGCCGGACATCGATGCGGCTCATCGCGCAGGGCAAGGAAGTTTTGTTCGGCCAGTTCCTGACCGACGATGAGCGCCGCGATTTCGCCGACGCCTTGACCGGCGCGCTGGTGACGACGCGCAAATCGTTTTTTTAGCGGGATCGATATCCGGGTCGCGTAAGCCGGACATCTCCGGCGAGAATTTCATTGCGCAAGCGAAAGCAACTCGCCTGCAACCGCGCTTATGACCACGACGAGCCACGGCGGGGTTTTCCAAAGAAAAAGCAGCACGAAATCGGCGACTGCCAGCGCAAAATCGCCCTTTGTCAAAATTCCGGCAAGCCAGACAGGGTTGTAGAAAGCTGCGAGAAGCAGCCCGACGACAGACGCATTTACACCGCGTAAGAGCGCGTTCGCCATCGCGCGCCGTCTTAGCTCCTCCCAGTAAGGCATCGTACCGGCGACGAGCAGAAATGACGGAAGGAAGATCGCCACAAGACAAAGAAGAGCGGTTTGGACGCCGCCGATCAAAGCGCCGAGATAGGCCGCAAATGTAAACAGCGGGCCGGGGACGGCTTGGGCAGCTCCATATCCGGCCAGAAAGGCGTCATTGCTGACCCATCCCGGAGGTACAACTTCCGACTGGAGAAGTGGCAGGACGACATGCCCCCCGCCAAACACGAGTGAGCCGACCCGGAAAAACGTATCGAAGATGCGGATATCCAGATTTTGCGACGTCGCCGCGAGTAGCGGTAGCCCAATGAGAAGCGCCGCGAACACAAGCAAGCATATCATGCCGCTAAACCGGCTAACGGAAAGGGGCAGATGCGCCTTATCGGGAGGCGCGGCGCCGTTGCGCAGAAAGACCGCTCCGGCAACGGCGCCGAAAACAATCGCGGCGATCTGGCCGAAGGCAGACGGCAGCGCGACTACGATAGCGAGTGCGATAACAGCTATCGTCGCGCGCGGACCATCAGGGGTGAGATTTCGCGCCATTCCAAAAATGGCAAGAGCGACGACCGCCACGGCAGCGACCTTCAACCCGTGCAGCCAACCAGCGTCAAGCGCTGCGCCGCTGGCGGAGATACCGTAAGCGAAAAGTATAAGTGCCACGGCGGAGGGGAGGGTGAAGGCCGTCCACGCCGCTATCGCGCCCGCATATCCTGCGCGTGATAGGCCGATCGCCAATCCGACCTGACTCGATGCTGGGCCCGGAAGAAATTGGCAGAGAGCTACAACATCGGCGTAGGAGGCTTCGTCGAGCCATTTGCGGCGCTCGACGAACTCCTGCCGAAAATATCCGAGATGCGCGATCGGGCCGCCGAAAGAGGTGAGGCCAAGTTTCAGGAACGCGAGAAAGACCTCGCCGACACGCTCGGTGACGGATTTCATGGGCACGCCGTCATGAAATTCAGGATCTCATCGCCTCGCCGGTAAATGCCTGGATGCGTGTCTTTGGCGTTGCATCGACCTTAGCACTCGCAAGTCATGTCGCGAAGGAGGCTAGTCGTTGAGCATCGTCAGGGCGGCGCGGCGGTCGCCGGGCTTCAGCTTCAGAAATTGCGTGCGAGCGGCCTTGATGTCCTTGTCGGTGCCCGTTTCGGAAGCTGTTTTCAAAGCCTTGGTTGCCGCGTGATCGGCGCCGACAAGAAATGACAGCGCGCCGGCTAGCCGCCCCATCATGGCCGCATCGAATTTGAAATCGTCGTCGGCCATGTGGGCAGTCCTCGCAGAAATTGAAACTTATTGGAATCGGCCGCCGCGTTGCAGCACTTCGATCTTGTAGCCGTCGGGATCGTCGATGAAGAAGAATTTACCGAACGGCTTGTCGTCGTGGCTCATGGTCTTGATGTCTTTCGGCTCGTAGCCGGCGGCGGCGATTTTGGCGCGCGCCGCTTCGAGGTCGTCAACGACGAAGGCGATATGTCCGTAGCCGTTGCCGAGATCATAGGCATCCGTGCGGCCCTTGTTGACCGTCAGCTCGATCTCGAAATCGTTTTCGGGGTTCTTCATGTAGATGAGCGTGAAGTCGGGCCAGTCTTTGCGATCGGAGACTTTGAGGCCGAAGCAGTCCTCGTAGAACTTTACCGAGCGCGCTTCGTCACGAACGCGCACCATCATGTGGATCGCTTTGGCCATCGTCGCTTCTCCGTTTCCTCTTCACTCCATGGCCGGGCTTGACCCGGCCATGACGTTTGGTTGGTTCACAACCACGGCCGCGAGGACGCGGTCGATGTCTCGAAGGATGAAATGGCGTTGGTCTTCTCGAGCGTCAGACCGATGTTGTCGAGGCCGTTCAGCAGGCAGTGCTTGCGGAAGGGATCGATATCGAACTTGATGACGCCGCCGTCGGGTCCACGAATTTCCTGTTTTTCAAGATCGACGGTGATCGTTGCGTTGGCGCCGCGATTGGCGTCGTCCATCAGCTTGTCGACGTCGCTCTGCGGCAGCTTGATCGGCAGGATGCCGTTCTGGAAGCAGTTGTTGTAGAAGATGTCGGCAAAGTCCGGGGCGATGACGCAGCGGATGCCGAAGTCGAGCAGCGCCCACGGCGCGTGTTCGCGCGAGGAACCGCAGCCGAAGTTCTCGCCAGCGACAAGGATCGTCGCCTTGCGGTACTGCGGTTTGTTGAGCACGAAATCCGCAATCTCGTTGCCGGTCGCCGGATCGTAACGCATTTCGTAGAACAGCGACTTGCCGAGACCGGTGCGTTTGATCGTCTTCAGGAACTGCTTCGGAATGATCATGTCGGTATCGACGTTGCGGATCGGCAGAGGTGCCGCGACGCCGGTCAGAACCGTGAATTTGTCCATTGCTTCGTCTCCAGTCGGTCAGTCGCGCATTTGGTGCAGGCGCGCAGCGTGTCGGCCAGCGCCCGGAAATAGCCCTCCGCCGAAGTCAGGCGCCGCGCGTGGCGGAAAGCGCCGAACTCCCGGATGGCGGCTTCGAGATCGAAGGGCTGCAGATGCTCTAGACGCCGTTTAACGCCAGCGCGCTTGCGCCCGTCAAGATGCACGTCGAGCGCAGCCATGATGGTTTCAAGGTAACCCGAGATGCGGCCGAGTTCGCGCGTCGCGGTCAGGACGGCTGTTCGGTCGTCGGGGAGCTTCTCCAGGGTCCGCAGCGCCGTTGCCGCACGGGCGAGCGTGGCGGCGATTTCCTCGGCGTAAAGCGCGACCTTTTCGCGACCCATGCCGTCGAGATGGGCTACGACCGCTAGCCAGCGCTGAATGGTCTGGGCGAGAGCGGACAGGCGTTGAAGATAGTCGGCGAACCGCATGCAGGGCTCCGGGTGGCGGACCTGCAATTTTACGCTCGCGGCGGAGGCCGGGGATTACTTTTTTCGATGCCGTCACGTCCGGTCGCCCGGCCCGGCGCATTGATCGTCCGCGATACCGGCCGAGTGAACCCCACTAGCGGATTTTTGGGTCTTCGTAGCACTGGCGCATGTAGGTGCAACGGTAGGACCCTGAGAAATGCATCGCATCGCCCTTGGCGGGGGAGATGAAGGTGCAGACCTCTTCGAGACCCTCGGGCGTCAACCAGCCCTGCCGGCGGCCGCGTTGGACGGCGAAACAGTCGGCGGTCTCTTCGTCCTGTCCGCGGAACTGGTGGCCGCACTCGTGGGCGTAAATCCACTGCTTGACCGGCGTCGAAACCTTGGCGAGGTACCGCGGATTCATGATGATGAAGCCCGGATAGGCGGCGCCGTAATCATCGAGCTTGTTGTCGATCACGGTCGGGCGCTGGCCGCAGACTTGTCGGCGGCCGTCGAGCTTGAACTCGCCCGGTGCAAGCACCTTGCTGTCGCCCCCGGCGTTGGTCACGTATTGCTGCGGCGTCGGGATACCGTCGCCCAGGTTCTTAGCATCCTGCGCTTCGGCGCCCGGCGTCAGCATCAACGCCGCGCCCATACCCATGCCCAAGACGAAACGACGGAAGAAACGCCGCGCAGCCATCCAAACGTCCGTTTTCTAGAAATGCCCCGCCCAATACGCGGCCCGTTGCTACAACATGGCGCGAAATGTCTTATGGTTCAACCATAGCTAACTTGTGACATCAGGCAGGTTAACGGGCTGTGTCCCGTGTACCCTGTTCATACGGCCACGTCGGCTTCGATAGCCTCCATATCCTCGTCCGAGAAGCCGAAATGATGGCCAATCTCGTGCACGAGCACATGCGCGACCAGATGGCCTAGTTCTTCTTCGCTATCGGCCCATTCGTCGAGAATGGCGCGCCGGTAGAGGAAGACCATGTCGGGTTCGCGGGCGCTGTCGGCCGTGCTTTGCCGGTCAAGGCTGACGCCCTGATACAATCCGGTCAGTTCGAAGGGATCGTCGATGCCGAGTGCATCGAGCACTTCGTCGGAAGCAAAATCTTCGACGCGAATCAGGAGATCGCCGACCGTCGTTCGAAATTCGACCGGCAATTTTCCCCATGCGTCCGCTGCGAGCGATTCGAAATCCGCCAGTGTGGGCGCGGTGGCACTGGTCCAGGTCTTTGACATTCCGTATCGCTCCTCGAGGTTCTCTGCCTCATTGAGATAATAGCCGTGATGGAGAACCGAAAGGTTCGTTTTATCCGATCTTGTCCGCGACCAGCAGAAGCTCCTGCAACGTGAAATACAGCGCATCGTTTTCATCGCGCCGCGGCGCGAGGAATGTTCGCAGATTTTCGGGGCCACTCGTGAGAATGCGATCGAGTTCGCGGACCGTGCCGGGGGCGCAACGCATGCGCGTCACCCAGGACTCGAAATCGAGTTCCTTGCCGAATTGCTCGCGCGCAACGATTTTGAAGCCTGCCGCTTGCAACACATCGATCCAGGTTTCAGGCGGCGGCGCGAAGCCGTGGCTCGGATCGCGCAATTTTTCAAAAGCGTTGTAGGCGGCGACGGCGTCGTTGCGTTCGGCTTCGGACGCATCCGGTAACTGCTGCGCATCGGGCGCGACGTTATCGACGAGCGCGAAGCGGCCTTGGTCTTTCAGGACGCGGGCGGCCTCTGCAACGAAGCGCGGCAGGTCAGGAAAGTGATGGGCCGCGAGGCGGCAGCAGACGAGGTCGAAACTTTTGTCGGCGAACGGAAGGGCGCCCGCCTCGGCTTTCGCCGTTTCGACGTTGCCGAGCTGGCGCGATGCCGCGAGCTTTGCCGCCTCGGCCAGCATCTCATCGGTGATGTCGCTCGCCGTGACCTTGGCGACATGCGGAGCAAACGCGGCGGCCATGTGCCCGGCTCCGGTTGCAACGTCGAGTACGAGCCAATTTTGCTGCGGTGCAGCAAGCTCTACGATCCGCGCCAGGCTTTCGCCTTTGGCGTGAACGTCCGAGGTGGCGTAGTCGCTTGCGGCGACGCCGAACTGTGATCTCACGAGCGCGGTTCGATCTTTCGTCACGTGTGCCCCCTTTTTCGGCTTAACGGATTTCTAAAAAACCGTTTGTACTCAGCGTCTCGGTAATTCATCTTAAGGTTTGGCAAGAACATTTTGCCGCATCGCATTCGGGCGAGACGGATTCCATCTCTCCGGGGCACTCTCTCACGGGCATTCCCATAAATCAGTCGAGAATTGGATCGATGGCGCAGACACTGGCGTTTCGTCCCCGGCAGGATACCTTGCCGACCGAAGAAGGTTCCTGGCACGGCAACGCCAAATCATTCGAGCTGCGTATTCTCGACGGCCAAGCCGAAATTCAGGAGGCGTTGCGTCTTCGTGGGCGCGCCTATTCGGCCATCGGCTACGACATCGAGCCGACCGAGGGGGAATACCGCGATCGCTATGATGCGCTTGCGACGACCATTCAGCTTGGCGCCTATGACGGCGAGCGTCTCGTCGGCTGTGTGCGGCTTTGCTTTGCGGCGCCCGATCAGCCGCTCTCGTCGCTTCCCTGTGGCGCCTACTACCCGGCGCTCAAGGACGTTCATCAGAAGCAGAGTCACGGCCTGGTAGAGGTTTCCCGGCTGTCGATCGATCCGGATGTGAGCAACGTATCCTACCGCACGACGCTTTACGCATTTCTCGTGCGTGCATCGCTGACGGCGGCGCTTGCCGCTGGCGTTTCGATGTTGCTGGTTGCGACGCGCCCCGAGTGGGTTCGTTTTTATCACTACATGCTCGGCTTCCGGCAGATCGGCGAGCCGGAGTTCTATCCGCCGGGTGATTTCAAGATCACGCTTCTCGGCGGCAGCCTCGAGCAGGCTCGCATGCGCCAGCGTCTGCAAAACCGGTTCTTCAAAATCACTGCCGACGAGGTCGCCAGCATGAAGACGGTGATCATGGCGGCGCTGGAGCCGGTGGCTCTCCCCGAGCCGAGCAGAATCGCGGTTTAGGCGAGTCGACCTCTTTCCTTCTCCCTGAGGGAGAAGGTGGCCGAAGGCCGGATGAGGGTGTTTGAGGCCCCTCACCCTGACCCTCTCCCCGAGGGAGAGGGAATTCCTGGGCCCCGGCTCTACGCTTCGCTGCGGCCGGGATAACAATCGCGGCCGGACGCGAGGTTCGACTTCTTTCTCACTCCATGGCCGGGCTTGACCCGGCCATCCAGAGTCTCGCGAACGACCATCGGTGCAAGCAGCCCTGGATGGCCGCCTCGGAGGGCGGCCATGACGAGATAGGGAACGCGGCGCTGGGACTTAGCGCAGACGGTGACCGGCGGGCTGCTTAAGCCTGCCAGTTTCTCACATCGACGAAGTGACCCTCAAGCGCCGCAGCGGCCGCCATGATCGGCGAAACGAGATGCGTGCGGCCCTTGTAGCCCTGGCGGCCCTCGAAGTTGCGGTTCGAGGTCGAGGCGCAGCGCTGGCCCGGCTTCAACTGGTCCGGGTTCATGCCGAGGCACATCGAGCAACCGGGCTCGCGCCATTCGAAACCGGCGTCCTTGAAGATCTTATCGAGACCTTCGGCTTCGGCCTGTTCTTTGACCAAGCCCGAACCCGGAACGATCATCGCGTAGGCGAGACGCGACGAAATTTTTTTGCCATCGACAACCTTGGCGACGGCGCGCAAGTCTTCGATGCGGCCGTTGGTACAGCTGCCGATCCAGACGACATCGAGCGGGATATCGGTGATCTTGGTGCCGGGCGTCAGGCCCATGTATTCCAGCGCCCGCTGCATCGAGGCGCGCTTGTTCTCGTCGCGAACATCGGCCGGGTTCGGTACGACACTGGCGATCGAGGTCACGTCTTCGGGGCTCGTGCCCCAGGAGACGATCGGCGGCAGCTTCGCGGCATCGAGGCGAACCACGCGGTCGAAGTGCGCGCCCTCGTCCGAGTGCAGCGTTTCCCAGTATTTCATCGCCATATCCCAGGCCATGCCTTTCGGCGCCTTGGGGCGATCCTTGATGAAAGCGAACGTCTTTTCGTCGGGGGCGATCATGCCGGCGCGGGCGCCGCCTTCGATCGACATGTTGCAGACCGTCATGCGGCCTTCCATCGACAGCGCGCGGATGGCTTCGCCCGCGTACTCGATGACGGAGCCGGTGCCGCCGGCGGTGCCGATTTCGCCGATGATCGCCAGGACGATGTCCTTGGCGCCAACGCCGTTCGGCGCCACGCCATCGACCGTCACGAGCATGTTCTTGGCTTTCTTCTGGATGAGCGTTTGCGTCGCGAGGACGTGCTCAACCTCGGATGTGCCGATGCCGTGCGCCAGCGCGCCGAAGGCGCCGTGCGTGGACGTGTGGCTGTCGCCGCAGACGATCGTCGTGCCGGGAAGCGTGAACCCCTGCTCCGGTCCGACGACGTGCACGATGCCCTGCCGCTTGTCGCGCTCGTTGAAGTACTCGATGCCGAAGTCGCGGGCGTTGGTCGCCAGCGTCTCGACCTGAACGCGGCTCTGTTCGTCGGCAATGCCTTTGGTGCGATCGGTGGTCGGCACGTTGTGATCGACGACGGCCAGAGTCTTTTCCGGCGCGCGGACCTTGCGGCCGGCCATGCGCAACCCTTCGAAGGCTTGCGGGCTCGTCACCTCGTGGACGAGGTGACGGTCGATATAGAGAAGGCTGGTCCCGTCCGGCGATTGTTCCACGACGTGATCGTCGAAAATTTTATCGTAAAGCGTTTTTGCCATGAGTTTCAAAGGCCTTAGCGGGCGGCGAACTGGATAAGTACGTTAGATAGCGTTAGACTGGCGTTTTCGCAAATCAGCCGTGGTCGCAGGCGTTATAAGCGAAATTGGTGGCGAAGGGCAGATCGCCCGGTGCTCCCTCCGGCCAAAGGGTGACGGTTTGCCCGGCTACCGCGCCTTGGCGATCTTGGCGACAAGGAAGTCGCGCAGAAGCTGGACCTTCTTCGATGATTTCAGCTCCTCGGGATAGGCGAAGATCATGTTGAGCGACGGCTGTTCGAATTCGGCCAGCACTGGAACGAGTTCGGATTTCTCGTCGCTCATGTAGTCGGGGATCATGCCGATACCGATGCCCGCCTGGATCGCATATTTGATCGCCACGACGCTGTTGACGCGAAGCGCCGCCTGACGCGGAGCGGCGCTGCCACGGCCGGCCGTTTCAATCCACGACATGGCGTCGAGATGCTGAGCCGGCGGACCGGAATAGGTGATGATCCGGTGCTGATCGAGTTCGGCAAGCGATCCCGGTGTGCCGTGCTTGCGGATGTACTGCGCCGACGCGAAGGCGCGGACGCGGCTTGCGAACAGCGAGCGGCGGATCAGATCGGCCTGTTCGGGCTCGCGTGTCCAGATGGCGGCATCGGCGATGCGCATCCCGATATCGACTTGATCGTCGTTGAGGATCAGTTCGACACGGATATCGGGATAGAGGTCACCGAATTCCTGCAGGCGCGGTGTCAGCCAGAATGTACCGAAGCCGATTGGCGCCGTGACCCGCAGGTCGCCGGAGGGTTTCGTGGTGGAATCGGACAGCAGCGTTTCGGCGGTCTGCAGTTTCGCGAAGACTTCCGCAACCGTGCGGTTGAGAAGCTCGCCCTGTTCCGTCAGCACGAGGCCGCGGGCATGGCGATGAAAGAGCGTGACCTTGAGGTTGGCTTCCAACGCCGAAATCTGCCGGCTGACGGCAGACTGACTCATGTGCAGCTGCTCGCCGGCGTGCGTGAAGCTCCCGGCTTCCGCGGCGGCGTGGAAGATACGAAGTTTATCCCAATCCATTCTCGGCGCTTTCGGTGATTGGCGATGTCGCGCAACCCCGGCGCGGCCTAAGCGGCTCCGAAGTCTAGCGAAACTCGGGTGCGTTGCAATGCGGAGCCGGTAAACACACGTTAGGCTTACTCGGCTGCGTCGGCTTGGTTTTCGAGCTTGGCGAGGTAGCGCTCGGCTTCGAGCGCCGCCATGCAGCCCATCCCGGCTGCGGTGACCGCCTGACGGAAGACTTCATCCTTGACGTCGCCTGCCGCAAAGACGCCGGGAATAGTCGTCGCGGTCGAGTCCGGTGCGGTGACGAGGTAGCCGGAGGGCGTCATGTCGAGCTGCCCCTTGAACAGTTCCGTCGCCGGTTCGTGGCCGATGGCGACGAAAAAGCCGTCGGTCGCGAGATCCGAGGTCTTTCCGGTTTTCAGGTTACGCAGACGGACGCCAGTGACCGACTTGGGCGCGTCCGTTCCGAGAACCTCCTCGACGGCCGCATCCCAGACGATGTCGATCTTCGGGTTTTTCATCAGGCGTTCCTGCAGGATTTTTTCGGCGCGCAGGAAATCGCGGCGGTGAACCAACGTCACGCGCTTCGCAAAATTGGTCAGGAACAGCGCTTCCTCGACGGCGGTGTTGCCGCCGCCAACGACGACGACTTCCTTGCCTTTGTAGAAAAAGCCGTCGCAGGTGGCGCAGGCCGAGACACCGTGGCCCTTGAAGTGAACTTCCGAGTCGAGCCCAAGCCAGCGTGCCTGTGCGCCGGTGCAAATGATCAGCGTATCGCACGTATAGGTGTCGCCGCTGTCGCCTTCGAGCCGGATCGGACGGGCGCGCAACTCGACCTTGTTGATGTGGTCCATGACGACATTGGTGCCGACGTTCTCAGCCTGCGCCTGCATCTGCTCCATCAGCCACGGGCCCTGGATCGGCTCGGCGAAGCCCGGATAGTTTTCGACGTCGGTGGTAATCGTCAGCTGGCCGCCGGGCTGTGAGCCCTGAATCAGGGTCGGGGCGAGCATGGCGCGGGCGGCGTAGATGGCCGCCGTGTAGCCGGCGGGGCCGGAGCCGAGGATGATCACCTTGGAATGGTGGGGTTTCTTGGTCATGATTCAAAGCTCCGGGAAGGGCTGATAATTAGGGGACCGGGGAGCGAAACGTCAATGATGGCGGGTGTCGCCCGCGTCAATACGAGCATTTCGCCGTAAGGCGCGGGCGCGGCGTGGTACTATCCGCGTGAAAAATCGGGGGGAATTGCAAGCGTGGACGACTCTCAGCCGGCGCAAGCGCTCGGTATACCCGAGCGAATCAAGGCCATTTTGATCGGGTCCTCGGGCAATCTGGTCGAATGGTATGACTTTTATGTCTATGCGGCCTTCTCGCTCTATTTCGCCAAGGTCTTTTTCCCGGAAGGGGATCAGACGGCGCAACTTTTGAATACGGCGGCTATCTTCGCGGTCGGCTTTCTGATGCGCCCGATCGGCGCCTGGTTCTTTGGCCGGATGGCCGACCGGCATGGACGGCGCGTGGCGCTGACGATGTCCGTGCTTCTGATGTGCTTCGGTTCGGCGATGATCGCCGTGACACCGGTTTATGAGACGATCGGCATTGCAGCGCCGGCGATCCTGCTTCTGGCGCGCATGATCCAGGGTCTGAGCCTCGGCGGCGAGTACGGTACGAGCGCGACCTATCTCTCGGAGATGGCGACGGCCGAGCGGCGCGGCTTCTATTCGAGCTTTCAATACGTGACGCTGATCGGCGGCCAATTGATCGCCATGCTCGTGCTGGTCGTTCTGCAGAAACTATTTCTGACGCCGGCCGAACTGGAGGCTTGGGGATGGCGCATCCCGTTCGCGATCGGCGCGGGGCTGGCGGTGATCGCCTACGTCATGCGGCGTGATCTTCATGAAACGGAAGCCTTTGCGCGTACCAAGCGCCGCGACGGATCGTTGAAGGCGCTTCTTGCGCATCCGCGCGAGGTCGCCATCGTCGTCGGATTGACGCTCGGCGGCACGCTCGCGTTCTACACCTACACGACGTACATGCAGAAGTTTCTGGTCAATACGTCGGGCTTTTCCAAAGACACCGCGACGACGATTACCGCGCTGGCGCTATTCATTTACATGCTGATGCAGCCGATTGTCGGGGCGATCTCCGATGTCGTTGGACGCCGCCCTGTTCTCATCGCATTCGGTGTGCTCGGCGTACTTTTCACCGTGCCTCTGCTTTCGGCGCTGCAGGCGACACGCGATCCGCGCGAGGCCTTTGCTTTGATCCTCGCGGGCCTCGCGATCGTGTCCTGCTACACGGCGATCAACGCGGTTGTTAAAGCCGAACTCTTTCCGACGTCGGTTCGCGCGCTGGGCGTCGGCCTGCCCTATGCGTTGACGGTGGCGCTTTTTGGCGGCACGGCCGAGTACGTGGCGCTGTGGCTGAAGCAGGCGGGCCGCGAGACGGACTTCTTTTGGTACGTCACCGGCTGCATCGCGATTTCTCTCGTCGTGTACGTGACGATGCGTGATACGCGCGGTGGGATCGAATAGAGGAACGTATTTTTACCGTCGCGACACGCGTTCTGGCCAAAGGTCCCTCATCCGCCCCTCCGGGGCACCTTCTCCCCAAGGGAGAAGGAAGTGCGCGTCTTTTCCTCTCCCGGAACGGGAGAGGATGCCCAAAGGGCAGGTGAGGGACTTCGTTTCGATAACTGTCCGCGACGGTTAGCTCGATTCAAATCAGCCGTAGGGCTCTGAGACTGGCGTGGCCGTTGCGGCCGACGATGACGTGGTCGTGAACCGTGACGCCAAGCGGCTTGGCGGCGTCGATGATGAGCTTCGTCACGTCGATGTCGGCGCGCGACGGCGCCGGATCGCCGGATGGGTGATTGTGGACCAGGATGATCGCCGTTGCCGAAAGCTCAAGCGCACGCTTCACGACTTCGCGGACGTAAACGGGCGTATGATCGACGGTGCCGCGGCCTTGCACTTCGTCAGCGATGAGATGATTTTTCTTGTCGAGGAAGAGAATGCGAAATTGCTCATAGGCTTCGAAGCCCTGTGCGAGACGCAGGTAGTCGAGCACGCCATTCCACGACGATAACGCGGGGCGTGCCTGAATCTCGCCCTTGGTCAGCCGTTCGGCAGCGGTCTTGATCAGTTTCAATTCCTGGACGGCGCGATCGCCGACGCCTTCTATTTCCTTGAGCCGCTCAGGCGGAGCGGAGACAACCTCGGCGAATGATCCGAAGCGTGCGATCAGCCGTTTGGCGATCGGCTTGGTGTCGATGCGCGGAAAGGCCCGAAACAAAATCATTTCGAGGAGTTCGTAATCGGGCACGGCGTCAGCGCCGCCATTCGTAAAGCGCTCGCGCAGCCGCTGGCGGTGCCCGGCCTTGTCGTCGGCGGCGGGCTTCGGTTTGAGCGCCGTCCCGAAAAGGGCGGACTGTTCTTCGGCACTCACCCGATCGTCGCCAGATCCTTTGGAATGCGACATCGGTTCGGGCTCCGCTCAGGCCGCTGCGGAGGGCAGGCGATAGGGCGGGAAATCCAATCCCGCGGGCGAGGAGGTGAAGATCTCGCAGCCGGTTTCGGTCACGCCAACGGTATGCTCGAATTGCGCCGACAGTTCGCGGTCGCGCGTGACCGCCGTCCAGCCGTCGGCCAGAATTTTGACGTGCGGTTTGCCAAGATTGATCATCGGCTCAATCGTAAAGAGCATGCCGGGTTCGAGAAGGACGCCGTCGCCCGGTTCGCCGTAATGCAGAATGTTCGGGCGGTCGTGGAAGACCCGCCCCAGGCCGTGACCGCAGAAGTCGCGAACGACGCTGCAGCGCTCTTCCTCGGCATAGGACTGAATTGCGGCGCCGATGTCGCCCGTCGTGTTGCCGGGCTTCACGGCGGCGATACCCTGCATCAGCGATTGATAGGTGACATCCATCAGCCGTTGGGCCCGCCGCGATACCTCACCGACCGAATACATCCGGCTGGTGTCGCCGTGCCAGCCATCGACGATCAGGGTGACGTCGATGTTGACGATATCGCCCTCGCGCAACGGCTTGTCGTTCGGCATGCCGTGGCAGACGACATGATTAATCGACGTGCAGCTCGCATAGCGGTAGCCGCGATAGTTCAGCGTTGCGGGCAACGCCCCATGATCAAGGGCAAAGGTCAAAACCAGATCGTCGATCGCGCTGGTCGTAACCCCCGCTTCGACGATGGGGACGAGCATATCCAGCGCCTCGGCGGCGAGGCGACCGGCTTTGCGCATCGCAGCAAAGGCCTCGTCGTCATGTAGCGGGATACTTCCGTCGCGCCTGGCGCTTTTATTTACTTCGACGTTCGACATGTTGCCCTGGCAAGGGAAGCCATATGGCTCCGGTTGCAATTTAATGCCAAAATATCCTCTCTCAGAAGAGCGCCTTTTCCAAGGGCGTCGTGCCACAAGGAGGAAAGCGATGACCGATTTCCGTGCCCCTCTGCTCGGAGGGGTGTGCAGTTTGGGACTGATATTTCAGCTTGCAAGCAGTGATATAGTGCATGCGGCCAACATGGTCGAGATGCCAGGCGGACGTGCCGCGATCGTCATTCATATCGCCGATGCGGAGACACCCGCATGGGCTGCCGAAGCGACGATGAACCCCGAATACAACTCGGACGACTCTGCCGCGCCGGATCAAAACAGCGACGGCGAGATCATCGCCGAGTCCGACGATGCGTCAAGTTCGACTCCGGCCTGGGCTGCTCCAGCGACGATGAATCCGGACTACAATCCGGGCGAGTCCGCTGCTCCGGCGGCTGGCGGCGACGAGCAGGCTGCGCCCGCGCAACCGGCTGAAGCAGAAGCCGCGCCACCCGCAGCGGGCGGCAACGCCACGACCGAGTATTTCGGAGGCAGCGCCGCGCCGGCGAATCCCGCTTGGGCGGAACCGGCCCAGATGAATCCCGAGTATTCGAAAGACGAGTCGGCGACGCCCGCTCCGACCGAGGCCGGTGATCAGACCGCGCCTTCAGAGAGCGCCAGCCCGGCAGCAGAAGCTCCGGCGGCTGAAGAAGCCGCGCCGCCGCCAACGGGTGGCAACGCTACGACCGAGTTCTTCGGAGGCAGCACCGCGCCGGCGAATCCCGCTTGGGCAGAACCGGCCCAGATGAATCCTGATTACAACGCAGCGGCTCCCGCTGCCGCGTCAGGTGAATCGAGCGCGGCAGCCTCCAGCGCGGGAGCGTGCCAAGAGACTGTTGCAACGAACGCCAAATCGGCGAGCGTGCATTTCAACGAGGATAGCGCCGCTATTTCGAAAGAAAGTCAGGCGGCGCTCAAGTCGCTCGCCGAGGCTATCTCGTCGTGCAGCGGCGTCGTGGTTGAAGTGCTGGGCTATACCGACAACGTCGGGACAGTCGCAAGCAACAAGGTGCTGTCGTTGCTCCGCGCCAAGAAGGTGGCGGACTTCCTGGCGACGTCAGGTGTCGATGCTTCGAGGTTGAGGACGACCGGTCACGGACCTGACAATCCGATCGGCGACAACAGCACGGATGAAGGACGCCACCAGAACCGGCGCGTCGAGCTGGTTGTTTCAGGCTCGTAGCGGCGATCCGACGATCATCGCTTTTCCAGCGGCGGCTGCAAGGCCGCCGCGACGTGGCACGAAATAGCAAAAATAAAAACGCCGGACTTTTGGTCCGGCGTTTTCTCAATGCGGCGCAGATCGAATCTGCGCGTTATTCTTTTGCTTCTTCGGCGGGAACTTCGGCCGCAGTCAGTTCGGCGACGAGGCGTTGCGCCTGGCCGACCCAGTCCTGCTTCTCGATGGCGCCGTTGAGATTCAACGTCTCATCGATGTTGGCGATGTCCTCGTCAGACAGGTTGGCGATCTGCTCGAGCTTGTAGCAGTTGAGCTGCTTCAAACGGTTCTGCAAGTCGATGTCGATGCCGTTGATCTGCGTCAGATCCTCGGCCTCACCCTTCGGCTTCTTGAAGCCCTTCCAGGCGGCGTTGAGGCGGCGTGCGCGCGCGTCCGTACGCTCGAAGATACGCGCGGCCTTACCGCGACGGCCGCGGAGATAATAGAGCTTCGCGCGACGGACTTTGCCCCGGCGCAGCACTTCGATCTCGGCGATGTAGGGAGAGTAGACGGGGAAGACTCGTTCGACGCCTTCGCCATAGGAAATCTTGCGAACCGTGAAGTTCTCGTTGAGGCCGGCGCCCGAGCGGGCGATGACGACGCCTTCATAGGCCTGGAAACGGACGTTCGTTGCCTTTTCCGTTTTCTTTTTCTTGTCTTTGGCGTCGACTTCCTCGACGACCTTCACCATGACCTTGACGGTATCGCCGGGTCCGAATTCGGGAACGCCACGCTTCGAAAGGATGGCGTCCATTTGCTCGCGTTCGAGCTGCTGGATAATGTTCATCTTGTTGATTCCGTTTAGTTTTTTTCGATGACGCAGAGGATCGGCCGGAATTTGAACCGTGCCGTTCATGCAAGCCCAAGCGGGCCACCCGTTTGAGGGGAGTTATCGTTGCGCCGCGTCATACGCGAAGACTGGCCGGTTGTCGAGCGGGAAACCGGCAAACCGGCGGCGTGTCGCGGTGGCCAGATGCGCCGGCAGATCTCAGTAAAGCCCGAAGGCGTTACCGATGATGTCGCCGACGGTGGCGTCCTTCTGGGCCGAGCGCGGAACCTCGTTGCGTTCGGCACGGGTGCGTGCGGCGAGCGCCGACGGGTTGAAATCGGGCTCGACGGGGGCCAAGTGGTCGCGGCCCTTCTTGATTTTCGACCATTTGCCATCGAGCGCCAGGGTGACGCGCTTTTCGTGACCGTAGACGTCGGGGAACGTCTTGAGCTTGCCGTCGTCCCGGACCCAGGCCGTGAAGTAGACGAGGTGGATCGGAATTTCCTTGGTGATCGGAATTTCGTTGTTGCGCGGACCGGAGCGGCTCAGCTCGGCGACCTTGGCGGCGTCCCAGCCCTTGTCTTCCTTCAGGATCATTTCCGCGAGCTGCATTGGATTTTGCACGCGCAGGCAACCGTGGCTGAGTGTGCGGCGCGCCGGACGGAACATCCATTTATCCGGCGTGTCATGCATGAAGATCGTGTGCTGACTCGGGAATGAGAACTTGACGTGGCCGAGCACGCTGTTCGAGCCCGGCGGCTGAATGACGATGTAGTCGCGAATGTCGGTCTTTGCCCAATTGATCTGACGCCAATCGACCCGCCGACCGTCCTTTGTTTCAATTTCGAGACCGTAGCGGCGCATGATGTTGCCGCCGCGAATGAGGCTCGGCCAGAGTTCGTTGACCATGATGCTTTCGGGAACGCGCCACATCGGGCGCAGCACGACGTACTTCAGCGGCCGTGAGAAGATCGTGGTCTGCTTGTCGAGCTGCCCCGCCACGATCTTGGCCGAGCGGATGATTTTGCCGTCCTTGTAGACGTACTGCATGAACTCGGGGATGTTGTTCAGGACGTAGAAATCGCCCATGTCGAGCCACATCCAGCGCCACATCTCCATGTTGGAGCGGATGCGCTTCGCGGCAGCGCTGAGCTTCGTGAGATCGCCGTCCTTGGGCAGCATCTTGACGTAGATCTGGCGCAGCTTTTCGAACTGTTCATGCTGTGGTTGCAAGCTGCGGAGATAGGCATCCGGCTCATGTGATGTGGCAAGCGCGTCGATCACCGTTTTCGGTTCGATCCATTGCGGCCGGCGATCGAACTCGGTCGTCAAACTTTCTGAAGGATCGGGAATCCGTCCACCGCGCGCATAGCGGGCGTAGAGCAGCGCGGCGGTCGAATACTGGATCTCGGCATCCGCGAGTGCGTCGGTGTCGGTGGCGGCGAGAGCGCCGTTCTCGAGTTTCGGAAGTTTGAAGTCGCTGGCATCCAAGCCGTAGGCGTTGGCGTTTTCGATTTCGGCTGCCAGCGCCTTGGCTTCGGGCTTCAATCCCGACGCCGTGACCCAGAGTCCTTCGCCGTGACGGGCGGCGTAGAATTCGGTCAGCGTGGTCTGATCTTTTTTCTCGTACTCGTCGTCCGAGAGCTTTGCCGCTGCGAGCTTGGTGCGGACGACGCCGAGCACCGCATCGTCGGGCGCTGTTGCCGGTGCAGATGCCGTTTCAGCGGGGGTTGCGGTCGTTTCCGTTGCGGCGGCCGGCGCGGTGCTGGTTTCGGTCGAAGGCGGCGCTGGATCGGGATCAGCAAGCACGGGGCTCGCCAGCGCCAATGCCGCGATCATGCCGAACAGAATACCGTTGAATTTCCCCATCGCCTCGTCCCGATTGGCAACGCGCACGTCCAACGACCGCTCGTCGCGCCAAAAAGGCGGCGTCTCGAAAAGCGGCGCGAATCTCTCGTCCTTTGGCCTATTTGCCCAGGAAATCCTGGCCATGCAAAGGCGAAGCGCCGATCGGCGGCTTTACGTGCGCTTTTGGCCACGGGCGCGCATAAGGTCGGGGCGGCGCGCGGCGGTCAGGCGTTCGGATTGTTCCTGCCGCCAGGCTTCGATCTTCTTGTGATCGCCGGAGAGAAGGATGTCCGGGATCGCCCGGCCTTCCCAGTCGCGGGGCTTGGTGTACTGCGGATATTCGAGCAGTCCGGTCTCGAAGCTCTCGCTCGCGAGGCTTTCGGCGGCGCCGATGACGCCCGGCAGAAGTCGGACGCAGGCTTCGATAAGGACCATCGCAGCGACCTCGCCGCCTGCGAGGACATAATCGCCGATCGAGACTTCCTTGAGCCCACGCGCCGCGATCACCCGTTCGTCGATGCCCTCGAAACGACCGGCGAGCAGTGTGACGCCGGGACCTTCGGCGAGATCGCGGGCAAGGCTTTGCGTCAACGGCGTTCCGCGCGGCGACAGGTAGATCAGCGGGGCATCCGGCGATTGGGCGCGGGCATGGTCGAGCGCCGGTCCGAGAACGTCGGCGCGCAGCACCATTCCAGCGCCGCCGCCCGCCGGTGTGTCGTCAACCTGACGATGCTTGCCCAATCCGAATTCGCGAAGCTGCATCGTTTCGAGCGACCAGATGCCGGCCTCTCGCGCCTGTGCCGCCAGCGATACCCCAAGCGGTCCCGGAAACGCCTCGGGAAAGAGGGTCAGGACGAGCGCCCGCCACGAAGGCCGGCCATCGCTCGAAGGAAAATGGGGCATCGCCCGCGCGCCTCAAAAGTGGATCAATCATCCCCGGCGCGAGGCCGAGGATGAGATGATTGCGTCAGACACCTTCGACGACGGTGATGTCGATCGCGCCGGCACCCTGGCGAAGCGCTTTCGCTTCGGCATACTCGGGAGACGTCGCGTAGCCGTGGGCGTGCTCGTAGCTCGGAAACTCAAGGACGACGTTTCGCGTCGTTCCGTTGCCTTCCATGATCTCCGAGCGGCCGCCACGGATAATCGGTTTGCCTTCGTACTTGTCGAGGGCGATCTTCGATTTCGTGACGTAGGCGGCCCACTTGTCGGTGTCGGTGACTGTGGCGTGGGCGATAACGTATCCCTTCGGCATTGTAGCCTCTCCGTTGTGTGCATCTCAGGCGGGGAGGCATAACCGGAGCGGGGCGGCTTCGGCAACCCGAGCCGGCAAAGAAAGGAAATAGGCGGTGCTCAGCGGCTCAAAAGCGGCCGTACCGCGCCAAGTGCGGCATCGCTGCTCATGCGGGCCGGGCTGCTTTTTCGCGTGCTGATGCTCGCCGTTGTCGTCGTGCCCCAGGAAAAGTTCATCAGAAGATCGGAGCCCGAGTTGGCTTCGAGCACGGATTTCATTTTCTTGCCGTGCGCTTCGAGATCAGGGTCGGCCTTGACGAGATTTTTCGCCAGTCGCGGCGACAGCGGCGCGAGACGTTTGCCGATCAGCGACGGGCACGGCGCGTTAGGGTCCATCCCGACCGGCGTCAGTGAGTTCACGACATAGCGCTTGCTACACATGCCGATCTTCGGCGGTTCTCGCGTTTCGGAGAAATCATCATAGGCCTGCTTCAGCGGCCCCCACGTCCCGCGCGCCGGATTGTCGGCGTGGCGTTTCACATTGGCGGCCGTCATTCGGAACGGGAAGACGTGCACCGGCACTGAAGATTCACCGGCAGATAGGGCATCGCGCACGAAGGCGTAGATTTCCTCGATCAGCTTGTCGGACATCGCGAAGCAGCCGACGCTGCGGCAATCGCCATGCACCATGATATAGGCGCCGGTTCGGCCAAGCGCCCGGTCGAGTGCGTTGGGATAGCCGATGTTGAAGGCCAGATGATATTTGCTGTCGGGTTTCAGAGCGCCAAGCGTGACGTGATAGAAGCCTTCGGGAGACATGCTGTCGCCCTGTGTGCGCTTCGGGCCGAGCGTGCCGCCCCAGTTGCAGATGGGGAAGGTTTTGATCAGCGCATAGCGGCCGTTCGGTCTTGCCTTCCACACCTCAAGCTCGGATTCCTCCTTGAAGACGCGGATGTAAACCGGCGCTTCCGGGACGATATCCTTCATGATGAGGGCGGCTTCGGTGGTCGCGGGAAGCGGCTTTTCGGCGGCGATCTCGCCTGCGCACGCCACGTGAAGGACGGGCAGCGCCAAAAGCATAAACAGTGCTGTCGCGAGCCATCGGGCTCCCTGCATCGAACGCCACAACATAAGGCCGTGAACCCCGCCTAACCTGGTCTCCGGGCGGCATTAACCTAACCTCAGCGACGGTTAATGCTCGGTAAAGGGCGAGTGTGCGCAGGGCGTGATCAGAGCGGGGCGAGGATGTGGCACGGCTCTCAGCCGGGTGCGGCTTTTGTCCGCGTCGGCGTTGCGCGCTAAGCCGAAGCGATGTGAGCGAGGAAGGCCTCGGCGGCGGCTTTGGGATCTTTGGCGGCGTTGATTGGACGGCCAACGACAAGATGATCGGCGCCGCTGCGCAGAGCTTGCTCCGGTGTCGTGACGCGGCTCTGGTCGCCTGCGTCGCCGCCAGGGAGACGAATGCCGGGCGTCACGATCAGAAAGCCGGGGCCGGTTTCGGAACGGACGCCGGCTGCTTCCTGTCCCGACGCGATGACACCATCGAAACCGGCGGCGCGGGCCAGCCGGGCGCGGCGCAGGACGAGATCGCCGGGCGTGGTCGCCAGACCTTGCTCATCGAGATCGGCTTGATCGAGGCTCGTCAAAACCGTGACGGAGAGCAGCTTCAAGTTCGATCCGGCGCGGCCGCGCACGGCGGCTTTCAGAGTCTTCGTGTCGTGGCCGTGTACGGTCAGGAGATCGACGCCAAGGCTGGCGGCGGACGCGACGGCGCGTTCGACGGTATTGGCGATGTCGAGAAATTTCAGATCGAGAAAGACGCGCTTGCCGTCGTTTTTCAGCTCGCGGGCCAGCGACAGGCCATCCGAAAACAAAAGTTCGAGGCCAATCTTGTAGAACGTCACCGTGTCGCCGAGGCGATCGACCAGCGCGCGTGCTTCATCATAGGACGGCAGATCGAGAGCGACGATCAGCTTGTCTTTGGCATTCGTCATCACTGGTTATCCGTGTAGAACGCGCGCCGCGCGGGCGAGCTTCTGAATGACTTTCTTCAGCTGTTCCTGCTGGTCCTTGTTCTTCAGGTGGCCATGCTCATCATAGGCGTCGGCGGCGCGTGGCAGCAGGAATTGATCGGGCAGGACGAGCGCGCCAATGCCGAGTTCCAGAACCAGCCGCAATTGCGATAGTCCGCGCAACCCGCCGGTGCCGCCGTTCGATGCGGCGCCGAGCGCGAAGACGCGCGTGCGGTAGACTTCGAGAGGCGCTTCGCCTTCGTCGCGGATATGGCTGATCCAGTCGAGCGTGTTCTTCAGCAGCGGCGTGAACGAAGCATTGTATTCGGGGCTGATGATGAAGATGCCGGTGTGGGCTTTCATCAAATTCTTGAGCTTGTGTGCGTTCTCCGGCTGACCCGACGCCGCTTCAAGATCGCCGTTGTACAACGGCATCGGATAGTCGGCGAGGTCGACGAATGTCGAGGGGATGCTGTTGGCTTCCGCGATTGCAGCGCCGAGCCGCGCCACGCGCTTGTTGAGGGACTTCTCGCGAGCGCTTCCGGCGAAGAAGAGCAGGCGCGGATCGGACGGGCTGGATTTTGTCATGAAAAAAAGAGTGTCCGTGCGGGTGGCGGTCGATTTCGCGGCCAGACCCTATCGGCTTTCGCTGGTTTGGCAAGCGACGGATGTGGGGCCGCGGCGATCGACGGCGGCCGATGATGCGAGCTTGTCGGAAGCCCGCTGGAAATAGCGGCGCCCCGGCTCTTCGATCCAGCGACAGGTCATGGCGGCGACGGCGATGACCACAACGACATAGGCCACATGCAACATATCGAGCAGGATGATGTGATCGGATACGATCATGCGTATGCTGGTGCCGTCTTCGATAACGTTTTGCCATAGCGTCACGCCGGACCGGCGTTGCAGTTCGCTGACGGCTAGTCCGATCACGAAGACGATCAACGCCTGCACCATGTAGATCGAGTAGGACCAGCGTCCGAGATTTTGAAATGGACGCCACGTCAACAGGCGCGAAACGGGGCCAGCTTCAAAACTAAAGATGTAGACGACGGCGGCAAAGATCAGAGGTGCAGCGAATGACAGGCTTGTGCGGCCGCTGATCGAAACGAATGCGACGATCGCCGCGACCGCTATCAGTTCGTTGCGTTCGGGGTTTGGTAGCCTCGCTGCCGGTCGCCGTTGCCGTGCCCAATAGATGAGACAGCCGATAAAGAATCCGAAGATGCAGCGCGGCAGCCCGAGGTCGTATGTGGCGTCCATGCCGTGCTGCGCGAAGCTCACGAGGAGAATCGCGCCTGCGGCGGCCAGTCCAGCGAATGCGATCGGCCGGTGGCGGGTTTGCAGCGTTACGACCAGAGCAAACACAATGTAGGTCCAGAACTCGGCGCTGATGCTCCAGCTCGGTGTGTTCCAGGTCAGCTTGTCGGCGAGGCCGGTGCCTTGCAGAAGCAGAGCTTGGAGCGGCAGGCCCGCGGGTGGCGTCGAACCATCCGGCGCGAAGGCGGCTGTCGTCGTGGCGACATGGGCGTGTGAGGTGAGCATAAACTTGAGGGCTTCGAGAGCCACGAACGCGCCGAGCACGGCGATATGCAGGGGCCAGACGCGGCCGAAGCGGCGGACGATAAATTGTCCGGCTTCGAGCGGCGATCGCAGCCTGTCGCCATAAGCATGCGCGATGACGAAGCCGCTCAGGACGAAAAAGAAATCGACGAACAGATAGCTGTTGCGGACGAAGGGTAGCGCGCGAATGTCGTTAACTGCCTCGAAATGAAACAGGACGACGCACAGGGCCGCGATGCCCCGCCAACTGTCAAGAACCCGGAAACGCATGCCGATAGGGCCCAACTCTCCCGCCGATAATGGCTTGGCGCGACCATGCAAGAACCGCGCTAGGGAATAGAGATTAGGGATTGGGGACTAGGGATTAGGTTAGAGCGACTTCGTCATTGTCATCCCGGCGAAGGCCGGGATCCAGGCGATCCTCGATCGCTGTCGTGGATGGCCGCCTTCGCGGCCATGACGAACGGTGAGAGGTGTGCCAGAGGCAGTCGCCTCCCAACCCACTCCATGGCCGCCCTCCGAGGCGGCCATCCAGGGGTCCAGTCAGTTAGATCATGGACGCGGACTTCTCAGCCGCTTTTGCCTTCGAAGAATTCTTTGACGCGCGAAAAGAAGCCGGCGCTTTCGGGGCTCGTTTCCTTGTGGCTGGCGCGCTCGAACTCCTCAAGCAGTTCGCGCTGACGCCGCGTCAGGTTTTTCGGCGTTTCGACATCGACCTCGATGTACATGTCGCCGGTGATCTTGGCGCGCAGGACCGGCATACCCTTGCCGCGCAGGCGGAACTGCTTGCGGCTTTCGGTGCCTTCCGGAACCTTGATGCGCGTCGTTGTGCCTTCGAGCGTCGGTACCTCGATCTGGCCGCCGAGCGCAGCGGTCGTCATTGAAATAGGCACCTTGCAGAAGATGTCGGCACCGTCGCGCTGGAAGAACTCGTGCGGCTTGATCGACAGAAAAATATAGAGATCGCCGGGCGTGCCGCCGCGCAGTCCGGCTTCGCCTTCACCCGCGAGGCGGATGCGCGTGCCGTCCTCGACGCCTGCCGGAATGTTGACCGAGAGCGTCCGTTCCTTCTGCACGCGGCCTGCGCCACTGCAATCGGCGCACGGATCGTCGATGATTTCACCGCGTCCCTGGCAGGCCGGGCAGGTGCGTTCGATGGTGAAGAAGCCTTGGCTGGCGCGGACCTTGCCCATGCCGCCGCAGGTGCCGCAGACTTTCGGCTTGGTGCCGGGCTTTGCGCCTGAGCCGCTGCAGGTTTCGCACCTGACGCTGGCCGGAACGCGGATCTGCGCGGTCTTTCCGGTGAAGGCTTCGCTGAGTGCGATTTCGAGATTGTAGCGGAGGTCGGCACCGGCTTCGCGTCCGGAGCGCCCGCGACCCTGGGCGCCGCGACGGCCGCCCATGAACTCACCGAACAGGTCGTCGAAAATATCGGACATCGACGAGGCGAAGTCCGGCCCGAAACCGCCGGGGCCGCCGCGTCCACCCATTCCGCCTTCAAATGCCGCGTGACCGAACTGATCATAGGCGGCGCGCTTCTGTGGATCCTTCAGAGCCTCGTAGGCTTCGTTGGCTTCCTTGAAGCGGCGCTCGGCTTCCTTGTCGCCGGCGTTGCGGTCGGGATGAAATTCTTTCGCGAGGGTGCGATAGGCGGATTTGACTTCCTGTTCCGTGGCGGTTCGCTTGACGCCCAGAACTTCATAGTAGTCGCGCTTGGCCATGTGTGCGCTGTTCTATGTGACCTGTTTGCAAAATAGAGTGGCTAAGCGACGGCAATCGCATAAACAACTACATTCTTTCGCCTCCGACCCGACGGCGGTGGCCCTGTAACAGGCTTGCCGCACTGGATCGGAGGCGATGAAATACGAATTAGCGGTTACGCCGACTTCTTCTTATCGTCTTTGACTTCTTCGAAGTCCGCATCGACGACATCGTCGCCGTCAGCGGATTTCTCGCCGGTGGGGGCGTCTCCACCTTCGACGCCTTCAGCACCGCCCTTCGCGGTGTAGACGGCTTCGCCGATCTTCATCGCAATCTGGGTCAATGCCGTTGTCGCCGAACGGATGGCCTCGGCATCTTCGCCGGCAATCGCGGTTTTCGCCGCGGTGATGGCGCTTTCGACGTCGCCCTTGATCGCGGAGACGGCCGGGATCGACTCGTTCTCAGCCAGCGACTTCTCCGTGCCGTGGACGAGAGCCTCGGCCTGGTTGCGAAGCTCGACGAGTTCACGCCGCTTCTTGTCTTCGGCTGCGTGCGACTCGGCATCCTTGACCATCTTGTCGATGTCGGCGTCGGACAGACCGCCCGAAGCCTGAATGCGGATCGACTGCTCTTTGCCCGTCGCCTTGTCCTTCGCCGAGACGTGCACAATGCCGTTGGCGTCGATGTCAAAGGTGACTTCGATCTGCGGCACGCCGCGCGGAGCGGGCGGAATGCCGAGCAGGTCGAACTGTCCGAGCATCTTGTTGTCGGCTGCCATTTCGCGTTCGCCCTGGAAGACGCGAATCGTTACGGCGTTCTGGCTGTCTTCGGCGGTCGAGAAGGTCTGGCTCTTCTTCGTCGGGATCGTCGTGTTGCGATCGATCAAGCGCGTGAACACGCCGCCGAGCGTCTCGATGCCGAGCGACAGCGGGGTGACGTCGAGCAACAGGACGTCCTTGACTTCGCCCTTCAAGACGCCGCCCTGGATCGCCGCGCCGACGGCAACGACTTCATCCGGGTTGACGCCCTTGTGCGGCTCCTTGCCGAAGAGCTGTTTGACGACTTCCTGAACCTTCGGCATGCGGGTCATGCCGCCGACGAGAACGACTTCGTCGATTTCGGCCGCTTTCAGACCGGCATCCTTCATCGCCTTTTCGCACGGACCCTTGGTGCGGCTGATGAGGCTGTCGACGAGGCTTTCGAGCTTGGCGCGCGTCAGCTTCATCGTCAAATGCTTCGGACCCGAAGCGTCGGCCGTGATGAACGGCAGGTTGATTTCGGTCTGCGCAGCGCTCGAAAGCTCGATCTTGGCTTTCTCGGCAGCTTCCTTGAGACGCTGAAGGGCGAGTTTGTCGGAGCGGAGATCGATGCCCTGCTCTTTCTTGAACTCGTCGGCCAGATAGCCAACCAGCACCATGTCGAAGTCTTCGCCGCCGAGGTGCGTATCACCGTTCGTCGACTTCACTTCGAAGACGCCGTCGCCGATTTCGAGGATCGACACGTCGAACGTGCCGCCGCCAAGGTCGTAGACCGCGATCGTCTTGGCTTCTTTCTTCTTGTCGAGGCCGTAAGCGAGTGCTGCCGCCGTCGGCTCATTGATGATGCGCAGCACTTCAAGGCCCGCGATCTTGCCGGCGTCCTTGGTCGCCTGGCGCTGGGCGTCGTTGAAGTACGCGGGAACGGTGATGACGGCCTGCGTGACCTTCTCGCCGAGTTTGGCTTCAGCGGTTTCCTTCATTTTCTGAAGGATGAAGGCGGAAATCTCTTGCGGAGAATACTGTTTGCCGTGGCTCTCAACCCAGGCGTCGCCGTTGGCGCCTCTGACGATCTTGTAAGGGACCATCTTCTGGTCCTTTTCGATCTCCGGATCATCGAACCGGCGACCGATCAGGCGCTTGATCGCAAAGAAGGTGTTGGTCGGATTGGTAACGGCCTGGCGCTTGGCCGGCAGGCCGACGAGGCGCTCGTCGTCGGCGGTAAATGCAACGATGGAGGGCGTCGTATTCGCCCCCTCGGAATTCTCCAGAACCTTCGGCTTGCCGCCTTCCATGACGGCGACGCACGAGTTTGTCGTGCCAAGGTCAATCCCGATAACTTTAGACATTCTCGTCAATCCTTCTCAGTTGCGGCAGACCGGGTGGACCCTGTTAGGCATCCAGCGTACCCGCCCACGAGGGGCTCAAAGCACCGGTCCCCAGGATTCAAATTGGTGTGACCGAACGTTATATAAGGCGCTGTTTTCAGCGTGCAACGGCTTAACGGCTCTCCCGAAATCACGTTTGAAGCCGGCCTGTTTCGCGGTGTCGGCTCAAGTCGTGGGACGTAAAGGCGTTCGATTTCAGGCCATTTGCAAGAAATAGTTGCCATCGATCGTGTCTGCTAGATCGCCGATACACTCTTAGGATTTATTGAACGCGACCCTCGCGAAAAGAGGTCGCAGCGCGTGGCCGCCACCCTTCGTTGGCTGGAGCCGCGCCCTGTTTAAGCGGCTGGCGGCTCGGATGGATCTTGCTTAACCGCCTTCGGTCCGCCTCTCGACACCACCACCATCGCCGGCCGGAGGCAGCGATCATCGATCAGGTAGCCGACCTGGAAGACCTGCAACACGGTTCCGGCGGGAACGTCGGCGTTCTCCTGCTCCATGACCGCCTGATGATGATGCGGGTTGAACGGTTGACCGACCGGATCAACGACAAAGATGCCGTGCCGTTCGAGCACGCCGCGATAGTCCCGCTCGGCGAGCATGACGCCATCAAGCAGCGTCTTCAGGGCCGGATCGTTCTCGACAGCATCTTTCGGCACGGCCGCGATGGCGCGCTGGAAATTGTCGCCGACGGTTAGAATGTCCTTGGCGAATTTCGAAATCGCGTACTTGGCAGTCTCTTCTTTCTCTTTTTCGAGGCGGCGGCGGACATTTTCGGTTTCGGCGACCGCACGCAGGTATTGGTCCTGCTTGGCGGATGCTTCGACGTCCTTGGCTTCGATCTCGCCCTGCAGAGCGGCGATCATCGCTTTGAGCTGTTCCGTCGAGACCTCGCCGAGGTCCGGCTCAGGCATTGAGGATGTCGGCTCTTCGATTGGCTTCTTGTCGTCGCTCATGTTTCTCTTCTTGGGAGTTTGACGGCCATCCGACGCGGAGGCGAACGGTGACGGGATATCGGCTGCAATGGCTTAAAAATCAAGGCGGATGAAATGTTCCATGCCCGCCGCCGTGGCGATGTGCATCATGGAATGAGGCGGCTGACAAGTTTCGCGGTGTAATCGACCATCGGAATAATACGAGCATAGTTGAGGCGCGTCGGCCCGATGACGCCGAGCACGCCCACGACATGACGGGTTTCGTCCCGGAACGGGGCAACGATCAACGATGATCCCGACATCGAGAACAGCTTGTTTTCCGATCCGATGAAGATGCGGACACCGTCGGCCTTGTCGGAGGCGCCGAGCAGCTCGACGATATCCTGCTTGGCTTCGAAATCGTCGAACAAGCGGCGGATGCGTTCGAGATCTTCCGCCGCGGTGACGTCCTTCAACAGATTGCCCTGGCCGCGCACGATCAGGCTCTTGCGATCGTCGGAGACTCCCGACCATTCGGCGAACCCGGCGGTGATGACCTTCTGGGTCAATTGATCGAGTTCGGCCTTGGCGGCGTTGAGCGATTTTTCAAGCTCGGCCTTGGCGCCGGTCAACGTCATGCCGCGCACATGCGTATTCAGGTAATTCGAGGCTTCCTGCAGCGCCGATGGCGGCAGACCTTCAGGCAGCGCGATAATCCGGTTTTCGACGTTCTGATCCTCATCGACGAGGACGACGAGGCCGCGACCCGGTTCGAGCGGCACGAATTCGATATGGCGCAGGCGCGCGACCTGCTTTTCGGCGAGAACGACACCGGCGCAATGCGACAGCCCCGAGATCAATTCGCCAGCTTCGCTCAGGAGCTGATCGACGGACTTACCGCGCCGGTAGGCGATCTGTGTCTCGATCTGGCGGCGCTCCTCGGGCGTGATGTCGCCGACTTCGAGCAAGCCATCGACAAACATCCTTAATCCGAGCTGCGTCGGCAGGCGTCCGGCGGACGTATGTGGTGAAATAATAAGACCGAGCTGTTCGAGGTCCGACATGACGTTGCGGATCGAGGCCGGCGACAGGCTCATCGGCAACGCGCGCGACAAGTTCCGCGAGCCGACGGGTTCGCCGGTCGCCAGATAGCTTTCCACGATGCGTCGCAGGATGGTCCGCGATCGCTCATTGAGTTGCTGCAACTGGCTTTTGCCGCCGAGCAGGGTGGCGGTTACGGGGGTGTCGTCCATTTTTCAGGCCGGAGTCTATGAAATGCCGGTGCTTTCCGTCAAATCGACTTGCGAGGTTTCCGGCTTTAGGATTGAAGGGCCGGTACGACTTCTTTAGCCTTCGACATAATCACAAGGTTTTCAGGAACAATATGCGACCATCCAAACGCAAGCCCGATGAGCTGCGCCGCGTTTCCATCGAGCGTGCGGTTTCCAAACACGCAGAAGGCTCCTGCCTGATCAAATTCGGCGATACGCACGTTCTGTGCACCGCCAGCCTCGAAGAGCGTCTGCCGCAATGGCTGAAGGGCCAGGGTCGCGGATGGGTCACGGCCGAGTACTCCATGCTGCCCCGCTCGACGCACGAGCGCACGCGGCGTGAGGTGACGAGCGGCCATCCCTCGGGCCGCACCCAGGAAATTCAACGGCTGGTCGGGCGGGCGCTGCGGGCGGTCGTCGATCTTCCGAAGCTTGGGGAGCGGCAGATCACGGTCGATTGCGACGTTCTTCAGGCTGATGGGGGCACGCGCACGGCGGCGATCACGGGCGCCTGGGTTGCCTTGTACGATTGCATCCAGTGGATGAAGATGCGCGACATGGTGAAGGACACCGTTTTGCGCGATCACGTCGCCGCCGTTTCGTGCGGGATCTACAAGGGCGAGCCCGTGCTCGATCTCGATTACGCCGAAGACAGCAACGCCGATGCCGACTCCAATTTCGTGATGACGGGAACGGGTGGAATTGTCGAAATCCAAGGCACGGCAGAGACGACGCCGTTCACCGAAGAACGCTTCGGCGAGCTCCTGACGTTTGCCAAGAAGGGCATTCGGGAACTCGTTCAATTGCAGAAGTTGACAGTCGGATAACGCTGACGCTCGGGTGCGAGCATGTTTGGAGACTTTGCATTACTGGCCGCGGCGATGTTCGCCGGAGCCGCACTTTACGTCAGCGTCGCCGAGCATCCGGCCCGGTTGGCGCTGGACGATAGCGCGGCGCTGGAGCAGTGGCAGGTGAGCTACCCGCGCGGCGCCATGATGCAGGCCTCGCTGGCGCTCATCGGGTCATTGCTGGGCGCGCTGGAATGGCTGGTCACGGGCAATTCTCTCTGGCTGCTTGGCGCTGTCTTGCTGTTCGCGAATTGGCCGTACACATTTATCTGGATCATGCCGACCAACCGGGCGCTGAAAGCCATGCCGGCCGATGGCGCCGGATCCGTCGCCCGCCAGGAGCTTGAGAAGTGGGGCCGTCTCCACGCCGGGCGGACACTTCTCGGCCTGCTGAGTGTTGGATTGTTCGTATGGCTATTGATCTGACGACCTCGCCGACGTCGTTGTCGATCCTGGAAACGGTTCTTTATGCGCACGATCTGGCGGCGATCGAGGACTTCTACCGGCGCGTTCTCGGCTTGGAGCCGTTTGCTTCGAGCGAAAACCGGCACGTCTTCTATCGCTGTGGACATCAGATGCTGCTGATCTTCAATCCCGAAGTCACGCATCGGCCACCTTCGGAAGGGGCGCTGCCGGTGCCGCCGCACGGCATGGAAGGGCAGGGCCATGTCTGCTTTCGGGCGTCGGCAGAGGACATTGCCGAATGGCAGAGGAAGCTCACGGCCTTGGGTGTTGAAATCGAATCGGACTTCACGTGGCCGAGCGGCGGGCGCTCCATCTATTTTCGCGATCCTGCCGGCAATTGCCTCGAATTTGCCGAGCCGCGCATTTGGGGATTGAGCTGATGCAGGACTTGGCGAAGGGCGCGCGGCTGGTCGTCGCCAGCCATAACCCCGGCAAGGTGTGGGAGATCAACCAGCTGCTTGCGCCGTACGGTCTCAACGCCGTTTCTGCGGGTGAACTCGGCCTTTCCGAACCTGAAGAAACGGAGACGACGTTCGAGGGCAACGCGCGGCTCAAGGCAATCGCGGCGGCGAAAGGCTCCGGCCTGCCGTCGCTCGCCGACGATTCCGGAATCGAGATTGATTGTCTCGACGGTGCGCCGGGAATCTATTCGGCGCGCTGGGCGGGACCGGGCAAAGACTTCGGTCTTGCGATGAAGAAAGTCGCCGACGAAATCGGCGCGCGACATGCTTGGGGGCCACCCGCGCCGCGCGCAAATTTCATTTCGGTTCTGTGTCTCGCCTGGCCGGATGGCACCGCGCGGATTTTCGAGGGCAAGGTGTTCGGTCATCTTGTCTGGCCGCCACGGGGCGGCAACGGCTTCGGTTATGATCCGATGTTCGTGGCGGATGGCGCGGATCAGACTTTCGGCGAAATGGAACCGGCGCAGAAGTACGCGATTTCGCATCGGACCCGCGCATTTGCGGCGTTCAAGGCGGCGATGCTCGATCGTTTGACGCCGACGGATGGGGCGAAGCCGAACGGGCGTGACGTGGCGGCGCTGTCAGCGGCTGCCGCCAGTCTCTCGACGCGGCCTGAAGCGGCGGCTTTCGTTGCGCATTTGAAAGCGGATTTCGCGGCGAACAAAGCCGAATGGGCGAACGTGACGTTGGAGACGTACTTCGCGGCGTTGGAGCGGCGGCTCAAGGATGCGCCAACGACGGATGAGCCCGCATGGCGGCAACTCGCAAAAGCCATGCTGGCGGCGAGTGGCCATGATTGACGTCAATACCAAACCCGTCCGACATGCCGAAGATCGCTTTGGCGTCTATGTGCATTGGCCGTTTTGCGCACAGAAATGTCCGTACTGCGATTTCAACAGCCACGTTCGTTTCGGCGGCTGGGACGAGGCGCGCTTTCTCGCAGCGTACAAGCGGGAGATCGACTCCGTCGCCGATCTGATCGGGCAGCGCACGGTCACCAGCATCTTTTTCGGCGGCGGAACGCCGTCGCTGATGCAGCCCGCGACGACCGCCGGTATCCTCGATCACATCTCCAAGCGCTGGACCGTTGCACGCGACGCCGAGATCACGCTCGAAGCCAACCCGAACAGCGTCGAAGCGGCGCGGTTTCGCGGTTTTCGCGATGCCGGCGTCAATCGTGTGTCGATTGGCGTACAGTCGCTGAACGATGCCGAACTTCGCAAGCTCGGACGTATTCACACGGCGGATGAAGCGAAGGCGGCGCTTGACGTGGCGCGCTCGACATTCGATCGCTTCTCGTTCGATCTCATCTATGCGCGTCCGGAGCAGACGCCGGAAGACTGGCGCGCCGAACTGACGGAAGCGTTGGCGCTCGCAGGCGATCACCTATCGCTCTATCAGCTGACGATCGAGCCGGACACGCCTTACGCCGCGCTTCACAAAGCTGGAAAACTCATCGTGCCCGACGACGACGCGGCGCGCTCGCTTTATGAAATCACTGACGAGCTGACTGCGGCGCACGGGTTTGCGGCGTATGAGGTTTCAAACTACGCGCGGCCGGGTGAGGAAAGCCGTCACAACCTCGTCTATTGGCGCTATGGCGAATATGCCGGGCTTGGTCCGGGTGCGCACGGCCGGATCATCGCGGACGGGCAACGCCGGTCAACGGTCACGGAGCGCAATCCGGAAGCCTGGGCAGCGCGCGTAGAAGAAGCCGGCAACGGCATTGTCGAGATGACGGCGTTGACGCGGGCCGAGCAAGCGGACGAGATGCTGCTGATGGGCTTGCGGTTGAGCGAAGGTGTCGATCTCGACCGCATTGCCGGCCTCGGCGGCGTCCGCTTCGATCGGCGCGTCATTGACGATCTCATTGGGCTCGGATTGTTGGAAACCGATTGGCTATCGTCGGACGCTAGCGGTTCCGACGGAATGCCTGCTTCGGATTTCGACCTCATCCGCGCGTGCGCCGGTCCCGGGCTCGTGCCGGAAACGGTCTCAGCCAATCGCGTCACGCCGATCCGAATCCGGGCGACCCGGACCGGGCGTCTCGTTTTGAACGCCGTTGTCGCGGCCATCGCCAAGGGATTCGTGCCCGCTGCCGCATAGACAAGGCGGTGAGCACCGTCTAAGCACCGCCGATGCTTCGAGGGATCTACGATTGGACGATGCGGATGGCGGCGAGCGATAAGGCGCCGCGCGCGCTGGCCGCCGTTTCCTTCGCCGAAAGCTCGTTCTTCCCGATCCCGCCGGATGTCATGCTCATTCCGATGGTGCTCAGCCGCCGCGAAAAAGCGTGGTGGTATGCCACGATCGCGACGGTGGCTTCGGTCATTGGCGGCGTTTTCGGGTACGCGATCGGGTATTTTCTGTACGACACCGTCGGTTTGCCGATCCTGAAGCTCTACGGCCGCGAGCACGCTCTCGATAGCTTCATGACCTTCGTGCATGACTACGGCGTACCGGCGGTCATCATCAAGGGCATGACGCCGATCCCGTACAAGGTCGTGACGATTGCCGCGGGCGTCGGCCACATGAACCTGCTGGCATTCATCGGCGCCAGCATCGTGGCGCGGGCCATGCGCTTTTTCCTGGTCGCGGGCCTGCTATATTTCGCGGGCGAGCCTATCCGTGAATTCATCGAGAAGCGGCTGTCGCTTGTGACGACGGTGTTTCTGGTGCTGCTGGTCGGCGGTTTCGTGGCTCTCAGGTACGTGTTCTAGCGGAGTAAGGTCATGGCGCTGATGGGAAATGCCGAACGCGGGGCGGATTATCGTTTCGGCGCGGCGGCACTTGTTGTTGCCCTCGTCGCGATCCTGACGGCGCTCGGGTTTCAGTACATCGGCGGCTATGTGCCGTGCATGCTCTGCCTGTTTGAGCGTTATGCCTACTATGCCGGCATTCCCGTCCTTTTCCTGGCGCTGATCCTGGCCTCCGGCGGCTATCGAAACACCGCGTCGATCCTGTTCTTCGTCGTCGGATTGGCGTTCCTCGCCAACGCCGGTCTCGGCGTCTATCACGCGGGCGCGGAATGGAAGTTCTGGCCGGGTCCGGCGACGTGCGGCGGCGGCGAGTCGCTGACGGCGACGGCGGGCAACCTTTTGCAGGAACTCCAAAACGTCAAAGTGATGAAATGCGATGAGGCGTCGTTGCGCTTCCTCGGGATTTCCTTCGCCGGATGGAACGTCGTTGCGTCGCTGCTCATCATGGCGTTGGCGCTGCGTGCCGGCGCTCTGGCGCTCGATCGGCGCGACCGCGCCTGATCAGTTGCTTCATACGAAACATTGTCCACAGATCTCGCGCTGCGGGAAGGCGTTGATTTCGTTGTGATGCCGATACTGTCAAGCGAATACCATGGCGCGAACAGAATCGTGCCTTCCCGTTGCCCGAATGTGACGGCTATTCTTGCTTCGTTCGCGGAACACAAAAGCCTGGGTGGGGCCGTTCCAAGCGTCGAGGGAGTTTTTCAGTGGCGTCCAAGTTGCGTGTTTTGGGATCGTTTCCCGAGCTGCCTGCCCTCGGCGGTCCTTCCGAGTGTGTTCGCGTCCCGTCTTTGAGTAAGCGTCGCGTTGTTGCGTTTCGTATGCGTAGCGTTGTGTCTGAGTGCGGACGGACTCCAAAGGACGTTCTGTCCGGGGCGTTCAAAAACATTAGGCGAACCGTCTCGACAAAAACGTCGATGCGTATGTCCCGGCGGTTCGCCCGCACCGCTCCTCGCGCTCCATTCGGCGGCGCGGTTCAAGGCGCGGCGGCGGCTGAGTGGGCTTGGCGTCCGGTTGGAGATATTGCGCGTGATGTTCTGAAGGGCGCTTTCCTGTCCGCCAGAACGGAGCCGCCGGAAGGTGCGTAGTCGTAGCGTTCCGTAAAAGCGTTTTGGCGTCGGCGTATGTGTCGCCCGCTGTGCGTTGAGCATAGCAGAATTCGGAGAGCGGCCGGCTTTCCCAAAGAGCTGGCAGATACACGGAGCGTGATCGAGTTAGCCCTCAATCGAGACATCATCTGACAAGGTCTCGCGTAGTGATGTCACAGCGTTCTGTGTATCTGCCGCCTGTTTGGGAACACGACCGCCCTCATCAAAGTTCCTTGAGAGCTGTAATTTATGCGGAGTTGCACCATGACCCCCTCGGTTCCTGACCACCTCAGTCCGATTCAATGGCATCAGGCCGTTGCCGTCAGCCGGCAGGAGTGCGCGCGAATTTTCCGCGATGGCGGCGCGCCGGAGGATGCACTGGCGTCTTTTGGATTGAGTACCGACGATCATTTGACGTGGGAGCGAGCGGTCGATCAGATCGCGGCCGAGATTTGCGCGCATCCCGTGAAGCGGGCGGCTTAGACTATCCTTCCACTCCATGGCCGGGCTTGACCCGGCCATCCAGAGCCGATTGTTCCAACGATTGATTGATTGCGTTGTCCTAGATGGCCGCCTCGGAGGGCGGCCATGACGTAACGCAGCTACGGTTCCAGCTCGGTATCCCAATAGAGATAATCCAGCCAGCTTTCGTGCAGATAATTGGGCGGAAAGAGCCGGCCATTTCGATGCAGTTCGAAAACCGTCGGCCGATATGGCTCATATGAGGGGAACATACCGGCGACCTTCGGCATCATGCCGCCCTTCCTGAGATTACAGGGCGCGCAGGCCGTGACGACGTTGTCCCATCGCGTTTGACCGCCACGGGAACGCGGGATGAGATGGTCGAACGTCAGATCGCTTTTGTCGCCACAGTACTGACAGGTGAAGCGGTCGCGCAGAAAAACATTGAAGCGTGTGAAGGCTGGATAGAGCGCAGGCTTCACGTACGTCTTCAACGAGACAACGCTCGGCAGCTTAAGCTCGAATGAGGGACTTCTGACGAACCGTTCGTATTCCGAAACGATATTAACCCGGTCCAGGAACACCGCTTTTACGGTGTCCTGCCAGCTCCAGAGCGACAACGGGTAATAGCTGAGCGGCCGGAAGTCGGCGTTCAGTACAAGGGCCGGACAATTGTCCGGAATTGTCGCGTGTGCATTCACGGTGCGCCATAAACCTCGCGGTCTTCTGATCCGTCGAATCACGTCGGGGCCTTGCCAGGGCGCGGGGATACTAGCCGCGCATATCAATTCTGTGAAGGTCTCCCTAAGTTCACACAGGACGCCGGTTTTCGCGGCCTATTTTAAGGGCTTGTGCGTGGTTGTGACGCGCCCTTTCGCAGCTTTTTGCGTCAGGGCTCGACGCGCAAAGGCATAATCCGCCCACAGCAGGTGCGCGGCGACAGCGCGCGACGGACGCCAGCGTTCGGCTATTCTCTCAAGCTCTGCGGCGGTCGGACGGGTCTTGAGCTTGAAATGATGCTGGGTCGCGAGTTGCAACGCGAGGTCACCGGACGCGAACGCATCGCGGCGGGCGAGCGCAAACATGATGTAGATGTCGGCCGTCCATGGTCCGATCCCGTGGATCGCCGTCAGTTTTTCAATGATGACGACATCATCGGATGCGTTCAGCGCGGTGATGTCGAGACCGTCATCGACGATGGCGCGCGACAGGGCACGCAGCGTGCGGATTTTTCCGTTCGAGAGCCCAAGACCTTTTAGATCGGGATCATTGCGCGTCAGGAGCACATCCGGTGAAAACGGATCGAGCGCACCTGCGACACGGGCCCAGATCGCGGCGGCGCTTTGGGCGGAAAGTTGCTGGCCGACGATGATCTTGGAAAGTCCGGAAAAGTCTGCGGGAAATCGTCTCGCCGGCGGGATGCCGGTGCGTTGCAAGATTAGGGACATGACTTTGCATTGTCGCGCGAGCGCCGTAGCGGCCGCTTTGAATTGACGTTCGGTTGTCAGCGTCGCATGCCGCGGTTTGTGCACAATACGTCTCTCGGCGGCGACATTTTAAGGACAGAAAGGGCCGCATAACATTTGCTTCCGCCAGGATGGCGGTGCGTAGGGGGCGTTGCAAGTGGTTGTGTTGTCGAGGTTGGCGCTCGCTGCGCCGACGGTCGCCGTTTTGTTTTCCGATCCGGTCAACCAGCGCAAACTCCGCGGCCACGTCGTGGACGCGATCGCGCGCCCCCATATGCCAAGCACCGGCCGAAGGGATATTTGCGACAGATGAGTTCGATTACACGTTTCGCGCCTTCACCAAACGGGTTTCTCCACGTCGGGCATGCGCTTTCCGCGATCATTGCGCACGACATGGCGAAGAATGGCGGTGGCCGATTTTTGCTGCGGATCGAGGACATCGATCTTGAGCGCCGGCGGCCGGAATACGTGACGGCCATTTTCGACGATCTGCACTGGCTCGGATTGACCTGGGAAGAGCCAGTGCTCGTGCAGTCCGAGCACTTCAACGCTTACTTATCGGCGGCCGACAAATTGATCGCGCAGGGCCTGCTTTATCCGTGTTTCGCAACCCGTGGCGAAATCACCGCCGCAGCCGATCCTCAGAAGATCGATCCTGACGGTGCGCCGCTTTATCCCGGCCTCTGGCGAGGCGCATCGGCCGAGCGGGTCGGGGAACGGATGGCGGCGGGAGAGGCACCGGCGCTGCGGCTCAACATGGATGCGGCAATGGCTGTCCTGCGTCGCAAGCGAGGTGACGCGCCGCTGACGTTCACGGAGATCGCTGCGGACGGCGCTCAGCAAACGGTCGTGGCCGAACCGCAGCGCTGGGGCGACGTCATCGTCGTGCGCAAGGATGTGCCGGCGAGCTACCATCTTTCGGTTGTCGTTGATGATGCGCGCCAAGGCGTCACGCATGTCACGAGGGGCCAGGATCTCTTCGCTGCTACTGACCTGCAGCGCCTATTGCAGGTGCTTTTGGATTTGCCGGAGCCAGTTTATTCTCATCATCGGCTTATCCGTTGGGCAGATGGACGTAAGCTCTCCAAATCCAATCGCGATATGGGATTGCGCGTCTTGCGGGATGAGGGTGCGACGGCGGCCGATATTCGCCGGGTCATTGGTCAAGGCTAAATTCGCAAATACGAATTCTTCCGAACTGAATTTATTTGGCCGGAATCGATGGTGATGCAACCGGGCGCCCTCCGGTTGAATGCGCTGTGTTTGGGCAAGAAACTTACGGCTGTTCTGATTGGCCCGCCGGGTTTAACGCGCTGATATAGATTCAGATTACGCTTTTGCACGAATTATATCAGCGGTCTTTGCGGCGCGATTTGATTCTGCAATTCCGATTTGGCCATTCTCACTACGAATAAAATATTTCTATAAAGGCCGAATGGCTCGACTTGTGTATTTTCGCAAATCACCGCAATTTTAACTGCCCAATAATTCTTTTCCCTCACCCTGGGATTCATGCTATATACATCGACAAACATTCTTGTCGGCGGCTCTACCGTGTTCTCCCGCGCATTTGAACGGATTCGCGGCGTGCTTTCCTTGTGGTCCGTTACGAAGGTTCGAACTCCCGAGACTGTGACGCACCGAGAGCCGCAGCGTTTGACGCTGGTCGAACAGTGGGCTGCTATTTCCAATATCATTGGGCTTGCCGCGTCGGGCGCCGAAGAGGCGATGCGCTGCCACAAGTCGGCGGCGATGCAGGTCGATCTTGCGCAATACGCTTTGGGGTCCCTCGTCGATGAGCTGGCGGCCGTGATGAACGTCGGGGAGCGGCGCAGCCGGGCCAACGTCCACGTTCTCGATATTCCGCTTCCGCCAACGCCGCCGCGGCCGTTCGACGACGCCATCGCGGCCTGAGGTGTCTCAGCGCGGGCGGGTGGTTCCTCGCGCCACTTTTGGTACTGCTTTGCTTTCAAATGCAAAGAGGCATGTTCGTGTCGAGAGAGCCAAAATTATCGGAGCAGCAGCCGGCGGGTTCCGCAGGGCATTATCTCGGCGATCGCGCCAAAGAGGCAATCGAGGATTTGCTTTCGGCGCCACTCACTCCAGGGATTTATCTGGTGGCGACGCCCATCGGCAATCTCGCCGATATCACGCTGCGGGCGCTCTCCATTCTCTCGCGGGCTGACGTCGTTTACTGCGAGGATACGCGGCATTCCGCCAAGCTGCTGCAGCATTACGCGATTGCTTCGAAGACGGTGCCTTTTCACGAGCACAACGAGGACCGCGAGATCGAACGGGCGCTGAGCAGCGTCGAGGCGGGACGGCGGATCGCGATCATTTCCGACGCCGGGACGCCGCTGCTCTCCGATCCGGGCTTTCGTCTGGTGCGGGCGGCGGCGGAACGCGGGATTGCGGTTTTTTCCATCCCCGGACCTTCAGCAGCGTTGACGGCTTTGACGACGAGCGGGTTGCCGACGGACGCTTTTTTCTTTGGCGGGTTCTTGCCACCGAAGCAGGCGGCGCGGCGCACGCGCATTGCGGAGCTATCGAAAATCCCGGCGACGCTGGTGCTGTTTGAAGCGCCGCATCGTGCGGGCGAAGCCTTGGCCGATATGGCCGACGTTCTCGGCGACCGGCCCGCCGTCATCGCTCGCGAACTGACGAAGCTGCACGAAAGCGTTGCGCGCGGAAACCTGCGCGCGCTTGCCGAGGCAAGCCTCGATGCGACGATCAAAGGAGAGATCGTCATCGTTGTCGGAATCGGCGAGCCGCAGGCGGTCAACGACGATATGATCGTCGCACGACTTGGCGCGGCGCTCACTGATATGAGTCTCAAGGACGCCGCCAAGGCCGTCGCCGGCGATCTCGGCGTGCCGAAGGCTCGCGTCTACGCGCTCGGTGTCAAGGTGAAGGACGGAAGCTCGTGAGCTCGAATGTCGATGATGGGCCGTTGCGGCCGCAACTTGAGCGACGCCGCCGCTATCGTCGCGGTCTCAATGCGGAGTTGATCGTCGCGGCGGTCTATATGGCTTTCGGTCACCGCATTCTCGGGCGGCGCTTCAAAACCCCGGTCGGCGAGATCGATCTGATCGCAATAAGGGGCAAGCGCGTAGCGTTCATCGAGGTGAAGCGACGGTCCAATGCCGAAGACGCGGAGGACGCCATAACGCTGACCATGCGCCGGCGCGTGCGACGGGCGGCCGATCTTTGGCTGGCGCGAAATCCGAGGTACCAGGGCCATGACGTCGGGTTCGATCTGGTGTTCGTCGTTCCCTGGCGCTTCCCGATCGTGATGCGGGACGCTCTTTGAGGTCGGGGTGTCAGCCGATCGGCGGACAAAAAAAGGGCCCGCGAGCGGGCCCAAGTCCAGAGAGGCGAGTGCAAAGACGTAAAATGCACCGATCAGCAAAGCCGATCGTGGGCTGATTATTGACTGGGCGCGGCTGAATGCGGTTTGAACGGCTCTTGCAGGAAATGTTCATGTTGGATGTGCTGGCAGCGCGGCGTCGGCTTTAGAGGCGTTCCAGAAAGCGCGAAGTCTGACGCCCCGCGCTTGGCGTTATGCGGCAACGCGCCCCTTAATCCGCTGGTTGAAGGTCACCTAGCCGCATGTTAATGGAACCGCGGCTTTCGAGGGGCGGCTGGTGGGTTTTGGCCCTATGCGCTGTTTTGCATCGAAGGCCATTTCCTTGAAACGGGCGCAATATCGGGCCTTTTTCGTGCCCCGCCCTTTATGCGCCCTGGGCGCAACGGTGTGAGCGACGTGGCTACTGACGATACCATCGTTGAAGGGGTGGCCGGGCGCTATGCCTCGGCTCTTTTCGAACTCGCGGGTGAAACCTCCAACGTTGCCGACGTTGAGAAGGATCTTGTGACGTTTCAGGGCTTGCTGGATGAGAGCCCCGATCTGGTTCGCCTCGTTCGCAGCCCCGTCATCACGGCTGACGACCAGTCTCGCGCCATCGGCTCGATCCTCGACAAGGCAGGCATCGGTGGTCTGGCGGCGAATTTCATAAAGCTCGTTGCCAAGAATCGCCGGCTGTTCGTCGTTCAGGACATTATCAAGGCTTATCGGGCGCTTGCCGCCAAGTCGCGCGGCGAAGTTTCGGCCGAAGTGACGAGCGCCGTGGCGCTCAGCGACGAGCAGGTCGCCACGCTCAAGGAAATGCTGAAGGCAACGATCGGCAAGGACGTGACGCTTCAGTCGCGCGTCGATCCGGGCATTCTCGGCGGTCTTATCGTTAAGCTCGGCAGCCGCATGATCGATTCCTCGCTCAAAACGAAGCTGCAGAACATTAAGGTGGCGTTGAGCGAAGCCAGCACCTAAAAAGCCGCGAATTCAAAGCGCCGCACGGGCGAAAACCGGGCGGCGTTTCGTTGACAAGATAGAGAATTTCAAAGGAACCGGTTGAGGTTCCGAAACCGAAAAAACGACCAGGGAAGAGGGTCTTACGTCTATGGAAATCCGGGCCGCAGAAATATCGTCGATCCTGAAGGATCAGATCAAGAATTTCGGCAAAGAGGCCGAAGTTTCCGAAATCGGTCAGGTGCTGTCCGTCGGTGACGGTATCGCCCGCGTTTATGGCCTCGACAACGTCCAGGCCGGCGAAATGGTCGAATTCCCCGGCGGCATTCGCGGCATGGCGCTGAACCTCGAAGCCGACAACGTCGGCGTCGTTATTTTCGGCGACGACCGGACGATCAAGGAAGGCGATACGGTCAAGCGGACCGGTGCTATCGTCGAAGTCCCGGTCGGCAAGGGCCTTCTCGGCCGCGTCGTTGACGGTCTCGGCAACCCGATCGACGGCAAAGGTCCGATCAAGTCCGACAAGAAGATGCGCGTCGACGTCAAGGCGCCCGGCATTCTGCCCCGCAAGTCGGTGCATGAGCCGATGGCGACGGGCCTCAAGGCCATCGACTCGCTCATCCCGATCGGCCGCGGTCAGCGCGAGCTCGTCATCGGTGACCGTCAGACGGGCAAGACGGCGGTCATTCTCGACACCTTCCTCAATCAGAAGTCGCTCAACCAGGGCAACGACGAGAGCGCCAAGCTTTATTGCGTCTACGTTGCTGTCGGTCAGAAGCGCTCGACGGTTGCGCAGTTCGTCAAGGTTCTGGAAGAGCGCGGCGCGCTTGAATACTCGATCGTCGTCGCCGCGACGGCTTCGGACCCGGCGCCGATGCAGTACCTGGCTCCGTTCACCGGTTGCACGATGGGCGAATACTTCCGCGACAACGGCATGCACGCCGTGATCGCCTATGACGACCTTTCCAAGCAGGCCGTCGCTTATCGTCAGATGTCGCTGCTGCTTCGCCGTCCGCCGGGCCGCGAAGCCTATCCAGGCGACGTCTTCTATCTCCACTCTCGCTTGCTCGAACGCGCCGCGAAGCTCGGCGACAAATCCGGCAACGGTTCGCTGACGGCGCTGCCGGTCATCGAAACGCAGGCGAACGACGTGTCGGCCTACATTCCGACGAACGTGATTTCGATCACCGACGGCCAGATCTTCCTTGAATCCGATCTCTTCTATCAGGGCATCCGTCCGGCCGTGAACGTCGGTCTGTCGGTGTCGCGCGTCGGTTCGTCGGCGCAGACGAAGGCCATGAAGCAGGTCGCCGGCAAGATTAAAGGCGAGCTTGCCCAGTACCGCGAAATGGCGGCCTTCGCGCAGTTCGGTTCGGACCTTGACGCCGCAACGCAGAAGTTGCTCGCACGCGGTGCGCGCCTGACGGAGCTTCTGAAGCAGCCGCAGTTCTCGCCGCTCAAGATGGAAGAACAGGTGGCCGTGATCTTCGCCGGTACGCGCGGTTATCTCGATGCGATCCCGGTTTCGGCCGTCGGCAAGTTCGAGCAGGGCGTTCTCGCCGGACTTCGTTCGGAGAAGACGTTGCTTGAGACGATCGCCAAGGAAAAGGCGCTTTCGGCCGACTCGGAGAAGAAGCTGGTTGAGTTCCTCGACAAGTTTGCCAAGGGTTTCGCGGCTTAATCGGGTTCCTTGAGGAGAACGCCCGATGGCGAGCTTAAAAGACATGCGCAACCGCATCGCCTCGGTGAAGGCGACGCGGAAAATCACGAAAGCGATGCAGATGGTCGCCGCAGCGAAACTGCGGCGCGCCCAAGAAGCTGCGCAAGCCGCCCGGCCCTATGCCGAGCGGATGGCGACGGTGCTTGGGAGCCTGGCTTCGAAGGTTGCCGATCGCGAGGGCGCTTCGCCGCTGCTGGTCGGCAACGGCAAGGATCAGGTTCATCTGCTGATCGTCATGACGGCGGAACGCGGCCTGTGCGGCGGCTTCAACTCGAATATCGCGAAGCTGGCTCGCTCGGATGCGCAGCAGTTGCTGGCGGCCGGCAAGACCGTCAAGATCATGACGGTCGGCCGTAAGGGCGCCGACAACCTGCGCCGCGATCTCGGCAAGAACATCGTCGAGCGCAAGGACTTCCAGGGCGTTCGTCAGCTGAATTTCGGTCACGCCGAAGCGGTCGCGAACAAAGTACTGGAGATGTTCGAAGCGGGCGAATTCGACATCGCGACGCTGTACTTCTCCGAATTCGGTTCGGTCATTTCGCAGAAGCCGACGGCGCTGCAGCTGATCCCCGCGAAAGTGGACGAAGAGAGTGGTGACGCGGCGAAGGGCGCTACGGCGATCCACGAGCACGAGCCGAGCGAGGAAGAGGTTCTGGGCTTCCTGCTGTCGCGCAATATCTCGACGCAGATTTTCCGTGGGCTTCTCGAGAACGCAGCCTCCGAGCAAGGCGCCCGGATGTCGGCCATGGATAACGCAACGCGCAACGCCGGTGACATGATCAACAAGCTGACGATCAAGTACAACCGTCAGCGCCAAGCCAACATCACCAAGGAACTGATCGAGATCATTTCCGGCGCGGAAGCGCTCTGATCCGGAGGCGAACATGGCTTATGTAACGCGTGCAACGACGAAAGGCGGCCGGGATGGCCGCGCCGTTCTCGAAGACGGGAAGCTGGCTCTCGCCATGGCGTTGCCGAAGGAAATGGGCGGCTCCGGGGAAGGACACAATCCCGAGCAGCTGTTCGCGCTCGGCTGGTCTTCTTGCTTCGGTCAGGCCGTGCTGCTTCTGGCGAAAAAGCACGGGCTCGACGGGCAGGCCGCCAAGGTGACGTGCAACGTCGAACTCGACAAGGACGCAACGAGCTTCGCTCTCAAGGCGGAACTCACACTTTCGATCCCGGGCGCCGACAAGGATAAAGTCAAGGCGCTCATCGAAGAAGCCCATCAAATTTGCCCGTATTCCAAGGCGACGCGCAACAACATCCCCGTGACGCTGACCGTCGCCTGACACAATTCCGCTGGAGATAAAAATGGCTAAGAACGTAGGGAAGATTCACCAAGTCACGGGCGCCGTCGTCGACGTGCACTTCGAGGGGCAGCTGCCTGAGATTTTGAACGCGCTTGAAACGCAGAACCATGGCAACCGCCTCGTTCTGGAAGTCGCGCAGCATCTCGGCGAGAACACGGTTCGCACGATCGCGATGGACTCGACGGAAGGTCTCGTGCGCGGTCAGGAAGTCGTCGATACCGGCGCGCCGATCTCGGTTCCGGTGGGCGATGAAACGCTTGGCCGCATCATGAACGTCATCGGCGAGCCGGTTGACGAAGCCGGCCCGATCAAGACGAAGTCGGTTCGCGCCATTCACCAGCCGTCACCGTCGTTCGAAGATCAGGCGACGGAAGCGCAGATCCTCGTCACCGGCATCAAGGTTGTTGACCTGCTCGCGCCTTACGCCAAGGGCGGCAAGATCGGCCTGTTCGGCGGCGCCGGTGTCGGCAAGACCGTTTTGATCATGGAATTGATCAACAACATCGCGAAGGCCCATGGCGGCTATTCGGTGTTCGCGGGCGTCGGCGAGCGTACGCGCGAGGGCAACGATCTCTACTATGAAATGATCGAATCCAACGTCAACAAAGACCCGAAGAAGAACAACGGTTCGGCCGATGGCTCCAAGTGCGCGCTGGTGTACGGCCAGATGAACGAGCCGCCGGGCGCACGCGCTCGCGTCGCGCTGTCGGGTCTGACGGTCGCCGAGCATTTCCGTGATCAGGGCCAGGACGTGCTGTTCTTCGTCGACAACATCTTCCGCTTCACGCAGGCGGGTTCGGAAGTGTCGGCGTTGTTGGGCCGTATTCCTTCGGCGGTCGGCTATCAGCCGACTCTCGCGACCGACATGGGCGCTCTGCAGGAACGCATCACCACGACGCAGAAGGGCTCGATCACTTCGGTGCAGGCCATTTACGTGCCGGCCGACGACTTGACCGACCCGGCGCCTGCCGCTTCGTTCGCGCATTTGGACGCGACGACGGTTCTGTCGCGTTCGATCGCTGAAAAGGGCATCTATCCGGCCGTTGACCCGCTCGATTCGACATCGCGCATGCTCGACCCGCGCGTCGTCGGCGAAGAGCACTATCAAGTTGCGCGCCGCGTTCAGGAAATCCTGCAGAAGTACAAGTCGTTGCAGGACATCATCGCCATCCTTGGCATGGATGAACTCAGCGAAGAAGATAAGCTGACGGTCGCTCGCGCTCGTAAGATCGAGCGTTTCATGTCACAGCCGTTCCACGTCGCCGAAGTCTTCACCGGTTCGCCCGGCAAGCTCGTGTCGCTTGCCGATACGATCAAGGCCTTCAAGGGCCTGTGCGATGGCGAATACGATCATCTGCCGGAACCGGCATTCTACATGGTCGGTACTATCGACGAGGCGATCGCGAAGGCCGAGAAGCTCGCGGAAGCCGCTTAATCCGGCATGCGGGGCGGGCGACAAGCCCGCAACGTCGCGAGCCATCAGGAGATAAAGTCAAATGGCGGAAGCCGCGACGACATTCGGAAGCTGCTGTGAAGAGCTCAAGGAAGCTCTGGAAGGCGGCGATTTCGAACCGCTCATTACCGTCGGCCCCGATGGCGTGATCTACATGACCGTCGGGCTCGTCGATCTCGAAGAAGAAGAGCCGGGGCTGGTCGATCATCCGCTCTTTTTCTGCCCGTTCTGCGGTACCAAGCTGCAGACGCCGGAAGAGGTCAGGGCGAAGGCCGGCGCGGAAGACGAAGGCGGCGAGTCGACACCGAACGCATCATAAATAAGCGCATTCGGTCAGGGAACGAAATTACCAGGGCAGCGAGCGGATCATGGCTGGCACATTCAAGTTTGAACTCGTCTCACCTGAGCGAGTGTTGGTTTCGATCGATGCGGATCAGGTCGTCGTGCCGGGATCCGATGGCGAGTTTGCCGTGCTTGCAGGACATGCGCCTGTGATCGCGACGTTGCGCCCCGGCGTTCTCGACGTGACGGCGGGCGGCACCAAGCGCCGCTTGTTCGTGAAGTCGGGATTTGCCGAGGTTGATCCGACACGGCTTACCGTGCTGGCGGAGAAGGCTTACGACGTGGACGAGCTGTCGTCGGCGACGATTGCCGCTGAACTGAAGGCCGCCGAGGCTGAATTGGCAGCGGCGAAGGACGACGAGGCGAAGAGAATGGCCGATACGCTGGTCAACGAATTGAAACGTCTGCGTGCCGCTTGAGGCGGGCATTCCTCGCGTTATTCTCGCAATTGAAAAGCCGGGCAATGTCCCGGCTTTTTTGTTGATTGTTGCGGTCGATTCCGTCAGCGAGCGAGATGTCCAAACGCGGATGTCACCTGCTCGTAGACTTTGCGTTTGAAGGGCACGATCAGCTTCGGGACGCTGTCGATCGGCGCCCAACGCCAGGTATCGAACTCGGCCTTCGTGCCCAGCTTCGCGGCGATATCGATTTCGCTGTCATCGCCAAGGAAGCGCATCGCAAACCACTTCTGACGTTGTCCGCGATAGCGGCCCTTGAGGGCGACGCCGAGCAGGTCCTCGGGCAGTTCGTATGACAGCCATTCGGAATGCTCGAGGAGCACTTCGACGCTGGTGACACCTGTTTCCTCGCGCAGCTCGCGCAGGGCGGCAATGCGAGGCGGCTCGAATTTCTCGATACCGCCTTGCGGCATTTGCCAGATATGAGCGGCATGGTCGCCGGCCCATTTCGGGCGCCGTCGTCCGACCCAGACTTTCCCGTCGCGATTGAGCAGCATGATGCCGACGCACAGGCGGAACGGCAGCGCATCGCGCGACAGTTCGGAGGTTTTGGAGAGCAGCGTCATCGGCGCGGCCTGTTGATAAGTACGGTGCAAAAGTGTGCCATGATTCGTCATCATGCTGAAAAAACATAGCAGCCTGATGACATTAGCTTGTCATAAGCGACACAATTCAGCGGATCGCCAAATCTTGGATACAGACCGGCTTATGGCGTTTGCGGACGTGCGAGCGGCGCAAACTCGGCGAGCACGTCGCGGTAGACGTCGCGCTTAAAAGGCACAATGAGTTCAAGGAGTTCGCCGACGGGAATCCAGCGCCATTCGACGAATTCCGCCTCAAGGCCGGGCGGCGGCGTGATGTTGATCTCGCTTTCCTCGCCGATGAAGCGGTAGCAGAACCACCGCTGTTTCTGCCCGCGATAACGACCGCCCCAGGCATGCCCGATAAGTTCGGAGGGCAGATCGTAGGTCAGCCAGCGTGGAAGCTCAGCGATTTCTTCGGCCGAGCGAATGCCTGTTTCTTCGAAAAGTTCGCGGCGCGCGGCGGTTGCGGGGTCTTCACCGGGATCGATCCCGCCCTGAGGCATTTGCCACCACGTCCCTCGTCCCTCGGCGTCGCTTTTAGAGTCGACCCGGCGGCCGGCCCAGACGAGGCCATCGCTGTTGAGAACCATCTGACCGACGCAGGGCCGATACGGCAGCGTCGCGGGATCAATCGCTGGCGGCGCGTTCTTCGTCACGGCAGGCTTTTCCTTCTGAGGCTGAGAGGCGCAGGGGTCGCCCGCAGGGTCGTCATCACCTAAGCAAAGGGCGCCACTTGGGCGCCCTTTGACGTTGTTCGCTACCGGCGATTGTGCCTCAGTTCGGCGTCGGCGTTGTCGCCGGGGCCTTATCATCGGCTGGCGGCGTCGCGGCCGGCGGGGTGGACGACGGCGCGGTACTGTCGCTCTTGCCCTTATCGTCGCTCTTGCTGTCGGTCGATGGCGTGGCAGCAGGAGCGGACGCCGGAGAGGTGTTGTTCGCCGCTTCCGGGCCTTTCACGGTGCCGTGGAGGAAGTTCAGCGCGTACTGCAGCTGCGTATCCTTGTCGGCGTCCTTGGCGACGTATGACGGCGAACCGGATTCCTCGTTCTTACCGTCGTTGTCGGTGCCATCCGGGTTTATGAGATGGCCGCGAAGACTTGCTTCACCGCGCGGCTTCTCGTCACCGATCTTGGCTTTCAGGTCATCCGGAATGACTTCCGCAACGTTGATGTCCGGGTCAATACCGCGTGCCTGGATCGACCGGTTCGACGGCGTGTAGTAGCGCGCCGTCGTCAGACGGATCGCACCGTTGGCGCCGAGCGGAATGATCGTCTGCACCGAGCCTTTGCCGAACGAGCGCGTGCCGATGATGGTGGCACGCTTCTGGTCTTGCAGCGCACCGGCGACGATTTCAGACGCCGAGGCGGAACCGCCGTTGATCAGCACGACGATCTTCTTGCCATCGGAGATGTCGCCCGCACGCGCGTTGGCGCGTTGGGTTTCCTCGTTGTTGCGTCCCTTCGTCAGAACGATGGCGCCCTGTTCGAGGAAATCATCCGAAACGGCAATCGCCTGATCCAGAAGACCGCCGGGATTGTTCCGCAGGTCGATAACGTAACCCTTGATGTTCGGGCCGATCTGCTTGTCGAGCGTTTCGACGGCTTTGACCAGATTGGCGTGCGTCTGCTCGTTGAAGGTCGAGATCTTGACGTAGCCGATATCGCCTTCCGCACGCGCCTTGACCGGGTTGATGCGGATCACGTCGCGCGTGACCTTGACGTCGAACGGCTGGTCGCGGCCCTTACGGACGACGGTCAGCGTGATCGGTGTGTTGACCGGGCCGCGCATCTTCTCGACGGCCTGTTCCAGCGTCAGGCCGGAAATCGCTTCATTGTCGAGATGCGTGATCAGATCGTTGGCCATCAGCCCGGCTTTCGCCGCCGGCGTATCGTCGATCGGAGAGACGACCTTGATGACGCCGTTCTCCATCGTGACTTCGATGCCGAGACCGCCGAACTCACCGCGCGTCTGCACCTGCATGTCGCGGAAGTTCTTGGGGCTCATATAGGAGGAGTGCGGATCGAGCGACGACAGCATGCCGTTGATCGCCGACTCGATGAGCTGGGTATCATCGGGCTTTTCGACATAGTCGGAGCGCACACGCTCAAGGACGTCGCCAAAAAGATCGAGCTGCTTATAGAGCTCGGAATTCTGATTTGAGGTCGCCGAATACGTCTGAGTGACGTTGAGCAGCGTGGTCGCACCGGCCAGACCTGTCATCAGCAGGAATGTCCAGAACGCGTAGTCTGTCTTGCGCATTAGCCTTGTACCTTCTGCTGACCTGATGCCCACCAGGGATCGGGGTCGATAGGACGCCCGTCCTTACGAAGTTCCACGTATAAAACGGGTCCACTTATTTGCGCCGACGCCGGCGAAATTCTCCGACCACCATTCATTGTACCGACAGGCTCGGCTGCCAATACAAATTGGCCTGGCTGAACGTCGATCTGCGACAAGCCTGCGAGCAGAACATGATAGCCGTCGCCCGCATTGATGATCAAGAGTTGCCCGTAGCTGCGAAATTCTCCTGCGTAAACAACCCATCCATCGCAGGGCGACGTTACTTGCGCCGCATATCGCGTCTCGATCACGATGCCTTTTGACTGGCCTCCGTACTGCGTTTTGTCCCCGAAATCCAAAGCGCGACGGCCCTGGGCCGGAAGGGGCAGCTTGCCGCGCGCCGAGGCGAAGGGGATGGCCGGTTTGATTCGGCCCGGATTTCCGGGAATGAGGGTTCCGCCGGATGGCGCCAGCTCAACCACGGCCTGCTTCGGGGCTGGCGGTGGCGTCAATATGGCGACCTTGGCGGGAGGCGCTGCCGCCGTCGCAGCGGCGGCTTCGGTGGCGGCTGCCACCGGCGCGACTGTCGCGGTGTTTTTCGCTATTTCAACGGGTGCAGTGGAAGGCGCGTCGGACGGCGGCTTGATGATTTGAGGGCCGGCAGCGGGTGTCGTCGCTGGCGGCGGGTTGCCGGCCTGCTGCTCTTTCTTCAGTTCGTCATTGTACTCACCAAGTCCGGTCTTCTCGGTCACCGTCTGATCAAGGCGCGAAATCAGTTCGGAAAGATTGGTGACGTTTTTTGAAATATCGGCGCTTGCGACGCGCACCGCGGCCAGCTGCGATTGCTGCTCGGTGAGGCTGAGTTTCTTGGCCTCCATCAAACTCGCCAACCGTGTGCGCGTCTCGTTCAGCCGGTCGGTTTCGGCTTTGAGATGCGCGCCCTCGGTGCGGATGCCGGCCATAACTTTTTGCAGTTCCGCGAGTTTTCCGGAGAGCTGGACGGCTTTGTCGCGGAGGTCAGGGAAAGCCGAAGACAACAGCATGGCGCTTCGCACCATTTTGAGTGCATCTTCACGGCGGGTCACCAGCACCGGCGGGGGATTGCGGCCAATGCGCTGCAGGGCTGCCAACAGCGCCGCGATCTGACCGTGGCGCTTTTCCAGCGATCCCCGGACGAGCCGTTCCTGCTCCTGCAATTCCGAAAGGCGACCTTCTATCGCCGTCATCTTGGCTTCGCCCCGCTGAATCAAATTCGCGGTTTCGATGAGGCGCCCGTTGAGGCGCTGGCGTTCGGCGTCCAGTTCGGCGACGCTGGAGCGGATCGTTAGCTCCTTTGCCGCGTTATCATTCAGTTGTTTGCGCTTCTGCTCAAGGATTTGCCGGGCCTTACCGGGGTCGCTCGGAGGGCCGTCCTCGGCATGAAGCGAGGAACTCAATACAACTGAGAATGCCGCGGCTCCGACGACGCCAATGTGCCAACCGACGCCACGACGTGGCGACGGCCGAATGTTCCGACATGCCGACAGCTGGTTGGTCACGAGGCCTCAGGACGAAAGCGCATGGGGCCCGGGTGAGGAACAACAGGCCTCGGAGCCGGATACAATGCGCCGCAAGGATTAAGGCTTTTGCCGTCGAGAGCAAATTTCAAATGCGTAATGCTTGGGCTTTTGCAGGGGACACGCTTTGGCGACGCTCTTTCCGCGCCGACTTGCCGATTGCCGGTTCCGGGCCCAGGGCGTAAGCAACTGGCAAAGATGATCATTGGACCGGGCGAATGCAAACCGTTCTCTACCATTCAGTGACTGTGGCCGTTTTCGCCGTGCTTGGCGTGCTGCTTTACGGGCTGCACACGATGATGAAAGGCGACAATGCCAACCTCAGCCAAAAGCTGATGCGGTGGCGAATTGGCCTTCAGTTCGTGGCTATTCTCCTCATTCTTGCCTATGCCTTTGTGGCCCACTAAAGGCGAGGCTCGTCCAACCGCTACACAGGACCTGTTGATCGATGGTCGTGCTCAATCGGATCTACACGAAAACCGGCGATGCCGGGACGACGGCCCTTGGTACCGGGGAGCGCGTCCCGAAGACATCTCCCCGTATTTCAGCCTACGGCACAGTTGATGAGACGAACGCCCATATCGGCGTCGCTCGCGTGCATCTGGCGGGCGGGGACGTGGACGTCGATGCCATGCTGCTTCGTGTTCAAAATGACCTTTTCGATCTTGGCGCCGACCTTTGCGTGCCGGACCGTGGCGAGAAACTTCCCTACGAGCCGCTGCGGATCGCGGATGCCCAGGTGAAGCGTCTCGAAGATGAAATCGATCAGATGAACGGGGCGCTGCAGCCGCTGCGTTCCTTCATCCTGCCCGGCGGTACGGGTGCGGCGGCGGCGCTCCACGTGGCGCGGACGGTTTCGCGACGGGCCGAGCGGCTGATGGTTGAGCTGTCGAGCCAACCTGGAGAGACGGTCAGCGCTCCGGCTCTCAAATATATCAATCGGCTCTCCGATTTCCTGTTCGTGGCGAGCCGGTACGTCAATGATCACGGCAAAAGCGACGTATTGTGGGTTCCGGGCAAAAACCGCTGATAATGCGATAGGGCGTGGCGGCCTGGATTTACCCTGCTTCGGCTTGAAGTGTGCGCCGCGACGAGCCGCCAATTGACTTGCGCGGAAGCGGACCGTAGCTTTCGCTCTTCGCAATTGCGAGAACTACCGCGAACAGGCGGCTTTCAATGCGCTTTCCAGGCAAATTTGGTGGCCACCTTGACTGTCCGCGGCGGTACCGCGCCGCAAAAGCCTGCGCCATTCCAAGCGCCGGTAACAACAAAACAATGGGAGCGCCAGGCTACTGGTGAATGGCATGAAAATCGTTGTGCCGGTTAAGCGCGTCGTCGATTACAACGTTAAAATTCGCGTCAAACCGGATGGATCTGGAATCGACTTGGCGAACGTCAAGATGTCCATGAACCCGTTTGATGAGATCGCCGTCGAAGAAGCGGTCCGGCTGAAGGAAAAAAGCGGCGCAAAGGAAGTCGTCGTGGTTTCCATCGGATCAACGAAGGCACAGGAGACGCTGAGGACAGCTCTCGCGATCGGTGCGGATCGCGCCATCCTCATCGAGACGCCTGAAGGCACCGCAGTCGAGCCGCTCGCCGTCGCCAAACTTTTGAAGGCAGTAGTCGATGCCGAGACGCCCGATCTCGTCATTCTCGGCAAGCAAGCGATCGACGACGACTGCAATCAAACCGGACAGATGCTTGCGAGCCTTCTCGATTGGCCGCAAGGCACGTTCGCTTCGAAGGTTGTTCCCGAAGCGGGTTCCGTCACCGTCACGCGCGAAGTCGATGGCGGTCTCGAAACGGTGAAGCTCAAGCTCCCCGCAGTTGTCACCACCGATCTGCGTTTGAACGAGCCGCGCTATCCTTCGCTGCCGAATATCATGAAGGCAAAGAAGAAGCCGCTCGATGTGAAAAAGCCTGAAGACATGGGCGTTGATATCAGCCCGCGTCTTAAAGTGCTGAAGACGACAGAACCCCCGACACGAAAAGCCGGCGTCAGAGTCGGTAGTGTTGCCGAGCTCGTGCAGAAGCTCAAGACCGAAGCGGGGGTGCTCTAATGTCCACACTACTTCTTGCAGAGCTTTCGGGTAACGCGCTGTCGCCCGCGACGGCGAAAGCTCTTTCGGCCGCCAAGGATCTCGGCGGCGATGTTCAGATCCTCGTCGTTGGTTCCGATGTGAAGGCGGCGGCGGATGCAGCCGCGAAACTCGACGGCGTGGCAAAGGTGCTTGTCGCCGACGCGCCGCAATATGCGCACGGACTTGCGGAAGAGGTGAGCGCGCTCATTCTCTCGATCGCAGGCAACTATTCGGCCATCGTCGCTCCGGCGACTGCGTTCGGCAAAAACATCCTGCCGCGCGTCGCTGCGAAGCTCGACGTCATGCAGCTGTCCGACATTACGAAGGTCGTTTCGCCCGATACGTTCGAGCGGCCGATTTATGCCGGCAACGCCATTCAAACGGTGCAGACGGCGGAGAAGACGAAAGTCATCACCGTTCGCACGTCGGCATTTCCGGCTGTCGGCGAAGGCGGCTCGGCCGCTGTCGAAGCGGTCGCTGCTCCGGCTGCCGTCGGCGTCTCGACATTCGAAAAGGCTGAACTGACGAAGTCGGATCGCCCGGAACTCACGTCGGCCCGCATCATCATTTCGGGCGGCCGCGGCATGGGCAACGGCGAAAATTTCACGAAGTACATCGAGCCCGTTGCTGACCGTCTTGGCGCCGCGATGGGTGCATCGCGTGCCGCAGTCGATGCCGGATTCGTCCCCAACGACCTGCAGGTCGGGCAGACCGGCAAGGTCGTCGCGCCGGATCTCTACATTGCGGTCGGCATTTCGGGAGCGATCCAGCATCTTGCCGGCATGAAGGATTCGAAGGTCATCGTCGCCATCAACAAGGACGGCGAGGCGCCGATCTTTCAAGTCGCGGACTACGGACTCGTCGCCGATCTCTTTCAAGCTCTGCCGGAGCTTGACGCCGAACTGCAGAAGGCAGGTCTCTGACGGCAACGCCCAGATCTCGCAGAGGACATTCGTTCATGGCGCAGACCCAGAAGCTGATGGAGAAAGGCAAGGCCAGTATTCTGCCTGCGCGGACCATCAGCAAGGTCGGCATTATCGGCGCCGGTCAGATGGGCAGCGGCATCGCACATGTCGTTGCCCTTTCGGGCTACACGGTGGCTCTGAACGATCTCAAAAAGGAAGCCTACGACAAAGGCGTCGAGGCCGTTGGCAAGAACCTGGCGCGGCAGATCGCGAAGGGCGCGATCAACGAAGACGATCGCGACAAAGCGCTTGACCGCATCAGCTTTGCGCCGACGCTCGAGGCATTCGGTGATTGCGATCTCGTCATCGAAGCCGCGACCGAAGACGAAAGCCTGAAGCATCGGATCTTCGCGGCGCTTTGTCCGCATCTGAAGCCGACCGCGCTACTGGCGTCGAATACGTCGTCGATTTCGATCACCCGTCTTGCCGCGACGACGGATCGTCCGGAAGACTTTATCGGCATGCACTTCATGAATCCGGTGCCGCTGATGGAGCTGGTCGAACTCATTCGCGGCATTGCGACGGAAGACGAGACGTTTGCCACCGCCAAAGGTTTCGTCGAGAGCCTCGGCAAAACGACGGCGGTTTCTGAAGATTTTCCGGCCTTCATCGTCAATCGCATTCTGCTGCCGATGATCAACGAGGCCGTCTACACGCTTTACGAGGGCGTCGGCACCGTCGAAGCGATAGACAAGGCGATGAGGCTCGGTGCGCATCACCCGATGGGTCCGCTAGAGCTCGCCGACTTCATCGGTCTCGACACCTGCCTGAGCGTCATGCAGGTGCTGTACGAAGGCTTGTCGGATTCGAAATACCGCCCGTGCCCGCTGCTGGTGAAATACGTCGAAGCGGGTTGGCTCGGCCGCAAGACGCAGCGCGGTTTTTACGACTATCGCGGCGAGAAGCCGGTTCCAACGCGCTAACCTTACGATCCGAAGATCGTCGTTTCGCTGCATTCTGTCCCGTCCACGGTCGCGAAGCACTCCCGGTTGCTGTCACGCATAGAATCGACGTGTAGATCCAGAAACTGGCGCTCCTTGGTGTTCCACGTTATCCAGCCGTCTTGTGATGTGTTCGCCTAGGGGTCGGATCGATGACGGGACAGCCGCGCGTGGCATTAGTGACGGGAGCAGGTTCAGGAATTGGGCGTGCCGTTTCCCTGAAACTTCAAGCTGCCGGCTATGACGTTGCTCTGCTCGGGCGGCGCGTTTCGGAACTCGAAAAGACGGCGGCACAGGCGACAGCAGGTGGCGGACAATTCCTGATCGTTCCAGCAGATGTGACGGATGAGGCGGCGGTCAAAACGGCGTTCGACAAGACACGCGCCGAGTTCGGGCGCCTCGATGTTTTGTTCAACAACGCCGGAACGTTCGCGCAGGGCGTGCCGCTCGATGAACTGAAGCTCGAAGACTGGCGGCGCGTCGTCGATGTCAATTTGACGGGACCGTTTTTGTGCGCGCGCGAGGCGATCCGCATCATGAAGGCGCAAGAGCCGAAAGGTGGCCGCATCATCAATAACGGTTCGATCTCGGCGCAGGTGCCGCGGCCGCTTTCGGCGCCCTACACCGCGACCAAACACGCGATCACCGGCTTGACCAAATCCATTTCGCTCGATGGCCGCGCCGATGACATCGCCTGCTCGCAAATCGATATCGGTAACGCCGCGACCGACTTCACGGCCAAGATGGCAAGCGGCATTTTGCAGGCCGATGGCACCACAAAAGTCGAGGCGCGGATGGACGTCTCACACGTCGCGGACGCGGTGCTTTACATGGCGAACTTGCCGCTCGACGCCAACGTGCAGTTCATGACGGTGATGGCAACGAAGATGCCCTTTATCGGACGGGGCTGATGATTTGCGACGTCAGGAAGTTCGTTAGGTCGCGCGTCAGATAGTGGATGTGGGCGGGAAGTTCGCGCCATTCACGGATTTTCAGCTGTGCCGGATGGTCGATGTAATCGGAATGGACGAGGACCGTCGTCATGCCGATATCGGACGCGACCTCGAGATTGTGCGGCATGTCCTCGAACATCGCCGATGTTGCCGGATCGACGCCGTGCAGCCTGAGAAGCGAGTCGAAGGCGGCGCGTTCGGGCTTCGGCACATAGTCGAGCGCGGCGATATCGCAGATGTCTTCGAACAGGTGCAGCACACCAAGTTTTTCTGCAACGTTTTCGGCGTGGCGACGGGAGCCGTTCGTGAAAATCAACCGGCGTCCCGGCAATGCGGATATCGCGGCTTCGAGTTCCGGAGACCGAGGCACGACAGAGACGTCGATATCATGCACGTATTCGAGGAATGGGCCGGGCGGCAGCTTGTGAACGCGCATCAAGCCCGCGAGCGTCGTGCCGAACTGGCGATAGTAGGCCTTCTGCAAGTGGCGGGCGTGCGCTTGCGGCACGCCTAGCATGCGAGCGATGTACTCGCTCATGCGCCGGTCGACTTGGGCGAAGAGATTGCAGGACGCCGGATAAAGCGTGTTGTCGAGGTCGAAGACCCAGGTGCCGATATGATCGAATCCCCGCCGCACCGCAGCGGCAGGAATAAGGCATGCTGAGTCAGGGCCATCCATCAGGGTTTGCTCTTGCGGCGTTCCGCGCGCCGAACGAGGGTGCCGACGCCATGTTCCGTGAAGAGTTCGAGCAGCACGCAGTGGGGCACGCGGCCGTCGATGATGACGACGCCCTCGACGCCCGCTTCGACCACTTCGATGCAGCCTTCCATTTTCGGAATCATGCCGCCTGAAATATCGCCGCTCTTGATCATGTCGCGTGCTTCATCGAGCGTCAGATCGGGAATAAGTTTCTTGTTCTTGTCGAGCACGCCGGTGACGTCGGTCAGGAGCAGAAGGCGCTTGGCCTGCATACGCGCGGCCAGCGCCGATGCGAAGGTGTCGGCGTTGATGTTCAGCGTCTCGCCTTCGCGGCTGATGCCAACCGGCGCGATGACCGGGATGAGGTCCGACTTTGAAATCACTTCGACGATGTGCGGATTGACCTCAAGCGGTTCGCCGACGTAGCCGATATCGACGGCTTTCATCAGGTTGGATTGCGGGTCCGCCATCTCAGTGATCTTCTTGGCGACCATCAAATTGGCATCCTTGCCGGAGATGCCGACGGCCTTGCCGCCCTGACGGTTGATGGCCGAGACGATCTCCTTGTTGATCTTGCCGGCAAGGACCATTTCGACGACTTCGACGGTCGGCTTGTCGGTCACCCGCAGGCCGTTGACGAAGTCGGACTTGATTGCCAGTTTTTGCAGCATGCTGGCGATTTGCGGTCCGCCGCCGTGCACGACGATCGGATTGATGCCGGACTGCTTGAGGTAGACGATGTCCTGCGCGAAGGCGTTCGACAGAGCTTCGTCACCCATCGCGTTGCCGCCGAATTTTATGACGACAGTCTGCTCGTCGTAGCGAATCAGATGCGGGATGGCTTCGGCGAGGATGCGTGCTTGCAGATGGGCGCTCGGCCGTTCTTCCACCGGTCTGCTGCTCTTGTCACTGGGGGTTTTCATTGACGTCACGAGACTACACCAAAGCTATTGGAAGGCGAAGCCGCGCCGGCGGCCGAACGAAGACGGCGGCGAGTTGCGGCCGGGGCAAGCCGGGCGCTTTCGTCGCGGTCTTATAGCCGGTCAGGCAAATGCCTCAATGGATTTCCCTCATTTCCGGGCTTCCAGAGCTGTCCTGACGCAGGATGGACACGGTAAAGCGGGACTTTGGGGAAGGGGATTCCCGTCGGCCCGCCATCATGCCATTGCTATAGCTTGGCACGTGAGCTTGCTTGACGCGTTGTAATCACGCGGCCGAGGCCGTCTTGATCATTCTGGAGACGTCGTGAGCGTGACTGCCGCTGAACTTGGTCAAATTCCTATGTCGCCGGACCTCGGCGCAACGTTGTCGCGCGGCGCGGAATTCGCGGCCGGCGCCGGTGCGACGGACGTGACGCTGGAGCATCTGCTTGCGGCGCTTTGCGACGATCGTGACGCCATTGCAGTGCTCGACGCGAGCAACGTCGATATCGCCGCTTTAAAGGCGGATGTCGCCGGGCAATTTCCGCAGGGCGAACCGGCGGCCGATGCGCCCGTCAGTCTCGGTGTTTCGCAGGACGTGCGGCGCATTCTGGAAGCTGCCGCCGCGGCGGCGCGGGGAAGCCGTCGCCGCGACATCAACGGGGCGATTGTCCTTGCCGCGATCGTCGGCGACGGGCGGAGCATGGCGGCGCAAACGCTGCAGACGCATGGCCTGACGTTCGACGGTGCGATTCGGGCGTTGCAGACGGCGCTGATGCCGCAGCAACGTGCACCGGCTCCTCAGGCGCCGCCTGTGGCCGACGACGTGCTGGCCCGAGCGCGGGCGCGGGTTCAATCGCGATCGACGCCTTCGTTGCGCGATTTGATGAATGACCAGCCGCGCCCGGCGACCCAGCCAGACGTCACGCAGCCGGACGAGCGCACCGACTATTCTTCGCGATCCGACGCTTCAGCCGAGGACGACGGGGCTCATCGCTCATCAAGCGGAACGCCTCAGCCGTATCCGCAGCCATCGGGTGCGCCGGCATCACAACATGGCGAGCCGGAACCGTCCGCGCAGCCGGCCTTGGAACGCGACGCCCGGAGTTCCGCTCCGGGACCGGAGCATGACTCCGCAGGCGATCCGGGATTGCCGCCGTTTTCGGAAACGCAGCCAGCCAATCGCCCGGGTCCATCGAGACAGGCCGCTCCCTCGCAATCTGCGATGCCACCGTCGCGCGAGATGCCGGTTGGGCCGCCCGGCCCGTCGCTGCCATTTCCGGGACGCCCGGCGGCTGCTCCGATTCAACCGTCACCCGGAAGTCCGCCACAAGGCGCACCAGCCGGCCCGCGTGGGGCGTTTCCCATGTCCTCCGATGGCGGCCCAGTTCCGGCGGCACCGCCAGGGCGCGCGTTTCCTGGGGATTTGCCGCGTCCGCGCCCCGTTGGCGGGCAACCGCCGCCGATCCCGGTTCCCGGATCGCCGATGCCGCCAGGGATGCGTTCGGGCGCGCCTGGAGCCATGCCGGGTTCGGCATCGCTGGGCGCGGGTCCTGGTCCGCTTCAGGCTGAGCCGAGCCTGCGCCCGGATATGCGGATGGATCAGAAGGTTCCTGGCGCTCCCGGTCCGCAGCAGCAGCGGCCGCAACCCTCGAAAGGGAAGGGCACCGCCCGCAAGAAGGGTAAAGGCGCCAAGGTTGACCAGGGGCAACTCGCCGAGAACATCCCGCGAAGCATGCGCGTCGGGCGGACCGAGCGCGTCGAAGTGCGGATCGCCAAAGCGTCGGTCAAGGCACTCACCGAAGGTCTCGAAGGTGACGGCGCCGTCTGGCAGCATCAGGTCACGATCACCAAAGCGATGGCGGTGCGCATCCGAGCGCCGGAAGGCGGGTTCTTTATCGAGACGGCGTCTCCGGAAACACAATGGATCGAAAATAATCTCGGCTATTCGAATGACGATTTTGCGAGCTGGCGATTTCTGATCACGCCGCAATGGCGCGGCTGGTCGCAATTGCAGATCATCATTTCGGCGCGCACGATCGGAGCAGACGGCGTGGCGGCGGAGACGGCGCTTCCCGATCAAATTATCGAAGTCAAAGTCCGCCGCAATCTCAAGCGCACGTTTGCGCGGCTCTTCGGCTGGGCGGTGGCGGCGATCGCGGGCGGCGCGTTGGCGACATTTGGGGCAACAGGGATGACGTCGGTGAAGGCGTTGCTCGACAGCCTCATTCGTTGAGAGCTGAACGCGCTGGGACGCTAAGCGGCTTTCTGGTCAGCGCCCGTGAGCTTCGATGAGCTTCGCGATGACGGCTCTGAGATCTTCAAACCCCATGCCGGTTTCGGCCGATGTCGCGATGACGTGCGGAAAGGCCGCCGGGTGCTTGGCGAGGGCTTGGGCCGTTCGTTCGGTGACGCGCTCGAGATCGGTTCGGCTGATCTTGTCGGATTTCGTCAGAACGGCCTGGTAGGAAACCGCAGCGCCGTCGAGGAGCGCCATGATCTCGTTATCGACCGTCTTCAGGCCGTGGCGGGCATCGATCAGTAAGAATACGCGAAGCAGCGTGCGCCGACCCGCGAGAAAGCCGCGGATGGTGCGGTTCCATGCCGTCACCTTGTCTTTCGGGGCCTCGGCGAAGCCGTAGCCGGGCATATCTACAAGGTAGAGATCGCGATGGGGCTCGTTGAAAAAATTCAGTTCCTGTGTGCGCCCGGGCGTATTGGACGCGCGCGCTAGCCCGTGCTGTCCGACGAGGGCGTTGATGAGGCTCGACTTGCCGACGTTCGAGCGGCCGGCGAATGCGATTTCCGGGCGGTCGTCGGGCGGGAGATGATCGAGGCCCGGGGAGCCGCGCGAAAAGGTCCAGGCGCGCGTGAACAGGAGGCGACCGGCCTCGACGTCTTCCGCCGATTGTTCAACTTGGTCGGTCATTGCCGTGTTCCGCCCGGCCGCTCGAAAGCGGCGCGAGCGGCACCTTTCAGTTGCTTGTCATTTGCTTGCGCCGCCACCGGCTCCAAAGAGCCGAAGCAATGGCGCGAAGGTTCGTTTCAAATTGTCGAAGAGATGGATATCGGCGCCGTTCTTCATATTGATGCGGAGCTGCTGGGCGATCGACAGCGTGTTGCTCCACGCCCAGTAGATCACGAGGCCCGCCGGGAAGCTTGCCAGCATGAACGTGAACATCACCGGCATCCACTGGAAGATCTGCTGCTGAATGGGATCGGGCTGCGGCGGGTTCAGCTGCATTTGCATCCACATGGTGATGCCCATGATCAGCGGCCAAATTCCGATGTGCAAGAACGCCGGGGAATCGAACGGCAGCAATCCGAACAGATTGAAGATCGACGTCGGGTCCGGTGCGGAGAGATCGTGAATCCAGCCGAAGAACGGCGCGTGGCGCATGTCGATCGTAACGAACAGAACCTTGTACAGCGCGAAGAAGACCGGAATCTGCAACAGGATCGGCCAACAGCCGGCAAGCGGATTGATCTTCTCCTTCTTGTAGAGTTCGAAAATTTCTTTCTGTTGGCGCTGCGTGTCGTCCTTGTACTGCTCCTTGATGCGCTGCATTTCTGGCTGCATCTTTTTCATGCGCGCCATGCTCTCATACTGCTTGTTGGCGAGCGGATAGAATGCCGCCTTCACGAGCACGGTCAGTATGAGAATGGTGATTCCGAAGTTGTGAACGATGCCGTTGATGAACTCCATCAGACGGAACAGCGGCCGGGTGATGAAGTAGAACCAGCCCCAGTCGATCATCCTGTCGAAGCGCAGGATACCGAGCGCGTTTTCATAGCCGTCGATCAGGGACGCCTGCTTGGCGCCCGCGAACAGATGGCCCTCGACGCCTTTTCGCATGCCGGGTGAAATGGTCAGGGCGCCGCGTAGATAATCGGCCTGGAACGAGTCCTTGCCCGCGGGACCGTGTGCCTTCAGCGCCGAGTACATGGCCCGGTAGGGTTCGTGCTGATCGGGAACGAGTGCCGTTGCCCAGTACTTGTCGGTGATGCCGAGCCAGCCACCCGTAACGTTCTCGAACGTCTTGGGTACGCCTTCCTTGGCGGCGCTGGCATAGGTCTCTTCGATCAGCCCGTGTTCGCCGGAGATGCCGACGAGGCCTTCATGCAACACGGAATAGACATGCGCAGGGGGATTACCGCTGCGATGGACGCGCGCGTAAGGCAGCAGCGTGACATCCGCCTTTGTCTTGTTCTCGACTTCGTCGACAATCTTGAACATGTAGTCTTTGTCGACGGAAATCGTGCGGCGGAAGACGAGACCTTCGCCGTTGTCCCATACCAGCGTCACGGGCGTCTCGGCGGTGAGCGTCGTGCCGCTTTCAATTGTCCATGGCGTGTTGGAGTCCGGAACCTTGATCGAACTGCCGCTTTGAGCGACCCAACCGAATTCAGCGAAATAGGGATCGGCCGAGCCGGTTGGCGACAACAGGGTGACGATCGGACTCTTGGGATCGACCGTCTCGTGATACTTCACGAGAGACAGGTCATCGATACGGCCGCCCTTCAGATCGATGGAGCCCTGCAAAGACGGCGTTTCGACCTTAATCCGTGCGGAAGATTTCAGGATCTCCTCACGTGACTTCGTGCTTTCGGGCTGCTGACCGACCTTGGGCGCCGTCTCGGGCGTGGACACAGATGGAGCGTTGGCGACGTTCGGCGGGCTTTCGGTCGACGTCTTCCCTTTGTTTTGCGCTTCGAGCTGCCTGTTGAATTCCTGCTTCGCTTGCTGATGTTCGATCTCCGGGCGCGCGAAGAAGTATTGCCAGCCCATCAACACGAGGATCGATAGAGCAACCGCGAACATCAGGTTGTTTTGGTCTTTGGGATCTCTGGGGGAAGTCATCAAGTCCTCGGGTCAGTCGCCACCGATGGCGAGGCCGCTCATGGCCCAATAAAGCGATTGTTGGAACTGCTCATAAACGGAAGGGGACACCCCGTCACGTCGAACCTTTCGGTGCGGGCGTCCGGTGCGATGGCGAACGCTCGTTATTTGTCCGGCTTCGCTTAGCACTGTCATGTAGTGCTGCGAAAGCGCGTGCGACGTCTTCGAGCAGCAACGCGAATGGCCTGTCGAGCGCCGCGATGCGAGCGACAATCACGTAATCGCAGGTCTGGCGCGCATGTTCACCGGCTTTGGCCGCAAAAGCAGCTTTCAACCTGCGACGAATACGGTTTCGCGTAACGGCATTGCCGATTTTCTTGGTGATCGTGAAGCCGAAGCGTGCACCGCTCTCGTCTCCTGCAGGCGCGGTGCGTTCCCGCATCTCGATCAGGAACGCGGGCGTCGATGAGCGCCTGCCACCGCGTACGGCCAGAAATTCGGGGCGCGATTTCAGGGTTCGCAGCGTCGGAATTCGAACCTCCAGAGGTGGGCGCGCAATTTGGAGAGCGGGCCGCGACAAATTGCGCCCTCCGCAATGGCCGCGCGTGGCCAGCCCGATCGCGGCGATTGCTCGATTTATTCCTGAAAAAGTCGCCTGGGACAATCGATTAGAGGTCCGCACGCCCTTGGCGGGTCGCGTGAGCGTGCTCATGGATCGCGTCTTGCGGCCACGACAAAGCGAGCCGTACCCGGTACAGCCCGCTTGGCAAAATCGAGAACTGTAGAGAGCTTGCGCCCGTCACTAGGCCGAAAGGCGCTTGCGGCCTTTGGCACGACGACGTGCGAGAACCTTCTGGCCGCCAGCGGTCAACATACGCTTGCGGAAGCCGTGGCGGCGCTTGCGGACAAGGCGGCTCGGTTGATACGTGCGCTTCACGGAAGTCTCCGTCCTAATACCTTGCGCCTCAATCCCACGCGGGAATCGGGCGCGAATTCTGTTTTATTTCCGAGGGTTAGAAACGGCCGCAGCGCCCAGCCTGAAGCCAGGGCAGAAAGCGAATTTCTCCGGAATTCGGTGTCTTATAATTTGGGCTTCAGGGCAAGTCAACGCGCCCTGCTGGCGGCATTTGGTGGTTTTCTCGGACCGTTGAGCGCTTCAAGCTGCCAGTCGCGCGGCCCACGTAAGGGGTCAACGCACAGCTACGCGCGATCCAGCCCTCGATTGTTTCCGGGATCGGCTTTAGCGTTAACGCCATAAGAGTGCCGATGGTCCTTCTCAATGCAAGTTGAAAGAACGGCGATGCCGAAAGACGTTCCCGGTCCGGGATCCCAGGATCAAAGCATCGATGCGGATTTCTGCATCATCGGCGCAGGGGCTGGCGGACTTGCCCTGGCGGCAGCCGCAGCGGCTTTCGGGCAGCGCGTCGTTTTGGTCGAAAAGCATAAAATGGGCGGCGAAAGCCTCAACTACGGAAGCCTGCCGTCGAAAGCTCTGCTGGCGGCGGCCAGGCGCGCCGAGGCGATGCGGACAGCCTCTCCGTTCGGCATTCGCGGCGTCGAGCCGCTCATCGATTTGGCCGGTGTGCAGACGCATATTCGCGGCGTCATCGCGCGTGTCGCTCCCAACGCTGCGGCGGAGCGGTTTGCCGGTCTTGGTGTCCGCGTCATCTCGGCGCCCGCGAAGTTCATCGATAAATCGACCGTCGTCGCGGGCGATTTTCGCATTACGGCACGGCGGTTCGTGATTGCCACCGGATCGTCGCCTTCCATCCCCGCGATTCCGGGGCTCGCGGACGTTCCGTATTTCACGTCCGAGTCGCTCATCGACAACTCCCAACCGATTGCACACTTGATTGTCATTGGCGGCGGAGCGACCGGTCTGGAACTGGCGCAGGCTTATCGCCGGCTTGGATCGCGTGTGACGGTCCTGGATGCCGCGCAAGCGCTCGGCGACCAGGACGCCGAATTGGCTTTGGTCGTTCTCAATAAGCTCAACAGTGACAGCATCGCCATTCGCGAAGGCGTTCGGATGACCAACGTCTCCGGTGAGCAGGGGCGCCTCGTCGTCGAGTTTGCAACGGCAGATGGGCCGGAGCGGATCGAAGGCACCGATCTGCTGGTTGCCGTGGGCCGCAAGCCGAACATCGCTGATCTTGGTTTGGACGCGGCAGGCATCAAAACGCGCACGGGTCACGTGATGGTCAATGCCGGATTGAGAACGCGCAACCGTCGTGTCTATGCAATCGGCGATGTGGTTGGTGCGGCTCAATCGGCGCATGTCGCCGCCAATCATGCCGAGGTCGTCTTGCGCCGGACGTTGTTTCGCCTAAAGGCGCGCTCCGCCGGTCAGAAGGCAGCGGCAGTCATCTTCACCGATCCCGAACTCGCCTACGTTGGCTTGTCGGAAGCGGAAGCGCGGGCTCGCTTCGGAAAAATTCATGTTCTGCGCTGGGCCTACCATGAAAATGACCGGGCGCAAGCTGAGCGCGAGACGGATGGCCATATCAAAGTCATCACGTCGAAGCGGGGCGCGATCCTCGGTGCCGGCATCGTCGGTGCGCAGGCCGGGGAGCTGGTCCAGATGTGGTCGCTGGCCATTTCCCAGGGCCTCAACATCAAAGCCATGACGCAATGGATTTCACCGTATCCCACCTTGTCGGAAATTAATAAACGCGCCGCGTTCCGTTACTTTGCAACAGTGCCGAGCAACCCTTTTGTGCGCAAAGTCATCGCATTGCTGGCGAAGCTCGGCTAATCATCTCCGGTAATGGAAATTCTAAGACCGGTGCAGCACAAAAATTCCAACGGCCACGAGCCGCACGGAGATGGCGGGGGAGCGAAAGCCTCGGCGATGGGCGGTGCTTGGCGGGCGCTGTCGCGTTTCTGGGAAAGTCGCGGCTTGCCGGCCAAGCTCATCGTGCTGACGGTGCTCTTCGTGTTGATCGCGGAAGCACTGATTTTCCTGCCTGCCATCGCCAACTACCGGATCACGTGGCTGCAAGAGCGATTGACGGCCGCGCAACTTGCAGCACTTGCGTCCGACGCATTTCCCGGCGGCCAAGTTCCCTCGGCGTTGCGTGCCGATCTCCTACGTACGGCGGAGGTGCGGGCGATTGCGTCACGGCGCGATGGCGTGCGGCGCCTCGTTCTGCCGGCGCAGAGCGATCTGACGATCGACTATGTCTACTATCTCCAGCCGGAGCCGGACTCGCTTTGGGAAGGGCTGGGGCTGAAAATCACGCAGATGCGTGACGCGATCACGACGATCTTCGGCCGCAGCGGCAAAACCATTCGCGTTGTCGGACACGCCGGTCCCGAAAAAACCGACATCATCGAAATCGTCATTCCGGAGGCGCCGCTCAAGGCCGCGATGATGCGTTACGGGCTGAACATTCTTTGGGTGTCGATTATCCTGTCGGCGCTTACGGCAATGGTCGTTTATTTCGCGCTGAGCCGTCTTTTCGTTAAGCCGCTGAAACGCTTGACCAGCAATATGCTGCACTTTTCCGAAAACCCTGAAGACGCGAGCCGGATCATGCCGGTGACCGGACGCATGGACGAGATCGGCGTCGCGGAACGCGAACTCGCGAGTATGCAGCAGCAGTTGTCGGGGCTTCTGGCGCAAAAGAACCGGCTCGCCCAACTCGGGCTCGCGGTTTCCAAGATCAATCATGATTTGCGCAACATGCTGGCGAATGCGCAGCTGATTTCCGACCGTCTTGTCGATATTCCCGATCCGACGGTGCAACGCTTTGTTCCGAAGCTGATCGCCTCGCTCGATCGTGCGATCCAGTTCTGCAATTCGTCGTTGAAGTTTGGCGGTGCATCGGAGGCTGCGCCGCGCCGCGAGCTCATTCCGTTGAAACCGCTGGTCGAAGAGGTGGCCGATAGCCAGGGCTTGCCGCGCGAGGGATCCATTGCCTTCGTCGATGATGTCGATGCGTCGCTTCTGATCGATGTGGATCATGAGCACCTCTTTCGCGTGTTGAGCAATCTGGTACGCAATGCGATGCAGGCGATCGAAAGCCTTGAGGGCAAAACCGATGGAGAAATCCGTATCGCCGCACATCGGGAGGGACGCAAAGTCGTGGTCGATGTCGCGGACAATGGTGCGGGCGTGCCACCGAAAGCTCGCGAGAAGCTGTTCAAGGCGTTCCAGGCGTCCACGAAGAAAGGCGGCACTGGGCTCGGATTGGCCATTGCGGCCGAGCTGATCCAGGCCCACGGCGGTACGCTGCGCCTGCTCGATAGCGCCAAAGGCGCGCACTTCCGCTTCGAGTTGCCCGATCGTTCGGCGGATTGAGTACGTTTTGCGTTGCCAGCAGCCGCGAACACGGGGCGAGCCAAATTGCCCGAGCTTGGATCGCGCAATGGGCCTTGCGCTCGCGGGCGTGACCCACTAGAGAAGTTGCCTTCGCCGCCGGTCCTGGACCGGATGGACCGGCCGGTCCTGTCGCAGCGAAATGCGCCCGTAGCTCAGCTGGATAGAGCACCAGACTACGAATCTGGGGGTCAGAGGTTCGAATCCTTTCGGGCGCGCCATTCCTGAACAAAAGATAGAACTCCGGGCGCAGTATTTTCGAGCCCTTGCGAAGCCACCCTGGCGAGGGCGGGCTTAGAACCCGATATGCGGATTTCCTTGTCATCAACACAGACCTCGTTGACCACCAGCCGCGTATAGGCCTGCTTCAGGTCGGGCGGCCCGTTCCGCAGCTTGTCTTTTAGCAGGATGGCCAGCTGTGTGATTTTTTCGGGCGTGATGGTCGGCTCACCGCTCGCCAAGCGCTTCTGTAGGTCGGCGACTTCGGCTGCAAGCTCGTCACGCCGAACTTTGAGGCTGACGAGACGCTCTTTGAGACTTGCGTCCTCCGCTTCCATGACACCTTGTTCGACGAGCGACAGCAGACGCGTGATGGCGGCTTCGGCATCCTTGTGTGATTGCCGGAGCCGGCTCAACCGCTCCTTGTTTTCGGCCGACCGGCTGTTCGCCGTTTTCAAATAAGTCTGCAATAGGGTGCCCAAGCGCCCGGGCTGTAGGATACGGCTGCTCAACTGGTCGATGACGATCTCATCAAGGCGATCCATGCGGATGCGCAGACCCTGGCAGGACGTTGCTCCTTCCTTCAACCTGCGCGAGCAACAGTAATAACGATAGAGGCCGCTCTTGCCCGTGTTCTGGATCAACGCCGATCCGCAGTGGCCGCAGCGTGCAACGCCGGCAAGCAGCGTTGGCCCATTAACAACGCGCGGTGGCTTACGCTTGGGATTTCGGCTCTGCAGCAGCGCTTGCACGCTATTGAAGGTCTGCTCGTCAACAATAGCCGGAACGGAAACTTCGATCCATTGCGACGGCGGTCGCGGACGCCCGTTGCGGCTGTCGAAGCGATTGAATTGGTGGCGACCACAATAGGTCGACGAAGTCAGAAGATCGTGCACGCCGCCCGTCGAAAAGCGGCGGCCGCGCCGAGTGATGCCGCGCTCATTAAGGAAAGTTGCAATCGCTTTGACGCCCATCGGTCGTCCTTCTGCGCCGATCGCGAGACTGAAGATCAATCGCATGACGCTGGCTTCGTCATCGCGCGGGATGAGCACCTTCTTGTCCTTTGTACCCCGCCGCTCCCGTATTTCCGTTGCATAGCCGAACGGAGGGACCGAGCCGTTCCAGAAGCCCTGACGGGCATTCTCCAGCATCGACCTTTTTACGTGTTTAGCGGTTTCACGGCTTTGATGCTCGTCGAAGACGTTCAGAATTTTGCGAATGAACTCGCCGCCTGCATCCTGCCCAGTGCTTTGTGTTATGGAGACAAGTTCCACGCCCGCTTTGCGCAACCGTCGGGTGTAAAACTCTGAATGCAACGTGTCGCGTGAGAACCGGCTCAATGAGTGACAAACTATAAAATCGAAAGGCCTTTCGATCTGCGTTGCTTTTAAAATCATCTCTTGGAACACCGGCCGGTCATCGTCGAGCGCCGACGCGCCGGGCTCGGAATAAACTTCAACCACTTGCCAGCCGCGCTGTTCACAATAGGCGCGGCATTGATTGATTTGATCTGGTAGCGATAGATCACGTTCGGCCTGCCGGGCTGTAGAAACTCGGCTGTAGATAGCAGCAGTCGTCATTTTTCACCGCGTTGGATTTCGTCGCCATACAAGATAGCGTCGATCTCAGCAGCGAGGAAGGCCCGAAGCAAGGCGACCTCTTCACGGGTCACAGCGAGCGTCACTGGCAAACCAGAACAGTCGTAATCACCGAAGAGCGATCTCACTGTGGAGCCTTCGGGCACGTTCGAGCAAACCCGTTGGTCCCGGTTCCGGACGGGTTCTACTGACTCAAACTGATGAGGTTTCTGTTCCACCTCCCAGTCTCTAGGGATGAATTCGATTGTCGACTACGGGGCTGGTCGTTCGTGGCATCGTTTGCGACCCACCTTGAGTGCTACAAACTTCGCTGCACCCCCATCGAACCAACGTCGGCTGAGCAAATTTGGCAGGCGCGTAGCAGAATTTGGTCTATAGATTTTGGAGCGCACTATTAACGGACAGGGGAACGCGGCCGCACTAAAGCGACCGGCCCTTTTGCGGAGACAAATTCTTGATGAGGCTTGAAGATAAGTTTTTGACCAACGATTACCTGGATGCCAGGCTCGACGCGATGACTGCGAACGTCATGGCCTCCATCTATCGAGCACTACTGTTGCAGACGATCATCATCGTCGGGTTGGTCGTGACGCTCTGCAAAATGTTCAACGTGTTAACGTGATTTGCTCCTGAGCCGCTTCATCGCTTCCGCTCTACCTCTCACAATCGCCGCCTGAACGCGCTCGTGAGCACGAGTTCCATTAGCTAGAATGTAATGCCGACGCGTCGTCTCAATCCTTGCATGTCCTAGCAGGTCGGGAGCGAGCGCGATGTCTTCCGGGGCACAATTTACGAAGCCGGAAACAGCAATGTCGCGGAATAAGTGCGGCCAGATGTGCGGTCCGAAAGCGTCTCTGGTGCGCTTGTTAATTTGACTCCGAATAGACGCCTCTTCCATAGGCTTGCCCCATCGATCGATCCAAAGTCTGGATGTCGGCACGCAATCGCCATGGGACAGCAGATCGTTCCGGTGCAAGGAAAGGTATTTCTCGACCCAGGGGGTCAACTCGGGTGGTAGCTCGCCCTCGAACTCTCGACCGGTCTTGGTCTCAGCTTCCGAGAAACGAAGGATGTACCGGTCGACGTCAAATAACAGATGCCTGTCGATTTCGGTTTCAGTGAGATTAGCTATTCGGACCGGACAGCAGATGAGAAGGGCAATCATTAACCCGTCGCGACCTTTTGCGCCGGCATGACCATGACCACGGCGTCGCTCATCGTCGGCCTCCACCATAAGCCTTAAGCCGAGGTCGAATAGCTGCTCGGGAAACACCATACGAGCGCGCTTGTCCCTCGTCGGTTTTGCATCGACTTTTAATCGTGCATGGGCTCGCCGCAACCAGCTCCAGTCAGTGTTCGGGGACAAGACACCAAGCATCGAGAGCAGTGCACCCGTCATCATGCCGACGCTGCACGGCGATACTCGGCCTTGAAGCTGATCGATGAACGCGGCGAGACGCTCGGGCGTTGCGCGTGCACCGGGAAGCTGATCGCCGTCGAGTTGCCCCATCTTTTTTAGGTACGCCAACAACTGGCCATAGGCCTGCATAACGATCCGACAGCGGCGTTCACTCCAATTGCTGGCGGGTGACGATGCGGAAAGAAATTCGGGTTTCTGGCGCGCAGCAAGCCACAGCTCTTGGTCCCCCGCCGGCCATTGATCGAACGGAGTGCTCAGAGGCTCGGTCATCATCTGTCCTTCGATATTTTCGCGCTGTTGCGCATCCGTAGCCCAAGGTGTGGCCGGCGATCAGACATCTCAGATCGCTTGAGAACGATGTGCTCCTGATAACGCCGGGTCGCACTGCGTTGTTTAGGAGTCGTGTAGTAGCGCCGAGCCGTGTTGTAATCGCGATGGCCGAGATGATGACTTACGTCAGTCAGACCTCTTGGATCGTCGCGAAGGTAAAGCTCTGAGCCAAGCTGACGAAACTGATGAGGCGTGATCGGCACGCCGAGCACGTGTTTTGTGTGTCGCTTTACGGCCTCTGTCATGACCCGAGGGTCGAGCATCTCGCCGTCGGAATTTGGAAACAGCCAGGACGTCGGTTCGGTGCAGAGCTGTGGCCGCCACACTTCGAGGTAATGCTCCAGAATTTTTGCGCTCTCCTGGGGCAGTAGGTAGCGCAAGGGCTCCCCGTTTTTGACCTCCTCCTCCAGGAATTCGATCACCCATTGGGTGTTCGCGCCCTCGCCGATCCTGCGAATGTTCTTTTCGAGTTCGAGCGCGATCAGGTTCTCCCGGCGCATGCTGCACATCGTTAATAGTTCGGCAGCGATAGCTGTCCGCGCCATACTCGCTGCTGGGCCATGGACGAGTAGCTTGGCTCGCTCCAGGAGAAGTTTCGGAAGCAGGACGAAGTTGTCTCGGAACCGGGCATCATCGAGCAGATCGACCAACGTCCTGTTCTTTTTTGTCATGGCCCTCCGAGGAGGACATTCTTCCTTCACCGCAGCGACAAGTTTGCTGACGGCATGGAGATCGTCAGGTGTCAACTTTGACCAAGACGCAATTTTCTTGGCCCTAACCGCGATGTTCAGCATCCACGGCGTGACTCGACCGTCGGCACGCCGGTGGAGGAACTGAAACGCGCGCTTTAAATTTCCAGGCCTGACGACGGCGTTCAACCGGTCCAGGTCATTGACATCCAAGCCATCGGCAACGAGCGCCGACACCAGAGTGGTGATCACGTAGTTGTATTGAGAGATGGTCCCAGGTTCGAGTTTCCGGGCCGACGTCTCAGAAAATAATGAGGGGCTGGAAAGGTCAAATAAGAAGGCTTCTATGTCCCCCTGCAACGCGTTGGTAAACTTCTGGGAGCTAATCCAATACGGCGTTCGCTTAGTCGGGAGGGGGGTGACCAGTGGAAGTTCCGGTCGCAATCCAACAACTCTATTCCATTTCCTGACGGTCTGCCTCACTACGTTCTCGCGTTGAACAATGGCGGCGTCCTGAAGATGAGCAGCGAAGCGCTCGATGTGCGCGTCGCTAACATCGTGCGGGGACCAGTTCATCGCGCTGGCATGATGGAAAAACCTGGAAAGTGCTCTCTGCTGCTTCTTGCTCAGAGAGGACCATAAGGCCAGCCATTCGCCACTGAGCTTGTTGATCGATCGCGCTGGCGGAAGATGAGGCTGCGCAATCCTAAACGCCTTGCGAAGCCGCGATTTCAGATTGGCGAGCGACTGCCGGCTTATCCCAGCCATCGCGGGCGAATAGCGAGCCAAGTCGGAAAGTAATCTGTTTAGATTGGCCGGAAGGTCTAGCGCTCCGTGCCCAACAAGCTGATCGACCCTTCTAATTGCAGAACAGATCGGCCCGATCTCGTGAGCCGGCAAATCCGATTGTGCAATTAATTTCACAAGATCGGCTAATGTCGAAACCTGCCGTTTACGGGTTAACTCGGAGTCGTTGCGGGCGTTGTTATGATCATCAATGGTCATTGTTATACAGGCGTGATCACGGCTCATATTTTGTTATTTCCCTCTAGCACTATTCCCTGGCTGTAATTCCTGGGGGTAATAACAACCGCTCACGCGGCTCCCTTCTTGAGGAATTCGACGAGGTTGATTTTGGGAATTCGAAGCTGCCTGCCGGCCCGGTAGACTTCGAGATTGCCGTTGGTGATCCACCTTCTAACTGTGACCTCAGAGACGACCGCGTAGGCTGCGGCCTGCTTCACGGTCATCAGTTCCTCCGGGATAGAGGGGTGCTGGGCATGCGTATTCATGAGTTCGATCCTTCTTGGCTACCGCCCTGACAACAGGAGAGGAAGGATCGCAAGGCGCGAGCCGCTTCGGCTATCGCGCAGTTGATCACTCACCTCACCGTGTCTGCGGCGAGTGATCAGGAATAGTCATCATCAATACGCGTTTGAGAACCATAGTTTTGAGGGGTGGCTCGTTTGCGACCCACCCCCGCATCCCGCAATAGGCGAAACCGCCTTGATTTATTGCTGCGTCATGTCACCGGAGCCAACTTCGATAATGCCGCAATAAGCGCAGTCTCTTTGTTTGCCAGCCCACTACCACTCTTACTTCCACCATGCGCCAGCACAGCCTGGGAGAATATTTTGTACTGGCGAGCCTTGAGGTAGAGGGTCACTACCCGCGTGCCCTTGACCGGCTTCTCGCCGCGCATCATGAGCGTAAGGTCATGTGTCGAAGTGGCCTCTGCAATCGTCAGCAGTTCCTCGCAATTATCTTGATTGATGTGTTTCGCGATCAGCTGCAATTTCGTCCAGCCGACTCTGCTGAGGCGCTTGTTATCGACATCGAACTGACTAAAGGTCCGGTCGATCTGAGCGAAATAGTATGCGGTACGTCGATCCTCTCCGCACTGCTCAGCGATAGACGCAAACTTTTCTGGGGTCTCGTCCTGGACCTTACGGAAGTAACGAGCCTTCATCAAAAATTCGTCCTCGATTAGGTCGTAGTAGTACTCGTCGAGTTTCTGCCAAGGCCTCTTTTTCATACGCAATGCGCCTCTATTAATGATTGGTTGACGCGAAAAATCGTACGATAGGAGCGCCGGTAGGCAATTGAAAAGCGAAGACGCTGCTAAAAAATATGGAGCAACTTCGACTGCGAGATTGATGTGAGCAAGGGCTACGGACGAATTCAACTCGCAATCGCCACTGCGTTCAAAGACCAACCAGGGCGTTTTTTTACAATCGATGAATTAGCGACGATCGCTTACCCCGGCATTGCGCTGGAAGCGAAGCACAGAGATCGGACCAACCGCGCCGTTAACTCTCTTATGCAAGACCTCGGTTTGATGAAGCGCCGAGTATCGTTGGCCCAAGGCTTGGGTTGGAGAAATGAATTTATCCGAGCCGAAGTGTTCGAACAGATGGTCTTGGCAGCACGGAAAAAGCGACAGATCGCGTTGTAAACATACAAACGCGCTGAAATTGTTTGCACGGGGCTCGATGAGGTAGTCGGTCGGCTGGCCTTCGGCAAACCGACCTAACAGGAAAAACCTTGCGTTTGATTTCCCTCATTCAATGCAGTGGTTACACAGACCGCGCCGCCGCCGAAAGTTTCTAGGGTATTTGCGTAGGCATCTATCGGGGGTGAAATGGCTTTCAACTGTGCTCCGGCGAAACTTAGCACCGCGATGGCTGCGCCTGCCCGAGACAACCGCCGCGAAAAATCCACTTAGAGTTATCTTTTGTGATGCTTGAGGATATCGTAACACTGGCCCGCAGCGCTTCGCCGGCCGGATCGCTGCCAAAAGGGGAATGGGGAGGGGGTACAAGATGGCTGCGTCTAGGCTCTGCGGCTACTGCGGTAACCGCATCTTTCCTTCTTCCCGCACATGTCCAACCTGCGATGAAGATGTAGGTTTCCCGAATGTTCGGTATACCGAAGATAGTGAGGAAACAGACGCGCTGCGAAAGCGACTGGAAACGGCGGAGGCATCGGCCCTAGCCGGGGGTTACACATCAATTTTGGATTTGTTCGCATCGGAAGTTTCAGCGAAGTCTCAAGCTATCGTCGCCCGATCATTAAGCATGATTACCGATCTGATCGAGAGCGACGCTAAACTCTACACTACTTTTCAAATGCAGTTGGCTGCGGACGCGCGCTTGCCGGAAGATAACGAGTTTGACAGGGTAAGAACGCAGTTTGAGGCTGCGATTTCTCCGCTCTTTCATGAGCACATACGGTATGCAGCGCTGACACTCGATGGACGCTGGCTGAAACATTTCGGCGCGTATGCAATGGTCCTCAAGGAACCCATAATAGAGAGGCGTGCTACAGTTTTTGAAGAAAACCCCTATGTGTTCGTGCAGCGCCACGGAATGTTAGTAACGGACCGTTGTCCCCCAGGGTTCAGGGCCGTTTGGAAGAGGCGCGGCGACTTAGCAAAGGCCAAGCTATATGCTCGTCTGAACAAGGGTACCTTGCCGAATGAATTTCCAGAAATCTTAATGCCGGATCGCGTCGGCTCCGCACCCAATGACTATATAGAAGTGCATATTTACGGTAAGTTCAACCGAGCCGCCATCGAGCGGGTGATAGGCCCCGCGCCTCGTTCCAAAGTCGACAAGCTGCTTTGGCGGAGACTAACGAACACACTTAAAGCCGCCGGAATAGCTTTAGAGGAAGTGACATGAACGTTTTCGTATCCGGAGTCGCGGCCCGGGCGGTTTTCGTCGAGGAGCAACGGCTCTCGTATGTGGATGCTGACAATCCAGATCAAATTCACAGGGCTCCTTTGTCGAGCTTGGGCCTCCTTCTTGCGGATGCTCCGGACACAATCGAATTTTCGAATATCGATCATACGGAAGCTCTTGCCCACCTGAACGCGCTATGGAGCAACGATCGTGCTTTACGGCTTTTACAAATGCTGCAAGCCGACGACATCGACAGCACCGACGCATCATACGCTTGCGAATACCTAGACGAACTCCTGGAAAGCGAAGACGTTTACAGATGGGTTTTATCGTATGCGCTGGCCATTCCAGCGTTGGGCAAATCAAATATCGATCGCGTGGCACCACTGTCGAACGCTTGGCGGCGGAGTTGCGAGTTAGTGTCCGTCGTCAATAAAACGCAGCCCTCTGTCGAGCACATAAGATTATCTTGGGACAGTATAAGTGATGATCTGTTCCTTAGTAACAAACATCGCGCCGTTTTTGAAAAGGCCGCGATAGAAAAAGGCGTATTTAAAGACCTCGTTTTAGCCCATGGCAATGAAAAGCGGGTCAACGATGCAATTTTGGGTGCCTACATAGCGTTGGCGAGCGAAAGAAATTCGCGAACAATAATAAAAGCGTGGGAAGCAAACATCGGCTTTCTTAAGGAAAGAAGCAAACTCGACAAAATTAGTGTTGAACGGGAGTACAACGAAGAAAATACAGAATTAGAAATCGCAGATTACCATTCCAAAGAACAATACGACAAGGTTCGTCGAACTCAGCAGGGGATTATCGAACGCTTAAAACGTGACGACATACTTCACGCTAAGCGATTTGCCGCCGAACTAATCAAGGAACAACTAAAAACTGGCGGTCCAATCTATGCAGTCAAAACCCTGTGTCTTCTCGCGCAGGAAGCAAAGCATTTGGGCTTTTATGGTTTAGCCTTGGATTGGTCTTTAGCCGCTACGGAGGTCGCCAAGGACGATAGTTGGGCCTGGGGACAAGCTGGGGACGCCTATCTAAATCTCCACAGATTTGAAGATGCCGACCGATGCTACATCAATACTTCGCTTTTGGGCGACAAGCACTTTGGACGTATGGGACACGCCCGCGTTCTGAAGGCGACCTATAAACTACAAGAGGCTTTGGCCGAATTCAAAGCAATTAAAGAGGAATTTCCAACTCACTCAGAAGCACATCGTGCCTATTCTGGAATTGGCGAAGTTCTTCGAGATATGAGCCGTTTCGATGAGGCTTTAGCGATTTACAATGACGCCTTAAAACAATTTCACAATGAAAGCGTGCTCTGGACCGGAAAGGCTGCAACGCTGAAAGATTTAGGCCAGCTCGATTTAGCCCTAGAGACGTACGAGGCCGCAATAACCCGGTTTCCCAACGATCTATACCCGTGGGCTGGTTCGGCAGACGTTCTTAGGCTGCTTGGCAATTTCGATGCCGCTATCCAGCGATATGATGAAGTGATTAGGAGATTTCCGGGCGAGGCTATCGGCTTCACGGGACGAGCTGAAGTTCTCCGGGAACGTGGCGAAATTGAACGCTCGCGCCGAGAATATGAAGCGGCTGCTCAAAAATTTCCGCACTGCCCTCCGGCATTTTCGGGTTATGCCGAAGCGCTGCGTGACGCGGGCCGACTTCCCCAGGCGAAGGAAGCATATGATGATGCGGTCAAACGCTTTCCATACGAGCCCCAGCTGAGAGTCGGTAGGGCCAGCCTACTTAAGTTTATGGGGTCGTTAGAGCTATCGCTAATGGCATACGATCAGGCTACGCTAGATTTTCCATTCAATCTTTACGCCAAGTCGGGACGGGCTCGCATTCTGAAAGAACTCGGGCGGTACGACTTAGCGCTCTCTGCGTTCGACGACATTATTGCGCTCAGACCCGACTATAACTCGGCGAAGCATCAGAAGGCTGCGCTTTTGGCCATACGAGGCCGGTTCGCTGAGGCAGAGGCGCTATTGCCGAATACCTCGCCTCGTACCCGCGACGAATGGATAGCCTACCATGTAAAAGGAATGATCTATCTTCGTAGCGGAAAGCACGACGCGGCACGAACAATCTTTACGACAGGCCTGATAAGAAACGAATTCGCGAGAGAGCGCAGATATTTTCAGAATGCGCTAGCCGTAATGGAACTGGCCCAAGGTAACTATCGTGAGGCCTTTAGCCATACGCACGAGGGCTCGGGTGTGGTGGCTAAGATTTTGACTTTTCACTCGGCGGCGGCTCTCGGGAGACACGCAGATGCAGAAAGAAGGTTCGACGAGTTGGTCGTCGACGAGCGCCCAAATGTCGTGAAAATCTCGAAAGAGATAGGTGCCCGATACGGTGTAAATCACGCCCGCATTCAGCATGACGAGTATTGGCTGGCCGATAAAGAAATAGAAATCGCGTTAGCGATAGCGGCGTAATCGTCTTGCCGATGTAATGAAGGCGGCGTTCTGAGGTAAGGCCTTCGGACGAGTTCAACTCGCGGATCATGAAGGCAATCAAGGAGCAGCCACGGCGGTTCTTCACAGCGGAAGAACTGGCGGCCGTCGCCTATCCCGGGTGACGCGGAGTCAAACACAAGGACCGTGTCAACCGAGCGGTTAATTTGTTACAGGATGAACTCGCCCGATGAAGCGCCGAGTACCGTTGGCGCAAGGCTTGGGTTGGAGAAATGAATTTATCACCGATTAAATTGGTGGTTAAATTTCAACAATAAAAACTTGTGGCCCGCGTCATGTCGTGAACTCGGCTGGAGGGTGGGGATGGGGAACGACAGGTGCGACTAAGTTGGAACGAAATTCGGGTCCGGGCATCGACTTTCGCCGATGAATGGAAAAATGCTCACTACGAAAAGGGCGAGACTCAAAGTTTCTACAACGAGCTTTTCGAGGTGTTCGGCGTTAAACGCCGCCGCGTTGCCAGTTTCGAAGAACCCGTAAAGCTGTTGGGCTCGAAGCGCGGCTTCATTGACCTGTTCTGGAAGGGCGTGCTGCTGGTTGAGCAAAAGAGTGCCGGCCGAAGTCTCGTCCCAGCAAAATCGCAGGCGCTCGACTATTTCCCTGGCCTCAAGGATGTTGAACTGCCGCGCTACGTTCTTCTGAGCGATTTTCAGTCCTTCGAACTATATGATCTTGATGAAGGCACAGAGACTAAATTTGCGCTGGCTGATCTGCCGAAGCATGTAGAAGCTTTTGGCTTCATTCTTGGAGTTCAAAAGCGCACTTTCCGCGATCAAGACCCCGTCAACATCGATGCGTCGGAGCTTATGGGCAGACTGCACGATGCCCTCAAGGCTTCCGGCTACATTGGCCACGATCTCGAGCGACTCCTGGTACGTCTGGTTTTCTGTCTTTTCGCAGATGCTACTGGCATATTCGAACCGCGAGGCATCTTCGACGCCCTAGTCCGCGAGCGGACCAACGAAGATGGCAGCGATACCGGTCAATGGCTAAGTAACCTCTTTGATGTACTCAACACGCCCGAGGATCGCCGGCAGCGGGCGCTCGATGAAGACCTTAAACAATTCGCCTACATCAATGGCGACTTATTTCGCGAACGGCTCCCTATCCCGGCGTTCAATCGCACCATGCGCGAGCGGCTGCTCGAAGCCTGCGATTTTTCGTGGGACGCCATCTCTCCCGCGATCTTTGGAGCGTTATTCCAATCGGTGATGAACGCGCGCGAAAGGCGCGCCCAGGGAGCGCACTACACGACTGAAAAGAACATCCTAAAGGTCATCGAGCCTTTGTTTCTTGATGACTTGCGGGCAGAATTTGTCCGATTGGCCGGCCGCCGGGACACAGGCCGTTTAGCGGCCCTGCGCAGCTTTCAAGACAAGCTCGCGGGCCTGCGCTTCTTCGACCCCGCCTGCGGATGCGGGAACTTTCTCATTATTGCGTACCGTGAGCTGCGCACGCTTGAAACTGAGGTCATTAAACAACTAAACCCCAAAGGACAGCGCGAACTCGACGTGACCGCGCTTTCAAAAGTCGACGTCGGACAATTTTACGGCATAGAGATCGGCGAATTCCCCGCGCGCATTGCAGAGGTCGCGTTATGGATGATGGATCACATTATGAATGTGCGCCTATCGCTGGAGTTTGGACTGGTTTATGCGCGCATTCCGCTTGTAACCGCACCGCACATCCACAATACCGACGCTCTTGAGCTTGATTGGAATTCAGTACTTCCGGCGACGGAATGCACCTACGTCTACGGCAATCCACCCTTCATCGGCTTCGTGATGAGGGGTGCGCACCAGCAGGACCAGGCTTCCGGCCTTATGCAACGATTGGGAGCCTCTGGTAGCCGCCTCGACTATGTATGCGCCTGGTTCTTAAAGGCTGCCGAATACATTCAGACGGGAAGCGCCAAGATCGCTTTCGTCGCAACAAATTCGATAACTCAAGGCGAACAAGTGGCACAGGTCTGGCCCGCGCTCCTTGACCGCTATCACCTCGAGATCGCATTTGCGCATCGAACCTTCGCGTGGGGCTCGGATGCGCGGGGCGTTGCGCACGTTCATTGCGTCATCATTGGGTTGGCGAAGCGTGATGCAGCTCCTGCCAACTGCCGCCTGTTTTCGTATTCAGACTATGACGCCGAGCCTTCGGAAACGTCGCACAGGGTGCTATCGCCTTATCTTTTCGATGCGTCCCAGCTCGCTAATCCGCACCTCGTCGTCAGTCGCACAAGGCGACCCGGAGGTGGGATGCCGACGATCCGCGTTGGATCAAAGCCGGTGGACGGCGGCTATTTCATAATGGACGGAACGGAGCGGGCAGCATTCGTTAAAAGTGAGCCGTCGTCAGCTTCAGTGATCCGCCCGTACGTCGGGTCAGATGAGCATATAAACGGGGGCGATCGATGGATAATTTGCCTACATGGGATAGCGCCAAATACATTGCGCGCCCTACCAAAGGTTCGCGAGGCGGTGGAGAAAGTGCGCCTTTACCGCCTAGGTCGGCTGCCGCCGCGCAAAGACCCGGATGGTGAAAACAAGAGAACGAGCGCGCTTTCGTTACAGTTGGCGAAAACTCCAACCGCATATCACGTTACGGTCTTGCCCGATCGACCGTTTATGGTCATTCCGGAAGTTAGTTCAGAGCGTCGGGTATACTTGCCGATAGCTTGGCTCAAGCCGCCGACGGTTCCGAGCAATAAGCTTCTAGTCGCGCTCGACGTCGAGCTTTATCACTTCGCTCTGATAACCTCTCGTATGCACATGGCATGGACGGCTTACGTAGGCGGACGACTCGAAAGTCGGTATCAGTATTCGCCGGGTATTAATTACAATCCGTTTCCGTGGCCCGCACTCGACAGCGCGGCGAAGACGCGCCTAAGCAGTTTAGCACAAGCTATTCTCGAAGCGCGATCGGAGCATCCCGAGGCAACCCTCGCTGATCTCTATGATACGAACATAATGCCGAGCAACCTTCGTCGCGCACATCAAGCCTTAGACCGGGCCGTAGAGCGCTTGTATCGCTCTGCCGCGTTCATTGGCGATCGAGAGCGTGTCGAACATCTGTTCGCACTTTACGAGCGCATGGATGCGCCTCTGGCACCGATGCCACTGCATCGACTAAGGCGACGAAGACGTTAGTCTCGTTGACAAGCGAAGCCAGTCAATCGGCCTTAACGATGATGCAGAAGTTCTCATCTTCATCATCTCCGGCGCGCCATTTATAAAAGCATTCAAATCAGCTTCTGAAGCGACGCGCTGCTGAACAAAGCAGAGAATTCGACGCCGAAGATAGTTGGCAAACTGACCGCGTCCGCATTCCGCTCATAGATGGTCTCAAAAGCAAGTCGTACGAACTGCGCTTTTAAGTCGGAACGGATTCGCGCTGCCGTAGCTGAGGTACAGAAAAACAAGAATTTGTGCTCCGGACTGTCGCGAACTCATTTGCTGGTGGAGAGGAGCTGAACCGACGGCTTGATACTAGGTACGATACCAGTGAAGACCCGGATGTTGAGACTTTCACCCATGAACGCTCGCACGCGGACATTCCCTCAACATCCCGTGGCGACAGTCCTGTCGGGTTGTGGGCCGCTTCCGCCAGGCGATCCAGCCAACGACTATTAATAGTGTTGCCACGATAAGCGGTGGCACCCCGTGCCCGTATTCGCCGTGGAGGGTGACGGTCGCGAGTGCCGCCAACATCACGGCGCAGCCGAGCGCCGCGCCCCACAGCCGCGTTCGTGCCTGCGCCAGCAGAACGGCGGTCGTGAGTTCCAGCGATCCGGTCACGAAATGGAACCAGTGCGGGTATCCCCACCGCAGATATTCCTCATAGATAGACCCAGGGGCGAAGATATTGCTGAACGATCCCGCGACGAAGAAAGCTGCAAGCGCCAAAGCTAAGACTTGGTGCCAGGAAATCTTTGACATTTGTCCAACCTTTCTGATGTCGGCGCGTCGCGGCCGGCCGTCTCTAGGCGCGACGCATTCATTCCGAAGGAGATGCGAATTTCCGGAGCAGATCCGGAATCGCATTTCATCGCCGATCCGCGGAATTACGCCGTGGCCGCCTTTTGGGCCGCCGCGAAGACATCGCGGGGAAGCGTTGTGCCGGCGACGTGCTCCGTGCCAGCGACACCGAGATCCATCCAGCCCGCGTTGACGGCCTCGAACATTGCTTCAGCCGGTCCGGTTTGGCCCTTCGGGATGCCGAACTGCTCGAATGCTGCCGACCACTCGGCTCGTGGGACAGCGAAGGCCTTGACGTCGCGCTTCATGACTTCACCCAATTGCGCTGCGACTTCATCCGCGCTCACCATCGAACCAAGTTCGACGACGCGACGCCCCGACCACGCCGGACCGGTTAGGAGGGTCGCCACCTCGGCACCGATGTCGTTCGTCGCGACCATCGTCGATTTCCGGCCGGTCGGATTGTAATAAACTGGGAGCGTGCCGCCTTGGGCGACGTGCAGGCCGTAAAGGAAGTTCTCGAAAAACCCGCCGGCGCGCACGAAGGCAATCGGGGCTGTCAGGTTGCGGAAGCCTTGCTCCAGCAGCGACAACGCGGTGATCATTCCCAGTCCGCTGGTCCGGTTCGCGCCCATTGACGAGAGCGCGACCACGCGCGGCGGTGAGGCCTTGGTCAGCGCCTCGACGTAGTTCGCGATGACGCCCTTGGCTTCCTTGAAATCCGGCGAGGGGGCCCAGACGGCCGGCAGCATGACGAAGGCGCCGTCGACGCCGCGTAGTGCGCGCTCGATCGCTGCCGTGTCGTTCCAATCACCGTCGAACAGTTCGACGCCCTTATCCGCCCAGCTTTTCGCCTTCGCGCGGTCGCGGACCAGCGCGCGTACCTTCTTGCCGCGAGCCAACAGATGCCTGGCCGTTGCGCCACCAACTTTTCCTGTAATTCCTGTAACGAGAAACATACGTATTCTCCCGGTGTGCTAAATGGTCTACATTCTAGGGTAGGTCTCATATAAAGACCTTAGACCTGCACCGTAAGGAGGCAGCTTTTTGTAACCAGGAGAGAAAAAGAGAACCCGCATGAGCGACGCATTGAGCGCGATCGAGCGATTCAGCCGATATCAATCGGACGATGCCCAGCCAGCGGAACCCGTACATTGCCCGGTGCGCGACGTGCTCGACCGCATCGGCGATAAATGGAGCATGCTCATGATCATGACTCTCGCGACGCGACCCCGGCGCTTCAGCGAGCTTCACCGAGCCATCCGCGACATCTCCAAGCGCATGCTCACCCAGACGCTGCGCGACTTGGAACGCGACGGACTGATCACCCGCCAGGTCTTTCCGACCAAGCCGCCGAGCGTTGAATATGGCCTTTCCCCGCTAGGTCAATCCTTGCTGGACCCGATGGCGAGCCTCGTCGATTGGGCCGAACGTCGTTATTCCGACATCCATGCCGCGCGCGTTCGCTTTGACGAAGCACCCAGTGATGTCCGGCGCGATTGATCGGACACAGGAGTTAGCTCATCGCATGTGTGAGGTCTGGCGGAGGTGCTTCAGATGGAGATACCAGCGGCCGGCCAACGCATGCAGGCCGTCAGGCATTCTTCAATAAGTCGGGATTGATTGGCGTTTTTCGAAGGCGGACGCCGGTGACGGCAAAGACGGCATTAAGGACAGCGGGCGCCAAGCATGACGTTCCAGGCTCGCCGATGCCGCCGGGGTCCTCGCTGCTTTTGACAATTTCCACTTCGATTGTCGGGGCCTCGTTGATCCGCATCACTCTATAATCGTTGAAATTGGATTGTTGGACGCGACCATGCTCTAAGGTGATGTCGCCCCATAACACAGCGGAAATACCGAAAATCACGCCACTCTGCATTTGTGCCACGACAGTGTCGGGGTTGACCACGACGCCGGTATCAACCACCACGATCACGCGATCAACATGCACCTCTCCGGTCTTCGAGACCGTTATTTCCGCGACCTGGCTCATGTACGATCCGAATGTGTTTTGCACCGAAACGCCCCGGCCCCGTCGTTCGCCAAGGGGCTTTCCCCAACCGGACAGCTCGGCAGCTCTGTTCAAGCAATGGAGCGCACGCGGGTTCTGCGTGAGAAGCGATCGACGAAACTCAACCGGATCTTTTTTGGCGACGGCCGCGAGTTCATCGATGAAGCTTTCGACCACGTAAACATTGTGGGTCGGACCGACACCCCGCCAGAAGGCCGTGGGAATTCCCGGGGGTTCTTCACGAATGAATTCCACACGCTTATTTGGAATTGCATACGGCATATCGATCGCGCCGTCGACGCCGTCAGGATCGATGTTGTCCTTGTAAAGCGGTGGCGCCCATCGCGCCATTATGGATGAGCCGACGATGCGATGTGACCACGCGATCGGCATCCCGTTTTCGTCGAGGGCCGCTGCTATGCGATCGTAATAATAGGGCCGGTACATGTCATGCTGGATGTCTTCCTCCCGGCTCCAAACGACTTTAACGGGGTGATCCAGCTGTTTGGCGATTAATGCAGCTTGTACGGTGGAATCAGATTCGAGGCGGCGCCCGAACCCTCCACCCAACAAGTGATTGTGCAGCCTCACCTGTTCGGTCTTTAACCCCAAAGCGGCGGCGACCGCTTTCTGACTGTTAACGGGAATTTGAGTTCCGACCCAGATATCGCAACCGTCCGTCGAAACCGATGCGGTGCAATTCATGGGCTCCATAGTGGCGTGAGCGAGAAACGGCGCCTCATAGATCGCTTCGATTTTATGTGCGGCGGTAGCCAGTACGGACGTGGCGTCGCCGTCGTTCTTGGCGACCCCACCGGGTCTTTCCGACGCTTTCGCGAGAGCCGCAACGACATCGGCTGTCGTGATTGCTGCATTGGGACCGTCATCGAAAACCGGAGAGGCGGCCGCCAGTCCCTGCTTTGCCGCCCAATAATGCTCTCCGACAACAGCGAGAGCGTTGTCTAGTCGAACGACTTTGAGAACGCCAGGTACGTTCATTGCCGCTGACTCGTTAAAGGACGCCAATTTGCCGCCGAATACCGGAGACGCAGCAACCGTTGCGATCTTCATGTTCGGGATTTTGACATCGAGCCCAAACACCGCTGAGCCGTCGACCTTGCCCTTTACATCAAGCCGCTTGGCGGGCGAGCCAATGATTCGAAACTTGCTTGGATCCTTCAAGGCAACATCGGCTGGAACGGCAAGCGTCGCTGCCCGCTCTGCGAGCTCTCCGTATGACAGGCGTCGCGCGTTTGCTGAATCGACAACGAATCCAGGTTCAGTCGTGAGAGACTTGGAATCGACGCCCCACGCATTTGCTGCCGCTTTGATAAGCATCTCTCTTGCCGCTGCCCCTGTTTTCCGGAGCGGCAAGTAGAACGCGCGGACTGACGTCGAGCCGCCGGTGATCTGCGCGCCACCGATTTTGGGATTTCCGTAAAGTGCGTCGCTCGGCGGCGCATGGCCGACCGAGACTTTCGACATGTCGACGTCGAGTTCTTCCGCGACGAGCATAGGCAACGACGTATATGTGCCTTGTCCCATCTCGCACATGGGCGAAACAATGGTAACCGCGCCGCTCCGATCGATGTGGATGTAAGCACTCGGAGCGAGCGGCGGTCCGTGTTCGACCTCAGCATGAGCGCTATCGAATGACCATCCGATGATCATGCCACCGCCGGCCGAAGCACCGGCAACGAGAAACAGTCTCCGCGACAACGCTGTTTGGCTTTGAAGCGTCATGATCTCAGACCTCATTTTGCCGCCGCTGTTTTTGCCGCTTCTTTGATCGCTTGCCGGATCCTGACGTAGGTTCCACAGCGGCAAATGTTACCGGTCATGCCGGCGTCGATGTCGCTATCGGTAGGCTCGGGTATGGAGTCGATGATTGCAGTGGCGGTCATGATCTGGCCGGACTGGCAAAAGCCGCACTGCACCACCTCGAGCTGCAACCAAGCCTGTTGCACGGCTTTGCCCGTTGCGGTGGTGCCAATGCCTTCAATGGTTGTGATGTTGCGATCTGCGATTTCTGCTGCTTGCGTAATGCAAGATCGACGAGGTTCGCCATCAACGTGAACTGTGCAAGCCCCGCACTGGCCGATCCCGCAACCGAACTTCGTCCCGGTCATCCCAAGAACATCGCGAACGACCCAAAGCAATGGCATGTCGTTCGGGACGTCTACAGAAACCGGTTTTCCGTTGAGCTTAAAGTTTACCATCTCGACCTCGTGCCTATTACGGAGCGGGACAATGTGCGCCGGTTTTTACCCAGAGCTTGATGAGTTCGCCGAACTCGGCTTGAGTTCCCGGAACCGGCGTCCGGCCGGCGTCCGGCTTCCATCCCCAACCGACCAATTCATCAGTCGCCATGTGATGCACGATTTGATCCAACGTCCGCCCGCCGTTGCGCGCAGGGTCTTTAAGTTGTTCGCAAATCGTCCCAAGCGACTTTCCCACCCAAGCCATCTCGATCGGAGCCGTATGCCACACCGGATTTCCAGGGATATGTGCAGCATCGAAATTCGTTTGGCCGTGGCACGTGGTGCATCGCATGCCCACCGCGCCAAAATCATCCGCGCCGCGGGTAACGGGCGGTTGGTGCGGGTGACTGTCGTCGCCTTGGAACGGGCGATCACCGGCGGGGTGGCAGTTCGTGCAACGTGGGTTCTGGATGACTTTTCCGGCCTCGTTGAAGAGTGCCAGCGAGCGTTCTCGCTCGTCCTTGATAGACGCGAACGAGTCTGCCGACTTTAGGCCGCTGGGAGTCGCTTCCACGGAATAAAAGAGTCCTGCAGCAAACGCCGGAAGCGAGGCGAGTGCGCCTATGCGCAAAAAAGACCAGATGTCTGAACTCACGGCTTGCCTCATTTTTGCAAACGCACCGGGCACAACCCCGCGTTGCTTGTGAACGCGCCTTACCGTTTCATTGTTCCGTGACTACCTCGCTGACGGCCGGAACTGAAAATCCCGACATCGAAATGGGTGCTGTAAAGATGATTAAAAAGGACGCGAATTCTCTTAAAATCGCGGGCATTGTGCTACTCCAACGCAAATACTCCAGCGGCAACGCTGGAAGCGCAGTAGCTCCTCCCGTCTGCAATTAATCTCTATGCTGCTCGTAAAGCAGTCAAACGAAAAACGTCGCTCCAAAGCGAAATCGGTGTTTTGTAAAATCCAAATGAACAGGCAAGGGCTCGCGGAGCAAAATCGACGAGGATCGAATTCAGAAGCTCAATTGAAAGGCTGCCTTTTAGAAGGCGTGCAGTTACGGCCGACGCACACGTTGCCTCTTCGGACTGCCAATAGGTTTAGGCCCCCTTCTTCACGACATGCATGGAGCACTCGAGGAGGTGCAGTCAGCCTACTCAGGCTCTGCAGCGCATTTCTCACCGTGCTCGGCGTAAGGTTGCGTGAACTACGATCGTGCCTGGCGAATTGAAAACCGATCTAGCTGTCGTTATCTTTATCTTCGCGACACGCCCATCAAGCGACGGACGTCGCGGACCGCAAATGGATGAGGAAATTCGTGCAAGAGCCTCCGGATCAAAAGGACGAAGCCGCCCCAGATCATTTGAGTGTCGTTTTGGGGTTTACCGGGATGCTGTCTGGCGGCGGCAATGCGGACGATGTGGCACGCTTCGCAACGGATCATGGGTGGATCGACACGAATGGCCAGCTCACCGCCGCCGGAGACCAGCTTGCTCGCGCGCTTCTGCAACAAAGCGGAACGCGATCGGTGTTTCGCGTTTAGCGAATTCATTCCTCATTAGTCGTGCCGAGCACTCCGGGCCGCGCGTATGGTGGCAAATGCGGCACGCTTTCCGGTTCCTTGCGGGATAACCCGGTTTGCGGCTGGCGATTCCGTTGTCGCGGGGCGCGCGCTCAACTAGTTTCCAGGCCGGGGTAGCTCATTCTTTGGAGGGGCAAATGCGGTCTTTGAAACTAGGCTTAGCCGCCGCGGCGGCAATCTGTGCACTTTCGGTGACGGCTCAGGCTGATTGCAGAAAAATTGGAGCGGTCGGCCAAGCTATGACCCACGATATCGCCAAGCTCTTCTCTACGCACGGCCTTGCAAACGTCATCTATGGGCAAGGCCGCGTCGGCAAGGGCCCGGTCCACACGAAATGCGAAGACGGCTCAGGTACGACGACGTGTCACTCCTCGCAGACGGCGTGCAAAGTGACGACACCCAAGAGCTGCTTAGGCGCATGGCTCTGCTTGCCCATGTGACCCCGCTGAACTTCCTTTGAAGAGAAGGCGTTCGCGAAGCACCCAAACCCTTTCACGGCTTTGCCGGCGTCGGACCCATAGAGCCCGACACCGGCAGCAGGTGGCACGTTCTCTCTTGCGATTATGCGAGAACGATGATGTCGACGACCTCATATGTGTCCGGATCGATAATTGCGATGCGATTGTCATCCAGCACGATGTATTCGTAGTCGCGATATGCGGGCACGATTTCGATGACATCGACCGGCACAGGATACAAGTGCACCGAATGTGGAATTCGGACACCGACGTTGACCGCGATATTTAGATTGCGGGCGGGTTCGACGCGGTGACGGGTGAAGACCGAACCGACCTTCGTTCTCTGTTCAGTCGTCACGCTTGTGATTGAACCTCGCTTGCTGTCGGAGCGTCCTTCCGTACCTTCACTGGCGCCGGTCGATGCTCCGCCGCGATCATTTGTGCGTGCCTCGTTCTTGTTGCGATCGTTGTCGTTCTTGGCGTTGCGGTTCGAGTGATCTCTGTCGCGATCGCTCCTGGCGTTGCGATCGGACTTCCTCTCACCGCGATCTGCGCGATCGCTATTCTTAGCGTTGTGATCCGCCTTGCTTTCGGATCGTCGTTCCGACTTGTCCGAGCTGTCCTTCCGATGTCCCGGTGAATAATCCTTAGCCGAGCCGTCGGACTTCATGTGCCCTGGCGAATTTTCGCTCGCCGAGCCGCTGCCTTTTTGATGTCCTGGGGCAAAATCGGACGCGGAAGAACCCGATGCGCCTTCGCTCGCGCCTGAGGATGCGCCGGAGCGCTCGTGCGATGCTCCGCCAGATTTCAAGCCGGACGAACCTGGTCCGGAAGAACTCGGGCCGGAATTCGACATTCCCGCTCCTCCGCCGTTTTTACCCATATCGCCGGCGCCCTGCGCGAATGCCATCGGGGCACCAACGAGAAGGGCGGCAATTGCAACTGAATACTTCAACATCTGCGTCTCCTACGCCGAATCCATTCCTCCGTGGTTGGATTACAGAACAGTCCAAAGCGTGTGAGTGTTCCGCGCGCTGTGCTCTGACAGCGGAGTTTGCGAATGTGACCTGTCGTCATACCGTTTTGATGCGTAAGCGGCGGATATCGAATTATGTCGGGCTGCGGGGCAGTTAGTGAGGCCAAGATTTGTCTACGTGAAAATTCCGGAACCTGATTGCAAGCGTACGGAGTATTTCGCGTGAGATGGGCTCGTTGAGCGGATTCGGCTTTGCGTGGGGCATTTGCGAATGAGGTCCAATTGGGGAACTGAAACCTTCCGTGCCGGGCCACACGATGCCTCAAGGTCAGGAGAGCTTTTTTTCGAGCCACTCGGTCAGAGCAGCACGGCGCTGCGGTGACGTTTTTGCAGCTGTCGCGTTCGCGAGGTCCGCAATTGATACGCTTTTTAGCTCAGCGCGCCACGCAGCCTCGGCTTTGTTAAAAACCGCATGAATTCCACACGGCTTGCGAAAGTCGTGGGCGGAGCCTCCGCACGGTCCTTGCTGTCGAATTTCAGTGCATTGAAAGGCTCGCTCGTCACCTTCGATTGCGGCGACGATGTCCCAAAGTGAGATCTCCTTTGCCGGGCGACCTAGGCGGTATCCGCCGGCCGGCCCTCTCAACGATTCAACCACGCCCGCGCGCGCAAGCGCCTGCATGTGCTTCGCCATGTAGGCCGGAGCCAGGGCATGAAATTCCGCCAGGGCGCTTGCGGGCAAACCTGATCCGGGAGGCAGCGTCGCCAAAAGAACGCACGCATGCGCCGTCCACTCGACCCCTTCACTCATTTTCATGCCGCGCTGCTCCAAAGAATCTTATTGCGGACATTTAGCATCCGGAATATATCGGATACAAGATGTCTGAAATAGAGAGTGAGCGAGATGACGACTGGCACCGTGACTATCGTAGGGGGCGGCATCGCCGGCCTGCTTGCTGCCGTGGAATTGGCCAGAAAGGGCGTGAAGGTTGCTCTCTTCGAAAAGGCGTCCGAGCCAGGAGGACGCGCGCGCACCCGAAACGTCCAAGGCTTTCTGCTTAATCAGGGACCACATGCGCTCTATCGGAATGGCGCGTTCAAGCGGGAGTTGGACCGTCTGGGTATTCCCTATTCGGGTGGCCGCGCTCTTGCTGGCACCCGCAAAGCGATCTTGCGGGGTAAGCTCTATGAGCTTCCTGTATCGACCGGCGCACTCGTTCGTACGAGACTGTTTGGTATCCGCGATAAAATTTCATTCGCGCGCTTGCTCAAGGCGGTGATGGGTGGCGCGACCGGTGAGGGTTCGTTCTCCGATTGGTTGGATGCGCAGGCCGTGTCGCCCGCAGTCAGAGCCGCCGTGGAGGCCTTGGGGCGCTTATCGAGCTACGCCAACGGATCATCATCCGTTGCGGCTGCGAAAATGCTGGAACAGATAAGAATTGGATTGGGCGGGACGCTCTATCTAGACGGCGGGTGGGCGTCATTGGTGTCGGCGCTGGCGGAAGCTGCCATCAAATCCGGGGCGCGGTTGAACTACGGTGTTATCGCTGTGGGAATGACCACATCGGGCGGTCGCACCAAGATCACGCTGAGCGATGGGCGCGAAGCTATTGCCGATGCTGCGATTCTGGCGCTTGGTCCGTGCGAAGCGTCAACTCTCGCGCCGGGAATTTCATCGCTGGCGGTGGAGGCACGTGAGGCCATCCCGGTGCGGGCTAACACTCTTGACCTCGCGCTCAAGCAGATGCCGGTTGGCGCGCATGACTTTGCCCTGGGTATCGATGCGCCACACTACTTCTCCCTGCACTCCGGGTCGGCACAGTTAGCGCCGGAAGGCGGTGCCCTCGTACATATTGCGAAATACCTTCCGATCGGTGAGGGGCCTCGTCAAGATGCGGGCGAAGAGCTAGAGCGCGTCGCGGACCTCGTGATGCCGGGTTGGCGCAACGAAGAGGTTACCCGTCAACAACTCCGTGGAATGACCGTTTCCAACGGCCTGCCGCGGGCGGATCGTCCCCGGCCTTGTGTTGCCCTGCCAGATGCGGCGGGCGTGTTCATCGCCGGCGATTGGGTCGGTGATGAAGGCATGATTGCGGACGCTGCGGCGGCGAGCGCAGTAAAGGCGGCGCACTCCGCGATTGAATGGCTGTCGGTGAAAGAGAGCGCATATTCGGTCGCATGACGGCGCGAGTTAGCTACTAATGACAAGATCCGCCAGCCGGTCTGGCACTTCTGAACTCATTCCGGCACACCCAAGAACCGGTTGCCTCGTTGAAATCGGCGGCCGGTCTGCTAAGGTTGAGCCCGATGGGGATGGGGTTCCCCCGATAACCGCCCGCAACGGCTGATGACTCCTAATCGACTGCACAACTCCGCCATCCCGGCGGATTTTTGATGCTGCGAAAGGAGCGGAGAATGTCCTTCACCACGTGTCTTGTCGTGATGCTCGGCGGTGCGCTTGGCACACTGTCCCGTTATCTCGTCTCACTTGTCGCGTTGCCGATCAGCGGCCAACTTCCGTGGGGGACGATCATCGTCAACATCACGGGATCGTTCATCATCGGATTTTTCGGCACGCTGACATTGGCTCACGGGCGATATCCGGTTTCCGAAGATGTGCGCCTTTTTGTGATGATCGGGATTTGCGGCGGTTACACCACCTTCTCGTCTTTCAGCCTGCAGACGCTCGATCTTCTCCGGAGCGGTGCTCTGACGCGAGCCGCGATCAATGTCCTGCTGTCTGTGCTCCTGTGCATTCTCGCTGTCGCGGCTGGCCACGCGATCGCCGCGTATTTCAATGGCGGGGCAACCGAGATCGCCCAGATCGAAATCGAGGAAGAGGCGTAAGCCGCGCTTTTACATAACGCCGAAGATGAGTGACACCTTCGCTTTGAGAGGGTGCCACTACGGAATGCGGACGCCGTCCGGCCCGAAAAGATGCAGCCGCGCGGGATCGGGCCGGAGGAAAATGCTCTCTCCCTTACGGGGAACCGGCGCATCGGCGGGATAGCGAACCGCCAGCGGACTTTTGTCGGAAAGCGCAGCCTGGACCACGCGGGATTCTCCAAGGTCTTCGACATGAAGAACGCGGGCGCGCAGCGTTCCCGGTTGCTGGGTCGTGGCCAGCGCGATATTTTCGGGCCGCACGCCGATGTCGGCAGAACCGTGATGTTGACTTGCGACGGACAGGTTCTCGCCCGAACGCAGAGTTGCTTGGCCGGATTTCAATTGTACCGGCAGAATATTCATCGGTGGTGCGCCCATGAACTCGGCGGCAAATCTCGTCGCCGGGCGATGGTAGAGATCAGCGGGACTACCGACTTGTTCGATCCGCCCCTTGTTCAGCAGCACAATGCGATCGGCGAGCGTCATCGCCTCAAGCTGGTCGTGTGTGACGTAGATCATCGTTGACGACAGATCGTCATGCAGGCGCGCAATTTCGAGGCGCGTCTGGGCACGCAATGCGGCGTCGAGATTCGAGAGCGGTTCGTCAAACAGAAAGACCTGCGGCTCGCGTACGATCGCGCGGGCGATCGCAACACGCTGACGCTGGCCGCCGGAGAGTTCGCGCGGACGCCGCTTCAGAAGCTCATCGATCTGCAACATCTCCGCGACCTGCTTGACGCGCTGGTCAATGGTTGCGGTGGCGGTTCCAGCCGCCTGCAAACCGAACGCGATGTTGCGGTAGACGTTCATATGCGGATAGAGCGCGTAGCTTTGGAAAACCATTGACACGCCGCGTTTGGCGGGTGGCAGACGTGTGACGTCATTGTCCCCAATGTAGATCGTGCCGGACGTGGCCTCCTCGAGCCCGGCGATCAATCTGAGGAGCGTTGATTTTCCGCAACCGGACGGGCCGACAAACACGACGAACTCGCCGTCTGCGATATCAAGATCGATCGCACGGATCACCTCGATCTCGCCGAACCGTTTGCTCACGCGCTCGAGCCGTACGCCTGCCATCCCCTTACCCCTTCACCGCACCGGCCGTCAGGCCAGCTACAAGACGCCGTTGAAAAATCAATACGAGAATCACGAGCGGCACAGTCACGATGACGGAAGCGGCCATGATGTTCCCCCACGGCAGCTCGTACTCGCTGGCGCCGGTTATCAGGGCGATGGCGACCGGCACCGTCCGTTGCTCGTCCGACAAGGTGAAGGTCAGTGCGAACAGGAATTCGTTCCAGGCTGCGATAAACGCGAGGAGACCGGTCGCCACCATGGCCGGCGCCATGAGCGGCAGGAAAATGTGCGTGACGATTCCGACCGGCCCCAACCCGTCCATGATTGCCGCTTCTTCAAGCTCGACGGGGAGATCTCGCATGAAGGTGGTGAGCACCCAGACCGTGAACGGCAGCGTGAAGATCATGTAGGAGAAAACGAGGCTGGCGAGATTGTTATAGAGACCGAAGATCCGTATGACCTCGAACAGACCGGATAATACCGCGACCTGCGGGAACATCGAAATCGCCAGGATCGTGTAGAGCAGCGTTTTGCGCCCGGCGAAGTGAATACGGCCGAGTGCGTAGGCGGCGGCGAGGGCGAGTCCTAACGACAACGCGACGACAGACGCGGCGACGATCACTGAGTTGAGAATGTTGCGTGCGAAGTGCTGTTCGGTCCAGACACGCGAATAGCTCGTCAGGTCGATGTGGGTCGGCCAATAGGAGACTTTGAACAGCTCCGAGCCGGATTCGAACGACGTCAGCACCGCGTAATAGAGCGGGAACAGCAGAAAGAACGCCAGCACAAGACAGGCGAAAGCAAGAGCGGCGTTTTTGAGAAAGCGCGTCATCGTTGACGGGCTCCGAGATCGAGCCGCATGGCCATGACGTAAATGGCAGTCAGCAGCGCAATGATAAAAAAGACCAGCATCGACGCCGCGGAGCCGTAACCGACGTCCTGGAAGCCGACGAGTTCGCGTTGCGCGAAAACCGATAGCGTCATTGTCGTGTCGGTGGCGCCGGTCATGATGTAGACGAGGTCGAACATCCGCATAGCGTCGAGCAAGCGGAAAATCACAGCGACGGCGAGAGCCGGAGCAATCAACGGAAGCGTGACCTGGAAGAACACTCTGACCGGGTGGATGCCGTCGATGCGCGCCGCCTCGTAACAATCTTTTGGCACCATCTGTAAGGCGGCCAACGCCAGCAGAGCGATAAACGGCGTCGTCTTCCAAACGTCGACCATGATGACCGATGCCATCGACAGGGCCGGGTCAGCAAGCCACGCGACCGGTTCCGAGATGACGCCGAGCTTCATCAGCATATCGTTGATGACGCCGAACTGGTCGTTGAGCATCCAGCTCCACATTTTTGCCGAAACAACCGTCGGAATGGCCCAGGGCACCAGCATGGCGGCGCGCATCAGGCCGCGGCCCGGAAAGCGCGTATTGAGCAGCACGGCAATCAGCACGCCGAGAATTGTTTCCAGCGTCACCGATACAATCGCGAAAACGAAGGTGTTGCGAAGGGCTGTATGCCATTGCGGATCGCTCAGGATGCCATACCAGCGGCCGTTGTCGTACGTGAGATAGTTGGACAGCCCGACGATGCGATAGTGGCTCATATCGACCAGTGTCGCGTTGGTCAGGCTGAAGTAGAGCGTTCGCGCTAGCGGCCAGAGTGCGACGATCACAAGGATTACCAGCATCGGCGTCAGGAACAGCCAAGCTGCGCGTGTTCGCTCGGAGCGCATGGAGCGTTGTTTGTTCATTGCCATCCCGCGCGGTACTTAAGCCTGTCGAGATCGTTCGCCAATTCATCAACACGCTTGTCCGGCGGCGCGCCAGTGAGGACGTCATGCGCGGCACGCCAAACATCGTTCGACAGGCGGTTGTAGTGCGGCCCGGCGATGCGCGAGGGGCGGGCGACGGCTTTGCGCAAGGGTTCCAGCAAATCGGCCAGGAAGGGATTGGCGGCAAGGATCTCCGGGTCTTCGTAGAGCGCCGGTAGCGTTGGATTGTACGATGCCTCGATGGCCCGCTTCTTTTGTTGCGACGCGCTGGCGAGAAACAGGATCAGGTCGGCGGCTTCCTTCGGATGCTTGGAGTAACGGGATACGGCCAATTGCCAGCCGCCCAACGTGCCCGTCGATTTTCCGTCGGGACCGCCGCTCGGCAACGGCATGACGCCGACTTTACCGCGCACGGGGCTATCAGGGCTTTGCGCCAATGAATAAGCGTAGGGCCAATTTCGCATGAATATGGCGTTGCCGGTTTGAAAAACGCCGCGCGCAGCTTCTTCATCGTAGTTCAAAACACCCACCGGAGAGATGTTGCCAATCCAGCTTCCGGCCAGAGCTAGCGCGGCGACAGTGTGGGGATTGTTGACGGTGATCTTGCCGTCGGCATTGACGATTGTGCCGCCGCCGAAGGAGCTGATCCACTCTAGCGCATTGCAGGTCAATCCTTCGTAGGCCTTGCCTTGAAAAACAAAACCCCAGAGGCGCCGGTTTCCAGCCTTGCGCTCGGCATTCTGAATGGTGTCGGCAATGGCGGTCATCTCTTGCCACGTGCGGGGCGGAGCAACGCCGTACTTCTGTAAAAGATCCTGGCGGTAGTAGAGCACGCCGACATCGGTCCACCAGGGCAGCGCCACGAGCCGGCCGGCAATCGTGTCATTCTCGATCAGCGCGGGAAAGTACGCTTCGGTCGCGTTTCCGACATAGGGATGCAGGTCGGCCAGATGGCTGGCGAGAATGCCGGCCCACACGACGTCGATTTGCAGCACGTCGATGTCGTCGGCTCCCGATGCCAGCATCTGCAAATAGAGCGACAGCCGGCTCGTTGATGAGTTCGGAGTGGTAATGATCTTGACGGTGTTCCCGGTCTGGCGCGACCAGGCTTCAGTGGCTTGCGTGCATAGCTTCAGTTCGACGCCAAGCGCGCCGCAGGCAATGGAGATCGTCGCCGCCCTGGCCGGAGACTGCCCAATTCCAAGCAGCACTCCGAGCGCCAGTCCAAATCGGGCGGCTAGAGTCCGCATAGCGCCGCCGGCGCTTTCTTCCCACTGCGGGAAGCGGCGGTGATGCCTTCGAAATGACTAGCGACCTGTCCGGCCCAGCGTTCCAAGTCGTAATGACGTACGACTTTGTTCATTTCCGCCATGCGCGTACGCGCTTCGTCCGCCGGCATATCGATTGCCTCATCAAGGGCGCGGTCCATCGCCAGATTGGAGTATGGGTTTGTCAACACGGCCTGCGGCAGCTCCACGGCACAACCGGCGAATTCCGAAAGAATGAGCGCACCGGGCAACCCTTGCTTCGCCGCGACGTACTCCTTCGCCACCAGATTTAGCCCATCGCGCAGCGGAGTCGTCAAGCAGACGTCGGCAATGCGGAAATAGGCGACGAGGCGTTCGAAGGGGATCGCGTTGGAGAACAACACGACCGGTGTCCAATCGAGCTTCGAGAACCGGCCGTTGATGCGGCCAACCAATGCCTCGATTTCTTTCTGCGTCTCCTCGTAGACTTTCATCGTTGAGGCGGCCCGCACCGAGGTGACGAGCATCTTGATTTCGCCGATCAGCTCGGGGCGCCGCTCAAGCAAACGCTCGAATGCGTAAAGGCACTCGACCATGCCCTTGGTGTAGTCGGTGCGGCCGACGGTGATCAGCAGCCTGCGCCGGCCGAGTTCGTCGAGGAGCTGGCGTTGCAGCACCTGGCTTTCATCGGAACTTACGTAGCTCTGAACGAGGTCGGGATTCGTTCCGACCGGCGCGACGCTGATGTGGACGGAACGCTTGTCCGTGAGGATGGCGGTCGGCACGTTGGGTTCGGATAGCGCGGTGCCGGTAGGTGAAAGCCCTTCTTCGACAGGCTCGGTCGCTTCGACCTCGGCGCGATTGAGGGCGCGGGCGACATCAGCGAAGTTCTTGGCATAGCGGGGAATGTGAAAGCCGACCAGATCGCAATCGAGCAGACTATCGACGATCTCCCGCCGCCAAGGAAGGACGTTGAAAACGTCGGGGCCGGGGAATGGCGTGTGGTGAAAGAATGCGATGCGCACATTCGGCTTGATGCGGCGTAGATAGGCGGGCACGAGCCACAGATTGTAATCGTGGACCCAAACCAATCCGTCGTCTTCGACTTGCTCGGCGGCGGCCTCGGCGAACAACCGATTGACCTCCTGAAACACTTTCCAATCGACGTTGTCGTACTGGAAGAGGCGCGGGAACGAGTGAAGGATGGGCCACAACGCCTCTTTGGATGTGACATGGTAGAAGCTCTCGACCTGTTCGGCGGTCAAGGGCAGGCGCGAGACGACATAGCCGCCGTTCGGGTCATCAACGTGAATGACGCGGTCGAAATCGGCGCCCTTCTCGGGATCATAGGTCTTCCATGCGACCCAGGCACCCGCCTCTGGCGGCAAGCGGTGGAAGAAGCTCTTCAGCGTTGGAACGATGCCGTTCGGGCTGCGATGCGTTCGATAAACGACGCGCCCATCGATAACGACTTCTTCGTTCGGCTGGCGGTGATAAACGATGACCAAAGATGATTTTCTCATGACTTCGATCCTCCATTGAACTTGAAGCGATTGATGGCGTCTGAGATGCCGGCGGTTCCGGGCAATGGGCTGCAGTAGACATTCGGCATGTCGCGAACCGCTGCCCTGAGACGCGGTTCGGAATTGCCAACGGCCACACCCTTGAACCCGGTTTGGAACAACGACAGGTCGTTCATGGTGTCGCCGGCAACGAGCACGCTTTGCCGATCAAATCCGAGTGTCTCGACGAGTTTGATCAGCGTCGGACCCTTTGAGACGCCCTTGGGCAGAACATCAAAAAATCGATCGGCCGAGAGCAGGCAATCAAAGCCTGCGGCTTCAACTTTTTCGATGCTGTGCTGTGAAAGAGCCGCTGGCTCGTAGTCGTAGCTCACACGATGGCGGAATGGCGTATCCTGAAGTTTGAGACCGGGATCGCCATCGAGCATCTGCATAACGCGCGCATTGGACCCATTCCACTGCGTGGCGATCGAGGCTTCCAGCTCGCGGACAGGCTCAAGACGTTCGCCATCGTAGATCGACGTGCCGACGTCGCCGACAATATAATGCGGACGCGGCATGCCGGGCGTTGCGATGAGCTCGGCGATGAAATCGATGTCCCGGCCCGTCACGAAGATCAGGACCACGTCGTCGCGCGCCTTCAGGCTCGTATAGAGCGCGGTGCGATCATCCTTCGATCCTCCGAGAAACGTGCCGTCGAGATCGGTGGCGAGAACCAGCTTCGCCGTCGTCATGCGGGCACGGTCTCCTCTATACTCCCGCGAGCGGGGTGGGGAATGCGCGTCGCATTTTCGTGCGTATAGGGTTCGGCGCGAAGGTCGGACGTCATCAGGCTTTGGATCGCTTGCTCCACCGGATGGCCGCGAAGAACCGCTTCGATCGCCGTGCAGATCGGCATCTCGATGCCGACCGTTGCCGCGAGTTGGATTACGGAACGCGCATTCGCCGCGCCTTCGACGACCGGACCGTCGGCGCGGATCTCCGGACGTTGTCCCTCGCCGATGGCTTTACCAAACGAGAAATTGCGCGACTTTTCGCTTGAGCAGGTGAGCATGAGATCGCCCGCGCCCGCCAAGCCGGAGAGCGTGTCGGCTCTGGCACCGAGAGCACGGCCCAGTCTGATGGTCTCGGCGAGTCCGCGTGTTACGATTGCGGCGCGCGTGTTGGCGCCCATGCCGCGACCGGCGGCAATACCGCAGGCGATGGCGAGCACGTTCTTGACCGCGCCTCCGATTTCGACACCGGTTACGTCGTCGGAAAGATAGGGCCGGAACGTTTGCGTGGCGAACGTCACCGCGACGCGAGACGCAAGATGGTCCGGGCCGAAGTTGCGGTTGCCTGCGAGAGGCGCTGCGACCGTCGCTGCCGTCGGTTGATCTTCCGCGACTTCTGCGGCGAAGGTCGGTCCGGATAGGACGGCCAATGGGCGGTCGCTCATCTCATCGGCGACAACCTCGCTCATCAATAGTCCCGTGCCGGCTTCCACGCCCTTGCTGCAGATGACGACCGGAGTGCCCTCGGCCAGATGCTGCTCGACCTTGCGCGCCATTGTACGCAAGTGCTGCGAGGGAACGACGAGCACGACCAGCTCGGACCGCTCCAGCGCCTGCTTCAGGTTATCCGTGACGACGATGCCATCCGCCAGTTTTGCTGACGGCAAAAATGGATTGCGCCGGGTGTCGGCAACGGCCTCGACGACCGATTTCTCGCGGGCCCAAAGGACGACATTGCGCCCGGCCCGTTGAGCCGTGATGGCAAGTGCCGTGCCCCAGGCACCGGCACCAATGATGGTGACATGTTGAAAAGCCGTCGGTCCTACGTCGTCGTTACAGAACCGCGTGGCTGCTCCGTTGTTTCTCACGGTAGCCCTCCGCTGTGTGTATAGACGACTCACTCGCCGCCAGTTGATCCGAAATGGATTTGAAAGCCCCGGTTGACTTTCTTGATTATAATTTTGATGCCACCTAATAGCTGCATGATCAGTTTATGTCAACCCCAGGACGCAAGCGCCGCAGGGCGTGAGTTATACTGTAGTTATTTTCGGGTATTCGGCAAATGTGAGAATTATGTGCGTATTATATCGGATAGTTGATCGTGTACTTCGCAACTATACTGTATTTTGTCTTGTTAAATTGATTTGAGCATAAGCGGGCATTGCGACATTACTGCAACCGGGGCGCGGCTAGAGTCACCAGGGCGGCGGCCGCCGAACAGGAAGCGCGGGCACCGTCGGATGCTCGTCGCCACCCATTGGATGAGCCGAGACGTCCCCAGCGAGCGCGCTGAGCCTCGTCTCAGAACGGCGGCCTCACGTCGCTACCATCGATAGCGTAGGCTGCCGAGAATTGTCCGCCCTTGGTCCAGGTAGCAGTAGTCGAACGAGCAGACGTCGTCGCGGGTATCAAACAGATTGTTGACGTTCATCTGCAGCCGGGCGCCCGTGAACTTCGGGTCGAGCTTGCCCAGATCGTAGTGCGCGGCGAGGTCGAACAGCGTGTGGCCACTGTTCTTGAATGTGTTCTCGTCGTTTCCGAAACTCGATCCAATGTAGCGGACGCCGAGGCCGAAACCGAGACCGGCGGCGCGACCGGACTGCATGGTATAATCGCCCCAGAAGGACAACGTATTGAACGGGACGCTCGACTGGACATTGCCCTCCGTCCCGGCCTCATTATCTTCGATCCGCATGTCGATATAGGAATAGGCGAACAGCAGGCTCAGGCCGTTATCGAGCGAGGCCTGACCCTCGAGTTCGAAGCCGCGCGAGCGCAGAACGCCGGCTTGCACGGCGCCATACTCCTCGACTCCGTTGACGTCGACGTTGCGAAAGATCACGCCCTTCGTTTGCTGAATGTCGAACAGAGCCGACGTGATCGATGCGTTCATGCCGGGGATGAAGTACTTCAAGCCGACTTCCTTGGATTCCGAGGTCGTCGGATCGAGCGGCTTGCCGGTGCTCAAATCGGTTCCGGCATTAGGGACGAAGCCCGTACCGTACGAAATGTACTGCGCGATGCCGGAATCAAACAGGTAGCTCAGTCGGCGCGTCCCGTCCAAGCGCCGTCCTGCTGTTTTTCGACATCGCCGTCCGTGTTCGTGCTGGTATCGACCCAGTCGCGGCGTCCGCCCAAGGTCAACGACCATTTGTCGAGCTTGATTTGGTCCTGGAGGTACGCGCCGACCATGAACTGCTTTTGTGCGGTTACCGTCGAAATGGGCGGCGTCGGAATGTGCTGCTGGCCGTAGTTGTAATTGACGAGCGGCGGGACGATGCCGCCGTCTTCGATTGGATCGCCGTAGCCGCTGCCTTCCCAGGACGAAACAAACGCGCCGTCGATACCGGCGAGCACGACGTGTTTGAACGGGCCGGCCGTAAACCGTGCCTCGGCCTGGTTGTCGATGACGAAGCTATCGACTTTGCTGTAAATAACACCGTTGTTGCGTGTGAAGACGTCGGGAGAAATTTCCTCTAGGACGTCAATATATTCACCGACAGCCGAGAGGTGCGAATAACGCGCCTTCTGGCGAACGGTGAGGATGCCGTTGACGCGGTGCTCGATCTCGTAGCCGATCCGCTCCTGAGTCTGGTCGAACGCATTGAAGTTCGGATCTCCAGACCAGATGTCGGTGCGCTGTGCATGGCCGCTGCTATAGTCATTATACCAAGCCATGTTGCCACCGGTCTGGGCATCCATGTACTCGCCTAGAATGGTGATCTTGGTATCGGGATCGATCTTGAACGTCACGGCGGGTGCAAGATAGAGGCGGTCGTCGGGAACGCCGAGAGCCTCGGTGTTGCTGTCGCGAACGATGCCGGTCATGCGGTAGAGAACATCGCTGCCAGGAGCGATCGGGCCGGAGAAATCGAAGTTGCCCTGAAAGCGATCGTGGTTTCCGGCAATAAACTCGACCTCGCGGAACGGCGTCTCGGTCGGCCGCTTGGTGTACATATCGACGATGCCGCCAGCGTTGCTGCCGCCGTAGAGGGATGATACCGGCCCGCGCAGTATCGAAATGCTGTCGAGGCCATACGGCTCGGTGCGAAATTGCCCGAAACTACTGGTCATCTGGCGCAGGCCGTCGCGGAAGACGCCGGTATATGTCGCGTCGAAGCCGCGGATGTAGAAGTTGTCGAAACGCGGATCGAAACCCGACATGTTGACCCGGACGCCAGGAACATATCCGAGCGACTCATTGAGGCTCTGGGGTTTGCGATCCTCGAGCTGCTGGCGGGTGACGGTGGAAATCGACTGGGGCACTTCAACAAGCGGAGTCGCGGTTTTGGTTGCGGCGATCCCCTCTTTGGCGACGTAGCCATCGGTTGCGCCGGGTGGCGTGCTTGCGCCATCGCTGGGCGCGGCCGTCGGTTCGTTCAGAGGCATCGCGGAAGCGGCTTGGACGGAGGTCGTCTTCTTTTTCGTCGTCCGCGTCTTCTTGCGCGTCGGCGTTTTCGGCTTGTTTTGCGATTGAACGACGACTTCCGGCAATTGCGTCGACGTTGCTTGCCCCGCGTCAGGTAGAGGCGAAGCCTCTTGTGCCTCCAGGGTGGTCGTTACAATGGACGTGGCGCACGCAACCGCCGTCAGCGCCCCAATGCGGGCGCGCTTTAAGACTCTCATTGTTTATGCCCCCCGGCACACTCAGCCGGTGGGCGAATGCTCAACGCGGCTATCAATCTCTCTGATGTTTGTATATCAGAACAGTAGACAATATAAAGTCAAGCGAAGGTGCGACATGGGCGTCATTTGTCTGCCCGTGTGTTTTACGTAGGCGAGGGGCGCGGTGCGCGGGATTTTTGTTATCGCTCACCGATGGGTTGGGCTGTTCATTGCGGTTTTCCTGTTTGTCGCTGGTCTGACGGGGGCGGTGATCTCGTGGGATCACGAACTTGACGGTTGGCTGAACCCCGAGTTGTTCACCGCCAAGCAAACGGGCAAGCCGTTGCCGCCGCTGGAATTGGTCGCGAAATTCGAGGCGGCACACCCCGAAGCTCAAGTCATCTATTTCCCGCTGTCCTACGAAGCCGGCGAAACCGCCGAGATGTTCATCACGCCGCGCATCGATCCGGCGACCGGCGAGCCGTACGCGCTCGAATACAATCAAGTTTACGTCGAGCCGGTGTCGGGCGACGTGGTCGGCAAGCGCTACTGGGGGCGTATCTCTCTCAGCCGCGCCGATCTGCTGCCGTTTTTGTACAAGCTGCATTATTCAATGCATGTGCCGGACTTCTTCAACTTCGATCGTTGGGGAGTCTGGTTGATGGGTATCGTCGGCATCGTGTGGATGTTCGATTGCTTCGTCGGCTTCTATTTGACGTTGCCGTCGCTTGTCCGCAATGGAGGTCAAGCTGCGCTTGCGATGCCGAGGAGCCGAGCGCGGGCGGGCGCCACGTTCTGGGAGCGATGGAAGCCGGCGTGGCGGATCAAAAGGGGCGCGAGCACTTATCGGCTCAATCTCGATCTTCATCGCGCCTTTGGGCTTTGGTTTTGGCTGTTGCTCTTCATTCTTGCATTCACTTCGGTTTCCATGAATCTCGGAACCGAAGTCGTGCGCCCGTTGCTTGCAACCGTCTCGACCCTTACCCCCGACGTTGACGACACTCGCACTCCGGCTCCGCTCAACAAGCCGATCAAGGCAGATCAGCCGTTCGCCCATGTGATCGATGAGGCGCGGAATGAAGCGCAACGGCGCGACTGGAAAGAGCCGCTCGGCAGCGCTTTTTACGATCCGCAGATCGGTGTCTATCAGGTCAGCTTTTTTCAGCCTGGCGACGAGCACGGCAGTGGCGGCATGGGCGTCAAAACGCTCTATTTTGATGGGAAAAACGGCGCATTGCTCGGCGATCATGTGCCGTGGAAGGGAACGGCGGCGGATGTCTTCATGCAGCTTCAGTTTCCGCTGCATTCGGGGCGCATTGCCGGCGTGCCGGGACGTATTGCTTTGACGATTCTGGGGTTGGTCGTCGCGCTCCTTTCCATTACCGGCGTCGTCATCTGGTTCAAGAAGCGGCATGCGAGGCTGAGTGCCAGAATTCTGAACGGCAAATCGACCCCCGTGATGCCGACCCCAACGCCTAGATCGCTTGAGGTCACTCAGCTTGGCGTAAAACACCTTATACTCGCAGCGACGAAAGCGGGCCGCGGCCGAGATTTGTGATCGCTTGAATATGGGGCTTCCGTCGAAGCCGGTTTCTTGGGCGCCTGTCCTTCACAGGACTGGGGATTACGCGCGACAGAATCATGACGTGATTTCGCACGATACCAGACGCGCTGTACGTTTGGTTTGGCAACTCACGGGGAACGCCAATGATCGAATGGGCCAATAGGGAGCTTTCGACCCTCGAGGGTCAGCTCGCGTTCTGGAAGACCGGCGTCGCTCGGCTCTTCAATGGACCTGCCAGCGACGACGACATCACGCAATCGGTCATCGATACGCTCGAAAAGCACGTGGCCGATTGGCGTGAACTGATGGCGCGGCATCAAATTCCAGTTCAGCAGAATTTACCCGGCTCCGCCGAGCACTGACGCGGGCGGCGAGACGTCGTTGCTTGCTGGATGAGATCGAGGGAGTCAAAAGTCGGGGGCCCGGCGGGGGGATGCCGGGCCCCTTCAATCGAAGCGGCGCTTGGGATGGAGATGAGAGACGGCGCACGTCTTCGATGAAATTTTCCTCGTAAGCGCTGCACGCGCCATGCGCCGCAGTTTTCGCTTGGATAAACGATCAGGCCTTTTGGCGCGCAAACTCGGAAAGCCGAACGTCATCCAGGATCTCGATCTGGAAAGCGTTCGGAAGCCGGATCACGTTCTGGTCGATCAGTTCGGCAAAGCACCGTTCGAGCGCCGCCATCGATATGCCGAGGTGAAACGCGATCTCCGCATCCGAGCGCCGTATCTCGACCATGTCGCGATCACCGCTCGCGCTATTTCGGCCGAGGTGATGGTGGTGCTCGATGAACGTTGCAAGTCTGGCGATGTGGGGTGAAAATCGCGGGTTTGCGTTGTTCTTCCGGGCGGTCGAGTTGGCAATGTTTTGAGACGTCTGCATCGGTAACTCCTGCTAACACTCTCGCGAGTTGAGCTCCCGGGCGGGACCGGTTGCGTGACGCGAAATACCTGCGCCCGACGATGCGCAGATACCAGTCAGCAGTGCGGCCTATGGCGCGCATTTTGCCAATTAGACCAGATGGCCTACCTCGATTTCACGCTCAAATGGCTGGTGAAGCCCAAACTTTTGCGTCATTTGGGCGAGAGAATTTTACAGAACTGCAATTTGAATTCTGTGCCGAAAGGGGCTTTAGGTTAGCCCAGTCATTACGGACGGCTTGATCGGATGCGGCGCGTTTCGTTGAAGGTGTTGATTGCTGCTGCGATCTCGCTCGTATCGCTGCTGCTGACGGCTGCCGTTTCCTACGTGATTGCGCATGACGCCGTAGCTCGTCTCGAACTGCAGATCGGACGCTCGCTCGCATTGCTGGCCGACGAAATGCAAGACAAGCTCGATCGCGCAATGTTCGAGCGTTTGCAGTCGCTCGACGACATGACTGAAATTGCGAAGATCCCATCGAAGACGGAGACGCCCGATTCCTTGCGCGCCTCGCTCGAGCGCTTTCAAGAAGCTTATGCCGATTACTCCTGGGTCGGCTATGCCAATCGCGACGGCAAAATCGAAAGCGCGACCGGCGGTGTGCTGGAAGGTACCAACGTGGCGCAGCAGGAGTGGTTTCGGGAAGGCCTGGACGGCCCCTATGTCGGAGACGTGAAACTTCACGGAGGTCATCCGAAGCCTGCGCCGGGGAAAAAGAATCTTCCGGACTTTATCGACCTTTCGGTGCCCGTCTCCGGCGACGAAGACACTCTCGGGGTGCTCGGTGCGACGTTGAGCGCAGACTGGGCCGAGGAGGTCAAGGACACGTTGCTCGGCAGCATGAAGAGCACGATCCCCGCGGATGTCATCGTGCTCAACGAGGCCAAGCAGGTTTTGTTTGGTCCCGATGACATCGCGGGCAAGACGCTGGATCTGGAAAGCATCAGGGGAGCGCGTGCGGGCGTCGCAAATTTCGCGATCGAGCGATGGCCGAATGGCCGCTCCTATGTCACGGGCTATTCGAAGAGCGACGGATATCGTTCGTATCCGGGTCTGCATTGGATCGTACTTGTTCGCGAGGACCAGAAACTGGCATTCGAGCCGGTGCGCAGCTTGCAGCACAACATTTTGATCTGGGGCGCAGCATTTTCGATTTTGGCGGCTCTGCTGGCGTGGGCTCTTGCCGCCAAGCTCTCGCGTCCTCTGCTGCAACTCGCGGACGCCGCCGAAGGACTGCGGCGCGGCCGCCAAGTCGATTTCCCGGCGGTCGATGGATACGACGAAGCGCGCGTCCTTGCGCAATCGTTGCGGTCGATGGTGGCAGAGCTTGCGGCTCAGCGTGGGTCTCTCGCGGCCGCCAATCAAACGCTCGAAAGCCAAGTTCGAGAGCGTACACAACGGCTGGCCGAACAGAACGTCGGACTTGAGCGCGCCAAGGCCGAGGCGGAGCAAGCGACGGAAGCAAAATCACGCTTTCTCGCCGCGGCCAGTCACGATTTGCGGCAGCCGCTTCACGCGCTGACGCTTTTTGCGCGGGCTTTGTCGCGGCGTGTGCAGGGCCCCGATGCGACCACGCTCGTGGCGCAGATGGAGGAAGGGCTGCGCGGATTAAAGGGTATGTTCGACGCGCTGCTCAATGTTTCACGACTGGACGCCAAGCTCATCGAGCCGACGAAAGTTCCGGTGTCGGTCGAGGAGATTATCGAGCGCGTTTCGGTCGGCTCGAAGGTCGAAGCCGAGCAGAACGGACTGAAGTTCCTGAGCCGCACACCGAACTGGACGATTGAGACCGATCCGGCTTTGCTCGAGACGATCATCAGGAATCTGGTTTCGAATGCTTTGAAATTCACAAAGAGTGGCGGGGTGATTTTGGCGGCGCGGCGCAGAACGGGCCAGCGTGTCATCGATGTCTACGATAGCGGCCCCGGCCTCTCGGTCGAACAGCACGAAAAGATCTTCGAAGAATTTTCGCGTACCGACCGGCGGGCGCGCGGCTCCAACGACGGATTGGGGCTCGGCCTTTCCATTGCGCGGAGATATGCGGATCTTTTGGGTATGCACATCGTGGTGTGTTCCCGCCAAGGACGAGGCTCGCGATTTTCGATCGTTCTTCCGCCGGAACGCATCATCGAGAACGTCCCAGAGAAGACGGGTATTTTCAAAGACGACGCGGACGTTCGAGGATTTAGAATTCTGGTTCTGGATGACGACCCGCTTATCGTTTCCGCGCTCAGCCGGGATCTCAGGGATAGAGGCAATATCGTCTTCGGCTTCCAGCAGGGCGCCGATGCCGGGGCGGCTTTGATGTCCGGGATATCTATTGACGCCGCTATTCTCGATTTTGATTTGCGCGATGACGAGACAGGGCTTGAGTTCATCGGCCGCATGTCGGCAGAACTTGGCTCGTTCATACCGGCTGTTATTCTGTCGGGCGGAACAGATTCCGCAACGCTCGCGACTCTTGCAACGTCGGGCCGGCCGTGGTTGACGAAGCCTGCCGATCCGGAACTGATTGTCGCGACGCTCAACGCGGTCATCAAAGCGGGTCGTGCTGCGGGCCGAACTTCGGTTGCCGAGGAGCACGCCAGTGCAGACTGAATCGCAGAGTATCCCTATGGCAGCACTCAAACGTGAAACCGTTCTCATCGCCGACGATCACAGTCTTTATCGGACCGGCTTGGGCTTTTTGTTGAAAGACAAACTGGGATTCAGCTCGGTTATCGAAGCGGCGACCTTCGACGCCGCGCTCGATCGTCTTTCTGAGCCGGCGAAGATCGATCTCGCGCTGTTCGATCTTTCGATGCCCGGCATTTCCGGGCCGGAAAGTCTGAGTGTCGTGAAGGAGACGTATCCCGGATTGCGCGTCGCCATCGTCTCCGGGTCGGAGGAGCGCAACGACGTCTTGAGGGCTGTCGCGACTGGCCTCAGTGGCTACGTGCCGAAGTCATTGCCGGATGATGAAATCGTCGGTGCTTTGCAGGATATTCTGGACGGGCGCATCTATGTGCCGCGTTTCATGACGTCGGGCACCACGCCGGTCGGAGATAAGACTTTCGCCGCCGGGGCTGTGGAGATGCAGGGGGACCCCGGCGGTGGAGCCGTCACGAAACCCATTTCTCCGCGTCAGCGCGATGTCCTGGATTGCGTCCGCCGGGGTCTTTCAAACAAGGAAATCGCGCGGGAGCTGGAGATCGCGGAGGGCACGGTCAAAATTCACCTCGCCGCTCTTTTCTCTCATTTCGGGGCTCGTAACAGGACTGAGCTTGCTACCAAACGCTGATTTCCAGCTTCCTTTTGACGGCCACGATCGCTGTTGACAGTCTCAGCCGTACCCGAGTTTGTGCACGAGCCAAGCGTGCAGGATGTCGGGATCGAAGGGCTTTCGAATGACCGGGAACGGGGCGGCCAGCGCTGCAAAGTCGGTATGCCCGGTCGTAACAATTGTCGGAATGCTGCGGCCCAATGAGGTGGCAATCGCCAGCGCGTCGTTGATGCCGCGCATTTGGCCGGCAATTTCGATGTCCGTCACGATCGCGGAGATCTGATGCAGCCGATTTCCAAGGGTCTGGATCGCCTCCTGCGAGCTCCGCGCCGCGATGCATGAATAACCCCAGTCGTCGATCAGCATCGTCAGCGCGAGGGACGACTGGTAATCATCTTCGATGACGACCACGAGGGGTCTTACCATCGATGGATCTAACGCGAGTGGTGCTTCCGTTTCGGCAACGGCCGTAGACGTGCTGCCTGCCATGTGCGGCCTCCTGGGTGGGCATCGTGCATCCCGAGACCAGAGGTGGCGCTTTTTTTCGCCGCTTCGCCATTCAGCGGGAGGCCATAGGCTACTCGACCTAGACGCTGCCCCGCCCGCGATCGTTGGACGACTGGCGATTGTTGAGGTGCTAACGGCGGGATATGGTGCTTCCGGGCAGCCGGCCGATTGAAGTTGGAGTGGCGCGCTTCCCGGCTCGGCGGGCAAACAAAACCGGAAACGATGAGCATGGTTTCGGCCTCCAGGACGCGCGCCCGTTGGTATAGCCCGCGTTCCATCGGACGTTCGCTGGTGCTCAGACCGAGGGCGTTCGCCGGTGCCCTTTGCGGACTCGCGGTATTTTTGTTGCTACCGGATTCGTTCCACGGCGCGGTCCGAGAAGCGCTCGCTTGGTGCGTCGGCGGAGCGGTCTATCTGCTATCGGCGTTCCGGGTCATGTACAATTGTACGTCCGAAACAATACGGACACGCGCCGCACGCCAGGACGACAGCGCCGTTGTCATTCTCGTGCTCGTTCTGTTTGCAATGTTTTCGAGCTTCGCAGCTATTTTCGGCATTATCTCCGATGCCAAGAGCGCGACGAATGTAGGGAAGCTCGCCTTTGTCGGACTTGCGGCCTTGACGATCCTGACGTCTTGGCTGGTGATGCAGGTGGCCTTCACGCTGCACTACGCCCACCAATACTACGCGCCCCACACCGGCTTGGATAACGGCGTCACCCGGCCGCTCTGCTTCCCGGACGACGCGACGCCCGATTATTGGGACTTCTTCTATTTTGCGACATCGTTCGGGGCGGCATCACAGACGTCGGACGTTACGATTAATGCCAAGTCATTCCGCCGGCTAGCGACTCTGCACGCTATTGTATCGTTCTTTTTCAACACGATGGTTCTGGCGCTCACGATCAACCTTGCCGCTAGCCTGGCATGAAGGCGACGCGGCTCGCGACCGGCCTATCGCTAAGCTGGCAGTGAGAGCATGGCCGTTGGGAACAATTTCCGGGTGTTGATCGTTGCTGATTGTTCGGGCCGCGCGTGAGAGTGCGGGCGGGGAATAAAGACGTGGCTAACGACGTGTCGTCATCTCAGGATTTCACGGATTCTCAGCAGCTCAAATTGGGCCCGCTCGGTCATGCCGTGGCGGTGGGCATTTTCGTCTGCGCGAAGGATGGGACGCTGGTCGAGTTCAATCAGAGGTGCATCGAGTTCTGGGGCGTGGAGCCCGCAGCCGGTGATGCCAAGTTCGGTGAAGCCTGCAAGATATACTGCGCGGATGGCCATGCGTTGCCGCAAGCAGACAACCCGATGGCGGTTGCCCTGCAAACCGGCAAGCCGGTCGAATCCGCCGAACTGATTTTCGAACGACCAAACGGCGAGCGCATCGCCGTCGATGTTGGCGTCAATCCGATATTTGCCGCCGATGGTGAACTGATCGGAGCCGTCGGCTGCATCCAGGACGCTCGCAAGCGCGAGTTGCAAGCCGCGCGACTAGCCGCGATCGTTGCTTCGTCGGATGACGCCATCGTCAGCAAATCTCTCGATGGATACATTACGACATGGAATGCGGGCGCCGAACGCATCTTTGGCTATTCGGCCCAAGAAATGGTCGGTCAGCACATCACGCGCATCATTCCCGCAGAACTCAGATCCGAAGAGGATGACATCCTTGCGCGCCTTCAAAAAGGGGAACATATCGATCATTTCGAAACGGTGCGCGTTGCAAAGGATGGCCGCCGCATTGATGTTTCGGTCACCATATCGCCAATCCGCGATGCATCTGGAAAGCCCGTTGGCGCATCGAAAGTCGGGCGGGATATCAGCGATCAAAAGCACTTTGAAAGGTCGCAGCAGCTTCTCATCGATGAGCTTAATCATCGCGTAAAAAATACGCTGGCGATGGTTCAATCCATCGCCAACCAGACGGTTCAGCGGACAAAAAATCCAATCGAATTCGCCGCGAGTTTCAGCGGCCGCCTGCACGCTCTGGCTCAGACGCACACGCTTCTGACGCAGTCGATATGGCAGGGCGCCGATCTTTTAACGATGATTCGCGAGCAACTTCCGGTCGGCCCGAGCGATAGCCGCGTTTCCTATTCCGGCCCTTCGGTGATGCTGAACGCGCAAACGGCACTGCATCTCGGCCTCGTGCTTCACGAACTTGCAACGAACGCGATGAAATACGGCGCGTTGTCCAAACCAAACGGACGGCTATCGATCCGGTGGATGGTGCGCACCGAAGGTGGCCGGTGTCTGTCGTTGCGGTGGGAGGAGCGCGGCGGACCTAAAATTTCGGTTCCGGCGTCACGTGGCTTCGGGAGCACGCTCATCGAAAAGAGCCTCGAAGCGCATGGCGGGGTCACTTCAATCCGCTACGAGGCCCAAGGCATGACATGCGATATCAAGCTGCCCTTGTCGGATAATGAAGATTCCGCCGGCGGTTCGTATAACCGTCTTCGTTTGTCTTCGCGCGAGGCGCTTAATGCCGGACGTTCCACGGATGATCGGGAGGTGGCAACGATCGCCGGGCGGCGTATTTTGGTCGTCGATGATGAGCCATTGATCGCGATGGACATCGTCGCCAGTCTTGAGGAAGAGGGCTGCAAGATCGTCGGACCTGCGGCAACGCTGCAGAAGGCTTTGAAGCTCATCGAGAGCGCGGAAATTGATGCTGCCCTGCTCGATGCGAACCTCGCGGGCGATCCGGTCGATGTGCTCGCCTCGGCTCTCCTGCGCCGAAAAATTCCGTTCGCATTCGTTAGCGGCTACGGACGCGAGGGGCTTCCAGAATCGTTCCGGCAGGCGACGCTCATCAAGAAGCCGTTTCAGCGTCAAAATCTGATCGATGTCGTCCAAGGCATGGTGCTGAAGACCGATACGATCGTGCCGCTGCGCCGAAGCACATAGCGTTCGGATTTCGATTGAATTGAATCATACCGGCGAAGGCGATCAACGCTTTTCGACGAAAACTGTGCCTGCCGAATATCCCGCCCCGAAGCTGCATATGAGGCCGCGTTCGCCGGGAGAAAAGTCGCTGTTCGCCGAATGAAAGGCAATGATCGATCCCGCCGAACTGGTGTTGGCGAAACTGTCGAGAATAATGACATTCTCGTCGAGCCGTGGCTCGCGCCCCAAGATCTTGCGGCCGATCATTTCATTCATATTGATGTTGGCCTGATGCAGCCAAAGCCGTTTCAAGTCTCGCGGATCAATTCCGATCTCTTGGGCGTGCTCCAAAATCATGTCGCACACCATCGGTACGACCTCGCGAAAGACCTTGCGGCCCTCTTGTACGAAAAGTTTGTCGGGTGTGCCGATGCCTTCAGGCGCGGCCCGGTTCAGAAATCCGAAATTGTTGCGAATGTTGTTCGAGTATTGCGTCTTGAGGCGCGTGCCGAGGATGCTCCATCCGCTCTCTGTCGCATCGGATGCCGAAAGAATGACAGCGGTGGCGACGTCGCCGAAGATGAAGTGGCTGTCGCGATCCCTGAAGTTCAGATGTCCGGAGCAGATCTCGGGATTGACGACCAGCACGGCTTTGGCGGAGCCGCTGATGATGAAGTCTGCGGCCGTCTTGATGCCGAACGTTGCCGATGAGCAGGCGACGTTCATATCGAATCCAAAGCCGCCGATGCCAAGGGCATGCTGAATTTCGACGGCCATTGCCGGATACGGACGCTGCATGTTGGACGCGGCGCAGATCACCGCGCCAATATCGCTCGGGTTTCCATCCCAGTTGCCGAAAGCGTCTCTGGCTGCGGCGACCGCCATTTCGGCGAGGATCGAAATCTCTTCGTTCGGCCGTTCGGGGATTGCCGGCCGCATGACGGCGGGGTCGAGGATGCCCGTTTTGTCCATCACGTGACGTGACTTGATACCCGAGGCTTTTTCGATGAACGCAACTGATGACGGCAGCAATGCGTCGGCGCGGCCGTCGGCGATTGCGGCCGCGTTGTAGCGCTCGACATAGGTATTGAACGCGTTCACCAGCTCTTCGTTGGTGATGGTGTGCGGCGGGATGTAAAGTCCCGTGGCGGCAATGACGGGCTGGGTCACGGCTGGCGTTTCCAAGACTTTGGGGTCTTGCGAAGCAGCCCCCTTTTTTATGGGGGCTTCCATATCACGAGATCAACCGCTGTCCCATCGAAACGCGGTGCCGGCGCTGTTCAAAAGCGCCTGGATTTCGGGATGGCAGGGGATCGTGAAGGAAAAATAGCGCGGCCACGCCTCGGAATGGCCGAGCCCTAAGGGCCCGCAGAGCGCGGCCGCGAGGGAGACCCGGATACGCGATACTTCATTCCAGGCTCCCTAGACACTAAAGCCGAAATTCGTTGCGATATGGCAAACGAGAAAAGAATTGATGCTTAACGCGGCGGATTATTGCGCTTCAGAAAGACGTACATGATCGGCACGGTGACGATGTGTGGAAGAACTCTTAATGCCACGACCGCAACGGTGTTGAAAATTCCGGGCACGATGACGCGCTGACCGAACATGAACCTGCGGTAGGCGGAGCGGGCGACGCGATCCGCCGACATTGCAGGAAGGAAGAGGCGATAGAGAGAGCGCTCGGCGCCCATCTCGCTATGAAATCCGGTGTCTACGGATCCGGGAGCGAGCGCGGATACCCTGACGCCGTGGCCTGCGATTTCGGAAGCAATCGCCTCGGTCAATGACACCACATAGGATTTGCTGGCGTAGTAGGCGGCCTGGTTGGGGCCGGGAACGTAGGCACCGAGAGAGGCCACGTTCAGGATGCCGCCGCGACGGCGCGCAACCATCGCCGGGAGGGCGGCCCGGGTAAGGCGCGTCAGGCTTTCGACATTGAGCGCAACGAGGCGGGAAATCTCGCTCGGCGTCTGTTCCAGGAACGGACCGGCAAGCCCGGTTGCCGCATTGTTGACGAGCACATCGAGATAAAGCTGCGCGCGGTCGAGCTGCTTTGTGATGATGTCGAAGGCGTTCGGCTCACTCACGTCGCAAAGGATCGTTGTGGGTTCGATGCCCGTCGCGGCTTTCAATTCGATGGCTGCTTCCGCAAGTCGCGTCGCATTGCGCCCGACGATAGCGGTTGCGCTCCCGGCCAGCAGAAATCGCTTGGCCAATGCGTAGCCGATGCCGCGCGAACCGCCCGTGATGACGACAGCAGGTTTCAGATGAGTGACGGCGGCACGCGCAGCTTGTATGGCGTCGGGATCGGCGGCGGCGCGCCACGGCAATAGATTGGAAATCCAAGTCATCTGCTTGTCGTGCATACGGTCTCCCCGAACCCGGCGTGGGCCGGAGCGAAGTTAAGGAGGGGCGCCGATGGCGACAAGGGCAGCCGGGCGCCTTGGGGACGAGCTTTGGTTTGCATGAGGAAATCAGTGTGCCGCAGGAAAGTTCGAGAAGAATCCTAATTTCTCCATTGTTTGGCTGCACGGCTTGCTAAATCGCTGTGGGGGAGGCCGCGAGGGGTACTCGCGGGTCATTTCCGGGCGTCCAACAATCTGCGGGTGGGATCTACGTGGGCTTTCGTTTTTTGAGCGGCCGTGCGCACGGAATGCCCCGTGCTTCATTGCGGCGTTGCGTTGCGATGCTTGGTGCTGTGCTCACGCTTGCGATCAGCGCCAGCGCTCCGAGCGGGATTGCGTCTGCTGACGAAGCTGAAGCAGCGCAGCATCCACCGTTGGATGTGGCGGTCTTTCTCACGTCGCCAGGGTCACTCTGTTACGACAATGGCCGGACGGCCGCGATCAAACGCCTGGCGCGGGAAGAGCAACAGCGGATCAATCGTGCAGGCGGCGTTGCCGGCCGCCGGCTCCGCTTGGAGTTTTACGACGATTTGCACGACGGCAAGCAGACGGCGGTGAACATGGCGTCCGCTCTCTCCGATACGCAGATGCTCGCGATGATCGGCATGTCGAATTCGACGCGCGCCAAGGAGGCTTTCGAAGCCAACGGCAAAGATCTCAAAACCAGCGGCATTCCCTTCGTTTCGGACATTTCGGTCGGTAACCTCATTACCGATTATCCCAATGTCTTCACGACGCGCCCGTCGGAAGAAGAAGAACGGATGCCGGTTCTGGAGCAGTTCGTGAAGCAAATGAAGATCGGCCGCGCGGCCTTCATTGGCCTCGACTCGAGCTTCGTCAGCGGCAATCTCGGCGACGCCTTGAAAAAGCAACTCGGCACCGAGACGATGGTGGCTGATCACCGACTACATACGGTCGGTGACGACGTTATCGCTCCCAGCGATGTTGCGTCGGCGATTGCCGATCTCAAAAGCAAAAACATCGATCTGCTTTTCCTGAGCGTCGGAACGGCTCGGACGGCCGACCTTTTGAAACAGTTCAAGGACGCCGGCTTTACGCCGCCTCTGTTCACCACAGGTCGTCTGACCGCGCTCGAAGCCGATGGCGAAGATGGCTATCCCAACGACATCTATCAGTTGGCTTGGGACGGATTTCCGGATGTCTATAACGACCGGCTGCGCAAGCTCATTTCCGATTCTCCGAATCCCGATAGCTGGATTTTCGAAGGCGTGAAGAATAAAAAAGCGCCCGGTTGGAAGAGCGGCAAATGCAAGCCAAGGGATGAGGACGCGCCGCTCAACGTGACGGACGACGAGAACATGCGGGCGCTGTCGGCCGGGACGCAGTATGCCGACATGGTCGGTCTCATTGCGGAGGCCGCGCACGGCGCCAACGTCACGACCGGTTTGCCCGATCTTCGCAAACTTATTCTGCGCCGGCTCGGCAGTTCCTATGCTTCGGGCCGGGGCACGTTCAAGGGCCGGTTCGACAATTGGTCCTTTGAATCGTCTTCGCGTGCGGCGGCACGGGCGCCGAAGATCATCATGCTGCCGCGTGGACTCGGTCACGCGCAGCTTGCGCCGGTTCAGTTCACGCATCTTCGCAATCGAATCATGCGGCGCATCGATACGCTCTATGCCGATATCGATCTGGTGAGCGCCGAACGGATAGATGACAACGAGAAGACGTTCCTGGCCGATTTCTATCTATCGATGAACGATCGCAGCGGAGCCTCGATCGACCAGATCGAATTCGCCAATGCCTATCTCGAGCCTGGGTCGAACGATCGCCAGATCACCGTGCGCGTCATTCACGATGGCGGAAAGAGCGAGGCATTCCCGGATCACATGAAGGTCTACCGGGTGACGGGCAAATTTCTGTTCGATCCGCAGCTTCTTCACTATCCGTTCGATACGCAGCGATTTTCGATCGACATTCAACCCAAGCACAGCAACCAGCCGTTTATCGTGCAGCCGCCGCCGGAGAATTTGCGAGATCGGGTCGTGAGCGTCGACGGCTGGGTGCCGAAAGACCAGTATGTCGGGTACGACAAGGACTTTGTGCGCACGGTCGATGCTCAGACGCTCGAACCGAGCGTCGTGCCGTTCTACAAGGCGAACTTCGTGTGGCTGATGACGCGCGAAACGACCGATTATTTTTTACGTGTCGTCGTGCCGCTCGGGTTCATCCTGATGATTGCTTATTTGTCGATCTTCATCTCGAAAGATCATTTTGAAGCGATCGTGACGATACAAGTCACGGCACTTCTGTCGGCCGTGGCGCTGTACTTGGCGTTGCCCAAGCTCGAAGCCAACGTCGAGACGTTGTCTGATCGAATCTTCTTATTCAGCTATCTCGTTCTCAGTCTCATCATCGCGATAACAATCGCGCGGGCGAACAGATTGGTCGAGCCGATCGGCTGGCTCAGAAGGCTTCTCGGCTTCCTGCATATCGTCGGCATGCCGGTCGCCGCAGCCGCCGTCGCGTTCTATGTTTACGAGGCGAGCTTGGTATGACGACTGACGGCTTATAATTTGTCGTCAGGAACTGGGTTTGGTGTTCGCGGATGTTTTTGCGAGATCGCGCTCATATGGAAAAGGGCTCCCGATGAGGAGCCCTTCCAACCGCGTTTCTCACGCGCTCAATAGTACGAGCAATAGCGGCGTCCGCGTCGCCAATAGCAGTCGGCGTAATCGTCGCCATAGTAGTCGTCATAGTAAGGGCCGCCGTAGAAGCCATAGTACGGCCAGAAGCCGATGCCGCCGTATCCATATCCTCCGCGCCAATGACCGCGACCACCGCGCCAATGGCCGCCATGATGAAAGCCGCCGTGCCTGAAGCCTCCCCGGCCAAAGCCGCCGTGGCCGAAGCCTCCGTGATGACCGCCAAAGCCGCCTCCGTGGAAATGCCCACCGCCGCCACCACCGTGCCGGGCTTCTGCCGCGCCGGCAAAGGCGACGACGGCCAAAGCCGCGATCGCGGCAGTCGCTGCCTGTTTGAGTTTCGTCATTTTCGAATGTCCTCTGAACGTCAGGTGCCGTTGCATTAGAAACAGCGTTCACGGGATCGAAGTTCCCGAACGCGCAAAAGCCCCGGCTCCCGGAGATATAAGGAGCCGAGGCTTTCCACGGCATTAGCTAAGCCATGATGCCGGCGAAGGGCTGACCTGCACCGGGAGGCGCCGTTAAAGTACCTGAGGAGTTCCCCACGATGGGGAATGTTTGTGAAGCGGTACTCTGTTCAGCGCCGTAGCGGGCCACGATTCCGGGGGACGAGGCATCGCGGCCTTCGTTGGAAATACCCGGCATCACAACGAAGGTTGCATCGACGGTGCTGGTTTGCCGCAGGACTGCGAGCGAGTTTCACTCGCCAACGCCGTAACCCTGATTGTCGGGAACGCTAAACGCTGCACGAGCGTAGCCCACTCAGCTTTAACGACCAGCTGAGGTTGCACCATGTTTCAGAAACACAAATTGCTCATTGTCTCCGGCGGGGCATTAGCACTCGCGCTGAGCGCATCGTTGGCATTCGCCGATGACACCTCGACGTCGACAAATCCGTCGGACACCAAAGTTAACACCGAGCCAGGAAGCCAAGGCAAGACTTCGGATCGGACGCCTGGAGAGGCGGCCCCGGATCGCACGCCAAACGCAAGTACGTCAGGCAATACCGGAACGGATGCGGGCCAAACCGACGAAGGCACGTCGGATAGGACACCGAAGGAGGGCGATCAAAAATAGATCGAACGAGAAACTCCGCTTAGCAGGGCGAGTGCACTTTCTAACAGCGCTCGCCCTATTTCTTCTTGCTTATCTTCTCGATCCTCTTTCGGCTCGTTTCACGGCCGTCACTCCGACAGCCCCCCGCCGGGTCCAATCCCATTACCTCGCGTGGGTGTCGTGCTTCAGAAACGTGATGATTTTGGCGCGCGTTGCGGCATCGGGAATGCCACCGAAGACCGACCCCATGTTGTTGCCGGGAATGAGCGCGTTTGGATTGGCGATCCACTCGTCGAGCGTTTTCTCGTTCCACGTGATGTCAGAAGACTTGAGCGAAATCGAATAATCATAGCCCGTAAGCGATCCGGCTTTCCTGCCAAACACGCCATAGAGCGTTGGGCCGAGACGATTGTCGCCCTTATCGAAAGCGTGACACTCGCGGCAATAGTCGTTGTACGCCAGTTCGGGGCTTTCTCGGGCCGGTTTGTCCTGCGCAATGACGCTGGCGACGACGGCAAGCGAAAGGACGGCGGAGAAGCCGATTGCCGAACTCCAATGGGAGACGATCTTTTGCATGAGTCACACTGTCCTCAGCTCTGGCTCCGTCCATAAGATCGATGAGCGAAGGTAGACTGCCGAAGGTTGGCGCCGCAAACAATGGACCGAACCGTTTCGTCGAAAACATCGTAAAGGTGCGTCGGCTCTAGCGACGCGCTGGCGGAGCATTTTCAAGAGCGAAGACCAGCAGGCGTTGGCCGCCGCCTCATGAAAAGTAATTATCTGAATTTATTGAAAAATGTTTGGATGGTGCCGCTTGTGTGACTCGAACACACGACCCCGTCATTACGAATAACCGGGCCTCATACAGCATGGACGCTCATGCATTAGCATGAGGATACCTAAGCTTCTGAAATCGTTAGAAGATTATTGAATTTCTCGGCTCTCGACTTAGCTTAGCTGTCGGATCAACGCGATCCCTAAACGCACCCTAAAGCTGAGGCGATGAAGTGAGAACCTTTCGAACTAGAAAAGATGTCGAAGACATATCTGGCATCGCAAAACAACAAACCGACTTTCACCACATAAGCGAACGCGGCCTTGGTCTACGGGTGTCTTACGGTGGAAGGAAAACCTACTATGCCCGTTATCGGTTCGAGGGGAGACAAAGAAGGGCAACTATCGGTCACCATCCCGAATGTAGCCTAGAAGATGCGCGCCGCCTCTGTAGGGCGATGTTGGCCGATATTGACAAGGGAGTAGACCCGGCTGCGGAGAGGTTGAAGCGTCGAAGGGCCAGCCGCTCGCTGATCTTTAAAGATATAGCCGCGGAATACATCGAGCGGCGAGCGAAGCCCCACAAGAAATCCTGGAGGCAAACTGAAGCGACTCTCACGCGCTATTTCTATTCGTCATGGGGCAACCTATCCATGACAAGTATCGACAAGGGGATGGTGCGTGATGCTCTGGATGACATTGTCGCGCGGGGGACACCCAGTGCTGCAAATCAGGCTTACGCTTGTCTAAGAGCACTGTTTTCATGGGCCGTAGATCAGGACCGTTTGGTGGTTTCGCCATGTACGGGGTTACGTATGCCTGCGAAGGAGAATCCGCGCTCTCGTGTCTTGTCAGCGAAAGAGATCGCCGAACTTTGGGCAGCCGCAGATATCGTCGGAGAGCCATTCGGACCAATCGTCAAATTGCTCTTCCTTACGGGTCAACGTCGAACTGAAGTTGCGGGCATTTGCCGTTCCGAGTTGGATATCCCTGAGGCTCTTTGGACGCTTCCCCATTGGCGGACGAAGTCGTCACGAAGCCACATGGTGCCGTTAGGGCCCCGCGCGATCGCCGTATTACACGGAATTCCGAATTCCGGAGAATTGCTGTTTCCTGCGCGTGGCGCTGCAACAAACAGCGTTTCTGGCTTTTCGAAATGGAAACGTCGGCTGGATGAATTGAGTGGCGTTAGCGATTGGGTTCTGCACGACATCCGCAGAACCGTAGCAACAAACCTGGCACGATTAGGGACGTCGCTGCACATTATCCGCAAAATTCAAAACCACGCCGACGCTATTCCAGGAGTGGCGCGCGTTTATAATCAATATAGCTACCTTCCGGAAACCCGTAACGCATTGCTATTGTGGGAAGACGAGCTTTCCAAAATTGTTGGTGCAACCTTCTCCGCGCGCTCTACTGGATCTTTTAGCCCCCAAACGGCCATCGCGGATGCTTCAATGGGAGTTAGTTTATGCGCGCCAAAATTCTAAATCTCATAACTGCCTACTTAATACTTTTGGCCTTACTGGCTGGTGATACTGCCCAAGCCCAAAGCCCATCAGACGAAATCTTTAAGGGCATCTTCCGATTGCTCAAAAAGTCTCACGCTCATCAACTTTCCGACCCCGCGATTAGTATTCAAAACGATCGTCCTGCGTCAAATCAGACTTTTTCGGTCGGTGGCAATCGTCTGGATGAAAGCACAACTTTGACTGGCGACTATTCCTGCAAATCGAGCAAGCAGTTCAGAGGCTTCCAGTGGTGCGTATCTACCGTTCAAAAGACGGATCCGCGAGGAGCGTATATCCAAGCAACGGCAGTTGCGCGTTCCCTTGACGGACGCAGTGCTCTTATGAGGAGGTCGCTAAATCCCGCTTTCTTCTCTGATGATGAGATCAGAGACGATATCAACGGTCTCAGCAACAAATTCCGACAAGAAGCGAAGATAGTCCGAGTTCGTTCGTCCGGTATTGACGCGACGATGGCCGTCTGGGGAACGATATCTCTACACAAATTGAGTGATCTTGAGATCCGGTCCTTGCGTTCCGATAGGACGAACCTTGCATTAATCGTAGACTTTGCAAACGACTTAGATGAATCGCTCAGGCGGCATCTCCCAATCTATCGTTTAGCATCCGGGAGAGGCTTCGTGTGGATTGCCTCCCGGTATACAAGGACCTCAGGGAGACTTAGTTTTTTAGCCGCCAATTGTACGACCCTGATCGAAGGCGAACCGCAAGCACCTCGAGATAAAAATGGCGATCAATCCACTGAAGAACCGCCCACGGGTACCGCCGCCGTCAGCCAGACTCAGGCACCTCCCCAATCACACGTCACTGACCCAAGAGTTGCTTTGCCAGCGCGCAGTGACGGCGCTGATATCGAACAAACGGCCGCCAGAAAATTCGGACCCACGGACGTTGAATCCGGTACACGAGTTGCGGAAGCCTCCACGCCGGATATGGATACTTCAATCAGCGGCCGTCCGGACCAACAAACATACGAAAAAGCGGTGAACGATCTAATGGAACTTTCACATAGCGATGCTGTGAAAGATTCGAGCAACGTCGTTCGGATGCAAATGACGCTTAAGCGACTGGAGGAGGGGCACCGCGCGGCCCGGCCGAAGCGCTTCGTAAAGGACTGGACATGTCAGATCGAGTCGGTGGGTGCGCCTGTAATGAATTACTCAGATGGGTATAATGCCCAAGAACATATTGGCTTTAATCCGAGTGGTAACGAACTCGGCATCATTTGCGCAGAGTCGGTGAGATATCTGTTGGTATTGAACGGCGACAGAATGGACATGAATTTTCTGGCGACGTTGAACCGGGGAGATCGAATTTCATTCAGTGGTGAATATGCGGGTCGCCGCCTTTTCGACATGACATCTATCGTAAAAAACGCCGAAGTGTCACGCGCCTGAAATGATGCGGTGGCCGGGACCTAAATCGGAATTTGCTTCCGGATATTTTTCTGAAAGTAGAACGAACCAATGGCGAGGGCCTAGCTGCCCCGCTACGGCGCGTGCAGTGTTGGAGCTCGTGAATTGGGTGGTTTGCCCCATCGCTTCCAGCGCGGGCAGCGCTCCTGCAATTGGCGCAGTCGTACGCTGAACCCAGAGTGCCGCAGGTCATGGATGATCAAGCTCCACAATGCTATTTTAGCGAAGCGGCAGTTACTTAGGTGATTGGCGGCTAAACGCGAACACATCCCTGAGAATGGGATTTCGTGAATGATGAGACGGAGGCACTAAGCGGAACGCTCATTTCAACCTCAAGCTATTCCATCCCCCAATTTTTGGAAAAGGACGAGATAGCGATGAGATACTTATCCATCGACCAAGTCGCAGATTTATTATCGTGTTCACGCAGTCATCTATACCGGCTTATCAAGAGAAAGGAGTTCCCGACTGGAATCAGAATCGGCAGCCGTGTCCTTTGGTCGTCAAGCGAGCTTGAGCGGTTCTTGGAGGCCAAGCATTCGGCCAAGCCGGACACTCAAGCACTGGGGCCTATGCGAACGTTTCGTTCACCGGTTAACGGAGCAGTTCGATGAAGCCAAAGTCATTGGACGAGTGGAAGACGATCATTAAAAAAGCCTGTGAGTCTGTAAACCGTTCGAACCTCGAACTCGCCAAGCTATGCGCATCTAGTTTGCGAGATCTCGAGGCGAAAACTCAGGACGAGTTAGCAGAAGACGTCGGGCTTGGTGTGACGAAGTATAAGATGCTCTGTCGCATTGGAGTGTGCGAACGGCTCGTCAACTCCGACCCGAAAATTCTCCCTTCCGGGTATAGTGTGTTGTATGAGTTGGCTCAAATCCCTGAAGCGTTTTGGGACCTCGCGGTTGAGGACGGTATCATTTCGCCGAAGATTACTCGCGTGGGAGCTAATTCCTGGCGAGTCAGGGCGAGTGGAGTTGATTCCGTCGAGGGAAAGTTCGATTCCGACGGTACGCGGCCGGTTACGACTAACGCGCAGAAACAGAGCATGGACGCGATTGCTACAACAGGAGAGACAGACGACAAAGTAAAAACAGCGGGCGTTGAAGAGTCGTCTCGCCCGGGTAAATCGAAAGCGAAAGGCAGTGACGCCAAGCAATCTCGCTCAGCTCACGCCAAGGTAAGCACAGTACCCGCTGTAGCTTCTCTTGGAATGTCCGCACCATCAAACGAAACGACAGAGACGCCTTTACAAGTGGCCCAGCTTACTTTTTCGGCTACTGAAAAGCTTGCGCCGAATGTGGTGGAGGTGGTGCTGGAAGACTTTGAGGATAGACGCATTATTGGTGTCTATTTTCCAGTTAATTTGCAACTGCAAGGGGACCTGATGGAAGCGGTCGTACAAATTGTACGTCGGTTTAAACTTGTGGAGCATACCCGCGCGGGCGAACGGCTTATCGCCGCCTAGTTTTGGACGTGCAAGCCGCAAGTCCGGGTTCTTCTCTTGGACTTGCGGTTGCCGCGGCATACTGTACCTCCCGAACCCGGAATCGGTGTAGGCATGAGTGAGACCTGCGCCCTCTAAACGGGGCATCCACCGCAGGCTCTTGAGCTTGTGAGACTTCATGGAACGGTTTCGATTAGATAAATTCATCAAGGCGTATCAGCACGCCAGCGCGATGAACCAAACGTGGCTTACCGCTCGGGACCATCGCCCTGAACTTCAATCAGTTCGCATCTCTTCGCGCGATCACGGCGAGTTTGTCGAAAACCTTGCGACCCTCTCTCAATTATTATCCGATGCCGGGCTTTCGCTATCTGCGATGAGTGCTAGCGCTGCGCTTGAATCTGCCAACGAGGCTGTAGTCATTGACGGACAAAAAGTCCTTAATATTGGGCCGATGCTGCGGCTAAGTGCTGACATCAAAGACCTGCAGACTAGGGTTCGGGATGAGTTTGTCACTCGTTACGCGTTGATCGTTCCAACAAATAAGGTTCCGTTTTACGAGCCGTTGAAGCCGCCCTTTGGATCCAAAGTCGAAACGTCCTTTGAATCGGTCAATTTCGATATCTCGGAATCTGGAAAATGTTTCGGACTAGGTCGCTACACGAGTTGCGTGTTTCATCTGATGCGTGTTTTGGAAACTGGGATAAGGGCAATAGCCCGCTGTCTTGGCGTGTCGGACCCCGTAAAGGAGGCTGACCGCAATTGGGGCAAGATGCTTCGCAACATCAATGATGCGATCAATGCGAAGAAAGTGGTCATGTCCGCTTACGACACTGACTTGTTCAATGGAGCGTACGTCGCCTTAGACAAGGTTCGAAGTCTTTGGCGTAACCCCACCATGCATGTTGGCAACAAGTATTCTGAGGATGAGGCCAAAGAGATTTGGGATGCAGTAAGCATTTTTATGAGGAAGCTCGCTTCCCGGATGGATGAGAACGGAGCGCCGCAGGTTTAGGTCCGCTCAACCTGCGGAAGACTCCTTCCGCTTCGTGTTCGTCTAGCTCATGTTTCTTCTTGGTTAGGGTTTGCCTCCAGCTATCGTTGGTGGGCTTTTGCAGAAATCTGCCCAAGGGACTTTGAGGACTGAAATGCTACGCCGTAATCTTGGCAAAGCTTCGCCAATCAAGGGCATCATAAATGCGCCGAGAGTGGAAGGATCGAACGACAAAGCGCCGTGCCAGATACTATGCCTGAAGCTCGGTGTTATCTAAGTCTATGGTGTCTTGTTCACCGACAAACGCCAGCTTGGTCATGTAATCCACCCAGCCGTCGGTCACTGCCGGTTGAACATCTATCTCTCTGTAGCCCCATTCGGTTCGCTGCCAGGTTTCAATCACCAAGGTATTGAATTCCACGGCTGGACGTTTAGTGGGATTGTCTAGGAGCAGATGGTAGTGCAATCGCCCGTTCGCATCCCATTCTTGAACCGCGAACCTTCTAAGTATTTTGCGTTTCCCCAAACCTCTCCGCCGATTTGAGCGGCCGAACAATTCACCTTCGATCACCCTCAAAAAATGACGAAGGTTGCGCGCATAGTCTTGAGGGGTTGCGTAGTAAAGCCCATCGGGAGTCAGCACCGCTTTCTTGTGAGTCAGTGTTAGGGCCAGTGGTGAATTCCATGAAGGGAAGTCTACGAACTTACGAAATTGATGCCTTAGTTGCCGTTTGTTGTACAATCGTTTCGAGTTTCTAAAGGAGCAGCTGTTGCGACCAGCGGCTAGAGCCAGGTACTGATTCCTATTTATCGAAACGACGACCTTTGATGCTCAGCGTAAATTCCGAGCAGCGAGAGATTTAGATGCCCGAAGGTATGTCTGCCGCGTGCAGGTCTAGCGGTTACCGTGCTCAAGCGAGTGTTTTCTTCAAAAGCCGTGGCACACCACAAGAAGAGGCCGAGCATGCTTCGCTCAGATAGGCTATCCGGGACCCATTCCCCCTAAGCAAGGCTCAAATCGCTATCTAGCGACACGCGCAGTCAAAGGAGCACGTTGGATTTTCCCGCATTCTCGCTGACGCGGCGGGTCATCCAGGTAGCCCGGCCATATGAAATCGCGGTCAGAGGAAAGATGGCCGCAGATCCACATGCCAAGAGTCAACCGGCTGCTCTCGTCGTCGGCGACACAAATCCCATCATCGGACTTCAGAGTTTGCACAACGCGGTCCGTAGAAAGCTGGAAACGGCGAAGCCAAGTCGTAGAGGAAGCGTTCTCGAATGGTTGGGCCATACTCTTCGACAAGGCGAGTAGCGCTATCGGGCAATATTTTGATCGAACGAATAAAGTCGTCCATGGCGATCGGACCGTCGGGGGGTGCATCTGCATTTAGTCTCAATAGATGATCGCGGCCGATCAGTAGCCCTGCTTGGCCAATAGCGTTCTGACTTTGGAGATGCATTGCCGATGAAATCACGTCTTTCCAGTCCCAAAGACCACCAAATTTTATTTGCGTCGGGGTGATCGAAATCGCGCTGTCACCACACCCCAATGACAAAATTTGTATCTGACGGCGATCAATTTCGTAGCACGCTAGCGTGTCTACCAAGGCCAGCATTACGGGATTATTTGCCCATACTCCGCCGTCGGCAAAAAACCGACCGCCATCCTTATAGACCGGAAAAAATGTTGGAGCCGCCGCAGTAGCCATTGCGACTGTCACAATGCGTTCTCGCCAATCTAACTTGTAATCAGCATGGTGAGGTGTTTTGAAAATATAAACTTCAGTAAATCCATCAAACGACGGAACGCATAATCGTGTCTTAGCGTCGCCCAACGTGAGGTCGCGGAAGATATTGTCTAAGTGTCCCCTTAGAACGTCTGCTCGGTAGGCATAGTGAGTAATGTTAGAAAGAAATCGCATCTTCTTGCGAAGTCCAAACGGATCGAAGCTCAAAGGCGGAAAAACTTCGGCTCCATGATTAGTATAGAGTTCGAGAATTTTTCGGGCGCAAAGTCCAAGCGCTAGTCCTAGCGAAATAATTCCGCCGGTGGATGTGCCCGCAATGAGATCGAAGTAGTTCCCGATCGGCCTATCGAGGTATTTTTCTTCAATCTGACTAAGCACGCTCGCAGGCAGTATGCCCTTGATGCCGCCCCCATCTATGGACAAAATACGAAACGGCTTGTTCGCCGGCCATGGAAGCTTTTGGCGTAGGCCAAGCAAAGTGCCGTCAGATCGTCTCAAGTGTTTTCGGCTCGCTAGGTTGACGATTGGGGTGCCGCCCGCCACCGTGCCATCTCTTAGTGGCTAGCCAGCCCTCATAAAAGTATAACCATTCCGCAGTCCAAAATACGATTGTATCCGCGATCAAGTCGTCCAGGCTCCATTCTCTCGATGTAGGACTGAAGAGACATAGGTAGGGAAGTTCTGGATTCTTGTCATTGATGTAAACGTGCGGGATTGGTCCTTCATGGTAGTCCGGATGACGCTCAAGCAATGGCGAAATAATCTGAACTCTGGGCTGACTGTCGTGCAGATTTACGTTTGCAAGAGCGTGCGGAATCCTGTGTCCTATTCGAACTTTATGTGACCGTTTGTCAGGCGCTAGAATTCCGTTCCAGGTAACGCCAAGTTCGCTCCGCTCCGTGACCTTGAACTCCGGCCAGCGTTCTGCCATCGCATCAATCTGTTGCTGCAAAGATTTCATTCCGGTAAGGAACCGCCACCTTCCCTCGTTGCGGGTCTAATAGCCGTAGTACGCATTGTGGTAGCGGCAGCCCCTGCATTTAATAGCCTTCCTCCGGATCCAAAGCGAAGTTTGCTGGCCTCCATCTCATGCGATTGAGCTTTTAAGTGATCATTGATGGCGGAATTCGCTGCAGTTTCTCCAAATAACGTTTGAAGAAGTCCCGCTTTTTCTTGGATGCTCAGGTCTCCATTGCGCAATTTTTTCAGCTCTACGATTAAACGCCTGAGATCGGAGTCAAAAAGGCTCTGCGCTGCGAAGTCTTCTGGCCACCGATCGGTAAATTGATCCGCCAGATACGAAGGATTGAGCACCTCCACAGTTCCACGCGCACTGTTTCTCTCTCCGAGCCGGCCTCTGAGTGTATGAGCAATGTTGATCACTTCTTCGATCAAGCTCGGCTTCACATTGCCGGCTTCCAGCGCAACAGCCGCCAATACGACAGACGGAGGCTTTCTAAGCTCTTTGCGAGCTAACATACGATAAGAAACATCTCTCGCTCGTTTGATGAGTTGAAGTGCGACAACCCTGGCGGACTTTTCCTCAATGGGCGCATGTGCGGGAAGCGGTTGATTGTCAGCCTTTAGTTGACCCTCAACGAGCATTCTGCGACCGGTAAATTGGTCATAGAAGTTTGGGTCGTATTCAACCAGCCGATTGAAATAATCGGCAAATCCCCATGGATTTACCACCTTGTGATACGTTTCACCGGTTTCCTTCTTGTAGTGAAAAAGGTGAGCCGCACGATCCGGTTCTCCAGGCAAGCGTGCAACGGGCATGAGATCAACTTTGGACTTGTCGTCATACTCAACTGTTACGCACCGACTGTTTTGCGTAACCTTGCCGTAATACCGCCCCCCGGGTTCGCCATTTATCGCGTGGAAAGTGTTTTGAAGGACTATCTTCGGATCGTCGTGGGCCGATACGTTCAGTTCTACGACGACGTCAACGTCGTGCTGGTCTTTTTTCACGCGTGACAAGATTGCGGTCCCAGTAGCAAAACTGCCGCTTGGGTAGCATTCGATGACCCTACCTTGAAGCGGGCTACCGGACCTGTCGATATAGCTGCAAAGCGCCTTGAAGTTCTGCTCGGCCGCAGCGTGTTTCGTCGGAGTTAATTGAATGCGCCGCGCGACGTCCATTAATAAGGCATCTGGCTCGGAGAGAAAGTCGCTAAATTGGTTTCGTATGACGTTCATTGAAGCCCCCATGAAGCGCGCAATTCTTTGTTGCTGCGATTAAGGACAAACGTTCTCGAACGAACAGAAAGCGTTCATAGGCAAACTTACATACGATTCGCAGCGAGCTATTCGTGGTTTTCCGCTTTTTTTGCGAATGACCGATCTTCCGTTGCCGCGGGCTGGCCCGTGACCTAAACGGGCCCTAAGTAAAACGTTGGCTATGAGAATCGAAGTACGATTGGTGTTAAGTGTTTGGAAATGTTGGTGCCGCTTGTGTGACTCGAACACACGACCCCGTCATTACGAATGACGTGCTCTACCGGCTGAGCTAAAGCGGCGATCCGGCAACGAATTCATCCGTTGGCGAGGCGCGAGGGATACCCTCCCCGGTTCCGAATTGCAAGCGCCCAGGAAGCGACTCTTGCTGCGACCCAAGTGATGCGACGGAACCTCCGTTTGGGAGGCTCCGCCAGACCTAGCTCGCGGCCCTGAAGCTGCGTCGCGCAATCGGCTGTTCCGGCTCGGGCTCCGGGGGGTCGGTCCCCGGATCATCGGGTGCGCGTGGCGCGACGAACAGTTTCGCGTCCTCAGTCCGCGCGGATCGCGGCTCGCGTTCCGCAGGCAGCGTGGAGTTCGAGGAAACGGCAGACGCGGGTTGAGGTCGAGCTTCCGACCGATGCTCGGCGCTGTCTGCCGCTGACGGTTCCGCTGCCGATTCTGTCGGCCCAGCGGCGGGCTTCTGTTCGACAACAGGATCGACAGGATCGACGGTCGGCTTTGCGGTGACCGGCTCCGCATCGATGACTTCGGCGGCGTCGGGAGCCGTGACAGGCTCTTGTTCATCCGTTCTGCGTTCAGGGCTTGCTGCTGCGGCGGTTGTCGTAGTGGCCGGGGCTTCAATCGCGATCAGCTCTTCAAGCCGTCGCGCTATGATCTCGTTGCGCGTCGCATCGCGCGTCTCGACGGGAACGCGCCATTGGAACGCATCCAGGCGGCCATCCACGGGCGATGTCGGTTCCCAGTGATCGGAGATGACGCCATCTGCAATCCATGCCGGATCGCGCGCCGCGTTCATGGCGCGGGCCAGCCATTCGCGAACGCGCCCCTTCTCGCCATTCTGACCGGCTTCGATGCGTGCCATCAAAGTGGCGACGCGCTGGGTCAGACGCTCAGGCAAGAGCGGTTCGAGCGTGTGGCGTGCTTCATCAAACAAGCGTGCGTCGATGGCCGCCGTGGCAACGGCTATGGGGCTCTCGATCGAATGAGGATTGAGGGCGGCAAGCTGCCGGATGCGGTCGTAACGATCGCGCGTGCTGTCGCCGACGCGGGCGTAGGCATAGGCGGCTGCAAGATCCGGATGGGGTGACTTGGCCCAGGTTTTCTGCAGGATTTTGGCGGCTTTCGCAGTGTTGCCGCGCGATGAGAGAATGCGTCCGGCGATCGCAGCCGCCGGAACGAGGTCGGGCGCGAGACCATGGGCTTCCTGGGCCAGCGTCAGCGCCTTGTCTGGGGCGTCGTCTTCAATCTGCTGCGCCTTGGCCGTCAACAAGACGGCGCGCTTACGCTCGGCGGCAGCTTTGGCGATGTGCCCACTTTTTCTCGCGTGCGCCAACGTCTGAAGCGCAGCCGTCCAGTCTTTCTGTTTGCACTGCTGATCGAGGAGCGCCTTCGACGACCAGCCGAGCTTCGGATTGGCCTGCAGCGCCCGGCTTGCGAACTGCCGTGCAGCCTCGTTGGCGCCTTCGCGTTCGGCTTCGAGGAAGAGGCCGCGCAGGCCAAGCTGCTCTGTTTCGGGCGAGGTGAGCATCGCCTCGTAGATGCGGCGTGCTGTGGCGCGATCGCCTGACAGCTCGGCGGACTGGGCGCGCAGCAGATGCGTCAACGGTTCGTGCGGCAGCGCCTTCCGCGCCTGCAATGCGAAGCGCGAGGCGAGGGCGCTATCGCCGGCACCGATGGCGATCAAGCCGCTCGAAACGGCGTCGAGTCCTTTACGTTGGCGCCGGCGAACGAGCCGATCGCCAATCGCCGCCGGGCTGTTCCAGAGCGCGCGAAACACCGACCAAAGGAACACGATCGAGGCGATTGCCGCTGCAAGAAGCACGACGGCACGAAATACCGATGTCTCGATGTCGTAGCCTTGCCAGACGATCTGGAGTGATCCCGGCCGATCCGCGAGCCACGCCAGACCCGACGCAATAAGGGCGATGGTAATCAGATAGACGACGAGGCGTACCATGACGCAAACCCTTCGCTGGATTAAGGCGCTGATGTTGCCGCGGGCTCGGCGCCCGGAGCGATGGATGATTTGAGCTGGCCTTCGAGTTGCGCCAGGGTGCCGTCGACGCTGACCCGCGTTTCAAGTTTGTCCAGGAACGGCCGTGCCGCATCTTCCGCAGCCGGAGACAAATCCTTGGAGGCTTCGAGTACGGCGTCGAGACGTCCGTCGTTCAACGCCACCTGCATCCTGCCAAGAGTCGCTTCGGTGCTCTTGTCATCGGGCTTCGAATCGATGCGCCGAATGCGGACAACCGATTTTGCTTCCGCCCAGAGCCGATCAACGACGCCGGAATGCTGTGAGGTATTTTCCGCGTCCATCGCCGAATTGGCTGCGGAGCGAAAATCCTTCTTGAGGTCGGTCAGCGTCGGTACGCCGCTCTGCTGAAGATTCGTCAGCGGGGCGAGATCGATGTTGTTGCCCGATAGCTTTTTGACCTCGGCGAGCTGGGCCGAAAAGTCCTGTCCGCTGTCGAGAGCCCGCTTCAGGCTTTGAAGCTCAAGCGCCAAGACGACTTTTTCAGCTGTTTGCTGACGAGCGCTTTCGCTTTGAATGACGTTCTGGACGCTCTTTTCGAGCGTGGCGATGCGATCCGCGATGGGCGTGACGGCTGCGGTGATCTCGGCCGGTTTCGCGGCTTCGGCCTTGACCGTGTCGATTGCCGATTTCAGTTGCGTGGTTTCGTTTTGCGCGGTTTTCAGATCGGCGGCAACGCGGGCGGCGGCATCGCGATTAGCGCTGATGCTCGCTTCAATGCGTGCCGTGTCGGTCTTGATCGTGGCGACATCCTTATCGAGACGTTGCGTGCCTGCCTGGGCGGTTTCGCTGGCGGCGGTCGCGGCCTGGACGCGGCTTTCGACGTCTTGCGTTACGCTTGAGCGCAAGGCGCTGAGTTGTGTCGAAAGGCTCGATTCAAGGTCTGTGACTTTCGCCGTCAGTCCCGCAAGCTGCTCGATGCGCGACGGGTTGGGATCGTTGGCTCCGGCGTCAACCAGGGCTTTGAACTTGTCTTCGAGCTTGCCGATGCGGTCCATCAGTTGCGTCGAACCCGAATCCGAAGCGGCCGAGGCGAGCGCCGCCTTTGTTTCGGCAACGAGACGTCGCTGGCTGTCGGTGAGCGCCGGAATCATCTGCGCGGATTTTTCAAGCGTCGCAATGCGATCTTCGGCGGTCTTCAGCTCGGATTCCTTGACGTTGTGCGTTGCCTTCTTTTCGATGGCTTCGACACGTTCGGAGAGCGCCGCGGTGCTGTTCGCGAAACGTGACGACGTGCCGTCAAGGCCGAGTTCCGGCACGGCCCATTGCAGCGCCAGGAATGAGAGAGCGCCGCCAACGATACCGGCGACGAGATGGCTGAAAAGGCCGCCACGCCTTTCGACGACGACTTTTGGGTCGGCGGGTTTGCTTGCTGTCTGCGCGCCTGACGCAGAGGCTTTAGAATTTTCAGCTTTGGTGGATTCAGCGTGCATGCTGGCTCCCGAGTTCGGATGGTCGCACGTGCCGGATTTCGTCGCATAGGTCGACGCGGCGGCCGGGAGGGGAACGTTGAATTTCGTTTGGGCTTCGCTCGCGGCGGTGCGCGGAGATGCGCCTTCCCCGGCCTTGCCGACCGGCGTGATCTTGATCTCAGTCGCCTTGAGGTCGAGCGTCGCGTAAGGACGTTTGGCGGGGCCGCCGGGGGTGCTGCCCTTGCCTGTACTCGATTTGTCGTCTGCCATTGAAACTCACGACTCCGTACGAAACTCGCGTATGCCACCCAAAGCCGGTTAATTCCGGGCAAAGATTTCTTAGATCGAAACGGGCTTTCTATCGGGTGGCCGTAAATGCCCTCGGCCGCAGTCTTACCCCGGTTCTGGCTGGGCTGCGAGACGTTTCAGCACGACAAATAGTTCATCAAGATTGGGGCGATCGGCGATGACGATGTTTTGGGCAGGCAAGCGCACTGATAGAGCTTTGGCCACGTTTTCCGAGAGGCAGGCGTAGGTCAATGCCGAAAAATCGACCGATGGCGATAGGCTGCCAGCAAGCCGCGCCCATGTTTCGGCTGTCCTCGGCGACATCAGGGCGACGACGTCGATGTCTCCGTTTCGAAGGGCTTCAGCAACTTGAGGCGTGAACGTTCTGGCTGCGATGGAGCGATAGACGGTGAGCGCGCGGATCGGGATGCGCTCGGAAGCCAGCGCTGCCGCCAGATCGAACGCCAGGACGTCGCCCGCGAGATGAATGAATGGTCCCGCGTTCGTCTTTGAAAGCCGGATGATCTCGGGCACGAGGCTCGCACCGGTGCCGTCGCCTTCGACGATGTCTTTGAAACCCAGTTGTCGCGCTAGAGCCGCGGTTCCCGGACCCACGGCGAGAAGCGGCAGCGCAAGCGCGGCTTGTAACGCCGGTGAAGCCGCGAGAGATCTCAGCGCGTTGCGGCTCGTCGCGATCAGCGTGCCCGCATCCTGAATGTCGGAACGGGCTATCGCGTTGGGAACGATCTCGATCAGCGGTTCGAGCGTTGCCCGCCAACCAAGCTGTTCGAACTTTGCCTTCAACGACTCGCCATCACTTCGGGGCCGCGTGATGAGAACGTGCATCAGGTGCTCGTACGGGCCAGAATCGCGGGATCGGCGTTCTGCAGAACCTCGTCGGCGGCAGCTAAACCGATTGCCTCGGCGGCATCCGCTGGACCGCTGCGAGACACATCATATTGCCGCTTGCCGTCGGGAGAGAGAACTTGTCCGACAAACGACAGACGGTTGCCGTCGATCGTCGCTTGCCCGGCAATCGGTGTTCGGCAGGAGCCTTCGAGGCGCGCAAGGAAGGCGCGTTCCGCCGTTACCGCAAGCGCCGTCGTGGGATCGTACAAGGGCGCGATAAGCGCGGCTGTCGTTTGATCGCCGTCTCGGATTTCGAGACCGATCGCGGCCTGTGCTACGGCCGGCAGCATTTCGTTGACGGGCATCACGGCCGTGACGTGCTGCTCGAGGCCGAGGCGCTTCAAACCGGCGAGTGCGAGAAAGGTCGCGTCCGCGACGCCGTCGTTGAGTTTGCGCAGTCGCGTCTGAACGTTGCCGCGAAAATCGACGACGCGAAGATCGGGGCGCTTACTCAGAAGCTGCGATTTGCGGCGAAGCGAGGATGTGCCGACCACGGCTCCCGGCGGAATGGCGGCGAGATTGGCGTGCTTTAATGAAATAAATGCGTCGCGCGGATCCTCGCGCGGCAATACGGCGCCGATGATCAGCCCCTCCGGCAACGCCGTCTGCATGTCCTTCATCGAATGCACGGCGACGTCGATGTCGTTGGCCAAAAGCGCTTCTTCGATTTCCTTGGTAAATAGGCCCTTGCCGCCAATCTCGGACAGTGGCCGGTCGAGAACCTGGTCACCCGTCGTTTTGATGACGGTGATGGTGACGGCGCCTTCCGGGAAACCATGCGCGTTGTTAAGCCTGTCGCGAACTTCATGGGCCTGGGCGAGCGCCAACGGCGAACCACGTGTCCCGATGCGAATACGGGCAGCTTGCAAAGATGTTTCTCCGGATGCTAGGCGGGGCGCTTGGGCCTGTGGCCAATTCGGGCGACATTAATGCTCCAAAGGAACGCGAATTCCAACCTCGCCCGCCAAGAACTTAACGAGATGATGCCGCACGCCGAATTCACGTCTGATTCCTTGCTTGTCCTCGGCATCGAGACGAGCTGCGACGAAACGGCCGCCGCCGTCGTCGAGCGGGATGCGTCTGGCGAGGGGCGCATCCTCTCTAACGTCGTACTTTCGCAGTTCGACAAGCATGCTCTCTACGGGGGCGTGGTTCCCGAGATTGCGGCGCGCGCCCATACCGAGTGCGTCGATCATTTGGTTCGCGCGGCGTTGACCGAAGCAAAGGTTGGCTTGGCTGATGTCTCCGGCATCGCGGCGGCGTCCGGTCCGGGTTTGATCGGCGGTCTCATTGTCGGTGCGATGACCGCGAAGGCATTGGCGCTGGCGGCAGGCAAGCCATTTCTGGCGATCAATCATCTGGAGGCGCACGCTTTGACGGTCGGCCTGACCGACGGCGTTCGCCCGCCGTACCTGATGCTTCTGGTGTCGGGGGGGCATACTCAGCTCTTGCTGGTCGAGGGTGTCGGCCAGTATCGGCGTCTCGCGACGACCATCGACGACGCTTTGGGCGAAGCCTACGACAAGACCGCGAAACTGTTGGGCCTACCGATGCCGGGCGGTCCTGCCGTCGAAAAGGCGGCGCTATTGGGCAACGCGGCCCGGTTCGACCTGCCACGGCCGATGCTCGGCCGGGACGATCCCAACTTCTCGTTTGCGGGTCTGAAAACGGCCGTGCGCCATGCGGCGATGCGCGTCGCGCCGCTATCGGACTCCGATGTTGCCGATCTTTGCGCCGCGTTTCAGAGCGCCGTCTGCGCCAGCGTCGCCGACCGAGTTCGCCGCGCCATGACTGCGGTTCTTCCCGTTTTTTCGGGGGGACGGCCGAAGCCATTTGTCGTGGCGGGCGGTGTCGCCGCCAATAAAGTCTTGCGCACAGCGCTCGTCGGTGTGGCGGAAGACTTCGAATTCACGTTTCATGCGCCACCGTTGGAATTATGTACCGATAACGGTGCGATGATTGCCTGGGCCGGTGCGGAGCGGCTCGCGCTTGGATCGCGCGATGGTCTCGACGCCCCGGTAAAGCCGCGCTGGCCGCTCGATCCGAACGCGGTGAAGGCCATAGGCGCCGGGGTCAAGGCTTGAGAGGCGCATCAATCAGCGAGCCAATCGCTCGCACGGCGTGCTAGGTTCCGGCAGCGTCTGATCGGGGGAAGCGGCTTTGCAATTGCGTTCGGTCAGCATCATTGGCGGGGGCGCATGGGGAACGGCGCTCGCGCAGACGCTTGCGCACAACGGCACAGCGGTGACGCTTTGGGCGTACGAGCCGGAAATTGTCGAGGACATCAATTCCCGCCACGTCAATCGCGTGTTTCTGCCAGGCATCGAGCTCAATCCGTCGATCCGCGCGACGAGCGATCTAGCATCCATCGCTAGCGGTGATGTCATTCTGGCGGTGCCACCCGCGCAGCATCTGCGCAGTGTCATCGGCAAGCTGGCCCGGCACCTACGGGCCGATGTTCCGGTTGTCATCTGTTCGAAAGGCATCGAACAGGCAACCGGCAAATTCATGGGCGAAGTTCTCGAAGACGTGGCGCCGCAGGTTCAATGCGCGGTGCTCTCGGGGCCGAGTTTTGCGGCCGACGTCGCGCGCGGATTGCCGTCGGCGCTGACCTTTGCATGTGGCAACGAGCGGATCGGCCGGCAACTGACGGCGGCATTGTCATCGCGGCAAATGCGCCTCTACTGGTCGAGCGACGTCATTGGCGCGGAGCTTGGCGGATCGGTCAAGAATGTCCTCGCGATCGCCGCTGGCATTGTGCAAGGGCGCGGTCTTGGGACCAGTGCACACGCGGCGCTCGTGACACGCGGATTTGCGGAGTTGCGCCGGTTTGGCGAAGCGATGGGCGCGCGTGCCGAAACGTTGCTCGGGCTTTCCGGTCTCGGCGATCTCATCCTGACCTGCGGCAGTGCTCAGTCGCGCAATATGTCGCTCGGCCGGGCGCTCGGCGAAGGGCGATCGCTTTCCGAAACGCTCGGGGCGCGTTCAGCGGTGACGGAAGGAATCTATACGGCTGCGGCGCTCGTTCGGCTCGCCCGGGAAAAAAATGTCGAGATGCCGATCGCGGAAGCCGTTTACAGCATCGTCGAAGGGCAACTCGGCGTCGACGAGGCGATAACCGCATTGATGCAGCGGCCGCTCAAAGCCGAAGATTGATACCGAGACCGTGCGCACGCGCATCTTTCTTTACCGATTTTCAAGGTTGCTCTGAGAAAGTGAACTCATGCGCAGGCCAAACGTCCCTCGGACGGCGGCTGCCACGCTGTTCAAGCGTATCCTTTTCGTGTCGCGTCCAAAGACCCAATGCTTGCAAGCATTGGGTCTTTGCGTTTTCCGGCTCGGCTTGAGCAGCGTCGCAATTCGCGATAGGCAGCTTCAATGACTTATTGAAGGGCGCACTGCATGCCGGCCTATTGGCTATTCAAGTCGGAGCCTGACGCATTTTCCTGGGACGACCTCGTGTCACGCGGAGCGAAGGGCGAATCCTGGGATGGCGTGCGCAACTATCAGGCGCGCAATAACATGCGTGCGATGAAGATTGGCGATCTCGGCTTCTTCTATCATTCGAACGAGGGGCGGGATGTCGTCGGTATTTGCCGCGTCATCGCGACCGCGCATCCGGAAGCCAAAGACGAAACCGGTAAATGGGAATGCGTTGACGTTGCCGCCGTCGCGCCGGTGCCGAAACCCGTCACGCTTGACGCCATCAAGGCCAATCCGAAGCTCGCCGGCATGGTGCTGGTCAACAATTCGCGGCTTTCGGTTCAGCCTGTGGCCGCGGACGAATGGAAAGAAGTCTGCCGAATGGGCGGCGTCGATGTGCGGAAGTTGAAAGGGTAATGGCGGAAGGTATCGACCGGGGCGATCGTGCGGGTCTCGTGCGTTTCATCGAACAGCATACCAAGCCGCTGCAGCCGCCGTTGGTGCCGGAACTCACGCTTTATCTGGCTGAAGAGTCGCTGCCGATCTGGCAGAAGACGGAAGATGAGCTTGGCGAGATGAACGTGCCGCCGCCGTTTTGGGCGTTTGCCTGGGCGGGCGGGCAGGCCATGGCGCGCTATCTCTTCGACAATCCGGAAACGTGCCGGGGACGAACGGTTGTGGACCTTGGTTCGGGATCAGGAATTTCTGCTATCGCGGCGGCAAAAACCGGCGCCGCCCGCGTCCTCGCGGCGGACATCGATGCGCTGGCGCTGGCGGCGATCGAACTCAACGCCCGAGCCAACCATGTCAGCATCGAAACGACGATTGACGATCTCCTTTCTCAGGCGGACCTGCGGCGGACCGGAGTCGTGATCATCGGCGATCTTTTCTACGAGCGTGAGCTTGCGGATCGCGTTTTGGCGTTCATCGCTGCAGCGAAGGCAAGCGGCAGCACCGTCCTGATCGGAGATCCTCAACGCAGCTATTTCCCCCGGGACCGGTTCGAAATGCTCATGGAATATCAGGTGCCGGTGACCCGGGAGCTTGAGGACGCGGAACTCAAGCGAACGGCAGTTTGGCAGGCTTAGAACGGGCCGTAATTTTCGCTGCGGTTCGACCTTCGAGTATGTTGTGGGGTGCCGAGGCGCGCAGCATAATGGAAGACCAAGGGTCGCATTCAGACGGCCGGCTGGAGGAACGCTCACGATGTCGGACAAAGTTTATCCCGTGCCCAGCCAGTGGGCTCAAAAGGCCTTCGTCGACGCAGACAAATACCGGGCGATGTACGAGCAATCGGTCTCGGATCCAGAAGGCTTTTGGGCGGACGCCGGGAAACGCCTGGATTGGATCAAGCCTTATACTCGCGCGAAGAATACGACATTCGGTCCGGGAAACGTCGATATTCGCTGGTATGAAGATGGCGCGCTGAATGTTTCGGCGAACTGCATCGACCGTCACCTCGCGACGCGCGGAGACCAGCCGGCGATCATCTGGGAAGGCGACAATCCGAACGAGAGCGAGATCATCACTTACCGGCAGCTGTCCGAGCGGGTGCAGCGTTGGGCCAACGTCATAAAGAAGCATGGCGTCAAGAAAGGCGATCGCGTCACGATCTATCTGCCGATGATTCCGGAGGCCGCATACGCAATGCTGGCCTGCACGCGGATCGGTGCGGTGCATTCGATCGTTTTCGGTGGCTTTTCGCCGGACAGCCTGCAGAATCGCATCGAGGATGCGGATTCGAAACTGATCATAACAGCAGATGAGGGGCTGCGCGGCGGCAAACCGGTGCCGCTCAAGAAGAATGCCGATGCGGCGGTCTCCAAATGCAAAGGCGATGAGAAGATGCTCGTCGTGCGCCGAACAGGCAACCCCGTGGCCTGGACGGCCGGGCGCGATTTTTGGATGCACGAAGAACTGGAAACGGTTTCGGCCGACTGTCCGCCGGAAGAGGTGAATGCGGAAGACCCGCTTTTCATTCTCTACACGTCGGGATCGACGGGAAAGCCGAAAGGCGTCGTGCATACGACGGGCGGGTATCTCGTCTACGTGTCGATGACGCATCAATACGTGTTCGATTATCACGATGGCGACATCTACTGGTGCACTGCCGATGTCGGCTGGGTGACCGGACACAGCTATATCGTTTATGGGCCGCTGGCGAACGGCGCGACGACGCTGATGTTCGAAGGCATCCCGACCTATCCGACCGCGTCGCGTTTCTGGGACGTCATCGATAAGTGGAAGGTGTCGATTTTCTACACGGCGCCGACGGCGATCCGGGCGCTGATGGGCTGCGGCGACGATCTCGTCAAAAAGACGAGCCGTGCGTCTCTGAAGTTGCTCGGATCCGTCGGTGAGCCGATCAACCCGGAAGCGTGGGAATGGTATTATCACGTCGTCGGCGAGGGCCGCTGTCCGATCGTCGACACCTGGTGGCAGACCGAAACCGGCGGCATCATGATCACGCCGCTGCCCGGCGCCACGAATTTGAAACCCGGTTCGGGAACCAAGCCATTCTTCGGCGTCCAGCCGGCACTTGTCGATGATAAAGGCAACATTGTCGAGGGTGCCGGCCAAGGCAATCTCGTGATGCTCGACAGTTGGCCGGGGCAATCGCGGACCATCTACCGCGATCACGATCGTTTCGTGAAAACGTACTTCTCGGCTTATCCCGGCATGTACTTCAGCGGCGACGGCTGCCGGCGCGACGAGGACGGCTATTACTGGATCACCGGTCGCGTCGATGACGTCATCAACGTTTCGGGGCACCGCATGGGAACGGCGGAGGTCGAGAGCGCGCTCGTCTCGCATCCCAAGGTCGCGGAGGCGGCAGTCGTCGGCTATCCGCACGATCTCAAGGGCCAAGGCATCTATTGCTACATTACCCTTGTGATGGGCGAAGACGGAGACGACGGCCTGAAGAAAGATCTTGTTGCCCACGTCCGGCGCGAGATCGGGCCGATCGCCTCTCCCGATCTCATTCAATTCTCGCTGGGCCTGCCGAAAACGCGGTCGGGCAAGATCATGCGGCGCATTCTGCGCAAGATCGCGGAGGATGACTTCGGCAATCTCGGGGATACCTCGACGCTGGCCGATCCGGCAGTCGTCGATGATCTCATCTCGAACCGCCAGAACCGGCGGGCGCCTTAAATCAGAAGTCGGAGACGATCCCGCCCGTCTCCCAATCGCCGAAGCGCGTCGGCTCGGGACCATCGCGTCCACCAATTTCGGTGGGCGCGTCCCGGCTCGGCGCCTGCCGACGGCGGGCTTCCGCTTCCGCCAAGGCGCGGCGGGCCTCGGGCGTCAGCGGGCGGGCTTCCTCCGGCGGTTGCGGTGCCTGCGCTTGGGTGTCGTCGTCTCGATCTGAAATCATGTTCACTATCTGATGGCGTCCGGTGCCGGTGATGACCGTCACACGAGGCCTTTATACGTTTCGACCATGACCATATATATGCTGCGGTCGGCCGCAGGGAAGTCTGCGGCGCTTCTATGGGATTGCGGCACATGCCGATGAACTACGCCAAGACGGCCCTTCTGCTGGCTGTTCTCACCGCGATCTTCGTCGCGGTGGGCGCGGCTGTCGGCGGCAAGTCAGGTCTCGTCATCGCCTTCTTCGCGGCGATGGCCATGAACGCCTTCAGCCTTTGGAAGTCCGATACGGCCGTGTTGCGGATGTTCAACGCGCAGGAGGTCGACGAGAAAACCGCACCGGAGCTGGTGGGATTGGTACGTGATCTGGCGAAGCGCGCAGAACTACCGATGCCGCGCGTCTACATCATGAACAACGCCCAGCCCAACGCTTTCGCGACAGGGCGGAACCCTTCGAACGCGGCGGTTTGTGCTTCAACGGGATTGCTCGAAGCCTTGAGCCGCGAAGAACTCGCCGGCGTGATGGCGCACGAACTTTCGCACATCAAGAACCGCGATACGCTGACAATGGCCGTTGCGGCGACGATCGGCGGCGCGGTTTCGATGTTTGCGCAATATCTGCAGTTCGGGATGTTGTTCGGCGGCGGTCGCGGCGACGATCGCGGCGGCATGGGTCTCGTCGGCACACTCGCGACCATTATTCTGGCGCCGATGGCGGCTGGTCTTGTGCAAATGGCCATCAGCCGATCGCGCGAATATCAGGCCGACCGCATGGGCGCGATGATTTGCGGCAATCCACTGTGGCTTGCGTCGGCGTTGCGCCGCATCCATACGCTGGCTAGGCGGATCGATAATCCCGAAGCGGAATCGATACCTGCCACGGCACATATGTTCATCATCAATCCTCTCAACGGGCACGGAATGGATAGTCTTTTCTCCACGCATCCCAACGTCGAGAATCGCATTGCGGCGCTCGAAGCGCTTGCGCGCGAGATGCGCGTTACGCCCGCTTCGAATTCAAATTCCTGGAGTGAGGACGACGTCGCTGGTCCGGCGGGCGAGGCGAGCGGCGACGTTTGGGTCGGCGGCAAAAATTATACAAAACCCCCAAGCCCCTGGGGTTGATGTGACAAGCAGTAGAATGACGAGCCAAACCACACGCCGCGACAAGGGTGGCGCGATGCGCGGCAATGCTTCGCCGCGGCCACCGGCTGGTCCGGGCGGATTGCAGGCGCGCGATGTGGCCGTCTCGGCGCTGTTTTCGGTTCTCGTCGATAAGCGGCCTTTCGATGACGTATTCGCGAGAGCCTCCGCCGCGCGGAATCTCGCGTCTCGCGACCGGGCCTTCGCGCGGCTTATCGCAACGACGGTGCTTCGCAATCGCGGTTCCTTGCAGGCGGTGCTCAGTACCTACATCGCCAAGCCGTTGCCTCCACATCAGGGGCGGCTGGAACTTGTGCTACTTGCCGCTGCAGCCCAACTTTTGTTGCTACAGACGCCGCCGCACGCCGCCATTTCACTTGCCGTCGATCAATGCCGCGCCGACAGTCAGGGCCGACGTTTCGCCAATCTCGTCAACGCCGTTCTGCGCCGCGTGAGCGAGAGCGGGCATGGGCGTCTCGCCTCCCTCGACAATGTTACGCTGACATTTCCCGAGTGGCTGCTCAGCAGATGGAGCAACGTCTATGGCGCGGCGGAAGCCCGGCAGATCGCGCGTGCGTCACTCACCGAGCCGCCGTTGGACCTGACCGTCAAGTCCGATGTCATCGACTGGGCCGCGCGGCTGAATGGCGTTCCACTCGAGAGCGGATCGGTGCGCTGTGCGGGTGTCGGCCGCATCGAAGAACTCGACGGATACGCTGACGGTGCGTGGTGGGTCCAGGACGCGGCCGCAGCGCTGCCGGTGAAGCTGTTCGGCAATGTTGCCAATCGCACCGCGCTCGATCTCTGTGCCGCACCGGGCGGCAAGACTGCGCAACTCGCGGCCGCCGGGGCGTGCGTCGTCGCCGTCGATAAATCGGCGGGGCGGCTGGCACGCCTGCAAGAGAATCTTCAGCGTCTCGATCTTTCCGCCGAGGTGGTGACGAGCGATGCTCTGAATTTCACCAGCGAAACGTTGTTCGATGCCGTGCTTCTCGATGCGCCATGCACGGCGACAGGGACAATCCGCCGGCATCCCGACATTCTGTACCTCAAGCGTCCCGAAGACGTCGCGGCGCTGGGGGACTTGCAAAAGCGCCTTCTTCAGCAAGCGGCGCGGCTTGTGAAGCCCGGCGGCATCCTCGTTTATTGTACGTGTTCGCTCGAACCCGAGGAAGGTGAAGACCAAATCACGGCCTTTCTCGACGAGCATAAGGATTTCAGTCGGCGTCCGATGGAGCTTGATTCCTCGACCGTTCCGGCTCTGTGGCGGACTTCGGAAGGCGATTTGAGGACGTTGCCGTCATATCTCTCGGATTTTCCTGAAGGTCTTCGCGGACTCGACGGGTTCTTCGCGGCGGCGCTTGTGAAGGCCGATTGTTAACTGCTACCTGATCGCGACGCCTTGTTTTGGTGGCAGTCCCCGCCTAATCCGGGTTGGCTGCGCTTCAGCGAGCGGGGACCAGGGAGCAGCATGTCGAACCTCAACGTCACGGAGCGGTTGAAGATTCGCTCGCTCTCGGTCGAGCGTTTGCGGCGGCGGGCTTTGACACGGACACTGTCCTCGCCGATCTTTCGCTGGCGCTATGCCGGAACAGGCGCCGACCAAATTCTCATCGTGCCGCAGGAGCTGCGCGCCGCCGACCCCAGTTTCTGGAGCGAGATCGCGCATGGCCATTTCGGTCTTGCCTCGCAGATTGCCGATCTCAGGGGTGCTTCGCCGTTTCGCGTCGAGCCGCCGAGCCTCGCGTGGGCGCGGGAGCTGCACGGCTTCGGCTGGCTGCGCCATCTGGCGGCCACGGAGGAGGACGAAGCGGCGGATGCGGCGCGGGCGTTGGTTCTCGAATGGATCACGCTACGCGGTATGCCGAGCGGCATTGCGTATGAGCCCGACGTCATCGGCCGCCGTCTCATTTCCTGGATCGCGCAAGCCAATATGCTGCTCGAGACGCTCGATGCGCGGTCCTACTCGGCGGTCATGACGAGCATCGGCCAGCAGATCGTGACGTTGAAGACGACGTGGCGCAATGCTCCGGACGGCATCCCGCGGCTCGTTTGTCTGATTGCGCTCGTTCTATCGGATCTCGCCGTCTCCGGGCATGACCGTCAGCTCAAGGAAGCGCTCGATGCGCTGGCCGAAGAACTCAAGCGGCAAATTCTGGACGATGGCGGGCACGTCAGCCGCAGCGCCAGCGTTCTCGCTGATCTCATTCTCGATTTGCTGCCGCTCGGCCAATGCTTTCAAGCGCGCGGGCGTCAACCGCCCGAGGAGATCAATGCAGCGATCAAGAAGTCGCTGAGCTTCTTGCGTTTCATGCGGCTCGGCGACGGGATGCTGGCGCGTTTCAATGGCGTCAGTACGGGATCACCCGCAACGCTGGCGACCGTACTCGGCTATTCGGTTAGTAATTTCGATGTGCCGGCGGTGTCGCCCGCATCGGCATACGTGCGGCTGGAGCGAGGCGAAACGATTGTCATTGTCGATGCCGGTTCGCCACCACCCCTCGAAATGGCGACCGAAGCGCAGGCTGGAGCACTGTCGTTCGAGATGACGTCGCGGCAATATCTCGTGCTGGCGAACGGCGGCTTTCCGGGGCCTGCGGATCGTAGCTGGGATTCGGCGGCGCGGGCGACGGCAAGCCACAATACATTGTCGTTGGCACAGGCGTCGTCATCGCGGCTCGTTCGTCATCCGCAACTCGAAGCGATGATCGGAGGTTTGCCGATCCGTGGGCCGGACACGGTTTTTGCGGACTATCGCGATGAAGGCGGCCACGCGGTGCTTGAAGCAAGTCACGATGGGTATCTTAAGCGCTTTGGCTTGATCCACGGGCGGCAGTTGTCCCTCGCACCGGGGGGCGATCAGCTTCAAGGGATCGACACCCTCAGGCCGCCCAAAGGGCAACTCCGGCTGAAGCACGATCTGCCGTACGCGATCCATTTTCATTTGCACCCGGACTGCCGCTGCACGCTTGACGATGCCTCCACCTGCCGAGTGAAACTGCCGGATGGCCGTGATTGGATCTTCAACGCGAAGAATGCATCGCTTTCGATCGAGGAAAGCACTTTTTATGTCGATAGCGCCGGGCCCCGGCCGTCGCTGCAAATCGTGCTCCGCGGGACGACCTTTGGTGAGACGGAAGTCCAATGGTCTATGCGCGCGGCGCCGAATGACGCCCAAGGCTGATCTTTACCCCAATTAACGCGGCACAATCGCGCGTTCGTGGGGGAGTGGGTTGGCCTCGCCGATCAGACCATGATAACCGCCTCTGCAAACATGCGGGGTGACTATGGCCGACCAGAAAATTCGCCGGGCGCTACTCTCGGTTTCCGACAAGTCGGAGCTTGTTCCGTTCGCAAAGGCCTTGCAGGCCCACGGCATCGAGATCGTCTCGACCGGTGGCACGGCGGCGGCTCTGAAGTCGGCAGGTCTCACCGTTAAGGACGTTTCGGAACTGACCGGTTTCCCCGAGATGATGGACGGCCGCGTGAAGACGTTGCACCCGCGCGTCCATGGCGGCCTTCTCGGAATTCGCGGCAATAGCGAGCATGAACAATCGGCGAGCGAACACGGCATTCCGCCGATCGATCTGCTTGTCGTCAATCTTTATCCCTTCGAGGCGACGGTCGCCAAAGGCGCCGCTTACGACGATTGCGTCGAGAATATCGATGTCGGCGGGCCGGCAATGATCCGGGCTGCTGCGAAGAACCATGAGAGCGTCACGGTCGTCGTTGAGCCTGAAGACTACGCGCGCGTGCTGTCCGCGATGTCGGAGAACGGCGGCGCGACGACGTTGGAACTTCGCAAGCAACTCGCGGCCAAGGCGTTCGCGCGTTCGGCTGCCTACGACGCGGCGATCAGCAATTGGTTTGCCGGTGTGATCGGCGCGGCTGCGCCGGAGTGGCGGGCGATCGGCGGGCAGCGCGCGCAAGCTCTGCGATATGGGGAGAATTCGCACCAATCGGCGGCGCTTTATATTTCGGACCGCAGCCGCCCCGGCGTCGCGACGGCTCGGCAGCTTCAGGGCAAGGAACTGTCCTACAACAACATCAACGATACGGACGCGGCGTTTGAATTGGTTTCGGAATTCGACGCGGCGTCGCCGGCTGTTGCCATCATCAAGCATGCGAATCCCTGTGGCGTTGCTGTCGGCGGTTCGCTCACGGACGCTTATCTGAAGGCGTTGGCATCCGATCCGGTCAGTGCGTTCGGCGGGATCGTTGCGCTCAATCAGCCGATCGATAAGAGCGCGGCGGAAGAGATCACCAAGGTCTTCACCGAAGTCGTTATTGCGCCTGATGCTTCGGACGAGGCGAAAGCGATCTTTGCGGGTAAGAAGAATTTGCGCTTGTTGTTGACGGGCGGTCTGGCGGACTCGCGTGCGGCAGGTTTGTTCGTCAAATCAGTAGCAGGCGGATTTCTGGCGCAATCGCGTGACGCCAGCAACGCCGACGATCTGGAGTTGAAGGTTGTCACGAAGCGCGCTCCGACCGCCGCTGAACTGGCGGATTTGAAATTCGCGTTCAAGGTTGCGAAGCACGTCAAATCGAACGCCATTGTCTACGCCAAGGGCGGTGCGACGGTCGGCGTCGGCGCCGGTCAGATGAGCCGGGTCGATTCTGCGCGGATCGCGGCTTGGAAGGCGGCGGAGGCGGCGAAGGCGCAAGGTTTGGACGCCCCGTTGACGGTCGGGTCCGTCGTTGCGTCCGACGCATTCTTTCCGTTCGCCGACGGGTTGATCACGGCGGCGGAGGCAGGCGTCACTGCCGTCATTCAGCCGGGTGGATCGATGCGCGATGACGAAGTCATCAAGGCCGCCGACGAGCGCGGGCTAGCGATGGTCTTCACCGGCGTCCGGCATTTCCGGCATTAGTGTTCGGGAAGCCCTGCGATACTATTCCGAGCGGATTCGGACGAAGAGCATCATCACGACGCCAGTGAGCAGGAAGGCGAGGATCGCCGCCATGCCGATGCGCTGACTTCCCGACACTTGTGTCAGGAAAGCGACGCAAAACGGCGCCAGGAAGGCCGTCACCTTACCGGAAAAGGCGAAGAGGCCGAAGTATTGGGTCATCTTTTCCTCGGGCGCGAGACGAGCCAGCAAAGATCGGCTTGCGGCTTGAACGGGTGCCGCGACGAGACCCACAAGAATCGCGAAGGCGAGGAAGACCTGCTCGCCGATCGATGAAAATGGTTTGGAGCCCGCAATTTTCTCGGCAACATTGGTCGTGAACAGAACGTGCGTTTTGTCGACCGAGAGAATTCCAATCGCGCCGATGATGAGCGCGAGAAGCGCACAGATGATCACGGCTTTCGGTCCTATCCTGTCGTCGAGGTGGCCGCCGATCAGCGCGCCGAATGCGCCGACCAGCGTCAGGACGATGCCGAAGATTCCGAGTTCCAGCGGTCCCCAATTGAAAACGGACGCGCCATAGATGCCGCCGAAGGCGAAGATCGCCGTCAGGCCGTCCGTGAAAATCATGCGGGCAATGAGAAAGATCATCAGGCTTGGCATGGAGGGGAGCGATTTCATCGTGTTCCAGAGTTCGGCCGTGGCGGAGCGTTGGCCGGACGCGACAGATCGCGTCCGCCTATCGGGAACGAACAAGAAAAAGGGAATGATAAAAATCGCGAACCAGAGTGCGGAGAACGGACCCGTAATGCGGTCGCTCTGGTGGGCTGCGCCATCGAGGCTCAATAGGGGATCGAAGCCGAGCAACGTCGTCGCCGCGCCGGGGACCGGAACCAAAAAGCCGGCGACGAGCGCCAAGCTCGCCAAGCCGCCAAAGTAGCCGACGGCCCAGCCCGTCCCCGAGAGGCGGCCAAGCTCACGTTTCGGCACCAGTCCGGTCATGATGGCGTTCGAGAAGACGCTCATCAGCTCGGCGGCGAGCGTGGCGATGACGAAGCCCGCCAGCACCAATAACACCGTTCTCAGCGATGCGTCTGGGGTTGCGATCCAGAGCACGACGAGTCCGGCGAGAAAGACGAGTGAGAGGATCGCCATCCACGGCTTGCGCGCGCCGCGCCCGTCGGCTGCTGCTCCGAGAAAAGGACTTAGGATCGCGATCAGAAGACCGGCGACCGCGGCCGCGTATCCCCAAAGCGTTTGTCCGCAGGCGGCTTTTTCGCTGCCGTCGGCGATCAACGTGCCGCAGACGGAGTTCTGAACGACCACGTTCGCGAAATAGGGCGCGAACAGGAATGTCTGCACCAGCGTATAATGCGGTTGGGTCGCCCAATCGAAAAGCATCCACGATACGCGGGCTCTGAGCGGAGCGCGATTTTCCGATTGGATTGTCGGGGATGATCGGCTGCTGCTATGCGCGCCGCCAAGATCGACTGTCGCCATCGTTTCCCCCTAACGAATGTGCCCGGTTGCATCCTTAGCACACGCGACGGTCAGGTTTCCAAAACGATCAAATGATCTGGAAGCTCGTTGGGGTCGATCGAGCCGGGGGGAAAATGCTCGGAAAGGAGCACGCCAATCCGCTCGATGGCGGCAACGAAGCCGTCGGCTGCCCGCCCTTCGCCAATCTGGCGCGTGAAATCATCGACGATGCCTTGCCATGTGCCTTTCGGAACGCGGGCATCGATGCCGCTGTCGGCGATGATCTCGACGCGCTGCTCGGCGACGGAGACGAATAGCAATACGCCGGTGCGGCCCGTTGTCGTGTGCAAATTCTGCGCGATGAATTGCTCGCTGGCGCGGCGGCGCGCGTTGGCGTTGGCGATCGACTTCGGAACCAGCGCCATTCTGATGATCGAGGGCCACGCCAATGCCAGCAGCGCTAAAAAGACGAGCAGCTGAATGAGAAAAATCCACTGGACCTTCATCCAAGTGAAATGAATGAGCGGCCACGGGACGACGAGTGCCAGCATCGCCGCCCACATGAACGGCACGTGTTCATAGCGGCTGCTCTGCTCGGCCACGACGGCGACGATTTCGCCCGACGTCGTGCGTTCGGCCTTGGTGATCGCCTCGGATATGCGCTCGGCGTCCGTACTGCTGATGAAGCTCATCGATCGCAACCGCTGTGTTGATTCGTCATTGCCTCTACCAGCCTCCCGAGGCGCCGCCGCCTCCGAAACCACCACCGCCTCCGGACCATCCTCCGCCGCCACCACCGCCCGACCAGCCGCCGCCCCAGCTGCCGGAGCCGCCTGGGATGATGACGATTCCGCCACGCCGTCGCGGGTTGCCGGGCATGCCGGCGCCCATCGCGCGCATGTTGCGATAGTTGATCCATATGATCAGCGCCACGATGAGAAAGAAGACAATCATGTGCATCATGACAGTCGGATCATCATGAGGCGTGCGTCCGCCTTGCGCGCGCCGCTCCACTTCCTGCGGATCGCCAAGCAGGACCGTCTTGATGTCGCGCACGCCGTCCTTGATGCCGCCAGCGTAGTCGCCCCGGCGGAACCTCGGAAGAATGGCGTTCTGAATAATCAGCGCCGACATGGTGTCGGTCATGAACGGTTCGAGGCGGCGGCCGACTTCGATGCGCACCTTGCGTTCGTTCGGCGCGACGATGAGCAGGATGCCGTTGTCCTTGCCCTTTTGACCGATGCCCCACTTCCTGGCGAGGCCGATGCTGTAGTCTTCGATCGGATAGCCATCGAGCGATTTGACCGTGACGACGGCGATCTGATCCGTCGATGTCTGTTCGAGCCCGGCGAGGGTGTTTTCGATCTCGGCCTTATCGGCGGGTGAGAACAGTCCGGCTTGGTCGGTGATGCGGCCGGTCAGTTCGGGATATGTCGGCGCAGCGAAGGCGGTCGCAACGAGAACCACGGTCGCCGCGAGCAGGCCGAGCAGCGCAATGCGCACGCCCAGCCAAAGCTCGCGACGTGAGACCAAAGACCGAGCGGCGATGGATGCGCCAGTCATCGGGCGGGTTCCGTCAAAAGGGTTGAACGCCGCCACTACGGCTTGCTGAAATCGACCTTCGGCACCTTCTGTTCTTCAGCCGGAATGTCGAATGCCGCCATTTCCTTGGCTGACGGATACAGCGCCATCTTCCACAGGCGACCAGGGAACGTGGTGATTTCGGTATTGTAGGCGCGGACGGCATCGATGTAGTCGCGCCGCGCGATGGCGATGCGATTCTCGGTGCCCGCGAGTTCGCTCTGCAGAGCGAGGAAGTTTTGGCCGGACTTGATATCCGGATAGCGTTCGACCACCGCCATCAATCGGCCGAGCGCGCCGCCGAGCGTCGATTGCGCATCCTGGAATTTTTTCATTGCCTCAGGGTTGGTCAGGATGTCCGGCGGGAGCTGAATGTTGGTCGCCTGCTTGCGGGCTTCCGTGACCTGCGTCAGCACCGACTTTTCCTGATCGGCGAAACCCTTCACCGACTCAACAAGGTTCGGGATCAAATCGCTGCGCCGCTTGTACTGATTGAGCACCTCGCTCCATGCCGCCTTGGCTTGCTGCTCATAGGTGGGAATGGTGTTGATTCCGCACCCGGCTGTCGAAACCGCAGCCAGGACGACGGCTAGAAACGCGAGCGGACGTACGATGGACATTCTGGTGATGGCGGTCATGACGCGGATCGTCCCTCTGTTCGGCGTCCTCTCAATGGACGCAAGCGCAGTGAGCTTTCGCTGGCTCAGGGTAGAGCCCGAGTATTTTCCTATGAGCTTCTGGTGCCGTGTTCAAGGGAAGCGTGGAGCGGCGATCGTCTCTACAACGATTAATGGCTTTACCAAGGTTTGCCGCGAGACTTCGCCGGTGACTCTCGAACGCTTACATTTGCGATTGGACGTTGGACTTTCTTGTCCTCCGGCCAGCGGCGGGCTTCCGGCGTAAATGCGAAGAATTTGCGTCACTTTTTTACGAAACGCCGCGACCCGTTACCTGTGTTCGAGGGATTCTCATGCGTAAGTTTTTTCTGGGGGCGTGCGGCGCGGCCTGCTTCTCTCTTTTGGGCGCGGCGCCAACTTTGGCGTTCGGCGGTCATTGCGGCGACCGGGCCGTCGAATGTTACGACAAGGTTCAAACCCCGGATCTCTATGCGGCGCGCACGCGCACGGTGCTGGTGCGGCCCGCGTATCGCACTGTCATTCCGACGCCGCCCGTTATGCGCAACGTCACCGTTCCAATCGTCGTCCGCCCGGGCCGGTGGCGCACCGTTGTTGCTCCGCCCGTTTATAGCGTGAGGCGCGAGCGTGTTCTCGTTGCTCCGGGACGCAAGGTTTACGAGGAGATTCCTGCCGTGACGCGGCGCGTCGAAAGAACCGTTGTCGTACCTGGGCAGGTGCGCTGGCGTCGTACGCGGGACATGTTCGGCCATGAGCGTATGTGCAAAGTTGTTTCGAGGCCGACGCGGCGGACAATCGTTCGCGAAGTCGTCGTCTCGCCAGCGCGGCGCGTCGCGCACGTCCGTCGCCCGGTTTATGACATCGTCGAGCGGCCGGTCGAGGTGCGTCCGGCAACAGCGCGGCGAGTCTACGAACCGGCGATCCATAGTTACATCAATCGTTCCGTCGTCGTCCGCCCGGCCGGAGTCGCCGTTGTCGCGCATCCGCCTGTGGTCGGGATAACACGCGAGCATGTTCTGGTCCGGCCCGGCGGCTATGCCTGGGTGCGCTCGCGCCCCTGACGCTTCGACGTTACCGAAACGCAAACCGCTCGGCGAAAGGCCGCTCAACAATGCGGCCTTTTTATTGGGACGGACTCTTCAGTTAAATTGGCAGCGCATTATCGGCGTGCCGATGGATGGGGAGGAAATGCGTCCAGCTCGATAGCGAGACGTCGACCTGGAGCGGAAAGGCCACGGCCAAAAGGGGAAAGCTGAATATCATGGCCACCATAATCACACATGCGAGCGTCGCCTGCATGGCTTGAATGATGTGCTTCAATCGAATGCACCCTCCTTGATATTGCAGGTGCATTATGGTGAGCGAGTATGGCGTGGAATAGGCGCGACTGCGGCATATCGAAGAATGTGCGGCGCGTTCATTGCACGCCGCACTTTTTGATTACCGCCAAACGCAATGGCGATGTCCGTGTCTCCACCAGCAGTGGCGATGGCGGCGATGATGCCAACGACGCCAATACACATCTTGCGTAGGCGAAGCCTGCTTCGACAGTACGTTCAATGTGTGCACATTGCTGCTGACGGTCGTCGCGCTCGCGTAACCTGCGCCCAGAACCATCGTCGCGGCGACGACGGCTATCCCCCAAGTTGTTTTCATTCGTACTCTCCTCGGTTGGCGGCGCCGCTTTAGGCACCGCCGGAACTATAAGGTTCGGCCGAGCACGCCCTTCCATACGGTTTCGTAAAGTGGGGACGTTTTGGAACGGAGAGACAAATAAGCTACGGTCGCGATTGTGGCTGCTTACCAGCGAAGCCAGTCGAGCGATTTGGGTCCACGGCAGAAATCGCGATGACGCAAATAATAGCAGCGGCGGCCATCGAAATAATCGTCGCTATAGAATGGATCGCCCGCATACGTTGAAAAGCCGAAGCGATAGCCATATGGCGGACCCGGCCGATAATATCCGCGCCGCAAATGCGAATAGTGCCGGTGATGCTTTACGACATATCCGTTGTGCGCATGGCGATAATGCCGGTAGTGGGACGAATTCGCCTCGGCTTGGATCGCAACCATCATCAATGTCAGGGCGGCGATGACGATGGCGCTGATGCTGTTGTTCATGGCAATGCCTCTCGGAGGGCGATGTCTAAGCGTGCTCGATGTTTGCGTCAGGATAGCTATTCCTAACGCACGGCACGCAAGAATGGCTCCGAACGGTTAAGCCGTCCGGAGCCTCATGCGAGAGACGGGCGAGAGACACGGTCAACGTGAATTAATAGTCATAGCCGCAGTACCGGCGTCCATAGCGCCAGTAGCAGCCGTAATAAGCGTCGTCATAATAGTCGTCGTCGTAGTAGGGGTCGCCGAAGTAGATACCGGGCCCGTAACCGTACCACCGGCCGCCATGCCAATGGTGATGACCTCCGTGCCCGCCGTGATGCCAATCGCCACGATGGCCGCCATAGTTTCGGACCATTCGCGGACCGGCGAAACCGCGGTCGCTAAAACTTCTGACGTGACCGCCACCAAAGCCGTGACCGCCTCCGAAATGGCCACCGCCAAAACCGCCGTGGAATCCACCTCCGTGGAAGGCTTCCGCCGCCGGGACGAACGCCACCAGCGACAGGGCAGCGCCGAGCGCCGCCAAGGCACTTGCATACTTTTTCATAGTCATCCTCTTGTGTTTTCCGGGACGCTGGGCGGCCTTGAATTTCGCGCTTCGGCCAGCCCGCGTCGGCACCGGCATCGACGTTCGAGGGAACGCGCCTCCGCTATCGATGGTTGCGTGAACTGGCGGGTTCGTCCGCTTACCGATTTGTGATGTTGGAGGACCGCGCCGGAGAGGCTTCAAAAAGCGCTGTTAACCGCCCGGTATGACCGGCGGCGGAGGCCGAATTTGGCCGCGTGCTGGATGTTAAAATGTACTGGGACAGGGTGGGGCGGCCCTGAGAGACTGGAGCGGGCGAAGGGATTCGAACCCTCGACCCCGACCTTGGCAAGGTCGTGCTCTACCCCTGAGCTACACCCGCGTTTCCATCGTCACAGCGCCTTGCGGCGCCGAGAGACACGCCTTATGGCGCATGTGCCAAGCCATTGCAAGTGGCGGATCAAGAATGGGCAGGAAGCCGCAGCATCGTGTCCATCGCGCGCTCCGCAACGGGTATTGGAGCAACAGGAAAGGCCAGGAATGCCCCTCACACGGGATGAACTTTTGAGGCGACTCGGCGACCTCGGGATCGCGACGAAAACCGTCGATCATCCCCCGGCGTTCACGGTGGCCCAGAGCAGCGGCATGGACATTCCATTGCCTGGAGCCCACACTAAGAACCTCTTCCTGAAGGACGAGAAGGGCGGTCTCGTTCTGGTGGTCGCAAAATGCACGACCGTGGTCGATCTCAAGTCACTGGCGAAGCGGTTGGGCATGGGCCGATTTTCATTCGGCAAGCCGGATCTGCTATTGGACGTGCTGGGTGTAACGCCCGGATCGGTGACGGCTTTCGCCGTCGCCAATGATCGTGAAGGCCGTGTTAGAGTGGTGGTCGATGAGGCGTTGATGGCTGAAGACAGCGTGAACTGCCACCCGCTTGAGAACACTGCGACAACCAACATTGCAAGCAACGACCTTTTGCGGTTCATTCGGTCAACAGGCCATGACCCCAGCGTCGTTGCGCTAAGCGCCGCCGACACGGCGGCGAGGAGATAAAATCGATGGATTTCGGTACTGAAAAGCCAGGCCTCGGCGGGGCTGGCGGCGATCTCATCAAGGACGTGACGACGGCATCGTTCAAGGCGGATGTCATCGATGCTTCGACGTCCGTTCCGGTGATCGTCGACTTCTGGGCGGCATGGTGCGGCCCGTGCAAGCAGTTGGCGCCGCTCATCGAGAAAACCGTCCGCAGCTATGGTGGAAAGGTTCGGCTGGCAAAGGTCAACGTCGATGAAAATCAGGCGATCGCGGCGCAGCTCCGGGTTCAATCGTTGCCGACGGTTCTGGCGTTCCGGGACGGCCAGCCCATCGACGGGTTTGTCGGGGCGCAGCCGGAGAGCGCCATCAAAGCCTTCGTCGATCGGCTCGTTGCGGATGACGTCGAGATCGGGATCGGCGAGCTTTTGAAGTCGGCGCAGGAATTGCTCGAAGAGGGCGACCTGCAAGGCGCGGCGGAAATTTTCGCAACGATATTGCAGGAGGACCGCACGAACGCCGAAGCGCTTGCGGGGCTGGCCTCATGCTACCTGCGAAGCGGTGATGCCGGACGCGCCAAGCAGACGCTGGGGCTGGTGCCGCCGGATAAGCGGGAAATTGCGGCTGTGCGGAGCGTCGAGGCCGCCATCCTGCTTGCCGAAAAGAGTGCAGGCGCGGGTGATTTGTCGACCCTTCAACAACGCCTTGCCGAGAACGCCAACGATCATCAGACGCGCTTCGATCTCGCGATCGGTCTGGCAGCCAACGGAGAGAAGGCCGAAGCTCTTGATCTTCTGCTCGATCTCGTCAGGATGGATGCGAAATGGAACGACGAGGCGGCGCGCAAGCAGCTCTTGCAATTCTTCGATGCATGGGGGCCGAAGGAGCCGCTGGTTGCGGAAGGGCGCAGAAAACTATCGTCGATCCTATTTAGATGAGCCGGCGACGGTGACGCGGAGATGAATTAATTTGACGCTGACAAACCGTTACAGGCGGCCGGCCGACCTGCCGGCCAGGATTCCGGTGTTTCCGCTCCGGGGGGCCATCCTGTTGCCGCGCGCGACGCTCCCTCTCAATATCTTCGAGCCGCGATATCTGGATATGATCGACGACGCAATGTCCGGAGGGCGTGTCATCGGCATTCTGCAGCCGGCGCTGGCGGGCGATGACGATCAGGAAAGTCCGCTCGACAAGTCGGCGGGCTTGCGCTCGGTCGGTTGTGCCGGGCGCATCACCTCCTATCAGGAACTCGATGACGGGCACCTGATCATCACATTGACGGGCATTACGCGCTTCCAGTGCGTCGGTGAAGCAGAAACCGACAAGCCGTATCGCATCATGAGCGTCAGCTATGACCGGTTCGCGAACGATCTGACGGAAGGTCTCGGCGAGGAGCTGGTCGATCGGCAGAACCTGCTTCGCGTTTTAAAGACCTATCTCGAGGTCAACAGCCTGAAAACGGATTGGTCCACGATCCAGAGAGCGTCGAACGAATTTCTCATCAATGCTTTATCCGTCATGTGTCCTTACGGGCCGGAGGAAAAGCAGGCGCTGCTTGAGGCCAAGGATTTGCGGTCGCGCGCCGAGGTTCTCGTTGCGCTTGCGGAAATCGATCTGGCGTCGAACGGCAGTAGCGGAACGACACTGCAATAGTCGCGGGAATTGCAGCAGCAGGAGTGTTCGCAATTGACCTCGAAAAATGTGAATCACGGCAACGAGCCAGGCAACACGGTCGATCCCAAGATTTTGGAGCTGCTTGTTTGCCCGCTGACGAAGACGCGACTGATCTACGATGCGCAAGCTCAGGAGTTGATCAGCGTCGCTGCCGGATTGGCGTTTCCGATACGGAACGGCGTTCCATTGATGATCGAGGACGCGGCGCGACATCTGACGGACGATGATCTGAAGCGCCGCTAAAAGCCATTGTCGTTCCGGCGGAAACTTGCCGCGCGAGCGTCTTTCAAAGTGCATTGTCCAAAAATTTTGATCTTTTTTGCAGTTTAACCAAGTCTCTTAGGAGTCCATCAAACATCAGGGATGAAGCTCGTCTGCATATTGCAGGGGCAGATGATTTTGCTGAGACGATCCTCCCATTTTCAAGCTCCCTCCCCGGGCGAAGCGCTGCCGGGTTCATTCGTGGCGGCTGGGCAGTCGTTGGCGGTCCGGCGTCAGCTTGCTCGCGTCATCGCGCTGGCGGGCCTCGTATTTGCGGTCTTCGGCCTTGCTCTCAAGCAGCCAGGATTTGACTTGGGTACGCTCGGCATTTCCGCTGGCGTGCTGCTTCTTCTGCTCTCCGCGTTTCGGCGTCTTCCGAAAATCGAGACGGTCAATGCGCTGTTCAAATTCAGGGGACCGGGCCCCCAACGGGCCGACGCGGGTCTCGAAGATATCAAGGATGCGCATTGGGCGCTCGCCGATAATGCGGCGCGGTATCGCGAGCTACTCGATGCGCAGCGCGAGCTGATCGTTCAACGGACGACGGATGGCCGTATCGTCTTTGCCAATCGAGCATTCTGCGAAGCGTTCGGCGTTCAATGCGATGCGATCCTTGGCACGAAATTCGAGCCGCTTGTGGTTCGCGAAGACGTTGCGGAGGATTCATCTTCTCCCGGCCGCCGGGTCGTTCAATTGCTGCAGACAGGAAGCGCGCGGCGTTGGGTTTCGTGGGATGTGCGAAAGATGGAAAGCGCTGCCGGCGCGATTGAAATCCAAAGCGTCGGCAGGGATGTCAGTTTGGAGCGGGCCATCGAAGCCGAACTGAGGGAGGCGCGGGATATGGCCGAGGCTGGCAATCGCGCCAAGTCCCGCTTCCTCGCCGCCATGAGTCATGAAATTCGCACGCCCATGACCGGCATTCTGGGAATGATCAGTTTGCTGCGCGATACGCCGCTCGACGCCGACCAGCGAACAAGCACGCGCATTGTCGAAGATTCGGCGCGGGCCCTATTGGTGCTGATCGACGACATTCTTGATTTCTCCAAGGTCGAGGCGGGCAAGCTCGAACTCACGCATAGGGTGTTCTCGCTCAAAGCCTGCATCGCACAGGCCATGCAGCTTCTGGCGCCCGGAGCCGCTGCGAAACAGTTGAGCTTCACATCGACGGTGACGAGCGATGTCCCCGAGTGGGTGAGCGGCGATGAGGTTCGGGTCCGGCAGATTGTGCTCAATCTCGTTTCGAACGCCGTGAAATTCACCGATAAAGGCGGCGTGGCGGTCTGCGTGTCGAAGGCAGATTCGGGCCCGGTCGCGGACGAGACGTGCAAGATCGCCGTTAAGGTGATCGATACGGGCATCGGTGTCCCGGCCGAGTTTGCCCCACGGCTGTTCGGCGAATTTGAGCAGTGCGATAATGCGACGACTTCACAAGTGACAGGCGCGGGATTGGGTCTGGCGATTTCGAAGCGCCTTGCGCAGGCGATGGGCGGGGATATCGTTGCCGACACGAACCCCGGTGAGGGTACGTCGTTCACGGCGATCCTTTGCTTCAATGTTGCCGAGAACCCCGGCGTCCAATCGCCAGCCGACCGATCTGCCGCCACTGTGCGTTTGCCTGCGTTGCGTGCGTCTGAGGCGGTCTATACGTCCGAGCGTGTGAACCGCATCGCCGAGGGGTTCAACGTTCTCATCGCGGAAGACAATCCGATCAATGCACTTCTGGCGCGCAAAATCGTGACCCGCGCGGGAGGCACGGCAACCATCGTTGAAGATGGGCGATTGGCGATCGCGGCTGTCTGGGACACCCTGCAGCACCGCAAGGCGGCGTTCGATCTTATTTTGATGGACGTCTTGATGCCCGGCGTCGATGGTCTGGCTGCCGCCAAGTCGATCAAGGATCTTTTTCGCGATCGCCGGCATCCCGGCCTTGTCTGTCCTCCGATCATCGCGCTGACCGCCCACGCCTTCGCGGAGGATCGGGAGCGCTGCTATGCCGCCGGGCTTGACGATTATTTGGCGAAGCCGTTCGAGGCCGATCAGCTTCAGGATGTGCTGCTGCGCTGGGCGCCCCCAAGGGTCGAGACTGCGCCGCCTGCGGCGTAAACTGGCTTATTTGTAATCTCAAAACTGTCACGGAATCGTGCTAGCCAAATTCGGGTTGAATTGCTCGAGGGACGCGGTATGTGGCAGGCGATTGCGGAGCGCGGAAAGCGGAGCGCTCGATTGCCCGTCAAATTCCCAGGCGGTCTTTTGGCCCTCAATGGGCTGAAGGGCCCATCGCCCCATTTCAAATCGTTTTCGCGAAAAATAGAGCCGAAGATCTACGGCCGGGTCGGCAACCTTGAGGTCCGGCTGGCGCGAACGTGGCCGGAGATCAAGCTCGCGCAACGTCTTCGGTATCAGGTCTTCTACGAAGAGATGTCGGCGACGCCGACGCGGCTGGCGCAATTCCGCCGCCGCGACGAAGATGCCTACGATGCGATCTGCGATCATCTTCTCGTGGTCGATCTCGACGAGACGCGGCCAACGCGGAGTGGGCGACCGGGGTGTCCGAAGGTCGTCGGGACTTATCGCATCCTTCGCCAGGATGTGGCCGAGCGCGGACCAGGGTTTTACTCGGCCGGTGAATACAATCTTTCGAGCTTGCTGAAGAGCAAGTCTCCGACGCATCGTTTCATGGAGCTTGGCCGTTCGTGCGTGCTCGCGCCGTATCGCAGCAAACGGTCGGTGGAATTGCTCTGGCATGGACTCTGGACGTATGTCCGGGAAAACGGAATCGACGTCATGCTCGGCTGTGCGAGTTTTGAGGGTACCGATCCCGACGCGCACAAGATGGCGCTCAGCTATCTGCATCATCGATCGCTGGCGCCGGATGAATGGCGCTGCCGGGCGCGCGACGATCTCTATGTGGCTATGGACCGGATGCCGCCGGAGGCGATCGACGGCAAGGCGGTGATGAAAGCGATCCCGCCGCTCGTCAAAGCCTATCTCCGGCTTGGCGCGTACGTGGGCGATGGGGCGGTGATCGACCGGCAGTTCGGCACGACGGACGTCTTGATCGTGATGCCCGTGGAGAACATCGATCCGCGCTATTTCGACTATTACGGGACGCGGGACGAAACCAAGAGCCGCATTGCTGCCGACGCTTGAGCCCGGCCGGCGTTTTATTCGCGAATAGCGCGCAAATCAGCAACACCGCCAAATCCGGCGAAGCCGTTGCCACTTAGAGCCGCGGCATCGGCGTCGGTGGCTTTCTGCTCGCAATCATGCCGTCAAGCCCGGGGATAAGCGGGGGCTCGGCTGGTTGCCGCCCGGCTGAGGGCAACCTATGCATAACGCGGACTTCGCTTCGGCCGCGCTTTTGACTGCATCCGGTTGAAGCCATTGGGCAGACTGGACGATCTATTTCCATGACGAAGCACGACGCGCAGCGCCGGAAGCGGCACACTGAAACCGACACGGCGGCGGCCGAAGATGAAAAGCCGCAGTCCGGCGGCGGTCGCGCCTCGGTGCCTGATGCGACGCCGTCGATGGCGCAATATCTCGAGATCAAGGCGGCAAATCCCGACAGCTTGCTCTGGTATCGCATGGGCGATTTCTACGAGCTTTTTTTCGAGGATGCGGTCGTCGCCTCCGAGGCGTTGTCGATCGTGTTGACGAAGCGCGGAAAGCACGGCGGCCAAGATATTCCGATGTGCGGCGTGCCGGTGCATCGCGCTGACGAATATCTGCAGCGTCTGATCAAGCAGGGCTATCGCGTCGCCGTTTGCGAACAGCTGGAAGATCCGGCGGAAGCGCGCAAGCGAGGCCCGAAGGCCATCGTCAAGCGCGACGTCGTTCGCCTCGTGACGCCAGGAACGGTCACGGAGGAAGCGCTTCTCGATGCCAAGGCCCGCAATTATCTGTCGGCGGTCTATTGCGAGACGCCGCTCGAAATCGGCGCCTTCGCGGCAGAAGCGCGTCTGGCGATTGCATCGCTCGATATCTCGACCGGGGAGTTCGAAGTCGGTGACGTTTCCGGGCTCGATTTGACGGGTGAACTGATCCGGCTGGCGCCGAGCGAGGTTGTTGCTGCGGATCGTTTGATCGGTGATGGCGATTTCGTCCGCGCCGTCGAATATGCGGGCGGCAAGGTCACGCCGGTGCCTTCGGCGTATTTCAATTCCGGGGCTGGGACTCGCGATCTCAAAGCCTGTCTCGGCGTCGCGGATATTTCCGCGTTCGGGACGTTTTCGGCGTCCGAGCTAGCGGCGATCGGCGCGGTTCTGAAATACGTCGATCTTACGCAGATGGGGCGGAAGCCTCTCATCAATCCGCCGCGTAAGACATCCGGCGCGCGGCTGTTCATTGATGCGGCGAGCCGCGCCAGCCTTGAACTTGTCCGGGCAGCCTCGGGTGAAAAATCCTCGACGCTCATCGCCGCGATGGATCGCACGGTCACGGGTGCCGGAGCGCGAGAGTTACAAGCGCGATTGTCGAGTCCGTTGACCGATCCGGCGGCAATCGAAGCGCGGCTCGATGCCGTGGCTTTTTTTCTGAACAATCGGGTGCTGCTGGACGATGTGCGCACGGCGCTTCGCTCGGCTCCGGATTTGGCGCGTGCGTTGCCGCGACTTGGATTTGGACGCGGCGGTCCGCGCGATCTGGCCGCCGTACGCGATGCGATCGACGTCGCACGACGGTGTTCGACGCTCATCGACGGGCAAGCGCCGCCGCTCGGTCTGCCGCCGGAGATCAAATCGATCTGCGCGCGTCTGCAGCAGGTTCCCGGCGACCTTGCGGACTCTCTGGTACACGCCCTTGTCGATGATCCGCCACTGCTTCGTCGTGATGGCGGGTTCGTCAGAGAGGGCTTCAACGCCGATCTCGACGCGGCCCGCGCGTTGCGTGATGACAGCCGCCGCGTGATGGCGGAGCACGAAGCGCGTTACATCGAAGAAACCGGCATCAAAACGCTGCGCGTTCGCCACAACAACATTCTCGGCTTTTTCATCGAGGTGACGCAACTCAATGCCAAGCCGCTTCTCTCGCCGCCCTTGAGCGACCGGTTCCGGCATCGCCAGACGATGGCGAATGCGGTGCGCTTCGCGACACCGGAGCTTCTTGAAACGGAAGGTCTGATCGCATCGGCCAGCGAGCGTGCGCTCAATCTCGAACAGGAGATTTTTACCGATCTATCCGGGCGTATCGGTGAGGCTTCGGGAAGCCTCGGTGCTGCCGCAGCAGCGCTGGCGGAGCTCGATGTCGTTGCGTCGCTTGCGCATCTAGCGCTGGAACAGGGTTATGCCCGCCCCGTGATGGACGGCAGCATGGCGTTTGAGATTCAGGGCGGCCGTCATCCCGTCGTGCAGCAGGCTTTGGCGAAGAGCGGGGGGCCGGCGTTCATCGAGAACGATTGCGTGCTCGGCAATGGCGGCGGCTCAGCGCCGACCGGTTTCGAAGGTGCACCCGACGCCCGGATATGGCTTATGACCGGGCCCAACATGGCCGGTAAATCGACCTTTTTGCGCCAAAACGCACTCATTGCCGTCATGGCTCAGATGGGATCGTATGTCCCGGCGCGCTCGGCGCACATCGGTGTCGTCGACCGGTTGTTTTCGCGGGTCGGCGCGTCCGACGATTTGGCGCGCGGGCGTTCGACTTTCATGGTCGAGATGGTCGAAACGGCGGCGATCCTGAATCAGGCCAGCGACCGGTCTCTCGTCATTCTCGATGAAATCGGCCGGGGCACGGCGACGTTTGACGGTCTGTCGATTGCCTGGGCGACGGTCGAGTATCTGCATGGCGTTACGCGGGCGCGGGCGCTGTTCGCGACGCATTATCATGAGCTCACGGCGCTGGCGCGACGCCTCGACGGAATCGCCAACGTGACGATGGAGGTCACCGAGTGGCACGACACGATCGTATTTCTGCACAAGGTTAAGGCCGGTGCCGCCGACCGCTCTTATGGCATCCAAGTTGCAAAGCTGGCGGGGCTTCCGCAACCCGTCGTGGCCAGGGCGCGGGAAGTCCTCAATCGCCTTGAAAAAGCGGACCGGCGGCCGCGCGTCGGCGATGAGGGGATTGATGATCTGCCGCTTTTCTCGGCGGCGCGGCCAAAAAGTGGACTGGATGAGCGCGAACGATCGGCCGTTGAAAAGGTTCTGCTGGCCATGCATCCTGACGATCTGTCGCCGAAAGCGGCGCTTGAGAAACTTTATGAACTCAAGGCCCTCGCCGAAGCCGTGAAGAAGACGAAGCCTTGACACAAGATTCACTGACCAGGCTGGTTCCTCCGCCCTATTTCGACGGGCTGGCGCTGCGCCGGGAACTGACGGCGCTTTTCAATGCGAGTTCGTCCGTCGCCGATGCGCGGCCGGCAGTGCTCGACCGCCTGAAGGCGCTGGTGAACCTCGCACGTGTGTCGGCGCAGAATGCGTTAGAAGTCGATGGCAACGGGCGACGCTGTGCTGTTGGTCTCAGTCTCTTTCAAGACGAACTGATCCGCCTCATCTACGACTACACGATTGCGCACGTTTATCGCGCCACAAATCCGTCGGACGCCGAACGCATGGCCATCGTGGCAACCGGCGGATACGGGCGTGGGCTGTTGGCGCCGGGGTCGGATATCGATCTCCTATTCCTGTTGCCCTACAAGCAGACGCCGTGGGGCGAGAGCGTCGCGGAGTACATGCTCTACCTGTTGTGGGATATCGGGTTCAAAGTCGGGCATGCGACGCGCACCATCGATCAATGCCTGAAGCTCGGCTATGCCGACATCACCATCCGCACGGCGCTGCTGGACTCGCGGCTCATTCTTGGCGACGCGCAGCTCTTTGCCGAGTTCGAAGATCGTTTCCGCGCCGAGGTCATTAGCGGCACGGCGCGCCAGTTCATCGATGCGAAGATGGCGGAACGCGACGAGCGTGTGCGCCGGGCCTGGGAAAGCCGCTACAAAGTCGAGCCTAATATCAAGGACGGCAAGGGCGGGCTGCGCGATCTTCACACCCTGCAATGGCTTTCCAAATATATTTTCGGACAAGAGGTCGGTTCAGCCGCCGTCGAGGCCGGTATTTTCACGCCGGAAGAAGTGCAGACATTCCGCCGCGCCGAAGATTTTCTGTGGCGGGTGCGGTGCTTTCTGCATTTCCTGACCGGGCGGCCGGAAGAAATTCTATCCTTCGAAGTGCAGCCGGCGATGGCGCAAAGTCTCGGTTATATGAATCGCGGCGGCATGCGCGCCGTCGAACGATTCATGAAGCATTACTTTCTGGTCGCGAAGGATGTCGGCGATTTGACCACGATCCTCTGCGGCGCACTTGAAATGCAGCAGCTGAAATCGGCGCCGACGTACAAGCGGCTGCTCAGTCCGCTGAACTGGAAGACGCGCCTTGAAGTTCGCCAAAGGACGGAGTTCCGCATCGACAACGATCGGTTGAATGTCGCCGATCCGGCGGTGTTCACGCGCGATCCGGTCAATCTCATCAGGTTCTTCGCCCAGGCCGCGAGCATGGGAACGTATCTGCATCCGAGCGCGGTTCGCCTGCTTCGGCAATCGCTGCGGCTGATCGACGATACGCTGAGGAACGATCGCGAAGCGAACCAGATATTTCTGTCGCTTTTGACCTCCAGAAACAACCCGGAAGCGTCGTTGCGGCATATGAATGAAGCCGGAGTGCTCGGCCGTTTTCTGCCCGAGTTCGGGCACGTCGTGGCGATGATGCAATTCAATATGTATCATCACTATACGGTCGATGAGCATCTGTTGCGCACACTTGGCAATGTCACGGCGATCGAACGCGGCGAGCTGGCATCCGAGCTGCCGCTATCGTCGAGCGTCGTTTCTTCCATTCAGAACCGACGAGCCCTGCTGGTCGCGGCGTTCCTGCACGATATCGGCAAGGGCCGGAAGGAAGCGCATTCGATCGTCGGCGCCCGCATCGCGCGCAAGGTCTGTTCGCGATTGGGATTGACGGCCGCCGAGACCGAGCTTGTCGCCTGGCTGATCCAAGAGCATCTTACGATGAGCAATTTCGCGCATTCGCGCGATGTTTCCGACCCCGACACGGTGCGCGCTTTCGCGGATATCGTGCAGAGCCCTGAACGACTGAAGATGCTCCTGGTCTTGACGTGCGCCGATATCATGGCTGTCGGACCGGGCGTTTGGAACGGCTGGAAAGGGCAGCTGCTACGGACGCTCTATCACGAGACGGAGCCGCTCGTCGCAGGTGGGCATACGCAGATCCCGCGAAGCGAGCGCATCGATCGGGCGCAGGTGGCATTGCGCGAAGCCTTATCCGACTGGCCCGTAGCAGATGTCGACGATTTCATTGCGCGCAACTATCCGAATTACTGGTTGCGAACCGATACGGCCACGCAAGTTGCGCACGCGGAAGTCGTTCGCGATGCGATGCGATCGCAAAAGAAGCTTGCGACGGCGGTCAAGACCGACGCCTTTACGGCGGTCACTGAGTTGACCGTATTCGCGCCCAACCATGCGCGGTTGTTGGCGTTGTTCGCGGGGGCTTGCGCGGCAGCCGGGGCCAACATCGCCGGCGCGCACATCACCACGACGCGCGACGGATACGCGCTCGATACCTTCTTGCTCAATCGTGAGTTCGATGACGACGCTGACGAATTGCGGCGTGCCCGGCGGATCTCGGACACCATTCAGCAGCTGCTGCACGGTAAAGAGAAGTTGCCCGTTCTGCTGCAACGGCGGAGGGCGATAGCCCGTGGCGTTCGCGCCTTCACGGTGGAGCCGGAAGTGATCATCAATAATTCGCTTTCTGAACGCCTGACGGTCATTGAGGTCGCGTGCCGGGATCGGTCGGGTCTGCTTCATGAGTTGACCTCGGCGCTTTCCGATCTGTCGCTCGACATTGCCTCGGCGCATGTGACGACGTTCGGTGAAAAGGCTGTGGACGTCTTCTATGTCACGGACCTCGTCGGCAAGCAGATCACCAGCGAGGTCCGGCAGGCCGCAATCCGGACACGGTTGCTGAGTGTGATGGCCGGAGATGCGCAGGCGTCTGCCCCGGCAAACGCCGGTCAATCCAAAGTGCGGTCTCGCTAGATGTTTACAATGCGTTGAGGTTCGGCCTCGGGGAGGACAATCGCTTGCGCGCCGGGTCGAACATCGTTACCTCGCTTCCGCGATGAAGCTCTATAAATCGTTTGCGACCGTTGGGGGGTTGACGCTGCTAAGCCGCTTTTTCGGCTTCGCGCGCGATATTCTCATTGCCGCCACCCTCGGGTCGGGGTGGGTCGCGGATGCGTTCGTCGTGGCCTTTCGATTTCCCAATCTGTTTCGGCGCCTTTTCGGCGAGGGAGCGTTCAACTCGGCGTTCGTGCCGATCTTCGCGAAGAAGCTCGAAGGGCACGGGCCGGCCGCGGCGCGCAGCTTCGCCGAGGAGGCGATGGCGGGGCTGCTCTTCGTTCTGCTGATCGTGACGATCGTCACCGAGCTGACGATGCCGTTTCTCATGTACGGCCTGGCGCCAGGCTTCGACGCGACGCCGGAAAAATTCGATCTGTCAGTTCTGCTGACGCGGATCACGATGCCGTACCTGCTGTGCATGTCGCTCGTGGCGTTGATGTCGGGCGTGCTGAATTCCCTTGGCCGGTTTTTCGAGGCCGCCACCGTTTCGATCGTGCTCAACAGCGTCATGATGGTTGCGACGCTGATTTCGCTGTGGCTCGGCTACAAGCGGGAGCCGGAAGCGGGCATCATTCAGGCGTGGGCGGTGTTCGTTGCAGGCTTCCTACAGTTGCTTCTTCTGATGTGGGGCATGCGGCGGGCCGGGATGACGCTCGGTCTCAAGTGGCCGCGCTTGACCGACGATGTCCGCCACCTCGTGCGGCTGGGCGTTCCAGGCGTGATTTCGGGCGGCGTGACGCAAATCAACATCGCGATCGGAACGGTGATTGCGTCGTTGCAGCCGGGCGCCGTTTCGCAGCTTTACTACGCCGACCGGGTTTATGAACTGCCGCTGTCGATCGTTGGGGTCGCGGTCGGCATCGTGCTGCTGCCGGATGTGGCGCGGCAACTGCGCGCCGGCAATATGGTTGGCGTTATGGACAGCCAGAACCGTTCGCTCGAATTTGCGCTTCTGTTCACGATCCCGGCGGCGCTGGCGCTGGCTATTATTCCGCACGACATCATTCGCGTGCTGTTCGAACGCGGTGCATTCCATGCCGAGGATACGGCCGCGACCGCTGCCGTGTTGGCCATGTTCGCGCTCGGTTTGCCGGCGTTCGTCATGATCAAAGTGTTCTCACCGGCTTATTTCGCGCGCGAAGATACCAAGACACCGATGCGCTACGCGGTCATCAGCCTGACCGCCAACACCATTGGCTCGATCGTTTTGTTCTTCGTATTCCGATCTCTCGGCATGATGCCGCAACTCGGCATTGCCGTGGCGACAACGCTTGGCGGCTGGCTCAATGCCTATCTGCTGTGGGCGACGCTCCATCGGCATAAGAATTTCGTCGCGGACGCGAGGCTCCGGCGCAACGTGCCGTGGATCATCATCGCGAGCGTGGTCATGTCGGCAGCATTGTTGCTTGCCAGCAATTATCTGGCGCCGCATCTCGGTGCCGATAGCCGCTTCATCGAGAAGACGTCGGCGCTTGCCCTCGAGATCGGGATCGGGTTCGCGGTCTTCACGGCCATCATCATGGTCACCGGCGTCATGTCCTTGCGGCAGCTCGGTGCATTGATCGGGCGGGGCGGAAAGGCCTGAGCCGGTGGGCTTGCTTCCGCGGCCCGGGCACGCGATAAGGCGGCCAATTCCTCACAACACGGTAGCACTCATGAAAACCGCGCCGCTCGTCTTTTCCGGTATGCAACCCACCGGCAGCCTGCACCTCGGCAACTATCTCGGCGCGATGGTCAACTGGATCGAGATGCAGAAGAGCCACGACTGCATTTATTGCGTCGTCGATTTGCATGCGATTACCGTCTGGCAGGACCCGGCCGAACTGCGCCATGCCATCCGGCAGGTGACCGCGACGTATATCGCGGCGGGCCTCGATCCGAAGAAAAGCATTTTGTTCAATCAATCACAGGTCAGCGCGCATGCCGAGCTTGCCTGGATCTGCAATTGCGTTGCGCGCCTCGGGTGGCTGAACCGAATGACGCAATTCAAGGAGAAGGCCGGCAAGGACCGCGAACAGGCATCGGTCGGGCTTTACGCCTATCCGAACCTGATGGCGGCCGACATTCTCGCCTATCGCGCCACGCACGTTCCTGTTGGTGAAGACCAGAAGCAGCATCTCGAACTCGCGCGTGACATCGCGCAGAAGTTCAACAACGACTTCAACAAAGAGATCGTTGCGGCCGGTTTCGAGGATGGCATTTTCTTCCCGCTGCCGGAGCCCGTCATTACCGGCCCGGCGACGCGCGTGATGAGCCTGCGCGACGGAACGAAGAAAATGTCCAAGTCCGACCCGTCGGATTTGTCGCGCATCAACATGATGGATGACGCCGATACGATCGCCAAGAAGATCCAGAAGGCGAAGACCGATCCCGAGCCGTTGCCGACCGACGAGAAGGGCTTTGCAGGACGGCCGGAAGCTGAAAACCTTGTCGGCATCTACGCGGCGTTGAACGGTCAATCCGTTGCGGATGTTCTCAGGGACTATGGCGGCCAGCAGTTTTCGTCCTTCAAAAAGGCGCTTGCCGAGGTCGCGACCGAAAAGATCGGCCGCATCGGATCGGAAGCCCGGCGATTGGGGAACGACACGGCAGAGATCGATCGTATTCTCGCCGACGGCTCCGAGCGTGCGCGCGCCGTTGCCGCCCCCGTGATGGCGAAGGTCAAGGATATCGTCGGCTTCATTCGAAGCTGACGATCGAAGCGGTGCATCAGACGCTGTACGCCGTTGCGAGGCGGTCGAAGGAATGGCAGCATCCGTGCCATGAAACAGCGCCGTTCCTTTGAAGAAGGCCATAGCCGCAAATTCCTGATCGTCGTCGACGAGAGCCAGGAAGTGGAATGCGCGCTTTACTATGCCGCGAGCCGCGTGCAGCGGTCGTCCGGCTCGATCATCATGCTGTACGTCATCGATCCGGGGGAACTGCAACACTGGGCTGGTGTTCGCCAGGTGCAGCTCGAGGAAGAGACGGCGAAAGCCAAAGCGCTGTTTCGTCTCTTTCGCCGGAAGCTCGCTCAAGCCGGTTTTGAATCGATCGAGACCGAAGACGTCATTCGTGAGGGTCGCGTGGCGGAAGAAGTGGTCAAGCTGATCGCCGAGGACGAGGACATCGCCATTTTGGTCCTTGGATCGTCGAATGATGCGCAGGGGCCGGGGCCGCTTGTCGCGTCGCTGGCGGCCGGGCGAGCGACGGGGGGCTTCGCGGTCCCTGTGACAGTTGTGCCAGGGCAACTTTCACTCGCGGATATCAAAGCGCTGGCGTAAAATGCCGCTGTCAAGCGGCCGATTGCCCATTCTCGACAGAGGTCGGCAGGCTTCCTATATTTGGAAGTGTTCTAATGCTTGCGCCGTCCTATGGCGCGTTGGGCGCGGAACGGCAGCGAAACCTATCGAAGCGAGACGCTATGTTCATTCAGACCGAAGCCACGCCGAATCCGGCAACGTTGAAGTTTCTTCCGGGCCGCGACGTGCTGGCCGAAGGGACCGCCGATTTCCGTACGAAGACGGACGCGGCGACGTCGCCGTTGGCCGCCCGCCTGTTTACCATCGATGGTGTGGACGGCGTTTTCCTCGGCTCCGATTTCATCTCGGTGACCAAAGGCGACATCGAGTGGCAGCATCTGAAGCCGATGATTCTCGGCGCCATCATGGAGCACTACATGTCCGGCGCACCGGCGACGGACGAAGAGGATTCCAACGATAGCGGCGCGGAAAGCTACGATCCCGAAGACGAAGCGACGGTCGCGACGATCAAGGAGCTTTTGGAGACGCGCGTTCGCCCTGCGGTGGCGCAAGACGGCGGCGATATTACGTTCTCGGGTTTTCGCGAAGGTATTGTTTACCTGCATATGCGGGGCGCGTGTTCCGGTTGCCCAAGTTCGACGGCGACGCTCCGTCATGGCATCGAGAACCTGCTCAAGCATTTCTGTCCCGAGGTCGTCTCGGTGCAGGCGGTTTGAAGCCAGCCTCTCCGTCATTTGAGCCCCGCTTCGGCGGGGTTCTTCATATTTGAGCCTTGGAAACCATGAGGAGCGACATGGGTCACCCGCTGGATCGCGCGGCACTCGATCAATTGTTCGATGAAGCGCACACGAATAGCAAATGGCAGCCGCGCGCCGTGCCGGACGAACTCCTCGTTCGGATCGTCGATCATATGAGATGGGCGCCGACGAGCGCCAACTGCTCGCCAGCCCGGATTGTTTTCGTCAAGTCGCCAGAAGCGAAGGCGCGGCTGAAGCCTTATCTCAGTCCCGGCAATGTCGAAAAAACGATGGCGGCGCCGGCTACGGCAATTCTCGCCTATGATCTCCAATTCTACGATCATCTCCCCCGGCTTTATCCTCCTGCCGATGCCCGGAGCTGGTTCGCCGGCAAGAAAGATCACGCCGATAAGACGGCATTCCGAAATGGATCTCTACAAGGTGGTTATTTCATTCTTGCGGCCCGGGCGCTCGGCCTCGATTGCGGGCCAATGTCGGGATTTGACAATGCCAAAGTCGACGCGGAATTCTTTGCGGGCACGGAAATAAAGTCGAATTTCCTTTGTAATTTGGGGTATGGCGACCCGGCAGGCGTTTATCCACGGTCGCCGCGATTTCATTTCGACGACATAGCAAAGATCATATAGTTTCCTTGGAATGAACATTCTTTCATTCGATACCTGCTTTGACGCCTGTTCGGCAGCTGCGGGGCGTGGGCTGCGGTCGCTCACGCCTGCGATTTCCTTTGCTTTTGAACCCATGCAAAAAGGGCATGCCGAGCAATTGTTACCAATGGTTCAGACCGTTATGTCGGAGGCAAACTTGGAATTCGCGGCGCTGGACCGTATCGCCGTCGCGTTCGGGCCTGGGACATTTACGGGCACCCGCATTTGCGTTTCGGCCGCCCGCGCCCTGGCATTGGCGACGGGGGCTGAAATCGTCGCGATTTCCAGTCTTCAGTTGATGGCGATGAGTCCGTTCATTCCGGCGGCGCCGACGGCGCATATTGCAATTGCGACCGACGCGAGGCGCGGCGAAGTTTATCTCGAAGTTTTCGATCGCCATTCGCTGAAAAGCATTGTCGCGCCGCAATGCGTCGAAATTGAAAACGCTGTTCGATTACTTGGAATGGCTCCGATCGTCATTGCCGGCTCGGGCGCCGAAATGCTTGCCCATGCGGCGCGGCAATCGGGTGTCGAGGCGACGGCCATTCTTCCGGACTTGCTGCCCGACGCTTTCGATCTGCTGTTTGCAGCGGCCGAGCTTCCGGTGCCGGCAAGTGTCAGACCGCTTTATCTTCGGGCGCCGGATGCAAAGCCTCCCGCGCCGAGTCCGGTTCTTGGAGCTGGCGTATGACGTCGAACGTCACTCCGTTTCGCAACGTCAAGCACGCAAGTATGCTTTGGGCCGCTCCGGAACGCGCCGATGAAATCGCGGCGCTGCATGCGAAGCTCTTCGATCCGCCCTGGGATCGTGAGGCGATCCGAAGTTTGCTTGAGCATCCGGCGGCGACGTCACTCGTCGCTGTTGCCGGGACGCCGAAAGCGGTCATCGGATTCGTCATCGGTCAGCTTGCGGCGGACGAAGCTGAAATTCTCTCCATCGGCGTTTCTCCGGTCTGGCAAAGAGCTGGCGTCGCGGCTGGCCTTCTGGAGGGCTTGTCGCGTGCGGCGCGGCGGGGCGACGCCAAGCGGATTTTCCTCGAAGTGGCCGAAGATAACGAGGCGGCGCTGGCGCTTTACCGTAAACTTGGATTTCAAGAAGTTGGACGCCGGAAACGCTATTACGCGCGGCGCGATGGCGAGCCGGCCGATGCGTTGACGATGGCTTTGACGCTTTAGACGCTGATTAGGCCGTCTCGATATAGACGCGGGCGTTGACCGCTGCCTATAAACCGGGACTAGAGCTGATATCTTCAAAGCCGAACGATTCGAAGCCTTTGGGCCGTCCCTCGATGATGCCGGATACCATGTCCGCGAAACGCGCAAACACACTGACTCCTCTCGAAAGCCAATGCGCGAAACATGGGCTGCGCATGACCGGGCAGCGCCGCGTCGTCGCGCAGGTGCTTTCCGAGGCGACGGATCATCCCGATGTCGAAGAAGTTCATCGCCGTGCGCACGCGATTGATCCGCGTATTTCGCTGTCAACGGTCTACCGGACACTGAAGCTGTTCGGCGAAATGGGCATTCTGGAACGCCACGATTTCGGCCTTGGGCGCGGCCGCTATGAAGCCGCCGTGGGCGCCCATCACGATCATCTCGTCGATATCGAGACCGGGCGGGTCATCGAATTTTCGAACGAGGCCATCGAAGCCTTGCAGGAGCGCGTGGCGCGCGAACTCGGCTTCGAGCTTGTCGGACATCGTCTCGAACTTTACGGCGTGCCGCTTGCGAAGAAAAAGCCGGCAGGCCGGAAACTTTGAGTTGGCTCCAATGGCAACGGGATCGCTTCGCGCTTCTGCCGTTCTCGCCAGTTTTTTCGGGCTCACTCTGCCACTGATGCCGGTGCAGGCGCTGCTTCTGAAAGTTTCGGACCGGGCAGCACGCCGCTTTCCGCATTGGTATCATCGGCAGGTGTGCCGCATTCTCGGCATCCGGCTGAAGGTCGAGGGCTCGGTTGCCTCGGATGTGCCGGTATTGCTCGTTTGCAATCACACGTCTTGGCTCGATATTCCCGTTCTGTCGGCGTTGGCGCCGGTCTCATTCGTCGCCAAGCTGGAGGTCGGCGGTTGGCCGTTTGTCTCATCGCTGGCGCGATTGCAGCGATCGGTCTTCGTTGACCGGACGCGGCGTCTGGCCGCGGGCGATGCCACTAACGAAATCACGCGACGGCTCAAGCTCGGCGACACGATCGTTCTGTTCGCGGAGGGAACGTCGAGCGACGGAAATCGCGTGCTGCCGTTCAAGACGTCGCTGTTCGGTGCCGTGGCGGGCTCGGACGAGGCACTGGCGGAGCGGGTCGTCGTACAAACGGCGGCGGTGGTTTACACGCATATTCACGGCGTGCCGGTGACGCGGGCAGACCGGCCCCGTCTCGGCTGGTATGGCGACATGGAAATGACGTCGCATGCCTGGGGCGTTTTGAAGTCGGGTGCGATCACTGCGACGATCAAGGTCGGGCCGCCGGTCCTGCTCAGCGATTTCCGCGATCGCAAGGATCTGGCGATGAAGAGCGAGCGGGCGGTGCGGCGCGACGTTCTCTCGATCCTTCGCGGACGAGCCGACGCCAATCTCGAACCGGTCGAACCGTCTCGCGAAGCCCGGCTGGCGAAGGTGGCCGCCGCAGTCCGCAAAAGCGAGAAATGGACATGATCGGCCGCTTTTGTGCTATGCGCATCGCCCAATAGAGCAGTTTCAACCTTTTGTGGCTGATTTGACGACGTGAACCGTCCCGAACCTAAAACCTACTATTTGAAGACCTTCGGCTGTCAGATGAATGTCTATGACAGCGAGCGCATGGCCGAAGCGTTGGCGCGCGACGGCTACAGCGAAACGGCCGACGTCGACGCCGCCGATCTCGTCATTCTCAATACATGCCATATCCGCGAAAAGGCGGCGGAGAAGGTCTATTCGGACTTGGGGCGTATTCGCGATGTGAAGACGGCGCGCGCCAAGGGCGGCAAGGACACGGTGATTGCCGTCGCGGGTTGCGTCGCGCAAGCCGAAGGCGCGGAAATCACGAGGCGACAGCCTGCCGTCGATCTCGTCATCGGACCGCAGAGCTACCATCGTCTGCCCGAGCTTCTTGCGCGCACGACCGCCGAGCAGACGCACATCGTCGAGACGGAATTTCCGGGTGAAGAAAAGTTTGCGCGTATGAAGGCGCCGCGTCGTGTCTCATCGCCGTCGGCGTTTCTCACGGTGCAGGAAGGCTGCGATAAATTCTGCACGTTCTGCGTCGTGCCCTACACGCGAGGCGCGGAATTTTCGCGCCCCGTGGCGAAACTTGAAGCCGAGGCCCGTCAACTTGTCGAAGCGGGCGCGAAGGAAATCGTTCTGCTCGGTCAGAACGTCAACGCTTATCATGGCGAAGGTGCGGGAGGGCGCACCGCCAGTCTCGCGGATCTCATTGCTCGCTTGGCGCGCATCGACGGTTTGGATCGTATCCGCTACATGACCAGCCATCCGCGCGACATGGGCGACGACCTGATTGCGGCGCATGCGGACATTCCGCAGTTGATGCCGTTTCTGCATCTTCCCGTGCAATCGGGATCGGATCGCATTCTGGCGAAGATGAACCGCAGGCACACGGCGGCCGAATACGTCGATCTCATTGCCCGCGTTCGCAAGGCGCGTCCCGACATCGCGCTTTCGAGCGATTTCATCGTCGGTTTTCCGGGTGAGACGGATCAGGATGTCGACGACACGATCCGTCTGGTCGAGGCCATTGGCTACGCGCAGGCGTTTTCGTTCAAATACAGCCCGCGCCCGGGAACGCCCGCCGCCGGCCACGGCGAACAGGTCGAGGACGCCGTAAAGTCGGAGCGGCTCATCCGTTTGCAGGCCGTGCTCGAAGCGCAACAACTGGCCTTCAACGCCCGCAACATCGGTGATGTTCTGCCCGTGCTCATTGAGCGCAAGGGACGCCAGCCAGGTGAATTTGTTGGCCGCAGTCCCTATTTACAGCTCGTGCATGTTTCGGCCGAGGGTGACCTCGTCGGAACCACGGCGAACGTGACCGTGAACGAAACGCGGCGCGTGAGCCTTTCAGGTGTCATCGCGGCGGCATAAAGTAATTTTAGTGCATAGGTTCGGTTGTGGCGCGTTAACCACATGCCTTCGGCGCCAACCGTATCGCATGATAGTCGCGGTTGGATGGTCGATTCGAGGGCGATAGCGAGAAGGAGTTCGCGATTGGCAGCATTCCGCGGGGCGTCAGCGCCAGTGTCGAGACGGCCGAACAAGTCGGAGCAAGAGACCGCTCGTGTGGTCGTGCCCTTTGAAGACAACCGGCTGCTCACGCAGCTGCTTGGCGAATACGACAGCCACCTCGCACTCATCGAAGACCGCCTCGGCATCGACGCGCACGCTCATGGAAACGTTGTCATTCTGACCGGTGCTGCTGCGCCTTGTCAGATGGCGCGCGAGGTTCTGGAAAAGCTGTACCGACGAATTGCAAGGGGTGAAATCGTGGGTGCTGGTGATATCGACGGTCTGATCCGGCACGCGCGATCGGAAGGAGGCGCCACGTCCGACGGTCAGGCGCAGATCGCCACCCGCCGCCGCGTTGTGAAAGCGCGGACGCCGACGCAAAGCACCTACATGCGCGCCATCGAGAAGAAAGACCTCGTTTTCGGTCTCGGTCCGGCCGGTACCGGCAAGACGTATATCGCCGTGGCTTTTGCCGCCCATTGCCTCGAACGTGGGCTTGTCGAACGGATCATCCTATCGCGACCGGCTGTCGAGGCCGGTGAGCGGCTCGGGTTTCTGCCGGGCGATATGCGCGACAAGGTCGATCCGTATCTGCGGCCGCTTTACGATGCGCTGTATGATGTCCTGCCGCCCGAAAAAGTCGAGCGGGACATCGAAACCGGCGTCGTCGAAATTGCGCCGTTGGCGTTCATGCGCGGCCGCACGCTGTCCAATGCCTTCGTCATTCTCGATGAGGCGCAGAACACCACCAGCATGCAAATGAAAATGTTCCTGACCCGCATCGGCGAAGGTTCGAAAATGGTGGTGACCGGCGATCCGTCGCAGATCGACTTGCCGTTCGGAACGAAGTCGGGATTGGTCGAGGCGGTCGATTTGCTCGACGGCGTCGATGATATTTCCATCGTTCGTTTCGCTGCCGAGGACATCGTGCGGCGAGACCTCGTGGCGAAGATCGTCGATGCCTACGAGAAGCCAAAGCAAGGCTGATGCCCGTTCCTTCACAAGCGATGCCGTCGGCCATCGAAGCCGAGGTCGTCGAGGACGACGGCGAATGGCCCGGTTTAGGTGACGCCGAGGATCTTATTTCGCGCGCGGCGATGGCCGTCGCGGAAGAATTGGAGTGCGCGCAGCCGGGATTTGTCGTCGTCGCTCTATCGTCCGACGCGAACGTCGCCGTTTTGAACGGCCAATTCCGCGGCAAACCCAAGCCGACGAACGTGCTTTCATTTCCGGCCGGGGAGGGTGTTCCGGACGGAGTCCTTGGCGATGTCATATTGGCGTGTGAGACGGTCTACCGGGAGGCTGATGAGCAGGGCGTGCAGGTCGCAGACCATGTGCAACATCTGGTTGTGCACGGTATCCTGCATCTCCTGGGCTACGATCACATCTCAGCCGACGACGCTGAACTCATGGAAGCGCTTGAAATTTCAATTCTTTCTAAATTAGGCATCGCAAATCCCTACACGGGCGCGCTGGAAACCGGTACAAGGGAATGACCGGCCCCTGACCTCATGGCTATGACCGATCACACACACGACAAGTCCTCATCCGACGTTCTGAGTGAGGAAGGCCGATCTCTCGGCGCCCAAGGCTGGCTGCAGGTTCTGCGGGCCAAACTTGGATTCGCGGTTCCGCAAAGCGTTCGCGATGCGCTCGAAGGGGCACTGAAGGCGGACGCTTCGACCAGCTTCACCGATGCCGAACGCAAAATGCTCGAACGGTTGCTGCGGTTCGGTTCGAGCCGCGTCGTCGAGCTGATGGTGCCGCGCGCCGAGATAACGGCCCTCGATGAGAACGAGCCGATCTCGGAGCTGTTGCAGACTTTCGAAGACGCCGGCGTCTCACGTATTCCGCTTTTCCGTGAAACGCTCGATGATCCGCGCGGCATGATTCACATCAAGGATCTGTTCCGCTGGTTCATGGCGGAAGCCACTGGCCGCCCCCTGAAGAACGGCAAGACCGATAATGGCGCGGAGGAGATTTCCTACGCGCCGGAAAAAGTCGAGCTGCGGTCGCTCGATCTCAGCCGTCCGATCACCACGGTGAAAATCCGCCGTCAAATTCTGTATGTGCCGCCGTCGATGCCCGCCGTCGATTTGCTCATTCGTATGCAATCAACTCGCATTCATATGGCGTTGGTCGTCGATGAATACGGGGGCACCGATGGCCTCGTGACGATTGAAGATCTCGTCGAACAGGTCGTCGGCAATATCGAGGACGAGCACGACGAGGATGAAGAGATCAACATCGTCTCCGATCCCAAGCTCGGCGTCGTGGCTGCGGGCCGAACGCCGATCGAGGAATTGGAGAAACACCTCCAACTCAAACTCGTGCCGGACGATGAGGACAGCGACGTCGATACATTGGGCGGGCTGATCTTTTCGATGCTGGGGCGTGTGCCGGCGCGCGGCGAACTGATCCATCATCCCTCAGGCATCGAATTTGAAATCCTGGATGCTGATCCGCGGCGTGTGAAGAAGGTCAAAATTCACCCGGCCCGAACGTTGCCGCAAAGCACGAAAGCCTCAGCCGAAGCGCCGAAATCGTGATGGAAGCGCAGAGCGAAAGGCTGCCTGCGTTGGCTGCCGCGCGTTCGTGGGTCATGCAGCTTGCAGGCTGGCGACGGGCGCTCGTCGCGCTTGCTGCTGGTGGACTTTCGGCGTTGGCGTTCGCGCCGATTTTCATAACGCCCATCTTTTTCCTGACGTTGCCGATCTTCATCTGGCTGATCGACGCCAGCCCAACGTGGCGGCGTGCGGCCAGTGCCGGTTGGCTGTTCGGCTTCGGATATTTCTTTTTCAATCTCTTCTGGATCGGCGAAGCCTTCCTCGTCGAGGCGGAGAAATTCGCGTGGCTGCTGCCGTTCGCGGTGACGCTGCTTCCGGCCGGCATGGCGCTGTTTTGGGCGGCGGCGGCGGCGGTCGCTCGTCTCTTCTGGCAGGACGGTGTGGCGCGCCTCTTCGTCTTTGCGATCGTGCTCGCCGTGTTCGAATGGCTGCGCGGGCATCTTTTAACGGGCTTTCCCTGGGATCTCCTGGGCTATGCGCTGACGTATCCGTTGCCGCTGATGCAAAGCGCCGCCCTGTTCGGCGCGTATGGTCTGACCGCGATCAGCGCTCTCATATTCCCCGCGCCGATGGTCATCCTTGCCGATTACCGGCGGCGTCCGACGGTTGCGAACCTCGTTCGGGCGTTTGCCGTCGCTGCCGTTCCGATCGCGGGACTCTATGCGTACGGCGCCTGGCGCATGAGCGCTCCGGAAGCCTTCGTGCCGAACGTCAAGCTGCGCATCGTGCAGCCGAGCGTTCCTCAGCGCGAGAAATGGATGGCCGCCTACCAGCGGCAAATTTTCGACGCCCATGTCGCTCTGTCACTGGCCGATCCGAACGGCAGGGTGGACTCGCTGAAGGGCGTCACGCATCTCATTTGGCCGGAAGCGGCCATGCCGTTCTTTCCGTTGGAGACGCCCGAGGCACTGGATGTTCTCGGAACAATGCTGCCAGCGGGTACGACGCTGATCACCGGTGCGATCCGGCATGATCCGCCCGTCGGGACGGACCGGCGCCTGCTGCCCACCACGCGGACGTTGAACAGCATCCTGGTTCTCAACGAGAAGGCCAAGGTCGAGGACATCTACGACAAGATCAAACTGGTGCCTTTTGGCGAGTACGTGCCGATGGAATCGGTGCTGTCGCTAATCGGAATCGAAAAGATCACGCACGGGCGCGGCGCCTTCGCGGAGGGTGTTTCACCGCGTCCGCTGATGAAAATTCCGGGGCTGCCGCCGGCGTTGGGGCTCGTTTGCTATGAGGCGCTATTTCCGGGAGACATCATTCAGGGCAGCGAGCGTCCGGGCGTACTGATCAACGTGACGAATGACGGCTGGTTCGGACAGACGACCGGTCCTTATCAGCATTTCCAGCAGGCGCGTGTCCGCGCCGTCGAGGACGGGCTGCCGCTGATCCGCGCCGCAAACAACGGCGTTTCGGCGGTGGTCGATCCCTACGGGCGGGTCTTACAGGCGCTGGGTCTTGATGTGCGCGGGGTCATAGACAGCGGTTTGCCCAAGGCGCTGGCTCCCACCGTCTATGCGCGAGCCGGCGATTGGATGCTGGCGCTGGTGCTCGCAGTGTTCTTGGCCGCTGCCATGGCGCTCAATAAATCGCGACGTTAATCAAGGTGTTGAAGTCAACTTGTCGCGGCTGGGTTCGATGATTGACGCACGGCACTCATACACCTACGAAGTGTGGAGCTATCCCTGGTTTAACTGTTGGCTGTAGAAGCGATGGCGGACGACATTTCGATCGCAGAAGACTCGGGCGAGGAAGTTGCTCGCGGTTCGCGCCGCGCCAATCCGATGGATGTTCACGTCGGCTCGCGGGTGCGATTGCGCCGTATGCTGCTCGGCATGAGCCAGGAAAAGCTCGGCGAGCATTTGGGGCTGACGTTCCAGCAGGTTCAGAAATACGAAAAAGGCGTCAACCGTATCGGGGCCAGCCGGCTTTTCGATCTGGCGCGGGTTCTCGGGGTTCCGGTGCAATTCTTTTATGACGAAGCGCCGCTAGGCGTTCAGTCGGCGGGGAATGTCGTCACCGGGTTTGGCGAGCAGCCGGACGAGACGTATGTCGTCGATTTTCTCGGGACGCGCGAGGGGCTTGAACTGAACAAGGCTTTCGCCCGTATCTCCGATCCGAAGGTACGGCGTTCAATTGTCGATCTCGTCCGTTCGCTCGCCGGTGAGGAAAGCTAACGATCGCGTTTTGATGACGTTGCGGATGAGCCATAGCAGAGGGTCATTTTCAGCGGCTTGCCCCGTGCTTGACCGACGCGATCAAGACTGCGACAAACCGGCGCTTTTCGGAAGGTCGGCACCTGCTACATGGGCCTATTCCTTCCGCGAGGGCACGTCGGGAGACAAACTCCTTCAACATGGGGGCCACAGTGGCGCGAAAGTCCTTTCTATTCACGAGTGAATCCGTTTCCGAGGGCCACCCGGATAAAGTTTGCGACCGTATCTCGGATGAAGTCGTCGATGCGTTTTATCGTGAAGGCGCCAAGGAGGGCATCGATCCCTGGATTATCCGCGCCGCGTGCGAGACGCTGGCCACGACGAACCGGGTTGTCATCGCCGGTGAATCGCGCGGGCCCACGGACGTCACCGTCGCTTTCATCCAGGATTTGACGCGCAAGGCGATCAAGGACATCGGCTACGAGCAGGACGGCTTCCACTGGGCCAACTGCAATATCGAGGTTCTGCTTCATTCGCAGTCGGCGGACATTGCGGCCGGCGTCGATGCGCAGCAGCCGACCAACAAGGAAGAAGGCGCGGGCGATCAGGGCATCATGTTCGGATATGCCTGCAATGAGACGCCGGAGCTGATGCCGGCACCGATCTATTACGCGCATAAAATTCTTTTCGATCTGGCGGCTGCGCGCAAGGCCAAGTCGGGCGACGCCGCGAAGCTCGGACCGGATTCAAAGAGCCAGGTCACGGTCCGCTACGAAGACGGCAAGCCCGTCGGCGTGACGCAAATCGTCGTTTCTCATCAACATATCGACGAAGACCTCAGCTCGCAGAAGGTGCGGAACATTATTGAGCCGTATGTCCGCAAGGCTCTGCCCGAGGGCTGGATCAGCAACGACACCATCTGGCACATCAATCCGACAGGTAAGTTTTTCATCGGCGGACCCGACGGCGACACCGGTTTGACCGGACGCAAGATCATCGTCGATACGTACGGCGGTGCGGCGCCTCATGGCGGCGGCGCATTCTCCGGCAAAGATCCGACGAAGGTCGATCGCTCGGCTGCGTACGCAGCGCGGTATCTGGCGAAGAACGTCGTCGCTTCGGGCATTGCGGATCGCTGCACGATCCAGCTGGCGTATGCGATCGGCGTCGCCAAGCCGTTGTCGATTTATGTCGATACGCACGGCACCGGGAAAGTCGATGAAGCGGCGATCGAGCAGGCGCTCGCGACCGTTATGGATTTGACGCCGCGCGGTATCCGCACGCATCTCGATCTCAACAAGCCGATCTATGCGCGCACCTCTGCGTACGGTCATTTCGGCCGTCCGGCTGAGAAGGATGGCGGGTTCTCTTGGGAGCGCACGGATTTGGCTCCGAAGATCGCCAAGGCTGTCGGCTAAGGCCGATTTCTCGAGGTTCCGAATTCGAAGCGGCTGCGAAAGCGGCCGCTTTTGTTTGTATCCATAAAGGTCTAATCACCTCACTCCATGGCCGCCCCCGAGGCGGCCATCCAGGGCCAACGCACACCTCTTTGCCGTGACTCCTGGATGGCCGGGTCAAGCCCGGCCATGACGTGGAAGGGAAGTGTCGAGCGACCGACTGATGATCGCAGATATCGATAAAGACGAGTACGAACTTCGGTCGTATGGACGCCGGCGCGGACGTAAGCCGAGCGCGCGGCAAGCGATCCTGTTGCGCGACAGTCTTCCGCGTCTGGCGTTCGATCCGGCGGAGGCGACACAGGGGTCAGCGACGTGGCTCGAAATCGGCTTCGGCGGCGGCGAGCATTTACTCGGTCAAGCGCGCAATAATTCTGACGTTCGTTTGATTGGATGCGAGCCTTATGAGGACGGCGTTATCAAGGTTCTGAGCGCCGTCGAGAGCGAAGGCTTGCGGAACGTGCGCGTTCACATGGGCGATGTCCGCGACGTACTGCGGCAACTTGCGCCTGCCTCGCTGGATCGTGCTTTCATCCTGTTTCCCGATCCTTGGCCGAAGCGGAAGCATCGCAAGCGCCGGCTGGTTAATTCTTCGTTGCTCGATCTCCTGGCGCGCTCGCTGAAGCCGGACGCGGAGCTGCGGATCGCAACGGATATCGGCGACTACGCGCGGACAATGCTTGAAGCGTTTCAGTCCGAACCGCGCTTTTGTTGGCAGGCGGAAAGTCCATCCGACTGGCGCTTACAGCCTTCCGATTGGGTGGAAACCAAGTACGAAGGCAAAGCCGTAGCTGCGGGGCGGCGGCGATACTATTTTCGCTTTTTAAGGGTCTAGTTCTGCGGGAAAGCCTTGCACAACTTCCCAATCTCGCCTATTTAGCGAGCATTCCAATAACTCGATGATCAAATTGAGAGTGGACCTCCGGGCCCGCTCCAAACGGTCTTTAGATACAGGAACTCCATTGCAGGACCCGATCGCCAACAACGCACCGCTTGAGGAAGGCGGCTCCAATACGCGCCGTTTTCTGCGCGAGACGGGTGTTGCGGCTGAGATCGCGGCTGTGGTCGAGCCTGTGCTCGAAGATCTCGGATTCCGGTTGGTGCGCGTCAAAATTCAAGGCGGCAGCGCCGATACGATCGTGCAGCTGATGGCCGAGCGGTCCGACGGATCGATTACGATCGACGACTGTGAAAAGATTTCAAAGAACGTTTCGCCGGTGCTCGACGTCGCCGATCCGATCAGGGGCGCGTATCGTCTTGAAGTGTCTTCGCCCGGCATCGACCGGCCGTTGGTGCGGCCGAGCGACTTCGAAGACTGGTCCGGTCACGAAGCCAAGCTCGAACTGAGCGAACCGGTCGGCGGCCGCAGGAAATTCAAGGGCGTGCTCGAAGGTTTCGAGGACGGCGAAGTTCGCATCGAGGCCGATACCGGCGAGCACGGCATCCAGCATCTCGGCCTGCCCGTGCATCTCATTTCGGATGCCAAGCTCGTGCTGACCGACGAACTGATCCGAGAAGCGCTCGCTCGCGCTAAAGAACGCCACTCTGACCGGCCCGGAGACGGTGCCGAACTCGACGAAGACGATCTGGAGGATTGATCCCATGGCCATGGCAGGCATTAGCGCCAACAGGCTTGAGCTTTTGCAAATCGCCGACGCCGTCGCGCGTGAGAAGACGATCGACAAGAAGATCGTTATCGAGGCGATGGAGGATGCCATCCAGAAGGCCGCGAAATCCCGCTACGGCGCGGAAAACGATATTCGCTGCGAGATCGACCCGAAGACGGGTGAGGCGAAGCTGACGCGCGTGCTGGCAGTCGTCGATGAAGTCGAGAACGATGCGACGCAGATTACTGTCGAAGACGCGAAGAAGCGTAATCCGGAAGCGAAGGCCGGCGACATGATCGCCGAGACGCTGCCGCCGCTGGAGTTCGGCCGCGTCGCGGCGCAGAACGCCAAGCAGGTCATCGTGCAGAAGGTTCGCGAGGCCGAGCGTGATCGTCAGTTTGCCGAGTACAAGGATCGTGTGGGCGATACGACGAACGGAACGGTTAAGCGCGTCGAGTACGGCAACGTCATCGTCGATCTCGGACGTGCCGAAGGCATCATTCGCCGCGACGAGATGATCCCGCGTGAGAACGTCCGCTTGGGCGATCGCATCCGCGCCTACATCTATGACGTGCGCCGCGAACAGCGGGGCCCGCAGATTTTCCTGACGCGCGCGCGCCCGGAATTCATGTCGACGCTGTTCCGTGCCGAAGTTCCGGAGATCTACGACGGCGTCGTGGAGATCAAGTCGGTTGCGCGCGATCCCGGCAGCCGCGCCAAGATCGCGGTGATTTCGAAGGATTCCTCGATCGATCCGGTGGGCGCTTGCGTCGGTATGCGTGGCGCCCGCGTGCAGGCGGTCGTCAACGAGTTGCAGGGCGAGAAGGTCGATATTATCCAGTGGAACCCGGATGCGGCGAGCTTCATCGTCAACGCTTTGGCGCCGGCTGAAGTCACCAAGGTCGTGCTCGACGAAGATTCCAACCGCATCGAGGTCGTCGTTCCGGAAGCGCAGCTGTCGCTGGCGATCGGCCGCCGTGGCCAGAACGTGCGGCTTGCTTCACAGTTGACCGGCTGGGATATCGACATTCTGACCGAACAGGAAGAGAGCGAGCGCCGCCAGAAGGAATTCGCGGAACGCACGCAGTTGCTGATGGATTCTCTCGACGTCGACGAAGTCATTGCGCAGCTTCTGGTGACGGAAGGTTTTGCGAGCGTCGAGGAAGTCGCGTACGTCGATCTTTCGGAGATCGCGCACATCGAAGGTTTCGATGAGGGAACGGCGGAGCAGATCCAGAGCCGTGCGCGCGAGTATCTCGAACAGCAGGAAGCCGAACGCGACGCAAAGCGCCGCGAACTTGGCGTTGCCGACGAAATGGCCGAGATCCCCGGCATCACCACCGCAATGATGGTGGCGCTTGGCGAGAACGGCGTTAAGACGGTCGAAGATTTCGCAGATTGCGCGACGGACGAGCTTCTCGGCTGGACCGAGCGCAAGAAGGAAAAGGATGCAGAGGCCGTCAAGCACAAGGGTTTTCTCGACGGCTTCGAGCTTTCGCGGACAGACATCGAGAACATGATCATGTCGGCTCGCGTTCACGCCGGCTGGATCAAGGCGGAAGATCTTGAGCGGCCTGCGGGCGATGAAACCGAACCTGAAGAAGGTGCGTCGGAAGACGCCCCTGCTCAGGGCTGACAGGTAATGTTCGGAAGGGCTTACAGCGCGCGTGACGATAGAACGGCAAAACCAGTTTGCGACGGAACGGAGCGGCGATGCCGCTGCGCCTGAGCGTCTGTGCGCCGTCACGCGCGAGAGTCTTGATCCGAAAGATCTGATCCGGTTCGTGCTGTCTCCGGACGGCACCGTCGTTCCCGACCTCGACCGCCGCCTTCCTGGCCGTGGCGTGTGGATCGGCTGCGACCGCCGCCTTGTTGAAAAAGCCGTCAAAGGCAATACATTTGGCAGGAGCCTCAAGGCGCGCGCCGAGGCTCCGGCAGATCTTCCCGAACGTGTCGATGCCTTAATGGTTAAGCGGCTGGCCGGGGTTCTGTCGCTCGCCAATAAGGCGGGCTTGGCCGTCTGCGGTTTCGAGAAGGTTTCCGCCGCACTCGACAAGGGGTCTGTGGCGGTTGTGTTGCACGGGGCCGATGCGGCTCTGGATGGCCGGTCCAAGCTCGACCGGAAGTTTAAGGCAATTCAAGGGGCTCGGGGCGGAAAAGCGCCGATCGTCGATGTTCTGACGATTGATCAAATGAGCTTGGCTATTGGCCGCGGAAGTGTGGTACATGCTGCCCTCACACCCGGAGGCCTGTCGGATCGGTTTCTCGAGGATGCGGAACGCCTGACGCGGTACCGCTCCTTGGCGACAGAGACCGCCACTACTTTTTCTGAAGCGCAAAGCGAAGGCTGAACGGACAAGGCATGACGGATTCGAACGACCAGACCGACAAGACCATTCGCGTGGGAGCGCGCAAGCCGCTGTCGCTGCAGCGAACGGTCGAGTCTGGGCACGTGCGGCAGAACTTCAGTCACGGACGTTCAAAGTCCGTCGTCGTCGAGAAGAAGAAGACGCGCCGGCTGGGTGGGCCTGGTGAGGGCAACGACACAGCTGCTGCGGCGCCTGAGACCGTTGCTCCGCCCGTTAAAACACCGGCAGCGCCGGCGGCGGCAAAGCCAGCACCATCAAATCCCGCCCATGCGCGGACGCTATCGAACGAGGAACGCGCGGCGCGCGAGCGTGCCCTGGCTGCGGCTCGGGCCGAAGGCGGGGGCCGGGGGGCCGATGCCGCCGAGCCCGTTCGCTTCGAGCCCGTGCGTCCGCCTGAGCCCGAACCGCGCGCTGAGGAAGCTCCGGCGGCATCTGCTCCGGCAGCCGCCGCTCCTCCTCCGGCTGCGGCCAAGCCCGCCGAAGCTCCGGCTCCGGTCGCGCGTGAGACATCGCCTCCGGCGCAGCGCCGTGAAGGCGGTCCATCGTCTTCGCCGCGCGAACATGGCCGTCCTCCGTTTCAACGTCCGGGCTCGCGCCCGTCGGGCAACACCGCCTACATGCCGCGTGAAGCCGGACGTCCGCGCGAAATCGAATTGCCGATCCCTTCCCGGCGCGGTGGCGCGTCGACGCCCGATTCCACGACGATCGAAAAGCCGACACGTCCGCAGCGTCCCGTCGTCGCCCGCGTGCAGGTCGATGAGGACGAGAGCCGCAAGCGCGGTCCCGGCGGCGTAAAAGTTCCGCGTCCGGCGGTGAAGACCAATGATGACGGCCGCCAGCGGCAGAAGCTGACGATCACCAACTTCGATCGCGAAGCTCAGGTGCGCTCGCTCGCCTCGCTGAAGCGCAAGCGCGAAAAAGAAAAGCTGAAGGCCATGGGCATTCAGCAGCAGCGCGAAAAGATTGCGCGTGAAGTCGTCATTCCGGAAGCCATCACGATCCAGGAACTCTCGAACCGTATGGCGGAGCGTGCCGTCGATCTCATCAAGTATCTGATGCAGCAAGGCGCGATGCATAAGATCACCGATGTGCTCGATGCCGATACGGCTGAGCTCATCGTTCAAGAGTTCGGCCATACGTCGAAGCGTGTCTCCGAGGCGGACGTTGAAATCGGGTTCGCGGGTGGTGAAGACACCGATGATGCCGCACGTGAAACGCGGGCCCCGGTCGTGACGATCATGGGTCACGTCGATCACGGCAAGACGTCACTCCTCGACGCGATCCGTTCGGCGAATGTCGTGTCGGGCGAAGCCGGCGGCATCACGCAGCATATCGGCGCCTATCAGGTTCAGACGGCGAACGGCGATAAGATCACGTTCATCGACACACCAGGCCACGAGGCCTTTACGGCTATGCGTGCGCGCGGCGCCAAGGTGACGGACATCGTCGTATTGGTCGTTGCCGCCGACGACGGCGTCATGCCGCAGACGGTCGAGGCGATCAATCACGCCAAGGCCGCGAAGGTTCCGATCATCGTTGCGATCAACAAGATCGACAAGCCGCAGTCCGATCCGAACCGTGTGCGCACCGATTTGCTGTCGCACGAGATCGTTGTCGAGAGCATGGGCGGCGATACGCTCGAAGTGCCGGTATCGGCCTTGAAGCGGACTAACCTCGACAAGCTGCTCGAGGCCATCCATCTGCAGGCCGAAATTCTCGACCTGAAAGCCAACCCGGGCCGCACGGCCGACGGCATCGTCATCGAGGCGAAGCTCGAACGTGGTCGCGGGCCGGTCGGGACCGTGCTTGTGCAGCGCGGCACCGTGCATGTCGGTGACATCATCGTCGCCGGTACGGCGTGGGGACGTGTGCGGGCTCTGCTCGATGATCATGGTGCCAACATCGCGTCAGCCGGTCCGTCGGTTCCGGCGGAAGTGCTGGGTTTCGACTCGGCGCCGGAAGCGGGCGATCAATTCGCCGTCGTCGAAAACGAAGCGCGCGCCCGCGAGCTGACGGACTATCGCGTCCGCAAGCGCCGCGAGACGCTGGGTTCGGCCGGCACGAAGAGCACGCTTGAGCAGATGATGCAGCAGCTCAAGGATGCTGGCCGCAAGGAATTTCCGCTTGTCGTCAAGGGCGACGTGCAAGGTTCCGTCGAAGCTATCGCCGGTGCTTTGAAGAAAGTCGGCAACGACGAAGTCGAAGCGCGCCTCGTACACTCTGGCGTCGGCGGCATCACGGAATCGGATATCGCGCTGGCGGCTGCGGCCAAGGCCGTCGTCATCGGCTTCAACGTTCGCGCCAACGTGCAGGCAAAGCAGGCGGCCGACAACCAGGGCGTCGAAATCCGCTACTACAACATCATCTACGATCTGGTGGATGAGGTGAAGGCAGCAATGTCGGGCCTTCTCGCGCCGACGAAGCGCGAAGTGTTCCTCGGTTATGCGTCGATCAAGCAGGTCTTCAACATTTCGAAGGTCGGCAAGGTCGCGGGCTGCATCGTCACCGAGGGCAAGGTCGAACGCGGCGCCAAGGTTCGCTTGCTGCGCGATAACGTCGTCATTCACGAAGGAACGCTGGCGATCCTCAAGCGCTTCAAGGATGACGTGAAGGAAGTCGTTTCCGGCCAGGAATGCGGCATGTCGTTCGCCAACTACCAAGACATTCGTGAAGGCGATCAGATCGAGTGCTTCCAGGTGGAGACGATCGCTAGGAGTCTCTAATCGCTCACGCTAGCTGTTCCGCGCGATTATTATCGCGCGGGCTCGCTCCGCGGGGGCGCGGCTCGCCGCGGCGGCCCTTGACCGCCCGGCTCTTCGAGCCGAAGCATACCACCCGTTTTGAACAAAGAGGCTGCACGCGGTCCGAGTCCGCGGCGGAAAGAGAATGACAAGAAAGTCTTCGCATTCGGGCGCGAAAGCGCCGTCGCAGCGCATGTTGCGCGTCGGTGAATTGATCCGTCATAAGCTCGCGGAAATGCTGTCGCGGGGCGAAATCCACGACGACGTGCTGGCGTCGCACGTTATAACGATTCCGGAAGTCCGGCTGTCTCCGGATTTGAAGCTTGCCACCGTCTACGTGATGCCGCTCGGCGGCAGCGATGTTAAGCCGGTTGTTGAAGCTCTGACGCGCAACAAGAAATACATTCGCGCGGAAATCGCACATACGCTCAATCTCCGCTACGCGCCCGATCTTCGTTTTCGCGAAGACGAGACGTTCGAAGAGGCGACACGCATCGACCGGTTGCTCGATAGCGAACATGTCCGGCGCGACACGGGGAAGAAATAACGATGGGACGCCGTAAGAAGGGCTTGCCGGTTCACGGCTGGCTGGTGCTCGACAAGCCGATCAACATGACGTCGACGCAAGCCGTCGGAATCATCCGGCGTGTGTTCAACGCTCAGAAAGCAGGACATTCGGGAACGCTCGATCCGCTGGCGACGGGCATTCTGCCGATTGCGCTTGGCGAAGCGACGAAGACCGTCTCGTTCGCGGTCGATGGCGAGAAGGCCTATCGCTTCACGGTTCGCTGGGGCGCGGAAACCGACACCGACGACACCGAGGGTGCGGTTACGAAGACCAGCGACGCTCGTCCGGATCGCGCCGGCATCGAAGCGCTATTGCCGCAATTCCACGGCGAGATCATGCAGGTGCCGCCGGCCTATTCGGCAATCAAGGTCGATGGGGCGCGCGCCTACGATCTGGCGCGTGACGGCGAGACGGTCGTGCTCGAAGCGCGTCCGGTTTTCATCGACAGTTTGCAACTCGTTGACATGCCCGACGCCGATACGAGCGTTTTCGAAGCGCGTTGCGGCAAGGGGACGTACGTGCGTGCGCTGGCCCGCGACATGGGCCGCCTGCTCGGTTGTCATGGGCACGTTATCGCCTTGCGCCGGACGCAGGTGGGGCCGTTCGAGGAAGCGGCCTCCGTGACCATGGAAGAATTGATGGCCGCGGGTGATTCAGGCGAGGGCGAGCAACTTTCACGGCTGCTGCAGCCTGTCGAAGCGGCTCTTGCCGATTTGCCGGAATTGCTCGTTTCACCGAATGACGCCGCCAGCCTGGCGCGCGGGCAGACGGTGCTGATACGTGGCCGCGATGCGCCGATCCTGTCTGGGCCCGCCTATGCAACTTCCAAGGGACGGCTGATCGCGCTCGGAGAGCTTGCGAAGGGCGCCCTGCATCCGACGCGCGTCTTCAATTTGGGTTGAACGGATTGTCCGCGCCACGAGTCCCACAGATAACCGCGGACGATGCGTTCCGTCGCTATCTCCGTGAGTGGAACCTTGTTCCGGACGGCGAACCGATCGCAACGCGGACGGCAAAACTTTTGCCGGTCTTGCACGCTGATCGGCCGGCCATGTTGCGCATTGCCCTAACGCAGGAAGCGACGGAGGGCGCGCAAATGATGCTCTGGTGGAATGGCCAGGGTGCCGCGCGCGTTTTTGCTGTCGATGGCAGAGCTCTGCTTCTCGAACGCGCGACGGGGCCGCGATCCCTATTGGCCATGTCGCAGACCGGCCGGGATATTGAGGCCACACGCACGATCTGCAGTGTTGTCGCTAGCCTTCATGCGCCGCGTCATGAAGCGCCGCCGCAATTGACGCCGCTGATCGAGTGGTTTGCGCCGCTTCAGGCTACGGCCGGCCTGAATGACAATCTTGCGCGTTCGGCTGCAACTGCGCTCCGGCTTTTGAGCGAACCGCGGGACGTCGTGACGCTCCACGGTGATATCCATCACGAAAACATTCTCGACTTCGGCACTCGGGGTTGGCTCGCCATCGATCCCAAGGGCCTGATCGGCGAGCGTGGGTTCGATTATGCGAACATATTCTGCAATCCCGATATCGAATGGCCGACGCCCGCCGTCGCCGTGCGGAAGGATATATTTGCGCAGCGCGTGAAGACGGTCAGCACGCTCACACATATCGACCCTCGGCGTTTGATCGACTGGATCGTGGCATGGGCCGGACTTTCGGCGAGTTGGATAATCGCGGACGGTGATGATCCGGAGGTCGACCTGAGGGTTCTTTCCCTGGCGCTCGCGCATGGAAGTGATGGTTAAGCTATTGATATGTAATTAAAAATAAAAAACTCGAGAAGCCTCGCAACCTCCGGGATTTCATGTATAAGTAGCGCCGACCGCGCGAGGTGCAGGCACTTTCGCGCGGCTTTCATTTGCGACCCCGCTGGACGACATCCCGGCAGTGGCCGCTTCCACCCCACTCCAAACTCGAAAGGAGCTCCGATGTCGCAGATTGCATCGCATCGCCGCGAGGCGAAGACGGCCGTCATCAAAGACAGCGCGACCAAGGCCAACGATACCGGCTCGCCGGAAGTCCAGATTGCGGTTCTTACGCACCGCATCAACGAGCTGACCGAGCACTTCAAGCTCCACAAAAAAGACAATCACTCGCGTCGCGGGTTGCTCAAGATGGTCAGCCAGCGCCGTCAGTTGCTCGACTACGTCAAGAGCAAGGACAACGCGCGCTATCAGAAGATCATCGAGAAGAACGGCATCCGCCGTTAATCCGCGCAATCCTACCGCGCACAAGACGGGGCCACGACATGGCCGCATGTGCAAAATGCTGGAAGAAGAGAGACGTCGGCGCCGTCACGGTGCCGGCGCCAAAGGTGCTTGGCCGGCATGAGGCCGACGAGCAAGTCCGACCGCATAGATGAAGCGAAAACGAAAGATAAAACATGTTTGATATCCATCGAGTCGAAATTGACTGGGGTGGCCGCAAGCTGAAGCTGGAGACCGGCCACGTTGCCCGTCAGGCGGACGCTGCCGTCATGGCCCAGTATGGCGATACGACGGTGCTCGCGACCGTTGTCGGAGCCCGTTCCGTGAAGCCCGGCATCGACTTTTTCCCGCTAACTGTGAATTATCAGGAACGCACCTACGCTGCCGGCAAGATTCCTGGCGGCTATTTCAAGCGTGAAGGGCGTCCGACCGAGAAAGAGACGCTGACCTCGCGTTTGATCGACCGTCCGATCCGTCCGCTCTTCGTCGAAGGTTTCAAGAACGAGACGCAGGTCGTCATCACCGTCATGTCGCATGACCTTGAGAACGATCCCGACGTGCTCGGCATGGTCGCCGCGTCGGCGGCGCTGACGCTTTCGGGTCTGCCGTTCCTCGGTCCGATCGCCGGTGCGCGCGTTGGCCTGATCAACGATGAATTCGTGCTCAATCCGATGATCGACGAAATGGCCGATAGCCGTCTCGATCTCGTTGTCGCCGGTACGGCCGATGCGGTGATGATGGTTGAATCGGAAGCGAAAGAGCTTCCGGAGCAGCAGATGCTGGAAGCCGTGATGTTCGGCCACAAGCACATGCAGCCGGTCATTCAGGCGATCATCAAGCTCGCTGAAAAGGCGGCGAAAGAGCCGTGGGATATTCAGATTCCCGACAAGGCGAAGTACGCGGCCGACGTCAAGAAGCTGGCGGAAAAGACCCTCAAGGAAGCCTTCTCCACGAAGGAAAAGGGCAAGCGTCAGGACCTCGTCGGCACGGCGAAGAAAGCCGTGGTCGAGGGCATTCCCGCCGCTGCGGAAGATGCGAACGAGAAGGTCCTTCTCTCGGATGCCTTCAAGGCGCTCGAAATGGACATCATGCGCGGCGACGTTCTCAAGACGAAGATGCGCATCGACGGCCGCGATCTGAAGACGGTTCGTCCGATCCTGTCGGAAGTTCATGTTCTGCCGCGCACGCACGGCTCGGCGCTGTTCACGCGCGGCGAGACGCAGGCTCTGGTCGTTGCAACGCTCGGCACGGGCGAAGACGAGCAGTACATCGACAGCCTGGAAGGCACGAAGAAAGAGCGCTTCCTGCTGCATTATAACTTCCCGCCATACTCGGTCGGTGAAGTCGGCCGCATGGGTTCGCCCGGACGCCGCGAGATCGGCCACGGCAAACTCGCCTGGCGTGCGATCCGTCCGATGCTGCCGTCGCAGGAGGAGTTTCCCTATACGCTGCGCCTCGTCTCGGAGATCACCGAGTCGAACGGTTCGTCCTCGATGGCGACGGTCTGCGGATCTTCGCTGGCGCTGATGGACGCGGGCGTGCCTCTGAAAGCGCCGGTCGCCGGTATCGCGATGGGCTTGATCAAGGAAGGCGAAGACTTCGTCGTGCTTTCCGACATCCTGGGTGATGAAGATCATCTCGGCGACATGGACTTCAAGGTGGCGGGCACGGCCAATGGCGTGACGTCGCTGCAGATGGACATCAAGATCACGGGCATCACCGAAGAGATCATGCGCATTGCGCTCGATCAGGCGCACGATGGCCGTATCCACATTCTCGGTGAGATGTCGAAAGCCCTCACGGGTGCACGCGGTGAACTCGGTGAGTTCGCGCCGCGCATCGAGACGATCAAGATCCCTGTCGACAAGATCCGTGAAGTCATCGGTTCGGGCGGTTCGGTCATTCGCGAGATCGTCGCGGAATCGGGCGCCAAGATCGATATCGAGGACGACGGCACGGTGAAGATCGCGTCGGCCAATCGCGAGTCCATCGAGAAGGCGCTCGCCCGTATCCGTGGCATCACCTCCGAGCCCGAGGTCGGCACGATCTACAAGGGCAAGGTCGTGAAGATCATGGAGTTCGGCGCATTCGTGAACTTCTTCGGCGCCAAGGACGGTCTCGTTCACATTTCGCAACTGGCGCCGGGACGTCCGGAGTCTGTTGGCGAAGTCGTGAAGGAAGGTCAGGAAGTTTACGTCAAACTTCTCGGCTTCGATGATCGCGGCAAAACGCGGCTGTCGATGAAGATCGTCGATCAGGCGACGGGCCAGGAAATTCCGCGCGCCGAAGGCGAGCCGGAAGAAGTGTTCGAAAGCCGTCCGCCGCGCCGTGAAGGCCGGGGCGGTGGTGGCCGTGGTCCGCGCCGCGAGCGCAACTGATCGGCACCGATCACATCAGTGAATAACGAAGGCCGCCGGATCATTCATCCGGCGGCTTTTTTCGTTTCAACGCTCTCACGTCATGGCCGGGCTTGACCCGGCCATCCAGAGCAAAATGGGTGGTGTCCGTGGTGTGGCGCTGGATGGCCGCCTCAAGGGCGGCCATGGAGTGACTAAGTGGCTGGTTGCTCGTCTTCAGGCGCGCGCGAACGTTGGCACGTCGGGCCAGAAGACGCGGGCTTTTTCGCTGACTTCGATTGGATCGCCGGTCGTCAGCAGGGTCAGCGTGCCGCGTTCATCGCCATTCAAGTAATGCGTCCGCCGCGCGAGATAATCCTCGAAGCTGTCGGACACGACTTCCGGCTGCGAGAGGATGCGCGTGAACGGCGGCAGGTGTTTCCGAAACAGATGCTCGACGAGCGGGAAGTGCGTGCAGCCGAGGATGGCGCGATGCGGCGGCATTCCTCCGGTTTCGTTCAACAGACCTGCGATGCCCGCGCGCACGAGATCTTCGAGATGGGCTTCGGGTTGCTTTTCCTCGATGGCTCCCGCCAACTCCGAGCAGATCTGCTGGACTACGGTGACCTTCGGGCAGCGCTTGCTAATTTCCTCGGGATAGACGCCGGACGTCACCGTGCGCGTCGTTCCGAAGACACCGATGGTGTCGGTGTTGTACTTCTGCGGATATTGCGGCGACGTCACCGCCCACGGCGTTTGCGTCGCGGCTTCGACGGTTGGCGCGACGATGCCGAGCACATTATGCGTGCCGGCCCACTGGCTCTTCGGCAGCCACTCCTGCTGCAGGCGTCTCAACGCGACGGCGGTTGCGGTATTGCAGCCGAGGAGCACGAGTTTGGCGCCACGGCGGAACAGGTCTTCGACGCAGCCCTGTGTGTATTCGACAATCTCTTCGGAGGTCCGGTTGCCGTACGGCACGTGAGCGTGATCGGCAAGATAGACGACATCGACGGTCTTGAACCGCTCGACGAGCGTGCGCAGGACAGTCAGCCCGCCTAGGCCAGAATCAAAGACGCCGATCATGGAGCGAGTGTTTGCGATGGCGCGCGGTCAACGTCAACGCCCCATCGCTCAGGGATTACTCGGCCGCGGCGGATGGCGAGGTGCTCGGCGTCGCCCGGTCCTTGCCCTCAGTGTCCTGTTCTTTCAGGCTATGGAGTGAGGGCATCGACACCATATTGTAGCCGCAGTCGACGAAGTGGACTTCGCCAGTGACGGCGCCCGACAGCGGCGACAGCAGGTAAAGCGCCGAACCGGCGACTTCATCAAGCGTCGGCGTACGCTGTAGCGGCGAGTTATCGCGCTGGTAGTTGAAGATGACCCGGGCGTCCGAAACGCCGGCGCCGGAGAGCGTGCGCATCGGACCAGCCGACAGCGCGTTGACGCGAATGCCTTGCGGACCGAGGTCGGCAGCAAGGTAACGCACCGAGGCTTCAAGGGCTGCCTTGGCGACACCCATGACATTGTACGACGGCACCCAGCGGGTGGCGCCACCATAGGACAACGTGATGAGCGAACCACCGTTCGGCATCAGCGCGGCGGCACGTTTCGCGATCTCGGTGAAGGAGAAGCACGAGATGACCATCGAGTTGATGAAGTTCTCGCGCGTGGTGTCGGCGTAGCGGCCGGCCAATTCTTTCGGATCGGAATAGGCGAGGGCGTGCACGATGAAGTCGACGCTGCCCCATTCCTTTTTGATGCGATCGAAGACGTTATCGACGCTAGCAAGATCGAGGACGTTGCATTCCTCGATGATCTTGGCGCCGAGCGACTGAGCGAGCGGCGCGGCGCGGCGGCCGAATGCACCGCCCTGATAGGTGAAGGCAAGTTCGGCGCCCTGGCCCGCGAGCACACGCGCGATGCCCCAGGCGATGGAACGATCGTTGGCGACGCCCATCACCAGACCGCGTTTGCCCGCCATGATGGGGCCCGGCTTGGCAATATCGATGTCGGTCATTGGATGCCTCACTTTGTCACCAAAAGCACGTCCACGGACATCAAACCAACCGCTTCCGCGCTTATATACTCGCATACTCGTTGCCCGTCTGCCGCCTGGAGAAAAGCCGGCGACAAACTGGGACGCCCTACTCAGGCATCGTGCCGGCCGAAGATAAGAGTGGCATTGGTTCCACCAAAACCGAAGCTGTTCGACATCACACAGTTAAGGTCGGCGTTGTCGATACGACTGCGGACAATCGGAACGTCGGCGAACGCTGGGTCCAACTCTTCGATATTGGCGCTTTCGCAGACAAAGCCGTTATTCATCATCAAAAGTGAGAAAATTGCTTCCTGGACGCCGATCGCGCCCAAAGAATGCCCGGTGAGCGATTTGGTCGCAGAGATCGGAGGAATTTTGCTTCCGAATACGGCTCGAATGGCATCGATTTCCTTGGCGTCCCCGACCGGCGTGCTGGTGCCGTGCGGGTTAATGTAATCGATTTTCGGCAAGCCCTTACCGTCGAAGCCCTTGATCGCGAGCTGCATGCAGCGGCCTGCGCCTTCGCCGGACGGCGCGACCATATCGTAGCCGTCGGAGGTCGCGGCGTAACCGATGACCTCGCCGTAGATTTTGGCGCCGCGCGCCTTTGCACGCTCAAGCTCTTCGAGCACGACGACGCCAGCGCCGCCGGCGATGACGAAGCCGTCGCGGTTTTTGTCGTAAGCGCGGCTGGCCTTTTCAGGCGTTGCGTTGAAGTGGCTCGACATGGCGCCCATCGCGTCGAACAGGTCCGACAAGGTCCAGTCGAGTTCTTCGCAACCACCGGCGAACATAACATCCTGCTTGCCCCATTGGATCAGCTCGGTCGCATTGCCGATGCAGTGGGCGCTGGTCGCGCAGGCCGAGGAAATCGAATAGTTGACGCCCTTGATCTGGAACGCCGTCGCGAGCGCGGCGGAAGGGCCGGAGCACATGGCTTTCGGAACTTCAAACGGTCCAATTTTTTTCGGACCGCCGGTTTCGAGCGTCGTTTCGGCGGCTTCGACAATGGCGCGCGTCGAGGGGCCGCCAGAGCCAAGAATGACGCCCGTGCGTTCGTTGACGACGTCAGTTGGTTCGAGGCCCGCATCGCGGATCGCCTGATCCATCGCGATCCAGTTCCAGCCAACGCCAGGGTTCATGAAGCGGCGCGGCTTGCGCGGCACCATGCTTTCCCATTCGATATGGGGCGCACCGTGGACCTGACATTTGAAGCCTAGATCCGCGTACTTCTCGGCGTGCGAAATGCCGGACTTCCCCTCTCTCAGGGAAGAAAGTACTTCCTGGGTGTTATTTCCGATCGAGGAAACAACGCCCATTCCCGTCACAACAACGCGCCGCATGCGCTCCTAATCTCCTGCGATTCCTGCGTGCCCGCGAGGCGATCGTGGGCCGCGAGCAACGCTTAAGTGCCTTCGCTCGATTTGAGTAGGACCCTCAAGTCTTTGGCTGTGTATATCACTTCGCCGTCAGCTTTAAGGGTGCCGTCAGCTTCCGCCAGCTTCAACTTCCGGGCGATCACACGCTTCACGTCTATGACATATTCGAGATGTTTGACGTCGGGCGTCACTTCCCGCGTGAATTTTACCTCTCCGACGCCGGAGGCCCGGCCCTGGCCGCTCAACCCGAGCCAGCCGAGGAAGAAGCCCGTAAGCTGCCACAGGGCGTCGAGGCCGAGGCATCCTGGCATCACGGGGTCGCCTTGGAAATGACAGGCGAACAGCCAGTCGAGGCGATCGTTGCCTGCGACCTTTAGTTCGGCCACGATCTGACCTTTGCCGTGGGCGCCACCGGTTTCGGTGATCGAGCTGATACGGTCCACCATGAGCATCGGCGGCAGCGGCAGCTGGGCATTGCCCGGTCCGAAAAGCTCGCCGCGCGCGCAGGCCAAAAGATCCTCAAATTCGTAGCTCGAACGGCGTTCCGCCATGTAATCCCTCGTCTCGTGGCCGGTCATGTTAGATTGGTTCAAAGGTGTTTGCCTGCGGCCACACGCCTGCGGGCTCCTAACACACCCCCGGCGTAACGCCTAGCCTCGCTCCCGTGGGCCTTGTAACTGCCCGTTTTAGGCGTAAATACTGTATTCTCGTCGCAAGTTGCGCGTTTTTTGTCCTATGATTATAGTTTGTGAAAGCGCCATGCTGCATCTTCATCGATGCAACGTGGGAACGTCAAAACGGTTGTTCAAACAGAAATGTCCGAGAATTTGCCACCCGACCCCGATATGAGCCAATTGGCCAAGATTCCTGGGATGCTGAAGCAGGCGGGTTTGCGCCCGACGCGGCAGCGATTGGCGTTGGGACGGCTGCTGTTTGAAAGCGGCGACCGGCATGTCACGGCGGAGCAACTTCACGCCGAGGTCGCGGCGCTTGGCGAACATGTGTCGCTGGCGACGGTCTATAACACGCTGCATCAATTCAAGCGTGCCGGTTTGGTCCGCGAATTGGCGATCGAGGGGTCGAAGGCTTATTTCGATACCAACACATCGAATCACAATCACTTCCTGCTCGAAAACACCGGCGAGTTGATGGACATTCCGAGCGACGCCATTCGCGTCGAGGGTTTACCGGAGCCGCCGGAAGGCATGAAGATTACGCACGTCGATGTCGTCGTGCGTCTGGCGAAGGATTGAGACCGCCGCGAGCCTCTACGCCGGCCGTCGTCACTTGATCGTTTCGCCTTCGTATACGCCCCACAGCTTTTTCTGTTCGATATAACCACTGTAGGTGTCGATCGTGACGCGGCACCATGTGCCGTCGCATGTGTGCAGGTCAGCGATGACGCCGGCTTCGACTTTCACAACGACATATGACGACTCGCTGTCGTTGGCTCGCACAGGAACGAGTGGCGGCGGTTTGCCGGACTTGCGTTCCCACGGCAGAACGAGCGCCGTCCGGCGACCGGATAGAAACGATTGCAGCAGCCAGCCGGTGGCGCCGTCGGCATCGCGAACTTTGCGCCAAGCGTTGAACTCCTTGACGATCTCCAGCGGAAGCCCGGCGCGGCGATAGACCCATCCGGTCGGATAGTCCGTTCCTGGACCGTTCCTGAGATTAACCCGATCCGATTTGAGACTGACGAAGCGGGGTACAGGCAAACCGCTGCCGGTCGGAGGTGCTTCGCCGGAGTGAGCGCCGGATGGGGCCACCGCCAGTGCGGCAAAAACGACTGAGGCGACATAGACAACCGACGCCAGCCCAAAGCGGATGCGATGGTGGAATGCGGTGCGATTTGATTGACGAAAAAGCGATTCAGGCATCGGAAGCGTTTCGCGGAGCGCCTATGAATGAGCGGAGGCCGGGCGACGAAAATCCGTCGTGATATGTTATGGTGAAACAGCACTTTGTCTTCGCCAAGGCCATCTGTTAGACACGGGGCCGCACTTTCTCAAGCAGCCATAAGTCATAGAGTCGAACTCCCTCCGCCTTTGTGCAACGGAAAGCGAATGCAAGCCCCCCTGAAGAAACCGATTGTCGTTGTCACGCGCAAGCTCCCCGATGTGGTGGAGACGCGCATGTGCGAGCTGTTCGACACACGGCTCAATGTTGAAGACCGGCCGATGAGTCATGCGCAGCTCGTCGAAGCCGTAAAAATTGCCGACGTGCTCGTGCCGACGGTCACCGACAGAATCGATCGATCGGTTCTGACCCAGGCTGGGCCGCGTCTCAGATTGATCGCCAACTTCGGCACCGGCGTCGATAATGTCGATCTCGATACCGCACGCAATCGCGGCATGCTGGTGACGAATACGCCGGGTGTCCTGACCGAAGACACCGCCGACATGACGATGGCGTTGATTCTCGCCGTGCCGCGGCGTCTCGCGGAGGGTGCTGCCTATATGCGCGATCCGGCAACGAAATGGTCCGGGTGGTCGCCAACCTGGATGCTCGGGAATCGCATCTACGGCAAGCGCCTCGGCATCATCGGCATGGGCCGCATCGGGCAGGCCGTTGCGCGCCGCGCCAAGGCGTTCGGGCTACAGATCCACTATCACAATCGGCGGCGGCTGGCGGAGGACGTCGAGGCGGAGTTCGAGGCGACCTTCTGGGAAAGCCTGGACCAGATGCTGACGCGCGTTGATATCGTCTCCGTCAATTGTCCGCATACGCCGGCGACCTACCATCTGCTGTCGGCGCGGCGGCTGAAGCTGCTGAAGCGATCGGCTTATATCGTCAATACGGCACGCGGCGAGGTCATAGACGAGAACGAACTGGCGCGTTTGCTTGAAACGGGCGCGGTCGCCGGAGCCGGTCTCGACGTGTTCGAGCATGAGCCCGCCGTCAATCCGCGCCTGCTCGCCTCCGAGCGTGTCATTGCGCTTCCGCACATGAGTTCCGCGACGATCGAGGGACGTATCGACATGGGCGAGAAGGTCATCATCAACATCAAGGCCTTTGCCGATGGGCATGCGCCGCCTGACCGCGTCCATGCCGCGATGCTGTAACCGGCGACCTTGCGATGCCGGTTCAGACGGGCGGGAGAGGTATCTCGTTCCAGACTTTCAATGTGGCGGCGATGTAGAACGCGATGGTCGCCACATATCCGGCCGAGAGCCATCCGAGTTCGCGGTTCGATAATGGCCGCAGCTTGATCGCGTCGCGCGGCGCCGATCTGAAAATCGACGGCGCGATCAGCAGAAGAATGATCAGCAAAAGATAATCGCTGAAAGCGATTGCCAACCCGATGCCGATGCAGAAGGTCAGCGCATAGACCGCACGCGCCACGCCGGGGGCAAGCCGTGAGGCCATCGCCTGCAAGACGCGCCCGCCATCGAGTGGCAGGATCGGCAGCAGGTTGAAGCCGTTAAGCAGCCCGCTGATGAGCGCCAAGTCGGATATGAATTGGTCGCCGCTCTGGACGCTTAAAAAGATCCAGATGAGTGTCGTCAGCATGCTAAACGCCGGTCCCATCAGCGCGACGAAACCGCGTGTGGCTTCCGTTGCTCCAAGACTTTCGCCAATGGCGACGCCGCCGAAGAACGGCACGAAGTAAATGCCGCGAACCGGAATTCCGACCCATCGCATGGCGATGACGTGCCCGAGTTCGTGCAGCAGAATGACGATAAGCAGGCTTGCCGCGAGCGATCCGCCGAAGAGGGCGAAGAAGCTCGCGAACGTCAATGCGCCGGTCAACAGCGCCGTCCTGACCTGATCCATCGGCGTGCGATCGTCGTTTCCTGCCCGGGCTTCTGCCGTGCGTTGCAGGCTTTGGAGTCCGCGAAGCACGGTCAACGGCATGATCAATCGCGTCGAAAATTTCGTGTGCGTCAGTTCGCATCGGTTTGTAATCACCGATTGCTGCTCGTCGCCGCTGACAGCGACGGCGCCGACGTAATCGTCGCCAAGCCGGTAAACCGGATCGCATTCGTTGATCAGGAGACGCAGCATAATCGCTTCGCCGGGGCGCTCATCGAGCACTTGATAGGTAAAGGGCAACGCCTGATCGCCGACGCGGCAGACACCTGAAAAGACGCGGGGCCTGAGCGGGTCGGGCTCGGTATCGAGTTCGATCGGCGGTGTGCCTTCGAGCTTGATTTTATGGGCCGAGACAACCGACCAGCTGATGGTCTTCGGCGCATTGACACTGCGCGATAGAACATAACTGCGCCGCTTGGTCCCGGTGAGGACGTCGATTGGAATGCGGAGCAGTTCTTTGAGCAGGAATATGATGCTCTCGAATAGCGACAGCACGCCGATCTCCACTCATTGGCGTGCTGATTAATGCACGGAAATAAGGCAGGCGCGAGCGCGCATTCGGAGATGCCGACAGCTATCGGCGGGGGGCTATTCGGCGGCGCAGGCAGGCCCGCCCGTTTGGCGATGAATTGACAGGTCGCGGATCGATGGCGCACGGCCCGAGAGCGGATTGTCCGGATCCCACGCCACCGAGACGATTTCGAAACGGGTTGCAAGCGCGTCGTAGATCAGCAGCCGGCCGCCGAGACTATCACCGATCCTGAGAATTTCTTTTACAGTCTCAGTTGCTTGCAGCGTTCCGACGACGCCGGCCACCGGTCCGAGCACGCCGACTTCGGCACAGTTCGCCACGAGCCCTGCGGGAGGCGCTTCAGGAAAGAGGCAGCGGAGCGTCGGATAAGGCGTGCCGTCGTCGCCGTTTTCGTAGGGCTTGAACAGCGAGACGTAGCCATCGAACGAGCCGAGAGTCGCGTAGGCGAGCGGCCGTTTGGCGAGATAGCAGGCGTCGGAAACCAGATACCGCGTCGCGAAATTGTCCGAGCCATCGGCGACAATATCGTAACGGCTGATGAGATCTAGGGCGTTGTCCGGGTTCAAGCGTACGGGATAGGTCTCAACCTGCACCATTGGATTGATGCGCAGAATTGCATCGCGCGCGCTTTCGACCTTGGGGCGTCCTGCGTCCCCTGTGCCGTGGGCGATCTGGCGTTGCAGATTGTCGATCGAAACGTGATCGTCGTCGATGATGCCGATGGTGCCGATTCCGGCGGCGGCAAGATACATCGCAAGCGGAGAACCAAGACCGCCCGCGCCGACGATGAGGACGCGCGCAGCCTTGAGTTTCTGTTGGCCGGGCGCTCCGACATCGCGCAGCACGAGGTGGCGCTTGTATCGTTGCACCTCCTCGGCGGTCAGTGTCGGCGTCGGCATGCTTGCCTCATAGAATGTTCGGCGGTGTCAGCTGCGCGGCTGCGGATCGACGAACAGCTCGCTCGAAAAATAGCGTTCCGCGGACGACGGTGCAAATGTGACGATCGTTTTGCCCGCGTACTCGGGGCGCTTAGCGACGGAAATCGCGGCGGCGACGTTGGCTCCGGTCGAAATGCCGCCCGGAATGCCTTCGAGTTTGGCCACCCGGCGGGAGACCTCGAAGGAGGTGTCATTGTCGACGGTCACGACTTCGTCGATCAGATCGGTTTCGAGGTTGCCGGGAATGAAGCCCGCGCCGAGACCCTGGATTTTGTGGGGCCCCTTCGGCTGGCCGGAAATGACGGCGCTCGTGGTCGGCTCGACGGCGATGATTTTCAAGCCCGGAATGCGGCCTTTGAGGGCGCGCGCGCAGCCGGTCAACGTGCCGCCGGTTCCGACGCCGATGACCAGCGCATCGACCTTGCCCTTGGTGTCGTTGTAGATTTCTTCGGCCGTGGTTTTCTCGTGAACGAGCGGATTCGCCGGATTATCGAATTGTCCGGGAATGAGCGCATCGGGAAACGACTTCGCCAGTTCTTCGGCGCGCGCCAGAGCTGCGGGCATACCGCCTGCACCCGGCGTCAACTCCAGTTCGGCTCCGAGATGGGTCAGAATTTTGCGGCGTTCGATCGACATCGTTTCCGGCATGACCAGGATCAATCGATAACCGCGCGCTGCCGCAACGAACGCCAGGCCGATGCCTGTGTTGCCCGACGTCGGCTCGATGAGAACGGTTTTACCCGGCGTGATACGTCCTTCCGCTTCAAGGACGTCGATCATCGCGACGCCGATGCGGTCTTTGACTGACGACAGCGGGTTGAAGAATTCGAGCTTGAGCAGAATGTCGGCCTTGAGGCCATCGGCGGCCTGGATCTTGGCAAGACGGACAAGCGGCGTGTGGCCGATCGTTTCGGTGATGCTGTCGTAGACGCGGCCACGTCCCCAACTGCGCGTGGCTTCGAGTGTCTTGATCTCAAGCGATTTTGTCATGGCGGGATCTCGATCTGCGTTGTTGTCTGAAGGGCGCGATTGGGTTGCGGTGCCGGTTTTCGCAGGTTCGACGCCCGGCCTCAAGAGCTTGCACGCGATTCCAAAGGCTTAATGCGCATTGCGCCGCTCGCTCAGCGCTTGCGGGATTTCGCGGAAGATTCTGATTTCTTGCGCGAACGAGGACTCGCAACGGGTTTCCGCTTTTTGATCGGCTCGGAGGATGGCGGGGCACTCGTTCCCGTCGAGCCGAAACCTCCGGCGCCGCGCTTGGTATCGGAAAGTCTGGCGGTTTCGCGCAATCGAGCGTGCGTTATCGGTGCAACGATCATTTGTGCGATGCGTTCGCCGCGCTGGATCGCGAAAGGCTCTTTCCCGAAATTGATCAAGATAACAGAAACCTCGCCGCGATAGTCGGCGTCGATTGTGCCGGGGCTATTCAGGACGGTGATGCCGAACTTTGCCGCTAGTCCCGATCTCGGCCGGACCTGCGCTTCGCTCCCCGCCGGCAATTCGAAAATGAGGCCGGTCGGGATCAAGGCGCGATCGCCGGGCGCGAGCTTGACGGGTGCATCGAGCGGGACAGCAGCCAGCAAATCGAAGCCTGCGGCTTCCGCCGTCTGGTACTCGGGCAGCGGAAGTCCATCGGCATGCTGCAATCGCCGGACTTTGACTTTGACGCTCGCAGATTTCGGCCGCTTGCTCATTCGGCGGCGGCTCTCTTAAGCGTGGCAAGTTCCTTGGCTGCGCGTTCGACGATTTTCGCGGCGACGTCGCATTTGCTCATTTCAGGCCAGCTTTCGACGCCCGCGCTGGTGAGCAGATGCACGGTGTTGCGATCGCCGCCCATGATGCCGGTTTGTGGTGAAACATCATTCGCCACGATCCAGTCGGCGCCTTTCGATTTCAGTTTCTTCCTCGCGTGCGCCAAGACGTCATTCGTCTCAGCCGCGAAGCCGATGACAAGCGCAGGCCGGTTCTTTCTCATGTGCGCGACGGTTTTCAGGATGTCCGGGTTCTCGCTGAGCGCCAGGGAGGGCGGGACGTTGCCGGAGGATTTTTTAATTTTCGCGGGGCTCTGAGTCGCGGCGCGCCAGTCAGCAACGGCCGCCGCGAAAATAGCGATGTCGGCGGGCAAAGCGGCTTCAACGGCCGTCAGCATTTCGGCTGCGGTCGTGACGCGGACGACGCGAACACCAGCAGGCTCGGCGAGCGCCACCGGGCCTGACACCAACGTCACATTGGCGCCGAGCTTGGCGGCGGCGGCGGCCAACTCGTGGCCCTGCTTGCCCGAAGAACGATTGGCGAGGTAGCGCACCGGATCGATCGGCTCATGCGTCGGGCCGCTCGTGACGACGACATGACGACCGGCCAGCGGTTTGTCGTTCGCGTCGACGGCGAGCGCGCTTTCGATGGCCGCAAGCAAATCGGGGACTTCGGCAAGGCGTCCGGGTCCGGCTTCGCCACGCTCGGCCATCTCGCCTGTCGCGGGAGCGACGAACAGAATGCCATCGCGCCGCAATTGATCGACGTTGCGGCGGGTCGCGGGATGCAGCCACATGCGCGGGTTCATCGCGGGCGCAACAAGAACGTGTTTGTCGGTCGCGAGCAGAATCGCGGTCGCGAGATCGCCAGCGTGGCCGCCAGCCATGCGGGCGATCAGGTCGGCGGTTGCCGGAGCGACGACGATCAGATCGGAATCGCGGGCAAGCCGGATGTGGCCGATTTCGCGCTCGTCATCGAGGTCGAAAAGGTCGGTAAAGACGCGCTCGTTGGTCAGGGCGGAGACCGACAGGGGCGTCACGAATTTTTGGGCGGCGCTGGTCATCACGGCGCGGACGGTGTGGCCGCGCTCGCGCAGGCGCCGGATGAGATCCAGGCACTTGTAGGCCGCGATGCCGCCGCCGATGACCAGAAGGATGCGTTTGGCCGGTGACAATTCGTTAAGGTCCAATGCCATTGAAAGACGGCTAGTTTCTAGCACAGACCGCCTTGCCGGAGGTTAAAGGTTGCGGTGTCGCAGGTCTGGACCGCACCCATCCGGCTTGTTTGCTCGTTCCAATTCTACCAGTGGGAGACGCCGGAGATGCGCCTGAAAATTGTTATTTTGAGTTTGCTGGCTCTGGTGCCGGCTGCCGCGGCCCAAGCAAATGAGGCAGCGAGCAAGGGCGTCACCATCGAACAGCCCTGGGCGCGGGAGACGCCGGCCGGAGCGACGGTCGGCGCGGCATTTCTAACGATCCGAACGGACAAGGACACGAGCGATCGGCTGACGGGCATTTCTTCGCCGGCTGCAGGGCGGGCCGAGGTCCACAGCAGTTCGATGGTCGATGGCATCATGAAAATGCGCCGCCTCGACGGAATCGATCTCAAACCCGGCGAGACGCATGTCCTAAAGCCGATGGGTGAGCACATCATGCTTTTCGATTTGAAGCACCCGCTCAAGCAGGGCGATGTCGTCGATCTGACGCTGACATTCGAGAAGGCCGGTGCGATCACGACGCAGGCAAAAGTCGAGTCGATGGCTGCGATGAGCCCGGAAAACATGGGGCATCAGCACGATGGGACGATGGATTCCATGTCTCATGACAAGATGATGTCACCCCATGAAATGAACGGCGAAATGCACCACGGCGATCATTCGCAGTGAACAGATTTTTTGCCTACGGACCTTCAAATTATTTATGTCGCGCGGTGACTTGACGCAGAAGTCGCGATGGTACATGGTGCGCCCGCTTGCGACACGACGGACCGGGTCGCAGGGGCAAAAAAAACGAATAAAGGTCCAAGTCTAGGGACGAAATTATCGGGGTGGCACCGACAAGAGTGCCACCCCGATGTCTTTTGATCTTCCGCATCTCCGGCCGGCGGCCCCGTGCGTCGTCTGCGCCAGGGCGGATTTCGACGATTGCCGCTAAATTGCCGTTCCAAACGTGCGTGCCGCCTTGATCGAGGCGTCTTTCTCGCGGCAATAACGCGCGCCGCACGATTACGCTGGACGACGAAGGGGAGAGGATGGGCCGCCAAGGGGACATTACCGGTGCAAGCCGACCCTCGCGCCGTCTGATCGTCGGAAGCGTCGCGCTTTGGCTGATCTTGGCCGTCGCGCTGCCGTTGTCGGCGCTGCAACTCAATTTCTTCCGTCCGGGGGGCATGCCGCTCGGCTTTTGGGTGACGGCGCAGGGTGCGATCCTGGCGCTCGTGGCGCTGGCCTTTGCCTATGCGTGGCGCGCCGGTGGCAACGCTTCCGAGGAGCGCATATGGCCGTCCCTCGCATTCGCGAGCGAGGCGCTCGGCGCTGCGGTGCTTCTGGGATTCACCGGCTATATTGCGGCCATCGGGTATGACGGCCTGGCGCTGCCGCTGGGGCTGGTCGCCGGCATGGCGCTGCTCGCCATTCTCGTCGCGCCGCGATTTGTTCTCTATCCGGCGCGGTCCATCAGCGGCTTCTTTGCCATTCGCTATGGCAGCGGCGCGGCCCGACGGCTGGCTCTGCTGATTACGGCGGTCGCGACGGTGCTCATTCTCGCGGCCAATCTCAAGGCTGGGGCCTATGCGCTGCAAGGTCTGACGCGGACCGATTTGTCAGATGCCGTAACGTGGGTGGCGCTGGCCGTCGCCGCGATTTGGCTCCTCGGAAGTCTCCTGATGCTTCGAACGGCTGCGGGCGCCGGGTTCATCGTTGTTCTGGCGGGCCTCCTGATTACGCTGACGGCGATCGCGGCGCGTGCGCGAGGATGGACCATTCCGCATCTCACCCTCGGCGCCGCTCTTGAAAATCATCTCAGCCTCAACATGACGCTGATGATCAATCGCCTCGCCGACGTCGATTCGCTGACCTCGATGACGTCGCCGTTCTTGCAGCTTTCGATGCGGAATTTCGCCGGGTTGATGCTGTCGGTTGCATTCGGGATCGTCGCCGCGCCGCATCTCCTCGGGCGTCATCTTTCACAGGCTGTGGTCGCGCCGGGAGCGGCGGTGCGGCGGACGACCTGGGCACTGGCGGCCGTCGCCATCGCCGTCGCCAGCTTGCCGCCTCTTGCCGTCTACTCTCGCGTTGCGTTCGAAAAGACGATTGCGAAAGGCATCGAAAATGCGGCCGTTCCGCAAACGATCGCGGAAGCAAGCGGGCTCGGATGGACCAAGGTCTGCGGTGCCAATTCGCGTTCGCCCGAGCAGCTCGCTGCCGCCTGCGCCAAAGCGCCGGAACAGCGCGGATTTCTGAGACTTCAGGATTTCAATTTCTCGACGGACGGTTTCGTCGTCGCGGCGCCACTCATTGCCGGTCTCGAACGCTCGCTGCAATATCCGCTTCTGTTCGCCATTTTGCTGGCGGCGCTGTTCGCCGGGAAGGCGCTGGTTGCCGGGCTTGGCGGTGCCGACGCGGAAATCCGGATGCGCGCTTTGCCGAAGCCGATCGCCTTGGATTTTCGTTCGGCGAGCCTCGGCGCCGGCGTGCTGGTGGTGGCGGCCGTCATCGCCAACTTCGAGACGGTCGGAAGCGGCGTGCTTCTGGCTGAGGGGCTGGGATTGCTCGCGGCGGGATTGTTCGTGCCGCTCGTTCTCGGACTTCATTGGCGTCATATGAATTCCACAGGCGCCGTGGCAGCGATTCTCGTCGGCGCGCTGATTGCCGGAGCCTACCTCATCGGGGCTCACGTCTGGCCGGTCGAGTTCGTCAATCTTTTCGGAACCTACTCGGACGCCGGAGAGGAGGCGTTCGAGCGTTTTACCGATCTCAACACAGCGTTTGCGGCGGCGTCCGATCCGCAGGCGCAAGCCGCTGCCTGGGCAGCGCTCAGGGAGCATGCGTCGACGATGGCCAACATTGCTGGCCTGAAGCCTGCTGCGATCGTTCTCGTCGCGGTTCCCGCCGCTTTGGTCGTCGCCGTCGCGGTCAGCCTGCTGTTCCGGGAGCGGCGACCGCTGCAAGCCTAAGCCCTCGCGCTTCGTGGCGAGTCGTCTAAACTCATTCGCTGCGGATGATGCGGAGCCACGACACACATGCCGTCGGAGATCTACGATCTGGTCGTGATCGGAGGCGGCATCAACGGCGCCGGCATCGCCGCCGATGCTGCGACGCGCGGACTCAAGGTGCTGCTTGCCGAAGCCGATGATCTGGCGGGCGCAACGTCATCGGCGAGTTCGAAGCTCATTCATGGCGGCCTCAGATACCTCGAACACTATGAGTTTCGCCTCGTGCGGGAAGCGCTGGCGGAGCGCGAGGTGCTGCTCGCCAAAGCTCCGCACATCATTCACCCGATGCGTTTCATCCTGCCGCGCGTCGACGGAATGCGGGCGGGATTTCTGATCCGGGCTGGTCTTTTTCTCTACGATCATCTTGCGGCGCGCAGGACGCTCGACGGATCGCACGCGCTCGACCTCAGATCGGACCCGGCAGGCGCGCCGCTCGCGCCGCATCTCAAGCACGGCTATTCGTATTGGGACTGCGCTGTCGATGATGCCCGGCTGGTTGTGATCAACGCCATCGCCGCGCGGGAAGCTGGAGCACGCATCGAGACGCGGACGCCGGTGCGCGGCTTGCATGTCGAAAACGGTCATTGGGTCGTGACGCTTGGGGACGATGCCCGCCGCGTTGGAACTCGCGCCGTCGTCAATGCGGCCGGGCCTTGGGTCGGCGATGTTGCCCGGCTCGAACAGCAAGCCCGGACGACGACCGCTCGTGACGTTCGCCTGGTGAAGGGTAGCCATATCGTCGTGCCGCGCATCGTTGGCGCCGACGACGCTTACACGTTCCAGAATACCGACGGCCGCATCGTGTTCGCGTTGCCGTTCGAAACCGATTTCACGCTGATCGGCACGACGGAACAGGCGCAAACGCGAACCCCGCGCATGGCGAGCGTCACGGCCGAGGAAGAGGCGTATCTGATTGACGCGGCCAATCGCTATTTGCGCGCGCCGCTGCGCCGCGATCAGATTGTTTGGCGGTTCGCCGGGGTTCGGCCGCTCGACGATGACGGCAGCCAAGATCCGTCGGCCATCAGCCGCGACTATCGACTTGAAATCGAACGAGACGTGCCGTCCATCGTCCATGTGATCGGCGGCAAGATCACGACGTATCGCAAACTCGGCGAAGCGGCGGTTGATCTTCTCGAATCGTCTTTTCCGGCGATAGGCGCCAGCTCGACGGCAACGGCAGCGCTTCCCGGCGGGGATTTCGAAGGGCGGTCGTTCGACGTCTGGTTTGCTTCTCTTGCGCGCGCGTATCCGGGCTTCGATCGAAAGGCATTGCTTCGCTTGGTGCGGCGCTATGGTACGCGGACGTCTCACATCGTCGAGGGAGCGACGTCGGAGCACGATTTGGGTGACGATTTTGGTGCGGGGCTTCGGGCTCGCGAAATTGCGTATCTCAAAAGCGAGGAATGGGCGGAGACCGCCGAGGACGTTCTGTGGCGGCGGACAAAGACAGGCCTGCATCTGGCTGCGGAACAGCGCGAGCGCGTTGCGGATGCCGTGCAGGCCTATCTCGATAAATCCTGAGCGTCTCGCAAAACGCTACATCAGGCGGCGGCGCTGAGCGCGGAGTGCGCACGTCGCCGGGCAGACCGATTCCGGGCACAGCATTTGGTTGGCCTGCCGGAGTGCCGCTGCCAGCGCCTGAGCGCCGTTGAGCGTATCGCCGATGTCGTCCGAGCCGATCAAGGCTGCCGCCGATGCTGTGAGCGCCTGGCGCTCGTTATGCTGGCAGGCGGCGATAATCGAAATGGCGAGGCATTCGTCGCGGCAGAAACTTCTGCAGCCGGTCGGTGAAATCTCGATGTCGCGCTGCGCATTGGCCTTCACCGCGCGCACGAACTTCGAGAGATCGAGAAGCAGCGCCTTGGCCTGTTCCGGTCCCAACATGCCGGAGAATGAATTCCAGGCGTCTTCCCAGCACTTGATGTCACCGGTTGAAAGACCTGCAAGCCAGCAGCGGAATCCGACGGCGACGAGGCGTTCGGGCGCTCGGGCCGGAAGTGGCACAACCTTGGCGCTGGGTCCGGAGGTTTCGTTTCGTGCGTTCGAAACAGAGTTAGCCACGGCTCAGGTCCCCCCATGACATCGCAATGCCCTCGGTTTGGACGCTGAAACAGTGTGCCGAGACGTGTAAGGAAACTGCGCGTCGCCGCGCGTGCGAAAATCGCGTCATCATCTGCTCCAATATGCGGGGTTCAAGGCCCCGGTATCGGTTGGCGCCAACGTCGGCGCGCGATGCCGTTGCGACATCGTGATGTGAGCTAGCCTGATCGTTATCCGCCGGTCAACAGTTTGCGAGCGCGCGCAGTAACATTAGAATTTTTATAATTTTCAATTGCGTAGCGGACGGGAAAGTTTGTCAGGCGCGGGCAGGATTCCGGGGCGCGTCAGCCGCTCTGCGACCAGCGCGCGAAGCCGCCGAAGGCGATCAGGACGACGGTCCCTTTTCCCGGCTCGCTGTCGATTTCGAACTCGGCGCCCATTTCGCGAACGAGGCGCTGGACGAGGGGCAATCCGATACCGTTGCCGCCGGTGAGCCAGGATTGCTGGGGTTCACCCGCCGGTGGGGCGGCTTCCACGGTCTTGTCACCGATGCCGCAGCCGGTGTCGCGAACACCGAGGAAGACGCGGTCGTCGGCGAGGAAGCCGGTCACAACACGAACGTCGCCGCCGCGTGGCGTAAATTTGATGGCGTTGGTCAGCAAATTGAGAAGGATCTGCCGTAACGACGTCGGGTTGGCGGCGACGTGCGGGCGGCTCTTCTCGGATTCGAAAGCAAGCGTCAGGCCTTGCGACTGCGCCAGCGCCTGAAGGCTCGAGACGGTGCGTTCGACGATCGCGTTGAGGTCGAGGGCGATCAAGCGCGGCATGGCCGCATTGGATTTGGCGCTTTCCGAAAGCAGCGACGTGATGACGTCGAGCGCATGGGTGGCGCTCTCATGGATGTCGGCGGCATAACTGAGATAGCGTTCGTTGCCCATCGTGCCGAGCCGTTCGTCGCGCATGATCTCGGCTGCCGCTGCAATGGCGGTCAAAGGCGTTTTCAGTTCGTGCGCGAGTTTCGCAAGATGATCGGGATCGAGGACCGAGGACGGCAAGCGTGCCGGTGACGTCGGCGGAGGCGCGGCCGGTGGTTCCGCTGCTGGGGGCAATGCGCTCGAGGGCTCGACGTTATTATCAGCGGCAAACGCATCGACGCCGTTGTGAACGATAAACGGTTCAACGCCATCGCCTTCGCGCATCCGGCGGGCCATCGATTTCAGCGTCTCGGCGGCTCCTTGCGGATTTTCGGGCGGGCTCTGTCCGAGGGCGCGTGCCGATCTTGCGGCTGTGGGTGAAGAGGGTTCAACGCCATCCTCGTCGATGATACGCAGCACGAGCACCCCCGATCCCCGGTCGGCCTGTCGCGTGACTGTGCAAAGAACAGGCTTGAGCTTTCCGTTGCTCCAGAATGTCAGCCGCTCGATTGATTTGCCATTGGCGTTACCGAGGGCCGTCATTTCCCGCAATCGCGCCAGCGCAGGCGTTGCGGCATCGAGGGCGATGGGGAAGGATGCATATGCGAAAAGGTCGAGGGCGCGCGCGCCCGAAGTGTTCGCGGCGACAATCTCGGCAAGGTCGAGATCGATCGTGATCGCTGGCCCCGACTCGGCAGCGGAAAGGGCCGTCGAAGCGCCGTTATGTGGTTTTCGAATCGCGGGCGTAGGCGCTGCCGTCATTGCGGTATCGTCAGCTCCCAAGAGCTAAGTGTGCACCTCTCGCTTCCGTCTACGTGATTTGCAGCGCGGTAGAAATTGAAAAGCCGATCATTGTCCACCGCTCTCAAGGGTGAAACTTGGTTATGCACGACGCTTTTGGCTGTGGACGTTTGGGATCGGCAACTTGACGGCCGGTGTCGCCGAAATCCGACTTAACCGTCGCGCTTGCGCGGCCAGTTTTTCTGCACGATGGCGAGAATAATGATGCAGAAGGCGGCGAGACGCGCCAGGTAGAAAAAAGGCGCCTGTTCATCGGAGAAATGACCCAAGCCGAGCATCAGGCGGGTTATGGCGTCGATGCAGAAGGCGATTGCGAAGCACAAGAACAAGCTATCTCGCGACTGCCGCCAGAATTTGAGGAAAAACATCGCCGCGACGAGAGATGCCATCGCGGCCGCACCCAGCATGATCTGATTGAGATCGTTGTTCATGACTCGGTATCCCAGATAAGTCCGTACAGAAGCACGGCCATCGCCAGAAGCAGGGATGCGCTGCGCCAGACGGTGAAATCAATGTCGGGGAACACCAGCTTGTCGCAGACCAGGAATAGATTGTTGATCGTCAGGCCCGCGAAGCAGAGGCCGCTCCACAAGAGGAGCCGGTAGCCGCCGCGCCTATACGCCTGCAGCAAAAGGTAGGCGCAAACCGCAGCCGTCAACGCGCAAAGGCTATAGATGATTGCCGCGATCACGACCGTTCCTTCCTGATTTTGAACGCATCCGAAAACTCGCGCAGTCGCCGTGGCTTGGCATGAATGAGATTGGTTACGGGAATGAGATGGCGCGCGTAAGATTCGGCGAGCCGTTCCACCATCTGGCGCTCATCGTCATTTTGGCAGTCAAAGCGAAAACGATCGTCGGACACGCTCAGCAGTCCGTTCGAGCACAAGTGCTCGAGGACGTTCGCGGCCTCGCTTTCGCTGAGATACAAGCGCTTTGCCGCCGCTCCGGCTGTCCACGTTTCGTTGGGATTCCGGCGTAATAGCAAGAGCGCTTCCAGCTGAGCGATCGAGTCGATGTGTCTGAGGATGAAATCACGGAGGTCCTCAGAAATTAGGTCGTCCGCCAATGCTTCAGTGTCCTTTTTAGTCTCGAGCCGTCGCGGCGGTGCTGACGGCCATCCCGTCGCCAGTTTGCCTCACATGAAACTCAATGCAAGTCCGGTGTCGGAGGGATGACGTGTTTCGGCGCAATATCCGTCGCTAGCGTTAGGGCGGAACGCGCTGATTTGCTGCGAAAGCGTCGTTAATCGCCATCGATGCGGCGGCTACGGAGCGACTGGCACATCGCGCGGGACAGCTGACCAACGACGATGCTCAGCCGTGGCCGAGGCGTTCATTGATGGGGGAGACGGTCAGAAAATGCGGAGCGCGCGGTCTTAGCCGGCCGATGCGAATGGTACCGCCTCCCAGAGTTGAACCGGGGACCTCTAGATCCACAATCTAGCGCTCTAACCAACTGAGCTAAGGCGGCACAGGCTTTGTTCGCAAAGCAATAAATCGAGGATGGTGTCGCCGTCTATGCTTTTTGCGGCCGACGTTCCTCGATTTCAGGCCCAGCTATCACCACAGCTGCCCCCGAGGGTCAAGCGCCTTATGGCCTCTTCAGGCGGTTCGCGACGGACCACCGCGCCCGCCCAATAGAAAGGCCAATACAAGCCCCGCGACGAAGCCGCCGACGTGGGCCATGTAGGCGACGCCGCCTACATCTGCGGTCTCGTCGGTGCGGCCGATGGAGCCGAAACCGCTGAAAAGCTGCAGGACGATCCAGAAACCGATGACGGCGATCGCCGGCAGCGAGATGATTTGGCGGATGACGAGCACATCGACGCGGGCGTGCGGGAACATGAGGATGTAGGCGCCGAGCACACCGGCGATGGCGCCCGAGGCTCCGACGTTCGGAATGTTCGAGCCGGCGTTGAAATAATACTGCGCGAACGTCGCCGCTATCCCGCACACAACGTAGAACGCGAAGAATCCGAAATGGCCGAAGCGGTCTTCGACGTTGTCGCCGAAGATGTAGAGATAGAGCATGTTGCCGAAGAGGTGCATCCAGCCACCGTGCATGAACATCGCGGTGAAGAGCGTCGGCATGTTGCCAGTCGGATCGTGGGTGAAGCGGCTTGGAATGAAGGCCCAATCCTGGATGAAGCGGTCGCCGCCGTTCAGTTCCACGAGAAAGAAAAGCACGTTGGCCGCGATCAGGCCGTAGGTCACGACCGGCGTGGTTCGGAGAGAAGTATCGTCATCGCCGATCGGGAACATGCAGGTCTTGTCCTGTAACTAGGCTGCTCCGGGTGACGCAGGTTTTTGCGCCGACATCAGATAATTCACGTCCGTATCAGGATTGCGGGACCAGACGTCACGCAGCGGATTGTAGGTAATGCCTTCGAAACTCGGCGCCGCGAGCCCACCGGACTCTGCATAGCGCGCCAACTCGTCGGGCGTGATGAACCGGTCCCACTGATGGGTTCCGCGCGGCAGCCATCCGAGAACGTATTCGGCGCCGACGATCGCCAGCGCCCATGCTTTGAAGGTGCGATTGAGCGTGGAGAAGATGGCGATGCCGCCGGGCCGGACGAGGGCGGCGCATTCCGCGATGAATTTTTGCGGATCGGGAACGTGCTCGACGACCTCAAGACAGGCAACGACGTCGAACACCTCTCCACGCGCGACGAGATCTTCGACTCGCTCGGCGCGGTAGTCGACGCCGAGCCCTTGGGCCTCGGCGTGGCTTTTCGCGATCGCGATATTGCGTTCGGAGGGATCGATGGCGGTGACGTTGGCTCCCATGCGGGCCAGCGGTTCGGCGACGAGGCCGCCACCGCAACCGACGTCGAGCGCCGTCAGGCCGGTCAACGGCCGCAGCGCCAGCGCGTCGCGATTGAAGTTCGCTACAACTCGATCCCGAACGAACGACAGCCGGGGTGGCCCAATTTGATGCAATGGGCGGAATTTGCCTTGCGGATCCCACCATTCGGCGGCGAGCCGGGAAAAACGCTCCACCTCTTCGGGATCGAGCGTGGCGTTTCCGGTGGTCGTATCGTTGGCGTGCTTGGCGGCGGTCATCAAAAGGCTCCGTTGCCTGTAGTCGCCAGTTCGGCGGGGCGCTTGTCAAGCGCAGGGCGGCGGTCGGCGACGTCACATCCTTCCTTGGTCCCGGCTTTCGGTTATTGCCGGGAAACACGCGAGCCGCTAAGAAGCGCGTGACTCATTCCAGACATTAAGGCTCAGCCGGTCCGTTTCTGGGCCCGTGCGAGCTTGCAGCAGGCACGGGAAGCCCCACCAGGATGGCGACGGTTGTGATGAAATTCGGCGGCACGTCGGTCGCCAACATCGAGCGCATCCAGAACGTGGCACGTCACGTCAAGCGCGAGGTCGATGCCGGTAACAAGGTGGCGGTGGTGGTCTCGGCGATGTCGGGCGTCACCAATCAGCTTGTTGCCTGGGTCAAGGAAGCCTCGCCGCTTTATGATTCACGTGAATACGATGCGGTGGTCGCGACCGGCGAGCAGGTGACGGCCGGGCTCCTGGCGATCTCGTTGCAGGCGATGGGCCTCAAGGCGCGGTCGTGGACGGGATGGCAGGTGCCCATCAAGACGAGTGCGGCACACGGCGCGGCGCGCATCCTCGACATTCCGGGCAGCGATCTTAAAAAGCATATCGATACGGGCGAAATCGCCGTCATCACCGGCTTTCAGGGCATCGAGCCGAAATCCGACCGCGTTGCGACCCTCGGCCGGGGCGGTTCCGACACGAGCGCGGTGGCGGTGGCGGTGGCGCTCGAAGCCGACGTTTGCGACATCTATACGGATGTCGATGGCGTCTACACCACCGATCCGCGCATTGTACCGAAGGCGCGACGGCTCGCCAAAGTCTCGTACGAAGAAATGCTGGAGATGGCGTCGCTCGGCTCGAAAGTGTTGCAGACCCGCTCGGTCGAGCTGGCGATGGTCTACAAGATGAAGACGCGCGTGCTTTCGAGCTTCGTGGCGCCGGACGCCATGCAGCCCTTCAGCCCGGACAATATCGAAAATATCGGAACCATCGTTTGCGACGAGGAAGAGATCGTGGAACAGCAGGTCGTGAGCGGCATCGCCTACGCCAAGGACGAAGCCAAGGTGACCCTTCTGAAGGTCGACGATAAGCCGGGTGTCGCGGCGCGCATCTTCGGGCCGCTGTCGGATGCCAGCATCAATGTCGATATGATCGTCCAGAATGTCACGCCGGACGGCAAGCACACGGACATGACGTTCACCGTGCAGGCGGCCGAGCTGCCTCGTGCACTCGACGTTCTGAAAAGGGCGAAGGCCGATATCGGTCACTTCGATATCAAGAGTTCGGCCGATGTGGTGAAGATTTCGGTCATCGGCGTCGGCATGCGCAGCCACGCCGGTGTTGCCGCGCAAATGTTTAAGACTCTTTCGGAAAAAGGCATCAACATACACGCTATCTCGACGTCCGAGATTAAAATCAGTGTATTGATCGATGCGGCCTATGCCGAACTCGCCGTTCGTACCTTGCACACGGCGTACGGCTTAGACAGCGACTAGGCGCGGCCCGCTTTCGGCCGCGTCCGATTTACCCTTGTGATGGGCTGCCCCTGGGGGCGGGACGATTGGCATGATCACGCGGCGTGATGACCCGAGACCGTTACCGAGCGAAACGTCGCTTCGCGTCATCATGCGCAGGCTGCGCGAAATCATGGCCGAAGACGGCGAAGGCCAGGAGAAGCTGGATCGCATCGTCCGGCAGATCTCCGGCGTCATGGTCGCGGAAGTCTGCTCGATCTACCTGAAGCGCCAGGACGGCTCGCTTGAGCTTTTCGCGACCGAGGGTCTTAACCCGTCCGCCGTCCATAGAACGCGCATGAAGCGTGGCGAGGGTTTGGTCGGCCGCTGCTCCGAACTCGGCGTGACGGTCAACGAACCGGAGGCTTCGAGCCATCCGGCATTTTCCTACCGGCCGGAGACGAGCGAAGAAGTTTATCACTCGCTGCTGGCGGTGCCGATTTCGCGCGCCGGTCAGGTTCTCGGCGTGCTCGTCATTCAGAACCGGATGCCGAAGGAATACTCCGACGAAGACGTCGAGGTTCTGCAGGCGACTGCAATGGTGATCGCGGAAAACCTTGTTTCCGGCGCCGTCGCCGGAACCGGGGCGGCGCTTGAAATTTCACTGTCGCAGCCGATGGCGATCGAAGGCGAGCCGCTGTCTGAGGGCATTGCGCTTGGGCATGTCGTGCTGCACGAACCCCGCATTGTCGTCACCCATCTGCTCTCGGATAATCCGGTGGCGGAGACCGAGCGGCTTGAAGTGGCGCTCACAAGGCTGCAAGCACACATCGACGAGATGTTCGAGCAGGAGCATCTCTCGTCGATCGGCGAGCATCGCGATGTGCTCGAAGCCTATCGCATGTTCGCACACGACAAGGGTTGGCACCGGCGCTTGCGTGAAGCCGTCGAGGGCGGGCTGACGGCGGAAGCCGCAGTCGAGCGCGTGCAGAACGCGATGCGCACGCGCATGCTGCGCCAGCACGATACCTATTGGCGCGAGCGTCAGCGCGATCTCGACGATCTTTCCGATCGGCTTCTGCGGGTGCTGGCGGGCCGTCTCAAGAGTTCCGAGGACGGCAGCGGCTTGCCGGCCGATGCGATCCTTGTCGCGCGGACGATGGGGCCGGCGGAACTGCTCGACTATGATCGCAGCCGCCTGCGCGGGCTCGTCGTCGAGGACGGATCGAGCCAGAGCCATGTCGCCGTCGTCGCCAAGGCGCTCGGCATCGCGGCGATCGGCCAGGCGGCGGGCATCGTCGATCGTGTTTCGGCGGGCGACGCGGCTATCGTCGATGCGGTGACGGGCGAAGTCCATCTTCGGCCGACGAGCGAGGTCATCTCGGCCTATTCCGACAAGGTGCGGTTCCGGGCCCGGCGGCAGAAGCGTTATCAGTCGTTGCGCGACCGCCCGGCGATCACCAAGGACGGCGTCCGCATCGCGATGATGATGAATGCCGGGCTACTGGTGGACATGTCGCATCTGATTGAATCGGGTGCCGACGGCGTCGGGCTCTATCGCACCGAACTGCAGTTCATGTTGTCGGAATCGTTTCCGAGGCTCGACAGGCAAACACAGCTTTACCGGTCGGTGATCGAGGAGGCGCAAGGCAGGCCGGTTGTGTTCCGCTCGCTCGATATCGGCGGTGATAAGGTTCTGCCGTATCTCAGGCAGCCGAAGGAAGAAAATCCGGCGATGGGCTGGCGCGCCATTCGCATGGCGCTCGATCGGCCGGAGCTTTTCCGGCTGCAGATCCGCGCGCTCTTGAAGGCGGCGGCGGGGCGCGAGCTGCGGGTCATGATTCCGATGGTCTCGGCGGCCTATGAACTTGGCGCCATCCACGCCTTGATCGAACGCGAGAAAGCCTTCCTGTCGAAGCACGGGCACGGGCTGCCGATCAACATTCTCGTCGGGGCGATGTTCGAAGTGCCCGCCTTGCTGTTCGATCTCGAAACATTTTTATCGCGGGTCGATTTCGTGTCGATTGGCTCGAACGATCTCATGCAGTTTTTGTTCGCAGCCGATCGCACCAATGCGCGCGTCGCCAGCCGCTTCGATGTTCTGACGCCGTCGCCGCTGCGGGCGCTTCGCACACTCATCGAGGCGGCGAAGCGGCATGACGTGCCGGTGACGCTTTGCGGCGAGATGGCCGGTAGTCCGCTCGAAGCGATGACGTTGATTGGGCTCGGTCTGAGGTCATTGTCGATGGCACCCGCCTCGATCGGCCCGATCAAGTCGATGATCCTTTCACTCAATGCGAAAAAAACCGCCGTGTGCGTCGAGACTCTTATCAAGGAAGGTGCCAAAGACGTGCGCATGTCCTTGCAGCAATTCGCTGAAAAGGAAGGCGTCGAACTCGACGGCTGAACGTGCAGAAAAGGTCTTTGACAAAAAGACTTTTTTAACCAAGATGGAGGTGAGGGTTGAGGGGCCGGTGCGTAGTGCCGGATAGTGTATGCGTCGGGGCGTTGGGCAGAACGTTTCGGTTGGCGGGCGTGCGCAGACAGAGCGCGCGGTACGCGGCCGCGATGAATTTTCAAATCAGATCGATACGTCGCAGGATCGGGAGCTCATTGCCCGGTTCTTTAGAGACTTGCGCCGCGCCTTGCGGCTAACGCTTCCGCAAGCGGCGCAGTACCTGCGTGTTCATCCCGAAATCATCGAGGTTCTTGAAACCGGGCAGGTGGAGTACCTGCCATCGTGGCCGCAAACCGCGCAGATTATTCTGGGCTATACGGCGATGGCGGGCGTCGACGGGCGTCCGGCGCTCAATGCCGTCGGGGCGTTGATGGCCTCAATCCAGGAGCCGCAGCCGCCAGTCTGGCAGCCTCCGGTTTGGCAGCCGCCAGTTTCACCGGCACCCGTTTCACCGGCACCAGTTTCATACGCCCAGGTTTCGCAGACCCCGGTTTCCCAGGCCCCAGTTTCGCAGGGATGGAACGACGAGGAGGCTCCCGAGAAGGAGCCGTCCGGCCGTCAGTTCATGCGCGCACGTTCGGCGATTGCAAACGGGGCCCGGCGTCTGCCCAAGGACGCCATCCACCAAATCCGGGAGCGGCCACAGCGGGCTCTTTATGCTCTGTCGCTGCCGCTGTTCGCCGTGCTCTTTTTCCACGCCTCGATTTTCGGCTTGATCGCACGCCCGTTCAGTGCGGCCGTGAACCAGGCTAGCGCCTATTTTCAGGAACATTTTGCGCCGGTCCGTGACGGCTTCCGGTGGATTGAGGTCAGCGACCCGCGGTCGCGTCGCGGCGACAAATTGCAGATCGCGGGCGGTTCGTATTAGATGCGCGCCGATTGAAGGTCGCGCGTTATAAGCGCGGCTGAACCGGATCGCATCACTCGGACATCATGACCTCATTGCCGCGCGATAAACTCGACCGCCTTTTTGAGCGCTGGATGGCCATCCAGGACGAACTCAATCATGGCGTGTCGCAGGCTGCCTACGTCAAGCTGACGAAGGAGTTTTCCGAACTCTCGCCGGTCGTGGCCCAGATCGAGGCGCTGCGTAAGGCAGAGATCGAGAAGACCGATCTCGAACAGATGATCGCCGATCCATCCGCCGACAAGGAGATGGTCGATCTCGCGTATAGCGAACGCACGGCCCTTTCCGAGCGCATTGGTGAACTGGAGCAGAAACTTCGGATCGCACTGCTGCCGAAAGACGCGGCCGACGAGAAAAGCGCCATCCTCGAAGTTCGCGCGGGCACGGGCGGCGACGAAGCCGCTCTGTTTGCTGCCGACCTCTTTCGCATGTACTCGCGCTACGCCGACCTGCGCGGCTGGAAGGTCGAGGTCATTTCGGTTTCCGAGAACGATCTCGGCGGCTACAAGGAGATCGTTGCTTCGATCACCGGCGAAGGCGTGTTCGCGCGGCTGAAATTTGAATCGGGCGTGCATCGGGTGCAGCGCGTTCCGGCGACGGAAGCCAGCGGGCGTATTCACACCTCGGCGGCGACGGTTGCGGTGCTGCCGGAGGCCGAGGAACTCGATATCGATATCAAGGCCGATGACATCCGCATCGATACGATGCGCGCGGGCGGCGCCGGCGGTCAGCACGTCAACAAGACGGAAAGCGCCGTGCGCATCACGCATCTGCCGACCGGGATTGTCGTGGTTTCGGCGGAGAAATCGCAGCATCAGAACCGGCGCCTGGCGATGAACGTCCTGAAGGCGCGCGTTTACGAGCTTGAACGCGAGAAGGCGGCGAACGAACGATCGGACGCACGCAAATCGCAGGTCGGATCGGGCGATCGCTCGCAGCGAATTCGGACCTACAACTTTCCGCAAGGCCGCGTCACCGATCATCGGATCAATCTGACGCTTTACAATCTCGACGAAGTGCTTGCGGGCACCGGCCTCGATGGTCTCGTTGACGCGCTCATTACCGATCATCAGGCGACGATGCTCGCTGAGTTGAGCGCCGCGTAACCGGACGGGCGATGGGCGTGCACGCGGATCGACACACATTCCATTCCGATCAGACGCTCGGCGCGGCCTTAGCGCAGATGACGCGGGCGTTTGCGGACGCCGGCATAGAGTCGGCGCCGCGCGACGCGCGCGCATTGCTGCAAGGTCTTCTCGGTATCGACGGCGCGGCCCTGCTGACGCAATCGGAACGGTCGCTTGGATCGTTGGCGGATCGCATCGGTGACGCGGTCCGGCGGCGGATCGCGCATGAACCAGTGTCGCGCATTCTCGGCGTGCGCGCGTTCTACGGCCGCGATTTTATCGTCACGCCGGATGTTCTCGATCCCCGTCCCGATACCGAGACGATTGTTGAACACGTGCTGGAGATCGTCGCGCGGGCGGGACTGGCGAATGCGCCGCTTCGTATCGCGGATATCGGAACCGGGTCGGGGATACTGCTCGTGACGTTGTTGGCTGAGTTGCCGCGTGCGTCCGGCGTCGCGACAGATATCAGCGAGGCGGCGCTGGCCGTCGCGAAAGAAAACGCCGAGCGATTGGACGTCGCCGGGCGCGCGACGTTCATCGCGACATGTGGTCTCGACGGGTGTTCAGAGACTTTTGATTTGATCGTCTCCAATCCACCTTACATTGAGACGCGCGAGATTGCGGCCTTGGATCCCGAGGTCCGTGACTTTGACCCGCATTTGGCCCTGGACGGTGGCTTGGACGGCTTGAGCGTCTATCGCGAGATCGCAAACGGCACCCAAAACGCGGATCGCCGGGCTCACCTGATTGTCGAGGTTGGAGCCGGTCAAGCCACTGATGTAGAAAGAATTTTCGGCGCCACCAATTGGGTGCCCCTGGGCCGCAAAAAGGATTTGGGCGGGCACGACCGATCTGTTGCATTCGAGATACATCCTTAACGCCATCAATGATTTCTATTTGCGCAATTACGTTTCCGAGGTAATATCACCATCGACGAGTTTGATCGGATGTGCCTGGAATAGGCGACCCCGCGAATGCGGAGCGAGAAGCCGGCCGTCCTATCTCAAATCATCAGCGCAAATTTCGCGGACGTGCACGTCCGCTGAATGGCAGGTGTCGAGCCTCTTAATCTCGATGCTGCGAGCGCGGTGAGAACGCTCCTTGCAGACGTTTGTACGTGAGTCACAGTCGTCGGGGCAGGGATAACGCGATTTGCCCGAATTGCGGGCGGATGAAGCCAAGGGGCTGCAGCCTGTGTGGGGCACAGGCGCCTTCTAGGATCGTTTTTGGGATTGGATCGGAGATCCATGACGCGGCCCATCGTTGATGAGCATGCGTCCACGTTAAAATATCAACGATTGTGAACGGGAGCCCATGAGGCAAGGACAACAGAACCGCCGTGGTCGCGGTCGAAACAATAACAACAACCGCAAATCACAAAATCCTTTGATGCGTAGTTTCGAGAGCTCGGGACCGGACGTAAAGATCCGTGGCACGCCCTCTCACATTGCGGAGAAGTATGTTTCGTTGGCGCGCGACGCGCTGTCCTCAGGCGATCCGGTCCTGGCGGAAAACTATCTTCAGCACGCCGAGCACTACAACCGCATCATCCTCGGCTATCGCGAGCAGATGGCGCAGCAGGGCGGCATCGATCCGCTCGGCAACAACGGCGCAGCCCGCACCCACACTCTTGCCGGTCCCGGAGACGGTGATGGCGATGAGTTCGGGGATGAGGAAGGCGACGAGTTCAACGTCCAGGGGCAGCCGGCGCAGGGCGAAGGTCCTCAGCAGCAGCCGTTCCAGCAGCAGCCTCGCAACTTCGATCATCAGAATCGCTACGACAATCGTCAGGACAACCGGCAGCCGCGGCATGACCGCGAGCGTTACAACAATCGGTCTGACCGCGACGGACAGCGCTTCGACCGCGACCGTGGCGATCGTCAGGATTTCCGCGGTGACCGCCACGAGCGCAACGGTTCCAGCGACAATCGCTATCGCGACGATCGGCGTTCGCACGGCAATAACTCGGATGGTCCGCAGGGTGATAACGGCTTCCGTCGCCGCGAGCGCTATCAGGGTCCGAACGGCGGCGATCGTGATCGCGAGTACGGCAACGGCGCAAATGGTGGTGCACCTCGCGTAGATGCCGGTCCGCAGCCGCAGCCCCAACCGGCGCCGGAACGTGAGCGTCCGGCCTCTCCTCCGCCGGCAGCGGCCATTCCCTCCGAACAGGAGCAACCGGCGTTCCTGCGGCGTCCGGTTCGTCGGCCGCGGCGTGAAGAACGCCCCGCCGATGCGGCCCCCACGCCGCCCGCCGCGAACGAAGACCAGGACTAAGCGAGACACTTGAATTTGTATTGTCGGCGATGCCCACGCGGCATCGCCGATTTTGTTTTTGGCTCTTCGCTTGACGTTGCCGACTCGCCTTCGTCGAGCCAGCCGGCAATGCCATCGTCGTGTCGCGTTCAGCGGAGGGCGACGATGCTATCGTGGGCGCGCTTTTTGTAATTCTCCGGCTTGTCTGGATCCCGGCCTGCGCCGGGATGACGGTGGGGCGTGGGTCTTCCTTTTCTCGTCATGCCGACGAAGGCCGACTCCATTCCCCTCGGACTCTTTCGGCCGGTTGGGCAGAGCCAACCTGTTGTCGTGGATGGCCGCCTTCGCGGCCATGACGTTGAGTGGGTGGCGCTGGCCCGGATTTCTTCTTGGCCTAGGATGATCACGGATGAGATTGCCAAGATCGTCGAACCGGAAGCGGTTAACGTGGGGCTTTCGATCCGTGCGAGACGCAATCCTTTAACCCGGATGGCGTTAAACCGGCTCGCTTCCTGCCGGGGTTAACGGTTGCCATGCCGCGCATTTCCCTCAGCTTTTCCCGCTACGGCCTCTTTTTTGGGCGCCGCCAGATTCCTATATCGAAATGTATCGAGCTGGACGGGATGCCGATGTCGGGTCTTTGTTTGGCTTTTGATGATCTAGATCAATTCGCATGGCATTCTTCTCGTGCCTCAGGGGCGGGAGGCGTGCGCAGGAGACCATGACATGAATTTTGAACGCTACACGGATCGCGCCAAGGGCTTCATCCAATCCGCCCAGTCGCTCGCCCTCAGAGAGAATAATCAGCAGGTCACGCCCGAACATCTTTTGAAGGTTTTGCTCGATGATCCCGAAGGGCTCGCGAGCGGCCTTATCCAGCGCGCCGGAGGCGACTCGCGCACGGCGTTGCAGAGCGTCGAGGCGGCGCTCGCCAAGAAGCCGAAAGTGACCGGCGGTTCCGGCGGCGTCTACGTCTCCCCCGAGGCGGCGCGGTTGTTCGATTCCGTCGAGAAACTGGCGGACAAGGCGAGCGACAAGTTCGTGACGGCCGAGCGGCTGCTCTTGGCATTGGCGCTCGATACATCGAGCGACGCTGGCAAGGCTCTGCGCGATGCCGGTGTGACGGCCGACAAGCTCAACGCAGCAATCAACGACATTCGCAAGGGGCGCACCGCCGATACGGCTTCGGCCGAGCAGGCGTACGATGCGCTGAAGCGCTATTCGCGCGATCTGACCGAAGCTGCGGCGAGCGGCAAGCTCGATCCGGTCATCGGGCGCGATGAAGAAATCCGCCGCACGATCCAGGTGCTGTCACGGCGCACGAAGAACAATCCCGTCCTGATCGGTGAACCCGGCGTCGGCAAGACGGCGATCGCTGAAGGCCTGGCGCTGCGCATCGTCAAGGGCGACGTGCCGGAGAGCCTCAAGCACAAAAAACTTCTGTCGCTCGACATGGGCGCGCTGATCGCCGGTGCGAAATATCGCGGCGAGTTCGAGGAGCGGTTGAAAGCCGTGCTTTCGGAGGTCGAAGCCGAGGGCGGCAATATCATCCTGTTCATCGACGAGTTGCACACTATTGTCGGCGCCGGGAAGACCGAAGGTTCGATGGACGCCGGCAACCTGCTGAAGCCGGCGCTCGCGCGTGGCGAATTGCATTGCGTCGGCGCGACGACGCTCGACGAATATCGCAAGCACATCGAGAAGGACGCGGCGCTGGCGCGACGCTTCCAACCGATCTTCGTTTCCGAGCCGACGGTCGAGGACACGATCTCGATTCTGCGCGGCATCAAAGAGAAATACGAACTGCATCACGGCGTGCGCATCACCGATAGTGCGCTCGTCGCGGCGGCAACGCTGTCGAACCGCTACATCACCGACCGCTTCCTGCCCGACAAGGCGATCGACCTTGTCGATGAAGCGGCGTCGCGTCTTCGCATGCAGGTCGATTCCAAGCCTGAAGAACTCGATGCCATCGACCGCGATCTCATGCAGATGATGATCGAGCGTGAAGCGTTGAAAAAGGAAACGGACGCGGCGTCGAAGGATCGTCTCGGCCGTCTCGAAAAGGAAATCGCCGACCTCGAAGAAAAATCCAAGACGCTGACGCAGCGCTGGGAAGCGGAAAAGCAGAAGCTCGGTTCGGCGCAAAAGCTCAAGGAAGAACTCGACAACTTGCGCAACCAGCTTGAACAGGCGCAGCGCAAGGGCGATTTGGCGCGAGCGGGTGAGCTTCGCTACGGCAAGATTCCTGATCTTGAGAAGAAGTTGGCGGAAGTCGAGGCGCAGGAAGGAAAAGACAAGGGCGCGCTGGTCGAAGAGGCCGTCACGCCGGATCAGATCGCGGCCGTCGTGTCGCGCTGGACGGGCGTTCCGGTCGACAAGATGCTCGAAGGTGAACGCGACAAGCTGCTGAAGATGGAAGATGCGTTGTCGAAGCGCGTCATCGGCCAGAAGGAAGCGGTCATCGCCGTTTCGACGGCGGTCAGGCGTGCGCGCGCCGGGCTGCAGGATCCCAACCGGCCGATCGGCTCGTTCATGTTCTTGGGCCCGACCGGCGTCGGCAAGACCGAACTGACCAAAGCGCTCGCCGGTTATCTTTTCGACGACGATACGGCGCTGATCCGCATCGATATGTCGGAATACATGGAGAAGCATTCCGTCGCTCGTCTTATCGGCGCGCCTCCGGGCTATGTCGGTTACGAGGAAGGCGGCGTGCTGACCGAAGCCGTGCGGCGTCGGCCCTATCAGATCATCCTGTTCGATGAGATCGAGAAAGCGCATCCGGACGTCTTCAACGTCTTGCTGCAAGTGCTCGACGACGGACGGTTGACGGACGGCCAAGGCCGGACGGTCGATTTCAAGAACACGCTGATCGTGCTGACGTCGAATATCGGCGCGGAATATCTCGTCAACCAGAAGGAAGGCGAGGAAACCGAGGCGGTGCGCGATGAGGTGATGGCGGAAGTTCGCAGCCGGTTCCGGCCCGAGTTCCTGAACCGTCTCGACGACATCATCCTGTTCCACCGTCTGCAGCGGGCCGACATGACGAAGATCGTCGATATCCAGATGATGCGCCTGCAGAAGCTGCTCGCCGATCGCAAGATCACGATCGATCTCGACGAGCAGGCCAAGACGTGGCTCGCCAATCGCGGTTACGATCCCGCGTATGGTGCGCGGCCGTTGAAGCGCGTCATCCAGAGGCACGTGCAGGACCCGCTCGCCGAGCAGATCCTGGCGGGCGGCGTCAAGGATGGCGACACGGTGCACGTCTCGGTCCGCGACGGCGAGCTGACGATCAACGGCTGGCCGGTGAAAGCGGCGGCTTGATTGATGGCACGGGCGACTCGCCGAGAGGCGAGCCGGCCGCCCGCGCGGGCTTGTTGGTTCTTTCTTCGCGGTCTCGGTTAAGTCCCCGGCGACTCTCTTTGCTGGTCCCCGGCGACTCTGCTTCGCAGAGCCGGCCGCCGGGGACGGCATTGTTGGTTCGTTCTTAGCTGAAATATGTTGGCACTTTTTCAGATCGGGCGCGTGCGCCCGCACGCTCAATTCGTCCCAAAGTTCTCTCCCTAGGTGGCCACTTTCATTGTCCACTAACCGAGTTGTGTGGGAGCACGAGAGCCGGAACCCGATTTGGTTCATTGTTGTGCGGTCGCTTACGTGGTTCGCGTCAATTCCGCGCGATGATCGATACATAATTCAAAGATCTTTCAGGGCCCGCAGATGCTTCGATTGTATGGCTTGATCCAAGTTGCCGCGTTCGGCCTCCTCGCCTGCACGGGGATCGTCATGAGCTCAGGGTCGGCATCCGCGACCGACGATGCGGTGCGAAATGCGCTGGCGAGAAAAGATTGCACACGGGGAAAATTCAAAGACTACTACCTGCAGGGCCAGGGCGGCGATCCATCGCCGGATTACAAGGGCCGAGTTTTCAAGCTCAGCCAGGACTATCCGACTGAGCTTCAGCCAAAGGAAGACTACCCCTGGCTCAAAATTGCATTCAAGGACGGCGGCCCGGTCGATCCCAAAGCCTACTTGCAGGCGCTTCTCGACTACGGTCTTGAAGGAAACGTCGACGTCGACTTCTATGTGCAGGATAACAAAATTCGAAAATGGTACGGCGCCCCTTGGATGGATTGGAACACCGAGGTCGCTTCGGATTGGCCGGGAACCGACGGCCGCGAATTCGTGCACGGCCTGACCCACGAGTTCGATTCCGCCGGCAACACGTTTGGCGACAAGCAATTGGAGTTTGTCGATACCTGGGCGCAGGCCTATGTCAACGACCGCTATGCCTTTAGTCTTGGGCAGGTCTATTGCGATCCTGATGATCCCAAACCCGGCGCTATAAATCCCGATCCGACAGGCCTCAACAGCATGCCGGACGGCGCGTTCGTCATCAAACTCCTATTTTCGACCGTCACGGAAGCCGAGCTTCCGATCGTCAAGGGCGCACTCGAATGGGACGCCGATATTTACGTCAACAAGAGCCCGCCTTTTCGAAACGCCGGCCCGCTTTCGCGATTTGCGCGCCATATCGACAAGGTTCGGCTCATTCAAATTGACCTTCAAGTCCGTGACGAACGCAGCACGACCGGCTGGCTTCTCGGAACCTACGGCTATGACGGTAATGCCAAAGGCGATACGCCGTGGAAGCGCATGGTGCCACTGGGCCTTCAGTGGGGAAACAATCCTAAGGTCACATTCGCGGAAAGCTGTTCCGGTCCGAACGGCCCCTGCGATTACGACAAGCTGACGGAGCAATGGATCAATCGCCAAGCCGTCAAGGACTTGGCAACACCGCCACTCAGTTTCAATCATCTTGGATTTGGCGGACGTTTAGCCGGACCGGTGGACAATCCAAAGAGTTCCTGCATGGGCTGCCATCAGACTGCAGGCTTTCCGATGGTTCCGATCCTCGCTGAGTTCGCGCCGAACGGCGCATTGCTCAAGCTCGATTCTCAGACGCATCCGGAGACGGCGCAAAGCCTGCGCATGAGATACTTCGGAAACGTGACGGGTGGATCGGTCTTCAGCGACACGCAGCTTTATTCGACCGACTATTCGCTACAGCTGTCGATGGGCCTTCAGAACTTCGTTTCCTTGCGGTGTGGGAAGGACGCGAAGCCGCCCCTTCCTTCCCTTTGCAACGAACTGGCCGAGTGGTCCAAATTGCAGAAAAAGGCGATCGACGCGATCCAAGTGTTTGGCACGCCCGGCATCGACGGCGCCCCTGTGAAGCGGCAGTGATTGCTGCACACCGTAGGTGGTGCGGACGTGTAACGAGGTTATTTGTCGACTTCGCTTTCGGCCGAGAGTTTTTCCGCGTCCGGTAGCTTCCAGACCTTGTCAAAGAACTCCTTCTTTGGACCGTAGAAGCGGGCCATAAGCTCGAACTTCCTCTCTGGATCAGTCGGAACCCAGTTGGAGTCTTTGCCGTCTGGTGGTTTCGGGCCAAAGTAGATGTCGACAGAGCCATCGGCATTCTTCGCGATGTCCGAAACATTCGAAGCACGGCTGGCGCGCGGCATCCCCTTGATCAGGGCGTGTGTTTCGCGGTCGTAGGCAGTCACCGACCAGTATTGATCAACAGGCACGTTCGGCGGCACGTTCAGGCGATAGGTCTTGGCGCCATCGAAGGCATCTCCGTCCTTGTCGCGGATCGATATCGAATAGAACTGGCCCGCACCCAGTCGCTTGATGCCGATATAGGCATAGCTATAAGCCATGCCGCGCTCGTCGATCGGATAGCTATTCATATCGGCAAAGCCCGATTGCATGGCCTTGATCAACTCCGGAGGTGCCGGAAGGGTCCAGCGGCCCGTCTCGGAAAAGAACGGCGGCATCCCCGCATCGTACTTTGCTTCGAGCACCGCGTGGGCTTCGCGGATGCCGTTTTCAAGCGCCTTCGTCGTGGCTTCGTTCGGCTTGAACGGCTTGCCCTTCTCAATGCCGAGCGAGCGCAGCTGATCGATCATCGCGCGGTCTCGGGGTATCCAGGGCTCGCTCTGAATGACGCGGTCGAGATGCTCGAAAAAGGTCGCATCGTAGCGAATGGTGGAATCAAACTCGACGTCCTTGACGTCGGTGAAGATGGTCTCCGGAGGCTTGTCCGCTGCTGCCAACGGATAGATCTTCATCTGCTTGCCGTAGGCGATGGAGCGCGCAACGTCGGGGTCGCTATGACTCTTGAGATTGGCCCGGAACAGCATGTAGCCGCCGTACGTGTCCGACTGAAGCGGGATATAGCCGGCCGGGACGCTGCCGGAAAATCCCGGCGGCAGGACAAGATATTTGCCGCCCGCTCCCTTGTCGTAACCAAGCAGGCCTGCGTCCTCCAGCGGCATCTGCCAGACGGTGACGATGTTGCCGTTGAATGAGCCGTTGGAATCGCCGGGCGGCAGATCCAACACGATCGGTCCATCCTTCGTGTTGAAGAACGCCATGAAGTACAGCGCATCGGGATTCGGCGTGAGAGTCTGGTTTTTCGAATCGAGCGGGCGGCCCCAAAAGATAACCTGCCCGAACTTACCGCCGGTCTTGGAGAGCATCTCCTGAAGCATCAGGTCGTAGTTGACGGCCGGCATGCCCCAGATCGCCGCGTCGACGACGCGACGTTCCATCTGTCGGAGATTTAGGTCGCCGATAGAGGACGTCTCAGCCCGCGCAACGGGCGATAAGCATAAGAAAGCAATGGCTGTCGCGAGTGTCCGATTCATTGGCTTCATCTCCCGTGAAGCCCCCGCAAGCTAAAGCCTACTTGAAAAGACCCAACAATGGCTAGCGTTCACTTGAGAGTCCGCTTCGCGTCTAGCGCGTTTCTCGATGAAAGGTCCCGGCCCGGTCTCAGGGTGTCAGCGTTAACTCGCTGAGTTCCTTCCGAGCGGTGCCAAAGGTACCCAGCTGATAGACCGACGCGCCGGTCGGCGAGAACGTGAACGATACGAACGGCTCCGCCAACATCTTGTTCAAATAGGTCTCCGTTCCGACGCCGATCGTGACGTGCGGATTGAACCGTTTGCCCGCCGCGTCCGTGACGAAATTGGCGACGTAGGCCATCAAGGATTTTTGAATGTCGCGTCCGTCCTCTTCGCTGAAAAACGCCGCCGACGTGCCGGTCTTCACGGTGTAGGGCTCAACGGCTGCGACGAGTTTATCTTGCAGGCGATGCAGGTCTTCCGTTGGCTCGACGACGATTCCGGCGAGGCCAACCGGCGGTGACGGGATGTAATAGTATTTGAACGCTTTCAACGTCCATGCCGTGGGTTTTTCCTTGGCGAAAACCGCGTTCGCTGCTGCAAAGACCTTGTCGAGGTCGTCCGTGCGGACGAACTGTTGCAATAACGAAATGTGCGGATGGTGCGTCTCATCCAGAGCAAAGCCTTTTGGAAAAGACTTGCGCAGGCGAGCATTGGCGGCCATCGCGTGCTGAACCATCGTCGCGTCGGGTTCGAGCGCAATGTCGATCGCCGTCACCGGATTTTGTTGCGCGACAGCGGCGTGGGCAATCGCGAGCGTCAACGCCAGTCCAAGACCAGCGACCATAAAGACAAGTGCGCCTAGATGGCCCGGGCGACCCAAAGGCGCCGGCATGTTCAGATGTAGCCTTCGCCCAATCTTCATGACCAACTCCTTGTTGGTTTGTATTGGACCGTTACGCTGAATCGATTCCTGGACAACGGCACTAGAGGTGAACTTATTTCACTCGAGGCGCTCAACGGCGGGCGGGGTCCAAGAGCCGTTCGTTATTTCGACCTTTGGCCAATAACTGCGGATGTAGAGCGAGAAATCGGCGTCCTTGGGTGCCGGGAGCCAATTGGATTCCTTGTCCGGGCCGGGACTATCGGCCTGGACATAGATCGTCAGCGACCCATCGTCAGCCTTCTTGAGCGCAGCGTTCTTGGTTCCCGTCGAGTACCGTCCAAGCGCATTTGGCTCGAAGAAGTGGTGGCGATTGTAGAGTGTCAGCGACCAAAACCCGTTCACGGGCGGCGTCTGATCTTTGGCGAATGTCACCGTGTATTTATGCGCGCTGTTGAGGCGTTGTCCGGATGCATCGAGATCTTGGTAGAAGTACTTCGTCTCATTGGGCTTGTTGACGAAGATGTTGGATTTTCCCACCGCTGTGCGGGTGAAGTAATCCGTGCCGAACGCAGCACCGTTGACGATCGTGCTCCAATGGTGCGGCAGTTGCAGGCCATAGTTGCGGAATTCAAACAAGGGCGCGACGAGCGAGCGGTCGGCATTCTTTGCCGCTTCTGTCATCGCCGCCTTGATGGCCGTATTGCCTTCAGCCGCATCCAGCACCGCGAGCACTTGCGCATATCGCGCTTCCTCTCCGGGCAGCGGCGGGACGTCTTTCAAGACGAGCGGCAGCACATCTATGAACTTCTCGGGTGGCACCCACTTCGTTTCTTCGGCGCCTTCCGAAGCCGACGGCAGTTTCTTGGCCGTGCTCCAATCGTTGCTCTTCATCGTGCCGTCGAATTCCGCCACCGGATACATCATGATCTGGCTGATCAGCGGTTGAACGGCGTTCTTGTCGCCGGCGTCGTCTGCCTGAAAAACGCGAGGAATGACGACGCCGGAATTCGTCGTAGCCTGAAAGACTCTGGTGATGCCTTTCGGAACTTCGCCTTTCCAGTCAGGCCCCGTCAGCAGGTAAAAGCCGGGAGTCGTTCCGTACATCTTGCCGAGATCGGCGAAGCTATCGGTGCGTGTGTCGACGATCTGATAAACCCAGAAGCGGTCGCTGAAATCCGGCACCTGAATGACCACCGCCGACTTATCGAGTGCCAAAATACCATTGCCATAGACGACGTCCTGATTGGGACAAGCGACAATGCGTTCGCCCGGATCGATATAATCAGTGAGCATCGTGAGGCGATTGTGAGGAGCAACGGGAACGATGCCCCCCATGAGCGAAAACTCTTTGATCGGCTCGAAGGTCAGGCGGCGATTGTAAATGTTCGCCAGCGGCCAGGACCAGAAGAAGGCATCGCGTGTGACAAGGGCCGCATACTCGGGAGTGATTTTTGTCTGGGCAACGGGGCCGTCCGGCATTGCGACGGCCCACACCGGTGATGGTCTGACGCTCTCTGCCTTCGCATGCGATGCAGCGCTTACAAGGGCAATCAAAAGAGCTGAACGAAGAACGGACGGCGCTTCTCTTCGAATGGCGAGCATGGTGCTACTCCAACGCAAATCATCCAGCGGCAACGCCGGAAGCGCAGTAGCCCGTCCCATCCGCAATTAGTCTGTATGGCGCTCAATAGTCCGTCAAACGAAAAACGTGCTTCGAAACGGAGATGCCGATCGCGAATGGTTAAATAAAATAACCACTGTTCGTGCGTTTTCCTCGCCGATCGCGTTTGTCGTGTCTAGGGCGCGGACTCAATACCGATAAAGAGCCCGCGCCCCATTTTGATCGAACTCGGCAGGTCGTCAGTAGTCCCAGAAGACCGGCACCCAGCGGAAGGCGTCGCCGTCGATTGCGACCCGGCCGACGGAGGGGAACGGCAGGTGCGTCGCGACCAGCATCTCGCCTGTCTTGGCGAGTTCGCCCAGAAGACGGATGCGTACGCGCGCCGCCTCTTCGGGGTCGTGCTCGAAGCCGTTGTGCCAGTCGGGCTGATCGAACCCGACCGCGAACACGGCGTCGCCGGCGAACGTCAGCGCGTCGCCGCCGGATGCCACGCGGACCACGCTGTGTCCGGGGGTATGGCCGCCGGTGCGGCGGACGATGACGCCCGGCGCAATCTCGTGCTCCTCATCGAACCGCCGCAGCTGGTTGTGGTACTCTTTCGCGAACCGCTTGGCAGCCGACCGAAGCGCGTCGGGGAATCCTTGCGGCATGGCGGTGTGGGAGAAATCGGGCGACTCCCAGAACTTGACCTCGGCGGCCGCGACGTGGATCCGCAGATCCGGACGTAGCTGCTGCTTCACGCCGTCGACGAGCAACCCGCCAATGTGGTCCATGTGCATGTGGGTCAGCACCACGTCGGTCACGGACGCTAGATCGATGCCGGCGGATTCCAGTCGCTGGATCAACTGCCCGGCGCGCGGCAAGTTCAAGTTCGGGTCGGACCCTAGTCCAGCATCGATCAGGATCGTCTGACTGCCGCTACGTACCACGACCACGTTCAACGCCCAGTCGAATGCGTCCGGCGGCAGGAACATGTCGTCCAGCCAGGCCGCGCGGACGGCAGGGTCGGCGTTGTGTCCCAGCATTTTTGTTGGAAGCGGCAGCACGCCATCGCTGACCACCAGCACATCGATGTCGCCGATCTGCACTGCATAGCGCGAGGGGACCAATTCGTCGGGTTTCGATCTCACCGGGTTTGCGGTGTTGCGAGAGTCCGCGTTTATCTTTTGCTGAGCGTTGGGAATCATCTGGTTCATCTGAAAACTCCTGCGTTCGATATTGGTGAGCGATCGTGGGCGGGGCCGCGGTTCCCGCGTGGAACGCGCGGCCGCTCATGATCTATCGAACTTGGTATGCAGCCGCCCCAGAGCTATTGCGGTCGCTATAGAGCGATTGCTGCTAATGCGTTCGCGTGGGGCGCAATGGAGCTCTCAACTTCGCGCGGGCTCGCGAATGGCGGTGAACGATTTGGTGAGGCCGAGAAATTTCTCGTTCTCGATGGCGGCGTCGGGAAAAAGGGCGGCGAACTGCCTGCGGTCGATCAGGTGGCAGAACTGCACGGTCGAGACGGCGTCATGCAGTGTGTCGCTCTTGTCGAAGAAGCCGAGCCTGTTCGCCATCAAGCGGCGATAGCGAATCTGTTCGGGTAGCCACTGGAACCCGATGCGCCGGAAATGCGGCTCGATCGGGAACCAGAAATTCGGAGTCTGCACGTAGTAGTTCGGCGCAAGACGGCGGGCATTGGCTGCGAAGTTCTGCATGTTCCGCCAATCGCCGACATGCTCCAAGACGGAATTTGAATGCACGAGGTCGAACGTATTTTCGCCGTGGCCGGTCAACGCCGTGGCGTCGCCAAGCTCATTGACGAAAATTTCCGGCACCGTCAGCGGAGCCGGCTCGATGTTGATCATCACGATCTTGATGTTTTTGCCGCGCAGCTGGTCGAGCACCATGTGCCAGTAGTATTGCGTGCCGCCGAGATCGGCGATCCGACAGCTCGACTTCTCACGCACGATGCGTTCGATGATCGGCATGAGGCGTGCAAAGCGGATGCGCCGGAAGCGCGCTTCGGGTGCATTTTCATCGTCGTAGAGGTCGACGCGATTCGGATTTTGCAAGTTCATGTAGCGGGAGATAAACGAGAGCAAGCCCGAAGCTCCTCGTGCTGTCGGCATGGAAAATTCGTTTGGGCTTGCCGAGGCGTTGTCGAACCACGTCAGCCGCATGGTGTGCACGCAGTCTAAGTGGATTATCGGCGCGGTCGAGTTTCGCGTGGTCGCAACGCACGTGTTTTTTGCAAGTTTCGCCGGAGAAAATGCGCAATTCGTTTTGCAAAATTTGGGTCGAAGCTGTTTCAGCGGCTTCGACCCTATGCGGAAATTTTATCGCAACTTGTTTTCGTTTTTTGACGCGCGATGCCAATGGCTCTCGTCGTCTTGCGTCAGAAGAAAATGCGATACGTCTGGAGAAACGCGATCCGTGTGCGGATGGGTTCGTGCGCCGACTTATCACGGATACAGTTGGAACGAATGTTCGACCCAGCGATAGGCGACGGTATCGCGCCGCTCGACATAGCCGATCGACGGAAACGGCATATGGTAGCCGATCACCGGATAGCGTTCGGTTGCCGCCATGTCGTAAACTTTGCGGCGCGTGACGGCGGCTTGCTCTTTGTCGGTGTCGAAAACGCAATACCAATCGGGGCGCGCGAGCGAAGCGACGTGATGATGTGCGCAATCACCCCAGAAGAGGATTTGCTTGCCTTGGCTTTCGATCATGAAGGCGAGATGGCCGGGCGTGTGGCCGGGCGCGCTTATCGATCGGATGCCGGTGACGACTTCGTCGCCCGGTTTCAACATGCTGAAGCGGTCTGCCACCGGGCGTGTGCTGGTGCGGAAGACGGCTGCGAATTTTTCCAGGTCGCCTGAGTGTTTGTCTTCCGGCGCCCAGAAATCATATTCGGTCGCCGAGATGACGTAGCGCGCATTCGGGCACAGCGGCTTATCGCCTTCCATGATGCCGCCGACGTGGTCGGGATGGCCGTGGCTGAGAACGACGACGTCGATATCTTCCGGCTTGAAACCCGCAGGCGCGAGTTGATCGTTCAGCCAACCTCCTTTCGGTCGCGGAATGAAGCCGGTGGCGCCGTTTCCGGTATCAAACAGAATAAGCTCCTTGCCGGTGTTGACGACGGTGGGAGAAAATCCCGGCTGATAGCGTGTCTCCGGCACAAAATTGGCGCGCATCACAGCGCGGACCTCGGCTTCCGTCGCGTTGGCGCCGATGAGCGGGTAGGGTCCGTCGATGAACGACTCGCAATCCATAATGGTCGTTATCTCAAACGCGCCGAGCTTATATCGCCAGCTCTTGGGCATCGAAATGCCGAGCATGGGCGCCGCCGCGAACGCATGCGACGCACACAAAGTGGTTGCCGCCATCGCGCCAAGCCCGAACAGGTGTCGCCTCGTCATCAATTCCCTAGAGTTCGTCATGCTTGCGGATGTCCATGATTGTTGGGACTATCCGTGAACGTACCGGACGCGAAGGAGCGACGATTGTACAAACGTGCTATCTCGAATGCGGTTGATCAGCGTCCGCTTTGGTACGTCGGTGAAGGGCTATCGACGTTTGCCGGACCGCTTCGGCACAATCAACTCCACAGTCACAGCGTCCCGGTGCTATTGACGGGCCTTTACGGGACGTTCCGGTTTCGGAGTGAAAAGGGGCATTGGGCGGTCTGCCGGAGAGCGTTGGTTCCGGCCGGGCGATTGTATGAGTTCGACATGGCGGGCGAGCCTCTCTCCGTCATCTATCTCGAGCCAACTGTAGGCGGGGCTGGAGTGCTCGCGCCACTCGTGAGCAACGCGGATGAATTCGATGGCGTGCTTCATGGACATGCGGATGACTTGGGGGCGCTCCGGTTGCTCTACGAAGATCAGTCCAGTGCCACTTGGGCGAGGGAAGCACTGATCGATCTCGTGCAGGCCGCTCGTCCGCGCGAGCGGCGCGACCTCGATTTGAGGATCATGCGCGTCGTTCGCGCGCTTCAATCGAGCGCGATGGTGGGTGCTTCCGCCGATGACGTAGCCCGGTCGGTCGGGCTTTCGGCTTCGCGCTTTCAGCACCTCTTCACGGCCGATGCGGGGATTCCATTTCGGCGGTACCGCGCATGGAGGCGCATGCTGCGGGCCATCCGTGAGATCGTGTCGGGCGCCAACCTCACGAACGCCGCGCACGCCGCCGGGTATGCCGATCAAGCGCATTTTGCGCGTGAATTTCGCCGGACGTTCGGTGCGTCCGCCTCTGCCGGAATTGCCGGCGCGCGCGGATAGGTATTTCGGATTGAGCCTTCGCGAATGCCGCTCGGGCAGGCGTGCGTGGGTGGCGCGTAGCTGCAACACAATTTGAGCAAGGCGCGCTAACCCGCTGCGGCGTCGCATATATCGGTTGTGCTCATCTCTCTCAGATGCAGTATCGTTCGCAGCCGCCTGGGGCAGTGACGGAAGCGCTGCCTGACGGGCTGCTTGGTGAGTAGGGGGGAATACGTATGAGAAGACTGCTTTCACGGGTCGCGCTGTGGTGCGCGATGGCTCTGGCGTTTGGCGCCTTTGCTCCGCGCGCCGATGCGGCACAACTTTCAACCGGCGTGCTGGCGCTCAAAAACGGGCAGACCGACGCGATGGTCGTCCAGAAGGCGCGCTATCGCTGCTGGTGGCGTCACGGATATCGCCATTGCGGAAACGTGCATCATCGCCGTTGGTGGCGTCACCACGCCCGGCATCGCCATCACCGGCATTGGCGCCATCGGTATTTGCACAATCGCCACTGGCGTCATCGCTATGCTTGGCGGCAGCGTCATTACGGCCATCGGCATTACTATTACCGTTCGTATTACCGGCCGCATGCGCGTGCGTATTACCGCCCCCATGTCTATTGCATCGGACTGTGCTGGTGGTGAACGGGTAGCGCTAACGCTTGAAAAAAGAAAACGCCAGGACGGGAGTTCTGGCGTTTTGTTTAGACGCATGGATTTCAGCCGACGACGATTGGTCGTCCGCCTTCGACGTTACCTGTCGCGACGGTGGCGTTTATAATGCCCGCGCCGGTAGCAGCGTTTCGCACCAATTTTGCAGGCAATTTTCGGTCCCGCCGTATAGCCGATAACGCCGCCGGCGACCAAGCCGACCGGTCCGAAGACCACGGCACCAGCGAGTCCGCCCAAGGCCGCGTCCGTCACACGTTCGTGCGCACTCGCGGCGACCGGCGACAGGAGAACTCCGGCGGAAACGACAACAAGACCGGCAAACATTTTCATGGGTTCGTCCCTCATATCAGTTGCACGCGAACCTCCCCGTGCGAGCTATAGCATTTTTTGAGCGATTCGTTTTGGCCGGACGACGTGCGTCGCCGCCCGGGTTTCGGCGCGCACTATGTGCTCGATACTTGAATATCGAAGCTCATGGAGTTGGCGCGGGGAAGACCGGTGCTTCGCTACTTGTTCTGCGTCATGACGGGCGCTCGATGCATCAACTCGTCAATGCGTGCACGTTCCTTTTGGAATTCGGCGAGGTCCGGACCGTCGAGCTTGCGTTCGCGCGGCACCTGAATCGACATCGGATCGACGAAGCGATTGTTGACCAGCACTTCGAAGTGGACGTGCGGGCCTGATGATAATCCGGTCGATCCGACGTAACCGATGATCTGCCCCTGCCGGACCTTCATCCCCGGACGCACGTTGGCAAAGCGGCTCATGTGGCCGTACGCTGTCTGATAGCCGTTGGCGTGGCGGATGCGGATGTAATTGCCGTAAGCGCCTTTGCGCCCGACTTCCTCGATCGTGCCGTTGCCGGCCGCGATGATCGGTGTGCCCGACGCGCACGCCCAATCGACGCCGGTGTGCATTTTGCGTGTGTTGAGAAGCGGGTGAAAGCGGACGCCGAAGCCCGATGTGAGGCGCACTTCGGTGCCGCGCACGGGCTTGCGCAACAGAAACTTTTTCGAATTGTTGCCGTCGCCGTCGTAGTAATCAATGACGCCGTCGTCCGAGCGGTAACGATAGAATTTGTAAAGAGCACCGCCGCTGTTGATGGCGCTGTAGAGCAACTCGCCCGGAGGTCCATCGGTCGATTGCTCGTCTTTCATGTCGAAAAACATTTCGAGCGTATCGCCGGGCCGGACGCGGCGGCGGAAGTCGACATCGAACGCATTGATCCGCAGGATTTGCGTGATTGTCTCCGCCGACAGATTCTGCGTCAGGCCCGCATAATAGACAGCCGCATATAGGCTGGAGTTCTGCGGATCATCGCCATCGTTATTCACGAGCTGCTGCAATTCGGCGTTGAACGGCGGCTGGGACGAGCCGACGAACTCGCCGGCGGCGCTGCGGCTGACGGTGACGAGATGATCGTGTCCGTCGGAGAAAATCGAATAGCGGGCCGGCTCTTTCTTGTTCGGATCAGCCAAGGACGGAACGAGTGTGATGCGAACTTCCTGGCCCGCGACGAGCGCGTTTTCTGGGAAAAACGCATGCCCCGCATCGATCATGCTGTGCACGTCCCATTCGGGGGCACCGGCCTTGGTGAGGATTTTCGCGAGCGTATCCTTGGGGCCAACCTTGACGACGATAACTTCGCCGCCTTCGAGATCGTCCGCCAGATCTTCCGACGCTTCGACCGTCTTGTGAATGTCGGTCGTGTTCAGGCTGTCGGATGTCGTGGCGTTTGGCTCCCACGACGCGCTGCCGGCATCGGCCGGGACGGCCGGTCCGGCAGTGGTTGCGCCCGAGACGCCATCCAGCGGGGCTCCGGAGCCATCGGACGGTAGGCCGTTCGTTGCCGCGTTGGCGCTGCGTTCGACAATGTCCTGAACTTCCTGAGTATCGAGTTCCTGACCATCTTCTTCCGGTAGGATGCCGCCAAGCAGCTCAACGACTTTGACGGAAACATCGGAGCGAGAGAGACCGCTGCCGGCGTTCCTGTCGGCATCCTCATCGGTGTCGGCGGCCTTGCCACTGGCGTAGAGCTTGAATGGATTGAATGGCGGAATGTCCGCTTTTTTATCGGCGGGCACGGGCGCCAGGCGCACGACGATGCGGGCGTAAGGCTTTTGCCGGACGTACTCGCGGCTGTCGCGACGGCTCTTGGTCGACTCGTGAATGATGTAGCGGGTCGACAGGGCTCCGGTCGTCAGCTGCAGCCGATCGGCCTTGGGGACGATCCACTTCAGGCCGCCGGCATTTTTGGGCGTTAAGGCAATCTGCGGGATCAGCGCCCCTTCGCCGATACTTCTCAATGCCGGCAGAAGGCCGTCAGTCGTGGCCTCGTTATCGGTCGAGCCATAGACGACCACCAGAATGGCGATGGCTCCGACCGTTGCGGCAAGACAGGTGCTCAGGATCCAGCGAAAGCGGCCGCCCGGGTGCGTCTCGGAATTCTCTTGTTCGTAGATGTGCTGGAAAAAGCTGCCGCCGCGGCCGGCATAGGTGTTGGTCGGAAGCAGGCGCGTTTCATCATCGAGCGCGAATGCGCGCTCGGCCGCTTCCGGAACCTTCCTACGGCGCTGTAGCACCCGCAGCAGTCTCCCCCCTGCCAAGGCTATTCAGGTAAACGCTTTTGCCGACGAAGAAAGCCATTTAGCGCCGGCTTTTGCAATTGCTTGCCAGCGTTCAGGGCATCCAGGCTCGCGCGTTCGGCACAATTTCGCGAGCAACCGTTCCCCTCGGAGGCCGCGATACGCTGGTTAAGGAGGTTGGGTAATAATCGGGGCACGATCAAGGCGGGCAGGGCAAAGAGGCAATCGCTAATCACGGTCCTGAACGGGGTTCGGGGAGCGCGCTGCACCCATTGAAATATAACGATTTTTCCTTGGAATCGCGTGCACTGCAAAAAATGTGAAGTTTTTTCAAAACGAGTGTTGACTCCCGGGCGGCGATGTTGTTTAAGAGGGACATCGCTGGCGGGCACCACTGCTCGCCGCCCTCGCAGGGCATCAAACTCTCGAAACTCCGAGGCTTCTGAGCCGGGTCAACCGGTCGAGCCTCTGTCGTCTTCGAAAAAGCTGGTGGTTCGCCGCCGGTCGAGTTTTTGTTCTCGGGTTTGCTCTTTGACAATTGAATTTGAAGGAAGGGAAACGCAGACGGCGGGGTCCTGGCGGATTTTGGTCGCAAGACCGAGATCAAACCAGACTCTGGAAGAACTCTGCGTTTCAATACCATCACCGTGATGACTGTTTCGGGCAACCGAAGCGGAAATCATGTTGTGAAGGTGCCCGTTACGCAGATGATTCCTTGGATTAACTTCCAAGCCAAAATCCAGAATCCAAACTTTCAACTTGAGAGTTTGATCCTGGCTCAGAACGAACGC